>JAABUM010000031.1_pt1 | contig 395496 bp, 381 predicted proteins | sample 5559161 | NCBI WGS metagenome assembly JAABUM01 (sample SAMN10711868, study PRJNA513369) | rock metagenome | isolation source: Antarctica rocks | place: Antarctica: Victoria Land, Siegfried Peak nord
ACCCTAACCCTAACCCTAACCCTAACCCTAACCCTAACCCTAACCCTAACCCTAACCCTAACCCTAACCCTAACCCTAACCCTAACCCTAACCCTAACCCTAAGATCTTCCTACCTTAATTTCCTAATAATTTTACTTATAAGGGAAGTTTTATAAATTTTTAATAACTAGGTCTTTTATTACTTATATATTTATTATATATTAAATAGCCCTAATATAATAGGGTTACTTATATACTCTCCCTTATATTTATAAGTAAGTAATTATTTATCCTCTTATTAATAAGGTTAATTATAACTACTAGACGCGTATCTTTCTCTACCTTCTTATATTTAAAGGTTAAATTATAAAGGGAATAATTAGAAGGTTTTCTTCTAACTATCTTAAATATCTTTAATTTAACTTATAAAGCTTTAAATAATTATTATAATATATATAAGTTATAACCTTTTTATTCTTTAAGATTAATTTATATAAAGTTCCCTACTTACTAATATAATCTACTACTATAAATAGCTTTATTTATCTTAAAGATAACTTTAATCTATTTATTTAAATATTATTTTTTATAACCTATTAATTATATTATAATAACTTAGTAGGAGTTATCCCTTTATTATATCTTATTTTTATTAGGTCCTTTATATAAATAGATTAGTAGAGAATTAATTCTCTAATATCTAACCTTTTTATTATAAACTCTTAAATAATAGATAGTATTTCTTTAAGATTAAGTATTACTAGCTTTTTAAGGTATTTACTAATTTATATATCTTATTTAAATACTCCTATTACTTAGATCTTATATAAAATCTTAAGGGGTAAATAGCTTAGATAGTTAATAGTTCTTAAGTTAATATTAATTACTAATATTTAAATAGATATATTCTAAGGTTCTTTAAGAATATCTTCTCTCCTTTTTTTAAAATACTTTATTAAGATATTATTAGACTTTTTTATTATATTAATTAAGTATTTTACTCTACTTAAAGCTTCTAATATAATAATTCCTTAAGACTTAAAGAATCTAGATATTTCCTTATTAAAGAAGTAGGTACTATTATTAAAATAAATAGTATTAGGAATTAATACCTTTATAAGATATCTAGTAATTACTCTTATAATAGTAATTATATTAATAAAATCTATTACCTCTAGAAATATTACTTTTAAGAAGTAATTTATAATATTTAAGATATATTTTTATTTATCTTCTAGAGTAATAAATAGTCTAATATAATCTATTTCTAATAGCTAGAATAGCTTTATAATCTAGATTAATAATAATAGTACTATTCTAGTTATATTTACCTATTTTATATATAATAGATACCCTTTAATATACTATATAATATCTTTTATTATACTAAGCTAATAGATTATATTATAGATTTTATTTATAATAATTTTTATAAAGAAATATCTACTCTTATTATAAATATCTTATAATAGGGTACTTACCTCTCCCTTTATAATATATATAATTTTTTAGTCTTTAAACTTATATACTAGTTAATTTATATAACTATTAAATATAAATTAAAAAGCCTTCTTTTTAAAAGTACTTATCTCTTACTTATTTAGATTTTTTAATTTCTCTTATTAAGTATAAAAGTAATATATATTTATATACTAGTTATTATTCTTATAATCTACTTTATATAACTTAAGATAGTCCTTTAAGAATAAAATTATAAATCCTTAAAGTAGAGTATCTAGTATTTCTCTATTAATTATAACTAGTATTATAAGAATAGATAGCTCTATCTTTATATTAGTAATAATAACTATTATCTACCTAATAATTTAAATAACTACCTCCTCTCTTTACTTCTAAATTCTCTTTATATAATCCTCTTTACTAAGTTACTTTAATATATAAGTATAACTACTCTTTCTAGATTTCTAGAATTATACCTTATTATCTTAATATTTCTCTACTCCCTTTAATAAATTTCTTATAAGATTATTTATATTATAATTTATATTATTAAAAATTACTTAAGAAAGGCTATTAATAATTATATTCTCCTTTCTTTAAATATATTTAAGTTATATATATAACTATCTAAGCTTTATAACCTACCTAGTAAAGATATCCTTATAAAACTTAGTATTTATAAAGCCTACTAATAGTTTATAATCTATCTAAATTATTAAGGATTTATTAGCCCTTATTATATAAGAGAATTTCTATTTAAAGTAGATAATAGCTTATAATTCTCTTTAATATATATTATAATTCCTTTCTAATTTATTAAAAGTAAATAAATTATATACTATTAATCTTTATTTACTATTTTATAATTACTTTATATAATAACCTCTACTAAAATCTAATATATTATTAAATATATAAATCTTAAATATTAGATCTTATAAAAATAATACTCTAGTAATAGTATATAATTTTTTTATTAATTAAAATAAGAGCTCTTTTAACTTCTTTTATATCTATTTAATATTATTTATTAACTTTAAAAGGGGCCTTACTATCTTAGTATATCTCTTAATCTATTTCCTAGTAGACTAATATATCCCTAGAAATCCGCGAACTTTATTAACCTTTTAAGGTCTTAGCTAGTTCTTTATCTTCTTAATAGTTACTAGCTTAATTTATATATATCTACTAATCTTATATATCTTACTTAAAGCCTTAACTTTAATTATTCCTAGTAGAAGTTTAAAAAATAAAAGCTTTAATTAAGATTATAATATCCTTAAAAAGAAGTAATTTTAAAGAAATTTAAATTATCTCTCTTATAAGTTATAAGTATTAAAGATATTATTAATATAAAATACTACCTCTAGTTACTTATATAACCTATTACTTTATAATAGTAATAGCTTTAAACTAGGTAATAAGATAGGCTTAAGGGTAATATTTATTAATTTTATAAATATAAATAATAAAGTTCTTATCTCTTAAAGTATTCTTATTAGTTATAACTAGCTAATTCCTAGGATATTAAATACTAGGAAATATATATCTTCTAAGTATATAAATATTACCTAGTATTTATATTTAATATCTACTTAAAAGAATATAGTATATATAAGTAGTCCTAGTAAATTATAAACTTTTACTACTAGTTTTATATAAGATCTTACTAGATCCTTATATATAAAATAATAATAAATATTAGATATAAGTTAGCCTTTCCCTCTTTATTAACTAGGATAGCTCTAGTATTTTATTAAGATACCCTTCTATTTATTATTATATACCTCTTATAATAACCTACTTCTATACCTTACTCTACTATCTTTTATAACTACTATTCCTTATTATTTATAAAATATTTTTAGAGAGCCTTATATAACTTTAATCTATTATAAGGTATAATCTTATATACTATTAAATTAGTTACTAGAATCTCCTTAACCTCTTTAACTCTAATATCCTTATATATATAAATTAGTTATAATAGTTATAACTTAGTATTATTACTAGGAATTACTTCTCTAAGTATAATTCCTTTATTTCTTACCTATTTAAAGAGTAATTTAAAACTTTCTAAATAATTAATAAGTTAATAGATTACCTATTAACTTATAAAGAACCTTAAATTCCCCTTATTATTATATAAAACTATATTATTATAAGTTATAAGAGTAACTCTATATCTCTTTATATACTTATCCTTATTCTAATAAAGTAGATATATATACTTTATATTCTAGGAGATATATCTATATTTTAATATTCTTTAAAGTACTATCTATATTTTAATATTTATATAATAGACTTAAAAGCTATTATATACTCTACCTTTATTTATATATTTATTAAAGTATTCCTTTTAAAGCTTTAATATTTAAAGGGAGGTATAAGTAGATCTACTTCCTTTCTTATTCCTTAGAGTTTTAATATTATTTTAGAGATACTCTAGTTTCCCGACTTTTTAACTCTATTATTAGATTTTAATTTAAAATCTTTATTACTATTTTTATTACTAGACTTCTTTAAGAGACTCTTTAAGTTATTACTAGAAGTATATAAATTAATAATCTTATTACCTTTAATAATATCTTCTACTATTAACTTTAAAGGTTAATACTTTTTTAGGATAATTTTTATTATTATTAAGATAATCTTAATTTTAATAAGATAAATCCTTTTTACTATTTTATACTTCTTTATATTACTTAAATCTAACTTACCCTTTATAATACCTATCTTAATATCTATTAACTAGAGTTAAAGGAGTTTAAATAAGATAGTAATACTAGGATTATTTATAAGAGAGATAAATACCTATTACTCCCTCTTAATTCTAGTTATATTAAACTAGAAAAGTATTTAATATCTAAGTTTACTATCTTTACTACTTACTACTAATATAATAACCCTTTTACTTCTAAACTCTAAGATAGAATAAATAGGTAAATTTATAATTAATACTAATAATAGGTTTATAATAATTATATTAGATTCTTAATCTACCTTAATATATTATATATAAATAAGTATTCTTTTTCTACTTATCTTTTAAATAACTATATTTATAACTTATACTATTATCTCTTTATATATAATCTTATAAAACTATTATTATAAAGTCTTTAATAGTATATAATATAAACTTATACTTCTATTCTCTAGAAGTATAAACCTACTCTTCTTATTAATATATTATATTATAAATATTTTTATTACTTTAATATTAATATCTAGGTCTTTAAATATTTTCTTCTTCCCCTTTTTCTTAAGGGCCTAACTAAGTCTTTATAACTCTTTTTTAAAGAATAGTAAGATTTATAATATATAAATTATTAGTAATAATATTATTATATTTATTAATATCTAATTAATATCTAGTTAGAATTTTCTAATTAACTTATAAACTATTAATAATTCTTTCTTAACTCCTATCTTTTTAATAGGAGTTCTCTTTCTCTAAGTTTTCCCCTTAATTATTAGTAGTAGTAACTCTACCTCTTTAAGCTTATTATTCTTTCTTCTCTTTATATCTAACTAGGTATTATATATACTAAGAGTATTATTATTTAAACTACTTAAATATTAGAATATTTAAATTTACTAAGTAACCTATTAGTTTAATATCTTTAAATACTAAATTATAATAAGGTATCTAAGAATTCCCCTCTTCTTCTAATTCCTTAATCCTTAGGTCTAGAACTTCTAGTACTTTTCCTAATAAGATAAGGTATAAAATAATATTATTTTATAATAATAGTACTTACCTTATAACTTTCTAATAAGACCTATTATTAATATTATAACTTTATTATATATTTTATTATATAAGATATTAGGTAGAGAGATAGAATAGATTAACTTATACCTCCTTTATTTTCTTATAAGCTTTTTACTTTACTTAATAATCTTCTAGTTCCTTTTTAATCTAGTATTATTCCTCCTTTAATAGAGGGGAATTTATATACTCTAGACTAGTATATCTAAGTTTATTATATTTTAAATATAGCTTTTTACTAGTATACTTCTAAGGTTCTTATAACTTTAAGCTATTTACTTATAAGTTTACTAATATCTTTTAATTATATAATTTATTAGGAATAAACTCTAGGTAGATATCCCTTATTTATATTAACTTACTACCTTATAGAAAATTATTTCTTAGCCTTATAAGTAGCCTTTAATTTCTATCCTATTATCTAGGGTTTCTATATAAATCTTATAAGTTATATTTATTCCTAGTCTTATAATTTTATAAGGGTTACTACCTTAATAATAATTAAGAATTAAACTAAGAATTTAATATAAAGCTATTTCTAGTACTTATTATTAATAGTACTATTATCTATTTTAAAAGGGCTACTATTAGTTATAAGTTATTATATACTTTAAGAGAAACTCTAGTTATATTATAATTACCTTTATCTTATTTAAAGTATATATTTAAGTTTACTATTAATTAGCCTAAGTAGTTATTATTCTAGGGGTAAAATATTATATCTTATAAAATTCTATTTTAGTCTTAATATTAAGGCCTAGTTATTATAAATATAAATACTTAAATTATATTACTATTATTTACTACTATTATTATATAAAATACTCTAAATTTTTCTAGCTTATACTACTAATAGTTCTTTTCTATAAAATCTTTAAGTATAAATAGAATTTCTATATATATCTAAGCTTTCTTAAATACTTTATATAATAGTCTATTTATTTCTAACTTATATTCTAATATTCTAAGTTATAAATCCTAGTTTATAAGGCTAGAGATCTATTTATAAATTATATTAATAAGCTAATACTTTTCTAGTATACTTAATATATTAGAGGCTATCTCCTCTATTTAATCTCTACCTTCTATTATCTTTAAGAGTTATTTTATATACTTAAATTAAGCTTCTAGGCTCTTATTATAAGTCTAATAAAGTACCTTAATTTAATCTATTATATTAATATTAAACTTTATATTTTAAGCCTCTTTAAGGATTTCTTCTTTAAGTAAGGTAATAACTATCTCTTTATCTTCCTTATTTCTATAATTAATTCCTTCCTTATTAAGGATTTTAGCTACCTTTAATATATAAGCTAACTAGAGTTAACCTTCCCTTAAAACCTTATATTAAACCTCTTAAGTTATATAAGAATATTAAAGTCTTTAAAGAGCTCCTCTTCTAATATATAAAGCTACTTAATTATACTACTTATATTATTACATAGTATCCTTATTCCTAATAGTATTATTATATTAGCTAATATAAGTATTACTACCTCTAACCCTACTAATAATAATACTAGGCTAGCTATTTAAAATTCTAGTAACTCTTTAAAAGGTATAACTTTTTATTTCTCTAGTTAGAGAAAGTACTTTCTAAGTACTTTAAAAAATAATTAATAGACTTTACTATTAATATTAAAAAAAACTATTCTAAACTTATTATAAGTATATAAAATAATATAGGGATATATTTAATTATATAATTCTTTAATAGTTACTATTAATAGAGTATTATCTTTAAATACTTCTTTAATAAAAGTAAATTAGATTAAAAAGAGGGGTTCTATTATATATATCTATACTACTAAGTATTAAGAAAAGTAGATAGTAATTAGTTAATAATAGGAATAATTTATATAATAGTTAATTTAATATCTAGATAATAACTTCTTATAATTTAATAGTAGTAATAACTCTCTAATTTATAAGTATTTAAGGTATCCTTAAGTCTTTCTTAATTTTAGATAACTAGTAGATTACCCCTTTTTAAAGTTTAAGAATAAGTTTTTTATATAATAAAATAGTATAAATAATAATAATTTTTCTCTATATTATTAATATAGATAATTTAAGTTAAGTATATAAATAGTTCTTTTAACTTATAAGAATAATATTAATATATTTATATAAAGTATATAAATAAAAGAGATATAAAGTATAACTATTATTAGTATATTAAATAAGTAGAAACTTCTATAATAATATAGCCTTTTTAAAGGGAAGAAGACTTACTTTAAGTACTTAAAAGATTATAACTTACTAATTATATTATAATTATTAGAAAAGGGGATTAATTAATTAATTAATTAATTATACTCTTATACTAGTTAAAGCTAATAAGGGTAGACTTTTTAAGGGGTACGCCTAGCGTACCTATTATTCGGGGAGAAACCTAGCTAAGGGATAAAAACTCTACCTACTATCCGTAGGCTATACTATTATTCGGCTCCTTCCCTCCCCCCTTTAATAGGCCTACTATTAGGGCGGTATATTAAGGGGTCGGGTCTACCGTTTATAATACTAAGGTTTTATTAACTATATTCTCTTCTCTTTAATTAAGGCGGAGCCCTTCCTCTCTATTAGTTCTTACTAACATCTCTTTTACTAGTATAAACTAGTAGAGGGCGCCTAACCTAGTTAACTACCTCGCCGCTACCCTTATCCCTATTAGTAATAAGAGAATAGTACTATAATCTTCCGACCTAGCCTCTAGTAATATCTAACTCCTACTAGTATAATAGTTAGGATAGAATAGTAGGACGTATTTACCGGTCTACCTTACCGCCCCGTATAAGTAGCTAGGACTTAGGATCCTAGGAACCTTCCTAATAAATAAGAAGTAGTTAAACCTAATCTTATCCGTATATAACTAGACTACTACAGAGCTCTCCGGCTTCTTTAAGCCCTTATAGAGGTCCTATCTCCCCCCTACTAGGTTACCCTTCTATACTAGGCTCGTGTTTCAGCCCTCTAATCCCCGCTAGTAGTAGCGCTACCGGCCCTACTACCAGCCTTCCTACTAGGTTAGTATCCTTTTCTATAGTATTAGGTTATCGAGTACCCCGTTTAACGACCGCTTTACCTAAGACTCCTTCTTAGCTAACGGGGGTAGCGGAGGGCGTAGCCTCCTACCCCTTTTTAGTTATAACTAAGACTTAATCTTCGCGTTCCCTCTTAGAACTATCTTATATATCCCTTAGAGGATTTTACTCCGTAGTAAGGCCTTATTAAGGAAGTCTCTTACTAACGGGATTCCCGCCTCTACTTTAAGGACCGGAATTAGGGTAGTCTTATACGCCCCTAGTACTTTACGTAGTCCTTTATTCTAGATCGTCGTTAAAGTCTTTATATACTTCCCTACTACCCTAGGGGTATTCTTTAGGCTGTATTATATTAGCGCCGTGAATATTATTATAAGCCTTACTACTACTACGTATATAAGCCTACTAACCGGTAGAATCGCGCCTTATATAAAGCCGGCGACGTAGTAGAGCGCTTAAATCTAGTTATCTATCTTAGCTTATACCTTCCTTAGGTATATATTCTAATTTAGCTTACTATTAAGTATAAGTCCTAGGACCCTAATTAACGTCTTTAGTTTAACTTTAATTCCCTTAAGCTTAACTATTACGTCTATCTTTATACCCTTTATTCTACGGGTTATATAAACGAGCTCGTACTTCTTTAATATAAACGAGGCTTTATAAGTCTTCGCCTACCGTAGGTATACCTTATAAGCTTTATCTAGAACCTCGTAGTTCTATTTAGTACTCCTATTATAAGCTAGTAGATAGACGTTATCTATAAATCCGCCGACTTAAATTAGTAGCTTTAACTTTTTATACTCCTCGATTAGGGGAGTATTAAAAAATAGAAATAATATCGGAGAGATAGGTAAGCCCTAGGGGATCCCTATCTCTACTAACTCTATCTAACTCGTCCTCCTACCGAGGGTAATTAAAGTCGCCCTCTCTATTAGGAAGCTTACTATCTAGCGTACTATCCTCTCTAGGACCCTCTTTATCTTTATCGTGTGGAGTAGCCTGGAGTAGGAGACGTAATCCAAGGCTCCGGCGATATCTAGAGAGAGGAGGCTCGTTATATTCCTCTTCCCTATTCCTTATACTATATAGACTGTATTAGTAATCGTTTCTAGCGCGGTTTCTACTAATCTCCCTTACCTTACACCTATCTATTCCTCCGGAAGGAGGTTATTAGCCTCCGCGTAATCTCTAAGCCTAGCCGCTATTACCGTCTTAAATATCTTTCCTAAGGTATCTAAGAGGGCGATCGGCTTATAAGACTTAGGATCGGCGTAGTTCTCCTTCTACGGTTTCTTTAAGATTATAGAAAAGGGGATTAGTTAATTAATACTAGATATATTATTTTAAAAGTAAACTTATATACCTAGAAATAATAATAATTAATATTAATAAGACTTTAAATCTATATATATATACTACTATAAATAATCTAAATAAATATAATAGGTAATACTACTAGCTAAGGCCTTATTATATAACTATAATAGGGACGCCAAGTAATTTCCTTCTCATCAAGCGCCAACTGAGTGCTCACGTGATAAGGCGAGTCTAAGAGTTTTTTAAGTCTCAAACATTGTCGAATCTTTTCTCCCTAATCACACCATCCAGGATCCAGCTTATCCTTGTAGTTGTCGAAGGCCTGGCCTAATGGTATATCGCACCATCAATCATCAGAGTGAATCCACTCTGTGCGATAGCGATCACTGTGTTCTTTCAGTCGTTGGAAACACCCCGTGCGCTCACGCGGAGTCCTCTACTCATGTTATAACATGTTTTTGATCATATCTGTCATTATACTAACCTGGAGATCCATCTGTTCACATGTTAAGTTGATCGAGGCTACATGTTGCTCGGTGATGATGTCGAACTCCACCGCAGGGTTTCCACACCTAGCCTGCCTCTCAAAGATGGCCCCCTCCTCGTTTCACATTCTCTATAGCTCGGCCTTCCGGATACAGATATGATCAGTTCCCCGCTGATTCTCGTTGCGGAGCGGGACGTCGTGCGTCCAAGCACCAAGTCAATCCCGTCTCTTCGGCATCTGCGTTCTTGCCGCACCAATAGGAGGATTCCAATTGCACTTCTCATTCCCATTGTGGCTGTCGACGAAACTTCAAACAGCACCCCATTCCAATATCGCACTCTTGGAGGGGGACAATATACCTCCCTGGCAGTCTTCGATATTCCCCTTCACGCAATGTTTGCAACGATGCTTTCTTTCAAGATATCCCGTATTCTCTCCACGGTATCTTCGTCTCCACTCACTGTACCGCCGCCATAGGGTTCGTGCCAAAGATGTTCCATGGAACGTCTTTCATTACAGAGCGAGCCGTTACTAGGAGAAGTCCACCAGCTTTCTCTGTTGCGCCGGTACGTGACTTCATGCGGTGTTTCCCTGTTGAGGCAGAATTCCCACGAAACACACTTTCCTCGTATGATATTGCTGCTCGATCTTTCCCCTTGGACAGCTATACGCAACATCCGGCTGACTCCAAAGTATGATAGAGTGGTAATTGGGATGGTAACGACGGCGCGTGGTCGACTTTCATAATTCGGATTGGAACTCCTGCCCAATTCTTCCGTGTTTTACCGTCAAACACCCGGCCAGAGACATTGATACCGATACCGGACCATTGCGAGCGAGGTCAGAGCTGGTGCGGCAACGCACGTGGGGTAGAGCCCTTCAACGGCGGTTCATCTGGCCCTTACTCGGGATCTCCAAATGAGCTTCTCACTACGAGCCTTGACCCTGGCGCCACTTGCACAGCCAATAGATCCCCGATGTGCGTAAATTGCCCGGGCAGTATCAATGGCAAGTGCACATTCGGTCCCTGTACTGGTCGGAATTGCTGTGGTGATCCTGCTGGCAGCTGCAGCGGCGTGGGATGCAACGGCCTGAATGGTATATGTACCGGAGCGTACATCGGCTGCCCCTGCATAGGAGCCAACTGGGATGCGAGCACCAATGTCTCCTCTAGCACGGGTATACTCGACGTCGCAGCGGCATCAGGCTTCCAGCCCAATCAGTCCTCAACCTGGTTGGCTTCAGGTCGCAACCAATCTTCAACAGAGGGCGATCTCAATACTCAAAGCGGTAGCCACAATGACCTCCCCGGTTTTAGCTACTATGGGACGGACGTTGTAGGCCTCGGATTGGATGCAACTACAGGGCTCAATTCGAGCAAATCCTTGGTAGCTGGTATCCTGACGGAGCCATACTATATCGGCATTTTAGGCCTTGTACCCTTCCAGTATCAGAGTTCGAAGAACGCATCTGCCAGTATCATGGTGCAGTTGAAGCAGCAAGACCTCATACCAAGCCTATCGTACGGATACACAGCAGGCGCCATATACCGTAAGTTTCTCCTGCTGGGTTTCGGGGAGTAAGGCTTAGATTGTTTTAGGCCAGCCGCCTGTCTTAGGAAGCCTTACTTTAGGAGGATATGATTCGTCACGATTACCGTCAAATCATTCGGGCTTCGACGCCCCTCATGCGGGCAGGTTCGATATGGGCAGCTCTCATCCAGAAAATCTCATGGTTGGTATCGAATCAATCATGGCCTCAGATACGCTCACAGGTAGCATTACAATACTCTCAGAGAGAGTCACAGCCTTGGTAGATTCCACATTGCCGTTCATTCATCTTCCTCTTTCAGCATGCCAGGTATTCGAGGAAGCATTTGGGCTTACGTGGCAAGACTCCAACGAATTCTATGTCGTCAATGACAGCTCCCACCAGCAATTGCTGAACAAGAATCCTTCAGTCACGTTTGTTCTCTCCAAGAACTCCACCAGCCCAGCAACCAACATAACTTTACCCTACGCTTCCTTTGACCTGCAAGCGTCAAACCCCATCTTCCCAAATGGCACGAACTATTTTCCACTCCGGCGAGCAGCAAATGAAAGTCAGTACACGCTCGGCCGGACCTTCTTCCAAGAAGCCTATCTCTTCGTCGACTACGAGCAATCCAGTTTCTCACTTTCGCAAGCGCAATTTCCCGCTAATCCGACTCCTAATCTCATCACAGTTAATCACTCGCCCCAGCCTTCCTCTTCGATAGAAAACACCAGCAAGACACATACAAAGGAGATTATCATCGGAGTCGTACTCGGGATATTACTCGCTGTTGCTAGTCTCTACGCACTCTTCATCTTCCGCCGCCGCCGCCGTCACAAGCAACCCGCTCGGATACATTCTGGTGCTAACACCAGTGAAGGGACAAGTAGCCGGCCAAGCAGCTCAAATGACAGCCATGACACAGGACCGCTCAGTCCTCAATGGGGATCCACCTTGATAAGCGAGATCGACGGCTCCATCTCCAAGCCCATCGGAGAGCTCGAAGCTCCTAGGTCAGCCGTCATCAAGAATCCCACATCGAACAGAAAGCCATCGGGGAAGAGAAAGCCACGCCAGGAATTACCTGGAAGTATAGCTGCATACGAGTTACCACAAGAACCGTCCAGGTCGAAAGAGGTGTACGAATTGGCCACCAACGGTACAGGAACTCCACAACGTAAAGGACTGAGGGTACGCGAGAAAGTCTAGCAGATCTAATCCGAGCACGTCAAGGATATCCGGAATCTTTTCCCAAGTCATACCGTACCCTTGAGATGAGATACCCACAGTGCCAGATCACAAGACCTACAGCCTCACGATGCCGAGACTCCTCGTCTACTGCCCAGGAACATTCAAATACGGCAAATTGCCTGAGTTCACCACACTTTCCTGCAAAAAACTGCGGAGTTACCACCCTGCCTTACTTGCGCAGCTGAGTCCCAAGGATTTCCAGTCCACTACACGTCCGTCACGTCCTGAGCTAAGCGCCCTAAACTTTGGAGGAGGTTCCCTGGGACGTCATAACGTACTACATAGGATGTCACCGGTCATGATTAATCACAATATCAAGGCGGCTGATGCATAGGCTCGGGTGCCGATGTGTGAAAGGCGAGTGCTCCGGGGCAGATAGGGGTCTTTAGTACCCATCAGTACAGATCTTGCAATTTCTACACATGACTGTACTCCTATTACAACCTTCTCCCAAATAGATAGTGTGTTATATCTGCAATCCGCCCTTCGTCATACAACCAAGAACAAGAGCAATAGCTATGCAATGCAAAGAGCCATGGCAAAAGCGATATATCTAATATCTAATCTCAAGCAGAACAATGTACGACTTCGCCATCCACACACTGCAATCATACACATACTCAAGCAACGGTCCCAAAACCACTATCAGACGGCGAAGTTGGATTCCTATCCCCCATCGACCTCTCTCCCTCTCTCTCTCTCTCTCTCTCTCTCTCTTTCTCTCTCTCTCTCTTTCTCTCTCTCCAGCCTCTTCACCTTCTTCTCCAACCTCTTCACCTTCTTCTCCAACCTCTTCACCTTCTTCTCTCTTTGCCCACCAACCTCTCACCGCTCCACCTCTTCTGCTCGTCCCCCTTACTTTCGCTCTTAACTAGAATCCCATTTCCCACCCCATCCCTCTCCCATCCCTCTCCTCTCCTCCCTCTCCCCTCCCCCGCCCCCTCCCCCTACACCTCCCCCCACAACAAAAAAACTCCCCATCTCTCCCTCTCACCCAATCCCCACATGCACGCGACGAAACATTCAATAATAGCCACAAGATACATCGGCTGAACAGTCTACGATCTGAATTTCTTTCTTTGAGGGATGGGTAAAGGTAGAGAGAGAGGTGGGGGTTGCGAGATGGGTTTTTCTAGGATGATGGTGGGATGATGGATGGATGGTGGGTGGAAGGGCTGTTGTTGTTGTTGGTCATTTGATGGTGATGGTTTTGTGGGAGGGGTGTTGGGGGGGGGAATAAGGCACTTGGAGGCGCAAGTGGGTGTTTAATGTCGTCTTATCAATAGTAGAAGACGACTGCGAGAAAGTGCATTATAAGATTATGATCATGATCAATCGAGTTCATGTGACCTATGTGTGTCCGCAATAGATGAAGATTAGAGACAGGTGCAATAATCATTATCATTAATGAGTTCTATATGTATATGCCGTAAACTAATATGCTACTATGTAGGACTGTATTTACTCAACTGCCGGATCCTCTTCCCATATATAAAAAACAGTATCGGTACAGGGATGAACGCAACAGTCAAAAAACCCAACAAGCTAGTCGCCCACGCAACACCTAGAGTATGATACATAGCCGTAGCGAATAAAGGAAATCCCGCACCGGCGAAAGATCGTATGAGGGTATTACCCGCAATGGCGCTGTTGGCATACATAAGGTACACGTCGATGATATAGCTGATGCCTTGCAAGAAGATCATCAGCACGCCCGCTCCGATAGGGATACCGGCAATGACCTGCGGTACCCAAGTGATGTGCGGCGAGCTGGTCCATGCGAACCAGAAGAGACCGATGGGTAGGAGGAAGGCTCCGATGATCATGGGGATGAGTCTTTCCTCGGGGACGGGCTTGCCGCCATTCTCTTCCATTTTCCGCTGGTATCGAGAATGCGACGTGTAGGTTATGATTCCAACGCCGATAATGACTCCGATGGTGATGCCTAGGAAGGGAAGGGCAGCGACGCCTCCGTTCCAGCCTCGTGATTCTTGGAACGCGATGGGATAAGCTTCGAAGAATAGGTAGAGGACGCCGTAGATGAAGGCCATGTATATTGTGATCAGTATCAGGATTGGCTCCAAAACCAACATCTTGAAAGGTCGCAACAGATATTTGTTGACAATTTCGTTCATATCGATCTCTTGTTCGTCCGCTAGCGCATGTATGGCCCAATTCCGCGTCTCGAACTTCCTCTTCGCGGCCCTCTGTTGCAACAAGACGGGCGCGTATGACTCGGGACATATTACGACAGCGAGAGAGCCAAAGAAGGATGCCATGATCAAGGTAATCCAAGCCGTCCATCTCCAGCCCAGGTAGCTTTGCGTGAGGAAGCCGCCGACGATGGGTCCTGCGACAGGGCCGATGAATGTGGCGCCAGCAAACAGGCCCAGTGCGAACCCTCGATCGACCGGGCCCCAAAAGTCCGCCAACGCACCGCCGACGATGGCCAGGGGTGCAGAGCCGAACATTCCTCCGAAGAATCGGCAGATCATGATTGTGTAGACATTCTGCGCGACCGCAACGGGGATTTGGAAGATGGCAAAGACGGCGAAGCCGAAGAAGAGGGGTTTCTTTCTGCCGTAAAGCTCGGAGAGTGGACCCCAGATAATGGGTCCTAGTGCAAACCCCTGGCGTCATGGTAAGCACAGGCCCAAGACAGCAGGAGAATGGAGGATGCTTACGAGGACGAAGAGGCTGGTGCCCAATGTCATGACCTCGTTGGACACTCCATATAGCTTAGCCGTGACCATAGTCGCTGTGCTGAACACGCTGCTTGCAAAGGTCAAGCAGAAGGTCAGGGAAGCGTAGAAGACGGTGACTCTGTATTTCTTTGACCTGGGCCAGTTCTGTGGATTTCCTGGGTCATTTGGTCCATCCCAGACAACCAGATTATTGTCTTCCTCTCTCGTCTGGGGCTTGACCACAGGTTCTTGGTCGACAGCGGTGTTCTCTTGTGAGCCTGATTCGCCCTTCTCGAGGTCTTTCTCGACATCTTGCACCGAGTAGTTGCTGGTCCGGTGTGAAGGCGTTTCGTGGACTGGCTGTGGAACTGTAGGAGGAAGGGTATCGGCGCTAAAGTCGGCCATGACGGGAACGGCGCGCTGTTGTTGTTGGTTCTCTAGCTAGAACTAATTCTAGTGGGTAAAGGCGAGGAGCTGAAGTGAGAGATCGAGAGGTAGAAAAGCATGATGATAAAAGGGAAATCAGATTGTAAATATCGAACAATATATTAGAAACAATCCTCCATGCTCGCCCTCGGCACTTTCTACTATCCCACGCATTCATAATCCGTTAATCACCATTCCTTGCGTCATACAGTGGAGCCTCGGTCTTCGGCTTTACCAATATCTCCACCTGCGGTAAGTACTACGGTCAAGTCCGCTCTAACCGAGAACCTATCTTGAGTCAGGGCGTTATGACTAAGCATATAATCTGAGTCATTTTCCATGAAAGGAGAGCTTACTTCCAGGCTAGTGAGAAGTCTACTATAGAGAGATGACACTAGGAAGAAAGCAACCAATTATGGCGCTTCTATCTACGAAGCGAAGGATCTAGCGTCCTGCAATGGGCCTGATCTTGCCTGATCTTGACTGAACTCATAAGCGGAATCACCCGCCCCTACTAAACAAGCAACTTTCGCATTGCGCATCAGATTTGGTGCGAACGCCTCACAGTACCACACCGCTGCACGGCGCTAAATGCCATGTGTGCTTCGATATCAAGTCCATTAGTCAACCAAATTCCATTCATACACAGCATCTTCTCCATTACTCACACTATCCATGGATTCGCTCCAAGACGACCTCAGCGTAGTCTAGCCATTCCTAAGATTGCAAGGTCCGATCAGTAATAACAATAAATGCCCGGGAGTCCTACATCCGTCTTTCTAATCCCGACCATTGCTACAACATTATGCTCCCTTGATGATGCCGCTGATAATTATCATATCCCGACAGAGTCCGAAATACTCGGATAGTCAGAGAGAAGCAGCCTCGAGCTCACTCCCAAGTCCAAGTAGTGGAAACAAAGTGTGGGAATGCGGATGGCGAAAGGTGTACAGAGGGTTCTTGTCACTGGTAACGGATCGAGGTCAGGGGTTTTGTCGTATTGGTGATGGAGTGTGATAGCGGAGATTAAAAGCCAAGGAACGGATGAAGGGGATAAAGTTTTGATCAAGTACGGAGATCTTTGTGTAGTCGCTCGATAACTACCAGAGTATATTTACAATCCAAATGCTGACATGCGTGCGATGACAAGTCCGACCATCCTCTCCATCGCTTCCCCGTATGTAGCATCTGTAGCCAAGGCCATCCCACTCCCATTCATCTTCACAACATGGCCCCCTTCCCCTTCACCTCTCGAACCCGAAAGTTCCACCTCGGATGATGCACCCTCACCTTCTCCCCCTGCAAAACACACTCCGCCTTCGTCAACCCCACCAATCGCCCCCGATCCCGATGGCTCCACCCGCTATCAACAGGCCAGCTCTCAACCTCCATCCCCAGCTTCAAACCAACGGGATCTCCCTCTTCCACCCCTGCCTCCGGCTCTGCATAGTCCGCCTGAAGGATCTGCGCAATAGCGTCGGACCCGCGGAGAGTGGTGGGCTTTGGAGCGGATGACTTGGCGGCGGAGATGGCGGCGTTGAAGCGGGCGATCCAGGCGTGGGCTAGTGGATGGGTCTTTGGGGAAACGAGAGTCGGAGGTAGTGCGGTTTTCATGGAGATGAGCCAGTGGAAGGGCCAGATGGCTAGATTCAACAGGCGTCAGTCCTTCAAGGCCTCGTATGATGGGAGGAGGAAAGCAATGGCTACCAACCTTCTATATCAGCCAAGCTGGGTTTCTCCGTCTTGAGGATCCACTCCCGTCCATCTGCCAGCAGCCCCGTCTCAAGCATGTCGAACCCATCCCTCAGGTGCGCTAACGCCTCAGGTCTCAGAGCCCTAACGTCCTCCAAGCTCCAGCTCCGGCCCGTGTATTCCTTCCGATCCTTCTGGAATTTGGGATCCTTGAGTAGCGGCAGTTCTGGCGGGATGGCCTGTGCTGCGCGCACGAAGATGCCCCCATCGATGGTCCAGGAGGAGAGGAGACGCTCGATGGCTATTTGATCAGGGGTGCTGGCGGAGAGGCGAGGGTGATTGGGGAAGAGGGTCTCGAGTTTAGCGATGATGAGGCGGGTGTCACAGTAGACGTCACGGCCGATGGAGAGGAGGGGAATGCGCCGGTAGGAGACGCCTAGAGCAGAGACGTCGGGTCGTGGGAGTGTAGGGGGTTGGATCTTGGAATGTTAATTCGGCTATTACGAGACATCAGGGACTACATATTTACGCATTGTGCATAGTCGATGCCTCGGAGAGTGAGGTACCAGATGATCTGTCAGATGAGTCGTCAGTGGGGTGCCCACGTTATGGTATTGTTGGACGACGTACTCTTCGGGCATATGGAGAGAATGGGTAGTGGAAGAGGACGATGCCATTGGGAGGAGCCATGGCGAGTATATTGGAGTAGATGGAGAGACTGGACTCTGTCATGTATTCTACAACATAATTGACCTTCTCCGCATCCATATTGCCGAGGCACTAGATATCGATTAAGATTAGATAAGATAAGATACAACAGAATTACAACTTGTCTCATCCAAAAAGTCTTGAGTCCGGTGCTAAATCGACAGAGACCAGGACACCTATGAACTTGGGCCTAATCTTTCGGAGTCGGAGTATTACGGGGGCGGTTCTAAGGGAGACAATTTCACCAGGTCCCTCATTATTCTAGTACGTCGGCGCATGATCAAGACTCTTGGTGTCAACCTCCGCAATAGTAAGCCCGTCATCTTGACAAAGACGATATCAGAACTACCGTTAACGTAGATGACGGGATAACGAGATTTACGGTCATTCGAGATTTCTGAGTAATTTGCTAGGAAACGGAGATTTCACTACTACGGCCCGATCAGAATAGCCAATTATGTTGAGATGTTACAGTGCATTACTCAGCAATCTCGAATGACCGTAAATCTCGTTATCCCGTCATCTACGTTATGTGTTCTCCTGCTCCAGCCACATGCTATTTATTCACATTTACTCCTGGCTACGAAGACCGCCTCAGCCATCCAAAACACCTTCGGAGAGCTGTACGAGAGACTCCGAGCTCTTATGTAAAAAGCAAACATGCCAATCTCTTCACAGAAATTTCCAAGAACAGTCCGTCCGTGGTTTCTATTCATGGGTGCTGGTTCGGCAGTAAAAAGCGTCGACTGCGGCGAATGAACTCTCACAGCTGGCAGATCTAGGAGACGTGCGGGAAACAAAGGACAAAGACTCAGACGAATCTCCTCTTGGGAGGCTTTAGGTGGCTTTCTCCAAACTACAAACTGACAGTTTCATATAGTTCTAGAAGGTATTCATCAATCGCCGGGTCGGACTCTATCACCTATGGATAGACCAATTTTCGTCTGGTTCGCGAGCTTATCTCGCTCTTGTAAGAGGCGGGAAGATGGCGAACATAGAGTAGCGTCGGTACGTGCGTGTGAATGCGTACTTTTCGTGTTGAAGATGGGTATGTTAATTGTCGTGGACAGACGAAGGAACAGATTACGGATATAGCCCAAGGGACCCATTCAAACCAGCCGTTAATGAATCACCTGTGAAAATCTTCTCCCTCATCTCCCTCATAACCTGATTATCCACATTGATCTAAAACAAACCAATCCCCGTCATTTACCCCTCAGGACTCGTCATTTGATCAACAATACTCACCACCGCATCTCCACCGCTTCCAGATCCCAGCACCTTGACAAGACATCGTCATTGCAGGCCCAAGAAATGTATCACACAGTTATTGAGAAAAGACTACGCGCCCAGGAGATCGTACGCCACATCTCGTGCATTAGATCGAATGTAAAGCAAAACCTTCTTCAACCCATCCTGATTTGAAGACTTAACATGCCATAACATCCCACACACAACACAACACCGCCAATCTTCAATCCGACCCGCAAGTTTAACATACAAGCATCCTTCAATTCTTCATCACCTCCGCAATCGCCATTTAACAGAGAATTATGCCTTATCAAACATCAAGTATACAACATGAATGTACCAATCTACATATCGATGTTGAAGATAGATACCAATCACCATGCCATAGTTGCCTATCACAACGTAATTCAAGCCTCAGCCCTCATACTTCAGCACCCTTGATCTGAAGGACTATCATGTCCCCAAGACTCCCGGCCTCGACGCCCTCAATATATGGCTCCTTAGCTTCAACATGGATGTATGACACGAGACTGTTTCTTCAAGGCTTTCTCAAGGCAATCAAGAGATGAGTAACATCTGTAGTTACATTTACCGTCCTTAATGCTAGCTAACCTTGTGCAGAGGAGTCAATACTACCGCTTGCTACCTTGCTGGGACGAGCATGGGGTATGAACTGCACCAGCCGCCGTTCACAGACAAGTAAGGTGGGCTGATGGGTATAGAAGTGGATTTGTTCTCTTGAGGCCATCAATGTTCTCCTCAGGGTACCGAACACACCACCGTCTTCGACCTTGGACAGCATGGAATTGACTTTGGCAATCGACTCGATATAAAGGACTCAGTCAAGAGTCGGCAAGAAGCGTACAGCGACTCGATCCCAATGGAGTGATTCACGAGGATATTCTTGAATATGAGTAATGGAATTGACATCTATGGAAATTAATCGACTCGCTCTTTGGGGGTATCTCGGCTATGCAAGACTTGGTAAAAATACAATAAGAAAACATCGCATGCAGCGAGGGACGGATTCCCCTCATCGCATACATACAGGCACCCTTTTCACACACATCATGATATCCACATCGATTTCCTCACACGTAGGATCCCTGCTCCGAAAAGAACAAGCCCCGTACCATTCCCACACCACTGTCCACCTCCGGCTACCCCAAAAGGGGCAGCAAGCGATGAAAGCAGCCGTCATCAACCCGCACTGTACCCCTTCACATTGAACACCCCGGCTTCCGGAGAAGCAAGCGGATCAAAGTGGCAGAGACTGCAAGGAAGAATCGGACCTTTCTCGAACCCACAAGATTCCGTTTCCTAAGACCCTCCGTTCACTCCGAAGAGCTAGAAGCGAGCCAAGAAAGAAGAATCATGCAGGGAGGGAGAGAGGGATGGAAGAGGGCACAAAAGGGGAAGATACCCATCAACATAAACACTCTCTCCTCGAACAATATTGACTCTTTCTCGGAAAATCAGTACACAACGCTAAACGCCCGCTAAGAATGAAAACCATTGGTTGCCAATTAGGCAATGATGCTTGGAACCGAAGCGTCCTGCTTCTGCATCTCGCTTGCTTTGAATGCCTCATAAGCTTCGTCAAATTCACTGATACCCATGTCTTCATCTTCACCCGTGACGTTCTCATCAATCAAGGCTCGCACCCGCGCACTAATGTTTTCCTTCTCATACGACAGCTGATCAGACTCAATCACAGTATTTGAAACGTTTCCGCTATCATCATTTGCTTCTTCCGGGTATTCTTCCTGCTTCCATGCTTCGAAATTAGCTTCAAATTCTCTATCCCCAAGGCCAATCAAGAGGTCGTCTCCATCTTCGTCCCATGTAACCTCAATGTGTGCTTCGACGTTCGGCGTTATCGTCTTACGATATAAATCATATGAGAACCCCATCCCATCCCATGGAGTAGGACGATGACGAACAGTTGTATTTCCCTGAGCAGTCGTAGCCTGATGTCCATCCAGGACTGATTTGGGGTGATTTGATGGAGTGAAAGCTTGCAACATGGCAGGATTCCTTGGGTCGTACTGCGACTCGTCAACTTGAGCGTTATCTTCTTCGAGAGGCTCGGTCTCGGCTTCAGATCCCACGGTTGAAGATGAGAGACGGCTGGACTCCCTCAGTCTGCTACCATATCTTGGCTGATGCTTCAAGGCTTTTTCACGAGCCCTCTCGACAGGGTCAACAAAGTCCAATGATGGGGCTGATGGTAAAGTATTGTGGCTAGGGTTGGGTGTTGGGGGTGGAGGCATTGACTTTGAAGGTGATGTGGTAGCGACTTGAGGTGATTGACCCTGATGGGATGGTAGTGCTGCAGCATTCGGAGTTTCTTCCTCGACTGTCTCTTCGTCAGAATCGCTGTCTGTCGGCGACGGGACAGTGAAGGTATTCTTGGAAGGACCTGATGGGGTCGTCATACTCGCTTCTGCATCGACGGTCGCTCGGCTACCAAAAACATTCCCAGGACCACGAGACCTCAACATGCCAGTTCCAGCGAATGACTCGCCAGTATACTGTGAAGCTACAGAATTACCCCATATGTCCATGTTAGACGAGCTGAGACGAGTTTTCCGGAATGGGTTGCTCGATGAGGCAAGTCCAACCAATGTTCCGCCCTTGTGTTGTGAAGCTCCGGCCTCCTCGTTCGTGTCCACGCTAGACGAGCTGAGACGAGTTTTCTTGAACGGTCGTGGCCTCGTTGGTGTGTCCTGCTCTTCCTCCGATGACTCCTCGTCCGAAGAGTACTCAAATATGGCGTCAACCAAGCCAAAACCAACTGCTGGCAAAGGATAGAATTCAGGAGAAGGCAGACGCTTGCGCTTCTTCCCTGGGATCTGAACCCCTTTCGCTCGCCCTCGCTCCTCCTCCCACTCTTTCTTTTCCTGAGTAATTCGAGCCTCCTCCTGGGCCAAACGCTCCTTGTCAGCCCGGAGTTTTTCCTTCTCCTCTTTGAGCTTGCGACGCTCTGCCGCCTGTTTCTTAGTCAATAGCATTCGCTGTGGCTTTTCTCTATGGACCCGCTCTGCGAGAGCGCTGGAGGTCGCAAGGCCTTCGCCGCCGTGCCGAGTCTTTGTTGCATCGCTTCGCTGTCGTGGTTCCGTTTGTGCGCCAAGTCGAGATCCCAAGGGCTGTTGGCTAGCTGCGAGATCTCTTGGACCCTGCTCGTTCAAGGTCGGGCTGTCAGCTGCTAGATCTCTTGGACCCTGCTCGTTCAAGGTCGGGCTATCAGCTGCTAGATCTCTTATACCCTGCTCGTTCAAGGTCGGGCTGTCTGCAGGCGCTTGAGTATTAGGCAAAACATGAAGTGGGGCTACGGTGGCGGGTGGTGTGCGACGGGACGAGAACGGAATGAAACGGGAGACAGAGGGGAAAAGGCTCGAAAGGCCCCATCGGCGCGCAGTGGGCGTCTCGGGAATCTGGTCCTGATGAATTTGTTCCTGGGGAACCTGGTCCTGTTGAACATGATCCTGCGAACTGGTCGGTAGCCCTTGCACTATCCGTCTATCAGGGTCCGGAACCTCGTCGTAAGTATAGGGATTAGGATCTTCTGAGATCTCTCGGGGATCGATCCAATGTTCCTCGAAATCTTCGATTACGGGTATTTTGGCTCGAGGTCTGGGCTCCTTCAATGCGGCGCGCCTCCTCTCATCGGCCATTTTCGCGAAAGCACGGCGCATCGTCTTCCCAACAGTCTTCGCCGTTTCATCCGTGATGACAGTCTCCGGTGCCTTTTCATCCTCGTTACGTTTGCGTTTCTGCAATTGAGATCTGAGCGTATCTATGGGTAGTTCACACGTAAGCTCAGGCTCTATGACAGTGCTCGGTGCAACTGGAGATTTATTCATCAAATCTTTCAACTCAGGGACGTATTGAGATGCCATGGTCAAGAACTGAGTAATCTTGGACGACGGGATTGCAAACGCGATGTTGGAGTCTTGTTGAAGAACATCCCCTTCGCCTGTGGTGGCGGGTAATGAATCTACGAGGATGTGGATCAAAGAATAATTCTGTGCACGCTCTGCAGGCAAGCCGTGGACCTTGGGCATGACTGGATGGGGTAGAGAAGCCATAGGACCTCGGACCACAGGCTGTGCACCTAAGGACTGGGAATCACAAGCGGGAGGAGAGTGGGTTGTCTCCAGACTTGCACGAGATGCGTGATGTCCAATGGGGGTTCCATCATCGGTGGCGGTGGGTGGGCAACGAGGAGTTTCCGGATTTGCACGCGATGCGTGACTGCCCAATGGGGACCTGTCTTTTATGACAGAAGTTGGGGGAGATGACCGGGATGAGATGCACTGGCGAAACAGCTCGGATGTCTCAGAAGGAGAGCGCTTTCCCTGCATAGACTGTGCATTTGTGGGGGTGGCGACAGTAGCCTGTGTAGTACTTGAACCTGGAGATGAAGCTTGGCTGCCAATGGCTATCCCATGATTTGTGACAGGAACGGTGGGAGATGATTGAGACGACATGATCTGACGGAACAGTGGAGATGTCCCAGGAGGAAAAGGCTTCCCCTGTATGGGCTTTGCACTTGTGGGAGTGGAAGCAGCGGCAGTCACGGCTTTTGTAGTACCCGACGCCAAGATATTTGCTTGATTCCCGTTGGGGGTCCCAAGGTGTGTGATCAATTGGGTGGGAGATGTTGGGGAGAGAATTTTCTGGCGAAATAGCTCAGATATCTCGGAAGGAAATCGCTTCAACTGCATGGATCGTGCACTTGTGGGAGTGAAGGTGGCTGCATACACGGGCTGTGTAGCACCTGAACCAGCGCGAGATGTTTGGGCCTCACCATCTGCGTCCTTTACCAACTGCGTCATGGGGGGACCAGCAGACACGGGATGTGTAGCTTCCAAAACTTTAGGAGGAGTCTGGGTCTCACCAGCTGCGTCCTGTACCATATGCGTCATGGGGGCGCCAGCAAACACGGGATGTGTAGCTTCTGAACCTGTAGGAAAAGTGTGGGTCTCACCATCTGTGTGTCCCATCAGATGCACTGCGTGTCCATCAACTTGGGCTGAAGCGACCGAGTCTGCGGCGAACGTCGATTCCGTAGAGATCTGCGAAGGCTGTGGAACATCGTCTCGTACGTTTATTTGGGCACCAGCAACAGGTCGAGCACGACCTTTGCCCCGAACCCCTCGCTGTGTAGGTTTGCTGCCACGTTTCGATGTAGAGGCTCGTGCGGTTGTGGATTTCTGATCTGATGCGGCGGGTGGTATCGTGGGTGGATCGTGTGATGAAGCGTCGGCGCTGGACTTGGTGGTTCGTGCGCGCTTGGCTCGTGGTTCGTCTATCAGGGATCGTGGTGGTGACGGCTGAGCGCCAGCCTCGGCCTCCTGCAACCTCTGTTGTCGAGTTTTGATGACCATGACGGCCGGTCAGTCCAGAGGAGGACCTCGCCTAGGGCGGAATGCTATGAGGTGGGATATGATGTCCAACAGTAGTGCGTGACTGTGTCAGCACGATGACATCGTGCAGATGCTAAAGCTAAGATGAATGGCTGTTGTCAACATGCGGTGAAAGTTGTGTTGGTGTTGATAATAAGTGGTGTTGTGCGTTGTTGATGATGTGCCGATCAAAAACTCCACAGGGCTGACACTAGCGCGCCTTCCTTTTAGAGCCTCATGTATGGAAAATTAAATACGCTGCTTGCGGCGCGACAGGGTCCAATCTAGTTGGACCAAGGATCCATCACAATGTTGTATGTAGGTTGGAACTGAGATTGTGTTTCTGTTGTTGTGGAGATGATCAAGTCTATGTGCATTTGCTCAAATGATGAAACCCGTCACGTAGCACAGAACCCATGTTGACTTCGTCGCACAGATTTTCCTTTGTCTTACCCGGTACCATAGTACCCTCCAACCTCGTTCACCCGAAAGCGAGATAGAGGAAGACGAAATCTTTCGTATTTTTCGTAAAACTTTGAATGGAGCCCAGATGCAGCATCTACTGCTTCGAACAAGCTCTAGTGGTGTTTCGGTGAAATATCCCCACATATACGCTGTTGGTGACACTGTCATGATCTAAAATTACATGAACGACACCTGTACGGCGGGAAGACGTAGAGCGGTCGACCATCACTCCACAGCTATTTGACCCTTCCAACATGCTGGCGTCAAACCCAAGGTCGTGATCATGTTCTGCCATCGCCCGGATCCCCTCTCCTTCTTTTCCATGTAATTGAGAAGCTTCTGCCGCCGATGCAGCAGTAACCTCAGATTGCGCTTGTTGATCTTGTCGTTGTGATTCTCGCCTTCGTAACGATCCGCCAGCACGCGGATCTTAGCCGTCAGGATACCAATTTGAACCTCTGAAGATCCAGTATCAGGTCCAACTCTTGGTGTTGGTTCTGCGACTTCCGCGAAGAGGTTGGGCTTGACGATCGCAGGTGCTTTAGGCTTCAAAGTCTGATCGGTATTGTGTCGTCCGAACGTATCAATTATTCGTTCGATATTCTTCTTTGTCCGATGTTTGCTGCTCCCACTGACAAGACTAACGATACGCTGTACCGCTTCTGCTGCGTTTTGATTCCGCGCTTCCCAGTCCTGACGATCGACGTTGTGTGAAAGGGGATCGGCCCCTTTCGTATCTTCGGGTTCAATCAGCAAGCGGGAAGACTCAATAGCTTTCGCCAATTCTTCATGCTTGATGCCGTGATCGAGATGATTTTCATTCGAGGCCTCAGCTGGCGATATAGGTGATTGGTCTGAATTCGCTCTCAGAGTTTCGAGATTCACCTCGTTTGCATCCAGCTGTATCTGCTGAGGCACGACGGTATCGAAGGATTTGACGAACGGCGTTTCCACGCCTCTTATTGGATCTCCCAGCTCTTTCGCTCTTTGCTCCTTGAGCACAGCTTGCCGACTGAGATTGGCGTCTTTACGCTGCTTAGCTTGGCGAAGCGTGTATGTATCACGGGGGTCTCGTCTTTTGGTCCTCTTGATTGTCGTAGCAAGGCTTGCGGAAGTAGATAAGGGATGGCTGCAGGAGGCAAGAGCAGGTGCGAGGAAGCTCGGCCGTCCACCTGTCCACAGCAATTCTGCAGATACGCAATTAGCATACTTCTACATAGATACAGTTATAGTGAAGGGTACCGCTTGTCGCATGTGTAGTACACCGATTGAACACCAGGAAAGCCATTGTGGGTGACTGAGTGCATAGCATTGTCCGGCTCAAGAGACCAAGATCAATGATCGATACACAATTAGTATACGCTATTTTAGCGTCATACCCGTGGTTACGCTAGCTTGGCGCACAAACTTTTGGCGAAGCTCTGAGATCAAGATCATCATCCAAACACAAGCCCTCCAGCCTCCTTCTCATATTCTGAGATATCAAGGCTGCCAACATGGCGCCCAATAGCCTCCCCTCAACTTTCAATGCCACCTCCCAGGACATGGAGATGCTGCTTGCAGCGCAATGCCATCTGGGCTCCAAGAATTTGCAAGTCCATATGGAGCCTTACCTGTGGAAGACTCGCCCAGACGGTATCAACGTGATCAACATCGGCAAGACATGGTGAGTGATGAGACTTGGTTCTCTCATCTGATAATGCAGGTCGCTGAACCAACACGCAGGCAAAAGATCGTCCTAGCAGCCCGCATCATAGCAGCAGTCGACAACCCAGCCGACATCGCCGTAATCTCAGCTCGACCCTACGGCCAACGCGCCGTGCTCAAGTTCGCCGCACACACCGGTGCCGTCGCCATCGCCGGCCGTTTCACTCCCGGTAACTTCACAAACTACATCACCCGCTCCTTCAAAGAGCCACGCCTCATCATCGTCACCGACCCCCGCACAGACGCTCAAGCCATCAAAGAAGCATCCTACGTCAACATCCCCGTCGTCGCCCTCTGTGACACTGACTCCCCTACCGAATTCGTCGACGTTGCGATCCCTACAAATAACAAAGGCCGTCACGCTATTGGTCTGATCTGGTGGATGCTGGCTCGTGAAGTGCTACGTCTACGCGGCACGCTCGCCGATCGTGAGACCGAGTGGGATGTCATGGTGGATCTGTACTTCTACCGCGACCCGGAGGCTGAAGAGAACAAGGACTCAGCCGGTATCGAGGAAGAGAAGGTCCCTGGTGTCGATCAGGTCGGTACACAAGCTATCGACCAGGGCTTTGCCGGAAATTCGGAGTGGGAGGTTCCAGGTGGTACTCCCGGTGGCACGGCCGCTTTCAGCGCTGCGTCCAACACTGCGGGTGCTCAGCCAAATTCTACGTGGGAAGCCGACGGTGCAGATTGGGCTGCCAGCAGTGCGCCTATCCAGACCGGCAACGATGGCTGGACTGCCGAGACGAAGAAGGAAGGTGAGACTCAGTGGTAGATGGGAAATACGGAGATTACGCGAGCGATGTGATGGGGACAGAATTGACGGCACTCATGAGGGAAAGATACCTGGTAGTCTGCTGCTGCTGGGGGAAAGCCCTGTGCTATCAAAAAGGGTTGCCATAATAGACAACCATCTCTAATCATACGAAAGCTTTGCTCAAACTGTTCCATCTGTCATCATCACAAGTGCATTGACAACCTAACCTCCTTCCCCAAGTTTCCTTTACCCTTTGTATCCATTGTTCCTCGATTGAGGTGTCCACAAAGAATTTCTATGTCGCCCTTCCTTTTATAATCAACAACAGCTTTGTCTCTTTGTTCGCCCAATCCAACAACTTACTTATACAATATCCTCTTCTCTAGCATCCACAACCTTCTCTCCACCCTCCCCATCCCTCCACCCTCCAACCACGATCGCACTCTCCACCACAACCATGCCACAGCCCCTCAACCTCACCTTCGGCATCGAGCTAGAGTGCATCGTCCGCTACCCACGCGCCACATACCTACCAGCGCTAGAAGACCTCGGCCATTTCGTCTCCTCAGCCTCAGACAGCAGATACGACCACATCATCGCCAAGCTCGTCCGCAAGCACATCGCCCTCTCCCTCCAATCCAGTGGCTTTGCAGCCCGGCACGCGCCTCAAGAGCAAGCACCTGAAGCGTGGATGATTGACGCCGACTTCTCCATCTGCTCATCCCCTCTCTTCCAACAAGAAGATGCAGGTTATGGCTGCTGCGATATCGTGGTCAAATCGCCCTTGAGTCCTATCTCACAAGAGGCTTTTACCGAGATAGAAGATGTGCTAGACAAGCTCTCCAGTATCTCAGATCTAGAACTCATCGTCGACACCTCAAACGGTCTCCACGTCCACGTCGGTAACGAAAATGCAGGTTTCCCTCTGCAAACACTCAAGAGCATCTGCATACTAACAGCAGTCTTCGAAGCGCAACTCAGCAGCCTGCATCCTCCCGAGCGAGTGGTCAACAACCTATACGTAAAGCAGCAGAGCGCTGTCTTCGCTGGCAAAAATTCTTGGGAGATCGCCAAGGTGATTCAACTGTCCCAGGACGCGCAGGAGCTGGTGGGGTTGTGGAGGAAGCAGAATGGTGAGTTGAAGGAGAATCTTACAAGTAATGTGCTCCAAGTGGTCTCTGAGTCAGGGTTCGGCACGATTGGGTTTCGACAGCACAAAGCTACCATGGCAATAGGTGAGATTTGCAAGTGGGTGGAGCTGACAACGGCTTTAGTTCGATATGCGCACGAAATCCCTTTCGAGGGGTTGGTGTGCGTTATTGAGGATATCGCTTTCGACCCTAAGAGAGATGTTACTGATTTGTTGCATCGTCTTAGTCTGACCGATCTAGCAGATTACTTTGGTAGATGTGAGCGGTATGAGCATCCGAGACTTGAGGGGGCTTGGGTTGATGAGTCGTTCGTTGGGTCCGGTACGCCTAGGTTATAAGACTGAGAGGAGTGTCGTAGGTAAGGAATCCCTAGTGTAGGATGTGTATCAGATCAATTGAAGGAACAGTTCCCAATGATTGAGCTCATTCGGTGGTCAGTGCATTTGAAGAGTCGTAATGCATGTCGTAATAATGGCATCGTTTGACTTCAGAACAGCCATTTGCAAAGTCTCTCCATATAGAGCTTGATATGTCATCCGAGCCATTGATTTATATTTCCATGCACAGCCCCATGATAGACAAACAGAAGATCTTCCTCTTGCTTTCAAAAGACTCTATGGGGTGCCACAATTGACCCAAAAGTAACGCCACGAAATATCATGCGCAAGCACTCAAGCTTAGGGTATACTGTAGGAGACATCCACCTTGGAAGCCAACTATCCTCTCTAAGGCATTTGAGAGTGAATGGTCCGCTTTCGCTGAGAAGACATTGGAGCAAAGCCAGCGGCTGCTTGAGATCTGGTAGTGGCTCCAGAGAGGTCGCGCTCGGCACAGAGAGGAGGCATCACTGGGTAGCCAATTCCTGCATCTTCAGCCTGCTCGACTTGCTCTTTCATTACGAAAAGACGTTGAAGATTGGAAAAGTGAGCAGGAAGAGTCTGATTGGCTAAAAGAAGGATTACATAATCGAGTCTTGGCATAGGACCTTTCTCCTGTCAACTCGCTCTATACACAACATACTCTTCCAGTACACTTACCATGTGCAACCTTGTCCCTGCATGCTCTTGTGTGAGACACATTCAGGTCCTCTTTCGTCCGCCTCAAGATATGTCAACATGGAAGGGTAGAGCTGCGACTGTGTCGAGGAACAAAGTCTCCACCCCTGGCTTCGTCCAACTCTTCGAGCGCCTATCATGTCGCATGTGTGGGATACCTGGGCCGTCGTACCGAAACCTCTATGCCCTCGGCACCGACGGGAGATCTGAAGAATCGGAATTTGAGCGCCTGAGACATGCCATGTGTCGCTAGCACATATTTTACCTACAAGCGACGGACGTTTCGTTGACCGTTTCAAGTAACTGCCGATATGCTATGGCCAACATGCAACATGACGGGATCAATGTGATCAAAAAGCCATCTTGTTCTCTCATCTTCATCTCCCTGTCAATTCGTTGATCTTGTGTGTATGTACAAGCGATAGGGTCAGCTTTTACTCTGCTTATAATTCACAACTTTTACCATGCTACGCAAGATCATCTTACCAACACTTCTTGCTGCCGCTATCTCCAGCGTGAGCAGCCGAGTGACTCCAGTTGACCACGATACTCCACAGATTCTCGAAACACGCGACAACAAGTACAAGTTGCATTGCAGTAATGCACCTGGCGTAGTCGCCGGAGGGTGAGTCAATCCTTCAGTAGACATTTCATCACCAGTGATACCGGGATCGAGAGCTGACATAAACTCTACTAGTAACATCACCCAAGCCGATCTCGTCCTAAGCACAAATCTCCCCGAGTCCGGCTCGGACCAAAAATGGATGAAATACCTGTGGTGCAGCGTCGATACCCAGACCTACACCTTCTTCAATTTTGGTGACGTTAGCGCTGCTCCAAAACAATACTACAACGTGTACGAAGGACTGAATCAAGCCGCCGTCAACGCCTACACACACGTCCAAGGTTGGGGCGATGGTGGATTGGTGCTCGGGAGCTACTTCCTCAAGCCTCCAGACACCAACGTATACGTCAAAGTACAAGATTCGGCCGGGAAAATGACATGGGGGATAATGGGGGCCGCGTTGAGCGGGCTCGCCAACATGGTCCAGAATTTCGACAAGATGAACGCGCCGCTGGTTTTCCAGATCAACGACGGGGCATATGGCGAGGTGGGGGTCGGTCTCGTTGGCTTGCTTCGGGGTGATGGGAACGGTGACGCGAACTGTTGCTACGAGTTCACTGCGAAAGAGGGGTGCAAGCAGTGCATCGATCTGTACAACCACAAGGTGCAAGGTCTGAATTGAGGGTGCGATTCCTGTTCCATAGCTATGTAATAACAGTCTTTGAGCTCATTCTGATCGGATATGATACCGTCCGGAAAAATCTGCTAGGAATCCTCCAAACCGTCTCTATCGCGTGGCCTTCGATGTCTTTTCACCACATCTGCATAGAGCATTATAGGTCCTCACCCCTGGCTTTCATCTATCAAAGCCTACACCAATCCTGAATAATTTCGCACTAACATTATCATCCAAAAAACCTTCTCACGTTGTAAGATGAGATCTGAACATCTATCCCCATACCAACCGCACCTGCCCCATCAGCAGCTCACCAGCACACCAACAAACATGCCAGTCTCAATCCGTCACTCATATCACTGCTATCATCTGCCATCTTGCATTCTACAACCAGCTCTGGCCTCGAACCTAAAGCAATACGTCCGAACCTTCCATAATCCTTTTATCTATTAAAGAGAGGGATATAACATCCACCATCAATGTAAGTAGTGTTATTGTGATTGATACCTGTTATGGGATGGATGTGTTGTGCCGAAGATGGATGTATTACAATTCTACTGGTTCTGAATATCTATCAAGATCGTAAACGGATGGATAGAAGTAGTACGAGAAATAAGATAGAGAATACTCGTAGAGGTCTTCTAAAAATCATACAGAGTCAGGTTCCTTACCCTTTCAGTGAAACTACAACACAGTAGAATATCATAATCTCTCATTGTCCATCGTAGCGACACGCTCACGAGTACACCGATATACCCATACCGCAACGATCCTAGGGAACGCAGATATCAGGGGTACAAAGACGATGTTCTTCGATGAAAGGTGAATCATTGTATGTGGCTCATTGTCAACAACCGTCACAACTCCACTCGACTCTAATGATAATGAGAGCATACCTATTCAGGAGCTTCCTGATCTACATCTACTTTCTCTTCCGATACAAACAAAACTCCCATCCCCTTAGTTCAAAGACACACGACCACCACTCTCCACTCCACCCCAATCTACCTCGTCAACTGCTGCGGCGCCATGAACCACCTCATCTCCTCCTTAACCACCGCCGTCCCATCCCCAGTTAACCCGGGCGTCTCATCCACATTAACCCCCCCAGCATTCCAATTTCCACCGCTCGCACACTGATCAACAATAGCCTTCAGCACCGCCGAACAAGCCGCCGCATCCGGCACGGGTGTGTGCGCGGGTAGATACCATCCCAACGCGCAATCTTCGCGTCCGAACGGCTCGGTCCATATCCATTGGTCGCGCGGGGTGGGGTGTGTGGTCAGAGTGAGTTTTTTGCAGGTGGGGCGGATGGCGGCGGTGCAGGATTTGGGTTTGAGGGCGGGTTGGGGCGGGTTGAGGATCTTGTCGCAGTGGGGGTCGAGGTTGGGGGTGGTAAGGACGGAGGCGGTCAGTGGAGTGGTGGGCGGGAGGTTAAGGGCAAGGGAGGACGTGAGGAGGGCGTGGGGAAGCAGAGGGAGGAGATAAGTGGTGAGGCGCATTGTTGGAGGTAAGGGGGCTTGGGCTGAGATGGTGATTTTGAGATTGGTAAGAGGTGGGATTTTGATACCTGGGGTAGTTGATGAAATAGATGGGCGGCAAGACGGGTATCAAGGTGCGTGGCGGTTGCTCGCATATGGTGTACAGACATCATCGCAAGGCGAAGCTTTTTGCCGACCAGAGAACGTGTGTCTGTTCTAAACAGTCAGTCGTTGAAGAATCAGCCAAGGCTGAGAGGTTTATCCAGGCGTGCAAGAGCTCAGTAGCATCGCTACGTTCGCATCCAATTGTTCGGAAATCCGTGGCGGCATTTGCAACCTTAATCGAGTACGAGCGACAGGGTGAAGCAACCATGCTCGTACAGCGACCCGCACAAAAGGCGAAGCACGATGGCATCGGGTTTTTGAGCGTCTGCACAAACCATCGGAAGGCGAATACTGCGAGATGTTTGAGCGAGCTAGGTGGAGCTCAAGTCGGAGTGAGATTGTCCTTGCAAGGAGAGTGGAAAGCCTTGGTCTGAGTGTCATAGTTGGTGTGGAGTGGAAGATCCAATTGCCTCATGATGCAAACATGGGCTTTCGGTGACACTCATGCTCTCCATAAAGGCAGCCGATCCACATTAGTGAATCAGTGGGATCTCGTCATCAACAGAATGCCGGCATCAGAGTATGCTCGCTTCATTGCCCTCTCCTTTCCTGGAGTCGCACACAGACTTTGGGGAAACTGGATAGCCTGAAGGTTTGGTACATGCTCCCCTTTTAACTCGGGCAGACCCGCCAGCATAGCTGCCGTTTCACTCTTCTTCACTTCGTAATTGAATTCCACACGTAGGATGGAGGCGGGAAGCATGTCTATCAACCTGTGAACACGAGCGGCTGGCAGAAGAACTTCATAGGATAGTGCAATTTTATTTGCTGCCGATTCCATGAACATAGGGCCGCCTACTCTAAGGTATTCCAGTACCTGAAGAGCCTTGAGTGTGCCGATGAAGTAAAAACCGCCATGAGCGGACGTAGAGCTGGAGAAATCCACGGTGATTTCTAGATTCTGCAGGCTGTGGCTAGCAAATCGAACTAGGCTCTGCACAAAACGAGGCAGTGGGCACTCGCGGCCTGCCCATTCAATCGTAAGATGGCGATGAAACCGAAATTTGCCTAGACTTTCAATATCTTTGAGATAAGTGTCAAAGCTTTGAGGATCGATGAATGATTGGTCAAAATCGAGCTCTTCGATATGAGATCGAAGTCGGGCGTAAGACCAGTCATTACCAGAGGCATTGATATTTTGTCCGCGAAGCGAGCGTAGTGACGGTAGGTGGAAGAATGGCCAAAAAAATGCAAGATCCCAATCGTTGCCAAACGCGGGTCTACCGCTGCGGATAAGACTCATGTGGGTGAGCTTACTGAGACTTGGAATTCCAGATCTCCCAGTGCTCTGACCAGCGGCTACAATGTTCCTTACAACGGTATTGAAATTTTCACTCCCATCCGATGTGCAGCCATAGTCAGTGATGTATATGGATGCCAGGTTGGGCAGTAGTGTGAGAATGAAACCCAATGTCGCGCCTATATCGCCTTCTTTCAAAATGCAATGCTTTAAGGCGTCCTGTTCTTCGAGGTATGGACATGCCGTCAAGAGTGGCTCGAGATCCCGTAGCATTGGCACTAAAGCTATGTCAACTTCTGACGTGCCATCACGACTCCTATCCACATTGAAACGTCGCCTGTCGTATTCTCTACCATCATCCCATCCTGCACTATGATGTGAGTGATCACCAATGTATATGGACGTAGGATAAGACATGAGATCGCTGGTAAGGAGATCGCGAAGCATAAGTGTCGGATGAATCCAGGTCGCGCTATGGCGCGTTCTACGCAGGATTCGAGTCAGAATTATCTGACAAGTATGATGTAAAGGGTCGAAGAAAACATTACTCCAGAAAAGAGACAAGCTCAGCGTGAGGGACATTTCCCCGAGAAGGGATTCATAGCCAATTACATGTGACAATAACGTGCTGGGATATAGGCTTCATTATCGTAATCTAGAGCCAGTGATAAACATGCTAAGCCAGGGAACGCGGAAAATGGGCATGCTTGAGCGACGTATCTCGCATTCTGATAAGAGTGTCAAAAAATTGGTCTTACATTGTGGGATCGCCGTAGACGATCTTACTATACTTCTTTTTCCTGATGTGGTGTTTGAGCATGATATCTGTAGCAAGATTGCGAATAGCGCTGCAGCTTGAGGTGAAGCTATCGATGTCTTCATTAGCCACGTTGCCGAGGATATTAAGAAGGAGTTCGTTCGGAAGGTTTGAAATGGATGACATATTATTCTATGACAGAGTTGGGCGATCGTGGTAGGATCCAGATGAATCTATATGAAGGTTGAATTTGTTGAATTATAAGGCAATTTAGGTGGATCCAACAGTATACTTTTGGTGTCTGCCTAGTTGTTCATGAGAATTCAGGCACACGGATATCCAGCCAGCGCTAAGCTCTTCTGGGTTAATAAGTGATAGAATAGTAAGCAAACGCCAGACCGTAAGGAGCTTAGCGAACTATCAGGGAGGTAGGCGAAGTTGAACTTGTTAGCCGGTGTACCTCAACGTTGTATGTCCAATAAGGAGGTGAAGATACGTCTGCCTGTTCGCTTGAAGGGTTGTCCCTGTAGTGGGTGCGGCAAGGAGCATCATTCGATGGTAATGGCAAATATCAAGGCGACTGCGAGGGAATCTCTCTACTCCTACACAAACACACTATACTCTGAGTGCCTTGCACATTGACATACGCCCCAATCACCAAAGATGGGGTAGACGTTGTCAAATACGTCGTGCCTGTGCGGCTTCTGGGTTGCTCTCGACTCAAATGGCCAAAGACTTCATACATCACACACGCCTGGGCGTTCTCGTACAGTGGTGACTGTCACCATTAACACTCAGTGAATGGCTTATTGAAAACTTCATAATCATACGAGTATCCAATCCGCAATAGGTACTTTTACCAAGAACCTGCTTCCTTCTTCTTTACCTTCTAGCCCACCTTGCGTTTCGACCAACTACCTGAATGGGGGTCCTCTCATCCCCAGCTGACGATTTGAGCCTGCTCTTCGAGTACAGAGATCAAGCCACCTTCTCCGTCAGATTAAACATCACAGGCTTCGTCGCCTTAAAGCTCTCCCTCTTCTCCAACCACTTCCAGTACTTTACCAGATCCGGATAATCCTCTTTCCACCTTATGAGCCCGAACTGCGTTTCAACCATATCCATCATACCCAGCATCGCACCAGCAGCAATATCAGCGATCGTCAGTTCGCCGCCAACGAGGAAGTCACTGCCGTTGCGCGCCTTCACAAGCTCGTCCAGAGCCTTGAAGGCGCCGTTGACCTTTCGTAATTGTCGCGCCATCCATTCCTCGCTTTTCCGCTCCGCCCGGCCGGTTTCGAAGAATGCCAGACCCTAATTGACACGAGGAGAATGTGTCAAGAAACGTTTGAAGCGATAAAATGATGAGATTGCTAATTATCATATCCAGAAATCACTTTGAACAACAATCACGAAAACAATCACCACATACCATGGCATCACAAGCCCCATCCGCAATCACTTGAATCTGCCTCGCCTTCAACAGCTCATCTATACCCCCTTTTGGGAGCAAGCTTGGCCCCTTATCTGCGTACTTCTGCGTGATGTACTCCTGTATGAACCAAGATTCGTAAATTGGCGGTCGACCATCGTCGAAAAGAAGAATGGGAAGCTTCTCGAGTGGATTGTATTTGGGGGTTTCAGTGGCGCTTTCCCAAGGTATCTCGCTCTGCAGCTGGAAGGGAATGTCTTTTTCGAGGAGGGCGATGCGATTTTTCCGCGCGTATGGGGATGGGGTGGCGCTGATGAGGGTGAGCATATTTCCTACCTCAAACTTTGGATCTTGGGATGATGTTACGTTGATACTGACATTTATACGTTAGCATGCAAGATATCGCGATACCCGAATTTGGACTAGTGAATTTGCTTATCGGTATTGATTGTTAGAAATCAGGCCGGGTCAACCTCGGTAGTTACTAACTAGGACTAGTCAGGGGGCCTTAGTAGACTAGTAGAGATTTCTCGTAATAGTTATTTTATTTTATATAGCTATATCTATCTATTAGTTATTATAATACTATTATATTATACCTAAATTATATATAAATAACTTATTAATATTATACTATTTAATAGGTTATAAGCCTAGGTTTTATATAACCTAGGAATTATATAAATTATATAATAAGCTTTTTACTAAGACTTAATATTACTTTAGAAGAAATATTCCTAGAATTATTTATAATAGGTACTATTATATCTAACTATTATAAAATTTAGAAGCTAAAAGGTACTAAGAACTATAAATTATAGGAAATTATTATACGCGTATTACTTATAATTAATAGTATATTTAAGGTTATAAGACTAGAATATAAACTATTAACTAACCCTAACTTACCTACTACTAGAGGAGTAAAACTACCTATTAAGGAGGTAGATAAAGGAAAATAAGAAAAGTATATTAATTTAAAGGAGCGAGTACTTACTACTATTTACCTTACTATATTACTATTAGCTTATAATATAATTAAGACTTAGATAATAGTAAAAGAAATATAAGCTAAATTAAAGTTATTATATAAGATAGACTCCTACGCTACTAAGAAAGTAATATACTTTACCTTATATAAGCTTTACTTAGATTAATTTAAAGACCTTTATACCTACCTTACTAAATTTAAGGAGTATATAAATAAGCTTCTATAAATAAATAGTCCGCTAGAAATAGATTTCTAGATAGTAGTCTTTAAGAGGGGCCTACTAGAAGAGATAAAGGAAGTAGTTTATACCCTTACTAAGATTACTTAATCTAGGGGTAAGTTATAAGATTTTAAGTATATTACTATATTATTAGTTAATAGGTTTATACCTTTAAAGACTAAAGAATCTAAGGTATATACTAGTAATTTTAGTAAATAGCTAAAATAAGGCTAATATTAAAATAAGCCTAGTAATAAGAGCTAGAGTAATAATAATAATAAATATATATTTTATAACTATTAGTATAATATAAAAGACTACTAGTATATTAATCTAAAGCTAGGACTAAAAGGATTTATTCCTAAAATAAAGAAAGATCTAGAAGTATAGAATAAATAATAGTATTAAAATAGAGGTCCTAGTTATTAATAAAGTAGATAGAACCTAGATAAATAAAAATAGGATAAATCCTATACTACTCGCTTTAAGTATAGCTTATAATAAAATAATAAGTCCTATAAGATTATTATTAACTTAGGAGACTAAGAGTATATCTTCTAGGACTAATCTAAGTTTACTAACTATTTACTAGTCTAGAACTATATTATATTAGGGCTAACTAAGGGTAGACTAGTAATAGTTAAAGGGATTAGAATAGTATAAATCCTAGTAATTATTAATAATAAGGTTAGCGAATTCTTACTAATTAATATTTACTATATACTAAATACTTGTTACGACCCGTCGTCTTCTAACTAGAAGGCTCCGGAGTCTAGGTGGATCTCGTAGAGAGGAGTATTAAGGACTAGGGTAAATAGGCTTCGTACTAAACTAGTCTAATACAGGTCGAGTATTATATTTAGTATCTAGGAGATATCTAGGTTAATAATATAAGTTAAGTACAAAGCTCCTATCTAAGTAGAACGTACGCTTTCTATATAGATATATAAGATCCTGCTAAGAGGTATAAGTTAGTAGACCGATCCACCTAATCTATACGTGGCTCCTATAGTTTAGTAAGCTAATCTATCTAATCCACCTATAGGTCGGGTCTCTCTCTAGACTAATCTACCTGACGGTAACGAGAAGTGCCTTTACTAGGCGTAGTATAAGGACCGCTAGTCTATACTCGTAATATTAGCTCCTCCTCTAAGAATTATTATCCCGATAATCCTAACTTCTATAATGCCTACTAATAGGTATAAACTATCAAGCTCTTTCCGTTATTATTAACTATTATCGTTAATCGCGCCGGTAACTCTAATACGCGTCTATAAGAACTGCGAAAAGGCTAGGCGCTTAGAGAAGTATAAAGTAGGGGGTTCGTCTAATTATTACGTGGAATACGCCCGACTGGGCTATAGCTGCGATCTCGCTCCTTTCTCTCCTACTCGTTAGGCTCGCGTTTAGAAATAGCGCGATGCTAAGCTAGCAGAGTAGAAGGCTTTCTAAAAGGAGGCCTAGGCTCGAATAGTTCGTCTTACCATAGAGCTGGAAATATTAGAGCGAGTTTAAAGAGAAATGGTTAAAGGGGAACTATAAAATATCGAGGAGGTCGAGGTTAATAAGTAAATAGCTGATCCTTCCCCTAACGACTTCCTCTTTAATATTTCTTTAGAATAGGTTGAAGTCCCTCTTAACTTTAACTAGTCTAGGTTTACTATTATTAGCGGAACTATTATAGGAGGCTCTAGTAGTTCTTAAGGTTCTTAATTAGTTCCTAGGTACTTTCTGAATCTTTATACCCTTTCTATTTTACTAGGTACTTCTAACTCTTATATGCTAGAATTCTTTCGGCTTTGAATTCGTTTTCTTCTTCTATTTTAAAATAGAAGGTTTCTTATAAGGGTGTGTTAGGATCTACTAGTTCCAATATTAAGATATAGAATACTAGGTAGATTTTAGCGTCAGGTAGAAGCTGTAATTTATAGTTAATAGGCCCTTTATTTCTAATAACTAAAAATAGTCCGACTTTAATATAGTCCAGTTTCCTACTTAGTCTTATACCTTTCAAATTTTTTATAAGGAGGTATACTTTATCCCCCTTCTTTAGCTAAGGACCTAATTTTCTTTTCTTATTTACTAACTTCTCTATAGTAATATTAGCCTCGCTAATCGTGTGCTATATATCTTTATATAGGCTTTTTATATCAGAAGTTAATACCAAGGCTTTTTTAGTATCTAGTCCTTGTCGAGGATCTAGGAATAAGTTTACGTGTCGACCGTAGTTTATAAAAAACGGTAACAGCCTTATTATATCTAACTTTTTATCGTTATATACTAACTATACTATTAGGAGTAATATAACCTAATTATTTTACCTTTTATTAACGTAGTATCTAAGGTATACTTCTATTATCTAATTAGTACGTTTAGTCTATCTATCCGTTTAAGGGTAATAGGCTATTAATATTCGTAGTTTAGTTCCTATTAACGTGATTAAAGTCTTCTAATAGTTTAATATAAAGAGTTTATCTCTATCTAAAGTTACTAATTCTAGTATACTATAATCTCTAATTAGTCTGTCTAATAAAATGAATTTAAGCTAACTAGCGTTATAAGATTCCTTATATAGGATTATAATAGTATACTTAGTAAGTTTATCGATAATAACTATTATTAAGTCGTACTTATTATTAGTTACCGGGTTAACTAACTAAGGTAGTTTTATAATAAAGTCTATCGTGACGTCTTTCCACGGTGTATCTAGAACTTCGGTAAACTGAATTTGTCTGTACTTAGCATGTCTTGCAGATTTGTTCTGCTAGTAGCATATACATTCCCTGATATATTACTCGACTGACGCTCGTAGGTTTAATGCGGCGTACACTCTTTAAATAAGTTCTAATATTTTAGATACTCCTAGATATCCTAGTAAAGGATTATTATAGTAATCCCTAATTACTTCTTCTATTACTTTCGGTAGTAAGTATAGCTTCTATTTATATAGTAACAGGTCCCGGCTAGGCTATTCCTTCCTAAGTTGTCCGGCTAGGTTATTATTCTCGTATACTTCCTTTAAATTAGGAACTATATATGTCGTGACTCGTATAGTCGTAGCTAGATTCCTTACTAGTACTAACGACCTATCGTTTTCTTATTTTAAGATAGGTTAAGTAGTAATATCTTTTACTTATATATAGTTAGATCGTCTACTTAAAGCGTCTACTCGTCTATTATCTTTTCCTAGGGTATACTAAATTTTAAACTTATATTATCTAAGGAGTTCGGACTATTAAACTTATCGTCGATTCAACTCTTTTATAGTTATAAAACCTACTAAATTTTTATAATCGGTGAAGATAGTAAGTTCCGAATAGCTTTTAGCATATACTCTCTAATACTATAGAGAATAGACGACTACTAAAAGCTCTTTATCGTGTATATTATAGTTCTATTCTACTAGAGACATCTTACGTGAGTAGTATACTACTAGATACCACTTGCCGTCTTTCTACTAATAGAGGCATACTCCGATTATAAGATCCGAAGCATCTGTTTTAATATATACTAGTTCTCCGTTATAAAACATGTAGAGTACTAGAGGATCTATATAAGCTTGCTTTAGTTCTTTAAATGCTTTCTTCTAGTTAGTATCCTATCGAAATCCTATATCTTTCTTGGTGATTTCCGTTAGTAGCAAGGCTTTCTTAGAGTAGCCTTCTATAAAACGTCTATTAAAGTTAGTGAATCCTAGAAACCCTTATACTAATTTGATATTATATAGTATAAGCCATTCCTATATAGCCTAAATCTTCTTAGGGCTTATACGAACGCCTTTAATTATTACTATAAACCCTAAGAACTTAACTAAGGTCTTATAAAACTCGTATTTCTCTGGCTTTAAGAGGAGTCTAGCTTATAATAAGCATGTTAATATATCTTATATATAAAGGATGTGTTCCTCAAGAGTTTTAGAGTAAATTAATATGTCGTTAAGGTATATAATCGTTATAAGATCTAAATAAGCTCGTATAATATTATTAACTAATACCTAGTAGGTTACTAGTACGTTAATAAGACTAAACGGCATGACTAGATACTCGTAATATCTATATCGAGTCCTAAATACTATTTTCTATTCGTTACCTTCTTTTATTCAAATCAAGTTATACGCTCCTCGAAGATCTAGTTTTATAAAGATCTTTACTTTAGCTAGCCGATCCTACAGCTCGCTAATATTAGGTAGCGGGTAATAATTCTTTATCGTTATATTATTTAACTTTTAATAGTCTACGTATAGTTGTAAGGATCCGTCTTTCTTCTTTATAAAGAGTATCGGATATCCTGCTAGTAATTTAGATTCTCGAATAAATCCCTTTTTTAGGTTCTTATTAAGGTACCCGCGTAGTATTATAAGTTCCTTTTCGGATAACGTATAAATAGGTCTAAATATTAGTTCCTTCCCTAGTTCAAGTTCGATCTTATAATCCTAAGGTTAGTATTTAAGTAGAGCTTTTACTATTATCTCTTTTATAAAGAGGCGTTTCCATCTTTAATACTCTTATAAGATATCAGGAGTACTATTAGTTACTCTAAGAACTCTAACTTATTAACCTAGCGGACCGCTACTAGTATCTATTAAGTCGGATCCTTATATTTTAAGGTTATCCTTATTTAAAATTAAGGTAATATATGCCTTAACCGTCTTCTAGTTCGATTTCTTATCTACCGTCGTCTACTATTAACGTATAGGTTAGAATCTAGTAATATTACTAGTTTACTTAAACTTAAGTACTTTTCTTCTCCAGTTAATTACTAGGTTATGCTTTTCTAACTAAGGCATGCCTAATATAATATAATAGGTGGCCATCCCTATAATATCGAAGGACATTTCCTTATAGTACCGTTAAATTATAAATAGTAGCGAGGTTATCTCCTCGTCTACGCTTCCTTTTAATAGCGTTGACCCGTCGGCTATTTATAAGTTATATAGATCCTTCTTTCTTCGCGTTAGTAGGCCTACTAACCGTACTAATACTTCAGAGATAAAGTTTCTAGATACTCTAGAATCTATTATTACTATAGTCTGCTAACTATCTATTTTAACCGGTATATTCATATATATTACGTAGTTCGTTAAATATAACTAATATATTTTTAGGGTAAGGATATTAATCTCCTTATACTTCCCCTTAATATAAGGGATTACTCTTTTCCCGAAAAGGATAGGAATCCGGTAGTTCTTTTTATATACATGTGCTTTCTATAATTATCGTGGAAGCAGGTATACTAGTCCTATAAGTAATACTTAGAAGTATACTCGCTATACTTAAGGTATCCGTAGAGACTACTATACTATCTTTAGTTATAGTTTAGAAACTACTTCCTCGATCTCTTAGTTACTAAGTACTAATAATAACTTATATTATTATAGCTTAACTAAACTTTTCTATACATTCGGATTCTAATAGACTTTCCTAAGTTTATTTTTACTTAGTAGTAAATTATACATGTTCTATTAGCGCAGGCTAACTAGTATATTACTCCGTGCTATAGATATACTAAGTCATTTCTAAACTCCTTCTATAGAAGTCCTCCTACTACTTTTTCTTAGTAGAACTCTACCCGTTCCTCGAGTTTTATCTGTGGATCTTTTAATATAGAAGCTCGAGATACTACTCTATTACCTTCTTTCTTAGAAGTCTAGCTAAGGTTTTCCTAGTCGGAATCATCCTCGCTTTCTCGGCTTTATTCGGGTTTTCCCTTCCGAATATAACTACTATTATATTCGTTATTAGAGTCTAATTCCTTGAGTTATTCGTAAATATCTACTAGCCTTTATTTAATCTTTACGATATTCCTCTATTTCTTAGCTATTTCTTCGCGTAATTCTTCCTCTCTAGATTATAGTTCTCTATTAATAGGTAGATTGACGAGGGCTAGTAAATTATCTATAATTGCGTCTAGCTCGGTGTCGTTATACTCCGTTTCTTATTAATCCTTTAGAGGTTTAGTCTTCCTAACTAGAACTCTTTCTAATATATTTAATTAAGGTCGTTTTACTATATTTTTTAACCTATAGTCTTTAGCGATATGGCCCGGTTTACCACAGCCATAGCAATTTATTACTTTCTTACCCCCTTACTATTTCTTACCTCTAAACGGTTTCTTCTTCTTAGTAAAGTCTAACTCTATTAGCATCGGACCGTAAGGATCGCGTGAGAATCGCTTCTTCCTATAACTTCCTCCGGAATAGAGTCCTATATAACTAAGTCTAGAAACTCTACTATTATAACGTAGTTCTATTACTAACTTATAGATCTAGTTATCGACTCGTATTAAGGCTCTTATTAATAAGTCTAAGTTATTATAAACGGCTCCGTCTCGCATAAGTTCCTTCTTCACCTAAGGTTTTAATCCTCTCTAATATATTACTATCAGCGCGTTATTATCCTAGTCGGTTCTTATAAAATACTATTAGAACTATATTACGTATTTAGATACCGATTTCTTTTATATTAAGTACTAGATAACTCTTATTACTACGCTTACTTTATTAGAAGGTCTGAATATTCGCCTTATTTCTCTATAAAAGAGTATTAGGCTCTCTATCTATAACTTAATAGAGATATTATTATCGTCGTCGGGATCTTCTATATATTATTTAAGAAATAGAGCGGACTATCTCTAAGCCCGTCCTCTTATATAAGTTATTATAAATAGTAGTTATTTCTTTAGTCTTATAACGTCTTTATTAAAAGAGAAGTATAGTTATATCTATACCAACTACTCTTTAAGTTTGTCTTAATCGCTATAGTATAAATCTGGCTTAGTAACTTTAATACCTTCTTTAACTTCCGCTATTACTAACTGTTATAGACCGTATTCACTCGGGGTGAGGTCCCTTTATCCTAAGGTACTTATCTTAAGGGTACTTAAAGTATTACGACCCGTCGTCTTCTAACTAGAAGGCTCCGGAGTCTAGGTGGATCTCGTAGAGAGGAGTATTAAGGACTAGGGTAAACAGGCTTCGTACTAAACTAGTCTAATACAGGTCGAGTATTATATTTAGTATCTAGGAGATATCTAGGTTAATAATATAAGTTAAGTACGAAGCTCCTATCTAAGTAGAACGCACGCTTTCTATATAGATATATAAGATCCTGCTAAGAGGTATAAGTCGGTAGACCGATCCACCTAATCTACACGTGGCTCCTATAGTTTAGTAAGCTGATCTATCTAATCCACCTGTAGGTCGGGTCTCTCTCTAGACTAATCCACCTGACGGTGACGAGAAGTGCCTTTACTAGGCGTAGTATAAGGACCGCTAGTTTATACTCGTAATAATACTAAATATAACCTCCTATCTATTATATAACTAGACCTATAAGGTTATATATATACTAGTAGTAGAAGGAAGAATATATTCTATAATAAATAAGGCGAGGAGGTATTATAAGCTTTCTTATATAATTGTATATACTAGCTAGATACTATATAAATTAACTAGATAAGGGTATTCTACCTTAAATTAATAGTCCTAGCTAAGAATAATATATCTTAGACCTAATAGTATAAGAGATATAGATATATTAGTATAAAGGCTATAAAGGCTATAGTATATACTACTAATATTAATTATAAGGCCGCTAATAATTTATAAAAGTATAAGAAATAGGAACTATATAAGAGTTATATATTAGGGAAAATTACTTAAATACCCTTATATATACTAATAGCTAGAGTTACTATCCCTAGCTAATACTAGTATATTAACCTAGTATTAGTAAGCTATATAACTACCCTTAGGGGGTATACTAATATAATAGTATCTATATATAAAGTAATAGGGTTTACTTAAATAGATTATATAACTAGTCAGGCGGAGTTATTATAAAAACTCGAGTTCTAAATAAAATATTAGAATAACTAGGGGTATAAAACGGCCTTTATTTAAAGTGATAATAAACTAGTCTAGGGCCGTAAATATTAATAACTCTTCTAGGAATATAGGATAGTTATTACCCTATTAGCTCCTTATAACCCTTATTAAAATAGGATCGCTAAATAGAAGAACTAGATACTATTTAGTAAAGTTAGAATAGTTCTTATTAACGCCGGACTACTATAAGAGTTCTAGGGTAAGGCTATCTACTATATTAATTATATTAAGAACCTTATACCTAGTAAGGATAGGAAGTCCCCCTTTAAGAAATAGTATAGTTATAAACCCTAATTAATATACTTAAAGCTATTTAGATATTAATACTACTCTTTTAATATATTACTAAATAAGAAGAAACTAGATAATAAAGCTATTAAATACCGCTTCCTTAGCTATAATAGTAAGAGTATCTACCGCGTATAAGATATTAAGAGATAATATATTACTTAATTAGTATATATAGTATTTAATAAGAGGGCTACTATATTATTAATAGATAATAATAAGCTCCTAATAGAGGGAGACTCTAGTAATAATAATAATATAATAGACCTCCTAAGCTAGCTCTAGACTAATTAATTAGATAGTAGTAATTAGGCCTTAGAGGGAGTAACTACCCCTAATTAATAGGGTATTAAGGGAGTATTAGGTAATACTAAAAATACTAATAATACTAGTAATACTAGTAATAGATTAGTAATAACTTTTCTATCTAGCTAATTAATATTAGGCCTAACTAATAATATAAGTAGGCTGAATAGTCTAAATAGATATAATTAGGATAATCTACTTAAATTAAATTAAAATAAGTTAAATAATTAGATTATTAAAAATAGCTAAGTAGAGTCGAAATTACTAACTAATTAATATTAGAATAGTTAGGATAGTTTAATACACTAAATTACTACTATAATACTAGTAGCTATTATTAATAAATAATTAACTTAAAATAATAAATCTTAGAGAATTATTCCTAATATATCACGTCGTTCTATTTATAATAAACCCTAGATTAACTATAACTAGATAAATAAGAGGGGTATAAAATCTTCTAATAACCTTAATAAGTTTAAAGCTATACTTACCCGCATTATTACTAGTACTAAAGAGCGTCCCTACCTAATATTAATAGACGTAGCTCTTAATAGACCTAATAAAGATAAATAGCTTACTACTACTAAAGAAGAATTAACTAATTATAATAAGTAGATAATATAGTAAGAATTATATTAACTACCTTATAAAGTATATATCTTACTAGATAGATAGGTCTTATCTTATAAATATAAGCTAATAGGTAAAATTAGCTAATATAAAGTACGGTAGGTAGTTAAAGGCTTCTACTAAATTAAGGGGATTAATTTTAATAAGATATTCTTATTAACCCTAAAGGTATTATTATAATAACTCCTCCTAGCCCTAATAGCTAAATATAGGCTAGTTATTAAGTATTTAGATATTATTATAACCTTCTTAGAATTACTTATTTAGGAAGAAATCTAGGTAGAGTAACCTTACTACTTTACTAATAGTAAATAAGGATATACTTATAAACTAAATAAAGCTTTATATAGCCTTAAATAAGCTTCTTATAAATAGTATAAAATCCTTTATAAGGTACTTAAGTCTCTAGGTTTTAAGCGCCTTAAGTATAATTATTATATATTTATTAATACTATTATAAAAGTTATTATTATAGTATATATTAATAACTTACTATTTATAATATATAATTAGGACCTAATTACCTAAATAAAGAAGGAACTTAATAAGAGGTTTAACTTTAAATATATAAGAGACCTAAAAGACTATTTAAAAATAAATATTATTAGAAATCTAGATAACTATTCTATTTAGATTAACTAAATAAAATATATTAATTAATTATTAAAATAACTAGGTATAGAAAAATATTTACTAGCTAAGTTACTTATAAAATAGGCTAATATTACTATTACTCCTAATAGCTATATAACCTTCTTATCTAAAAGGGAGGCTTATTAGTCCCTTATAAGAGTACTTAATTAGCTAAGTATTATAACTAGGCTAGATATTATATATACTATTAGTAACCTAAGTTATTTACTTAATAACCCTACTCTATAATATATAAATATAGTAAAAAGGGTATTATATTATCTATTAGGAATAATTAATAATAGCCTTATCTATTAATTAGGTAATAATAATAGCCTAGAGGGTTTTACTAACGTGTTATATTATAATAATTATAAGATATCTTATTCTACTAGGGCGTATATCTATAAACTATTTAATAGCCCTATTACCTAGTAATCTAAATTATAAAAGCTAGTAGTAATATCTATATATAAGTCTAAATATATTACTATAATAGAGGTATATAAAGAAGCTCTATATCTAGGCCTTATACTTAAAGAGCTAGGGTATAATAAAGGAGTAGTACTAGTACTCCTAAGTATTAATAACTAGGTAGCTATAAAATTAACTACTAATCTAATTAATTATACTATTATAAAATATATTTAAATAAGATATTATTTAATATATTAACTTATTTTTAAAATTAAAGAAATCTATCTTTAATAGGTTAATACTAAAGACTAATATACTAATCTACTAATAAAACCTATTAGCCCTATTAACTTCGGCCTAGCTAGATAATAATTAGGACTAGCTCTAAGTAAAGTATAAGGGTATTTAAATATAATAGTTAGTAATAGGTAGACTACCTTATTACTACTAATCTAAGAGGGAGTATTAAAAATTAGGCTAGGTTAACCTTAGTAGTTACTAACTAGGACTAGTTAGGGGGCCTTAGTAGACTAGTAGAGATTTCTCGTGATAATTATTCCATTCTATATAGCTATATCTATCCATTAGTTATTATAATACTATTGCACTATACCTAAATCACGTGCAGATGACTCATTGACATCATACTATTCAACATTGATAAGCTCTCTCAACTGACACTGTGCTGCAGTCTACAGGTAGCGTCCGCGGGGCGCAACTCCGGCTGGTCTTGTAGAAGCTGCCTACCTTTTGTCCATACCCATCGATACTCGTGTGGAAAACCGACTCTGTCTCTTCTCGATATCAGCGAGGGATACGTGTCTGCAACATACTAGATGAAGACGGAATTTTCGACATTGTACATACGAGCGAGATACTCGCACATACATATGAACTCAGCAAAGCTATCGATGAGATGGTAAGGCATGCAAGGAAGACTTACGGAGTGTCAGCCTTGACGAAGGCGAATGAGGCTTGAGATTTGCACCATGATTAACCCGGGATGAAGGTACACACTCAATCTTGGGCAACTGGGCGGTGACGTTCGACGTGATGCGAGAATAATTCAAGATGAGTGTAGGTGCTTAGTGTTATCCCCAATGTACCAAAGCAGGAAGAATAATGTAAAGCGGAACGCTAGCAACTTGCTGTATCAATGGTCTAACGCGAGAGAAAGTGATCGAGCTTCGGCCTAAACTGGAGGAGATCGCTAAAGGGTTAGTTTCAGTGGACAGAAGTTTAGGAAATCGTTGCTTTCTAATGTTGGGCGAGCTGTAAGTGGGAAGATCGTTTGGTTTGTAACTTTGGTGTCTCGAGGGAGTCATCAGAAGTAAAAGGATCGGAGACAAGCTTCATATACACAAGGGCTGGCGAAAATCTTGATTTCCCCGACTTGGGGATCCAAGTCGCCAGGATTCGCGATATCATTGTCTATTCCTTTGAAGCGATGTACTGGAGGTCAGATAAGAACATGATCACTTCCAGTACTATTGTACACAGATATCGCAGTCTCTCCACCTCGTATCGCGTCATGCGGCCGAAACCCCGAAAGCTCAACACAGACACATCCCCTCATTCCCTTCCTCTTTCAAACTTCACTCATCCGCCCTCTTTCTCTCTTGCTTCCTCTTCACGACCGTCCTCCATCGTAACCCACCATCCAATTCCCAACCCTCCAAGTCCCTCACACCATCTGATATCCAATCTCTCGTTCTAAGCACCAACGATGGGTGCCTACATCTCAAAAGGCGGCCGCTGCAACAATTGCGCCATGAAAGTCCGCTCCCTCATCACCCAAGATCACGATCTCGGTATCTAAGCGCCCATAATCATCTCCAACAAAATACTATCACTGACCATATATGACAGATAACACCGTTCTTTTTCCTTTCAAGGTCGTTTTCTACGCATTGGCCATCGCGTTGATCACCGTCATGATCGGTCGTCAGATCGCCATGTATCGTGATGCGAAGAAGAAGCATGCTATGATGGTGAAAGAGATCCAGGACTTTTCTGATGAGGTGGTGGATTTGGAGAAATGTTGGTGATGTCCAAGGTTTTGTGTCGATGATTAGCTGATGAGTGTGTAGCTGACCTGGTCTGAGCTTCTGGTGAACATTGAAGGGGAGGAGTCAATACTGTTCTGTGATGAGCTTGCGTGTCGAAAGATGAGTTTTGGCTTGTGGCATTGTGGTTATTAGAGTGAGCATGGCGGCTATCAACTTGAAATAGTAGCCTGCGCATATTACTAGAAACTACCACTCGAAAACAAGAAATGCTGCTGAAAAACTGTTAAGCTCCAACAGCTCGGGTTTTGAAGGTGATAATAATGTACTTCGAAATTGGATACTGATCATTCAATGGCCTTTTGGCAACACGTACTCGCCGAAAGCTCTCCGCCAGTGACATGTAATTCATGATGGCGCTTTCAGCTATCGTATCAATGGTCGACTGATATGTATTGGGTTACATTGTGCGAGACAATCATGAACCTGGCGGAACCACGGATGTCGTTATTGACGGAAAAGCAGAGGATTGCTCCAAGAACAAGCTTGAATGAAGTGCACAATCATCATCGAAGGAAAGTCTTCCACGAGGGAGACTTACATCTTGGTGGCCGGATTTGCTTACCTCTATATCAAGATTTCTACCTATATCGTCTGTATTGGTACATTACGTTGCAGCTGCTGTAAGAAGAGACAGATAGGCACAAAGGTAGCTCAGAGAACGATATCAATGTATACGGAGTTTGGGGTCTTGTTCCAAATATTATGGTTTCTCCGCAGTATTTGGACATCTCTTCTCTTGGTCACAAAAAGAGGTCAGGTATGAGGCTGGTATTTAGCTATGCGTAGCAATATAGGTAGGCCCAATACTCACAATATGACCCGAGAATAGATGGTAATCTTAGTCTCAAAGTATCGTGAACGCTCGAGCATGACGTCGCACTTATCGCTGGAAATCTGCCGTTTCTTCAATTACACTTCATAGCCTGTCTTAGATATTAAGGTATCGCTCGGAACCTGCGTCATCATCATTGTCTACAATTCCATGGATATGGAAAGGGTCAGGAACATCCTAGATCAGTGCGAAACGGAGTTCCGATGAACACCCGGATCACAGATTCCTTCAGAGCTGACACTGATATTGTGGGCAGACCACTAGGCTTTTGGTATTGTTGATAGAGACATGCCCTTCTAGGATAGAGAATTGACCAACAGCTCCAAGCGGAACGTTTCCGCCATCAGTTCTCGGCTCGCATAGCTCCGTAATATATTTCCACTACACACCGGGGTTTAATTAGACGAAGACCAGATACGATGTAGCTGCATGGCTATTAGCTGGGAGCAATGCACCGGCAGCAAGAATGACTCGGTGATGAATCCCATACAGTCGCAATGACAACAGCAGCCGGCTACTTCGACCGCGAGCCCTCTTCCAGCATCCGCCCTGGTCTCTCCCACCTTCAACCTGACCCCTCATCCCCACACACCCCGCAACAACGAACCTTCTCCTCGACCTTCTCCTCGCCATCTGTAAGCTACCGTGTTGAAGAAGCCGCTCTCGTCTTCGAGTTTGGCGCCAGACACTTCAGTGCAGGCTTCACGGGCGAGAGCTACCCACGATGTAAGCTGGGCTTTGGTCCAGAGGAGTCAAGGAGGGTAGGGGATTACAGGAAGTATGTTCTTGGCAATGAGGAGAGAGCTGGAAAGAAGGGAGAGATGGCTGAAGAAAATTGGGGAGAAGAGCACGAGCTTTGGCGCATGGATCTGAGAGGGTTTGATCTGGGGATCGTGGAGGATATAATTGAACGCGCAGTGAGGGACGCGTATACAAGGTTCTTGCTGGTGGATCCCAAGTCGAGACGCCTGGTAGTGGTAGTACCTTCTGTGATCCCGCATCCGTTGCTGAACACATTGCTGGGGACGTTATTTGGCAATTTCTCAATGTCGAGTATCACGCTTCTGTCAACGCCAATCCTATGCACAGTGGCGGCTGGGTGCCGGTCTGGGCTTGTAATAGATATCGGATGGAGGGAGGCAACAGTGACTGGGATCTATGAGTATCGCGAGGTCTTACATAGGAGGACGACAAGGGCAATGAGAACAGTCAATCTAGAGATGGCAAAATTGCTTCAACGTCATGATAAGCCGCAAGGACTACAGGCGCTGCACGGACACGAGGTTGATAGTGAAGAAGCAGCGACTCTAGCCGTCAATCTTGAGCAAGCGGAAGAGGTGACAACAAGAATGGCCTGGTGCCAATCCATGTCCGCCAGGATCGATGCAGCATCAGCCCATGAGTCGGGCCCTGAGCAACCATCCCATATCGCTATCGCCGAAGACTCACCCTCAGATCCACCAATATCGCTTCCCTCGCCCTCCTCACCGCGGCAAAGCATCCAAATCCCCTTCTCCCAGCTCGCCCAACCTATCGAATCCGCTCTACTAACCAGCTCCCGCAATTTAGACGACCAGGAGCAGCCCCTACAGCACCTCCTTTACAAGACCCTCCTCTCACTACCTCCAGACGTTCGCGCTATCTGTATGTCACGCATCATGTTCACAGGTGGAGGCGCAAATATTCCAGGTCTTAAAGCGCGAATACTCGCGGAGCTATCTAAGATTGTACGGGAGCGAGGCTGGGATCCAGTCCATGGCAAAGCTGCCGACGTCAGGAGAGAACAGCTGAAAGAGATCAGCAGCAATCGCCCATACCTTGCTAGTAATACTTTGAAGACGATTCCAGAAGACGACTTAGCAAGTATACCAGCCCATCTGGCGTCGCATGACCCAGACGAGATCGGAGACAAACTCCGACACGATCAGCAAAAGGAGTCGAAGCCCATGGTCTCCGGCGTCATCCGGGGTGTAGAGACACTAGGTGCCTGGGCTGGCGCGAGCCTGTTGGCGAATCTTCGTATCAAAGGTGTTGTGGATATCGATCGTGATTCGTTTCTGCAACATGGTTTGGCAGGCGCGAGGAAGGAAGCAGAGATGAACGTGGTGCCTCAGAAGAACCTGCCAAGAGCTGGTATGGGCGAGAGGGGCGGGGGGTGGACGCTTGGTGCGTGGGCTTGATGTTAGCGATAATCGCGAGGTCGCATTTGGGGAGATGCGATGATGATGAGTCGAGTTTGCTTCATTGAATATAGGTGGGTCACTGAAAGACCTTGAAGAACCCCCACAGGCCCAGCCCGCTAAGAACGGGGATCGTAACATTATCATCCCATCCAAAAATATCGACCACCTCGCTCGCACTCGCGATGATCCCGCTCCACAAACTCACAACCCCCAACGCAGCCCACCCCCCTACCGTTCCTCCCCCCGGCGCCAACCCCATCGGTCGTCTAATGAAAGGAGGCAAGCTCAACGTCCCCCTAAATAGAAAATCCTCATCGTACCCGAACCGCGGCACCGCCCACCCGTAAAACATCCCCGCCGTCAGCACGCCCACAACCGCCGCTGCCGCACTCCCCGCTACGCTCTTTCCCTTCCGTATCCTCGGCGTATACCGTCCATACAACCTCCCAAACGTGCTGGCAGCCGTGTCGCACCAGCTAAGCAACAGCACAGCCATACATCCGACATCCTTCGGCATCCACCTCAACACCGTCCACGCGCCCAGCAAATACCAAATCACGCCATTATACCCCTCGACCTCGCTCTCGCGCATCAGCGCCCCCAGACACCGGATGTAGAATCTATTGAAGGGTGGAAAGGTGTGGCGCGCGTAGTCGACGCTGGCGATGGGAATCAGGGCGCCGAGCAGCCAGGGGTGGATGGAGGCGGGGCTGGTGCCGCGCGTGTAGAGGTTCAGGGTGAAGAAGCCGATGCTGAGGTGGAGGGCTTTGCGGGGGATTTCGTGGCGGTGGATGAAGGAGCGCCAGTGTCTGTGGATGGGGATGAGGCCGAGGGGGGAGGGGGAGCGGGAGAGGGTGCGCCAGTAGGAGGTGGGGGAGGCGGCGGAGGTGGGGGAGAGGTGGCCGTTTGGTTGGGGAGGGTCGGGATCGGAATCTGGGGGTTTCTGGTGGGCGGGTTGGGATGGTTTGGAGGTGGAGGTGGAGGCTTTTTGGAGCTTGGCGTGGGTTTTGGGACTGCGGCTGCGGGCTCTGGCTCGTTTTTCGAGGCTGGAATCCGAGGAGGGCTCGTCGTCTTCTTCCGATATAGGTGGTGGGGAGGCGGCGCGTTTGTTGGCGGATCGGGTGATGGGTGCGAAGTAGCTGTCGCTCCCGGTTTCCACGGCGGTGGGTGTGGAGGGAATGACGTGCGGTGTGCCGGGTGTTTGATATTGTTGCGACATGGCGAGGATCGCTGTGAAGGATTGGAAGGGCGGCAATGCGCAGATGGCGGTCAAGCCAAGGTGTGATATTCTAGGAAGCTTCGTATATACTGTAGGAGAGTGAGGAGAGAGAATTGTTGGGTTGAAGCTTGCTATCGTGACGGTGGTTTGGGTTTATCGCCTATGCGTACCCGGGGTTTTGTAGGATTCCGCCATAGCGGGGCGCAGGCAGTCTTGGCTTCTATATCGCTTGCAGATGTACATTATAGGTTGGTAAAGGCAGTCTTCGCGAGGCCACCGCCGGATCGATGTTCGTGTCTGTTTAGATTGATGATGAAAAGACTCAACCAAGGCACGAGGTCTGCCAAACGCCAAGAGATCCGATTAGATAACGGCTGCCAAGCTTCTACGGATCGCAGCCGAGCCTTATCCCGAGCCTTTGACACTTCTTTCCACCACCTGCTCTGATATTCAGGTACTATTACCGTTCGGCCGCAGTAGACAATGGCTCCAGAAGGATTGAAGCAGCCGGTCAAGGGTATAGCTGCATCCTCTCGAGCATGGGATGCTTTGACGCCGCCACTCGCAGAATGGATCCTGCAGGCAATCGAGAGCCAGGGATTCAAGAGAATGACGCCTGTACAAGCATCTACAGTCCCACTCTTTGCTGGAAATAAGGATGTCGGTATGCAGCATTGAGTGCCGTTTTCCAAAACACAAGTATCCTTCAGGATACAGGATCCACTTTATACTCCCTACCCACCTCTCGTACACTGCTGACTTCGAATTGTCACATAGTGGTCGAGGCAGTTACAGGATCTGGGAAAACACTAGCCTACGTCCTGCCAGTCGTGGAGAAGATTCTGCGCTTAGAGAGGCGGACTAGAAAGCACCATGTTGCATCCATCATTGTCTCTCCCACGAGGGAGCTTGCTACGCAGATACATGGGGTCGTTCAAAGTCTCCTAGCTTTTCATGGCCCCTCAGCTGCAGCGATGAAGCTCCCAGACGAAGACCCCGATGTGCCGGACATCGAAACACCTACACAGTTGTACCCTTCGACAACGCCAGTGGTACTGCCACAGATCCTGGTGGGTGGGGATACCTCTGTGGCTCAAGATCTTAGCTATTTCCTTAAACTCTCACCAAACTTATTGATAGCCACGCCCGGCCGGCTTTTAGAACTCTTAGCTTCGCCCCACGTTCACTGTCCGCAGTCGTCGTTTGAAGTCCTTGTGCTGGATGAAGCAGATCGTCTTTTAGATCTGGGATTCAAGGATGAGCTACAGAAGATACTGGGTAGGTTACCGAAACAAAGAAGAACAGGGCTGTTCAGCGCTTCGGTATCGGAGGCCGTGGACCAGATCGTGCGGGTGGGTTTGCGAAACCCGGTGAAGATTCAGGTGAAGGTCAAAGGCGCAAATGGCGAAGCAGACAGGAGAACCCCATCTAGGTAAGAACACAATGAGCGTCTATGAGCCCTTGCACTAATAAGTGAAAGTCTCCAAATGAGTTATTTGCTCGCTGCTCCGTCCCACAAGCTTCCAGCAGTGTCCAAAATCCTTTCGTCGCTCATACCAATACCAAACAAGACCATCATATACCTCTCGACATGCGCTGCTGTTGAATATTTCCAGCATGTTCTTCCGTCTGTTCTCCCCATACACAGTCAGCAGGCTTTCAGACTTGTTCCGCTCCATGGCAAATTTCCTGCTAAGGCAAGGCTGAAGAACTTCGCCGCCTTTTCCGATTCTGCCGCACCAACCATTCTCCTAACCACAGACGTTGCAGCAAGAGGACTCGATATCCCGAATGTCGATCTTGTGTTGCAGATCGACCCGCCGAGCGATCCCAAGGTCTTCATACACCGGTGTGGGAGGTCGGGAAGGGCGGGAAAAAAAGGCATGAGCATCATCTTTCTGCAACCCGGTCATGAGGAGGATTACGTATCTTTTCTCGAGATTCGCAAGACGCCCATCACGCCTTTAAGTAAGCCTATGATCACGGTCACAGATGACGATGCTCAAGCCGCCACGAGTGCGATGAGGAAGGTGGCATTGAGTGATCGGGGTATCCATGACAAAGCTCAGAAAGGCTTCGTCAGCTGGCTCAAAGCGTACAGCAAGCATCAAGCAAGCAGTATCTTCCGGGTCGGTGACCTTGACTGGGCGGATCTTGGGCGGGGGTGGGGCTTGCTCAAGCTCCCAAAAATGCCAGAGACCAAACGATGGGAAGGGGACAAATCTCTTGGCGTTGATCTTGATTGGGACAGCTATGCTTACAAAGACAAGAAGAGGGAAGAGGCGAGGAAGCTAGTAATGGGGGAGAAGAAGCACATGTCAACTCAGCCGGACGCTAAACCGCGACCTGCGAAGAAAGAGCTCAAGAGGGCTTGGAGTGACAAGCTCGACGCACGCGATGAACGGGAATTGCGCCGGAACAAGAAGCACAAGAAGCGTGATCGACAGCGGTGGGAGCTGATGACACTCGCAGAGCGCGAAAAGCACCTGGAACTGGAGCGCATGATTGAAGAGGTCAGGGCAACGAATGTACAGGATGAGAAGTTAGGAGAATTCCAGGGATTTGATGACTAGCTCTACTGCGTTCTGTGATACCCAATGCGAGACACAAAGCCAACAGTGCCCAAGCTCTGTTGGTCTGACTGCGAGTCAACAGCATCCATCATAACAGCCACCCCCTATCGTGATCGCCTCGCACTCCTGCACCGCCCGACGCCACACACCCATCATCAAGACCTCGGCCTCGCCCCATTCTCATCCCACCCCAACCTCTCCGGCCCAAACATGACCTCCCACTCCATCTGCGTCGGCAACCGTCCACTCCCCCTCTCCCACGTCTTCCCTCCAACCCCCCACGCACCCCCCACCCCCTCCCCCTCCTCCGGTACAGTGTCCAGCGTCTTCTTCCCCCTCACCTTCTCAATCTGCTCATACTCCCCCCGCTGCCAGACAACGCTCCGTTCCAACTCCTTTCGCCATTTCTTCATCGATCGGATCCGGTCGCGGAGGGTATAGATGCTGCTGTTCGAAGACACGCGCTCTTCGGTCGTCAGTGCGGCTTCGGGTGGAGGGCGAGCTTCGGGCGTGCCGGGCGTGTTGAAACGGACGATTGGGGAGCGTGGGCCGGGTTGGGGGCAGATGGCACGGTAGGGAGGTGTTGTTGGGTTTGCTGACGCTGATGCGACCTATTCACTGTGAGCGATCTATATCGTGAACTACAACAGTACCACAGGGGAGAATGGGATGAGATCCCCTCACAGCCTCAGCCCTCTCCCTCTCTTTCCCCCTCTCGATCTTCAGCGTCATCTCATCTACCAATCTCGCCAGAACGATACCGTCCATCTCGATCCATTCGTTGACGCTCTCGGTACGGTCGGCTAGCTTTTTGAGCTGCGAGGCGTGGTGGTTTAGGAGGCCTTCGAGGAGGCCGGGGTCTGTGGGGAGGGGGTCGGTGTTTGGGAGGGGTGGACGGACACGGGGGGTGGGTTTGAGGTTTGAGGGGGGGTTAGAGGGGGTGGTTGTGGTTGTGGTTGTGGTTGGTGGAGAGGGGGCGAGGGAGAAGGGGGATGGGGTGGTGTTTGGGGGTGGAGGTTTCTGTGGTGAGGGTTGTCAGCGTGTGCTTCTTGTTTTATGGTTGAGTAGGTAGGATGGATGTTTGTGTTGAAGTTGGATCATGGAGGATGTTTCGAAGTGCAGCAGGTTCATAAGACCTCTTTTGTGGTGTTTTCATGAGGGCTTGGTCTTTCCTTTTGACATAGCTCGTAGTACTTTGTGCGTGGGAATGCAGCCAGAGGCAGTACAATACCGACCAAGTTCAAAATACAGACCTTCTCTCCAACACTACTTTCACTACTACCTCGCTGCGCAAGGTTCTTCCGACGGAGGAATTCCATCCTTGCTCATTCGCTGTGCTGTGTTGTATCTATCGGCTTAACCATAAAAAAGTATCCGCATTTACTGACCGACAAAAGCAATAGGTAGGTAGATATAAGGAAGAAGGTGCGATGATACAACCAACCAATATATACGCATGACATTTGCATAATAGCAAGCAAGAGGCAAGATCGATCTTCGTTTCGGAACCGAGGCAAGAATACATATCGTGATTGTTCTTATTGTCGTGGTCGTACCCTGAGGGAGGGTGAATGAAGTGGATATGGTAGCTCGATCGCTGAGGCGAGATGTCGTGGTCTAGACCTGGATTGTGGATGGGAATGAGAGGTTGAGGATGGTTTGCCTTGTTTACCTTCTCCGGTAGATAGGAAAGCACGGTGTTTGAGGTTGGGGTACATCGCGGCTTCCATAAATAGGATCCTAGCACATAATTGAGAAGACGAGTATAGTTTCCAGCGAGCCATGATTCACAAAGCTATTGATGGTTATTAACAAACTGCAACCATAACGGTTCAAGATCGATCCCGTACGCCGTACGCGTCGATCTCTTGACTTATTGTACGACCTATAGGGCAACAAAGCCAGAGACCTCTTCTCTGATGTACAGCACCGACAGCGCCGAGGTTTTGATTCTAGCAGATCATCAACGACCGCAGAGGTTTCCATGGTTCCAATATGCGCATGATTTAGAGGTTGTTTCTAGAGATGGCTGAGAGTATCGCATCCGGCATTACCGTACAGATTGATACCGATCAGATGCATCAGAATACACATCAATTGATCCACTACGTTTAGTATCGATCATCTTCGTGAGTTTTAGAAGACTAGTGTTTACCTAACCTACTTAGGTCTAGTATATATTAGCGGCGGACTAGAAATGTCTGATACAACATACGAATTTCACAAAGAGTGTTTGTATCACTGCGAGCCGTCCGAGCAGCCATTACCTTCAATATCGTGTCCATGTCTGCATGCCATGATCTCCTCATTGCTAACCAGCATTAGCATATCAATGCTAGCAGTTCTACAGAGAGAAGAAAGCACAAAAATTGAGAGATCAAGATGAGGACCGAAAGTACAGACACAGGACCAAAGGTAATCAGTTAAATTGAAGATCCATCGCATGTATTTTATCTCTGCTCCACACCAAATCCACCATTACATTCCTTTCGAATTCTCCAAGCCATATGTATCGTCCAGGTCTCTCTCGCAAAGAAGAAAACTCGATCCGCCAAATTGTCATCTATCGCTTACGCCTCTATGGATACCCCCGCAGACTCCTGATGGCCACCCAGAGTCTTCGTCATCTTCTTGCTGACAGAGACATTTGCGGCACCTCCTACTCCTTCACACGGGATCCCAATGTTCCCATATCTTCTTCTCAAGCTGACCTCGTTCGTACCTCTCAGCTTCTGCTTGCTGTACTAAGCTGTTCCCCATCTTCTCAATCTTCGCTTTTAAATCCGCTCTCTCCTTAGATCCCATTTGGCGTTCCTGCTGCAACTTTGCCCTGGCCCTGTTTATCTCGTCTTCGAGTGGCTTCCGGGAGGGGTATTTGACTTTGAGCTCCGCGTGCTTGCGCTGAGCCTCCTTCACTGAAAATTACTGCCGTTAGCATTACCATTCGAGACAGAGCAACGACGTCAAAAGGATTACATAATTAAATGACGGTAATAAAGAAATTGCGAAGGATATAGCTTACGAGTATCGTCGCAGCAGTCGGAAGTGTATGAGTAGATGGTTACGCTGTTCTCAAAATCGATCGTTTTGGTTGTCTTGGAGGAATGATCACGTCTATTGCGGCACTGATACACATGGTGGTCCGGTAGAGAATCCATTGATCTATGATGCTAACGATGGCTGACCTTGGAGGCGTATGTGGTGTGTAGAGTAGATGAGGCGGTATGATCTGAATGGGTGTATCGTTGTGACGATCGTTTATGATAGCTGATGGCTTAATATGCAGATCTCTCGAAAGACTTGGTTGAAAAGTGTATGGTGTCTAAGAGAACAAGAAAATCCGAGGATGAGGAGGGGGTTTATATAGATACAACTCTGCTCTTGGTCTCGGATTCCAATTCCGAAAGTAGTCGCGCATACGTACTCATTATCGTGGCTGTGGTATGGGACTCGGCAGCGCGGTGTATATAAAAAGTTGTTTCGTTCCTGGGTCACCAGTCAATAGCTAGTCCATCCTCCTTTGAGGACTTGCTGGTGCCCAACATGTCTGGAACGTACGTAACACCTTCAAGATGCTCTTTGACTGAAGACTTACAGGTCAGAATCAAATGCAGGGAAGCGATGATTCCTATCCAGCTGGAGGCTAAACGTTCCAGATGCGTTCAAGAGGGAACCGAGTGTACCGATATATATCGTACATATCTACTTCAAGACGCTTAGGAATACAATATTAATAGGCTGGGAATTGAAAACCCGAGAACGATAGAAACGAGTGGACATGATGAAGCCTTAAGGATCCAAACGGCAACGTACGGATCTATGCCAGGACGCTTACGAATACATAAATCCAGGCTGGGAAAGAAATCCTCCGCTTGACGTAAACGAGTATACGAAGTTAATCACAGGCAACAGGAACAAAGTGCACGTATCTACTTCAAGACGCTTATGGATACATGAATTACCGGCTGGGAACAAAGATCTTGAATTAGTATGAATGAGTGGACAAGATCAAACCTCAAGGACCCAGACTTCAACGTACGTATCTCCATCTCGAACCCTTACCAATTAACGACTTACAGGTCGGGAACGGAGATGAATGTTCCGCATCAACATGAATGAGTGGTCAAGATAAAACCTTAAGGAACCGAACCAAGACGTACGTATCTCCAACTAGAACGCTTACAACTTAACGACTTACAGGTCGGAACCCAATGTCCCACATCGACATAAAACGAGTGGACAAGACGGATCCCCCGGAACCAAAGAAATACCAGCAACCAAACAACAGTCCCGAAGAACAAAGCCCTTGAACCAAGAATGGGAATATATTTACCCAATCCAGCTAGAAGCTGGAGGACATATCACCCGGGTGGGTGGGTTTTCCGACACAGATCTCAAGAACAAAGAAATGCAGACAAAGAAATCGGAAAAGAAACCAGAGCTAGTGTCGGATTAACTTCAGTCCAAGAATGCGTTGCCACATTTTCGTATCCATCAACCCATCAACCAAAGATTCCCACGCCAGACGGAACTCAACAAGTACGATATCGGATATTCAATAAAGGAAAAGGCGGTATTTGTCAGAATCCCAAAGTCCCGTTAGTGAATGCCAGTGCTCTGGGCTGGGATTTGTGTATCCGCTGGGGTTTGATGAATTTTGGATCGATGAATTTAAGGGCGGATTGGAGGACGGTCATTCGGATTTAAAGCGCGTTAGTTTATTGTTTGTTGAGGAGTCGTATTCTGCAACAGCATGAGCTGGCGCTTCCACAAGAGACAGGGTGTATGCTGGAATGAATTGTTGATCCCAATAATAGGATTTCAAGGACGTTATCTGGTGATAGGTCCTCTGGCCCATAGGTGGATTGAATGATGTAAGGAACGGATGATGAGAAAGATTGTGTAGAGAGAATTCGTGTATGATCTTTTCAGTCTGGAGTCATTTGCTCGCGCAGGTACTTCCACTTCCACCGCCCATTACTGATATCACCCTCTATCTCCTAAAGCTGGTATAACTACCATCCAAGTCCATCGCATCCAAGACAGAAACCACCACGCCCATGATCAGTCCACCACTCGCCATTTTCTGATGACGTCGAAAAACCCATATGAACAATCCTTCAACCCCTCATTAAGATCGCCACCGTTCATGCTGTCAAATCCATGCTTGACAGAACTCATCTCCCCACCGCCTTCGATAGAGAAGCTTCAGCGATTCCCGGTCGCTAGTCTCTTTCACCATCTGAGCAGAATACGACACTTGCATCTCCAATAGGCGTTTTCTAACCATAGCATCCGCTGCAGTGTCCTCCGAGACTCTTTGACGGAATCTGTATTCATTATTGTCCAACGTCTCTCGCCACGGAGCCATGATCGCTTCATGATGATCGATAATTCTTCGCTGCTGACGCCTGTATGCCACGCCTGTATTGCATGCCGTCAGAATGTTGCTACACGACGATGGAGATGGAGGATATCATTGTTTCCAGGCAAGGTGATTGGATAGCGCAATCAGAGGGATTGAAACGAAGGTATTGACTTACGAGCGTGCTTGCTGCATTCGAAATCATAGACCCATACCCGTTTGCCATTTCGCGTCTCCTCATATTCTACTTCTGCGTCAATGGGCTGTCGCTTGTTGGACTCTCCGCAAGCGCGAAAGTAGAAGGACGGCATTGGAATCGTAATGCTGATAGCGTGTAGTGTAAGTGTGAGTGTGGAGGAAGGAGGTGTATCGGTGTATGGTTGTAGTGGAACTAATATTGCCGAAAGTCTGGTAACGTTCTGGCAGAACGCGCTCTTGTGGTAGTATCACGAAAAAAGCGTTGCTGAGACTGGGGTTTATATATCTTCCAGCTGCTCCCAAGCGACTGGGTCTGTGCTATTATCGCCATTGGTACGCACGTGAATTCGAGGCTATGCTTCGTACGTCAGCTGGAACCGATCTGTGTAACCTCGCTGCGGGTTTCGGTAACCACTCATCACCACTCCCTAGGTATCTATCCCGAATGCTGGCTGTAAACAGTGCACTTATCGTACGGACTTGTCTGCAGACATTCAAACTGATAAGGATCCATAGGCTGGTGATTGATCATCGTTCACGGATATGTTCCAGAACTTCGAATAGCAGCTCGTACACCCCAGCTTGATATCGCCCCAGACAGGGTAGTTTAGGACCATACAATATAGAGCCAATAGCAAATGCAGCTTCCGAACACATTCGCAAACCACAACCCAGATGAGAGGGATACACACCTTCTTTCTGCACATTGTGCGGACGTAAGAGCAACCTGTTTTCGTCCATAGCAGGATGATTGGCCAGTATCCTAGCGTTCTATCTTCAGGCATCGACGTGAGAGTCCGAGGGTATCGAAAGATCCTTGTGCAATTGAAAGGGCAGGAGAGACCGATTGAACTTCCAGCACCGATCTGTATTTGAATACCAGGCACTATCTCCATGGAAGGGCATCTGCCACCAAGGGACACACCTATCTCTCGTCAGCCCTTTCTGGGCTCACGTCACCTCCTCGCACATTATTAGCGTATTTCTCGAAACCCAAGAACCTTCCGTTGGCGTCTAGTATTGCCTCATTGATGGACCTTTCTCGAGGGATTATACCCGTGGCGCCCTCTCTCGATAAACTCCACTTCGGCCTCCGGAACTCTCACTCGAACTCGATCACTCTGCCCAACATTCACGTCCACATCCCAAACATTGTTCCACCACCACCCAACTTCACATAACACGACACCCACCGCCACTCACCCCACCCCCTTCCGTCGCCGTCTTCGCCGCCACCCTCGCCACATCCTCAAAAACCTCATCCATAAGCTCTCCCGTCAACGCGCTACACTCCGCATACCGCTCACACCTCATCTCCTGCGCAACCCTCAGCCCCTCTTGCGGGAACACCACCCCCTCCTCCCCTTCCCTCCTCAAATCCCTCTTCAACCCCAACAGCATAACCGGAACCTCATCACCCATCTCCCCATAAACTTCCACCATCCGCTTATACCACACCCCCTGCACGTTCTCCAAAGTCCTCCTATCACCAATACTATAGCAGAGTATTACGAAATTGGGATGCAGAAGCGTGTAGTTTTGAGGTGAGGCGGTATCGGAGAATTCGAAGCGGTAGGCGCGGTTGTACATGCGTATGTTCCAGACGAATGGCTGGTCTAGATCGCGGAGAAGGGGGAGGAAGGTGGTCTGTTGGCGGGTGGAGTTTGCACCATGGCTTATATTGCTGGGAAGGGGGGTTAGTGCTTGGCGGGGAATGAGAGGGGAGGGTACGTACGAAAGGAAGGTTGATTTGCCGCATGAGGGGTCACCTAGGAGGAGGATGCTGATTGAGGGCGGTGAGGCCATTGGAGGACGTTTCGCAAGGGGGCATTGTGAGGGGAAAGTACAACAGCCATTTATCTATACGACTCGTCGTCTTTGATATTTCTAGGAGTTCGGCAAACCTTCCTTGAGTCAATCCGCGCTAGTGCAAGAGGTTCTCACCCGAGAACTCGTTAGGTATTTTACCTTGGAGAGCTCAATCGTAAAACCAATCCTCATGATTATCAGAGAAAAGATCAAGTTGTCCTGTCTATACGTATCTCAAACATCACCGTATAAGCAAACTTAGACATATTGGCTTTGACCCTGGGTTTGTTGGATTGAAGAAGTCTTATAAATCTAGATAGTACAGCATATACACACTACCAATCGAACAAACGTTCATAGAGACTCCCTTTTGATTCTAGGGCCCAAACTGCGCAGCTGCATACGCTGCTAGATCACTCTTGGCCGCAGCAACCCCAGACCCGGTCATTGTAGCCAAGATGGCACTGTCACTCGCGATGACCTGCACCAGGTTCGCAGACGCCGCAGAAATGATCGATGCTGCAGGTATATTGTTGGGAACAATCTCCCCCGTTCCGTCCGTCTGGTTTCTCGGCTGATATGGCGTGATGAGGTAGGACCCATAACCGGCATTTACCTGCTGACCTGTGCCTTTGGGGGTATTGTTGGGAATGACGGGCAGATTGACAGCAATGGTGTTGTACTTGTTACTACCCGAGCCGGTACAAACGCTGAGCATGGAGCCGTAGATGAGCACTTCGCAATTGGCTTGCTCGGGCCATTTCGCTGCGCCAGTAGGAGTCCCGTCTGCCTTGTTCTGTAATGGAAGATACGAGCCGAGACTGCATCCGTCGTTGGAGGCCCAGACCCACTCGCCCGCATGCTGGAATTCGTTGGAGCACATGACCTGAATGAGCTCTTCGCAGCTGTTCGTATTGAGGACTGCACCTGAGCCGTCGTTGAGGCAGGAAGCGTTGTACGGCATGGCCGGGCCGGTGGACACATCGACATAGGAGTCGCAGGAATCCGGTACCCTCGGATCCGGGATTTTGGGACCGCACGCGTCGGGCCCTGTGATCTGTGGTGCGGCAGCACCGAGTACGCTGCTTCCGGCGGAGGCGCTGTATAGAGCAGCATCGGAAGCAGCGGAAGCGGATGCAGCAGCATTTGAAGTAAACTGTGCTGCTGCTGATGCGGCGGCGGCAGATGCTTGGGAAGCAGCGACGTTACCGGCCGCGATTGCTGCTGCGTTTGTTGGTTGGGGTTGAGGAAAGGCGACGGCACTGCAGGCAGCGAAGCAAAATGGCAGGAGTGCTATGAAAGAAGGCATGTTTGCTTGAAGAATGGATTCAGCAAGGTCTTGGTGAACGTGAAATAAGGAGCGAATGAATGACTTGGAGAGGGAAAAGGATGCAGGATGTAGACCTGCAGATATAGACAAGGCGCATATTTTCCCGTCCGTGGCAGTGTCGTTTCAACCTATTGCGCATCTTCGCATTGGATGTTCTTGCACCAAACGGTTCGGATGGAATGCGCGTGCGGATAGAGTGTCCGAGAGTTCTTCATGCCACGCAGCACGCTTTTGAGGGGATAGCCGCGCATAATGCGGCGCGCCAATATGTGTCGAAACAGCTTGGCCGAGCTATCAATAGATACACGGGAAAGCCAGAGACTATGGGATGATATATATTGAATGTCATTGAATGTTCATGAAGCATCAGCGTGTTTTGATTAGCACGATCGCTTATGATAGTCACTTTAGTTTACCAAGTGACATCAGGCTCCCTGAAGTTCACGAATAGACAACAACCTGGTCATGCAAAACGTAGAAACAGGAAGTAAGGGTCAATACTCACCATGCAAACAAAGTACCGGGAGGGTTCTGCAATGTGTTGACTCTCAAAGGTGGTGATGACCCTGCAAGACTTGCACCAAGAGGACTGGCCCAAGAAGGAAGTGAACGAAGGGCCATGCATATCGCAATGAATATTCAAAGTGGATAGCTTCGAAGGGGTGAGTTCCGGCGAAGTGCACTTCGACAGGTCTCAGGCTGGTCATGAGAGGTGCTGTACTTCGAAATCAACCTTTGTGGCGGCTCGGTCGCCTACTTCCCAATACACCTGATCCCTAAGCGCACTTCTCTTTCATTAACTCCGACTGAACCTAAGTATGTATGAATATTGATCCCAAGGATGCGCGTGTTATTAAGGGTGAGGTACAAGGACATGAACGGTGCTTGGCCGTAAGCTCCCGTCAACATTGGACCCCGATATCTTACAGTGGAGATGTAACCTGATACACATCACAGCTACCCCTGAGCAGTCTGGTTGTTCTTCCTTCCTTGTCTCGTCAATGATGTATTAGGCGTTCTGGCTTGGGTACGTCTTTCTGATGACACGTTGCGATTTCAGAGAATCTCTCGGGTATTATAGTCCGCCGATACCTCTCGGCTCGATACTTATGACCGTCAACAGGACGGAAGTCTTGCATTCCCAGCCTGATCCCGATTCCGACTCGTGAGACAATTTCAATATATGCATGATTGGTTTCGCACCTGAACAGGACGCTGAAGTCTTAGATAGATATAAGAAATTAAACAAGTGTAAGAAATAGTCAGCTTCGCGAAAGGAACTTTACCATATCTTTTGCTACGCCGCATTGATCAACAGCCGGACATTTCATATGCCACCATGTCATTCCACCTCTGAGCCGATGGAGAAGTCTTAACCACCAGATGAGGACCAATATCGGAGGCATGGAGGCAATATGATAACGTCTGGCGGGAGATCTAGCCTTTATAGACCTAGCCTCTCACGCCTTTGTAGAAAGTACTTAATCCATCACTTTGTCTCCTGTAGCTTCGACTTGACATGACCACATGTAATGATTGTTCGTTTTGGTAGAAGGCTCGTTGATCATGTTTTGCCACAAACGAAGACGAATATCATCTCCTCTATCAAAGGTCTTAGATCTGTCTACACCATGGAGCAGCAACCAGACTACTCGGAATGGAGCACCCATGAGCTGATCAGTCGTGTTGCTTCCCTCGAGCAACAGCTGCAGGCCCAGAAACTAAGGTGCGATGCCGATCCAGAGTATTACAGCAGACTCTAATTGAGTAGGCAGAACGAGATCCGCCCAACAACCAGCCCCAATCCGCAAGCCTAAAAACATTCGAGTCAATCGCAAATTCGATACCTCAAAATACTCCACACGCCTTATAGCCCTGAAGTTTGCCTACCTTGGTCAGCGCTACAATGGTCTGGAATTCCATCCCAACAACAAGACACCGCTGCCAACGGTCGAGGAAGAGCTCTGGAAGGCGTTGAGTAAAGCAAGGCTAGTCTTTCCGACGCCGAACCCTCTTCTCGAAGCTGGAGAGCCCAATTGGGACGGGTGTGAATACTCGAAGTGTGGTAGGACGGACAAGGGGGTCAGTGCATTTGGACAAGTTGTGGGGATCCGCGTGAGAAGCAATAGGTCTCATACTCAAGAGCAGACTGTACCCTCAAAAGAGGTGGTCTTAGATGCCGGGGATAATGGAGAGGCTCAGGAGTCGCAGCATGCGGAGGTTGTTTCCCCGTGTCTCAATCCAGCGAGCGATGCAGCCAAAAGTGGGCAGACTACACGCACATCCCCAACGATGGACTCAAATCTGGAATCCTCGTCTTTCCATCACGTCAAGGATGAAATACCCTATTGCCAAATCCTCAATCGTCTCCTTCCCCCCGACATCCGTATTCTAGCATGGTGTCCCGACCCACCTCCCAACTTTTCAGCCCGCTTCTCGTGCAAAGAGCGCCAGTACCGCTACTTCTTCACTCAGCCCGCTTTCGCACCCACAGCAGGGACTACTGTCCTACCCATCAAACAAAAGGCAAACACCGTTATTCCCAAACAAAGAAGCAGAACAGAGGGATGGCTCGACATCGAAGCCATGCGCGTCGCCGCCCACAAATTCGTCGGCCTGCACGACTTCCGCAACTTCTGCAAAATCGACGCAAGCAAACAGATCGAGAACTTCGAGCGGCGAATCTTCCACGCCGACATCCAGCTCCTCAACCCTAGCCAAAGTCAATCCTACACCACAAATACAACCAGCTCTCCACCTTCCGAAAACCCTAGCCCGCAAGCCAACACCCCACCCACAACACAATTATCCACCCCAACAATCTACGCCTTCACTCTCCACGGCTCCGCCTTCCTCTGGCACCAAGTCCGCCACATGACCGCCATCCTCTTCCTCATCGGCCAAGGTCTCGAACCCCCCTCCCTCATCGACACCCTCCTCGACGTGCAAAAAACGCCTTGCAAGCCGCAATACGAAATGGCAGACGACGCGCCCTTGGTCTTATGGGATTGCATCTTTCCGGCCGAAGGCAGTGGGAAGAGAGAGGATGCGCTACAATGGGTATATGCTGAGGGTGTGGGTGGGAAGGGAGGGTTGGTGGATGATGTGTGGCGTGTGTGGAGGGGGAGGAAGATGGACGAGGTGTTGGCGGGGAGTTTGTTGGATGTTGTGACTTCTCAGGGTCGTAAGAGAGTAAAGGAGAGCGGTGATGAAGAAGCGCCACATGGTAGGGTAGGGGAAAGTAGAAGCCAGAAAGTGTTTCAAGGTGGAGACGGACCGAGGCTTGCTGGGCTATATATTCCCGTCATGGAGAAACCTAGGATGGAGAGCGTGGAGGCCATCAATGCCCGGTTTGCCAAGAGAAAGGGTTTCGAGACGAGTGTGGAGATGAGGGAGCAGGGGTTTAGGAGGGTGGGTGTGGAGGCTGCAGATACCGCAGCATCTAAGTAAATAGGATACTATATAATAATTCAGCTATCCAAAACCCATCCATCCATCCATGCTAATCCCCAGTCAAATCCAAAACCTCAACCCCACCAAAAACCCCCTTCCTCGCAGCCCACGCCTCCACCTCCCACGGCTCCAAATGCTTCCACGCGCCCTCCAAACTTTCCCGAAGGGCTACGAATCGCCCAACCTTCGCTTGTTTGCATGGCGAAGCTCGTCTTCTATCTGAAGGAGAAACCGGATTCACGACTATTATATCCGCATCCCTGGGGGCTGGTGGCGAGAGCAAAGCGGAAGGTGAGGGTAAGGAGGAGGTATCTGACACGGAAGAATCTCCTGTGGTTGTGTTCGGGGAGTCAGCGAAGTCAATCTTCCGATTTACATTCTTCGCTGTCAATTGCTCTATATCTCCAGGGACTAAGTCGTCGACATCTCTCTCCTTACGGGTAGAAAGGGGCGTCTGCAGTTGTCCGGCTAGATACAATTCGTTGGCCATTTCCAGCGGACTGCGCTTCTTCCGCGGTGATGGCTTTGCCGAGTTTCGCGTGCTAGGGGTGGTGAGGCCGGCGTTCTTTCGCGGGGTGGTTTGACTGCTGTTTTTCATGGTGGGTTGGCTGGGGTGCTTGTCGTTTTCGGCGTCGGAGATGGGTGTGGTGGGTCTTGAATGTCTTTTCTTTCGTGGGGTGGGCGATACGGGTGGTGAGGCGAGGGTTGGGGGTTTTTCGTTTTGTGCGCCTGGCGGCTGGCGAGGTTCGTCGTAGGACTCGGGATCGCCTGGTGGGTAGATGCCGAGTGCGGAGTACCTTGTAGGCGATTTGAATCTTAGAGTATCAGACGGTCGTTTGGACAGTGTCCAGGGGGTTTTAGGGCTGTCATTTGGTGACGATGACGGTATTTGGCTTGGACCAGGGTTTTCCCTCGTCTTCGCTTTGTTGGTTCTACCATTTTTGATTGCGAAGTCCTCTCTGTGCAATAAAGAATCAGCGCCTTCGGATGACGCTTCTTTCTGCAGACTGCGCGGTATTCCTACAGTAGCTGGCGCCAAGAAGACAGGAGGCAATGAAGTATTCAGTAATTGCTTGAGCGGGTCCTTGCTGGCAGGAGGCTTATGCACCCCCGGCTTCGAGGTCTTGACGAATTGATCCATTGCTCCAACTGCCGTACCAGCTTTCGCTTTGGACAAAACTTTCTTCTCACGCGCCTTTCTCGACGCGAACTTCTTTGGATTCCTCGAGTCTTCCTCCCAGGTCTCGACCAGCAATGGCACTCCCAACTTCACATAGGTTTCCAGCACCCAGATCTTCTCGACCTCAGTAGGATCGTAGGTTGACGGCCCACACCTTTTAGTTGGACTTCTTGACCGATCTCTTGCATCTTCACCATTAGAAGCTGACCGCTCGTTATCAAATCCATCCTGACCGTAAGTTTCAACATCCTCGTTTTCCTCTGCACTCAAATCAATACCAACGATGTCATTCGGGATATACGCAGTTCTCAATTCGGGGGTTCCATCTGTGTTCCAGTGAGAACGCCGGCCACAGATAGCTTTTATGACTCGAGACTCGGATAACTCCTTGGCTTCGAGGCTTTGCTCATCTCCAATGCTCAACATGCTTCTCTGAACAAGCTGGTGAGCTAGTAAAGCTGGAGCAAGACCTCGGATGAACTTTTTCGCGCCGATGAGAAAGGGCCAATTGAAGGCTTCAGCTACAAATAAACGTAATTCGGAGATTTTAACTCCCTCATCCCAAGTGACTTCTTCCTTCAACCTCTTGACCTTTTCTATGGATGAGACTGCTGGACGCACATAATATCCCAAGACTGTCATATCAGGGAAGTTCTCTGGTATCGTCATAGCTTTGTGTTTTTGCCGGAACACCTTGCTCTCGTTCGTCTGCAATTCCATCTGCAGCCTTTTCCTCCATTCACTGAAGCCGTCCACATCCCCTCCTGCAAGACTGCACAGATCTCGCCCAAAGCCAGCTTTGGCAGCCTCGCAAGCTATTTTCGGACCACAACCCGGAATACCAGCCGGTATATAGTCTCCACCACTCATCAATGCGACCAGTATCATCCCTTCACTATCGAGGCCTGCTGTAACCTTCGTAACTTCTGCATTGTAGACATTGACATGCGTTGGGCTCTTGTTGCCTCTGGCTCCCTCAGCTGTCCAGTTTCGCAGACTCACGCCGCAGCCGAACATGAGTGTATCCACATCTTCACTCAGAACAGCGTCGACGAGCCCTTCCTTCTGCAAGAGCGCACACTCTGCTTCCGCCTCTCCCGGCGCAGTATGGTATGGAAAGCCGAAGCGCTTCAATAGCTCTTTGGTCAGAAAATCTGGAAGACTTGCTGCGCCCGATGGTATCTTCTTCCCTCTCTTGAACAGTGGCTTATGTGGGCCATCAAAGACGAACAACGGCTGTATAGCAAGGGCGAGAAGACGTAGAAGGCGATAGTAGAGCGTTCGGAGAGCCGGATTTCGCCCGCCTTGCCCAGACTGAATCTGGAAGCTCCAGATCGATATGTCGATTGCTATACGAAAACGTCTACCAGTATTCTCGAGGTGCTCACATGCGAGCTTGGAAAGAGCGACCCTTTCGCCTGGACCGATTTGTTTGTATATACTCCGAGCGTCTCAGCGTAAGCCTGTGTGAGCATGAGGCGAATTTACCCTGGGATACCCATTACTGCAGCTACTCATATATGTACTGTATGCCATCGAAGAGGGAATATAAAGGAAAGCATGCTCATATGATAAGTACTATTAGTTGGGGGCAACTCCTGGTTGCTATGTTTACAAAGCGGAAGACTTCCGCTCAGATGTTAGTTCTAAGCGTTATACTTCTCCAATTCTCAGATACTGTTGACCGTCGAAGACCAGTGTATACTAGTAAGGCTATTGAACTCTCTTGTATCCGCACCTTCCAGTGTGCCATTTGGCTGAGCTACTCAACTAAGTAGGACTCCGGTATGGAGAGCTACACCTCTAGACATCGCTCAAGAATAAATGCGAGAAACCAATGCCTTTACTTGTAACGGCTCCAATAACGCTACGACCTGTCATAATCCCAAAATAGCAAGGCTAAACTTGAGCGTAGTATGTACGAGCGTCATGAAATAGATACTGAGAAGAGTCAAACGTGTGCGCAAAGGTTATGCCGGAAAACGTATGGCCTCACACAAAGGTCTACCCGGTCAAGGTAAGACGTTTCGAGATTGAACTAGCTTCAAGTGTAGAAACATCTTTTTTTCGTTCCCGATTTGATCTTATGTACTTGGCTGTCACCATGTTCATTACAATGCCAATATAATGAAAGACTCCTGTATCTTCACGTCGGACCAGATACACTTTTCATGATTTCAGAAGAAACAAGAGACATCGTTATTGATTTCTATAGCTTGACATGTTGCTCCTAAAGAATATGATTTCATCTGCGTTTATCTCCGTCCCTAGGTACGGCACCGTAAATTTTCTCCAATTGACATGATAACCTTTATGATCGTTCAGCTCTTGCCAGCCTTGGGTCTGGACTTCCTCACATGAGGCTTCGTCACAATAATGGATATCAACAGACCTCATATCTGGCTACTCCTACGATCGGCCTACCCGTGGATCGTTCGGTTCGTTGTAGAGCCATTGCACTGACGTCTGTCCGATCGCCTAGAATTCGAATGTTTCGCCTTGGGTCCCAGTATCGTCACGAATATCACTTCTTGCCTAATGTTCAATAGCGCAACCTAACAGATCGAGTTGCAATCAGACCAAATCATGCATACTCAATCACGAATTACCACTTGAAGAAGCTTGCGTTCGTGGACTATCCACGACTCTTGACCTGTAATCTCCACAAGAATATACATTCGCATACCTAGCCCGTTCACCAACCAACTCGACAAGGGAAGTCTTCGGCTATCTCTACACTCAAATTTGAAGACGTCAAGCAATTGTAGGTACTTTCCAGCTATCCTAGCCACTTATTCTAGACTACTTATCATGGAATCTGCGAGATGAGCATGATAATATGAGTCTCGTAAGCTCGACATTGATTTTGTGATCGATAGGGACCAGATTCGATGCTTTTTGTCACATAGGTGATATTTGAAGTGAGTACACCGACTACTGGTCGAACAATCACATTGCTAATACCAGAAGCTGTGACCTAACGGTGTGGGGAGTAGCCGCTCCTACTAGATGCCATTGGAGATTGGCCATGGCTGTAGAGGAGACCCACGTAAGGAATTCCAGTTTGCGAAGATCATACTGAACTCAAAAAAAGAACAGGGTCCGGTCAGTATCTCGAATCGTTCATATTACGCAGGTCATATCTTGAACCCTTCTGCTGTCCTAGAATAGAAGCATCAAATCACAATGTTACGGATTTATCTCATCCGCACGTTACCTCAAACGCAACATATTGGGAACCCAGTCCCGAAATAAATCTTGTCCGGGCACTATATTTGTGCTCATGCTGTATTCATCAAAGTCTGCCTCCTATTCTCACCATGCAAGCCTTCCTTACAGAGTAAGGAAAGCCTTCAGTCCTGGCCAAGTTCATCTTTCCACCCTCTATTGCGTTCACCCAGATACTCAACCCTCTCTAAGTAGCTCACCCTCCGTCAACTCACTCAATCAATCTTGATCCACCCTCCCAAAGCGCAAGCCACACCATCAATATCCCCATACCGCAACGAAATGAACTCGGCCCTCACCCCTTCTCCACACCCCTTTCCAGTCAAGACAATCCCCAACGCAGAACGCGCAAGCCACTCCATCAGAAGTAGTCCGTCAAGGCTCCCACCCCTCATATCTTACAAAGTTGACTTACCACTTTACAGACACTGATCTAATACCCCTGTACATAATCTTCATCACAGTCCTCCTGGCCGCAATCCTTGTCCTTTTCTATCACCAGAAAGATAAGCGGAAGGAGTTCCCACCTACCACTGACGAGACTAGATGGATCAAGGTTGATATCGTTAGTGATGAAGGTATACAGACGACTACCTTTATGTATGGTAGTGTTAGCGAGGAAACTGGGCTTTCGGCAGGGAATATGAGCGGCTCAGATATCGTGTAATACATGGCTCAGGGTGTGCGAAGGTGTGACGGAATCCGAATGTGATCTCGTTGATGGACATGGAGGGAGATTTGCCAAGGCGTATATATCGAATCGAGAATAGACGTTTTGGCCTATGTTTTCAATGATATCTGCTATTGCAAGCCATAGATTAGTAATATTGCGTATTACAAAACAATTCTAGGGCTTCCCTTAGCTTCCCGTTTCAGAGATGTACCTCCCCTAACAGTAGTACGAGCTCGAGTATGTACTTGGAAAGTAGACAAGGCCGCCAGGGGTTTACTTAGCGCGAAAGCTGCGACGTCTCCGGATTGTCCGACTTGTTGTGCAACGTAACTTTGACATTTTCGCGGACCGAGGTTGTGGGCGCAAAGTTTGTTCAAGCATGCTCCCACTGATATATCAAGGAGTAAGTCGTTCCGGATAATCTATACAGTATCACGCACTTCGAAGGAACACGATATACAAAGACCGATTGTCCAGCTGCTTCTGCGTTGGAAGGGTGACGAGGCGTGCTAAATCGGCAAACGAATTTGGCTCCTCGTTACTCCAAATTATCATCATCGGTTCATTGATCTGGTTAGACATGATATAGCCTGTATTGTCCAAGTGTGTTATAAGTATACTAAAAATATATCATTTGTGCTGATGGCTTTGAATTGCTCTTCGTCAAAGGGTCGAACCCCGCCGTAATGTTTCCTCTCTCCGGTTGGGTTGAGTGCTAGCGAAGGGAAGAGGAATGGTCTTGGCTCGAGGCAGGATCAGCAGAATCCACAATAGAGTCTAAACAAGGCGTATCGTAGGATTGTCTATACATTGCTGTAGCCTTATCAGGTCGAGGTAGTGTTATGCTGAGTGTAACTATATTGAGTAATTCTGAGAGTACGATAGGTCCTTTGCAGGGCAGCGGTCATCATCCCATGGTACACTTAACAAGCCCGATCAGTGTCTGTGTTTTAAAATGACACAAAGGTAATTAAAGTTTAACTTACAATTCACTAGTCGGTTGATTGATACTTGCGAGTTGACGAACTTCCGTCATAATATCCTCTTCCTGACCATGCCCATAAAGTCGCGGAGCAGTGGTCCTCCATCTTCAATCATCAACGCTTTGAAATTCTCATCTCTCATCAACATATCCATCTCATAGCCAACATAATGCGTCGTCAGTGTCCGCAAGTCCTCCACGCCAGGCACAGATTCTCCGGAATTCGCATAGATGTAGCGCAATAGCTCGACGATGTCACCAGTGCGTTCGCTATAGAGGGTGAATTTCGCAAGCGTGATCTGGAGTTCTTCGAGGGCCAATAACTTCAGCGAATCAATTTGATACTTGTCGGCGAAGACGTGCAGTTGCGCATGAGATAGGAAGATGTTAGTGTAATCTTCGGAGGGGGCTTGATTTGGGCGAGGAGGCGGTATTACGATTGACTCTTGGCGGGCGGTGATCTTGCGGTTTTTGAACGAATCCTTGAGAACATCTTTTGAGGAATTTTTAGTGGTCGGCTCGTTGTTGTACGAAAGTTTGCCCTTCATCTTGCTGGCCCTCTTAGAATTATGACTGCCACCGAATGAATAGCCATGGAGGTAAGAATCTTCTTCGACCGGCATTACCTCTTCAGCGGGCTTGTCTTCATAGGCTGCTGGTAGCCAATCAATCGCGGCGTCCCCGTCTGTACTGGGTTCCTCACAGGACAATCTAGTAGTGACTGTGTCGAAATCAGGAGCCGAGTAAAAGCCGCTGTATGCCCATTGGATAAAGAGTGCAAAAGTTTTTGCATCAACGTCTTCAAAGACTGCATATCCTTGCTGAGCCTCCGCCATATGACCATTCATGAGACGGTCAAGCGGCTTGGAGTGATGCGACACGAGATCGGCATGGATATATAACGGATGGCTGTTGACGATGAATTTGAATGGCATCGAGGCGTATATACTACATTCCGTCAATCAGCTTTGAATCAATTCCTACCAATCGTAATGTATGGTAGTACCTCTTATCTTGACCTTCCATGACTTGACAAGTCGTTGGGATTTCAAAGCTGTATTTTCGCGTAGTATGTATATATGTCACATGGATGAGGATAGTTCCCTGTCGAAGAAGTACATATGGTAGAAGATAGTTGCGGGGTAATTGTTGAAGTTTGCTACGTTCTCGGCTGCCTGCAGCTCAAGGCCATCACCTCAACTACGACTCGATTCTACGTGTCTGGGGTACAGTAGTTCCTTCACTCAGATTCGACCCCTGAAGTGTGAAGTATCATGCCTGTTCCATTCTGCAAACTCAAGATAGAGGGATGCTTTCACCCAGAAATAGCGAGACGGTAGAAGGGTTCACCCCCTTCTGGTCCAAACTTACTTCTGGTCCACGCCCTGTAGTTCCACAACGACCAACTTTTTCAACTTATTTTCGCAATAAATATTATAGAGTACCTTAGGCCTAATAATTCTTATAGTGTTATAATTAATATAATAAGGCTAGTTAAAGACTTATAGAAACGAATATTATTAGGCTTAAGGGTACCCTAGAGCTAGACCTAGGAGCATGGAGTTTCGAAAGCTCCGGCCCGCTAGCCGCTTAGGGTTAGACCAGAAGTAAGTTTAGACCAGAAGGGTGAAACCTTCTACCAAGGAAGGGCGCAAGTCACCCGGATCACCCCAAAGTCACCAAGTCGCGCGACCCTCGCGCGAGCGTAGAGCGGCGATCACCCTAGGCTCGGCGGGGGGTGAGGCTGGGCAGATATCCGTCACCTTGGCAAAGAAAAACATGAGAGAGAGTCCTAAGTCTAGGGAAGGTCACATGATCTTCTCAGTATCTGTTGCTGGCAACGGAAGCATTCCACAACATCAAAACTGCTTTATCATTCATGGTATTCGGTATTCAGAAGTCCGAGCGTTGTCTTTGTAAGCATCCGTTGATTCCCTTCCAGTCACTTATATAGTATTGATCAGCACTACGTCATTATGATTTTCCAAGAGCTTGACTCTTCTTCTGTCAGTTGCCGCATGTTCCCGATTTCTACACATCATGGTCAAAATACGAGATGACATCGCTTCCGGACGTGCGGAAATGTCACAAGAGCAACAGGCTACTATCATTCAACCTGGCAAATTGGTAGAGATCCGGGAGAGCGCCAATGCCAATGATGCCGGTACCCATTCGGGAAGCTTGGGCAATCCCCCCAGGAGAGCCCAGTGGAGATTCTCCCGCCGTCCAACCTGGAGAATTGGAAACACCCCCCATGGACCCGAATGCCAGAGATGACACGGAGTCCGGTGCCTCAGCCTCCCCAGAGACAAAAGAAAAAGGCCCCCTCAAACCGCCCTTCTCCCTTCCCCACGAAATTGCTTTCGTCGCCATAATCTGTACGTCACAACTCCTCGCCCAAGGCGGCTTCACGCAAGTCATAGGCCCCCTCCACATCATCGGTTCCAGCTTTGGCGTCACAAACCCTGGCCCCCTCTCTTGGTTCGCAGCCTCCTACTCCCTAACCTTCGGCACCTTCATCCTGCTTGCCGGCCGCCTCGGCGACATCTACGGGCATAAACGTCTTTTCACCCTCGGATTCCTCTGGCTCGATGTGTGGTCTTTGATCGCTGGCATTAGCGTGTATGCGAAGAACGAGATCTTCTTCGATGTTTGTCGCGCGGGACAGGGGGTCGGGAGCGCGATGTTAGTGCCGAATGCGTTGGCAATTTTGGGGCGTACGTATCCACCTGGACGCAGGAAGGAGATGGTGTTTGCGCTGTTTGGGGCGACGGCGCCGAATGGTGGATTACTAGGGGCGACATTTAGTAGCTTGCTTGGACAACTTGCTTGGTGGCCGTGGGCATTTTGGTGTATGGCCATCGCCTGCTGTGTTTGTGCTGTCATCGGTTATTTTGTCATTCCTACGGCTCCGGTACAGATGAAGCCTGCGCGGGGGAATCAGTTCGACTGGGCTGGGAGCTTTACGGGGATTGCGGCGCTGGTGCTGTTTAATGCTGCGTGGAACCAGGGGCCGGTGGTGGGGTGGAGTATGCCCTTTGTCTATATCTTACTCATTCTCGGCCTTCTATTCTTCGCCGCCTTCTTCTTTATCGAGCGGAAAGTCGCGCAGCCTTTGGTACCCTTGGAGGCCTTATCCGGAAAAGTAGGCGGTGTACTCGCATGCGTGGCCCTCGGGTGGGCCAGTTTCGGTATCTGGATCTTCTATCTCTGGCAATTCTGGACAGAGCTTCGACATCAGACACCCCTCAATTCGGCGGCGCAAATGTCAACAGTGGGACCATCCGGCCTCGCGGCAGCCGTTACGACGGGTTTCTTGATTAGTCGATTGACCACATCGTATATCATGTGTATATCTATGACCGCATTCTGCGTCGGCAACATCCTCTTGGCTACCATGCCAGTCCACCAAATCTACTGGAAGCAAACATTCATAAGCCTTATCATCACTCCTTGGGGAATGGACATGAGTTTCCCGGCTGCCACGATCCTTCTCAGTGATCATGTGTCGGAAGAGCACCAGGGGATCGGCGCGTCTCTGGTCAATACTGTGGTCAACTACTCGATCGCTATCGGGCTGGGCATTGCAGGGACGGTGGAGGTGTATATCAACAACGGCGGAAAGACTCCGTCGGACATACTGAAAGGATATCGCGGAGCGTGGTATTCTGCGATTGGACTGAGCGGGGCGGGCATAATTGTGTCGCTATATTTCGCGCTTAATGAGACTCGAAAGCGTAGGAGTCGCTTGGAGCAATAGAGGAGCATATGGGATTGAACATTTGGAGAGTACATGGTATCCTAGTTATATAGCCCACTGGGGATCACCAGATGATCACGCTGGAACCACAAGGTCTAAAAGGTAGGTGACGTGAAGGTGGGTAGTAGGTAAGCAAAGCGGCGGCAGCTGACTAACCCGACTAGGCGGGCGAACGCATCTTACTAGGCCACCCTTTCAACCCCCTAGCGCCCTTAAAAGTAAAGTACTTAGGTACTTTTAGGTAGACTAACCGTCGAGTCGGGATTCGGTACTAAGATTTGGTACCGACCGAATACTCGGGTTAGGGTCTTAGTACCAACCGAAATACTCGGTACCTACTTCCGGTACCGACTCGCTAAGGCCTCGATACCTTAGTGAATTAGGTTAACCCGACTTAAATCGCTAAGGTATTACTAAGACGCTAAGCCCCTAATAAAATAGTAAGGAACCCTAAAAATTTTCTAGAGTTACCCTTATACTAAAAATAGATTTTTTTTAAATTAGAATTTTAATATCCCTTCTAATTCCCTAGGGATATATATTACCTTTTTGTATTACCTTAAAGAATTACCTAGCCTAGGCTAGGTAATAATAATAATAATACTTAGTAGTATAATAGTAAATACTACTATAAATAGAAAACCTTAGTAATATTATAGTTATTATTTCTATAGGAATAGCTAATTAGCTATTATCTTTTTATATTATCTTATTTACTATTAAGAATTACCTAGTTAGTAATAATAATAATACTTAGTAGTCTATTAGTAAGTCCTATATATAGTACGAAATATTATAATAAATTAAAAATATTCCTGATATTATAATCGTTATTTTCCTAGGGATATATATTACCTTCTTGTATTACCTTATTTACTTTTAAGAATTCCCTAGGTAGTAATAATAATAATACTTAGTAATATAGTAATATATCCTATATATAATAGTAAATATTACTATAAAAAGAAAATATTATAAATATTATAGTCGTTATTTTCCTAGGGATATGCATTACCTTTTTATATTACCTTATTTACTTTTAAGAATTCCCTAGGTAATAATAATAATAATAATTAGAAAAAAAAAATAGAAAATATAGTAAGAAATACTACTTAAAATAGAAAATATTACTAGAGAAAAAAGTCTTAGCGATTCGAGTTAATACTTCGGTACTAATACTTAGTACCTACCTAGGTACTAACTCGAGGTACTTAGTACCTACCTTAGTACCTACCTTAGTACTAACTTAAGGTACTCGGTACTAGATTTTAGTATTAAATCGCCAAGACTTAAGTCGGGTACCCGACTCAAGTTTAAAGTACTAACTCGACGCGGTTAGTCTACTTTTAAGGCGCTAGGGGGGTAGGATAAATAATATAGGGAGGATACTAGTAGATACTTCCTACTAATAGATTTTTTAAAATAAAGTATCTAAGGGTATATATATATACTATCTAGATAAAGATATTTATAGTTAAGGATTTATATATATACTTTATTATTAGAAAATATTAGAATATATAAAGCTATTTAATATAAAAGGATCTTATAGAAATAAGATTAGATAAAATAATTATTTATATATAATAAGGATTATATTTATAGATCTTACTATTATAAGATCTTATAATTAGATAAGGATGTTAAATAGAAAGATTAGTATATAATAATATTTAAAAGTAGAATTAATTTAAAAGTATTAATATATTTAGATCTCTTAATTATAAAATAATATAGGGATAATAAGAGGAGGCTTACTTAAGGTAAATATCCTAATAGCTTTAAAGACTACTAGTATAAACTTTAAGGTATAGTTAGTATATATATAGATATTATACTATATAAATAATATTTATATATTAAGTAGTATACTAAGCTAACTAATCTATAATACTACTAACCCTAATAATCCTATTAACCCTAACTAATCTAGCTTCTTTATAATCTAGCTTCTCTATAATCCTATAATCTCGCTTCTTCTTAATCCTACTAACCCTATCTATCCTCCTCCTTAGTAACCCTACTAATTAGGTTACGCCGTAGTCTAAGCGTTATATATACCTAGAAACCCTCTCCTAATATTATAATACTAGTAGGGATATTATTAATATTATATAATTAGTATCTCTTTAACCTTTCTAGTATATAACCTTAGTAAGGATAGAGTAGTAAGTTTATAAAGAGGATAAGAGGATTATAAGGAGGTAGAAGTATATTAATAGTACTTTATTAAAAAGGTATTTATAATAAGAGAGGGTAACTAAGTATAGAGGCTAGTCGCTAGTAGTATTAGTATAAATTTAGTAGAAAAGCTATATTCCCTAGAGAATATTTATAGACTAATATATTAGATAGCTAATAACTATAAACTAGTCCTTTAACTAGCTCTAATATCCTTCTAAGCTCTTACTTTTAACTTAATATAAGGTAGGTAATTAAGTCTTACCCGCTTATACTATTTTATAGCACTATTAGAGGTATTTATAGAGGTAATTAAATACTTATAAATAATATTAGAAGTAGTAGTATAGCTAAGGAGGATTATATACCTAGTAGAAGGGGTAGGAGAGGCTAGATATTATAGAAATACTATCTTATTTAATACTATTATTAGTAAGCCGTATAAGTAGTAAGTTAGTATAAGGACTTATAATAATTAGGTACTTTACTTTAAATTAGATATTCTAACTTTTTTTATATTAAGTTAGTAAGTACCTTTTTAATACTTACTTATTACGCGTACCTCTTTAAGATTTAGAATATATTTCTTAATAAGCCTTATTAATATTCCCTTTACCTTTACTTTATTTAGTTAGTATACTTAGTACTTTATATATTAACTTAGTAAACTTACTTAAGTACTATCTTACTTAGCTAGTCTATATTCCTACTATTATCCCTAAGCCTACTTCCTAGCTTTATATTTAAGTTATCTTCTAATTATACTTTCTAATAATACTACCTAATCTATCTTTCTCTAGTATCCTTATTAATCTAACTTTCTCTTATATCCTTATTATATCTAACCTTTAATACTACTACTAATACCTTTAATTAATTCGCTCTAATAAATTTAACTTAGCTATATCTTAAAATAGTTCTTAGTTATAATATAATATTAATATTAATATTATACTACTATTATTCCTATATCCGGCGCTATCTCTTATAGCTAGATATACTATCCTAATATAAAAATTTTACTATTAGTAAAAGTTAGAAAGTTAAATATAGAGTATAAAGAGTATAGGAATTAGAGTAAAAGTATTATAGAGAAGAATAATAGAGATAGAAATATTAGAGGGAAAAGAGAAAGCCTAGCTAATATAAAGAGTCTAAGGAAGATAGGGAGAATAATAGGGAGGCCTAGCGCTAGCGCTAGGGATAATTAAGGGCTATAATAGGAAAAAGTTAGTAGTAGTAAGGTTATTAGTAGTATATATATTATAATAGGTAGGTATATACCCTACTAATATAATACTAGGTACCTTATAATAGAATAGTAGAATCTACGAATTAATAGGTTAGGTTAAGGTAGGCTAAGATAACCTAGGTTAAAAGTAAAGAATTCTAAAAGTAATTATAAGTAATAAAAAGATATTAAAGGATCCTAAAGTATTAGTAGCTTTAGAGGATAAGCTACTAAACTATAACTAGATCTTAGTAATAGTATATACTAGATACTAGAGGTCTTATAATCTACTAGTAGCTTAGGCTAGTAGAGCTACCTACTTAGGCGCAGGCGTATATATTAGGCTACTAGCTACTATTATTACTCTACTTATTAGCTTTAATACTTATAACTAACCTATAAAAGTATTTAATATAGCTATCTAAACTTTCTTATTAAATACTAGAAAGATAATTTTAAAAGAAAAAAAAACTTCTAGAATTAAGGTTTTATATACTAAGTTATAAATTTTATATATTAAGACTTAACTTTAAGATATTTTCCTTATAATCTAATTATATTTTAGATTATAATCTTTCTATTAATCTATTCTTTAATCCTTATAAATTCCCCGCTTCTTTATAACTTTCCCTAGAAGCCTATATATATAACCCGTTAATATCCTTATTAAGAAATTAATATCCTAGTTATATTATAGTAAAGCTTCTTTATAGCTATTACTATTAATATTATATTATATTACTACTATTAGTACTATTTATATTATTTTTAATACTATCTCTACTAGAGATACTATAGTTATAGATAAAGCCCGTAGAATTAGTAAGTTAAATAAGTTATCCTTCTCCCCTTAAGCTTATATAATTATTACTATTATAAATAGTCTTTATTAATTATCTTAAAGGAACTTATATAAAAAGATCTATTTAATTCTTATATATTACTATACTAGACTTATTAGAAAGTAGCTTCTAAGAAGTATAATATAGTTATTCTTATAAATTAAGACTTTATAACTAAAAACACTATAAATATTAAGTTAAAAAGGAGTTATAATATAATTAATTAGACTTATAAATTAAAAAAGCTAAATTATTAATACTAATTAAGGGGCTTTACCTTAAGAGACTATATTATAATCTTATAACTTATTATAATAATTTTTAATTACTTATAAAAGGGATTTAAAGTATCTTTAGTTATATATATTAAAAGATTAAGAGAGTAAGTATAAGATTCTTTAATATAATTATATATAAGAGGATATAGATACTTCGTATTACTAATAAATTGTAATTCTTCTTTAAGATCCTAGTTATCTTATAAAGTAGGTAAATTTATAGTTAATAAGACTAAGTCCTAGAATAGATTAAGGTATTAGTCTTTAAGGGTTAAGATTATAAAAGATAGTACTAGATCTAATATATTAAGAGCGCCTTATAAAGTAAGTCTAATAGTAATCTAAATACTAGATTTTAATAGAAGTTAGCGCTCGACCTTTTAATAATTAATATAAAGTATAGCTACCTTAAAGAATTTATATATTTATTTACTAGGTAGAGCGTTAATATTTTATAATAGCTTATACTCTATAATTAAGTCTATAAAATAAACTATAATATAGATATTTAGTAATACTAATATTTTATCCTCTATTAACTCTAATTAATTAGTAGAGACCTCTTTATTAATATTAATCTAACTTATAATATTACTAATTATACTCTCCGTATTACTTATACCTATAATATTAAATTCTTATAGATTCCGGCTTACTTAGCTTTAGGTTTACTAGGCTTTCTTAGGTACCTTCTTTTATTTAAATTATAAAGTATTTATAAGTATTTAAAACGCTTATTAACCTTAGATAATATAATCCTAGAGTATAAGCTAATCTTACACGGTTATAAAAGCTATTATAACTAGGCTATTACTTTTTATAATCTTATTAAAGTAATAAATAATTAATTTAGTTATATTAAGTCCTTTAAGCTTATCTAGGTATTAATAAAGTAGTACTATTTAATATTTAAACTAGACGCTAAAGTTAATTAATAGCTAGTACTATAAAAGGACTAGAATAACTATTAAAGCTTAAGCTACTTTAGATATTATCTATAATTTTAAGTAAGTCTCTAGTAATTATATTCTAACCTAACCTAGGGGAAATTAAAACGCTTATAACTTCTCTAAGAAGGTTAATAGGGCTTTTAGAATAAAAATATTATTATAAAGGACTAGTATAATTCTTTAAATAATACCTATAAATTTATTATATATTAGATCTCCTAGCCTACTTATAATAAGGTCTAAAGCTAGTATTATAAATTCTAGGGCTAAGGGTTCTAGTAATAGGCTATATACTATATAGAATTATTTCTATATAATTAAACCTAGTATCTTAGCCTTTTCTTATAAGCTTACTATCTTATAATAATTTTATATATAGATCTTAAGATTTAAGTTTATATTATCCTAGTTCTAACTATTATAATTATATATTTAGTAGTAGTATTTAGCTCTTATACTTATAAATCTAGTAGCTTTATTAAGCCCCTTTATATCTCTAGTATATATAAGGATAAGTACTTAAATAATAGTCCTTTATCCTTTAATATTAAGATTATAACTATATTTTAAGGTAATAATACTATCTTAAATAGCTTTAATAATATTATTTAACTTAGAGCTGTATAAGCCTAAGGTAATTAGAAATATATTACTAGACTTTTATTATTACTTTAATAAAATTCTAGTAGGTATTAAATATATCTTATAAAGGCTTTAATATATATTTTAATATAAGCTAAAGTTATTAATAAAGTATAAAAATAGGAATAATATTATACCCGCTATTAGAGTTTACATAAGGAACTCCCTATTAAAGTACTTAATTTCTAGCTCTATATAAAGGGGCTTTAACTTTCCTACTAGTTATATCTTCTATAATTTACTATTAAAAACTAAATAGATATACTTATATAAAAGGTCTAAGTCCTAATAGGTATAATCCTTATATTTATAAAGAATTATAATAGACTCCTAATAAAGAATATCTACCTCCCTTAGCTTAATAATTTAGTCTTTACTAAGAATATATACTAGACTTTCCTAATCTTATATAACTATTTATACTTATAATAGTACCTTATCCTTTATTAGGGATTATAATTACTAATCTTAATTAAAGAATATAACGCGGCTTAATAAATCTAATCTATTTATAACTTAAAACTTAATAATATTTAAAGGGAATATTAATAAGCCTATTTTAGGGTATCTAGTAAAGTCTAATTTATAGGTTTATATACTTATACCCTAATAGTTAACTTCTTATAATTCTTTAAGGCTCTCTATAATATTAGCTATCCTAAAATAAGTCTACTTAAAAATATCCCTTATACTTAAAAGTAATATAATAAGGACTTAAATATCTAAAAAGTAGATTAATACTATCTTTCTAACTATATTAATTAGCTACTTCTTTATAAGAATTAATACTTTAGCTTTCCTTAGATTAAGTAGTAGTAATCTATCTTAACCCTAGCTTAATAATATTAATAATCTTATAAGTAGACCCTCTACCTCTTATAAATTTAAAAGGTATAAGACTTATTATAAAGTTAAATAATCCCTTTACATAGTCCCCTTACTCTTATACTATATTATAAGCCTAAGAATAAAATTAGAGACTTCTTTATTAGAATACTAAGTAGGTATATTATATACCTCGCTATTATAATAATATAGCTTAGAAGTAGTATACAGCTTAAGAGAATTAATTAATATATTACTCTTTAATTTAATAGATAATTCTAAGAATATAACCTTCTTTAGAGAGTAAGAAGGTAATATATTATACAAAGTAGTAAGGGTAATAGTTAAAGCGCTTAAATTAGGGATATTTTATAATATAATTATAAGGGTTTTAGGCGAATTATCTCTATAAATTATTTTATATTAATTAGAGACTTATCTATATCTAATTCCTCTTTAATTATCCTTCTTATATCTTCCTTTATTTCCCCTATACTACTAAGGTTTTATAAATTACCTATTACTATTAATCTAATATTAATAGGACTCTTAACTATTTATATATCTAGCTAGTAAGTATTATATAAACTAAGAATATTATATAAAGGTACTTAAAGAGGAGGTATAGTTAGCTAAGGGTAAGGGATTAGTAGTAGTATATCTTATATAATTAAGCTAGCTAGGAATTATAAAAAAAATATCTCTAAAGGTACTATTTCTAATAGAAGCTTAATATTACTTATAAGTAATAATTAGCTTATATATAATCTTATATACTAAATATCCTACTAGATATACTATTATCTACTATTATCTTAGAGAGTATACTTTAGTCTACTAGCTTTATATTAAAGAGGTAGGGAGAGTTAGTCTATATACCTAGGACTACTAGCTATTATAACTACTCTTTATTACTTTTAAGCTATTTATAGAATAAAATAGTCTTTTATATTTAAATTAAAATCTTATAATATTAATATAATATAAATAATAGATATATAAGATTATATTAATACCTTAGATATTTAGACTTCTTAAAGCTTATAACTATTAAGGAAAGTATTTATAAGGCTAGCTAAAAGTTAGTCTAGGGTTATCTCCTTCCTTAAAGGTAACTTCCCCTTATTCCCTAGTATAGTTTTAATATCTTATAAGTTACCTTACTATTATTAGAGCTAAGACTTATATCTTATATCCTTTATATTTTACCTTAAAAATTCTCTTATAATAAGTATTCTCTATTAATAATCCCATTCCTTTCTTAACTCTACTATCTTTTAAACCTCTACTTTAGCCTTACTACCTAACTTCTTAAATCCTTTAGACTTAGAAGTATAAGATATATATATATTATAAATAATACAACTATTAATATACCTTTCTTACTTAAATTATAATTATTACTCTACTATCCTCCCTACCCTTACTACTTATACCTATTATAGTTATATAATAAAGTATAATCTTATAATAGATTATAATAGTATATTATAACTTTAAAGGAATAATTTTTATAATATATAAGAAGTTATAGAATATATTAGAGATAGATTAAAATATACTAACTAGATATAAAGGGGAGGAGGGTATAAAGAAATATAATTAAGGTAGGAGAGCTCTAGGGAATAGCTAGGGATTACTTAGGAATACTAGGAAATAATAGGATATCGGCGGGGAACTATTAGGGTTAGTAGGGAGCTATTAGGGTTAATAGGAAGGTATTAAGGTTAAGTAATAATAAGGTTAATATTATATTATATAGGAATATCTAGGTGTATCTAAGGGTATTTTAATATATTATAAAATTAATATAAAATTTAAATAAGATTATAAAATAAAGTAAATAAATAGTAGCTTTAAAGGATAGATTACCTAATCTAAGCTAGAGTAAAGCTAGATCCTAGAATTATAAATAGATATTCTACTATATAATAATAGGAGTAGTAGGAGCTTTAACTAGTATACTAGTAGCCTATTATAATCTATTATAAGGTCCTACTATTATCTATCTAAGCTATCCTCTTATGTTTCGTCACGTATATATCTTTAAGTTATAATTTAATATTACTATCTACTTTATATAAACTTTCACGTTAATAAGATTCTAGAATTAAAAATTAGTTTTTATATTATACCTTATAATTTAAGTATTTTAACTTATCTATTTTTAGATAGTAATATTAGTAGTTTTACTAAGCTTTTTTACTACTTTAAATCCTATAATCCCTATATCCTACCTTCTCTTAATCCCTACTATCTATCCCTAACTATCTAGATCTATTAATTTATCTATTAAAGTAATCTATTTATTTATCTTATAATATTTATAAGTTATCCTTACTATCCTTATTAATTACTTATAAGTAAAGTACTTATTAATATAGTTATCTTTCTACTAGGTTAACTATATCTTCCGCCCTTTATATTATAATTATAGAAGACCTATTATAATCTAATATTATATTATAATAAATATTTAACCTAGTTATATTTACTTTAATAAAACCTACGCTAAAAGATAGCCTCTATCTATAAATATTTAGGTACCCCTACCTCTTACTAGAAATAATAGATAAAATTATCTTTAAGGTATTAAGTAGAGTAGTAGAGAAAATAGATATATACTATTAAAGAGTATATAAGAAGGTAATAGGTAATATTTTAAGTTAGAAGTATAAGGTAGTAGAAGTAGCTATTATATATTTAATATTTATATCTATTTATTAAGGCTTTAAAACTAAGAGTTTATAGGTATAAGTTATAAGGATTTATAAGAGTAATATTATACTATTTAAAATATATAATAATAAAGCTATATATACCTAGTTTAATATAAATTACTCTACCTAAGATATAAAGGAAGTTTTTAAATTCTTCTCTACTAAGTATAAGATATATTATAAAGTATTAAATCCTATAAATTAATAGGTTAGAGGTATATTTAATCCCCTTTAATAGAGGATTAAATTAATACCTTTTAGATTTTTATATAAATTTATATACTATAATAAAGCTATATATTAATAATAATTAATAGGAGGATTTTAACTAGAAGGTTCTACTTAAGTTCTTTAATAATTTTAGGTGCTTTAAGGATAAGGATAGATTTTTAATTAATAATATAAAGCTTACCTACTTTATTAAGTTATAGGTAGGTAGAGCCTATAAGCTAAAGCGCGTAGTACTAGATTATAAAATCTTTAGAAAGTAACCTTACTTATTACTATCTAGCTCTAACTAATATAGTACTTATATAGTCTTATACTACCCTCTTTACTAGTCTTACTCTTTATTTATATAAATAGGGGGAGCTTTCTTTATCTAGCTTTATATTACTATAATTTAGTAAGGCGCTTTAAGAGATACCCCTAGGTTTACTTATCTACTAGTATTTAGTATAAGAGATTTATAGTAAAGCTACTTTCTTTATTAATTATATTAATAACTATATTATAGTTATATCTAAATAAGATAATATTAATAAGTTAAATATATTATTTATCTACTCTAAATTATTAAAGTATACTTAAGTATTATTATAATATATAATAATAAGAAGTAGACTCTTATTAGAGGTTTATATAAAGCTGTAATATTATTTATAAAGATTCCTAGTATTAAACTAGCAAGCTCTAGTTAATAGTATATCTTATAATTAATACTATAATAATAAGCTCTTTATATACTCTAGGAATTAATTCTTATAAAAGATCTTAGAAGAGTATAATATTATAAGACTAGTAGGCTATATATTATCTCCTTATTTTTAAATAGCCTAATTATATAATCTTCCTATTTATAAAGCTCTTAGTATAAGTATTATTATAGGATCTTTTTAAGTTATAAATATTATTACCTTAAGATATTTTAATATAATAAGGTAACTTATATTATTATTATATATAAATATTCTATCTTTATAATAATTTATATTATATAGCTAGTAAACTAATAATAGTAGGGGTAATACTATTAGCTTATAAGATTTTTAGCGTAAAAATATTTTAAATTACTAAGGTTATAAGAGTACTTTTTAATTAATAAATTATATATTTAATAATACTTTTCTATAAATATTATTAGTTTATTAGGAGTAGACTAGTAGGATTTCCTATATAATAAGGTCCTTAGAGTCTTTTCTATAGGGAAACTATCCTAGTATCATTTGTCCTACCCCCCCGGCGCCCTAAAAGTAGGTTTTACAGGTCTTGGCACTCGGTCATTAGCGCGTCGCGCTTAACCTCGGTCCTGGACCTCTGGTGTTGACTTCGACTCCTCGTCAGGGCCCATCATGACGATAGAGCCTCCCTAGAAGAGAACAGTGACACCGAAATCTACACGGTAACGCATCCTGCCTTGTGGTCAGCAACACGAAAGTGTGGCCAGACTTGCGTTTCCATCCCAAGCTAGTGCCTCCCATATATAGCATTCATGGTATCTCATCCACCGCCAACACCAGACCGTCCGCTCACCCACCGCACCGCCTCCGCCTCCATCGCCTCCCTCACCTCCCGAACTACCACCACGCGCCGCCATCGCACCTCCCGCTCTCACACCGGCGCATCCTCATACAGACCCCAGAATGAATTCCCCAACTTTGCACAGACAGGCGACGTCGAGATCGTCATCAGCGCCGATGGGCAGGAGAAAAGATACACGCTACACCGTCTGATCCTGGCGCAGAACTCCGGATTTTTCGAGGCCGGCACCAGCGAGGACTGGTCGAGAGCTCAGGCGCGGGGCCAGAGTTCTGGGACAGGGGTCAGGAATGGCTTGGGCAGGATCGGCGAGGATGAAGATCAGGGTAGGTCCGCTTTCTCAGGCACACAAGGCCAGCGCTTCATATGGCGCTACGAGCTGGACTGGGGGAAAGACGAGGAGGTGCCCATGCTGGTGCAGAAGCAGACCCAGAATACCCTTTTCGGTGGCGACCACAACGAACCGCCGCCTGTACCGAACAAGCCACCACCACCCGCCAATGGCTTCCTACGCTCAATGTCAAATTTCTCCGCCATGCAATCCGCCTCGCACATTGCGAAAGCCAATCCCGCGCATGGCGTAGACAGCGACATCATACGCGACTACGACAATATGTTCCGCATCTTCTACAACTATGCGCCTTCGCTCGACGCGGTCAACATTGCCGAATCTTACATCCAGTGCAAATCTCTGCTCACGCTTGCGGACATGTACGACGCGCTTGAAGTAGTAGGGCCGCGCATAGATCACCACCTACTGCAATTCCAAGGCCGACTGTGGAAGCAGATCGCCAAATACCCGCCGAGCTATCTTAAACTCGGATATCTCGCGCGGTCGAAAGTGATCTTCGCAGAAGCGCTAGTGCACGTGGTCGGTCAATGGCCATCAGGATCCAGTCAGCTGAAGCATACAGTACCCGACGCCGTGCTCGAAGTCATAGAAGACAAAGTCGACGAGTTGGCCGAGCGCAAGATGAAAACCGAGGCTCGCCTTTTCCGACTAGCCTTGACGACCGCAAGGGGTGAGCGCGTTACCCCTACAAACGCATATATGGACTGGCTCGCTCTGTCGCTATTCCGACAATGGCTCGCCGAAAACACCACGCCGCCGCCCCCACCGATACCCAAGACCCCCGAAGCCGGAAGACCACCACGTAGCCAGCCACCGCCCGTAAGTTCAGGCAATCTGTTCCGCCTACTCGGCACGGGCGGCTCGTCCTACCTAAATCGCGACGAGCTGAAGCGGTTTGTGAAGCTGCGACCTGATGAGCATAGCAGGGATACGCTGAAGAAGATGGAGAGGAAGATGGATGAGATCAAAGCTTTGGCGAAGGAGGTGGTGAGGCCGTTGATGAAGAATTGTTTGGAGCTGGATATGGGGCGGGATGCCGGGGGGTTGGGCTATTTGACGTGTACGAGGATTGAAGAGGGGGATTTTCCGTGGGATTGAGTTTTTGGTGGAATGGATGGATGATTATGAATTATGTTGGGGGTCAAGGTGCTTTTGGATGTCTAGCGTTGGTGTTTGCTGGATACCCTGGGTTTTGCATTATTCGTCGTTTTGGATTTTCATAACGCGGCGTCTTCCAGCCTCAGAATTGAATTCAATTTACTCACAACATGAGATGACTGCGACGACCCCTGGGAATGTTCTGTACTCTTCCTTTAACACCGACCTTGGCCTGCGTCGTCTAATTTGGAAGCGTTGCCTGTTCCGGCAATGGATGCTTTGTCAACGCGCCGCCTCTTCCGTTTCGGGCCAAATCCTTCTGCACCACGGGCTTTAGCAGGCAAGGGCCTCGATTAGGGTGCAGACAAACCATGTATGTGTTGGGGTTGAGCCATTGATAAAAGCTACAAACACCATGATGGATTGATTGCTTTCACAAAAAGACGCCGTGCAGGAACCAGGCCTTCTTACCTAGATGCCATGGCACTTGACTGGCTGTGAGTGCCACCCTCCAAATGAAGTTCATACTCAATCTCCACTACAATCTTGACCAGCCCCCAAGAATAGACGCCCTTTGAAATCGATAGGCAAGCTCGCTGTGGCAATGATGGTAAACTGATATCACTCACCCCTTTTGCGGTCCTCAGCTCGATCCAGAGCGCTGTACTGCAATATCTGGCATTCAGTCATGCAGATCGGGTGGATTATGAGCCAATGATATCGCCATAGAGGCTGTTATTTGCAGCACTTCCCAATATCTCCAGACTCTCAGCAGGTTGTGTGTTCTCGGCGAACTTCGGCCGTAAACATTCACCGTGCGAACCTCAACGCACGATGAGTCCGCTCCCGGAGTAACCCATGTCTGTGTTTGCCAGGGCCTAGCCGAGATGAGTAAGGTACTAGAGCTGCCTGGATATGGGATGGCTCCTCTCCCGTCCGAGGATCACCATAGGTCGTTTGAACGTGACGCATTCCAATCATAGCAATGGCCTTCCCGTCTGCTTTGTCTGTTCATCACAACCCACCTTCTTTACTTTCTTAGACCTCCAACGCACGGTAATACTCTTACGACTTGAATCCAACCAGCAATGGCAGTAGATGCGTTCTCCCGAAGCATTTCATTACCTCCGCTGCGTTAGGTCTCCCAGCCGACCTTGTCCGTCGAAACGCCTGTCCGCTCTGCACATAATGATAGATTGCCAACGTAAGCTTTCCCAGATCCTTCGCAACCTACCACAAGAACGACACTCACAATGCTTCGCAGTTCTATAATATTACAAGTCCTCCAGCAGGCGTTGGTAAACCTCTCAACATCTCTCAAACTGTATACCAAAGCTTCAAATACCAAGGCTTCAAATACCAAGGCTTAGTAGTACAAACACAGCCCGCCATATCCACCCTATTTAGACCATACTCTGATAATATCTCAATTAGGCTCAATACAACTTCAGGCACACGTTCGCACTGCTCAGAGACTAAGGGACTCTTGCAAGGATGCTCGAAACCGAACCAGGACCAGGACGTGTATTGGCTGCCATTACGAGATTAACGTATGATCGTCTGCGGGCTATGTAACCCGTAAGCAACAGATATTGTAAGATGAGAAAAATGCAAAGGAAGCAGCTAGTTTGCATCTCAAGGAACATAGGGGCACATTATATCTCTCAGATTGAGCCAGAACACGAAAGACTCGATGGTTTCAACAACGCTGGGACTAGGGGTGAGTCGCTCAGGTCCTCCAGATTTGATATGACTGCCGGCTAATCGAGACCGCCCAGTCGCCAAGGTCCTGTAGGAGCTCGTTGTGTTGAAAGATCTTGTCAGTTCCAAAGCACACACGTCGGTACATTAAGGTAGTATATCTCTACTCTTTATTTCGCAGACGGTGCAGCGTTAAGTTGCTGCAGGCATGTTGGCGTGCTTGGCACCTTTCTCGGCAAAATATTCTCCCGACCTCCGGATATAGCTCTAATCTTTGCCCTTATGATACGGTCATCCGCTCGTTCCAATCACACCTGAGGTACCTTAATCAGCGCTGCCTAATACCTCTCCCGATCAGTACCCTCTACAATATATACAAAGCCGACAGAATGCCCCAATAACAGACCCTACCTTCCCCCAATCACACCGACTACACCACCGCCATCCTCCCCCAACATTAAAAAGATGCACGACCCCTTCCCCCTCGCTCCACCCTCCCTCCTCGTCAAAGCGACACAACCTCTCGCGGACAGCTTAAACCTCACCACCCTCCCCCTCCACATCCACGAACTCCTCCTCGCAACCCTCTTCTACCACCTAACATGCCGCTACATCTCCCCCCTCCTCTCTAGCTACCTCTTCCCACGTATTTACCCCCAGCTCAACAAACGCACGAAGCTCAACTGGGACGTCCACGTCGTCTCGCTCGTGCAATCTCTTTTCATAAATACGGCGGCGTTGTGGGTGATGTTCAATGATGAGGAGCGGGGCGGTATGGGCTGGGAGGAGCGGGTGTGGGGGTATACGGGCGCGGATGGCATGATTCAGGCATTCGCGGCAGGGTATTTTCTGTGGGACTTCTGGATCTGCGGAATGAACATGGGTGTTTTTGGGTGGGGATTGTTGGCGCATGCGGTTGCGGCGCTGGTGGTGTATTCATTGGGGTTTGTAAGTATTCTTCTCTCGTTTCTGGCCCGCCGATTCCTAGGAAGGAGAGGCCTTTGGCTGATGAAAGCGCCACAGCGACCATTTGTCAACTTTTACGGCCCAACGTTCATCCTCTACGAGCTTTCTTCGCCCTTCTTAAATTTTCACTGGTTTTTCGACAAATTACACATGACCGGTACGCGATCGCAGTGGTATAACGGGGTTGTACTTCTCGCCAGCTTTTTCGGTTGCCGGCTACTGTGGGGCACGTATCAGAGCATCCGCGTGTCGCTGGACGTATGGGCGGCTCTGCACTACGATCCACTCACAAGATCGAAACCCGTATTTGAAGCGTCAAGTGAAAGGCTGGAGATGACGAAATACGCAAGCGCGCGTGAGGTGCCGGTTTGGCTGGCCGTGGTGTACCTGGGCAGCAATCTTGTGCTGAACACGTTGAACTTCTACTGGTTTGGGAAGATGATTGAGACGATCAAGAAGAGGTTTACGGAGGTGAAAGGGAAGAAGGGCGAGAAAGTCGTTGAAGATGAGGGGGTCCTAGTGGAGGGCCTTATGGATAGTAGCACGCTTATTACTAAAGTTGTGGAAAACGGTGGAATGGTTTTGTCGGGTGAGAATGGGAAGATGGAGATGGGGGTGGCGAATGGGAGGAATATTATTGAAGTCGAAACGACCGAGGTGAGAAGGAGGAGGGATTGATGGATGTTTGCTGTATATGTACATTGGGTCAAGCGTTCGGGGCGGGTTTCGATTAGGTGTCTACACTTTCCAGTGCAGCGATCGATCCTAAGCGTAGTTCATATGTGGCTTGATGGCATGATTGATACATTGGCCACTAGCAATTTTGTACATCTGGAAGCAAGATGGCCAAGCTATTATGTACAGAACCTGTGCCTTAAAGCTGGGTCCCTCTTGGTAGCTTTATTTTTTCGATGGTCTGTATCCCATGCATCCAGGGCCACAGCACCTCCGGGATGCGTACAAACAGCTGTTGCTTCTGATGCTCCGTCGATATCCCTTCTTGGGGGTTGTCGTGGCAGTTATACTCCAACAGTGCAGCCAGAACCCGTGGAATAGCCATCGCTGTACCATTCACCGTGGAAGGAAAATCCATCCTGACCTGGTTCTTTTGCGCCAGGATCTTCACTCTTGTATTCATACGTCTTGTCTGGTAATCCGTGCAGATCGACGTAGATGTGACCTCGCCCCATCCCTCATTCAGGCTGCTGCGAGATGGGAAATACACTTCAATGTCCTGCTTGCGGACGGCACTAGCTCCGAGATCTGTCGAAGGCATTTCGAGGATGCGGCAGTGCAGGCCCAATTCTTTCAGGATTTCCATCTGAACTTTGAGCATCAGGTTGAACACTTCGATCTCTTCGCCTGGTAGGGTCCAGGAGAACATCTCGACCTTTGTAAATTCATGTACGCGGTATAGCCCCTTTGTATCCGCACCTCGCGCTCCTGCTTCTGCCCTGTAGCAGCGACTTGACCCGACCACCTTCAATGGCAGATCTCCGGCATCGAACGTTTTGTTGGCTCTCATACCAGCAAATGGTATCTCTGCTGTCCCAGCCAGGCTGTGAATGGGCTTACCCCGTCCCGAATCTCTTTCACTTTGCTGGATGTCGTAGACCTGCTGCTCGCCGCTTTGATCACGAGGGCGAAATCCACACGCAGAGGCTATATGAGAGTATACCACGGAAGGAGGCGAGACTACTGTGAAGCCATGTTTCATGGCAATCGAGAGGGCGTATTGGACCAGTGCTTGCTCGAGCAATGCTGCCTCGTTCTTGAGGAAATACCATCCCCACCCACTTGTTGTTGCCGCACCAGCGAAATCGAGCAAGTCCAATTCTATACCTATGCTAGCATGATCTGTGAAGGTTGCGCGATGATAGGGATCGTTGAGCTGTATACGATCGGGTCTGCGGTATTCGTTGATGTAGCCCACCACTTTTTGCTCCTGCCTTGGTGTGTCAACGCTGGTAAGATTAGGTAGCTCGGCTGCAAGAGTCTCGATCTCCGAGGTCAGCTGTGCTTCGTATGTCTCCGTAGTCAACAGCTCATCTTTTAGCTTCCGAGCTTCCTCAATGAGATCCTGCCTTGGCGTACCCGGAGTCACTTGGCCGGAAGTTTTCGGTCCAAGCTTATCTGCACGATGCGACAGTTGAGCAAGGATAACATTGCTCTTCTCTCTCAAGCTGAGGGTGTCTGACTGAGACTGTTTCCATTGGTCGAAGAGCTTGACGATCTTGAAGGGATGCTTGCTCTGAGCTTCATAATTGCGTTCGAGGCAATTGCGGGAGTGAGCTTCAGGGTTTTGCCGTGTGTATTTGATGTCTATTGAAGGCTTTGGAGCTATGGATGGCAGGTGCTCCTGGGCTCTTGATCTGCACTGAGAGAAGTAACGGGCGGCTTGGAGAGCTCGTAGTATATATCTTGGGTTGGTAGTCAGGCCATGGCTACTCATAGTGTGGAAGTCCGGCGGCTTTGCTCCTGTTGGAAGGAGTCTGCAACAATAAGAGGTTGCTTATGTAGTCGCGAAGATTGCCGTAGTGGTAGAGCTAATGCTGCTAAGTTCTACGGTGACCGACGAGTATACAAGCGCTGTTGATATACTTTACTCATTTGCTTCGGCCAAAATTTCATATCGTCCCACGCACCCAGAACACGAATTGTTTTCATAACCTCGCTTAAATCGAATGCTACATGGGTGGCAACATCCTACCCTATTCGTTATTTTCAGAGTCGTCGCTCATACCAAGCACAAAGTCCTTTTCCCAAGCCCAAACTGGAGTGGCCAGACAGAACGGGTGGCGTTAACAATTGACTTGCATATATTGTACAACATAGCCAACCCACATAATGTCGGCCTTCTTTCTTGAAGATACTGTAGCCTTCAAGGCCGATCCTAGTATAATCGGATCGATCAAAAGCACTTGGAGCGATATCGACCACGACTTGTGCGAGACCACTAAAAATTGTTTTGTTCACAAAAGCCTACCTTCCAATGTCAAAGTTTCCTGGTTTGAGGATATGCGCTTACTCCCAGGATATGTCGTTGTCGGGTTCTTGCATGATTACGATGACTACTGTCTAGTGTCCGGAGCCTCGCTGAGTCTCGTTGACCGCTCCCTTGCTGTTGGTGACGTGGTCAGAAAGTGTCCATCAGATACCCAGAGCGGTACGATCATAAGCACGTCGCTTATGTGTAATCTACGGCCACTCTGTACCGAGGCAGATTGCAACGCTAGAGAATGTATCCCTGCTCAAGGCTACACCCCTTCACATCGCCCAGGTGCTCCGCGGCACAACCCAGACAGCAATCGACTTTTACATGGCTTTCCCAGAACAACACGTAGCCAGTCGGTATCAGACTCTCATAGGCAACAAGTCTCTTCAGATCCGTCTCTTCAGGTATCGGCTCAGGAACTGACCCATTGGAACATCTATCGCGAAGAAGATTTCGTAATCTACCGAGACTGGGTTGGACAGATTCGATCAATCTACGATGAGGTCACCGTCCGTTTAACAAATGGTAGTGTAGTTGTAGTCGAAGATGCTAGCGACCTACATGAACCTCATTGGATCCCTGGCACAGCATCTTACGAACTTGTTCAACGATTCGACCGTGCTGGTTACTACAAAGTTGGCAAATATCTCCAGGGAAATGTGAAACATTGGAGACCCAGATCAAGTCCTGCGGAACCTTGCTATCCTGGGCAGCATGTGCGAACTAAGAAAGGGAATCTACGCTGTGGAAGGTGGACGTTTGGGGCGTACGATCCCTCGGTACCGCCCGAAGGACTGGTCGTTGATGTACGCTGTGTTGAACTTGAAGTTCGTTGGCTGTACTCAAATCAGGTGCGTTGTCAGAGATTTTTCTTCTTTTGTAAAGAGCCTGAAAGCACAGCATACTCACGGCGTTCTCCCTACTATAATTACGGTGAATGTGTCAAGAAATAGGATATCACTGCTGTAGAAAGTGTCAATGTTTGGTCTAATAATTTCATAGAATTTATCTCTCCGGAATCAGGCCACTCCTCCGCCGAGTTCGCTCAATCTCGATGACCTAGGATCCGGGGAGATCAAGGTGTACAATCGTAGCAGACTACCCGTCAATAGAACAACTGGCCAACTACCCAATGCTTCATATGGTCCAGACACTGGGTTTGGTCATCGGGTGCGCTTCAGAGACCCAGTGGGCGCAGCAGTCAAGTACAGCGAAAGGCCCATAGATCAATATATTGATGGCGGAACATCAGCCGCAAATACTGACAGGCTACGGGCATCAGGCCAGTACTTTAAACGTATACCACGTGCAGCCACCCAAGGGTATGACATGAATGTACTCCTTGTAGCCTCGACATCAACAAAAGTCATGGTCCGGTGGCAGGACTATGCCATAACAGAAGAAGAGTCCATCCAGCTGCATCCATATCTGAATCCTGATGAAGATGATGTCTGGCCTGGCGACAAAGTCTCAATGAAGGCCGTAGAAGAGAACTTGAAGGGCGATAGTGCCGGATCGGTGCGTGCTCACAAAGTAGGTGTTGTTCAGTCGGCTGATGCAGCGGGGCGAATTGCCCAAGTCCGCTGGTTCCAAGACGCGAAGATCGACATGGATGAAGGGAGATCATGGCAGATACATGGCTCATCATATGGAGAACTAGGGGATGAGACAACTGAGTTACCCCTATATGATATTGCTGCTCACAAAGCTATAATGACGAACCGAGGAGATATGGTTATCTTACTTACAAAATCAGATACAAGTCAACCGCTCCCCAGCAATGGACTGCGAAACGTACTACACTCCTTTCTTGGGTTTCGTCCGGATCTGCCAGTCGCCCAAGCGTCCGATCCGAATGAGGTTGAGCAGTCTTTCTTAGGATATAATTCGGGTGCTTCATCTCAAGAACTCTCCGCACATGGCGTTGAGTGGTTTGGGGAGATCACCGAAATTTGCCTTGATGGTAAGGTCGTGGTTCGACTCGGAGCAGCTTACGAAGCTCGTGATGTCAAGGTCCCGCCAGAATACATTCTTGTAATTGCTTCCGATGATACGGATAGCACTTCTGATGATACTGGCCATGAGCATGATGAATACAGTGACTCATCCTGGAGCGATGAGATGGATGTAAGTACATTCCAAGATACAGCATCCTTCATGAATCAGCAGTTCAGAGGCCGGGGGGACCCGGTCGTTGATCCCGCGCTATTCTGTTCGAAGGCGCTATGGAAGGCACACACATTTCGTTAGCTCACATTTATGGCAATGATCTCTGACGAAGCGCATCCTCGATTTTGGCCCTTCTCTAGTACTTATCGTGCTTCATAGACTGTCTTTGGCTCGACAAGAAATACTGACTCAATTACTTCCACAGGTCAGCGGCGAGGACACAGACCACGATCCTGATCTTACGTCTGCCGTGGGTATCTCTTACGAGTATGAAGGGGGCGAGAAGATCACCACCACCGATGATGAAGAAATGTGGTCCACAGACGACGGGGACGTCGTCATCCCCTCCCCTGCACCAGAGTTTGCTCGTGAAGAGGCTAGGACTTGTCAAATGACAGATCTTCCTAACCGAGATGTCACCGAAACGCGGCATTCCGGCATGATTGACGGAGCCATCTCGTATTCATCATACACTTCGGTCCCTTTACAATTCGCTATCCTTGATTGCTCAACACCAATAGATCACCATTACATCGACCAAACAACGCCCTTGACTGCTAGTCTGATGCGACGGATCTCGAAAGAGAACGATATCATGCGTAAATCCCTACCAGACGGCATTTTCGTTAGAACGTGGGATTCACGACTCGATCTACTCCGGGTGTTAATCGTAGGACCCTACGGTACGCCTTACGAATTCGCCCCTTTCGTCATTGACCTTCATTATGGTGCTTCATTTCCACATTCGTCGCCGGATGCTTTCTTCCACTCTTGGACAAATAATCTTGGGCGGATCAATCCCAATCTATATGAGAATGGCAAGATCTGTTTGAGTTTGCTGGGAACATGGGAAGGAGATAATGGATCTGAGCTATGGTCGTCGAAGAACTCGACTGTTCTACAGCTGTTAGTCAGTCTTATGGGGCTTGTGTTGGTGAAGGAACCATATTACAGTAAGTGAAATTTGATCTCCAGGACCCTCCATTATCTTGATATGGTCGGACAACCAGCGATGACTAGGGTACATTTGACTAAAATGCTCTTTGTAGCAAATGTCCCTATCCGGCGAGAATCTAGAATCCCAGCTACCTTTGGAATTGTTATCTGATACCCCTCCTTCTCGAATTCACATTAATCTTTGACGTGTCATCAAGGCGAAGACTAATCGTATTATTACAGACGAAGCTGGTTTCGAGGCCCTAATCGGTAACGCAGAGTCTCAAGTACCGTCCGCACTCTATACCGAGAAAGCGTACGTGGTATCAAAAGCATTCGTGAAGACAGCATTGTCCGACCCACCGCATAGTCTAGGAGATATTATCGACTGGCTCTATTTGAGATCGTCGCCGCCAGGTCCGATGTTACTACGCCGCGTGGTGGAGGATTCAAGGCGCTTGCTACCCGAAAATTCCGAGGTTGCTACTACCTCTGGGGAAACGAGTCTGGCGGCAAGGCCGGGTAACTCCTCCAAGTTGAGTGCTGGGGCGTTGATTCTACTCAGGAGAAATCTTGCGTCGCTAGAGGTCTATTTGAAGCATAGCGAAGAACAGATTTCATGATATCTTTTAAACAGCAAGGATGTAACGCTAAGATCCTGATCAGGAATCCTCTCAAGGAAAGGTTATGGTAGCTAATGGTAGCACGACCGACGATTACACCCTTTCGCAAAGAATCGATTCGGGGATACGAGGTCATTTAAATGATTAGTCAAGATACATTCGAGTAGATCGCAGAGCAGTCACAGCTACTGTCCATGTGATATCCCAGGCTTACGTGTAAGCTAGTCTTCCCTTCATATCTGATATCGGACCTTTCCGTCATGTTTGTTATAGATCAATATTCGAGTAGCTATGCAAAGATACAATGAATATGAGGTATATGACATGTCCTAGTTCAACACAGCAGTACAACCATTTGCTCGCCTAACAAAGGCGACAGCAGTGCATTGAACGATTTCCTACGGTAGGACCTAGATTGCTTCTCCTAGAGGCAAATACTTTGCTCAGACCCATCTTGAGGGCACGTAGCACCTCCCCTACTGTTCGCTACAATGAAACATTCCTCTTATCTCCCCGTCAAGCTTGTTTACGTAGCTCGCATCAATACAACCCAACCATCCCATCTCTCACCCCACAGCACTCCGGCGCCACAAATGTCGCATTGCAAGGACATCTATACTCCCATCCTTTCTCATCCACATACCGCTTTCCATCCCTCCCTCCTAAGCCTCCAATCGATACGCTCAGCGCCAGACCCAGGCATACGAAGGGACTCGCGACCGGATCTAAACCCAATCTGTATGCATCATCAGGCGAAGGGAGAGCACAGAAGCAGTCTACATCCGGGTCCTGAGATCCACAATCCCGAGGACCATTGCAGGTATTACCGCAGATCGTCATGTTTTTCGAGCCAGGGGCGTGTTCGACTTCCGTCAAGAGAGGAGGAGATTGCGGAATCGGTCCCAAGACATCTGTCGGCCAAGCTACGGAGCAAAATTGCTTGCCGTCTGCACCGCAGGATCCGGCTGGAGTACCTAAACGATTTTGAGGCGGAAGAATCTGGCCTTCGCTAGCTTTCGTTCCGGTCTTCTGGTAAGTGTATGAGCCGTCCATGTTGTGGCTAATCTCATGATGCTTGACAAACGCCCATAGTTTCGTCGTCGAGGGCGTGGATGTTGTGTTTTCACGGGTTGGAGAGGACGAGCAGACGCAGTGCTGCCAGCAGTAAAAGCGTATGGAGGCCGAGAAGAAGAAGTTGTGCCACGTCCAGTCTAGTCTGGGTGTGAATTCATCGGAGAACCAGACTGTGTGTGCGAATTCGCCCGTGGCGAGGGCGGTGCGGTGACAGTAGCCGCCGGCGTTCGCGGCACTAGATGAGGGTCTTGGATTAGATGTATGAGGTGTGCAAAATGTACGTGAAGTGGGACGTACAAGTTGCCTCCGAAGAACTGCACGGCGCACAGGTCTTGCAGTCTTCCAAATTGCGAGGCTTCGAATGGATGGGGCAGCGGGAATGAGGGCAGAGAGCCCCTGCATTCGATTCTGTTCTGTTGATCTACAGATATGGGCGTCACGTCGTAGTTGTAGTGAGATGTGCTGATCTGCGCCTTTAGCAGGGCGGATACGGAGATGATCAATTGTCCCACGAGAGAGCCCATATGCTGTATCGACGGTACATCGAAATCATCCACAACGTCTATCTTGATCTCATACGTCGATCTCGACTGGCGATAACCACCACGCAACGCTACATCCGTCGTGACAGGTTGCACGGTCAGATCTGCACCAGCGGCAGAATTGCAGTAGCATCTGAGGAGACAGCCGAGCAGTACCCGAGGAACGGCAAGCGCAGCATTGACCTGGGCGCCGGGGCTGGGATCGTACGCTAATCTTCGTGGTTGGCCCCGTTGGCTCATGATGGGAGCGCACCATACGCCCACGTGCTGGCCTGGCAGCCCGCCATTGTACTGTGGCTTCGCGCAGAGCTCTTGCATCGTGACCAGGTTGGGATTGAAGCCTGTAATGATAGGAAGGTCGATGCCATATCTGTCTCCCAAGCAGGTGATGTTACCTTGGGGATCGGCTTCGGCGGGATCGAAGTTCTCTGTTTGGTGCGGTTGGTTGGGATCGTAGACTGCAGATACAAGTAGGAAACACAAGCTGATCAGGAAGAGCGGTGCGTGCATTTCTGATTAGGGGAGTGAGAAGTAAAATTTTTACCACGTTGAAGACGATTCGTTACCGAGAGCTTTCAATATTTTGTATATTTCGTAGAGCATTTGGCCAAATATTTTTACAGTTTGAGGGGAAATTTCGAAGTATGCGCTTTGACTCAAGTGAAGGTTTCCCATCAGGATCAACTTCGGACTAGTGAATCCAGCTCCTGCCGCCCATCCATGAATCTATAGCCGCACCGCCGTCATTGCTGCTGCTGAGAACCCCGTTGCGATGCCGTTTTCATGACCATTGAAAGGTTGCAGACTTGGTACAGACTATCAATGATTAGTAAAGTCTTTGGATAAGCTACCAATGGGATTCAAAAGAGTAGCACGAGTAGGATGCAGAATCTTACTGATACTTTGTATATAGACTGAGGCTTTTGAGGGAAGTAACAACGGCATCATGTTAAATTGTAGAGTTTGATATGATGCCGATCCACTGGTATACCTGTGACGTCCTGTTTGGATGATTGTGTTCGGTGAGAAAGGATGAGGAAAAGCAGTACCGAGTCCTTTGGCGAGAATTGATGAGATAATGGCTACCAGGATGAGAGGGATGTACCTCCATAGTTTTGACAGCAGGACATGTGTCGCGACATTATAATCAGCTAATCTGTCCTCCGATCCTTGAGATATAAGGTGACAGGGCCGTTGAACGCCGGTTCATATGCAATAAGGGTTTGGATAGCTGCGCATCTGCAAGAATGAGCTTACTGACAGTGTGATTTCTAGGACTATGTCGTCCTTCCTATCCACATTCTTCGTACATAATTCAGGAAAGACAGTGGGTATCAGGCTCCACACTTGAATCAGTCTTCAAAGACTCGTGGCTGTTCATCAGATACCCAGCATGTAAATTGAATGTTTTCCCGAGCAAAAGCCGCTTTCACCTGCGCTTCTCTCTCGCAGCCATTGATAATTTCCCAGAAACGGTAATCAAAGTCAAAAGCTTTGGACTCCCCAACGACAACTCTCGTGAGAAACGGAAGATAATCTGCTTTTTGATGGGCCAGCTCTTCTAGCGTGTCGAGCAACCAATATACGTCATCGCTCACGATTGTGTTGGCGTCGTCAGCATACTTTCGAAACTCGTGATCCCCAATCTCCAGATGTAATTGTTCCAAAGACGGCGGTAAAACCTCGGGAAGTTTTGGGGGACGTCGGTTGTCTGCGAGGTATAAATCGCGCCAAGAACGAGCCATTAGAAGAAAGTCATGTCTTATGCACAATCGCTTGAGTTTTGAGAAGGCGCGTAAGTTGATTGGGCTTGAAGTTCTCGGCGCGCCTTTGCAGGACATGATTCAGTACTCGAACTCCTCATCAATCAATAAGAAGCACCCACCGTCATTGTGACCCACAAAGCAACGGATGCTCAAATCTTCAAGAGCATTACGACATTGTTGAAGTGGCTTTATGAAATCTTCACTGCTCAATTTTCCCGGCATTTGATAATGCGCTCCCCATCCGAAATATGGATAACACTCGAAATGGAACAATCGCAACTCTCGCGGCCAACTCAGAAGTTCATTGAATATGTGTCCAGGGGGCCCCAATGTCCACACACGCAGTATGGTGATAGGTGACGTCTTGGCTCGTAAAGAAGGCGCGTTCGGATCCCACAATGTTTCATCTGTTACCGATCGGCTCCCATAGAGCCAGCCATTGATCGAGATCTCCTGGAGGGACGAAATGCAGCATTGCTTGTAAAATTGATCGAGATCTGGAACAACGTCTTCATCACGGCCGCCATAATGACCTTTGTGTCTAGTCCATAAAGTCGTGACTGCGGCGTGCGCGGGGACTTGAAAGAACAAACTTGGAGGAGTGAGAACGAGAGTCTTGAGCTGCAAGCACTTGGCAGCATCAAGAAAGCGTAAAACTCTTTTCTCGTCCTCCATACCATCGTCAGCATCCCAACACAGCTCTACATTTCTGATAAGTGAGGCGAGCTGTGGATGACGTTGTAGGAATATCGTGAAAGCCCCTAGATCAAAGATCCGTGATGCATCTATGGGTGCCTTTTGAGTATCATACAGTTCTCCATATTTTCCCGCCTCGAACACTCTTTCCGTTTTATCTTTGTTGCCAGTGCCCCAAAAGTAGATTGACTCGTATAACTTAGTGATGGCGATCTTATGGAGTCGTCGATTTGTGAGTAATAGAGAGAAAAGTACGGCTGAGGGTAGGTCAGAGATGATTGCGAGTAGGAGCTCGGTCGAAAGATCTGATAAGTTTCTCATACTGTATGATCGCAATGTTCGGCAGTCAATGAAAAGATTAGGCTCAGCGACGATGATCAAGCGCTATACAAGGGCTATGTAGGTGGGCCTTGCTCGTGATACACGAGGTTTTTTCTGAAGCTTTAATTCCCAAGCTGTCAGAAGTAGTATATTCAGAGCGGTGAGTACCTCTACAACAAGGCGGGAGATGCCGTTAGTCCTTGACCGTGGAAACCTGCTATGACGGATGGAATGATGAAGCGCTGGTTGCAGCCAATATTAATGTGATAGGTGGCTTTTCGAGGCCTGATGCAGCTTGTTGGGATTCCATGAAACCAGCCTGCATCTCCTAGTTTCCGCCCTTGCTCACTAGTTGTTTTACCTATGATTCTACCAAGCCGCTGGCACGCGCGAGGCGGTAAGATCAACAGACCGATCTACTACGTATCAAGGGAATTTCTAGTCGTTAGCGTGAACGGGATTACGCAGGATAATACCAAAAGTCTTGAGTTTTCTCTTTAATACTATAGCCCTATATAACTAAGTAAAATTATCTTAGTATATCTAAATATTATTATTTAGTATCTTAGAATAGGCTAGGATATAATTAGGGGTAGTAAAAAACCTTCTTTATAGTTATAATATCTACTATATATAAATAGATAATACCTTTAAGTAATAATAACCTTACTATTACTAGGTAGATAGATCCTTATATAATATATTATTTTAATACTTAAAGACTTTAAGCTTTTATCCTAGTATTATATAATATTAATAAGAAAGTAGCTACTATAATAGTAGGCCTATTACTAAGTATAAATAGCTAATCTATATAATATCTTATAGATAAGGCTAGGAATTATAATTATAATTTAATAATATTATCTATTTTAGTAGAGGAATATATTAGTAATAGCTTATAAGTAGATAGGCTACTAATAGTTATAACTAAGAAAGAGGCTATTATACTAGAAAATAGTAAGGTCTCTCTAGTATTCTTCTAATTTTACTAATAAATTAGTATATAAGGACTAGAATAGATAAGAGAAGCCTTTTATATATATTAGATATAAATATAGTATCTTCTTATTTATAATCCTTTAAGTCTTAAGTTAAAATAGCTTAAAATTAGTTAAACTAATTATAAAACTAGGCCTTTTACTAGTTATAATAGATACTTATCTTTAGTTTACCTTATACTTTTAATACTAGATATTAGAGGATTAGAAGAAGGTAATTAAAACTAATAAGATATCTATATACCTAGGGAATAAGTATAAGAAAGTAAGAGTCTAGTAGATATTAAAGGAGTAATATTAAAAGATAGTAACTAGAAATTATTAAGGTAAATTTATAGATTTTATATTCTAGGGGTATTTTTCTTATAATAAGAAAGGGCCTTATTATATCTAAAAAGAAGAGATTATAATAGAAAAAGTAGTTATAATAGTACATATTAATACCTTAAATAAGGAATTAAAGCTAAAGATAAAGGTTAAATAGAAGCTTAATATAATAATAATAAAAATAGGCCTAAGGAATAGGCCTAGTAAGAAGCCTAAATAGAAATAGAATAAGTATTAGGATATCTTAATATATCTAGCTAGTATAGTACGGCCTACTAGTAATATCCTAGTAGTAATAGTTTAGCTTCTTATTATCCTAATAGATATCCTTTTATCTAGATATCTAAGAGGCTAGGTAGCTTCTTTAAGGGGTATTTAGATAGTCCTCCCTCTACCTCCTTAAAAAGTAGAGATTAGTTCTTCTATAATTATAAATTTATTAGAGTATTAAGTCTACCGTTATAATACTACCTACTTACTAGTAGTTTATACTATCTATTCTAGCCCTTAGGAACTAGCCTTCTAGTCTAGTTCTTAATAGTTCTAATCTCTCTACCTTTAAAGGGAGATAGTTTAAATTATAATAGTATAATAATATAAAGATATCTAATACTAAATAAGATAAAAATATATTAAAAGTCTAGCGTAATAAAATTAATATAATACTAGAGTCTAATATAAGAGATATTAAAGTAATAAATAATATACCTAATAATAGAATTTCTAATAAAACCCTTACTAATATAATTATACTTAAAAAACTTATTACTACTATTAAAATTAAAGAAGAGTAGTTAATAAAGGAAAGAAAGCTTTAAGGTATTTAAGAAAGGGTAGTTTAATTATAAGTAGAAGTAGATAAGGCCTTACTAGATCTATAATAAATTACTAAGGGATTACTAGGCGGGATATAATAAGGGTTAGGACTAGGCCTAATAAAGGACTACCCTCTAAATTAGGGTGTTAATATATAAGGTATATTAGACCCTAAGGTAGGATCTATCTTTAATAATTTACTTTAAGTTAGTCTACTAGAGGCTAGTTAGAAGAACCTAGTAGTTAATACCTTAAGAGCTACTTAAAGTCTAAGAACTTATCCTTTTATAAGGGAAGAATATATATAAGTATAGGAAATAGTACTATATTATAGATATTATATTTTAATTAATATTTAATAAATTCCTAACTAAGTTTATAAAGGTTACTTAGATTATATAGTTCTTAGAAGGTAAACCTACTAAGTTATAAGATTATTATAAAAAGCTATTATTAGGAAGAGTAATTACTTAAGAGTACTTTACTTAGTATTTACTAAACCTTATTAAGGATCTAGTAAACTACTAGCTTTATAATATATAATTATATTTAGATATATAATAGAACTCTAACTAGTTAATATAAAGCTTTAATATATATTTAAGTAGGATTAAATTATAAATCCCTCCTTTTCTAGAGGAATATTAGTAGATTAACTTCTTTATAAAGTTACGCCTAGACCTTTAAAAGGCCCTTATAAACTATTAAGACCTCCTTATAATTAAAGAAAGCCTAATTACCCTTACTACTTAGTTAGAGAATAACTAGTAGTATTATACTAGAATAATAGTAAGTAATAGTTATATTACTAAAAAAGAGGATTACTCTAATAGGCGGAATAAAGGTTAAAAGAGGGAAGGAAGTTAAGATAGAGGTATTAATCCTTCTATAAAAGTAGGAAGTATTTATCCCGCTAGTAGTTATAATAAGTTACTAGATACTAAGGAAGGGTTAATATATTTTAATTATAAAAAGAAGGGGTACTGTAATAAGGACTATTATAGGCCTAGGATACCTAGGAACCTAAATATAATACTTATTAATACTATTAGAAAAGGGATTATTAAATTAAAAAAAGGAAGCGCGCCTCTATCTAGATCTTAATACTAGGGCGCTTACTTATTAAAAGGGGTTTACTATTAATTTATAGTATTAATATTAATAGTTCTATTAATATATAAAGTATATAAGGCTATATAGACTTCTTAATAGATATAGGAGTAGAGATTAATATTATCTCCTAAAGCTTCGCTAAGTAATATAACTTAAAACCCCTAGAGGGCTATTAGCTATTAATTCCTAAATAGATAAATAGTTAATTAGTCTATTATTATAATATATACTAGGTAGAGTACTATCTTATTAATAGCTAGGGATAGCTAGGTTAATATACTAGCGTATTCTATATAATTAAGAAGAAGGGGTTACCTATTATTCTTAGTATACCTACCTTATTAGAAGCTAGGGTATAGGTAGATCCAAGGAGTTAAAAGTAGTAATTTTTATTAGACTCTATTAGTATATCTATCTTAGAGCTATAATTATTTATAAATACCCTTAAAGGTAAATTAGTAATTTATACTATTATTTATACTAGGTTATCCTAGGCGGAAACCTAAAGCTTTAATAGTAAAGTACTAGAGCTACCTAAAAGTCTTTATAACTTTTTAAATATCTTTTTAAATAAGGAGGTAGGATAACTACCCCTATTTAAGCCTAGGGACTATACTATTAATATAGATAGTTATAAGCCTCTTTATAAGCCTATCTATAATTTATTATAAAGGGAGTTAGAAACTCTATATATCTACCTAGATAATACTAAGTTAAAGGGTTAGATATAAGAGTCTACTAGTCTTATAAGGGCTCCTATTTTATTTATATTAAAGAAGGATAGTAGCTTTTAACTATATATTAACTATTATAAGTTAAATATAATAATAGTAAAGAACTATTACCCTCTCCCTCTAATTAGTAAAATACTTAATTACTTATAGAGTATAAGGATATTTATTAAGTTAGACCTTAAGGATACTTATTATAAGATTTATATCTATAAGGGTAATAAGTAGAAGATAGTATTCTATACGCGGTATAGTTATTTTAAATATATAATTATACCATTCAAGTTAGTAAATACCCTAGTAACTTTTTAAGCCTATATTAATAGAGCTTTAATAGGCTTAGTAGATATTACTTATATAATATCTTCTTACTATAATAGAATATCTAGATATTTAAACCTTAAAGATCTTCTAAACCCCTTATCTAATAGATTTATCGCTTTATACCCCTATTTAACCGCTTTTAACTTAGCTTCCTTTTATAAAGAATATTAAAGTCGTAATATTCTTTATATTCTACCTAACTATATAACTACCCTTCCTATAATTTTTTAACTAAATAAAGTTATTCGTATTCTTTTAAGGGACTTAACTATATTAAAATACTAAAAATCTATTTAGTAGTTAGGAAGATATATTGTAATAAATAGATTTACCTACTAATATTCCTATTTCTTAGTATATTTTCTCCGCGTCTACTTTATTAATAAATAATTTCCTACCTTCTATCTTATCCTCTTTCTTTAACCTACTTCCTTATAAATCCTAATATTCCTACTTATTCTTTATAGCCTTTACTACCTATTAGCCGCCTTTATAACCCTTAGTATTACCTTAACTACGCTAAGCTAGGCTTATTACCCTCTCCCCTATTCTTAACTAATTAACGTCCCCTTTCTAATATTAATCCTAATATTATAGGTAACTAGAAAATACCTGTAAAAATTCAAGATTTTTACTTCGGAAAACTACCCCTACTACCTGGCGTTTAGTAGGTAACGTAAATAGTAGGGAGTATATTAGATACGTTAGTAGGTAGGGTGAATAGTAGGAAGTATATTAGATATAGTAGGCTATTAATAACACGGATATTTCCCCCTATTTAAACTAATATTAGACATGTTAATAGGTAGGGTAGATAGTAGGAAGTATATAAGATATAGTAGGCTATTAATAACACGGATATTTTCCCCTATTTAAACTAATATTAGACACGTTAGTAGGTAAGGTAGATAGTAGGGAGTATATTAGACACGTTAGTAGGTAGGTAGCTTATAAATACGATAGTATTAGCTATATTATATATATATACTAATAGACTAATATAGATTATTCTAATAGTATTCTATACCTTTACCCCCTATTTAGACTAATATTAGATACGTAGGTAGGGTGAGGTAAATAGTAGGGAGTATATTAGATATATTAGTAGGTAGGTAGCTTATATATATAATAGTATTAGCTAATATACTAATAGACTAATATAGATTATTCTAATAGTATTATATACCTAGTAATAAGACGGATATTTCTACCTATTTAGACTAATATTAGATATATTAGTAGGTAGGTAGGTAGGCGGCCTATAAATATAATAGTATTAGCTAAATTATATATATATACTAATTAACTAATATAGATTATTCTAATAGTATTATATACCTAGTAATAAGACGGATATTACCCCCTATTCAGGTTGATATTAGATACGTTAGTAGGTAAGGTAAAAAGGTAAAATATAAATAATATTAGGATTTTAGCTATTCGTAATCTATATTCTAGCTATTAGTATATAGAATTTAGTAGGTAAATCTACTTATTCTAAAATATCTTTTAAACTACTATACTAATTTCAGGTATTTTTAAAGACTTTAATACCTTAAGATAAGGTAAGTAATATAGTTTATCCTAAAAATAATATAATAGGTAGGTATATATATAGATAGAATACGAAGAAAGTTAGGACTTTTAATATTCACCGCATTTTACGCTAGTCCTAGAGGGGTAACTAGGGGACTTTTAACTAATTAATAAGGTAGGATAATAAAATATAACTCCTATATTAGGCTAGCCTATAATCCTAAAAAGGTAGTAGAACTTATTTTATTATAGTAAGAAGATAAACGCCGGCGAGTATATAGGAGTAAGGGTACTAGGCGTATTAGGTAGTTAAGGAATACCTTTATAACTACTATAACTAATATTACTTATATAATAGTATTTCTCCTTTACCCTAATACTAATTAATTTCTTTATAAAATATCCTACCTCCCCCTTAATTCTAACGCCCTCCTACTATCCCGTAGTTTATACTACCTTCCTATTCTACTATTTAAGTTATTATTCCCCCCTAGGATCCTTAATAACTAAGCCCCCTAATCTTTTACCACGCGCCTAAAGAAATTATACCTCCCCTAGCGTTAGAATATAAAGGCTGTACGTGACGTAGATACGCTTAGGGCGAGGGGGGAAGGGAATATAATACTAAGTATTAACCTCCGCGCTAGTAAGGCTTATACTAGCAGTAGAATAATATATATTAGGGGTAGATACTAGGCTAGGGATATTAAGTATATAAGGATTCCTATATAATAAGAAATATGAAGCTCTACTAGGTTAATAAATTATTTAATATTAATAGTAATAGGTATCTATACTATAATATATTATTATAGGAAAATAAATATAATAGCTTAGGGGATTAATAATAGCTATATTATAATAGTAGAAAGAATAACTAGCTAGCCCCTAACTAGTTATATAAGCTAGCTAATATTAACTTATTACTTAAAGGGCTAGGGAAGGAGGCTAAGGTTAAGGTATAATTTATTAATAAATTACTAAGCGACGTAGATAATATTATTATTAATAGATAGTTTATAAGAAGGTAGACTATATATACTTTAGATAATATTATTAGTTATAATAATTATCTATCCTTTACTAGTAAGGGTACTACTAATATTAATACCTATATTAATTAAACTACCTTCTAGATCTAGGGGTCTATTTATTATCTAATAGGTCCTCTTATTACTAATAATAGTCTTAGGCTAAAATTCGCCTAAATCTATATACTAGATAGTACGTAGGAGTAATTAGATATTTACTATTAATATTTTAATAATTTAAATTAAGATACCCTTACTTCTATTTAATATACCCTCTAGTCTATTAACTTATATATCTAGGGGTTTAAATCCTATTATAACTACTTTAAGGAGGATAAATTATAATATCCTATTAATATTATAAGCGTTTATATTTAATAGCTAAATCCTTAATAATAGGATAAGGGTACCTATAATTACCCTACCTTTATAGAAGTCGCCCGTATTATAGTAACTCCTAATAACACTATAAGAGGCCGGATTAAGCGGGATATCTATATTAAAACTATTAAGGGGGGTCTTATATTAATCCCTAATTAATATCCTTCTTATATAACCCTCTAATATCTACTCCTATTTTTATTTAGTAAATAGTCGTAGTATAACCGCCTCCTATTAGCTAGCTATTAGCTTCTAGGCGACTATCTACTATATATATTATAACGGAACCGTATTACTAGTATACTTACCTAGTATACCTTAATTAGTAGTAATAATAAATTAGAGTAGGAAGAGGATAGTAACCCTAAGTAGGAACTAGACTAATATATTACCGGCGAGTATATACCTTAAGGTCGTAGTAGGTCTTAGCGTATAATAAGACGTTAATTTCATATAAAATAGATATAAGTAAGACTATTTAATATATTTCCCTAGTTATTTTCTAGACCTAAATCCGCTTAGTTATAAATATTTCTAAATAATTTAGATAACGGCTAGGGGATAGATAGTTAATATAATTTAAATAATCGGCTAATTAATATCTAGATCCGGCCCGATTTCTTTAATTATACTATTAATAGCGGATGTCTATTTAGCTACTAGGCTACTAATATCTAGATATTAATAGAGCTTAATAACCTAAATTAGTATTATTAGAATTAATAGACTATTTAAGCGGACTACTACTCTAGCCTAATAGATAGGCTTAGTACTAATCTAGATATCTCGCTTAAAGATATTAGTAGTAAGGTAACTATCCTCCTATTAATAATACTAGGAAGCCTACGTATTATAAAAGCGAGAATATAAGACATTATAATAATAGTCTAAAAAGAGGTAAACCTAAATTTTTATTACCTTTATATATAATCTTAAGTAGCCTAAAATTTAGAGCTTACTAGTATCTAGTTAGATATTAGAGTATTATTATAACCTAATTACCTATATCTTTAATTAGAAGCTCTAGGAGCTAATAAAAGACCTCTTTAAGTAATACGTCCTTAGTATTTATATAGCCTACTATTATATTATTAAGTTTTAGAAGCGAGGTCTCCTATATACTTATATTCTCCTTATTATATAGGAAGAGGATTAGATCTAGATAGTTAGTAATATTAATAGCCTTATCTAAGTATTTATCCCCCCTTTATAATAGGGTAATACCTTATATAAGTTAGTCTTATAGTATATAGTTTATAATTACTATACTAGGGTCCCTAGTAATTAATATTTTAGTCGGGAGAAGATTTATTATAATAAGGCTTTTTTAAAGGATTTTTACTAAGAGACGTCTTTTATATCTAATAGGAGTTATCCTTTTTATAAGTATCTAGTTAGCCCCCTTAAACCTAATTCCTCTATTAATAATAGGTAGGTTATCCCTTATAACCCGTACCTATTAAAGAAATATAGTACCTATATTAATATTAAGATCTATAGCTCTATTAAGTCTATTTTCTATCTATATAAATATATTTATAAGGGACCTAATTAGGCTAATATCTCCCTTACTAGGAATTATACCTATAATAATAATAATCCCGCTCCTAATAGCTAGCTATAATAGTAAGGGGAGTTAGTAGATAAGATTACTAAGTTCTAGTCCGCTTACTAAATTAAATCTATTAAGGCTATTTAGAAGATACTCTTATTTAGTATAGGTATTATAAAGCCTTATATAGAGCGTTTATAAATCTACCTTCTAGACTAATAGTATACCCTTTTTAAGCCAGCTAATAACTAGGCTACTAATAAGGCCGCTAAATAAAAGTTAATAGATAGTAATAAGCTTTATAAGACTATATTAATAGAGTTTTTTTAATATAAACCATCTCGCTAAGGAAGCTTATAATAATAGTTAGCTATTACCTTTTATAAAATAGAATAGGAAATATCCTACTATTATAAGAGATCTACTCGATTATTTATACACGGATTTTCCTAAGGTCTTTACGTAGAATAAAAGAAATAAATATTAGAAAATATATAAAAGGGGGGAAACTCTTAGGCGTATTAATTTTATTAGTCTTAAAACTAAGGATCTCTACTATTACTAACTACTCCTCTATTATATTAAGGGGGCTATATTATTTAATAACCTCTAGATAGTAGATAGCTAGCTAATAGAATAGAAGGAGGCTTATATAGAGCTTAGGTTAACTAAAAATAATAGATATATTAATAAGATCCTTAATAAGGGAAAGGATTTTTAGGGAGGTTATAAGCTACGCAGTCTTTTTATATTAGTATTAGTTAAACTCTAACCTACTAACGCCCTTACCTTATAAAATAAGTATAAGGAGTATATCTTAAATAACTACTTATACCTCCTACGGCGGGATTTTTTAACGCTTTAGATCCTAGATAATTATTATAAGTAATAGTTATTTACTAAATAGTACGCCCTTTACCTAATTAACGGCTAATTAGAATATTAATTAACCCCTAAATATACTAAGGATCTAGCCTAATATAGCCTACCTATTCTAACTATCCTATTTAATAATTTTAACGATATTCTAAATAGACTTTTATAGGAAGAAATATCTTACTAAATTACCTCTAATAAGGCTAAGGTCTTATAGAATAGGCTAAATACTAACTAATACCATGCTACTAATTAGATTATCGCCGCTATTAATACTAATACTAATAATAAATTTAGTACTCTAGGTATACTATTCTTCCTTAATAGTACTAGGGGGACTAATAAGATAATAGTTTAAAATACTATTATAGAAAGGCTACGTTCCTAGTAAAAGGTTACTCTAGTAGTAATATCTTCTAGTATTATATTAACGCTATTATAGGGAGGTTAGACTACTTACTTATAGTTTAAGATACCCCTAGACTCTAATACTACCTCCTTATATAGGATTAAGAAGGGGATTAATCTTACTAAGCTAATTAAGCGAGCTTATATTATCTTTTAAGATAAGTCTCTTATATAGAGTTAATATAATATAGAAGCTATTAGTTATAACCTTTAAGATATCTATAATAATAACTAGGCTTATTTTAGGGGTAAGGTAGTCTACTTTTATAATAACTTCTAATAAATACTCCTAGTTATTCTAGGAGGATCTAGTAGCTAGGTTATTAAGGCGTGTCTTTAGAAGGCCTATTTCTAGAATAAGGTTATATATTTAAATCTTACTATTAATAAGCGACTTAATAATCCCGACCTAATAGATACTACCCGTTATAAAATAGGACTATTTATAAGCGATCTCCTCGCTATTAGTAATAGTATTAATATCCGGAAAAGCCCTACTACTAATAAAGACGTATTATATTAGAAATATAGTTATACCCTAGGAAACGCTATTAATAATTTAGTGAAGAATATTTATACTAATATTAGGATAAATATCTCTTAGAGGGTTTATCTATTAGAACGGGCTATTCTCGCTATTACTAATAAAGATATTACTAGCATTAATACTAAGATAATATTACGTATCCCTAGTAATATAATAATATACTAGAGTATTAATTATACTATATTAGAAGAAGATAATAAACTCTTCCCCCCTAAATACTTTTATAGGTTCTATAAACCCTCCCTACTATCTTATAAGCTATATATTAAGCTAGGCGTACTAGTTATACTACTAAGGAACCTTAATCCGCTATATCTATATAATAGGACCTAACTATAAGTAATAAGATATAGTAAATATATCTTTAAGGGGGAGATTATAGGTAGTACCTATAACGGCGAGAAGGTAATACTATTTAAGACGCTATTATAATCTAAAGAAAATAATAGGTAGATTCCTACCCCCTTTATCTATAAGTAGTACTCTATCTAACTAGTATTTACTATAACTATTAATAAATTATAAGGCTAATTAATAAAGTATATAGGTATTAACTTATAAACTAGGCCTACTTTTAGCTATAATTAGCTATATATAGCTCTATTACAGGTAATAAGATAGGGAAACCTCTATATTATTAGGCCTAAAACTCCTAAATATATATCTAGCTAAATAATAAGAAATATTATATATAAGTAGGTACTATTAGATAATAGGTAGACTACCCCTAATATATTAGTCGTAACTTATTAAGACGCCTAGATTCTATTAATAGCTACTTAGCAGCTTATAAGAATACTAATTATAATATTAGAAGTATAAAAACGGCCTAATATTATACTTAGTTATATAGTTTAATCTTTATATTAGACCGTAATATTAGACTTTCTAATAATAAAAATAAGCTATTCTACTATTTAGTTTATTAAATACCGCCGGTTAAACTTTAGAGGGCTAGATAAATACTAGGCCGTACTAACTCCTATATCTAATAGATTCCTCTATATTAACGCGATAAATCTAGTAGGACTATTAATAGTTATTATAAGAATATAAAAGATATATTATAATATAAGGGATATAATAATTAAAGAATTACGTAAAATAGTCTAGTAGTATAGGAGATATTAGTGGAATAGAATATCGCTATACTAGATATCCTATAATTAGTTAGGTACCTAGTAGATAGTATTAGTCTTTTAATACTTCTATCTTAATAATAATAACGTCTTTTCCTAATAATAACTAATATAATAAGTTATCTAATAATAGTATACTTAGTTATACCCTATTAGTCTTAAATAGTAATATTATAGTAGAGTTATAATATAAGTAGGCCTAATAACTATTTATTAATACCCTAGTATTAGGTAACTATTATAAATAATCCCTCGGTCTTAAATTAATATCTTTACTAATATTTACCTTATAACCCCTATAATACTTAAGGAGGGTCTTAGTATTTATAATAGTTTATACGAATATCTATTATATTTATACTTAAATTTACTATATAACTACTATTACTTACTAAAAAATAAAATAATTATACTTTAAGTATACTTTTCCTAAGTAAAAATCTTGAATTTTTACAGGTATTTTCTAGTTTATTAATAATATCTTATAAGAATATTTAGATATATTCTACTCTACTTACTTAGATAATATCCTTATTTATAGTAATAGTTAGACTAACCGCGTCGAGTTAGTACTTTAAACTCGAGTCGGGTACCCGACTCGAGTCTTAGCAATTTAATACTAAAATCTAGTACTAAGTACCTTAAGTCGGTACCTTAGTAGGTACCGAGTACCTCGAGTCGGTACCTAGGTAGGTACTAAGTATTAGTACCGAAGTATTAACTCGAATCGCTAAGACATTTTTCTCTAGTAATATTTCTATTTTTAGTAGTATTTCTTCCTATATTTTTAAATTTTTTCTTCTATTATTATTATTATTATTACCTAGAGAATTCTTAATAGTAGATAAGGTAATATAAAAAGGTAATGCATATCCCTAGGAAAACTATAACTATAATATTACTAATGTTTTCTTTTTATAGTAGTATTTACTATTATATCTATAATTTACTACTATATTACTAAGTATTCTTATTATTATTACCTAGGTAATTCTTAATAGTAGATAAGGTAATAAGAAAGATAATAGCTATTCCTATAGAAATAATAACTATAATATTAATAATATTTTCTATTTATAGTAGTATTTACTATTATATCTATAACTTACTACTATATTACTAAGTATTATTATTATTATTACCTAGCCTAACTAAGGTAATTCTTTTAAGGTAATGTAAAAAGGTAATATATATCCCTAGGGAACTAGAGGGGGTATTAAATTTCTAATTTAAAAAAAAATCTATTTTTAGTATAGGGGTAATTCTAGAAAAAAATTGGTGTTCCTTACTATTTTATTAGGGGCTTGGCGTCTTAGCGATACCTTAGCGATTCGAGTCGGGTTAACCTAATTCGCTAAGGTATCGAGGCCTTAGCGAGTCGGTACTAATAGCTAGTACCGAGTATTTCGGTCGGTACCTAGAGCTAGTACTAAGTATTCGGTCGGTACTAATTCTTAGTACTAAATCCTAACTCGACGGTTAGTCTAGTAATAGTATAGATAAATATATTAAATATATTAGTACTATATTAGAGAAGTTATTATTATAGTTCTAGTATATATTAGCTAGGTATAGCCTAATAGGGCTTAGTACTATCTAGACTTAGTACTTATATATACTAGATTTATTCTATCTAGCTAGACTACTATAGTTAATATTCTATTTATACTAATAATATTATTACTATTTAGGTCTATATTAGGTCCCTAATATAATATTAACTATCCTTATTAGTAGTAAGCTTGCTTCTATAATTGTAAGCTTACTACCTTACCGCTAGACCTACTACTAGCCTACCCTACCTACTAACTACTAAACCTACCTTAGCCTACCTACCTACCGCTAGACCTACTACTAGCCTACCTACCTACTAACTGCCGGACCTACTACTAGCCTACCTACCTACTAATCGCCGGACCTACTACTAGCCTACCTACCTACTAATCGCTAGACCTACTACTAGCCTACCTACCTACTAACTAATTAGCCGCGAGGGATTTCTAAGTAAAAGTTAACTTCTTTAATATAATAACGGACTTCCTAGCTAATAACTTAGATAATAAGACCGGACTATTACTCTAGTAACTTAAGACTAAAAAGATACTCCTATATAATTTATATAATATTTACTATATAGAATATAAGGAAACTCTTATAGTAAATATAGAACTAGACTAAGACTATCTAGAGAAGAGCTTAGAAAATAATAGTAAGATTAATAGATAACTTAGTTATTACGTCTCTAGAGTCTCTAGTAGTAGTAATATACTACGGGGGAGGGATAATAATAGTAAAATATTATTAATAAGAATATAGATAATTTTTTAATTTTTTTTTCTATAGATTCTACTTGTAGAGTAGATGGCTCTATATATTTATACTAGTACTAATATGAAAATAATACGGTATTATGTAATATATATTATAAAAGCTAAATATACGTCTAATTAACTCCTTTTTATAAGTCTAAATATTAAAGAGTTTTTCTAAAAAGTACTAAGATTATATTAGTAACTATTTACTAACCTACCTTAAGTAATAACTATTCTATAATAATATATCCTATTAATATACTAGATACTCTTATTACTTAATATAGCTATTAGCTAGCCCTAAGAAAGAAGGAATAGTTTAAGCGTATTATAAATACTACTATTTAAAGGAGGGAGTAGTATTATAGTTCTAGTATATATTAGCTAGGTATAGCCTAATAGGGTTTAGCGCTATCTAGGCTTAGTACCTATATATACTAGATTCATTCTATATAACTAGAATACTATAGTTAATATTCTATTTATACTAATAATATTATTACTATTTACGTCTATATTAGGTCCCTAATAGTTATAATAAGTAGGCTTATACTTAGATATTAATAAATAGAAATTTTATATAATAGAAATTAAATACTTTAATCTTATTATTATAATTAAAGGATTAAAGATAGATTTAAAAAGATTAAGAATATTTATAATTAAAAAGTACCTAGATATATTAAAGATATCTAAGTATTCCTTAGATTTATTAACTTCTATTAAAGGTTTATAAACTAATACTTATTAATAGTAGTACTACTATTTAATCTAACTTAGATTATAGATTAATAAGAATTTATATTTCTATAAGTAATAGATAGTAAAGAATAGAGAGTATTTAACTTACTAAAGTAAGTATTTATTAATATACCTATTAGCTTATTTTAACCCTAACTGAGAAACCTAATTAGAATCTAATATATTAGATTTTATAATAGCTATAATATTATCTTAAAAGGATAGTAAAGGAATTTTATAACTTATAACCTTTATATTAAAAAAGATATCTTTATAAGAAATATAATTATAAGATATATAATAAAGAAATATTAGCTATTATTTAAGTATTTAAAGAATAGTACTCTAAACTTATAGGAATATCTATTAAAGAACTAATTTAAGTTTTTATAAATTATAAGAATTTAGAATACTTTATAATAACTAAATAGTTAAATAGAAGATAAGTCTAATAAGTAGAGTTTCTTTCTAAATTTAACTTTAAGATAAAATATTAGCCTAGTAAATAAGAAATAAAGCCTAATAGTCTTATTAGAAGGATAGGAGATCTACTTAAATTAGAAGATTATAATTAATTAAAATATTAATAATAAATCTTATTAAAGGACTACTACCTAGATTAAAGGATAAAGAAGGCTTTTACCTTTATACTTATATTAATTAATAAAATTAAGGAGTTAATCCTTAATATAATAATTATAATATATAATTTAAATAAATGAATAAGATAGTACTAGTAGTAATAAGTTAATAGAGTATTTACTATTAGAAGTCTTAGAAGTTTCTAATATTAATACTTTTATTAAAGATTTAATAAAGAATTTTATTATTAAATTATAAATTATAAAGCTTATTAAGGGTTATTATAAAAATAATAAGTTAGTATAATAAAGTATTAATATTAAAGTATCTAATTAAAGGAAAATCCCTTAAGATTTAATTAAATTAAGATTATATTTAGAACTAAGAGATTATATAATTATAGAGAATCTACCTTATATAAACTATTAACTCTATATATTAGATATAGTAATACTTAGGATAAAGATAATTAAGGATATTTATAAAATACCTTTAAGAGAATATACTAGATAGGTATCTACTTATAAATAGGTTACTACTTACTATTTTTAGCCTTAAATAATAGATATAGTTTTTTATTATATAAAGAATTATTATACTTATAAGAGGTCTAAGACTATTTATAAGGATAAGTATAAGTTACTTAGATTATTATTAATTCTAGACTACTATTAGTAAGATATCTTAGTAAATATTTTATTATACTACTTCTAATATATAAATAATATAAAAGAAGGTTTTAATATATAATAATAATAGTAGACTAATTATTTAAAAAGAAGAAATTTATAATACTAGATTTAATAGAAGTTAAAGTTATAGTATAAGCTTTTATAAAATAGATATAAAGGGAGGAAGAATACCCCTCTATTATTATTTTAAATAGGGGGATATAGTTTACTTCCTACTTCTAGTAATATTTATATTAATAAATTAGGATAAAATTAAAGCTATTAATAGTATTATACCTAAAAATAGATACTTAAATTAAGAGTATAAATATTACCTTAAAATAGTACCTCTATATATATATTAGTTATAATTAAGATAATTAGATTAACTTCCTATTAATAGTAAAGTTTAAAGCTAACTTAGATATTAATATATTATTAAGTACTACTCTATTTATAATAACTAAGGGATATATACCTAGATTAGGATATAAGCCTAAAATACTATAAGATTAAGATATAATATAAAGATCTAAGAGAGAGATAAGGTTTATAGATATATTTATTTAAGATATAAAGAATTTATAAGGATACTTATAAGATTAATTAAAATAGATATAAGCCTTATAAATAGAATAGGCTAATAGGTATTATTACCTTATACTAGAATTTAGAATTAGGGATTTTATAATATTAAATATAAAGAATATTAGGATAACTTATCTAAATAAGTTATTAAACTATAAAAACCTAGGTCTTTATAAGATAATTAGGGTTATTAATAATAGAGCTTATAAGCTAGGTTTATTAATATTAATAAGAGATATATTCCTAGTATTTTATCTATTACTATTATACCTTAATAAAAGCGACCTACTCTCTAGATAAGTAATACTACTACCTCTACTAATAAATATTAATAATAAAGGCGTAGATTATAAGGCTAAAGAAATACTAGATTCAACTATTAATAGAAGAAGGAAGACCTTATAATAGGTAAGAAAGAATATCTAATATATAAGATTAAGTATATAAGTTATAAGAATAATATTCTAGAATAGTAACTATTTACTAGTAGAGTATTCTAATTTAGTAGCTAATTTTTATTATAAGTATACTATAAAGGACGGACTATATAAGTTATTTAAAATATTAGAAGGATAGGAACTACTATTAGCTCTACTTATATATAAGCCTAATACTACTATATTATAAGACGAGACTTATTATTAATATACTAAGTTATAATAACTAAGAAAGTATTAGCCTAATATAAATATAGATACTACTAATACTAGTAAGTAAAGGGCTAACTATAATAAGCTAGTAGTAGAGGATATAGAGTTAGGTAATATCTATTATTAAATAAAAAGAATATATTTTTAAATAATTTAGATATTCGCTAGAGCTTTAAATTAATAAGGGGGGAGTAATATTATTATTTTATAGTATAAATAGACTAACCGTCAAGTCGGGTTTTAATACTATAAATTAGTACCGACCCGAATACTTAGTACTACCTCCTAGTACTAACCTAAATACTTAGTACTAGTTTCTAGTACTAACCTGAAAAGCTCTTAGTACCTTAGCGAGTCGGGTTAGACTAACCTAACTTACTAAGGTATTACTAAGAAGCTAAGCCGCTAATAAAATAGTAAAGGACTTTAATATAGTTTCCTTATAATATAAATTTAAATAGTTTTATATAATTAGGATTTATCTTATACCTAATATTCTTTACTTATTATTCTATATAATATAATAGTCTATATTACTATTCTATATTACCTTTAATTCTCTTACTATTAGCGCCTAGAATATATTAGTCCCTTTAAGTCCTTTAGGAGTATTAAGTTTTATAGGCCTTAGTAATAAAGCTATTTAATTAGAATTTAATAATCTTAATATAGATAATTTTATATCTAGTAGTCTTTATCCTAGCTAATCTATAAGTTAGGTTAGATAGGGTATATTAGATAAATCCTTTTAAGAAAAGAAAGTACTTCTCTAGAATACTATTAAAGCTATTAAGGAAGATTTCCTAGACTTAATTCTAGTAAAGAATAATAAGTTTATTAAATAGAGTTAGTATATTAAAGTCCGCTTTAAAGTATAGTAGTAGTTACCTACTATTAGTTAAAGTATTAAGACAAAGTCTAGTACTAAAGTTAAAGATCTACTTTAGATTAAGAAGATTATATTAGGTAAATAGGCTAATATTTAAAATAACTTTATTTAAATTACTTTAATAATTAAGGGATTACTAAAGATTACTTATAAGAAGTATAATAAAATTCTAGACTACTTAATAGCTACTAGTAATTTAAGTATATCTAATATAAGGAAATATTTTAAAATAAATAAATACTTTCTTTATAAATAGCTTAACCTATTATTATAAATAGAACTTTTATTAAGTTAGGTATATTATTTATAGTAATATAAATTAATAATACAAAACTAATTATTTAGGAATTACTTTAGAAGAAAAGTAATATTAGGTTTTCTACTAACTTTTATTAAGAGAAGTAGAATAAATAACTATATAAATACTTTCTTACCTTAAACTAGTCTTTTTAGATTATTAACTAACTAGAGCTTTAGTAATTACTATTAATAGCTTATCTAGATTTAACCCTAATCTATTATACTAAATTATAAAGTATAATCTTTTTAGATTTTAAAGGAATATATACGAAAATTATAGTAGATCTAGAATATCCTTAATATATTTCTCTTATATTAGATGCCTAGTCTAGTCTATAAAAAGTTACCTACTTTAGAGTACTAGTTTACTAGGTTAATCCTAATTTTTAATATTAGGAATATCTTATTACTTTTATACTACTTAATATCTAGTATTCTAGGTATTTACTTATAATAGAATTAATAAAGATATTAACTCTTTATAGAATTAAAGATAAGCTTTTTAGGGTTATTATAGATAATACTAGTAATAATAGAACCTTAAAAGATAAACTAGAGAAATCTCTAGCTTAATAAGATATTTAATAGGATAAACTATAAAACTCTACTCCTTATATAACTTATATCTTTAATCTTATAATATAAGACTTTATTAAAGCCCTAGACTTAGAAGCTTTAAATAATATTATAGTATTATTAGAGGATACTTAAGTTAAAGATATCTAAGTAAATATAAGTCTAGCTACTATTATTAAGAAGGTATAGTATTATAAGGGTAATATAAATAGGTAATATACTTACTAATATTTTAAATAGATCTACGCTCTTATAGTAGTAATTAACTTATCTTCTTAATAAAAGCTTTGTTTTTAATAGTTATAAGAAAGCTCTAGTAGAAGACCTAGAAAACTTATATAAGATATTTATATTTATTAGAATTCTACGTACTTAATACTTTATTATATGTATTAGCTATATAACTTTATTAATACTTAGGTAGATAGAAATATAATTAATCTAAAAATTAGTATTATTAGCCTTAGTAAATATAAATAGTTAATTATATTACTACTTAGTAATATATTAAATCCTATCTATTAACTTACCTTAATAGTTTCTTAAATAATAAATATAGGTATATATTTAGAATTCTAATTATATAATACTCTTTTTAAGTATTTTAATAATATGGAAATAGTAATATATAATAGTAGGATTATTAGTAAAGTAAGTATTATTTATACTTATAAAGTAGCCTTAGTAAAACTTACTAAGTATTATTCTAGAATAGAAGGTAAAGGTAGATTAATATATAACCTTACTAATATTCTAGACCCTTTTATAAAATTAAGTCTATATAAAACTTAGGATAAATAAGAGGAGTTAAATAATAATAATACTTTAACCTCTTATAAAGAGATATATAAGAATAAATTTACTAACTACTTTTATAAGTATTATAAGATATTACTAGTTATTAGAAGGACTAATATATAAGATATATAAAATATTAATAAGGTAATATAATATAATAATATATTTATATTTATATTAACTAGTAATAGCCTTTAATAAGAGTAAGGAGAAGTTTACTTTAATATCTAAATTATAGGTTTTTATTATAAAGTAAAGCTATTTAATACTTTTATTCTAAAAGTCTACTAGAGGATATTCTTATATAGGGGTACTAGAAGGATAATACTTTAACTTATCTAAATCTAATATAAATAGCTAATAATATCCTTTTATATCTAATATTATTTATAGGTATTAAGAGAGTTTTTAATCTTATTTAAAGAGTATATTTATAGGATCGCGTATAGTTAGAACTAGAGTTTATAGAATAAGTAATACTTCTAAAGTATTATAATTATATTATAGGTTTAGACCCTAAAGAAGCTCTTACTAAGCCCTAGGATATTCTTTAAAGGGAAGAAGATACTAATTAAAGTATTAATAGAGGTAAAGATCCTTTTAAGTTAGAATTAATAGATATCTTAAGATAAATAGATTAATAGTTATAATTTTAAAGTTAGTTAATAATTAGGTAGTATATTTATAAAGTAGGTTTAATTTCTATATATAGATATAAAGGTAATATAAGAAGGTAATATAATTCTTTATCTTACTAAGAACGCCGTAATACTAGAAGCGCCGTAATACTAGAAGCGTTATACTAACCTAGACTAACCCTCTACTCTTTATATTATAAAACTATTACTACCCTTAAGTACTAAATAGTATAATACTAAAGCTCCCTATTAATTCCTTTATAAGCTTTAAATCCCTCTACATAATAGTAATATATTTAGCGTAGATATAAAGTAGATTTAAATCTATATTATAAGATATATTAGTAAGTAATTATTATAAGAATTAAATAGTAATATAAAATAGTAATATACTTACTTAAGAGAAAAGATACTATAAATACTTCTATAATATCTTATAATACTTCTAAAGCTAAACTTTAGATTTAATATAAGTTTATACTAACTCTTATAATATCCGCTATAACCTCCCTTATAATATAATTAAATAGTAGCTTTAGGATAAGGTTATTAATAGACTTTTAGTATTATCTTATCTCTCTTAAAGCTCTAAGACCTAAATTAATCTTATACTTTTATCTTTATATTATTAGTTTTAGTACTACTAATTATAAAGGATTAGCTAATTATATTTTAATATATTACCTATTTATATTACCTTTCCCTTCCTATATAATAGCTTATTTACTCCCCTACCTTATAAGGGTTTACTTCTAGCTAGTAATTTTAGTATTTTATTACCTAATTATACTATCTACCTATTAGTATATAAAGTAAGAAATATATTATAAAATAATATTACTAGTCTACTTAGTATAAGGTATTATTAAAGTTATTAAATATATATAATAGTAGATAAAAGAAGGAATATAAGGTTTAAAAGTTTTAATATAAGGTAAAGTAATATTAGGCGGAATATTCCGCGTAATTATAAGTGTAATTATAAGTGGAATTACCCCTTAAAATCTTCTTTATAACTCCTCCTACCTCTATATACTTAAGATATTATAGTAAGATAGATTATTAATATATAGTAAGTATTTATTACTAATTATATCACCTAAATATACTACTAGATAGATAAGCTAATATAATATTATAGTAATATTAAGTCCTTATAACTAGAATCCTAAATTAATCGCGAGTAGAGAATAGGTAAAAGACTAGGATAATAATAAGAAGCTATTATATATAAAAGTATCTAATAACCGCGTAGTAGTATTAAAGAGGATTAAGAAGTTAAAGGAATTAAATATATAGAAGATAGCTATTAAAGAGGATTATATAGAGCTAGTAATTAGAATAAAGGATATTATAAAGGAGGAAAGATATAAAAGAGGGATTTATAGTAATATAATTAGGTAATATAATACTTCCTAAATAGTTAATACTATATAGTAGAATATTTTAAGATAAAGCTACGCCTTAAAGATAATAAAGAGGCTACTAAGGAATAAGTTAAGCTAAATAAATTAGTAAATAATATAGAGAATATAAATAGTATAACTAGTTTTATAAAAGAGGTAAATATATAATCTATCTTTAATTCTATCTTCTAATTAACTTAACTTTTAGAATACTTCTAAGGAAGATATAAATACTATTAGGCTAGAATTTACTATATTTAATCTACTAATTATATAATTATTAAGTAAATAATTATATATTATAGGGGTCTAGAGGATTTAAAAGATATATAGGACCCTAATACTATAAATACTTATACTAAGTTTATATAAGAGTACGAGAATATATTTAATATAAAGGATTATATTATACCTAACCTTATAAAGAGGAATTAAGATAAGGAGGGTATCTTAATTAAAGTTAGTACTAATAGGAAAGAAATTAAGTATACTACTAAGGAGGATAAAGAAGAGGATAGGAAATATAAGGTAGAAGATATTAATAAGACTAATAGTAATAGTAAGGATAATAGTAGTAAGTATAATAATAGTAAGGAGGATAGTAATAAATAGAAGGATTATAAGTATAAGATTATAGAGATATCTAACTAGATAGATAGATAGGCTATCTACTAATAACTATTAAATAATTATATTACCTTTCTATATTACTATAAAGTATTCCTAATATTATAGTCTAGTAAAATACCCTTACTAAAACTAAAGTCTTAGTAAGTTAGGTTAATACTTTAGTACTAATATTTAATACTACCTTATAGTATTAACTTAAATACTTAGTATTAACTATTAGTACTAACCTAAATACTTAGGCTAGGAACTTAGTATTAACTTACTAAGAGTTAAGTTAGGAACTTAACTCGAGTTTAAAGTACTAACCTAATATAGTTAGTCTAAGTATAAACTAATATATACTCCTAATTAGGCCTAGTATATATACTAAGATATAAATACTATATTCGTATATAATATAATATATAGAATAGTATAGTTAATATTCTTATATAAACTTAATATTAATACTATTTAAATTTATATTAAGTCCCTAATAGATAAAGGGCTAAATATAATAAGCTAGTAGTAGAAGATATAGAGTTAGGTAATATTTATTATTAAATAAAAAGAATACGTTTTTAAATAATTTAGATATTTACTAGAGTTTTAAATTAAAAGGGGGGGTAATATTATAGTTTTATAATATAGACTAATATATACTCCTAATTAGACTTAGTATATATACTAAGATATAAATACAATATTTATATATAATATAATATATAGGATAGTATAATTAATATTCTTATATAAACTTAATATTAATACTATTTAAATTTATATTAAGTCCCTAATCCTAAACTAAAATAGTTATATATTTAAGCCTAGATAGAGTATCTTCTATATTATATTACTAAGATTATTATACTTAGAGGTAGGAATAAGTATTATAAGGATAAGGATAAAGGTAAATAGAGTAATATTAGGCTATATATTACTAAGGACTAATAGGAAAGGTATTACTAATATACTAAGGGTATTAGGCTAGGTAGTAGTAGCTTATATAATATCTAAATAGTAGTTAATATAAGGGGTAGATAGGACGGGGTAATTTAAATAAAAGAGAAATATATAGTAATTAGTACTAGTAAAAAGCTACGTATAGTTTACCCCTACTTAAGACTTTTAGTATTATCCTCTATACTTTAGAGATAATATAATATACTACCTCCTTAGTAATCTAAAGGGGCTTAGCGACCGGCTTACCTAGCTTAGTACGTTTAAGATATTAAAGCTAAATACATCTATTCCTATAAGATAGTAATAGTCTAGGCGCGCTCGCTTAGCTAGCGCGCCTAGCCGTTAGGGTTAGCTATTAATTAATCTAAAGCTAGCGGTTTAAGGTATAAAGCTATATAGTATAAAACCTTATAAAATCTAGCCTTTCTTAAATAAGAAAGATATATAAAAGCCTCTAGCCTTATATATATCTTAAAATTTTTATTATTTCCCTTAAACTTTCTTATATAATACTTCCTATTTAAAGGTAAATAACCCCTAACTATTACCTTATATTACCTTTAATTTCTTTAAACTTATTATTCTATCTAAGTTTAAGGTACTATTTAGGGTATTATAAGTAATATTTAAGGAAGTTTAAAATAGTTTAAAATAATTAAGTATCTCCTTATATTTTATATTTTATATTTAAATATTTTAAGATCTCTCTTCTCTTTATTATAAAAAGCGTATTTTTTTATAGTATTATAATTATAGATATACTTTAATTTATTAAAATATATAGGATATAAGTAGTAAAAGATATTAATATAATTTTTTTAAATTATTCCCCTTCTTCCTTTAATTATTTTAAGTATATTTATTATATAATTTTATATATTGTATTATTTAAAAAAATTAAAGCTATAAGTAATATTTATAACCGCGCGCACGTAGGTAAGAGAAAGAAAAAAGCTAAGGCTAGGTAAATTTAAAAGTTTTAAATATTCCCCTTAAAGTAGGAAGCTAATATTTAATATTTTTAAAGTCTATTAAACTTGTTAACTCTATAGAAAACGCCTAAAGTCCTATTTATAGAATATTAGATAACTGTAATAGTAAGTTTAAGAATTTTAAAGATAGATTTAGCTTAGCTTATATAAGGATTTTAAAGCGTAATAGTAATAATAAAGTATAAGATTAGAATATATAGTAGTTAGTTATTTAATATATCTAAAGGTTTAAGAATATTAAACTTACTTAAAATAGTATTAAATTCTAGAGTACTTATATTAAGTCTTATAAGTATATTACCTATTACTAGTCTTATTTAATTTAAAGATTTTAAACTCTTCTTTAGTAATCCTAACTAATTTAACTACTTTAAAGGCTATACCTAACCCCCCTATTATTATAATAAAAGGTAAAATAGATATCTTATCTTATAAGTACCTATTTAAGGTTTATATTTTTTAAACTTATTTTTAGTTATCCTTTACTAAAATATTTTTTTAAAGGTTATATATATTAAACTTTAGCTACTAAACTCTAATATCCTAGAATATATATAAGATTTTTAAACTAATACTTTAGACCTAGCTTAAAAAGGGTAGTATAAGACTTTATACCTAGCTAGTATATAATTTATATTTTTTAAAGATAGTAATTAATAGCTAATTTAAATATTTTAAAGTTATAATTATATAAGCTACCTTTAATAGTATTATTAACCTTAATATAGTATAATATAAAAAGGTTAAGGTTTAAAAATATTAAGCTAATATTAGTAGATAGAAGTCCTTAGTACTTAAGATATCTTCTTAATAAGATATTTTATAAATAAATTTTTTTTTTTTTTAAACCTTTAATATTCTTAAAGGTATAACTTTAGATTTAAAATTTTAGAAGGTAATATAAGTAGAATTTATAGCGGAGGATAAGGAGGAGGTAGCTTAGAATTTAAAAAAATTAAGGTTATAAGTAGGTAGTTAGGGGCCTCTAATAATAGGGTTTTTTAACCTAAATAGTAATAAAACTAGTTCCCTAATATTATTTTTTTAAATATAACTTAATAATATCCTCTTAACCTTTCTAAAGATTTTAAAGTTATTAAGAGAATTTAAAAAAATTTAATTTACTACTTATTTAAGAAATTAAAAATATTAAGTTTATATTAAGGCCCTAACCTTAATTTAATTAGCCTCTAATTTTTAGTAAATATTATAAAATATTAGATTTTTAATTTCTATCCTCTTCTTCCTTCTTTTTATAATATTAAACTTCCTAATTTATAATAGTAATAAATAAGTAGGGATCTTCCTTCTCTTTAATTAATATAAAATCTATTAATTATATTATTAGGTATCCTCCTTTAAAAGGATTAAACTTAAAGGGAAAGAAACTAGTCTTAAAGATATTAATGTTAGAGTAATTAAAGTAATAATTAGATATTATATAATTAAATCTAAATTAATCCTTAATAATTTTAAATAACTCCTCCTATCTATTAAATTCCTCCTTAAAAGATTTAAGGGATTATAATAAATTATCTTTACCTTTATAACCCTCTATCCCTTATACTTATACTCTCTTATATTTAGATCTCTTAGATATTCTATTAATAGGCTTAAGAATTTCGCCTTTATAAAATATAAGCCTAAAACTTCCCTTAATACTATCTATTAAAGAAGCCCTAGCCTTAAATTTAAGAAATTTAAAGCTATTAAATTAAAAGCTTCTAAGTATAAAAAAATTATAATTATAGGCTTTAAATATAATAGGGAAGGAATATAAGAAACCTAAAAATAAATGTTAAGGTTTAGAAAGTTTAAAGGGAGGAGATATAATAGTAGAGGATCCTATTAAGAAATTAAATTTAAAAGATTTAAGTTTACTTAAAAATAAAAGTTAAGGTTTAAAAAGTTTAAAGAGAGGAGATATAATAGTAGAGGATCCTACTAAGAAATTAAATTTAAAGAATTTAAGTTTACCTAAAAATAAAGGTTAGGGTTTAGAAAGTTTAAAGAATATAGATATAATAGTATAATTAAGTAGTAAACCTTTAATAAAATTAAAGAAGTATATTATAATAGGTAAATCTATAAAAGTTAAAGAACTTATAAAAGCTAAAGAATTTATAAAAGCTAAGGAGGCTTTAAAAGCTTAAGAAGCTTTAAGAAAGTTAAAGGAGGTATTAAAGAAAATAGGCTTAAACTCTAATATATCTATATTAAGTTTAAAAAAGTAGAAGAAAAATCTATTAGTACTATTAGAAGAAGAGTAGAAAAGGTAATATTAAGAAAGATAGGGTAGAAAGCTAGTAAGTTTTAAATATTTTAAAATAGTATACTTTTTCTAATTTATTAAAAGGTAAAAGATAAATATAGTTAACTTAAATAGAATTTACTAATTATTAAGTAATAGAAGTAAGTCTATTTAAAATAATTAAAGTTTAGATCTTAAAATTCTTATACTTACCTTTCTTATTAAAGTATTATTTTATAGTTATAGTTAGTATAAATATATTACTTATTATAAAGGTTAAAGGGTAAGTCTCTTCTTCCTTAAAAATATTAAGGTTATACTAAACTCTTAAGTTTAAGAAATCTAAACTTTAATTAAATAAAATTAAAGGTATAGAATTACTTCCTTATAACTACTATTTCCTTATAAGTTCTTATATCTTTAATTTAATTAATTTAATTAATTTAAAGAAACTTAGGATACTATCTTTAAGATATAGCTCTATTAAGATAACTTCTTTAACTAGTATAATCTTATAAAAATATTAAAGGGAGATAAAAAGGTAATTTAAAGATTTTAAATAAATTACTTAAAGATTTTATTAATTAAGAAGGATTTAGATTAAATACCTTAGAACTTATATTTATCTACTTATTTATAAGTATTTTTTAAAGATTATAATATCTTAATATTAATTTAATTTTTATAAAGGTATTTTAATAGTTAAATTTATAGGTATTTACCTCTTATTAGTTAGTAGAGCTAATATAAGCGCTTATAAGGGTCTTTTAAAAAAGGTTTTACTTTTAAATATCTTAAAGTTCCTCTACTAATATATCTTCTAGTTATAATATTTAAATCTATTTAATTTTTTCCTTTAAAATCCTTAAATAATAAGTCTTTAATTCCTTAAAGTTTAGACTTAAAAGCTTATTTAACTTTATTAAAGAACTATATCTAAGATATTAATATTAAAAGGCCTTTAGATATTTTAAACTTAAATAATAATTTAATATTTCTAAATAGTATACCTTAGATAGGAATCTAATATTCCCTATAAAATTATTTAAAATTCTTAAGGTCTAATAATATTAAATCTAGTTATATTAATAGTTCTACCCGTAAATATAATATTTTTATATAGTTAGTTATTTAGGTTTTATAAGGTCTTTTTAAGATATAATAGGATTATTAGTCTAGTTATATAAATATTAAATAATATAAAGAGCTAAATAGGCTAAACTCTAATAACCCTAATTATATAATTTTTAAAGATTCTAGTATTTATAACTTACTAGATATTAAGTTCTACCCCTTTAAAAAGAATAAGTTCTATAAATTATTATATCTTCCTTAATATTAAAAAGGTTATTTTGAAATTAAGTAAGAAAATATTACGCGATCTACTTTAAATTTAATAAAGAGATTTTTTTATAATAATTTAACTTATTAAAGGTATTTCTATTATAATATTAAATCTATTAAATCTTTAAAAAAGTTAGCCGCTTAAAAATCCTAAAACTTTTATTTATTTAAGATATAAGGTAGGAATATTAAGCTATAAATAGTAATAGTTATAATAGAGGATAAATAGTTTAATATCTAATAGAAGTTAGTCTTTAAATTTATTAAAGTTTTATTAATATAAAGCCTTAAAAATCTTAAACTTACCTTTATACTAATATATCTTTCTTACTTATAATATAATTTAAATATAACTATCCTTATTATTCTAAAATTTAATATGATAATATTCTAATAATAAGACTTTATTAAATCTAAGTAAATATTAGAATATAATAGTATAAATAAGTGTTATTATAAGCCTTTCCTATATATTACCTTAAACTTAAAAGTTTAGATCTATTAATAGTAGTAATAGTTCTAAACCTTTAAAGCTAGGGATATTAGAATTAAATTAAAAAAGCTTTTTAAGTTTTTTAAGAATAATAGCCCTTATATTAGTAGATATTTCTCCTACTTATATTTATAAAATAGTTAATTCTTTAAAATTCTCAAGACTTTAAAATTATTATACTTTTACTTAATAGACTACTTTTATATATCTTAAAATAAAAGGAGATAGGGATAGATTTCCTTATTATACTTTATATAAATCTTTTAAATATTATTATAAGCCTCTTTTAAAATTATTATTATAAATTTATAAAAGAGATAAGTATATCTTTTAAATATAATTAAATATCTTTAGAATTTTTAAAGTCTTTAATATATTTAGAGATTTTAAGCTACCTTTAAGGTTAATATAATTATAAGAGGAGATAATCTAACTATTAATTATATAAAGTAGATTCTCTCTTAGTTTATTAATCTTAGCTTTAAAGATCTTAAGCTCTATATCTTTAATTATAAACTTTTAAAATATTTAAAATTAATTATAATATCCTTAAAGAGTCTTTAAGCTAATTAAAGCTTTAATAGTCTTTTAAATCTATTAAAAGGGATTTAAAGGAGTATTCTAGTTCTTAGATCCTTTTTTAATTATATTAAGTTATAGATTAATCTTACTTCTTATATTTTTTAATTAGAGGGTCTTAATATACTTAGTAATATTATCTTCTTTAAAAAATCTACTACCTTTAATAATTAGATTGTTTTAAGAGACCTAGTCTCCTAATACTTTTAATTAATTTATTTAAAGAAAAGAAGTTTAATTAATTTAAATATCTAAAAAGTAATAAGATAGTTATATTATATTATAAAGTATAGGAATAATTAATTAGAGTATACTAAGGTTTACTTTATAAACCTAAAATAGAGAGGCTTAAAAATATTAAGTTATCTTAAATCTTAAGGTCTTAAAATTTTTAAACCTATCCTATAATACCTCTTAATAAGGTTAAGAAGAAAATCTAAAAGGAGAGTCTTTAAAATTATTAAAGACCCTAGCCTTTCTAAGCTTAAAGAGATCTTAATAATAAGGCCCTAAACTTTTAAATATTAAAGTAGATTAAAAGACTTTGAAAATATTAAGATATTTATATTATAACTAGTTAAAGAACTTATTAAGAAGTTATAAAGTAAGTAGTTTTATAAGTTTTAAACTCTTAATTCTTCTATTTAAGAAATTTAAAGATAGTCTTTAAAGCTAATATTATAATAGTAGAAATTAAGTATTAGAAGTATAACTATTATATTTAAATAATTTTTGAAATAATCTATTAAATTTAATATTAAGATATTTAAAACTCTACTTTAATAAATTTAAAAGAGACTCTTCTTAAAATAAAGGCTTATAATAAAATCTTTTAAACTTAGAAACTTTAGATTTATAAGATAATTAAAGCTTTGTTACTATTTAAATTATTATAAAATATTATAATCCTTTATACTAAGATCTAAATAATTAATAGACTAGATTATAAATATTAAGTATTCCCCTTATTAATTATCCTTAATTTATTTAAACTTTAAAGCCTTCTAATAAAGCCTTCTCTTTAAAGATATTATATACATCTTTAAAATTTATTAAACTTAATATCTTTATTTTATCCTCCCTTATATCTATCTTAAAGGATATTCTTTAATTTCTTTAAGAATAGATAGACTTAAACTTAAGTCTTATAATTAAAATTTAAAGAATCTAAGTTTTATATAACTTCTTTACTTAAATATATTAAAACTAGCCTTAATTATAAAATTTAATAAAAAAGCTATTTTTAAATATAAAGGTAGATAGGTAATCTCTTATTAAAGATAATTTTAACTAATATTATAACTTAGATAGTATATTAATACTAATAGAAGTTTAATAATCTTAAGGAGATATAAGAATTTATAAATAAAAATAAATTTTTAAATAAGTAAAAGATATAGATAATACTTTTAAATACTACTTAAAAATCTTAAAAAGAAGAGAATTAGGCTCTTATTCATATAATTAAAAAGGAGTTATTTATAAAGGAATATACTTTACTTTTTATATATTATAAGGGGAAAGATTATAATTAATTATTAGATATTTATTAAAAGGTAAAGTATATTTAATAGTTATAAAAGATTCTATTAATATAAGATAGTAATAATAATAGTAAATAGAGAATTACTTAAAATATTATAGAAAATAAAACTCTATATCTTCCTCTAATAAATTAAGGATCTCTTAATAGATATTTAAGAATTTTAAGTTATATTTAAAAATTTTGCGGCGCCTTTAGTATATAAAGTTATAATCTAGGACTATTACTTAAATTTTATTAGGGGTAGGTTTTTATACTTCTCTATTATAATTTATATATAAATTAAAGGTCCTTTAAGATAAGTAGGTAATAGTCTTATATATAAAAATAATATTTTAAAAAGTTTAAAAATTTTTAAGTTTTTAAAATTTTACTTTTATTTAAATTATTAAATATTTTTAATCTATTTATAATACTTATTATAAATCTTAAGTTTTTTAAAGAACTTCTATTATAATAGATACCACCTATATATATATACCTAAACTAAGAGTTTAAAGCTACGAATTATTTAAACTTTAATTTAAAATTCTTAAGTTCTAGCCTTAATAGGGCGCTTTAATAGAGTACTAAGGCTGAGGCTACTACGCCCCTAGAAGGCCCGATTAGGCTTAGCCCGAGTTACCGTCTGAGCGCGCTAGGACTATTACCTATTAAATAGTAATAATATTAATAAGTTATCTATATGTAATTTAGGTGTAGTATAATAGTATTATAATAACTAATAGATAGATATAGCTATATAGAATAGAATAACTATTATAAGAAATCTCTACTAGTCTATTAAGGCCTCCTAACTAGTCCTAGTTAGTAACTACTAAGGTTAACCCAGCCTAATTTCTAATACTCCCTCTTAGATTAGTAGTAATAAGGTAGTCTACCTATTACTAACTACTATATCTAAATACCCTTATACTTTACTTAGAGCTAGTCCTAATTATTATCTAGCTAGGTTAAAGTTAATAGGGCTAATAGGTTTTATTAGTAGATTAGTATATTAGCCTTTAGTATTAACCTATTAGAGATAGATTTCTTTAGTTTTAGAAATAAATTAATATACTAAATAATATCTTATTTAGATATATTTTATAATAGTATAATTAATTAGGTTAATAGCTAATTTTATAACTACCTAGTTATTAATACTTAGGAGTACTAGTACTACTCCCTTATTATATCTTAGCTCTTTAAGTATAAGGCCTAGATATAGAGCTTCTTTATATACCTCTATTATAGTAATATATTTAGACTTATATATAGATATTACTACTAGCTTTTATAATTTAGATTACTAGGTAATAGGGCTATTAAATAGGTTATAGATATACGCCCTAGTAGAACGAGACGTCTTATAGTTATTATAGTATAACGCGTTAGTAAAACCCTCTAGGCTATTATTATTACCTAGTTAATAGATAAGGCCGTTATTAACTATTCCTAATAGATAATATAGTACCCTTTTTACTGTATTTATATATTATAGAGTAGGGTTATTAAGTAAATAACTTAGGTTACTAATAGTATATATAATATCTAGCCTAGTTATAATACTTAGCTAATTAAGTACTCTTATAAGGGACTAATAAGACTCCCTTTTAGATAAGGAGGCTATATAGCTATTAGGGGTAATAGTAATATTAGCCTATTCTATAAGTAACTTAGCTAGCGAATAATTTTCTATACCTAGTTATTTTAATAATTAGTTAATATATTTTATTTAATTAACCTAAATAGAATAGTTATCTAGATTTCTAATAATATTTATTCCTAAATAGTCTTTTAAGTCTCCTATATATTTAAAGTTAAACCTCTTATTAAGTTCCTTCTTTATCTAGGTAATTAGGCCCTAATTATATACTATAAATAGTAAGTTATTAATATATACCGTAATAATAACTTTTATAATAGTATTAATAAATATATAATAATTATACTTAAGGCGCTTAAAACCTAGAGACTTAAGTACCTTATAAAGGGCTTTATACTATTTATAAGAAGCTTATTTAAAGCTATATAGAGCTTTATTTAATCTATAAGTATATCCTTATTTACCGTTAATAAAGTAGTAAGGTTACTCTACCTAGATTTCTTCCTAAACGAGTAATTCTAAGAAGGCTGTAATAACGTCTAAATACTTAACGACTAGCCTATATTTAGCTATTAGGGCTAGGAGAAGTCGCTATAATAATACCTTTAGGGTTAATAAGAATATCTTATTAAAATTAATCCCCTTAATTTAGTAGAAGCCTTTAACTACTTACCGTGCTTTATATTAGGTTATTTTACTTATTAGCCTATATTTATAAGATAAGACCTACCTCCCTAGTAAGATATATACTTTACGAGGTAGTTAATATAGTTCTTACTATATTATCTACTTATTATAATTAGCTAATTCTTTTTTAGTAGTAGTAAGCTATTTATCTTTATTAGGTCTACTAAGAGCTACGTCTATTAATATTAGGTAGGGACGCTCCTTAGTACTAGTAATAACGTAGGTAAGTATAGCTCTAAACCTATTAGGGTTATTAGAAGATTTTATACCCCTCTTATTTATCTAGTTATAATTAATCTAGGGTTTATTATAAATAGAATAACGTGATATATTAAGAATAATTCTCTAAGATTTATTATTTTAAGTTAATTATTTATTAATAATAGCTAATAGTATTATAGTAGTAATTTAGTATATTAAACTATCCTAACTATTCTAATATTAATTAGTTAATAATTCTAACTCTACTTAGCTATTTTTAGTAGTCTAATTATTTAACTTATTCTAATTTAATTTAGGTGGATTATTCTAATTACGTCTATTTAGACTAGTAGGCCTACTTATATTATTAGTTAGGCCTAATATTAATTAGCTAGATAGAAAAGTTATTACTAATCTATTACTAGTATTACTAGTATTATTAGTATTTTTAGTATTATTTAATACTCCCTTAACACCCTATTAATTAGGGGTAGTTACTCCCTCTAAGGCCTAATTACTACTATCTAATTAGTTAGTCTAGAGCTAGCTTATAAGGTCTATTATATTATTATTATCGCTAGAGTCTCTCTCTATTAGGAGCTTATTATTATCTATTAATAATATAGCGGCCCTCTCGTTAAATACTATATATACTAATCAAGTAATATATTATCCCTTAATATCCTATACGCGGTAGATACTCTTACTATTATAACTAAGGAAGTAGTATTTAATAACCTTATTATCTAGTTTCTTCTTATTTAGTAATATATTAAACGAGTAGTACTAATATCTAAATAGCTTTAGGTATATTAATTAAGGTTTATAGCCGTACTATTTCTTAAAGGGGGACTTCTTATCCTTACTAGGTATAAGGTTCTTAATATAATTAATATAGTAGATAGCCTTACCCTAGAACTCTTATAGTAGTCTGGCGTTAATAAGAACTATTCTAACTTTACTAAATAGTATCCGGTTCTTCCGTTTAGCGATCCTTTTTTAATAAGGGTTATAAGGAGCTAATAGGGTAATAAATATCCTATATTCCTAGAAGATTTATTAATATTTATAGCCCTAGACTAGTTTATTATTACTTTAAATAAAGGCCGTTTTATACCCCTAGTTATTCTAATATTTTATTCGGAACTCGAGTTTTTATAATAACTCTACCCGACTAGTTATATAATCTATTTAGGTAAACCCTATTACTTTATATATAAATACTATTACATTAGTATACCCCCTAAGGGTAGTTATATAGCTTGCTAATACTAGGTCGATATACTAGTATTAGCTAGGGATAGTAACTCTAGCTATTAGTATACGTAAGGGTATTTAAGTAATTTTCCCTAATATATAACTCTTATATAGTTCCTATTTCTTATATTTTAATAGGTAATTAGCGGCCCTATAGTTAATATTAATAGCACGTACTATAGCCTTTATAGCCTCTATACTAACGTATCTATATCTCTTATACTATTAGGTCTAAGATATATTATTCTTAGCTAGGACTATTAATTTAAGGCGGAATACCCTTATCTAGTTAATTTATATAGTATCTAGCTAGTATATAGAGTTATATAAGAAGGCTTATAGTACCTCCTCACCTTATTTATTATAGAATATATTCTTCCCTCTACTACTAGTATATATATAGCCTTATAGGTCTAGCTATATAATAGATAGGAGATTATATTTAATATTTAGTACGTAGTAAATATTAGTTAGTAAGAATTTACTAACCTTATTATTAATAATTACTAGGATTTATACTATTCTAATCCCTTTAACTATTACCGGTTTACCCCTAGTTAGTCTTAATATAGTATAGTTCTAGACTAGTAAATAGTTAGTAAACTCAAATTAGTTCTAGAAAATATACTCTTAGTCCCCTAAGTTAATAATAATCTTATAGGACTTATTATTTTATTATAAGCTATACTTAAAGTAAGTAGTATAGGATTTATCCTATTTTTATTTATCTAGGTTTTATCTACTTTATTAGCGACTAGGACCTCTATTTTAATAGTATTATTTATTCTATACTTCTAGATCTTTCTTTATTTTAGGAATAAATCCTTCTAGTCCTAGCTTTAAATTAATATACTAGTAGTCTTTTATATTATATTAGTAGTTATAGAATATATATTTATTATTATTATTACTCTAACTCTTATTACTAGGCTTATTTTAATATTAGCCTTATTTTAGCTATTTACTAAAATTACTAGTATATACCTTAAATTCTTTAGTATTTAAAGGTATAAACCTATTAACTAATAATATAGTAATATACTTAAAATCTTATAACTTACCCCTAGATTAAGTAATCTTAGTAAGAGTATAAACCGCTTCCTTTATTTCTTCTAATAGGCCCCTCTTAAAGACTACTATCTAGAAATCTATTTCTAGTAGACTATTTATTTATAGAAGCTTATTTATATACTCCTTAAATTTAGTAAGGTAGGTGTAAAGATCTTTAAATTAATTTAAGTAAAGCTTATATAAAGTAAAGTATATTACTTTCTTAGTAGTATAAGAGTCTATCCTATATAATAACTTTAATTTAACCTATATTTCTTTTATTATTATTAGAGTCTTAATTATACTATAAGTTAATAGTAATATAGTAAGATAAATAGTAGTAAGTACTTACTCCTCTAAATTAATATACTTTTCTTATTTATCTTTATCTACCTCTTTAATAGGTAGTTTTACTCTTCTAGTAGTAGGTAAGTTAGGGTTAGTTAGCGGTTTATATTCTAGTCTTATAACCCTAAATATACTATTAACTACGAGTAATACGCGTATAGTAATTTCCTATAATTTATAATTCTTAGTACCTTTTAGCTTCTAAATTTTATAATAGTTAGATATAATAGTACCTATTATAAATAGTTCTAGGAATATTTCTTCTAGAGTAATACTAAGTCTTAGTAAAAAGCTTATTATATAATTTATATAGTTCCTAGGTTATATAGAACCTAGGCTTATAACCTATTAAATAGTAATAATACTAATAATTTATCTATATATAATTTAGGTATAGTATAATAGTATTATAATAACTAATAGATAGATATAGCTATATAGAATGGAATAACTATCACGAGAAATCTCTACTAGTCTACCAAGGCCCCCTGACTAGTCCTAGTTAGTAACTACCGAGGTTGACCCGGCCTGATTTCCAACATTACCCAGCCCCGATGAAGGCCACATTCAAGATGAGAAACCCCACCAAAATTAGGTGTTTTTGAAACATTACCGCTGAGTGTTATGGGTATCCAACTGATCAATCTCCCGTACGCGCGCGCCGAGGTCAATTAGCCAATCTGAACCCTCCCAGTCTATCGCATGGCGAAGCGCTGGGATGATGACGCCAATCCACGACCTCGGAGCTTCGAGGCTATGCGTCTCAACCAGCTGGAGACGAGGCCCGTCTGTGGGATGCCCTACGCCGAACATCTAGTGTCCCAAATAGCGACAAAGACTGTCAAGGCCGATCCGTTTGACTGTTTCGAGGGTAGATGAATGGCAAAGCGAGCGCCTACGATGGGTCCAACCTGATTCCCCGCGTACGCGATTGCGGCCGGCTTTCGCACCTTCACCATGCGAGGAACCTAGATATATGGGGGCGTTGTGATACTGAATACCCTGGCCAAAACTGATTCTTTTGCCCTCTTGTATCATGTTGGATAAGATGTATGACAACAATCAAAGGGAGCGAAAGCGATCATCGTCACTACTGTGGAAAATGACAGATGTCGCTAGGTGAGATGGGATCCTTCCCGTGATGTTTCTCCTCGCGTGCTGCTTGTATGCTTTACTTCTCCTTGCTTTGTGGCTGTCGTGGGATTGAAAAACGAGGCACAGAATGGCTATGGGAATCGCATCTCCAACATCTATATGGCGTTGGTCCTCTGTGGGGGCTGTTCATCATGTCGAAACTCGGAAGGATCAACTGGGCATGATGTGTGCATCACATGTCCAGTAGTCAAGTCGTACGGACTTCCTATAAATCCAGGACGTTTCGTCTTACTTTGCAAGATTCAGGATTCTCACATATCAAGTACCATGGTTTTTCCCTACACCTTGGCAGTCTCGGCCGCGACTTGGCCCTTAACGCTCGCAGCCCCACCGCAAACAGATGCACCAAAGTCCTCTGGTAAGTCGACAAGGAGCCCCAGATCGTAGTCGACGCGTACCTCAGGTTTGCGGTCTACGTTTTAGCAGTAATCACCTCTACTATATACTGGAACACAACTCGGCTTTTATGTAGCGTCGTTTCATATATTGGCGTTGCTAACCTCGGCAACGTGCAGCAGTCGCATCCAGATCCGGCTGGCCCGAATCTTGGGACTACTACCTTGTGGAACAGCAGAATGGGGGAACAGAGAAGGTCTGTACCGAATCCGAACGGTACGATTTCGCGATGATTGACGAGTTTTTATAGTGGATTGGCCCTGATCCGACACACATCACCTATGATGTGGTCCTGACAACAAAAAACGGCAAATCAGACACGACTACAGCCCCTGTCGACGTCTCTGTTCGACCGGCAAGTGTGACAGCGACTGACGGCTCGCGTCAAGAGAATATCCTCCTGGCTCCTCACATCGTTGCAGATCTTACAGATGCAGCTCAGAAAGCGTGTGGTGGCAAGCGTAGGAAACGACAGACACTCACAGCATGTGTACTATCAGATACAGCTTTACAAGACGCCGCTGAGAACCTTGTCAGGATTGGCTTGGGTCCGGAGAAAGCAGAAGCCGTTGGTGCTGCTGCCTTGGCCTTGATTGTCTCCACAGCTCTTGGTCTCTGGGCTATTACAGGATCTATACCTAAAGCTGTTAGTATTGACCTTGGGAAACCGACCCAGACGCCTGCCAGCCACATTATTATATTTTCAACAACATCCCGCAGTACCCCCACGTTTCCCAGCTCATCAATCACTCCAACAAGCTCCACAACAACGGTGCTACCCCAAAGCAAATCTCGGTCAGCAACCTCAACTGCTAGTACATCGACTATATCGCATGAATCTTGATGGAAATATACTGATACTGATCTTGGGTCCATTGGATTTGACTTGGATACTCTGGCAAACACTAACGTGAATGACCCTCCTGACTCCAAATTACGCGTCCGGCGTGCCACCAAACTTCTGGAAAATCGAGCTCGCCAGTCTACTACCAATAAGATTGGCTCCTGCGCACTGAGTAAACCTATTCGTACATTTCTAAGGTATTGGCAAATGAATGAGGTAATGTCAAATATGCCACAGCAACAATGGTGGTTCATACCATCACAGGAAGATAGGAATTATCAATCGTGTCCCGTTGCCAGTATCGTCCATGGAGGAAAGTTGGATGGCAACAATCCAAGTTCCGGCAAAGATAATTTTCCCGAACCATACAACACAATGTCCGACGGTATCAATGTTGATCATGTCTGTAAGTGGTGAACAGCCCCGTTTTTCTTGTGGGGATGTATCCACAGCTCCCACTATTTGCTGAACTATATATAGATGAGCTTTCATATCTAAAGGGATTCTTCACAGACATCTTCCCACCAGGAGACAGTAGATGCGACAACTTCTATTCAACGCGTTCGCGACGGCATCAGCGATGTTGATGTCAATACAAATTTGAACTATTGGAATGATATGTAAGTTGCGTAGCCATCCCCCCTATCTTATATCAAGGCTGCTGGCATACTTCGGAGAGAGCTATGCCTAATCACCATCAAAAAACACCAGAAACCTGGTCTCAAGCCAGAAGGTAAGGACTAATAGGGACGAGATCCTGAGTATCGCCAATAAGATGTACGAGCAGATCGTGGTTCAAAGACCGGCGATTATTATCGCAGTACGCGCTCGAATATTGGCTGATCTTCTTGACAGTGGCATGGTATTCCAGTTGATGAGGTTGCAAGTAGTACAACAGCAATTCCAGAAAGTTCACCAAAAGATCTGGGAGGTCTTTGTTTCATTCGAGGACATTCAAGCTTGCGACTCGTCCCTCGGCCTTAAGGACCAGTGGGGAAAGGTTTACAATGACTGGATGAACCATGTCCTCACAGTAAATCAGCGACTCGCCGCCGATGTGAGCAAGCTCTCTGTGGCTGTGGCCAAGCCTGAAGTCACTGGGAAACCCGGTCAAAAGAACGCGTTCGGCAGAGCAGTCGATGCCTTGGGCATCGTATGGCTCCGAGGCAATCGTACGGGGCTCATTGACATTCCAGATGCGTCTATCCAACCGGCGCTCCCTCTTGGCTATCATCCTTGAAGCCGAAGCTGGTATTGAACGCTGACATGCAATGTCGTACAGCTTGATTCGCTACTCTCGATACCGGCAAGAACTACGCTTGGTATCAGACGTCGGGACGGCGGAGCTGTATGTGGGACTTCGACAACAAAGGTTCCTCCTGTCACCAGCCTCACTACCATAGCGCCATCCACCCCTACTGCCACCGTCTGTCCAGACCCGAACCCCAACCTTGCGAAGAACAGATGCGATCAGAAATGTATGGGCGCCGGCTGGGGTAATTGTGATGTCGACGTGAGAGACAAATACGACAAGTTCTCATGCTACTGTAATGCTGGGCCCTGTGGTGGAAAACAATGTGGCGATCCAGTCAAGATCGACCGCGTGACTGGAAAGGGAACCAAATGTCCAGTGAGTGTTATTTCGTTCTCTACATCTCAGTTTGCTGTCATACGAAGTGGCTCCAACGTGGGAAAAATCACTAAGAGCAGGGGCGATTTGAAGACCTTAGGGTCTGAAGACACGTTCATGGAACGTCTTTTCCGTACTTCGGTGCACCCACTCTCCTTTCGAAGCTAAGCGTCCTCGTGAACTGTACCCCATAACATTGACAGCAACCTCTACATTTACTCCCTATCATATCGACGCATACACTGACTCAACTAATATACATAGAATCAAAACAACCCCGCACTATGGTTCCCCGACGACCAAGCATGCGACGTCGCCTGTCCAAACGGCAACTACGGCGTCGGCGACTCATGTTTCACACATACAACCAAGTATCACACCATGAAGACTACGCCAACGGTCGGTACCAAGCATGGCACTCCGACAACAAATGTGGCTACGGCTGTCAGTACGGTATCGGACAAGAATGGGAAGGTCCATTGGGAAGTAGGCTCGATACCGCTGTGTAAGTGCGATGATAATCCGTGTAGGGAATTTGGGTGCTGGGATAGGATACATGGGTTGTAGGTCTTTTGGTGAGAGGGATGTATGTGTATTGTGTTGGAGTCGCTTAGGGTGATTGGCATTCTGGTAACGTACAATGACCGTGTATACCTTTCCTAAACAACCCAGAAACAATGTTACGTTGTAAGCCGTCTTTCTCCAAGTGACAAGGGGTACATTGACTAGAGTTGGAACCCCGTAGTTGGGGAGGCTGACCCCCCCATCTCTTGGCTCTCCAGCAACTCCCTTATCAGCACGACGTTCAGAAGACGCCAATATTTCCCCCTTCTCCAATAACAACTCTCAGAAGATTGATCACTCTGAACTCAAAGGCCATAAACCAAACAAAACCCCCCAGAATCCACTAGGATACTACCCATCCATCAAAGCACTTCATCCCCATCCAAAGCCTAATCCACTCCACGACAGCCCTCAACAAAGCTCTAAAAAATCCCAATCATCTCAGTACACAACGCATCAACTCACATCTCCAATATACCTTCAAAAACGACATTCTCATAAAAGGGCCGTCTCCGACGCCCAACTAAATTCTCAATCCAAGCCTTGAATATAGAGATGAGAAATATACTGCAGTTAATTCAAGGCATCATGAACAACATGACTAGAAGTGGACCCAGAAACATAACAACTAACCGGCCTCTTACCTCCACACACACTCCTGCATACTCCTTACTTCCACCAACCTCTTTTTTAAGACAGTCAAACATCAAACCCCAAAAGAAGCAGTATTACGCTGTATCGCAAAATCCCCATCTCCCAATGTTCCCTTTTGCTGGTTTGTGCATGAAATTCGTTTATCGAATACCAAAGATCTTCAGATACCAACAATCTACCAAGATCCACGTCCTATATACGCTCAACCCCACTCCAATACCTCCGTAAATCCTACTAATACCATCACCCATCCCATCCCATCCCATCCCATTCAAACCCTTCAAGACACCCTCTCAAATACGCCCGTAGCTACATCTGCCAATAAATATACCCGAGACGGCTAGCACAAGAATCATACCACCATCTTACGTATTTTCACGCTTGCATTTCAATTTCCTGGTTTCTCGAAATGGAGAAGTGCTGCGAGCTTGTGGTGACTTTTCTTGAGGAGGGAATGGTATATTAGATACTTTTCCAGAGATTGTGATGTACGCGATGAGAGTCTAATCCGTATATGCAACCATTGTCATTATTGAAGTAACAGAAGATCCAAACACCCTTCAAAATCTCAAAATCTGCAGCCCAAATCTCCACACTAAGCGAAACAAACAACCCCCTTTGCTCTCACCCAAAAACCCACAGCCTCAACCCCTCACAGCGCAAACCTTCAGACAACTCATGACACCCCTAAGAACTCGCAACTCCCAGTATACGAGTCCAAAACCCCTTTACAGAAACTTCACTCAATAGCCTAAATCTTCCCTTTGCCTTAAGACAGACCGCTCTCAATATTCTAGCTTATGCGGATCTATGCTCAATATATATTTCTCCAGATTCTGGCTTTGGTAGTGCTTAAATCCAAAGCGAGGGATGGGGAGGAGTTGAGGTTGGAAAGATGGTGAAGTTGTGGGGGTTTATATGGGTGAGGTGTCTCGGTCCTGAAGTAGGATTGTGTGCGGTTTACGTAGATTCTGTAGCTATGATCCCGATCTCTATATTGAATGTGGTCAACAATTGTGCAAAGCGCCAGCTTGAGCTCCTTATGCTAACAACATGCCCGAAGACATTCTCGGATTACTTTGGCTACCGGTTTCTTTTGCCATGGTTCTCGCCAGCAGCCATGAGGTCCTACTGTAGTTAATTGGGTGTACTCAAAGACTGGGAACTATGTTTCAGAGTCATACAGAGATCGGAATATTTATTGATCGTAAATCATGAAGACATTAGATGAAAGCCTTACTTGCAAAGACATGTTTCAACAACCGTACCAAATTTCTATACCGTCTGTTGGAAAGAAACATGCAGACACCATCGCATTCAACGAGCCTTTACCCCTATATTCTTGTCGCTCTCCCAAGTCGCACAAGCCTTTTCCCAAGAGTCCGGAGTGTTGGTCGATGTGCGAAGACGAAATTAGAGCTGGAGATGCGTTGGCTCGATCACGTTAGTATTGCTGCTGCTGCCTCTCGTTCCCGATCTCGGTTCTTCTTGAACTGCTCCAAGAATTTGAAGACTTGGACGTGTCCTCTCTTCTTAGCTATGGTATATGGCGTGTGACCGTCATCAAACCGGTTTCCGCATGCAGCCCCTTTAGCGTTAAGAGAAGCGCCCGCATCGGCCAAAACCTTTACCATTTCATAATCACCCCACTCCGCAGCTCTGAACAACGGTGTTCTTCCGTCGATCAAGGCGTCGGGCCCCATACCAGCTGAAAGTAGCACCTGGATTGTTGACACGTGGTCAAGATTGAACGCCTGCTTTACCGGGAGAGTGTATTCCAGCTCAGCGGCTTCCAGGTCCACTCCGCGTTCCAGAAGACTATTCAAAGAGTCGTTGTCACCGAGAGCTACAGCTTCATACAGCCGAGCAACGTCAAGCCATTTCCCTGGTGGGCTTTCCATATCACAGAATTGTGATAGCTTGCAAAGAAAGTCTTTATTTCCGGCAGTGGCGGCAGTCTTGAACAGATCCTCTGTGACTTCTTCACAGGAGATATGTTCAAGTAGGAAAGTGAGACTCCACTCTTCACCGACTTCGAAAATGGTATTTGCTATTGCTGTTTGCAATACGTTGTGAGTTACCGACAACCTAATGTTCCGCTCCAAGAGCAGATGAAGTAGCTCCGTTGATGTGTCTAGATTGCCTACAATAGCCAGCATCAGGGTTTCGTCGATTCCGACGATATTGACTTGGTCCAGTAAGAATTGAAATATAGCGTGGCCGTCGTGGGGATTCTTGGCTGCTCTTTGCATCAGTTCCGTGGGGTCTGCGACCCTACCACCGCGAACCCAAAGAGTTCTGAAACAAGCCACGTCAGAATGCCTCGCGGCTGCTTTGAGTATGTCAGGGGTCACTGGAAGATGCAAAGCATTTTCTACCACGACATGTCGAATGTCGAGCCTAGTGCCAGCGTGGTCCCAAGCCCAAGCCCCCTTAGGAGGATCAATGCTCATGGCAGCCAAGAATACAGTGCCTGTGATCAGTGCAGGATCAAATAAATGATCCGCGCCTGATGGCAGCCGTCCTCTGCCTGAGGCTTGGCGAATGAGTTTCAACATGACATCTTCGGTTACTTCAATAGGACCAAAGCTTTCCACTAGCGCCTGGATCACCTCCTTTCCGCTGTAGTCGTTGCTTATAGCGTTGTTAAAAACAAGGTCTGAGATCTTCGTATTGTTGGCGCTTTTCAACAGTAACCGGACCAGGTTCCCGCCATACAATCGATTACGTGCGGCCGTTTCAAGTAGCTCGCTCATAATGCCCTTGACCTCAACGCGTTCTAGTAACTGCACCACTACATCCAACTGTGAACTGCCCATAGAGGATATGAGCACTTCTGCGGTGATTTTCAACGTCGTATCCTTCTCCAAGAATATTTGCATCATCTCGCTGCCCCCAAAGACATTACAAGCAGCAGCCAAGAGTGCGTCTTCTGGGACCTTGGTATCCTGCGCTCGATCAAGCAATAGGTTCATGATGGATCCGCGGGCAGATCCGCGGGTAGACTTTGAGCCCGCCACGTCGATTATCAGGCTTGGCAATTCCGTAACAATGACTGCGTTATCCACATGATTTAGCATGATTGCCAGACTTTCGTAGTCCGACACCCTGCCTTTTGCCTGTGATTCATTGCTCGCGGTAGCGGCCAGTATTTCCTGTGAGATCGCCCCTCCATGACCGACAATAATCTTCAGCGATTTGAGTCTGTTGCTCCATGCTACACGGATCATGACCTCTGTCGTTATACAAGCGGCCCCGCCTCGGTCGAGCATGATCCTCAAGCTGCTTTCTGAATAGTTAGCAGCGTGACCGAACAGCCTTGGGGAAAGGCGACTGGGCCCAATCCTGTCATATAGTGACACAAGCTTATCTGGTTGATTTGCAGATACAGCTGTGAAAAACAGAAATTCGGTTATCACTTGGTCTAGGGCTCGAGCTAATAGCAGCGTGAATGCATCATTATTCGCACTGGTTATCGAGGTCTTGAGCATTTCTTCAGTAATAATTAAGCCAGGGTATTTTTGCAAAAGCAATCCCATGCTGTCACCATTCTGACCTTTGCCGGCAGCAGTCACTATGCGCGAAGAGAGGCTAAAATTGGTCCTTTTGTCAAGCAGCCATTTGCATCGCTCCTTATCCGAATCTTGTATGGCGTAGAACAAAATTGGCTCTGTAACTTCCCAGTCCCATTTGTCATCCAGGAGGAGATCAAAGATTTTGTGCTGCTTAGCCATCGCTACCAAGAGCAGTCCTTTGCCTTTCTCTTCGTTCCCTAGTGCTCGGTCTAGAACGCAAAGAGCAACATGTTCGCCGAAGCCATAAGCGATCGCAACAAAGAATGATCTGGCCGGGGCCTTGGAGTAGTTGCTGAGAAGAATTTGAAGCTGCCATGATACTTCCGAATCGTCTGCTCCCCACACGCGGCTGCAATACCATCCTATCCATACATAGAATGCCGATCTATGACCTGAATCTTCGTTGAGAAACGACTGGAGGAGTCGCGCTAAGCTGTTGTGATCTGTTCGAACACTCTGAGGTATCAGCTTGCAGTGATTCATCCATTCCACGTTAGCGTACGCGAGGAAATTCTTGGACGCTGATTCTGAACTTGGTGCCAACCTTGCTCGAAGACGAGTGACACGTTCAATACTTTGATCTAGGACTAGATCTGTGCTATTCGAAGAGCCAATTATTTGCAAGAGGCAGCTTTCGGCTGCAAGAAGATTACAAGAAATTTGGTCAAATGCCGGCCGTTTCTCGAGAAACTCCCTCACAGAGAGATGAGCGAATCGAAACACATCCAGCTCTTCGTCATATAAGACAAAGTTGTGACAAAGATCCAGAATGTGATCTATTGTAATTCCTTCAAAGGCGATATCAAGGTTGACCGCCACGGCCATCAAAAACTCGGAAGTATGCAACATCCTCTGGGCGCATAGCAGCCATTTCAAAGTATTGTCAATGATTGATCGACCGGCATCACCTTCGTGTGAGCTGAGTTCGTTGTACACCTCAAGGTATAGTTGCTCCAATTTAGGTGGGAGTTTTCCCAGTCTCCCTCGAATGTCTTCATCAAGCTTCAATGTACAAAGGACTTCGAGTTGCAAGCTCGCCCAGCGAAACCTGTATGTATTCTTAGTACACAGTGAGAAAAGGAACGAATTTCTTTAAAAGACTAACATGCCATCAGCACCTTCAATGACTTGATCGATGATCAATGCTTGCATATCCACCTTTGCCCTGCTGTTGCGTAAAATTCTTCCCCTTTGGACGAGTCGCTGGGTTTCCTTCTCGACGAATACCTCGATATCTGCTGCATTCTTATTTGAGGAAATATCCATATTTGGGTACCCGCGGAGTGTGTAGACAATATCTTGATCATCACGGCTGGAGACAAAAATCTTGACTAAGCCCGCAGACTCTCTCAATATATCTTCGAAGGCATCGAGGAGGGATTGTCGCGTATTGGGATCGCACTCGTCAAGGGCGTCTACAACGATTGTTGTCATGCCATAATCCCCAATCATCGCAATAATAAGCTGCAGGCTCTCTTCTAGAGGCAAGCCATGAGACTCAAAGCCTTGCCCCTGCTTCTTATATTTGTCGACGAGTGAGGAGGGTAGAGGGTTGTCAATTTGCGCACAGGAAAGCTGTCTCAGAATACTAGCAATGACCGTGTCCGGATTTGTTCGTTCGATTTCGGCCGCACTTCGAGAGCAATAAAAATAGACAGGCCGAGGGCTTTGGCCAGCTTCAAACCTCTTAGTTGCGTCGTCGATGACTAACGAGCTACTCGGAATTAGCAGCCGAGGCCAGAAAGTGTAATCGGCTTGGAAGGACAAGGTTTCCGACGTTGAGTCATAGTCCTTAGATCAATACACAAACACCTGAGATCTGGTGTACTCACATAAGAGTGCTCTTGCCCGAACCTGGCTTGCCATGCAAGAACAAGAGAGATGAAACGCTAGCTTTCTGCCACTCGGCATAGAGTGGGTCCTGCAATAGCCACTGACCCGAGCCTTCAAAAGCCTGTTTCCTAATCTGCTTGTGATGAGATTCATAGGGTCGGTCCGACAGCCAGCGGAGAATACTCTCGCGCTTGGAGTCTACTACCGTTAGGATTGTCTTCATACAGCATCGCATGATACTGACCACTTAAGTGATCTTCAATACTCTCTAGCTGGTTACTCATACGGCAAATGGGGCCATCAACCAACTCAAGGAGCTTCCGAAGCTCCGCATGCCGGTCGCCTTGGTCTAGCACGGTAAGTTCCAATAGCCCACAATAGTCACACTCGTCTCACGTACCAATCGACAAAGCTTGAAGGTTGTCGCTGATATCTTTTCTATCTGGACAATTATGCGTAAGCGTAATCAGGCCTTTCGAATTGACGAACTGACTTTCGACGTCCACTAGACTTGCATGACGATCTACAATCGACTCTTCAGAAGTGATCCTACGCATGATTTCCTCGAATTCCTCTTGAGGTATCACCAAGGCTTTTAAGGCGCGTCCTATTTGGCAATCTTAGGCATGCAATTATACCAGAGTAAAAGTAGGACGCACTAGTCGCGCTTTGTCCGAGATACTCCTTCGCTTTCGCCAAGTATTGGAACACAAGTCCATAGAGCCGAATCAGCGCCTTCTCAAGAGAATTGATGGGCTTCGTGGCCGTCTGTACGCGATGCAAATACAGATCTTCGAAGATAGCATATCTTGAGATGCTGCGGGCTATGATTTCTGCGCCCTCCACAACAAAAGCGAACTTTTTGATGTCGCTGGTAGCGAGCTGAACATTAATTAGTATATTGATATTGGAAGATAGGCTGGTGTATTAACGATCAACAAGAAGCGTACGCCAGCCCATGGAAGCGCAGCGTGAGCAGGATCATACTGAACGGCGATATCGCCAACCTGCTTGAAGCGGTCAATCCAAACCACGATCTTGCTGAACAAGTCGCGGAGAACCACTGTCTCGTCCTTGCCTCCACGGCCTGGCCGGCGAAACCGCCATCTATTTTCGAGAGATTTATCTTTAGCGGCATTGCTTTGAGTTTGTAGGTCGGTCAGAACATCCAGCTTATCCTGACCCTCGAAGGCAATACGTTGCCTATCTTCAATGTTCAACGTAGCCAAGGCAGAAGCCCAGAGATCGCTGCCTTCTGTCAACATGATGTCGCACTGACATGTGTGGTGAGAATTCTGTTATTCAATTCGTCTTCCTTCTCAGTATCAGGTATAGGCATGAGGGAGGCTTATCGTTCGCGCAAGGAGGGCTCGGGGACAATATAGATGAACATTCATTGACCATGCTGGAGACCTGGCTACGGTGAGCAGGAGATTACAGAGTTTTACTTAAGATATAGAGAACTTTGTTTTTACACCGGAAGAAGAGGAACGAAGACTCTGTAGTGAATGTACCTTAGGCGTGCGGCTGACTTGGTGCTAGCCTCTTAGCGTTAAGACGTATTTTACGCATAACATCCTACTAAGTAATTCTACCTTCCTAACATATTGGTTGTAACAGTGATGTGCATCAAACACTCCGGTCGCAGTACCACAACGCCATTAACTAGGCTCCTTAATCCCTAGTATCAATCTCCAAATCTAGCTGGACACCATTACTAACGCCGTAATCCTCTAGCGTAAGTTGATCCTTGAACGGTCTCTCACCCTGCCTTTTCAGCATGATCTCGTGCGGTTGTCGGCCAATACGAGCGGCGACTTGGGCTTTAAATAATTCTAGAAACAATACACATTAGAGCTACTTGACAACCAACTTACGAAGTCTGAAAGATGGAAGGACACTTACTGATAGGATCACTCGCCAAACAAGGTATCTGTGCCGCTGTTCCCAACCGGTCGTTCACCTTGACGATGATCATTTCTTGTCCCACTGGTGCCACGATTGGCTTATTCTCTCTTTTCTCTTTCTCTTTCTCACTGGTCGATTTCTCTCCAGTCCCAATGTCATCCTTGACATCGTCTCTCTTAGCATCCTTCCCTATCGGTGATCTCTGTCGTCCAAACTTCGCCTCCACGTCATCTCTGCCCCTCTCGTCCCTCGAGCCACCATCTCTCCCAGGCGGTTCCCGCCGCGGTCGCTCTTGCTCTCTATACCCCCTATCTAACCTTCTATCATCTCTCCTCTCATCGGCCTCATGCCGCGGCTTCTCTTTCCACCTGAAACCTCCACCACCTGATTTCTTGGGTCTATCATCATGGTGTCGTCTCGGGGAGCGGCTGCGGTGGTGATGGCGGGGATGTGGGGATGGTGAGCGGCTGGATTTTCGGCGGGGAGAAGGGCTTCGTGGACGTTCATCTCGATACGAGCGCGAAGCCCTTTTAGTGTAGGGCGAAGGAGAGCGGGATCTGTGTGGAGAGGGCATGAAGGCTGGTGTGTTAAAAACAAGTGCGATTCTTCGCCCGCGATCGATCTAACATCGGCACGGCTCAATGCCGACGCTAAGCCTGTTCCTGCTTTCAGCTCTATCAGATTGCTCTGTACTCCAACATCTCTCGGAAATCGACACCAACAACCATGTAACGACACACCCAGCTCCCAATGCTCGCAGCCCGCCCTCACCTCTCCACCCACCGTCCCTCCCCAACAACCGTCGCCTTCACCGTCTCCACCGCATCCCCACGTCAAACCCTGACATCCCAAACCCTCCACTACATCCTCCTCTTTCTCCGGGTGCTCCTAGGCCTCTCAACACTGCTGGTGCTATACATCAGCACCCTCGACGTTCCGATCAGAGTGATAAAGACTCTAAGCGACTACATAGCAGACGTGCCATTCTCGCACATCGCAGCTCTCTCGTTTGTGAGCCTTTTCGTGGTGTTTCGACGGTTTTATACCGGTAGGCCATCTGCTGCTGATGTTGCTTCTGATTTGTGTTCTGTCGCTGTTGCTGCCAGTCGAAAGATCTGGGAGACGTTCGCTGACAGGTATCTCGTGCAACAGAAGAATCCCTCCTAGTCCTCTCAACCCTCGGCATCCAAACCACCACCCTCTCATCCAGCTACCTCTTACCCTCCAACACGCGCTTCATACCGACATCCCAGGTACGAGATATCTTCATCCATGAGGCCTTCAAGGGGTTCGAGGTGAGATTTTACTTGGCGGTTATTGTCGAGGGGGAAGGGAGTGTCATCGTCGTGTTTCCTGTGAGTGCCTCCATCTTTTTATAACTTCATAAGCTTGGGGGCGTCTCGATGGATGAGATTACTGTCAGCTAATCATGGACAGAATCTACTACCCAAACGAGCTATCGTGGAGGAGGTCTGGAGAGGGGCGAGAGAATGCTTGTATGAGTCGAAAGGATGATCTGGTAGGATTTCCCTAAGAACGTGATACCAAGGTAAACGAGCATGAATACCATCAATCGATTGACTGAATAAACATTTGGCGATATGGGCAATCAGCTTAGCTACATTTGAAGACGATCCTATGGGTATCATATCCCTAACGCCTCGCTCGTATGACCCAAATTCTCTGGGTTTGTCCATCACTTTACCTCCGCTCGAGGAGGCTTAGATCGAGTATCCGAATGTTTCCTGAACTCGCCTCATCCGCCTTCGTATAACCCTCATACTTCAGTCTCTTCGGCTGTCTCTTCCCCAGCCACAGATCCCGTGCCCACATGATCCTCCCTGTGTCCAGCCACTTCTTCCAACAAATCGTCATTAGCGAGCTTCCCGACGTCCTCGTCTTCAATCGCAGCCTTCAGCATCGCCAAATCATCTTCGGTCTCTTGATCGCTCAAGGGTGGTACACGCTGATGATAGTCTTCTTCCCGTCGCTTCTCTCTAGCTCCCACAGTCCCAATCAGCCTAGCGCCAGCTGCGCGACCTGCAAGGCAACCGAATGCATCGCCGGCAGCTACATGCTTATTAGGAGCCATGTTACGTGAGGAGCGCGTTGCATGTTGGGAGGCAGTGGTAGCTATCCGATCCATTTCCGGAGCGGCCAGGAAGACATCTTCCGCTACGCCATCCATCCCGAGGTCCGGCTCTGCATCCACGTCGTCTTCAGAATCGGAAACCTCAGCGTTGGTACCCACAAGGGATGTAGAGCTCGTGTGTGGAGTCTTGTTGAGTTTACGTCGCTTGATATCCTCGATGACGCCTAAGCTTGCTAGTTGAACGTTGTTGTCAAGGTCTCGCTGTGAAAAGAGGCGCTCTAAGGTGTAGAGTGATGATGTAACCTGATGATATTCCAACTTCGCATTTGCTTCCCTGAATATACTGACAGACTCCACGTCGCGACCTGCAGGTGCAGGAGATCCATTGTCATTGTCAGCAGGAGCCTTACGCTTCCTTTTGGTAGTGCCGTTATTTGTATCCAAGTCGTCCACTTCAAGTCTGTGTCGAGTGTGTCTGGTCTTTCGATTACTTTGGGGGCCACCGGGGCTCGCGGTATTGTTGAGGTTGTAATGATTTGGGTGAATCAGGGCAGAATGTGTATCGGCGAGGTCAAGTTTCTCCTTCTCCTTCTGCATTGACGCTCTCTTCTGGTGCAAGCTGTGGATGAGGCGGCGACGCAAGGTCTCAAGTAGTTGCTGATGCTCCATGTGAGCGACGGCGACGTTGAAATCATAGTCTTTTTGGACCTCATCGATACTAAAATTGTAGCGATACTAGAGAGAGAACTTGGGATCAGCTGCAATTTCAATCACAAGGAACACCCTCCATATGTTCTGAAAGGCAGAAGGACCAACAATAACGTACAGCGACAGTAGTTAGATCAGCATCCCTCTGCTCAATGGCGTCATTGATGGTCTGCGCAAATGTGGAAGCATTGACCCCAAGTCTACCCGCCACTACGTTGCCATTCAGCTGCGCATGGCCGATGATCCCTCCGGAAGTGCTAGCAGCCGCACTGATTGTAGTATCTTCAGTACAATCCTCCTCATCCTCTTCCAGCACCTTCTCAGTGTACAGGTCGGCACGACGAACGTAGTCGATGTCGAGCTGAAGAGCCTGTAATTGCTTGCGATAGATCATGTCGCGGTCTCTCGAGAAATCATTACTGATCTGAGCAAGACGATCCTCCATATTATATCTCTTCTTCTCCCGTTTGGAGATATATTGTTGGAAGGGAGGAGAAGGCGAGCGGCGGTTGAAGTGAGATGGACCAGCTATTGACAGACTTGCTGTGCGAGGTGAAGGGGAGTATGCCATGGAGTGGAAGATGCGACAGGAAGGAAGTGGACTAATCTGAGGCAATTCCAAAGGTCCGCAAGACCTGATTAGACAGGGTGCGAAGGGAGGAAGGGGATCTGCCCCTGGTCATGAGTTGTTGGAGAGTTCGCGAACGGTAAAGGTGGGCGCTTTGCAGAGCGACAATGACGAGTGAATGCTCAATAGCGCGCCAAGGAACCTCGGCAAGCCATCTAGTAGGGCCGGCCCTAGAATCCTCTGATCTTAGCCCCTTGTACACTAGCGTCTTAGCTAAAGTATACTAGAGTAACCGAGTTTTCTATTCCTTGTATTCTTACGATTCAATACGCCTCACCTACGTGCACTCTGGCAGGCGGCACAAGACCGATGACGGTGAACTCGGTGCTGAACATAGATGCCCAACCACTTCTTCTCGATTAAAGGTCGGTACGGTTGTCAAAAGCAAGATAGTGGACCAGGAGGCTCTTATAACGAGCTTAGTACTCGAGAGATCCCTTTTTCAAGACCAGAATTCCCCCTGGTGTGGGCTACAATGAACATTTACCCAGTCAATATATTGAAGATCCATTGGGTCAAGTAGAGCATTCATTTAAGGGATTTCGTTGCAAGGAGATCTTCACTTCTTGCTTTCCCAATAGCTTTCGTAACCTCATGATGAATCTAGGCCTTAGTAAGAATCTCATGCAGTGTATACATCTACGCCGGATTACAGCGTTCCCGCTCTCGAAATGCGTAAGAGATGGTTTGAAGGCATACATTGTACTGGAGTAAACCATGGCGCAGTGCTTTCTTATCAAATACTTCAGGTAAGTGCTTCCGGCTCCATTACCGACGAGCGAGACTCCGAGATAGGTTATTAGCCAGGTTGTTTCTTCCATTCTGCAAGAAGGTCCTCATCACCAGTATATCCCACCCTGTATGTTTTGGGAGAAATTCGGACTCTTACACGTCATCCACTTCATGAAGAGGACTGGATTTAGATGAAGAAAGCAAGTGTTCCGCGATGATTGATTCCTCGAAAAAGTCGCCAAGTATGTTACATGTCGGGACCCCTACAGGACTAACCCAGCTCCAACGAAGATGGAAGTACTGAATCTTGTTCGAATTCTCATCTTTTGGGAGACTATGCTCGAATTGGACTTCTGGCCGCATGTCCTCCTTCTCGACGTAAAGCCTACCAGGGCACATTCTTGTTTTTCCTCGATGACTTCTTGTGAAGTTGTCAACACAACAGTATTAAGCCGCTAGCGATATGCATAGGCTTCACAACGGAGCTCTCGGAGCCAGTGACAAAAGCTTGAAGCTTGTCGTCGCTAGACAATTAGTGAGGGCTGAAAATTTAGAATTTGGAGGCCTGGAAAAGAGGCAGCAACTACCGAAGTTGACAATCTCGACCTTACGCGGAATCCACAAAAAGAGGCTCACATCTAAGAATCCTTGATAAGTCCGTAAAGCAAAGCGCCTTGGCTTCTCCATTCTGTGCATCAAGTGGCCGCATCGAGGAAGCAGCCAGCATCATACTAGAACATAAGAAGCAGAGATCTAAGATGACCAAAGAGGACTTAGGCAAGAGCTCGACTAGCTCCATAGACTAATATTTATCAGTGAATGGAAAGAAAACCCAGATTTAGTTTAATTACGATGTCATCGATTCCGAAAATATATGCCATTTACGGGTATTCCAGATTCATTGGGATACTTTCACAAAGAACTAAGCAAAAGTCGCAGGAGTCGTTCTTCACTACGTTATACGAGGGCTTTTCAATCACAGCATTTCCGATGATCAACGTATTTCTTGAGATTTGTCTCACAGGCTCATGCTAATGCGATCGGGGTCTGTATGGATTTCTCATTCCGCTGTTACGGAACGCACAAAACTACCTTATCGACTTAGGAGCATGTCGGCCAGTAAGCAAGCCAGCAATCCAAGACCGTCAAATTGCTGATATCTTGAAGTCCAGACAAGATCCCTCCTCGCTTAGTCTTAAGTGCCAACCCTCGTGTCCTGGCCACTAAGGCTGACACTTGGGAGCTCGCTAGAGTAAAAGTGATTTGGTTCTTGCACTATCTAACTCGATTAAGCACGCAGATTTACGCCATACATAGTAGCCTCCACCAGAAGATATCTAGGCATCCTATTACTGCTGCGGGGAAGTATCACCGGAGAGTTGGTTTCGTTAACCTCGCCGTCGATCAAGAACTGTTTGGCTTACACTGCAATATCATTCGCGCGGCTACAAGATCTGGCCAAAGTGGATTTCACGCTGGTTGGGCAAATATTCTCCGGTCCAATAAGGAGCCCCTCCCCGCCTCTCCGATGGTCTTCAATTGATTCATCTATCAACAATCGTGTACGACTGACTTCAAGGATCCTGGCCGATGTGTTCTGGCCGCCGCCGCTTAACGCCACTGTGGAAAAAAAGATTGATGACATGCACCTGCCGGTGTTGCTGCTGTGGCCATATACTTTGCTAATTGCAAACAGCCCCTTGCTCGCCTTATTTCAGCCAGCGCCGATTTGGGGGCAGCGTTCATTGATGCCGTCGAGCCTTGTTACCTTCCTGTTTTGTATGAGTTCAGTGTGCCATGCATCTTCACCAGACAGCAATCAAGCAGAATTATGCCGGACTAATCATTGTGGTGGACGGTGTGACCTTGTTTTGATCTGCCTCCGTTTCTTAACATCCGTACTGTTCTAAATTCGCGTGCATTTGGTTGTTGTGGGACACTATTGTCCGCTCTTTGACAGCTCTAAATCTGCTAGACCGCCATTCGTCAGTCCAGTGATTCTACGAGCATGTATATCATGTATTCTAGTTCCACCAGATTCTCCGTTTGGAGTTACAGCATTCGCAACCAGGATAACCACCACAGAAATGAAGTTCGCATGGTCTTGTACAGGCGCTGGCCTCGTCATTCTATTGGGACTCCAATATGTTGCCGCTCACCCCCAACCTGAATCCTTGCCCCAGGTACTAAACAGAAGAATTACAAATACTATCAAAACTCCGACAACTACACCAAAGCCGTCCGCCATTACTATGAAAATATCGACGACAAGCCTCAAACCATCAATATCAACAACAACCTCAACGGTCTCGATTTCAAGTAGCACGAAGTCAGGAATACCCTCAGTCCATCCCAAGTAAGCAACACCCTTTGCTGTGGGGATTTTGCCAAAGATATAAGCTCATCTGAACCTGCAAGTGCGTTGTCATGTCCAGCACCGGCCTATCCGATTGGAGCCAGTGCCGACCCATTCGCCACTGTCCAGGGACGCATGTTCCAGATTCAGTCAAAGACACAGTTCTTCGCAGGTAATCATACCTTTCATCGGTCGATACAACCAGCTGACAATGGACCCAAGGCGTGAATGCATGGTGGCTAGGCCATCTGCAGAGCAATTTGGATGTCGATACTGTATTTTCCGACCTAGCACTAGTAAGCAATCACGGGTTTCAGGCCGTTTGGTTGTCGGGGCGTGACTAGAATTATGCAGTCTCAACTGAAAGTTGCCCGTGTATGGGGCTTCGGCAATACCAATGACGCCTCCAATCCTGGAAGCAGCGTATACTTCCAAGTTCTCAACTCGAGGGGTCAATACCTCAACTGTGATGCTAAAACAGGTATGCAACTGGTCCGCTAATATTCACAGTCCATCCTTAATGTTTCTCCTAGGTATTGGACGTCTCGACTACGTGGTATCAGCTGCAGAAGCCAAGGGTGTCAAGCTCGTATTGCCGCTTTTGAACAACTACAATGACCTTGGCGGCATCAACGTGTACAATGCTGCTTTCGGTTCCACTCACACATCGTTCTACACCGATGCCAAGTCTCAAGCAGCGTGTGAGTCGACTACCTCTCCTCTGCTGTATCTTTGACATGGCGATTCTTTCAATCGTACAATGACAATCTACGGAGACAAATCATACGACCTTAGCACTTCCACAAACAGGGACGTCGGCTGACAATCTAGCTTGAACCCAGACAAGGCCTGGATCGCATTCATCGTAACCCGTTACAAAGCGTCCTCGGCGGTTTTCTCCTGGGAACTCATGAACGAACCGCGTTGTTCCGGCTGCTCCACCACCGTAATCACGAATTGGGCCACCTCCATCTCCGCCTACAGTAAGTCCACCAAACCTTCATCCCAGAGCTACCCACATTCAAGACCGATGCCCACGTGACAACCTCCCTGTTACTCTCAATCTCTCCCCCAAAACAAGCCAATCCACTCACCGACCCTCCTCCCCTCAGTAAAATCCCTCGACCCCCACCACCTCGTCGCCCTCGGCGACGAAGGCTGGCTCACCTCCCCCCTCGGCGACGGCTCTTACGCCTACTCCGGCTACGAAGGCGTCGACTTCACCAAGAACCTCGCCATCGCCACGCTCGACTACGGCACCTTCCACGCCTACCCGGACCAATGGGGCTACAACAACACCTGGGTCAACGACTGGATAATGCAGCACAACGCCGTCGGTAAAGCGGCCGGCAAACCCGTCGTCTTCGAGGAATACGGCTCCACCGACCCTAACAACAAAACCGTTGTGGTGTCGCCGTGGCAGCAGACGACGCTGCAGAACACGAGGTAAGCCCGTCTCCTACCGTCCACAGTCTACACAGGCTACTCAGCCTGCACGGGCCAGAACCCCCTAACCCCATCCACCCTGCTCCGGCCCCAGGACCCACACCCCACCACCTCAACCTTCCACCACCTTCCCAAATCTATCCAGCCACTCCTCAACCCCTCCAAACTCCCCTCTCAACCCTACTACCCCCCTTCTATCAGCCTTTCTCGCCTTCGCTCCCCCCCAAAACCCGTCCCCCCTTCCCTCACCCCATCTCCACCCCCCCTCGCTTCCCCCATCTCCACCCCTCCCTACCCCTCCCCCCCCGCCCATCTCTCCCCCCGCCTCCCTCCATTCCCCTTCCCTCTCCCCCCATCTCCCACAACAGAACCACCCACTCACCCCCACCAGCATAGCCTCCACCTCCATATGGCAATTCGCCGCCGCCCTCTCAGGCAACATAAACCCCTACGACGCCTACGCCCTCTACTACTCCACCGCGCCCCGGAGCGACTACCACGTGCTGGCGATCGAGCACGCGGCTGCGATGTTGGCGAAGAGTCCGGTTGCGGATCGTTGAGGGGGGGTGGATGGGGGGTGGATGGGTGAATAAGACGTGGCGCTCGAACTACACCTCGACGCGTGATATGATAATTGGGATACTAGGTACGTTCTGGCGAACAAGGCTATCAGGGCGCTCCGCTTTCCTATAAAAGAAAGGAAAGGTTATAATGATAAATACCACCTAATCTACCACTACTACTAATAATTAAATATTTAAATCTCCAATCTCTATAAACCGCTCAATATAGACTTATTATAATCTTATTACAATCTCGAGTTTTATTAATGGAAAATTGTATAGTAGTACTACCTTAGTATCTTATATACTATAACTACTTTACTTACTTGATTAGGGAGTAAAAGAGGGAAAGGGAAAGTTAACCCTATCAAGGAAACTCTCAAAGCAATAATTCGCTTTTCAATCCCTCTATATAAACGCCGCCCCCCTCATCAACCAGCTAGATAGATAGCTATCTCGCCAGCTGAGCTGAGATCTGAACGAACGAACCGTGGGTATACCTCTCCACCTATATTTTGCAGTTCCCCCCATCCTTCCTTCCTTGAAAGCGCTATAGGAAAAGAAAAACACCATCATGTATCATCAATCAATCCACACACACTCTCTCTCGCTTTTCTCGCGAACGGTCATTTCATTCATCCTCCCCAATAATAACCTTCCCAAACGAATTCACCATCCTTACTTCCCCCTCCTCCCTCCCCCAAACGCCCTTCCCATCCCCAAACACCTCCCCCTCAAACCCCCCACACACATCTCCCCACCCCATCCAAACCTTGTTGTCGGTCCACACCCCGCCCCTTCCGCCACGGGAATCCCACCACGTCTGGCCCCCCTTCGCAGCAGCCGCCGCCGCGGCGGGGGTCTGCGTCGAGCGCACGTACCGACGGAGCATGGCGCGGGCGTAGGGGTGGAACCAAAGTTTGGGCCACCAGGTCTCGAGGAGGGAGGTGTCGCCGTTAACATGCAGGAGGGCGGGAACGGAGGCGGCGTAGATGTTTGTGGCGAGGGGCATGGTGCGCCATGACGGTTCGAGATCTGTTGGGTCGTCGTCGATTGATTGGCCGGGTAGATGGTCGAGGGTTTCGGAGTAGGGGAGCAGGAGGGATTTCTCGTGCTCGACGTCTGCGTCGCGGGTGTGGTTGTAGCCGGGCGATACGTAGGAGAGGGGCGGTTTTGCCGTCTGTAGGTCCGGAGGGAGGAAGAAGGGTAGGTCGTGGAGGGAAGGGTGAGCAGCTTGGATGGTGGAGAGGTCTGTGGAGGAGTTGTAGGTTATGAATTCGATGTCAGCGGTTGAATGGGTCATGGTCTGGAAGAGATTGGATTCGTAGTCGAGACCGATACTATATTCGTAGCGTTGACCGCCGACGGTGGTCATGTTGTTTATTGTTATGTTGGCGCTCAGAGGCGAGTCGGGATACCCGAGCTTGTTGGAGAACCAGTCGTAGAAACGGTCTTGGGTTGCTTGAGAAGCACGCCGTATGGTCTCACGCTGGAATTCTTGCTCGCCAAATATCTCGGCGAATACAAATTGATCATCGAATGAATCGCGAGCTTTCTCTTCGAACTTTTCAATGGCATAATTGTATATTGATCGTACGGCGGCGGCAGGGCCGATCACATTACCAGCGTTAAGATATCGCGGACGATTCAAGAAGGCTCCGCCACCTTTGTCTGTGTCCGGGCCGTATACATCTTTAGGTAGGGTCGAGTAGGGTACCGCAGCGCACGCTAGATCCTCTGCTTGATTCGGCCAGCAGATCTTGTCGGCTCCGAAAATGACCTTCTGGGTGTATTTCTGCACTCTATCTGACGTTCCGTCTCCTGGTTTACCCTCAGTCACCATGCCATACCTTCTGCGCAGATGTTCATTGGCTTCGACAACCATGGCGTGATATCTTCTGATCATAACCTCGGGCGGTAATTGAAACCATACGTCGTAGCCATCGATGACCAATACGAGGTCATCGTCCTTGACCTTCGATTTGTCACTTAAGAAACTGAGGACGTCTCGTATCTTCCCAGCGGCGGTCCCCTTATCCCACTCTGCCTCATTAATTTTCTTGCCATAGTTGACCAATGTAGGTGATGGATAGCTAAGCATGAGAGAGGAAAGCAGCGTCTTGCACAGTTCTGGGTTAGACTCGCTCGCTGGGACGAGGAGGTGAAAGGCTGGATTGGTCTTGGATAGTCCCATCTGTGTCCGGTTTCGAGGTGGAGGAGGTATCATGGGAGCTTCTGCAGAGTCACCCGCTAATTCTGGTGCTGCAATTGGGATTTGAGGGGTCGAAGAAAGGGTGCTGGAGAACCTGGAGGCGGAGGGTATCTGTTGTTGTCAGCATTATCATGGCATTAGTTGAGAGGGATAGTTCTGACTATGCCAATGCCAGAGCTCCTCCATCCCCAAACAAGCAGGAGGGTGCACAGAACCGACAGTATGATGGCGTTCCTGCTCCTTCGCGACTTGGTCCGCCGCATAAACATGGGCTGAGGTCCCCGCCCTGGCTCAGTCATGCCGTCAAAGCCATAGTACGAGGCCATCGAGCGGGGTGAGAGCTCGATAGCTCAAGAACAGAGGCGTGCTCGCTGTTTTGGTGTTAGACAACCCCACATCATGCACAAAAGTCTGAGCTCGGAAGCAGACCAAAGCCGTGTAATTCACGCGCCGAAGAGGTTCCCGTATACTTGATTCTTCTGCTGCAGTTCCCAGACGATTATGAGGAATTCAGAGGAAAGATCCAGAATACACGCGACTACCACGTTGAATTGCCAATGCCTGCAGTACCTTGATTTCCGAATCTCGATATAATCACGTCCCGCCGGAGATATCACCGGTTCACCGAACGCGCGACGTCAGCCATCAATGATCATACCATTTTCTCTCTCCCCTCCTCTCTCATCCCATCAATCCAACTTATCTAATGAATAGAAGTCTCTAATACAAACAGATAAGGGAACGGGCAAAGCCCTTCTTCTACTATTCTTACTCTACTTACACACTATCACAACTTACACCATCCTCGGTACGTATTATAAATCTCGGATCCCTGCGCTTGCGGGGCTAATGGTAAAGCTAGCTCAGCTTCTAGCGGATCGTGGCGGACAGTGTGACAACGATTTTATTCATATTCGAATATATTCGAATATTTATTCGAATATAAATAAGCTAGTCAGATATTCGAATATAAATACGCGATTTTAGGATATTCGAATAATATTCGAATATCTTACTATATTAGGTATAGTTACCTAGTACTTATTATTTATAGCTATTTATCGCTAGGTAATAATAGTAAATACTAGGTAGTAGTAGTAATTACTAGGTAGTAGGCTAATAGTAGTAACTACTAGGTAGTAGTAGTAAAATAAGTAGAAAATCTTAGAAGAATTATTACTTTATCTTTAAACTAACCGTATTAAGTTAGTACTTAAAACTTAAGTTAGGTACTTAACTCGAGTCTTAGCGATTTAATACTAAAATCTAGTACTAAGTATTTAAGTTAATCTTATAAGGTAGTACTAAGTATTAACTTAAAGTACTAAGATATTAATTCTATATATATTACTTTACTAAGACTATAATATTAGGAATATTTTCTAATTATAATAATATTTTATATTATATATAAGACTTACTAATATATTACTAAGTATAATTACTACTACTAACTAGGTAATTCTTATTAGTATATAAGGTAGTATAAGAAGATAATAGCTAATTAGCTACTCCTATAGAAATAATAACTATAATATTACTAATATTTTCTATTTATAGTAGTACTTACTAATATATATATAATTAGCTATTATATTATTAAGTATTATTATTATTATTACCTAGGTAATACTAGAAAGTAAATAAGGTAATATAAAAAGGTAATATATATCCCTAGAGAATAAAGAAGGCTATTAAAGTTATAATTAAAAATTTATTTATTTTTAAAATAGTACTTATTTTAGAAAAGAAGTAGGCCTTCTTATTAATTTATTAGGAGCTTAGTATCTTAGTAATACCTTAGTAATTTAAGTTAGTCTAATCTAGATTACTAAGGTATTAAGATCTTAGCGAGTTAGTACTAGAACTAAGCTAGTACTTAGTATTTAAGTTAGTACTAAGATCCTAACTTAAGTATTTAATTAGTACTAAAACTTAGTACTAAATCCTAACTTAATAGTTAGTCTAATTATACTTTTCTTAAATACTTAATATTATTATAAGATTAATAAAAGTAAAGATATAGTAAAAACTAAGTAGTAATTAGATATTATATAAGGGTATTATTTATATTACTAAGCGATTTTTTAATAATTTCTATAAATATAATATAAATATAAAGAAATTACCTATTTAAGTAAGATATTTAAATAGATATTCAAATATATTCGATTAGATATTTAAATATAAATACACTACTATAATATTTATATTCGAATATAAATATTATCCTAAGATATTTAAATATTAATAAATTTATTATACTAGTAGTAGATAATCGATTTAAGGGTATCCTATATATTAATTAACTAATATAGTCGAGTTAGGTTATAATAATATTAGTTATAATAATATCTAGTAAGTAATAATATTTATCCGTGCATTTAATTATTTTTAGTATAGAATAATAATATTCGCGATATAATCGGGGCCCCCTAAGTCGCTAGCTCCTATAGGTTTCTAGGAATCTTTAGTATATATCGTTATAGTATTTCGCTGTATACACCGATATTCTGCAGCAAACTCTACCTCCTAGGGCCTTAGAGCTAGTACTATTTCGCTTGCTAGTAGGCTGATAGCTAAGCCATTTCGGGTTAGCGGTACTGACTACTAAGTGCGCGGAAGCACTCCGCAATACTAGGCATTACGATATCCCCTTCGTAACGATATCCCCTTATGGAAATTACATATCGTTATAGACCGGTTTGACTGTTATACAGAGGATGACACCAAAAGTCTTGAGCAGGCGCTAACGGGAGAGGCACTAACCTCCCAGGCGTCAGCGCTACTATAGCCCCGGAAAGCGCACTCGAGCTCCCAAGAGATAGTCCCTAACCCTTAGTGCCTGGTCCCTGTAGATTCAGCGCTTGCTCAAGACTTTTAGTGCCAACCTCCGTACAATCTATGCCATTATGGACTAGGAGATGCTGTCATAAAGATGCATTCACTTAGTCATCAACAATGGTTGGAAGTCCAGAATCAACAGCAAAGCACATGCTGCTTTTTCGTCCTGGATGCTACCCACTGTACAGAAGCGACCGTGAAGCATATGATAATACACACCGCTTTTATGAAATTGTCCCCAACGCCGTCGCTCTTCCATCTCGCGATGGTACATGCTAATGCCGCTCATGACATGCCGTGATCTGAGAAAGATGCTGGGAATTATTAAGACAAGAACAGAATTCCATCAACGACTGTTTCGATCACAGCCAGAACAGGAAACCCAACATGACGGCTATAAGCCCAACACCCATCCCGACCACCTGGTTCCCGCCCATCATCAATGCAGGCTTCACAGCTACCGCAGCCCCTTTCTTGGCTGTCGAGCTGGGCTTTGCACCACTTGCCGTCGTGAGGCCGCCCGTGGATGTAGCTGCTGGGTCAAGGGTCTCACCAAGGCTGGGGAGGGAGGCCGTAGGATTTACGATCCAGCCCATTGGAGTGGTCGCGGGGCATGCAATCGGCTTGAGGCTGCTTGCCGAGGCCGAGTACGCAGACAGTACCGTACCTGTCGGGTGCAGAGTAGCCCAATGGCTCTTCAAATTACTGAAATCAGGTGAGATTGGTGTTGGGGTGCCGGATCTTGTAAAGCCGTCAAGAGCTGCTGTGTTGCTGGTCGGATCAACAGACGGGCCATAAGATATCAAACCGTAATTGTTAGCTTCTTCAATCCATTCGTAGACAATGGCGCCAGACCAAGTGTCCTCCATGTCTGGGCCAAGGATAGAGGCTTGATCGTCAAAAGATCTAGGTTCCGGGACGTGGCAGCCTGTTTCAGAGATGAAGATGGGGATCTGTAGTCCGCTTGCATTGGCGACAAGCTCGTTGTAGCCGGATCCCTTGAAAGACGACCCTCCGCACCATTCATAAACATTGAGAGAGAAGAAGTCTGCAGCTTCTGCAGGGTTATTGCCGCAAGCCAAGTAGTTCTGAAGCATAGGCCGAAGCTCTGGGATGTCAGCTGTGCAGTCATTGTCAGCATGAAAACCTGAGTCATATAATCGACATTTTTTTCGAGAACAGCCAAGATGGACGTGTGAATGAGGGGAGAGTCGCTGGACGTATATGACTATACGTCGGAACATACCAGCAGAGTAGCCGACAGGAATTGCACGGTACTTCTTAGATTCGCGGTATGACTTGACGTCTCGTATGGCAGCTTTGATAAACGGCGCGGTGTCGGATCCATTTACTATCATGGATACAGAGTCAGTATACGGACTGCAAAAGAGAAAGGGTGCAGCTGACGAAACGTCATGGCCTCATTCGCAACGAAGACCCCTGCCAAGTTGTCGTAGCCCTTGAATGCGTCCAGTACCGCCTCGAATGCGGAGAGCTGGGTCTGATTCCACGCTGGAAGAGCCTGTGAACACAAAAGGTCAGATAAGCTGGCTGTGTGTATTTTGTGATGATAGTGTCCCACCTGATCGAATTGCGTATCGAAGGTATCGAGATCGAGAAACAGGTAGATTCCCACATTCGCAAATGCAGTCATGCAAGCATCATGATTGCCCATAGGATCGACGTGATAGACTCGTATGGTATTGGCTCCCAGATCCGCCATCAGCCTCGCGTCGAGGCTACATTGGGTGCCGTTGGTGAGAGGGTCCAGGTCCGTGAGTTGGTATGCAACGCCTGGGCACACACCAATCAGTATTGGACAGCCTTTCACCCGAGAAGGAAACCTTACCTTTGATGTAGTATTGAGTGCCATTGGAGAAGAAGAACTTGGAGCCCACTGCAGAGACGGTGGGCATGGAGACAGCAGATACAAGACTGGTAGCTGCTAGGCAAGCGAGCGTGAGTGCTTTGGTAAACATGCTGTCCAAAGTACGCCTTGCTAGTCGAGGAACAAGTTACAAAGATGAGCCGACTTGGGAGGAGGTGCAAGTCCAATTGATGGTTGTCGGTCAACGAACAAGCGAGTGTATGACCTGCTGAGGCTTTGATCGCAGGTGATAGCCGTCGAAGAATCGAAAAGAAATTGCTTGCACCAATAGAAAACGCACAAACGAATGAGACGTCGTCAAATACGGAACAAAGATGGTGTTACACGAAGAGAAAAGATGGTGGAGGATGGGAAGAGGAAGAGGAAGAGGAGCAGTCAACAATCCCAAACACAAGGGTCGATCTCGAACGGCCTTTCCCGTTTCAGAGCTTTATCTGTGAGCTAACGCTTATCAGCGGGTGGTATCCATACTGTGCTAACCATGTATGGGAAGGTGCTCCTACGATTGCGCGCTCCTCTAAGACAAGAAGTCCCGATATACAAGTGTTTGTATTTGTATTGCACAGCCTATGATAAACCACATAGTGTAGAGTAAATGGAAAAATCAAAAACACAAGCCCCACCAATCCCCATCGCTCAAACCCCTTATCACCAAACTTATCCAAAAACCAACGCCCGAACCTCAATACTCTCCCTCGCCCTCCCCCCCACCGGCGTCCTCGGATCGACAAAAGCCGAATGCGGCACCCTCCCCCCCTTCTCACTATCAAAACACTCCAACAGCAACCTCTCCTCGTTCCTCATCCCAGACCAATAATGCCACCGCTCCCCCTTATGCATCACCGCCGCCGTCTCCCCCGTCCGATCCGGATACCGATGCTCGATCCCCACCAACGCCTCGTCTTGCACGGTGGTCGAGTCCGCAAACGCCAGCGGCCACGACTGCACGGGCCCGTTGAGCGGGCGCCAGACGTTGATGATGCGCACGCGGGATTGGAGGAGGGAGTCGGCTTCGGCCGGGGGAAGGTGGCGGTGCACGCGGGCGATGGCACTGGCGTGGGTTTGATCGATGTGGACGCGGGCGACGGGGTTGCGGGCGCCGGTTGTGCGGCGGATGGTGTGGTCGAAGAGGAGGATGCGTTTGGCGTTGGGGACGTGCTGGAGGAGGAGGGCTTCGACTTCGGGGTAGTAGTTTTGCTTGATGGAGTCGTCGGAGGCGAAGTCTTTTTCCGGTGAGGGGGTGGTGGTTAGGGCGGCGAAGGCGTTGGTGTCGAGGTTGAAGGAGGATTCTTGGCCCCGGATGTCGTGGATTGTGACGGGGATGTCTGCGTCTCCGAAGTTGCGCTGGGGCTGGCCTTCCGGTGGCGATTCGACGTAATTGAAGGGTTTCGAGCCGTCGATTGGTGCTTTGTAGAAGTTGAGGTTGGTTACGACGGGACCCCGAGGTATATGAGAAGAGTCATGTATGGCATGCAGCTTTTGGGGAGCGACGGTGGTCTGAGTCTGTGTTGCCATCGTAGGACTGGTTATGGTGTGGAGATTCGTTGCAGATGATTGAGACACAAACGGTAGTGTTGTAAATGCGTGAGATATGAGCGATGGATTGATGGATTGATGGAAGTTGGTATATTGATGGCTGATGGTTATATCGCAGATGTGTATCAACCTGAAAAGAAGATGATGGAAAGGAAAGCTATCAATAGATGAAGGTAAACTTATATATCTAGGATCTGAATGGCAGATATGAGATCATTCATCAACTGTATAAGTAATCCAATTGAGCTTTTGTCAGCCCCTCAAGCACGTCATTTTTTGCAATGCGCCGGGAGAACGGCACGTTGCAAATCACACCAAATCTGGGAAAAACAATCATCGGATGGGGGCACCTCGGCATGAACGGAATGAGAACACCAATGATAGAAAGTTGTGCATTGTTCACGAATTCCATGGAAATAGAAGGAAATACCATTGAGAGACGTGACCAGCTTGCGACCAGTACAGAACACCTGTAGACAGGTCCAGCTTATCAAGGCCTTTGTCAATATGGCTCGGGCTATGACCACCTATCCTGTCACGTCTTCAAGTCAGCAAGCTTGGACGATTGTCCTCGATCGTGATATCTATGCCCAACCCTTGTCGCACACGTATGTATCTTAACTTTTGAATGACATGTGGCCACCCATATTGAACCTCAATCGAAGTAAGTCATTAGTGCTTTCTCCAGCACTTGGTCAAGCATGACTGCAGATCAATCGACGCAAATACCCAATCCGAAGATACTTTTGGGGGGTTACTCTTAAGCAACCCTGACGAGAATGAAGAAAAAACGGAGTTTCCATGGTTCAGTCGTACTGGAAGAGCATGCTGATGCTCTCGCCATGGTGGACTCGACGGATAGCCTGTTACGAATCAGCTTCAGCGTCGGCAGACTGTTCGTTGACTGACCTCCGCAAAGGTGTGCCCAACGTCCAGCACAACAAGTTTGGAGCATCGTTTCTCGTTCGCTGCTTGTGGGACGCTATTCGTAACGATAACTTTGTCTAATGCGCTTGCGTTGATCTTGTCGATAGCATCGCCACTGAACACACCATGAGTGATAAGGGCGTATATCATCTTGGCACCTTCCTTTCTTAACAGCTTGGCTGCTCTCTGGGAATTGTAAGATCAGCCAGTATCCAAGATTTGTAAAGTCTGGAAATTATGTAGGGAGCATGGCCAAGCGAACTAGAATACGAAAACTGATTCCATGGTGCATTCAACAGGGCTGCTCACGGTAATGGTAGTGGCAGTGTCTGCTAGATCATCGATAATGATGGCTGTACGGTTAGCAACGTCACCAACGAGCATCATAGTTGGAGTCTGTCGGTCCGTAATTCGGGTCGGCCTCCGTTCCTATGCGCTGAAATCAGCTAGCATTAACTCCTTTACCCCCTATTCACCCGTACCTTGTGGATCAGCCCCAAGGGCATCCCCAACCCGTCTGCGATAGCAGAAGCTCTCTTCGCACCTCCAGCATCCGGGCTGACAATGATAGCCTGTTGGTAGTCCGGTATCGATGATTCTATGTACCGCTTCAAGATTGGCCTGGCATAGAGATTGTCCACGGGAATGTCCAAGAAGCCTTGATACTGAGGGTCATGCAAATCCATCGTAATGACGTGATCTGCTCCCGCGCACGTGATGAGGTCCGCAACAAGTGTTCCTGACTGCGCAACCCATTGCTTGTATCCAGGATGCGGCTGAAATGCGGCATCTTTCGAGGAGCTTGAGGTGTGCCGCTCCTCTTCATGTGAAGTCCCATTGGTCATTGAATTAACCGACACATTGCGCTGGCGTAGTGGGATATCGGAGCTCGTCGAGTTCATGGTGTTACTCCGTTTGGGTGGACTGCGCCCATTGTAAGCACCGAAGCGAGCGTTTTGGGTGCTGTTCTTTATGTTGCTGGAGTCGTCCGTCTGAGTCTTGTATAGAGCTTTATTCACGTTCTCGATGCCATTGGTAAGGCCCGCTGTGGGAGGCTGGTCCGGATGGGGCGTTTGCGATGTGCTTTCGCAAGCCTTGAAAGGTGGCGCACCAGTCTTGTGGCAGGGAGTGTCACTTTGTCGAGAATATGGGAAAAGCGGCAGAACAGCAGTGACCTATCAAGCATTAAATCTCTCCACGGTACATAGATTCTGGGGTATGAACCTTTCTTGCTGAGGCCAATTTTGCGGCAGAGATGCAGATAAGCAACTCCATAAAATCATCATTGACCTGACCCCCACTCGATTGAATAACTGTAACCTCGTCAGCAAGCGAGGGGAGCGTAGATTCTCTATATCAATCACTGTAGACGTCTTTCCCCCGTACGCTCTCCTGTATTTCCACCTGGGTCTCCCCGGCCGAGAATTTCTTGAGCAAGATCGCTCCAAGCGGCTGGCCCAATTGCTCGCATACTTTTTCGTTGACCTCCGGATTGGAGCTGCCTCCTATAATGACGAGATTGCGGACCATATTAGTGAGATTTGAGGAAGTGTAAGGCCGAAGAAAGGAGCGGGTATAAGGAGGGGTTAAGAGTTGCGGTGAGCGGGTTGAACGATGACTGAGCTCGTCAATAGAGGGTAGGCAGTATGTGCTGTGTTAGAGATGCATGTTGTCAAGGAAAGGCCTGCCTTTGAAGGCGAGAAGGAGAAGCGTAGTCTGTTGGGCGGCCATGGTTCCGATTCAGGCGACTCACAGCAGTGAAGGGAAGGTCAAAAGCACGTCACAAAAACTTTTCCAATCCGCCCGCGCCTTGGCGGTCAATTTGTAAGGCGCGGAACTTCAACTTCCTGAGCGACTGACTGATCCTCTCCTCCATACCTAGTTCATAGAAAGAATTTAGAGGTGATAGCACTGTCAGCGTTCTCATGTCGGCGACTTTAGATATATCTCACAACGTTGCACCTTCAATGCTGGAGAGTCTTTCCCAGGGACGATCGATGACGTGACTCTGCTGCATTAGCACCGGCCTTCTGTTGGAAGTCACCTCATGCACCCCAAAGCTCTGGATAGCTCTAGAACTCCGTAAGGTAAGGTACCTTACCTTAAGGAGGCCTTACCTTAAGGAGGGATATTGGAGCTAACAAGAAGAGCCTCAAACCGGTGCCAATAACGGGTTTGGTGAATCCCTTTGCAGTCTGCATGCCATGAACGTATTCACGTTCACAAGACCGCACAACAATAACCACCCATCAAAGCAGAGCATGCTAAACAAGAGGTATCTAAGTTACCTACTACAAATCATGATCAGCATGTACTTTCTTTTCACAAGGAGCAACGTGTTCGGAACCCTATATCACAACACCATCACAGCAAAGCAAAGCAGCAGAGACCTGTCATCGAAGACTTGATCATCTCAGTCTCATCAAACATTAAATCGGTAGTTGTAATGTGTGATCATTTCAAGGAACGGATTCGCTTGCACTGCCGAGCAGGATACAATATATGCATGGACAATATATTGCATCAACTTATTAAGCATAACCCACGCGTTGTCTTTCTTGCGATATCCGTTCCGTCTTACGTCTAGCTACTATCTTCGGTCCTGGACCCTACATATCGGAAAACGTTTTTCCTTCACGATCCTTCATGAAACTCAAAAAGGACGATTGGTGCACGACGATTGATGCGTGATCGATAAAGGGAATTACCACAGATTCGATCAACCAGATCGTTTGCTATAAGTGCGCCAGCTACAGGATATGAGAACAGGCCCCTTCCATGGCGAAATTACTTCTCGTCGACCGCAATCTGTTTCGAGTCTTGACAGTAGCTGGAGTCTAACCTGAGTCTCGGCTACCCAAACACCATCTATGCGATAATGTCCGTCGAGGCGCATCTTGGCTATGGTCGGGCAACAGACCGTGCGCAAAGCGCCATGATATGCGCTGCCGGGTCCTTGATACCATTGGGCGGCCACGACCTCTGTGTGAGTATCTAACGGGAGTACCACCCGCTGTTGAGGTCCCAAAGTAGAGTCCAGAGGTAGGTGCGTGAAAGGGTGTCCACATCTACCCTTCGTTATTCCCGTGCCGGTCTATATGCACGTGCCGTCCTCCATCATGGACAAGCGCACTTGATGCTGTTGTAGGTATCGCGCTTCACCTCCAGAATATACCTTTCTTGGGGGTATCTGTCCGTGCTCCGTGTCAGAACGTTTTTTGTCAGATTCTCCTAGTCCGTGCCTTGCATTCTGGGAGGGCTATGCTCTAATCCAGGTACGTGCTCCAGCTGGAAGCACGGCCATCCCATCTCCAATTCTACTGGAAATGAAAGGCTCTTTCACATATAGATAGGCCTACAAACATCTCCCCTTCACTCCCAAGATTACCCAACTCAACACTCTGCATCCCCTTACCTTTCTCCCCCATCAAAGAAAGAGCATGCACCACCCTCCCCCACCCCACCGTTCAAACCATGTATCGCCACACCAACCACCGCCCCCCTCGCCTCCTCCAACTCCTTGTCCTCCTCCAGTCACTCCTTCTATACCCGCTCATCATAGCCCTCCCCACCACCACCACCACCACCAGAGCCCCACCGCACCTCTCCCTCCCAACACTCCACGCCTCAAACCAATGCGGCATGATCAGCTGTCCCAACGGCGGACCTAGCGGCCACGCATTCGTACGTACGCCCCTTCCCCTTCCTACACCCTACCCTTCCCTTCCACCCTCCGCTCCCCACCTCTCTTCTCTGCACCACCGCTCTCTGACACCAAGATCTAGTGCCGCTCCCTCGGCTGCGATTACTGCACGGTATTAGTCACGCGCTGGGGTTCTAACAAATACGAATGTGACGGTGCGCGAGGAATGGGGGGGATGAATATTTCCTCGTTGGTTGATGGGAGTGGGAGTGGCGGCGTGAGCAGGAAGAAGATTGAGGGGGTTTAGGTGGAGGGAGAGGATCGAAAGGGAGGGAAGGGAAGGGAAGGGGAGGGAAGGGGAGGGGAGGGGAGGGAAGGGGAGGGAAGGGGAGGGGAGGGAAGAGGGAAGAGGGAGGGGAAGGAAGGGTCAAATTTTCATGATTTTATATTTTTCTAGGACGCGGCGTGGGGGGAAAGGAAGGCAAGGGTCAATCTTCTCATTTCATTTTATATCTCTTAGGAGGCGGACGGGATTCTGAGGTCTTCTAGCGGGAGGTGTTTGTAGTACAGGAAGAATTGAACGGTTACTTAGAAAGGAAGACAGGGAAAGAATGCACCCATCCCACCTCCAATTCTCATATCCTATCCAACCTACACTTTCCAGCAGTAACACTCAAGAGCCCAATCTTCGAACTCCTCTACGTACAGACCTCCCACCTTCATCCCCTTCATCCCATCCCCCATCCCATCCCATCCCCTACCTATCCCATCCCCCCACCTCCACACACTCGTTCCAAGCACACTCTTTCCCCCATAATCCCACTCCTCCTCCCAAACCGCATCCTCAAAAATCTCCAGGACCATGAAAATCCCCCCCTACCCTTAAGCTGTCTAGGTACAATCAATACCACACCACACCACACTCTAAAACATAATCCGACTCCTCGGATCGATCTCCCAAGCTAGAGCGAGCGAATTCGGCAGCGTGGATATGCGATTGATTGATTATGGTGGTGGTGCGTGGGAGCGAGGGAGCTTGGGCATCATGGGAGCATGACAGTGTCTGGGAGTTCGGTAGGGAGGGTAGTTTGGGATGGGAGGGTGGCGGCGGCGTGCGGGATTGAGGTGAGGGAAGGTAAGGTAAGGTAAACCTAGGGGGGACGGATTTCTACTTCAGGGGATGGAATCGTAAGGAGAGGATTGGGGTTATCCCATGTTCTAGCAAACGTTGGCATCCGTCTCGGCCGTACCGACGTTGAAATCCCCCAGAAACGGACGCCTTGCCAGCCTCGGACATGGGATAAACCGTGACGCCACACCCCCATAATATGAAAAGAAGCAAGGAGAGCAAAGATTTTTTCGTCGTAGTGGGTAAGGTACGTACTTGACGCTTGAGACTAAGGTAAGTATCCCTCTCTTAAGAACCGAACCCAATCACTTGCTGTATCCCACCAAGATGAATCCAACTCGTATATCGTATTTTCCGACCACTTATCCCGTTGGAATATGCGTAGATCCCTATCCCCAACACCCTGCTATGTCAACGCAATGAAAAGGGAAGCAATCCATCCATCATCGTGTATTCAGATCCCAACATGCCAACTATCCAAAGTTTGTATACTGCTCCCACAATTCCTTCCTACACTCACGCCGTGCGCTTAATCACATACACACCCACCTCGATCCCCTCCTTCTCGACATCGCAATCCGCATAATTCCTCCCCTTCTGCACCCCATCCAACACCTCCTGCACCAGCGTCGCCGCCGTGACCGTCTTCCCGGGCACTCTCGTCGGCATCATCTGCCCTCGCTGCAGATATCGCTCAACCACCGTCCGTATCCTGGGCATCTCCTGATGCGTCCACCAATCGCTCCAGTTCTTGCGGTCCAAACCCACCGACTGCTTGCTATGCCCGAGCAATGTATATTTTGGCGCTAAGCGATGTACGGTGCTAGTGGCACGTCCAAGCTTCCGCAACAGAATGTTGATCTTACGCGTCATGCTCTCGTACGAAAGCATTTGGTCCACAGCACCGATACTGCCGACGCCGGCGCCAAAATCCATGCTGAGGCTGTGGATGCTACACATCGTGCGAAGGAGAGGGTGGAGGAGTGGGCCGAGGTACTCGTTTGCGAAGGTGTTGGCTCCGGCTACGGTAGGATAGATGAAGATTAGAGTGCCTCCATTTGGGGAGAGCTCGATAAGGCGGTCTACCAGGACCGAGGGGCCATCGGTGGAGAAAAGATGCAAGTACTCCTCTGCTGATGAGGGGGGGATAAATCGCTCGAGGAGGGAGACGTTCATGCTCGCGGGTGGCACGACAGGATGAGGTGAGGACGGGACCGAGGTTTTGAGCGCGTCTTGATGGCCCATTGCCACCACGGCGTTGGAAAAGATGTTTGACTGCAGACTGAAATAGTCGATGCCAGCGGTGCCGATGTTGTGGATACTGGGAGTAGTGACTGGACTGTTAGGGATTTGCCCCATGCTGAACTTTACGGGAATTGCGTGGGTGATATTGATTGAACGGTAAGGGGAATCGATCTTGTTTTGGATACCGAATAACAGCCTATGAAATGCCGTAGTCACCTCCGCCTCGCTCGTGTTGTTAGGTAGTGGACAAGGTTGGGAGTGACATAGTACAGAGACAACGCTGGCGCTGTTGGGGTCAATGTTTGCAACTAGTGATATTAGCACATGCGTCGTGTTCTCCAAACAGAGCTTCAGCTTACCAGCGACCTCAACGGCATCCACGATCCATCCCCCACGGACAGGACCGACATCTTCATCCTCGCTGCTCGAACTCATGGGTCCAGTGCCTTCTTCCTCGACGGTATCCAAAGCCTCCGTTGCGACGATGGCTGGATGTGCGGTACTTGACGCCGCGTTCGCCGGGGAATCGCGGCCTAGGTTGGTAGCTAGGTCATTGCACTCGGGCGAGGGTGTCTTTGGTATGTTGGTAGGTGGATAGGATGAGCTCCTGGGGATGAGGCCCGGTGGCATCGCGTGTTGAAACTCAACGATAGCCTCGTCAGGTGGGGTAAGCAAAGCATGTGGGAAACGTGAGGAGATCCCCAATGTTCTGAAGGACGGCAGTTGAAAATTAGGACGTGATTTTACGTGTATTGACGGTGTCAATCTCGACCCCGATTCAATGACATCTTCGACGAGCCCAATTTGCGGCGGGCCTAGGTGGCCATAGTCCCCACACTCTTTGACTGCAGTCGCCCGGCAGCCTGGGACTGCGGAGTCGGAATACCCCCGAGTCGTCATATATCCCATGGAGGGTTGTGATTCAGGTAGAGATGTCGTTGTTTTGGCAGGCAGCGACGGCCGTGGCAGAGCCGGTTCCATCTTGGTCACCGCGGCTGAGGCATTGCTTGTTGGATTGTCAGGTATTTCCTGCAATGCCAGTCCGGTTCTCATACAAGCGAAGTATGTGGATGTTGCAAATGCTTCGGACCCGTTGCTGATATACGATGTGTTGGACACAATGGAGGATTCTCCACAGGCGAAGTGCGCAAATCTCAATGTTACTTGTTAGGTCCACGAATTTCCCCAGTAGTGGCCCACCAAATCTCCAATCCGAGATATTGACGATATATTGCTCGGACGTCGTCAATGAGAGTGGTGCAATATGTGTGGTGCGATGCGTATGGTGAAGGAGAAGAATGAGAGTAGATAGAAGAGTTGGGAAGGAGTCGGGGGAGGAGGGTTCTAGACGCGGGCCTGAAATTGACATTTTTAGCTTTCCACTATTCAACGGGAAAGGCTTGGCATTGCTGCGCCTGTCAAACTTCTACCGGATCTAACGGTCTTCCGCGAAGTACCATTGGAACGACCTGGGGTTATACCTTGTCGCTGCTTGGACTCCATCGAGGTCGTGTTACAAGTGTCACAGTACTACGATTACTCATCACCCACTCATGTAGATCAGTCTCCACCGGTGCTTAGTCGCGAAGAAAGCAGTCCACTATCATAAAGTCAATGTCGTGTGGACGTCTGAAGCAAAAGTTTCGGGTAGCGTGCCGCCAACGGGTGCCCGCAATGATTTCTCCAGTCGGCAGTCAAGCCACAGCGGAGGTTTTGCTAGCGGCCAGCGGAGCTAGCTCCAGCCTCATTCGCCCCTCTGATCGTTTCGCGGCGTCCTGCATTGGAATTGAGAAGCTGTCAGAATGGCCCGCTAAGCTCGTTAGAGGCCTGAATGTCGCAAACATGCGATTCATAAGGGGGGATGCGAAACTCTGATGTGTATCAGAGAAAGCCTATATGCAGATTCGCGGAGGAGTTCACGCCTCGATGCTCATTGGCTCGGCATGGTGCATTTGCCTGCAGCATCATATGTACCCCTCATATCTTCCCCATATTTGGACAGGTAGTACATGAAACATGCGAAGAAAGGGTCAGTATCGTTGGAAGGGTCTAGGATTAAGGGAGAGAGGAGCTTCCCTTGGTCCTGAAGAGGAAGCAGCAAAGAGTGGCATGGTTGACCTTGTATCACAGTCACTGCTTCTTACGTGCAACGTTGGAACCTATTCGAACGAAGTGGGGAATGTCTGGCCAGACGAGCCAATGGACTACCTCCGTGGAAGATGTGCCGGTCATCGTGTATGGAATGTGGCTAGGTAGCTCGCCTTCAGCCTAAGTGGATGGACGATGATGCAGGAGCTTCGATCTGTCCATCATTCCTTCCCCTGCGCCTTTATAAGAATATGCATCCTGCTGATGATAGCTATCGACTTACGAGTGGATTGTCGCTCATAGTTGCCTATATCTAGTAACTTGAGCAATTTTCAATGCCAGTGTGAGATTGTCATGTATGCATCATCACTGACGTTGGGAGATCGCCAATTATACCATTTTCCAGTCACATCTCTTCCATTGCTTACTAAATATATGATCAACGGAATATCGTGAATGAAATTAGCCAGTTGAACACTGATGTTTGGTTACCAGATCTTCCAAACAGCGATACAGATGAAAAGGGGGTGGAACACAAACTCGCACAATTCCCGAATAGAACACATTTGCCCTCTAGTACCGGCTATGGTCGAGGACCCTAGGACTACTGCTGCTTTCTATGGCCATCGGAGTCTCTTGCTGTCCAGCAGACGTCGATGTGGAATGAGTCTTGAGTGTATCACTTCGTCTACCGCTGCGATAGCAGTAGCTCATGTGGTAAGTTTTCCAGACTTATCCTTGTGCATTTGAAGAGTTCTGTGGGTCAAATCGACAACACACTGCCATAGTCTAGAAGCCTACTCACAACGACAGTTGTCGCGATTCTCGACCAGGGGCCGAATTAATATAGGATTATATTCTTCATCGTTCGACGAATTGTCTGATTGCCTCTCAAAGAATCATTTGCAGATTTGGAGACTAGTGGAGACTCGTCGCTCCAACAGAGTACATGGCGATCAGGTCGTGTTTCTTGAGATGTTCGATTGCATACAATCCTGATTGCTTTCCTCGTTGTGTCATCGGTAACCGAGGATATCGTCAAGGCGGCAGTATGTGTCATAGGCTATCACGCAGAACCAACATAACATAGTCACGACCTTCATCCATGAACGTCGTACGATATGCGTCGCCATCATTGAAATCACTGGTGGCTGGTGAAGCTAGGCGTGCTGATCGAAGGACATGCTCATGTTATCTTTGACTGATGGCAACCAGCGTTTCCACAACGAAGCAGCCGTGAAATTATTCTCAATGCAAATTTTACGGAATACGAATTTCCATTCTGAGCCACTTCTTGCAAGCTGTCTCTACTTCATGATTGCGGACAGTGATTTCTTCATATGCGTATCAGAAGCAGCGTGTAGTCTGCGACAAAGGCCACTCATCTATCCAGAAGCTACGCCTAGTGCAGGGAGGATGGCTCATCGGACGAATCATATCAACGGCTTCGTTTTGCAATCGAGCAATCTTATTGGCAAGTGACTCGCTATCAATGATAGGAACAGTTCGAAGATGCAGGGGATAAATGCAGCTGAAGGGGTCAGGGTATCCACAAGACCTTAGCTTGCGTCAAGGGAGAATTTTCGGAGTTATTGGGGAGGAATGTTGACTGAGTACTCTGTACCTGAGATCGGTGCAGGAAATGTACTTCCTATGCTGCTGCCATTGTTGGCATCATGATCGAGGGTCGGAGTCAAAAGTCTTTATCGCCTAATCCCGGGAGAAAGTCGGCCCCTCGGACGGTCTTTAGCAACTTGAATCGTGAGCCGCTAGCGCCCGCGTCCATCCGAGTCAAGATCGGAAGAGGGAACGCTAGTGTCGATTCTAGATCTGAATTGACTTCCACTTACACACGAATGCCCGCGAATGACGCGCGATTGACTCACATTTCACTATTCACTTACAAATCCACAGATGTTGACTATCCCTTTCCGAGTGAGCTATATTGGGGGAATGCGGATACTCTACAACAATATGCAGCAACCCTTGATCACGACACTATTGGCATATATGCCGCCAGTTCTTCGTCCTCTTCGCTGGCCATAATATTTTCTTCTTTCTTGCTTATCAATACAATACCCCACCTTTCACCGTACTTTCAATCGACGTAGAGTAATCATCATGTTCGGTCAGCACCCGGGCGAAGACTTCTTTCGTCGTCGCGCCAACTCGAGCGGTATGAATGTTGCATCGAAGGGCTGTCAATATTCGACCGCTAACGCTACCTATTGATGCAGCTCCCGACCCAGATCTCCACAATACCCGATCGCCAGAAGAAGGGGAATATGCCAATGGAAAAGCGATAACAGACGCTGAGCCCCCAATTGATCCCACTTCCACCGCTATATCGTCGACGGCAAACATGGAAGGCACATGGGGCGAACGAGATACTGGTGGACCTGTTAGCCAACGAGTGGCAATGGAAGACTATGAAGCCATGCGTCGAGAGCTCTCCAACCTCAGTCGCCCAAAATCCATAAAAAACGAGTCACCTGGACTAAAGCGGACCAACACCAGCAGAAGCAGGAGATCACACCGAGCCAAATTTCGGCGCAGACGGTCTTCTAGTGGATCTCTCAGTATCAGCACCAATGATATTGATGTAGAGAAGGATGATGCGAAGGGTATGGCTGAGGAAGACCCCGAATTTGAATTAGGTCCATTCATCCAAGAGGGTCACTTTGAGAAGAGGACGACCACCGGCGCGTCCGCCAAGAAAGTTGGAGTGGTATACAAGAACCTCACAGTAAAAGGCGCTGGAAGTGCGGTCGATTCGACCAAGACACTACCCGACGCAATACTGGGCACGTTCGGGCCAGACTTGTATCATCTACTTTGCCGCTTCATCCCTGCCTTGAAATTAAATAAGCATCGGCAACTGAGGACGCTCTGCAGAGATTTCTCCGGCGTTGTCCGCCATGGGGAGATGATGCTCGTCCTGGGTCGTCCTGGCTCAGGTTGCACGACCTTCCTCAAAGCAATCGCCAATCAGCGCGGAGCTTTCGCGCAGGTCACAGGTGATGTCTCATACGGAGGCATTTCGGCTGAAGAGCAGAACGCAAATTACAAAGGCGAGGTCAACTACAATCCTGAAGATGACCAACATTTTCCAACATTGAACGTTTGGCAGACCTTGAAATTCTCGCTCCTCAATAAGACCAGAAAGCGCCAAAAGGGCGAGATCAATATAATTGTCAACGCTTTGATGAAGATGTTTGGTATCAGTCATACGGCAAAAACCCTCGTTGGCAACGAGTACGTACCTGGTGTGTCTGGCGGCGAACGGAAACGTGTCAGTATTGCAGAGATGCTAGCGACCAAATCAACCGTTGTCTGCTGGGACAATTCCACCAGAGGCCTAGACGCTTCGACCGCCCTTGATTATGCCAATTCTTTACGTATAATGACAGATGTCAGTGATCGCACGACACTCGTCACCCTTTATCAAGCTGGGGAGCAGATATACGAGCTGATGGACAAGGTCTTGGTCATCGATGAGGGCCGGATGGTCTTTCAAGGTCCTGCAAATGAAGCGAAACATTACTTTGTTGATCTGGGACTATATTGTCCGGAGAAGGAGACCACCGCAGATTTTCTAACATCAGTGACGGACTCCGCCCAGCGAGTCTACCGCGAGGGATATGAGGCTCAAGCGCCAAAGACGGCCGAAGATTTTGAAAGGGCTTTTAGGAATAGTGCTAATTACAAGAAAGTACTTGCTGATATCGACGACTACGAAGCTCACCTGGATCGATCTGATTATATCGAAGCTAGGGAATTCAAACAGAGTGTCAAAGAACAACAGTCTAAGCGTGTACCAACAAAATCCAGTTTCACCATCTCATTCTGGCGGCAAGTCATGGCTTGTACGCAGCGGGAGTTTTGGCTTGTCTGGGGCGACAAAATGACCCTCTACACCAAGTTCTTTATTATAGTATCAAATGGCCTCATCGTCGGTTCTTTGTTCTACGGCCAGCCCACGAACACTGAAGGGGTATTCTCCCGTGGCGGTACAGCCTTCTTTTCGATCCTCTTCCTTGGCTGGCTCCAGCTCTCTGAGCTAATGAAGGCTGTTTCGGGTAGAGTCGTCATAGAAAGACATAAGGAATATGCGTTTTATCGACCTAGTGCCGTTATCATGGCGCGCGTCCTAGCAGACTTTCCACTAATATTCGCTCAAGTCATCCCCTTTACGGTAATAATGTATTTCCTAACGGGCTTGGACATGAACGTTTCCAAATTCTGGATCTACCTCCTTTTCGTCTACACCACTACCATCTGTATAACCTCTCTCTATCGGATGTTTGCTGCACTGTCGCCTACCATTGACGATGCAGTGAGGTTTTCTGGTGTCGCCCTTATGGTACTCATCGTCTTTACTGGTTATGTGATACCTAAGCCTATACTGCTGGGCTCGAAGATCTGGTTCGGTTGGCTTTATTACGTTAACCCCGTATCCTACGCTTTCGAAGGTGTCTTGTCCAATGAATTCTCTGGTCGTGTACTGCAGTGTGCTCCCGAAGAGCTGGTACCACGGGGCCCGGGAATCCAGCCTCAATATCAGGGTTGTGCCATTAATGGAGCCAAAGTAGGCAGCACTAGTGTCACAGGTGAAGAATACCTTGGGGCTTCTTACGAATACACACGCTCAAACCTTTGGCGCAATTTGGGAGTTATCATTGCCTTCTCAGTACTTTACGTCCTTGTCACTGTAGTAGGTTCCGAAGTCTTCTCGTTCGTTGGAGGTGGTGGCGGTGCTTTGATCTTCAAGAAAGGGTCTAAGAAGCTTGCACCAACAGGCTCCAAGGTCGCAGATACAGAGAAAGGGGGTGACGTTGGTGACAGCAGCGCGTCAAGTGGTCAGCTTCAGACAGAAAGTCAGGAGGACGAACCTGTACTCAAGATTACTGAAAATGACAGTATCTTCACGTGGCAGGATGTTGACTTCAGCGTGCCTTACGATGGCGGTCAACGCAAGTTGCTGAACAGTGTGCACGGATACGCCAAGCCAGGTGTCATGGTCGCATTGATGGGCGCTTCAGGGGCTGGGAAGACTACCTTGCTCAATACGTTGAGCCAACGTCAGAGGATCGGCGCTGTCAGCGGTAGTTTTCTTGTCGACGGCCGTCCGCTTGGTACAGAGTTCCAGAGGATCACTGGATTTGTGGAGCAGCAAGACATTCACGATAGGACCGCAACGATCCGAGAGGCGATCGAATTCTCGGCTGTGCTGCGTCAAGAGAGGCACATACCCCGAGCAGAGAAGATTGCATATGTTGACGAGATCATCGATCTCCTCGAACTTCGAGAGCTATCCGACGCTTTGATCCTTTCTTTGGGTGTCGAGCAACGGAAACGTGTCACCATAGCGGTCGAGCTTGCCGCAAAGCCTTCGCTTCTGTTTCTCGACGAGCCCACTTCGGGCCTTGACAGTCAATCGGCCTTTTCAATCGTCAGGTTCCTTAAGAAATTGGCGGCTGCTGGACATGGCATCATTTGCACAATCCACCAACCGTCGTCTTTACTTATCCAACAATTTGACATGATACTCGCATTGAATCTGAAAGGAAACACCTTCTATTTCGGCCCAGTCGGAGACAACGGTTCAGCCGTCAACAAATACTTCGCCGACAGAGGGGTCCATTGCCCACCCCAGAAAAACATCGCAGAATTCATCCTCGAAACAGCCGCAAAAGGCGGGAAACGAAAAGACGGCAAACGCCTAAACTGGAATTCGGAGTGGAAAACCTCCCAAGAAAACACCGCCCTACTCACCGAGATCGCCCGAATAAACACCACACGCGAAAAGACAACCCTCAAACCCCTCAACCTCCAGCACGAATACGCCTCCCCCCTCCTCCTCCAAACCACCACCCTCACCCGCCGCCTCTTCTCCCAACACTGGCGCGACCCCTCCTACCTCTACGGCAAACTCTTCGTGGCGACCATAACCGGCATCCTCAACGGCTTCACCTACTACCACCTCGGCCCCACCCTCGCCGACATGCAAAACAGACTCTTCACCCACTTCCTCATCCTCCTCATCCCCCCCACCGTCGTCAACGCCGTCGTCCCCAAATTCTACCAAAACATGGCCCTCTGGACCGCCCGCGAACATCCCTCAAGGATCTACAGCTGGTCCGCCTTCTGCACCGCCTCCGTCCTCACCGAGATCCCCATCTCCCTCCTCTCCGGCCTCATCTACTTCCTCCTCTGGTACTTCCCCACGGGCCTCCCGACCGACCCTTCAACAGCCGGCTACGTCCTCGCCATGACCCTCCTCTTCTTCCTCTTCCAAGCCTCATGGGGCCAATGGATCTGCGCCTTCGCCCCCACCTTCACCGTCATCGCCAACGTCCTCCCTTTTTTCTTCGTCATGTTCTCCCTCTTCAACGGCGTCGTGAGGCCGTATGCGCAGCTCCCCATCTTCTGGCAATCGTGGATGTATTGGCTCAATCCGTCCACGTATTGGATCGGGGGCGTGATGGCGGCGACGTTCCGCGACGTGCAGGTTGTGTGTGGACCGGGTGAGGCGGCGGTTTTCGATGCGCCGCCTGGGATGACGTGTGGGCAGTATGCGCGTGGGTTTGTCGAGGGGGTGGGGAGGGGATATCTTGTTAATCCCGACGCGGTGGCGGGGTGTGGGTATTGTCCGTACAGGAACGGGGTGGAGTATATGGCCGGCCTGAACGTCAGGCCGAGCGATAAGTGGAAGTACCTGCCTATTTTCATGGCGTTTTGCGTCAGCAATTGGGCGCTGGTATATTTTTTCATCTATACCGTTCGGGTCAAGGGGCATAGTTTCGGGTTGGGGTATGTGTTTGGGGGATTGGGGAAGATTGTGGGTGCGGTTAAGGGGTTGGGGAAGAGGGATAGAGGGAGGGGAACGGAGAAGGGAGAGGCTTGAGAGATTTAAGAATGGGTTATGAATGATGGGATCAATGAGGTGGATTGCTTGTATTTTCGCGCTTAGACGGCAGTATATACCTTTCGAGATAAATCGTTAGATTGTACATACAGTCCCAAAGATTCCGAGCCATTAAGCCCCAAACCCCATGAGTGCTATTGACGGTACACATCAATCATCAAACTTCGACCCATGTTTCATCCAACACCCATAATCCGCCCCCTTCTCCTTCTCAGACTCCAACTCCTCCCTCAACGTCTTAACCACCTTCTTAATCTCCCTCCACAACACATACCGGTCCAAATCCCCATCGTCCGCCACATCCCGCTTCAACAGCGCTGTCATATGCGACGGATCATCGCACGCGCACGTAAGCGCTCGCATCTTCCTCTCCACATCACCATCCCTATCATCATCATCATCACCATCAGCGTCTCCATTAGCAATAGCCAGCAGCGCAGCCACAAATGCTTCCTGAATATACGCAAAACTGAAACCCTTCGTAATCGCCGCGACCGCCTCACACAGCCTCGCCGGAAACTCCACATCCTCATTCCCCTCCAACTTCCCCCTCCAAAACGTGCAATACCGCACCCTCTGCCGCAAATCCGGATCGGGGAACAAATACTTCCGATCGAAGCGCGACGGCCGCTTGCTGATGCCCGGATCCAAGCGCTCGAGGTGGTTGGTCGATCCGACCATGAGGATGCCGTCGTTGTTGCGGAGGCCGTCGACTTCGTTGAGAAAGTAGGAGCGGACGGCGTCGGTGACGATGCTGTCGAGGTCTTCGAAGACGAGGAGGCAGGGGGCGGTGTGGCGGGCTTTGGTGAAGATGCGGCTGAGGGAGTATTCGGGGCCGGCCCAGCTGGCGAGGGAGCGGACGTAGAGGGTTGGGGTTGGGGAGGGGCGGGAGTAGAGGGAGTGCATCATTGCTTTTATGGAGATGGTTTTGCCGTTGCCGCTGCGTGGGGGTTGGGGTTAGTAGTTGTTACTCAGCTTGGGATAGGATAGGGGATCTCAGTAAAGAAGGTGACTTACGGTGGGCCGTGGAAGATGAGCCCGCGTTTCCATGGCACCTTCAGCTTCTGGTAACGCTCTCGTGAGTCGAAGAACTTGGTCACTTCACCAACGACAGATTTCTTCATCTTTTCGTCCAAGATGACGTCGTGCCAATAGGCGCCTTGCACCGCTTGCCATAGCTGCGAGCTCTGTTGCCAATAGCCGCCGTCGAAGACGAGGACGGCTTTGTGCACCTGAGTCTCCCAATCGCCGGCCGCGAGCAGCAGTCTGTCGTTCGTCTCCGGTGTGCCAAGCAGGTATGTCATGTCGGAGGTTTGAAGTCCATCTTTCCCAACCACTTGGTACAGCAAGTAATCATGCTCGTTCCACTTGTAGAGGTATTTACCAAATTGGATGTCGTCGAGCAGAATGCCTGAGCCGCCGTCCAAGCGCGTTGCGGGAGCCTCGTACATGCGCCATTTCAGGTTCTCGGTGAGGGAGTTGTCAGCGTCGACAGGCGTGGCTGAAGCTTGGCCGGCGGCGGCGTAGTTGAGGAGGTTGGTGCTGTATGTTGGGGTGATGGTGAGGTGAAGTTCTGGATATTGTTTGCGAATCGCTTCAACTATGACTTCGTCACTGTTGATGCGAGGGGCGGTAGAGTGGTTGTAGAAGGAGCGGTAGACGCCATCGCGTGCTTTGGAGAGAGGATCTGACAGCTGACTTGGTTGAGTGTGCATTGTTGAGATTGGTGGTATAGATGCTAAGTCAGTTATTGGGCAGAAACAAGTGGAAAAGGTCAATTGAAGAGGATGAAGAAGAGTGGTTATTCGTTCTCAATTGGGAGGAGGCTGAGCGCAGGCAGGAAGCCACAGCCCCTCGCCAACAGGTGCGCGTCCTATGTTTCACATCATGATAGACTTACTGTCACACTTGCGACGGTGACTTGATTGGAAAGCTTTTAAAAAGCATCGCGACATATACAACCCCAGAGAATATACAAACGCACTCGTCGTCCGAAATCCACAGAGGCTTGGGTTGGCCGGCTGCGCTGTCACGTGACTCGTCTTAGCGTTGGCTGCGCTTTGGCATACAGAACAAGATTACCTTACCTACTAGTAACAATTCTGCCATAGTCTTTGTCACTCGGGTGAGGCCTACCCTCTCCCCCGCGACCGACTCAGGAGGTATCATGGATCCACTTAGCGTATCTGCAAGCATTGTTGCTGTCCTCCAGATGACGGGAACGGTCATTCAGTATCTCAACTCTGTCAAAGGAGCGCCAAAAGACCGTCAGAGGTTGCTCCTGGAGCTGTCCAGTACCAGTGGCATGCTATTCGTTCTCCAAGATCAAGCTGAAGAATCAAAGGAGGGTGACCCTTGGTCCTCCACATTGCGGTTGTTGAGCCTGCCTGATGGTCCGCTTGCACAGTTCAAGGCATCACTAGAAGCGCTAACGTTGAAGTTGGCTCCGGTTGATGGCTGGAAGAAGCTCGGTAAAGCGTTCATGTGGCCATTCGACAAAGATGAAATCTACGAAATAATGAATGCAATCGAGAGGCAAAAAACCCTTTTCAACCTGGCGCGGCAGAACGATCACATCGCTCTTTCAAAAGCTATCAAGCATAAATTAGAGGATTTGGATGGTAGAGTCAATCAAATTAGGGAAAGTGTTTCCCAAGTACAGTCATCCGTCGACCGTGATAGGCTTTGTCGATGGCTTCGAGCCCCTGACCCTTCATCAAATTACAATAAAGCAATCAAAGATCGCCATGTAAATACGGGTGCTTGGCTTGTGGCCACTGACGCCTTTCTAAGGTGGAAACGTGAGCCTGGATCGTGCCTTTGGCTGTATGGAATCCCTGGTAAGCCTCTCTGTCGTATTGTTAGGTTGCTTGTGTCTTGCTTCCTGTTCTATGGTACATCTCATCACAAACATCGTGACTCATAAGAGCTTCGAGATTCCTGTCAACATGAATGCATCACCGGATGGTCTCGTTGACTCCGGAGCAATACATAGGTAGTGGTAAGACGATCTTGATCTCTACCATCTTGGAGCAACTATCGATCGGCTATTCTGAGAGCAAAAACAAATCAGCTGTATTATACTTCTTCTTCGACTTCAATGATGTCGAGAAGAGGCGTCACGAGAATATGGTTCGTTCCATGGCGAGCCAGCTATTAAAGCACCAGGGAAGCTCAGACTCTCGAGAACTCCAGTCTCTGTATTCGTCTTGCTTATATGGCGAGCGACAACCGACGTGTGATGCGCTACTCGTGACATTGCGACAAATGATGAGCGCCTTCGAAGAAATATTCATTATAGTCGATGCCCTGGATGAGTGTACGGAACGACCAGAGCTACTTGCAGTCATCGAGGAAATCTTTGAGTGGAACGAGACGAACATGCATATACTCACCTCTAGTCGAAGAGAAAGAGCTATTGAGGCTTCAATGGAGTTGATGACAGCGGAGGAAGAGCGAATCAATCTTCTAAGCAAGCTAGTGAATCCTGACATTCGCAACTATATACGTCACCGCCTTCAATCCGATCAGAAGCTCAAGAGATGGCACAAAGACCCCAGTATACAACTAGAGGTTGAAAGCGTGCTGATGAGCAAAGCCGACGGCATGTACGATGCCTATACTGCCCCAGCTTGAGTTAGTCAACACAATTATGCTCATTTGGTATTAGGTTTCGATGGGTAGCATGCCAACTTGACTCCCTAGGTAGCTGCTTCAATGCCCTTGCGCTACGTAAAACATTGGCATCGCTGCCAAAAACCTTGGATGATACCTATGCTCGCATTCTGTCCAACATTGACCATGACCATACTCAGCATGTACACAAAATTCTAAGATGGTTGACATTCTCTGCTAGACCGCTGGAACTCGAAGAGCTAGCCGAGGTCGTTGCTATAGATTTCGAGGAAACCCCCCAATTTGATCCAGAAAGACGGTTCGCAGATATACAAGACATCCTGGAACTATGTTCCAGTCTCATCTCAACGATTGGAGATACATATCGTATCCCGAAACTGGTATTTCTTGACGAGAACGGAGTGCAGCAGGATGTGGATGACGAAAAGAGCCCAGTGTACGTGAGATTGGCACATTTCACGGTGAAAGAATTCCTGCTCTCGCAAAGGATCCGGCAGGGAACGGGAAGGATATACGGCCTGGAAGAAATCAATTCTAACAGATTGATAGCCGAAGATTGCCTTGCCTATCTCTTACATATCACCCCGCTCGAACCTTTGGACACGGCGTATATTGGATCCTATCCACTAGCTCGCTATGCCGCCAGCAATTGGTTTGACCATACTTGTATTGCAGTAGACAGCAATGGGAGAACCAATGCACTGATCATGGAGCTTTTTGGGCCCAAGAAGACAGCAGCCTTGAATAACTGGATTCGCCTTTACAACTTTGAGATCCTTTGTCCCGAGCCGTATGTCAACAGCGGCGATAACGCTCATCCGCTCTATTTCTCGTCGTTACTGGGCCTGGATTGGACAGTGAATTGGCTTACAGAGCGTGGTGCTGACGTGAATGCTCGTTGCGGGAAACATGGTAATGCCCTCTGTGCAGCCACATGGGGAGGTCATCAGCAGGTGGTGCGGCTCTTGCTCAGCAAGGGAGCTTCGGTCAATCAATTGGGGGGACACTATCGAAACGCCTTACAAACTGCTTCGTGGCTTGGCGACGGCAATTTAATACGCTTGTTTTGTGAATACGGGGCTGACGTCAATATTCGAGGGCTAGTCAGTAAGACAGCACTACACGAGGCTGTAGAAGCTGGACATAAGGACTCTGTGAAGATGCTGCTTAGCCAAGGCGCTGAAGCTGACCTCCCAGACTCATACGGGGACACCGCACTCATCCAGGCTGCACGATATGATCGCTTGGAAATTGCACGCTGTTTAATGGAGGCGGGGGCTGACGTTAACATTCAAAACAACTCGGGTACCAGCGCACTGTTGGAGGCTGCTGGCAAAGATAATGCGGACCTAATCCGCCTTCTTTTGAAGCACGGGGCTAATCTGTACTTGCAAACCGGGACTGGCGAGGTCGCTCTCTCAAAGGCAACTCGCGCAGGGCATGATACAGTGATGCGGCAATTATTGATGCATGAAACTGTCACTGGTCTCGATATTCAACGACGAATGTGTGCAGTGAAGAGGGTACTATTTCAAGACTATAAGGTACTCGTCGAGTTTTTGTTGGAGGAAATGTCTAAGCCACGATACACGGACATTAAAGGCAATACTGCGCCGTATGATGCAGCGGCCGAGGGGAGAGTTGCTTTAATAAAGGTCCTGCTCAAGCACAAGGCTAATCTGCATGGCGTGGACAAGCAAGGCGGGAAATGTTCACATGATGCCACTGAGGGAGGCTCCAATCGAACGTCGACATTGCTTCTCGACAAGCGGAACATTGACCCTGACAATACGGACCCAGACGGCTGGAGGGCTTTGCGCTGGGCTTACAGGTACGGTTCTGCTGACACCATAAGGGCCTTACAGAATGCAAGTAAAGACTCAAATCTTGAAAGCATTCGAGATAGGATGGGTCGGAGTGCAGAATCGATAAACGATATACTGCTTACCCTAGATATCGACCCACGAGAATTAGCGGAGACGTTGAGAACGCCTGCCTCTCGATGGAAAGCCGAAGTCATTGCCTTTACCAAGATGAAGCGCGTCATCTGTGACGGATGCTATATAGTGAGCTTGCTCTACCTCCATAATGCAGTGTCCTTCATACTCATTAATGTCAGGGGATCTTTGGTACCTGGTATAAGTGCATTGATTGCGAGAGCTTCGATTACTGCTGGCGGTGCAAGCTTTCATCAGACAACACGCATCCAGGTCATATATTCGTTGAAAACCCAACATTGTCTCAGTTTAAAGCTTCGACAAAGTGGAAAGCGCCAGTGCAATGGCTTGGTGATGAGAGCGGGTTGAAAGTAATCCCGAGTGGCACTCCACCTAGGTCTATCCTGCGTCTCAAGAGACGTTCGGGTTTTGGTGTGCATCAAGGTTGAGTACTCTACGATTTCATGTGATACGACTTCTTCGACGTTTGCATTCTTATATTTTAATTGTTGTTTCCATAGCTATTATCTCCCAACATCTTACAGGATCCTAATCTCAGGGGTCGGCTTACAACGCCCCGGAAGAGACGCTTAGCTCCCTGCTATGGAAAACCTGCAGCTTGCACTACGCTCACCATTAAAACATCTGCGTTGACTCAAGACTCGATCCAAAGCGTTGATCCAGCTGATTGAATCGCAGTAGCAACGACTCATTCGAGCATCCACCTTACTGCATCCAAAGCAATCGCTCATCGCGCTTGCCAAACCTCGCTGAGGAAGTGCGCTACTAAACTATTCTATAACAATCACTCCCAATAATAATGAAACAGATCCTGTGATCCTTGTATCGCTCGTCATAACCCCCACAGCTAGAACCCTCTTTGCGGAGAAACATTTTCTGCAACGAATGTCTTGATCACTTGTTGCCGGTGCGGAGAGCCTAAGAGCCTCAGCATAGCACAAGCCGTCAGCGTTGTTTCATGACGAACCTTCCAAGGATTCCCAAGACAATCATCCATGCCAAAGACTCTCGTCATGTCGATATCGATCTTGAACACTTTGACTGCAACTAAGTGGGAAATTCAGCACTGTCTGGACTTTGAATAGGCAACTGATGCAGAGCTTGTAGAGATCCATTCCCAGAGATCACGCGAAGTCCAACGATTATGTTGTATATCCAAGCACACATCGATAGGTCTAAGATGTGAGCTAGCAAGGTAAGCAGATTTCCAATCGAATCTCACAACTCGAGTCTTCAATCCACTACCTGAGGAGCACCCTTCCGCGATCACCAAGCTTATAGAGCTCTCCCCGGGGCGGATGAGCGAGGCATCACTCAAGCATTAAAAGCCAAGCCAAGGCTCTCTCGTACATGGCTCTCATCATCTTTTCTCCCCTTCTGATCACCTCCGCCCACCATCGCTGACAACGTGCTTCTTTCCACTAGTCCTGTAGATTTCTTCCTCTGCACATTCGTCCGCCTCTGCTTCTTGTATCTAGGCCATGGCCTGACTTCAGGATAGCCCGATTTTTCTACGCCCTACAAGTGTGAACGCTAGCGCCAAAGGAATATTGTGAAAAGGGGTAGTAGTATGACTGGAAAAACACAACATGACAGCCCGTTAGCGCTATGGCTCCTTGATTGACCGAATGACATCTGAACCTCCAGAGATGAATAGAATAGCGCTTAAGTTCTCTGTGCCTGTCGCCTGATCAGCACTCACCCAGAATGGAGTGAAGCACATGGATCTAGGTGGATATAAGCGCATTGGGATGCCAGCTCCGAGCCCGTCTCAAACATCAGGTTCAGGCTAGGACTACTCTGGTACGGCTGCATGCTTTACCAGACCAGATAGAATTATCACCAATTAAACCCGCGCTCACCACTGGTTCAATATGAGATGAACTTCGTTGGTGCTGAATAGTTGCCGCTATCAATCCACTGAAACACAATGGCAGACGACTCACGAATCATCGCCTTCGTGACCGTAACCTGGTCTCTCGTTGTCGTCCACTTTGAGCTCGATCTCAGACCTGATCAACAAATTCTCATTGTGATGATCTAGATACCAAGATGCACATCGAGCTTGGACTCACGAGCTTTCAACCCCTTCAGCAAGCATTGTGTCTTGCTTGCATCACTTTCTTGGCCGTCTTAATGGTCAAGCTCTATAATGCTCGCTTCATACTCATCAATTTAAAGAAGCAAGGTTTGGTGAGTATTTTGCCTTAGACTTTAACGTACGATTCAAAGATCGGAGAAAACACTACGGAGGCATAGTCATTGCCACCGTATCATTCAGTCTTCGGTTACCTACTCCTGGCCCATGACCTCCGCTCCAAACTACCCCCGGACGCACACATCCCTCGTACCTGCCTGGCCTGATGCGACGAGCTCTTTCTGATGTCGGCCGTGTCTAGGACGAGGTGTACGCGTACCGCCGCCCTTAAGTTGACGGATCGGAAAGTAGCAAAATACACCTTATATAATTACATGGCCTACCTACCTCATGTCCCACAAAACGCGATTCCAGTTCCCGCACCTATCAATGTACAGACTGGCTTCGATTTGATATCTCTAAAACTTAAATAGGTGCGTTATCCTTACTCTTGCACAAGAGCAGCAATTGAAACATGGGATGGTATACCTGGTTGTATTTAGCTATGAGCTGGGGATGGTGGGACGTTCAGTGTTTGACTCTGATTGGGGATAGTCGGAGTCAGGGACGCAGTATGGGGAGCTAATGGGATCTTGGGAGGGGATGGAGGGGGGGGGGTGAGGGACAGGGAGAGTAGCTGGAGTTGATGGTGGAGTCTGACTTTTGGTACTTAATCGGTGAGGAGGGCGTTGGTTGGATGTTGGCTTTGAAGGAGGGATAGATGTGAAGGATATTAAATGCAGGTAGGTGGTGAGAGCACCAATTATACAGGTATGCGTGACTCTGTTGTAGCGTTGAGTAAGCGGACGAGAGTAAATAACATCGCTTTACTGTGTGGCCGGAATGAAAAGGTGGCACTTATTCCAGATATATCTCTTCCCTTAATCTCCTCAGAAACCCCGGTCCACTACCACCTCCATCACTTTGCCCCCTAACAGTACTCGTCTCCCTCCTCACCTCCTGCCTTCCTCCCACCCCCTTCTTTCTCCCCTCCTCTTTCTTCTGTATCTCATCATCAACCAACGCTTCCAACCCCTCCACCCACTTCAGCCTCGCTTTTACCTCCCCAGTCCCCTTCCATATCTCACAAATCTCCCTCAACTCTCCAACTCGCTCCCTAGCCCTATCCGCGCCGCCCCCTCGTCCCTCCACATCTGCTAGTATATCAAAGACTTCTTGGCGCAATCGAGAGAGTGCAGCTTGGCCTTTGCTTTCGAGGTCGGGATCTTGGGTAGGTGGGTTGACGGAGATGAGGGAGGATGTGGTTGTGGTGAGGAGGGATGGTGGGAAGGGGAAGGAGAGGGCGAGGTTGAAGCGCTGGATTACGGATTGGAGTTGGGTACGAACGTGCATGAGAGTGCGGAGGTGGGGGAGCGCTTCTGGCTCTCCTATGGATGAAGGGTTTGTAATTTGAAGATTGTCTTGAGCATTTCTCTCTGGTGGGGGTAGTTGTCCCTGGCTGCTATGCTTGGTCTTTGATGGCGAATGAGGAGGTTCTGGCGATAGACTGGCTTTGTCGAGCCCATCAGGCACAAACTTGCGGATAGACTCGTGCAGGTCTCCTCTCGATGATAAGGAATCAGCAAGAGAAAGAGCTTCGCCCCTTAGCAGCTCGACCTCATAAGTCAGGCGAGAGCTGGTACGGAGTATGTCGTCCGTCAAACCTGTGAGGGTCGCAGATAGGCGAGTAGTTTGGGCGTTGAGTATGGAGATGTGGGATTGCGTTTGAGAAGCTAGAGCTGATAGGGGAGGAGCTGATTGCTGCTGCTTTGTAGCAGTGGACGATGGGAGGGTGGAGTTCAAGTAGTCGACAGGGGAGAATGTTGGTGAGAGGAAAGGGCGGAGGGTAGGATCTGTGAGATTGGTATTCATGGTTTGGGATGCTGTGACCAAGTCTGCAGTCGTGACCTTTTGCCTGCTGCGATCTGTAGAGACGATGAACATAGTGGGGGTGGTGTGTTCCTGGCTAAAGCCCCACTAAAGCACAATCAGCCTTAGCTGCCGGGGCTAAGATAAGGTACTTTACCTTACTTTAGTGATGACAGCCTACCTTAGCAGATGTCTTAGTAATTAATATACTGTAGTAACACGGTTTGTATACCGTAGCAGCGTCAAGACGTATATTAAAAAAACTCTGCCTTTAGGCAGAGTTAAAATTTATACGTAACGCTAGATAAATAGTTTATTTAAGATAAACGTATTAATAGGTAAACTATAACCCTAATTTTAGTATTACTAGTGCAGTATTAAAAAACCCCGCACCCCACGTAGGTATATAGGGTATATCGCCACGTCGTATACGGTCCCTACCACCCACCAACGCCGACTACGCCCTATATCGCCGAGTCCCTCAGCCTCCCGCATAGAATTTGGCTGAATCGCCTATATTTCAGGTCGGATTTCGCGCGACGTTAATGAGATTCGCAACCTCATGTACCCGAGTAGTAGGCTTGGCAGCCTTAGTAGTAATTTAGTGAGGGACGGTATTAATCTAGAACAGTACTAGGCTACAGTATACTGTATATAGTAGCCTTAAGACTAAAATATAACTACTTACTTTAAGATATAATTAATAACCTTAAACGTTCTAAATAAAAGACGGAATAGTAAAGATTTACTCTACTACTAGTAGGATACCATACTCGTATCTGCTACCGCTGAAATACAGTACCCTCAGCTCATAGGCATCCGCTAAGGTATTTAAGTGGGGGCCTGGGGTATTGTAACCGCTCCAGCCGCCATGGAGTTACAGCCTTGCCCGCCGGCCTTTGTTGCCTGACTACACCTTACTCTCTCCTAACATTCCGCTCTTTGTATTGGTACCGATTGCAAGGGAGCTGGAAATACCAAGGTTTCATTTTCATGTATCAGATCTTTTCTGCCTGTTGCTTTTCCCCACATGGAGGTGATTGGACAAATATTGCCCTTCTCTAAGCGAAGGAGTTTCAACACAACTACCACAACAACACAAGCACTACGAGCCTTGTCACACTTGATGCTGCTACTTCCTTCATATCCTTCGATCTCTTCTTCTTATAAATTTCATGGTTTTCATACGCCTTGAATTGATCTCAAAACTGGACAGTTTCCATCCGCTTTCGATCAATCTGGAACTCACTCGACATGCCTCGAAAGGCATTCGTAGCCGACTTACAGGGGGCGCTGACAGCATTTCAGCGGAGTAACATCACCAACTTAAGAGCAGGGGAGGAAGATGGCATGATCAACTTTCACTATCGTTGCAACAATGAAAACTCCGCCAACTCTACAGAGATTACGATCCTCGTCCCAGGTGTGCTACCTTGTCAGCTATATCTCTTATGAACGTACTGATAGCCGAGACCATAGATCTTGGGGAGTATCCAGAGACACATATTTACATGTTTTACACGAATTCGGAAAGTGTTTCTCCATCCGTTCACTCAGCTTTAGAATCCATGAACGATTGTATGGGATTAAAGGTATCAGAGATGCTCTGCAAGGCCAGCGGAACTCTCGATAAAGCTACTGCTGGTTCTCGTCACAACCCTGTCGATCTAGAGGACGGGGACCCCATGGACATAGATTTCGATCATGGTAAGTCTGGTGAAAGGCGGCCATGTACAACGACTGTACGATCAACTGATTCGTGAGCAATGAGATAGAGCTCTCTGATGACCCTGAAGACTACGATAGTGACGCTGGCGGTTGGTCACCCAAATCTCCCCGGCATCAATCAAGTGCACCTTCTCAAGTCCGCCACGGAGGTCACCCCGAAACCGCTGCAGCCAATGCCCGCGTACGCCATGATCTTAGTAAGGCAAAAGAAGCCGGGTTCCGGGTCGGCTATTTGGGCAACCTGTTCAATGGCGGTCAAGATGGCTTTGTGACCATATCATGCCGCGTTGCAAAGCTTGGCATCTCCGAAGAGGCTTTGCAAGCATGGCATTTGGAGGCCAATCAATACTTTCTGCTGCTGATCCGGTACACAGCGGGTTACAAGGATTTGGACAAGCTGATTGGAACGTCCATGGCCCATGGGGTCCAGATACGGGCGGGCTTGAGCAATAGATACAAAGTTGCCATTAACGAAGCTATTGCCGCCTTCACGCAATTGGAAGACAAAAGCAAGTCGAGCAAACTCTTGCACAACGAGACGGCGGATCTGAAGAAATCTGGAGGTCTGGGCCGTCTGTTCATTGGCCGGCCACTTGACGAGCTCTTGAACGACCGTTTGATACCGTTGCTAAGATACAGGATGGGCATGGGAATGCCATGGGGAGGCGCAGAAGATTTCTTCAACGATCATCAGGGCCGGAATCTCACAGATCAAGATGATATGGACCCTCAATACTGGGCTGAGGACGCTTCTCACCACCCAGAGACTCTACCTAGGATTGTTACCCAAGATCACCTCAATGACCGTGCAAAGGAGAAGTCGTTTCCCGTGCTTGCTATGCAATTCGCCTTGCGTCATCTGGTTCGATGCACCGAATTCTGTTTGGTATGCCACTGCAAAGTAGAAGCGGACTTCGAGGCTTTGAAGCCATATGTCTGCTCGAAACCGCTGTGTCTATATCAGTACATGAGCCTCGGTTTCGGACCCAGTATCGAGCATGAGATTATCACGCAACCTCATGTTGTGGACCTTCTCATAAGCTTCTGCTATGCCAGTGCCAGTCATGCAAGGCTTCGATCCTTACCCACGGGAATGGCTCTCATGGTACCCTCGCCTTCTCTCATTTCGCACGGTGCAGCGCCGAACAGCGGCTACCATCAAAGCCCGTTTCATAATACTATACCGGACGGCACCTTTGACCGCAAAATTTCCCATACTTCAGACTATACCCGGCCATCGCAGACGTACAAAGCCAAGTTCGATCAGGCAAGAATGGAGCTCCTCTTCAATGCGGGTTCGCAAAAGGTACTGCATGCCGGAAACTGGATCACGTTTGTCCTTCCTGGGACTTCTGAAGAGCGATATCACTGTCGAGTGACTGAGGTGCTGCATCCCACGGTTAGGTTAGGAGCTGCAGTGATCAGGGGGCCAAGAAGAGGTGGTCAGATAGCCTCCGTCAGCGTATCTCAGAGGCACCTAAGTGGCTCGAACATAGCAAACCTGACTCCGGCTACAACACCTCCACCCGCCTCAAACACCGAGATATCAAAAAACCAACAATCCCAGATTGATTTCGCTGTCTATGATCAAAAGTTCGACGATCTCGACGACAACGAGAAGCAGAGCTCAATCGTGATGTTACTTGATACCTTGCCCAGCATAGCGCAAACGAGCGTCTTTCTACGAGGCAAAGGCGGCCAAGACACGTCTTTACGGACATGGGCCGATAGAATATCACCAGCAGCCTTAGGCTTGCTGCGATGGATCATCGCCTCAAACCGATCCTGCATCATCCAAGTCGATAGTCTTGATGGAAGCACTCGCAAATCTGAGGAGCGGGTGTCAGGAATGGCTGGCTGGATGCAATTTCGGTTCGCGCAAGGAGCGCCAGACAAAGAGCAGAGATTCATGACTTCTGTTAGGGACACAACTTCTAACGCAAAGTACCCGACTCTGTTTGCGTGGCACGGCAGTCCCCTCCATAATTGGCATGGGATTGTTAGAGAAGGCTTGCACTTCGAAAAAGCAGACCACGGTAGAGCGTTCGGCGATGGCTGCTATCACTCCTTGCAATGCGCTACAAGTGTGGGATATAGCGCTATGAATGCTTACTCGCATCGTGGTGGAGACGGAGGATTGCATCCTGGAGCATGGCCACAGAGTCAACTGAGAATATCGCAAGCCATTGCCTTGAATGAGATCGTTAACGCCCCCCTACAGTTTGTTTCAAAGTCTCCTCATCTTGTAGTGGCTCAGCTCGACTGGATCCAGTCCCGTTATCTATTCGTGAAATGCAACATTCAGGGTATGGAAATTACGGATGAAACGCCGCGCCAAGTGTATGAGCAAGATCCGTCGTATACCCCAGTAGGGGAGAAAGATATGCAAATTGTGATACCTGTCACAGCGGTCAGCAAAAAGAGGCGGCCGGCGCCGAAGGACGCCTCTTCGAAGATTATCAAGACAGGGAACAAGAAATTCAAAGTTGACAACATTCAGGATGCTAAAGAGGCTTCCATGCTCAGCGATGAGACTGACATGGAAGACTTGACTATACTCTTTGCCGACGCAGAGGAGGAGCCAGAAACAGCTGCGGTGAAGCCCAGTAAAGGTAAGGGCAAGGCTGTAGCGGAGACTCCATCACAGCAGGAGTCACATAAGCCCAAGACGGACTTTGTACCCGGTAGGCTTGATCATCATTCACTACCGCTTCTCGAACCACCATCATACGCAACATCTATAGCCACGAGAGCATTGCAGCGCGAGTTGACCGCGACACTCAAAGTCCAAGATACACACCCATCGCACGAACTGGGCTGGTACATCGATCGGGAGTTGATCAGTAACGTCTACCAATGGATCGTGGAGCTGCACTCATTCGACTCTCAACTTCCTCTAGCAAAAGCCATGAAGGAAAAGGGCATTACGAGCGTGATCATGGAGATCCGATTCGGCAAGAATTATCCCATGAGTCCACCCTTCGTCCGCGTCATCCGTCCACGGTTTTTGAGCTTCATGCAAGGTGGAGGAGGTCACGTCACTGCTGGTGGCGCTTTGTGTATGGAGCTTCTGACTAATAATGGGTGGAGTGCCGTCTCGAATATGGAGTCCGTGTTACTGCAGGTCCGTCTTGCCATGTCATCTACGGATCCTCAGCCAGCCCTTCTGGAGCCAGGGGGCGTGAGAGACTATCAGGTAGGCGAAGCGATCGAGGCGTTCGTTAGGGCATGTACTGCTCACGGTGTAAGTTCTCTAGTCTAATATGCTGAAACGGAAACCTAACAAATACATAGTGGGAAGTACCGCAAGACATCATGGCCATGAACGGGCCTCTAGGAAACAGGGGCCCGCAAGCCAGCTTTTAGGGAGAGCTCGAAGATCTCCGTTATCCCACGAGGAGTCTGTAATTGAATGATGCCACGCACGGCGTTACTGGTCACAAGGCTGACAGAATATGAGCGCCTTCAAAAGCGAGGGCCACGAGGCGGAATTTCCTCACGTTCACATGCAGTATGTAATAGAATAACGGGCTACAAGACGTTGCAAAATTATGAGCGACGAAGTCTAGTCACCCGTTCGGCATAGGTAATAGAGAATCAGACAACTCAACATATCCTCAACCAAAATTGTGGCATTTGCTTGCCTTGCACTTCGTTTACACTGAACAGACTACCAAATTACAATAGATATGGTATCAACGTCCAAGGCCAAACCAACACCTCACATCCGCTACCGATCATCAGATCTGCCAAAACAGTAGCTAATGAAATAAATTCCGATATCAATATATACTATCCGTACAATATTACCGTATTCAGCTTCTCAGTCAGCCATTCAGAAACACCATGATAGTATTGGATATGGAGGCTCCTCGAACCTAAGCCTCACACCATGCTATCGTATCTACAGTCTCTACCATCATTACCCAGATGACTACACCTATCCCATACACATATCACCTATTCTCAAAGAACAAGGAAAAATCCCAACATATGTGCCACTGCCCTTGTTAGCAAATAAATTTCACGGTCTCGTAGAGCTTTTTGAAGCCATTGGTCATACATGCACGTGACAGGTTATCTATCGTACCAAACGCTATCAACTAACAGGCTATGCATGCAGACTCAATATGACTCGTCGTAACCATCCTTGACAACAAAACCCTCACACAGGAGGAGGCCATTTGATACCCATCGCCTTCCAACTAGGCAACCCATCAAACTCCCTCCTCTTCCGCTCGAAATACTTACTCGCGTTATCCTTCCAACAGATATCCTCCGCCGTCCACACGCGATCCCCTTGCTTCCTCAGTCCTGACTTTTCCCCAATAGAAGCATTGACGGCAATTTCTCCCCTCATGACCATGCCCACCCAGATATCGACACACATCCTGATCGGCAAACCCTCTTCAATCCACTGCTCGCCAGACTCAGCGAGTGCGAAGCCGCGTTCGTGCAACAGTACCATGAAAGCATCCGCGACGCTACAGTCACGTTTCGAGACCGTCCTCGACCAGCCGAGAGATGTGGTGACTGTGATGCCTACGTAAGCTGCTGCAGGGCTTTTCGGGTTGAAGGGGAAGATGTGAGCGCCGTAGAGCAAGGAGCTGAGGTAGAGGGGTCCGAGGGCTCGCATGTGGCAGGGTTCCCAGGGCGTCAATTGACAGAGGGGCTCGTACGGAGAGGAGGAAAGGATGTCGGCTGTTGTGGCTGGAGGTGGTAGTGTAGGACCTGGTGCGAGGAAGCTCCAGATAGGGGCTGCAAGACGAGAGATCCAATTGGACTGGGCGGGGGAAGTAGACTGGATTAGTTTTGGTGGGCGAGGTGCATGCTCCTCCTTCGAACTCGGTTTCCGGCTTTCCGTTGATCGTAGGAGAAATGGGTCAATGAGAGCTGGCTCATGTTCTGTGGTCTTTCCAGGAGGCTCTTGGATTGGCGGACTAGGAGCCTTGTCCAAAGACTGACCATCAATCGAGCCCATGGTCATCTCTCCATCCGAAGTGTTACTTGATTCTTCTTCGCATTGCTTTTGAGGGGTTCTGGGCGCACTATCCGCTTCAACTTGTCGCTTGCTGGAGACTTTGAGAGAAAGACCGTTAACCGAGTCAGATGGCAATGATACCCTCGCAGCTGTTACTGTGACTCTGAAATCTTTGGCGGGACTCAGTTGGCGAGCGATGAGCGCGTTTGTCGAGTCATCTGGCTGACTGGAATAGTCAGTCCTGTCGGGCGATTCCTGATCTGTATCGTTGAGATTGATTCTGGACTGCTTGGGAGGACTGATTTGGCTTGCAATTAGCGCCCCCGTCGAATCGTCCGGCTGACTAGAACATTCCGAGTTATCGAGCGACCTTTCTGAGCTCTCGTTCGATCCACGCCCATCCTTCGCGTGTGTATGTTCCGTGGTTTGGGGTAGATTAACTTCTGTAAGCTCTGACTCATCGCTACAGATGATATGGCTGTTTCGCGTCCAGGGACTTGGTATCTTGCTTCGACGAGGCTTGATAATTTCGGATTGCAACACAACATCAGAAGCGTCAGGGGTTACTTCTCGACTATGCTGCCCGGAGTGAGCCACCGCTTGCCAAATGTCGCTTTCTCCTTCTTCTGCTTCATCTCCAACATCGTGGTCGAGAAAATGCTCTTGTTCTTTGACTTTTTCGTTATCTTCTTCATCACTATCGATTACAATCACTTGACTCTTATTAGCCATCGCAATTTGTTTGCTTATGGCTTCGCGTTCACGCTGCCATTCTGCCTCTCTCGCCATCATGGTGTAATCGATGGTAGATTCGTCTGGCGCTCTCTCAATATTGTTTGCAGAAACAGAGGTAATGGATCCCGCTATATCAGCCAACTTCGCCGGTGTATCTATTCTCCAGCTCATGCGATCGTCGTCTGCATCTGCTTCGCTCCTGTCGGGTGTGGGAAGCTGGTCCTTGGAGAGTCTAGGATAGCATACACTCTCCTTCGGTTCTCGCAGGGGACTAGGAATTGTCAAATTGTACTCGGTTTGGGTCTGGGATTGGGGCAACCGAGGATACTGAAGATTGGTGGCTGCACGGAAGACATCTTCGTCTACCCCTGAATATGACCTGGTCTCCTCAGCAGGCTTCCGTTGTCTCTTAGCCAACTCTTCCCCTAGTCTAAGCCCAGCTCGTAGCTCTCTCCGGGTGCCTGCGCCGAAGCCATTGAACAATTTGTCCAGGCGGTGTTTTGGCGATACGTCTTTGGAGACTGGAGGTGATGATCCTGATGAAGCTTTACCCGATTCATCAAAGGGCGAGCCCAGTCTCTGATCTCGATTTACGGGGCTAAGCACACCTTGGAGCGCAATACCTGCACGCACGACACGTGCAAGCTTAGGAGTCCCCTCTCGAGGCTCTTCCACATGGCGGGGTAATGGCTGGAGACCGGAGTCGTGAAATAAGGGTGGTTCTGTAGGCGAGGGATCAATGCCTGGGGTGTCTTTGTCGTTACTTGGTATGCTTTTAGACGGGAACGATTTGTTGGATTGATGGCCTGCGGATGCCAACGACTCTACAGATACCATACTGAAGCCTTCACTCTCAAGTATCGTATCGTACTCAGTGTGATCATTTGTCGGATCGATATTCTCATGTTCATAGTGCTCTTCATGCCTTGCATTGGGCGAGGCGTCCTGAGAACGGCTCATAGATCCCCACATAATCTCATTTTGCTGCGCCAAAATTGAGCGTTCCGGCAGCTGCAGAGGTGGGCTCCTGGAATGACCGGCCCGTGTGGGCTGGCCATCCGCTGTTGCTACATCAGGCATCCGCTCTGGCCCAATTGACTTTCCTCCAGCATTGCTCGGAGTATCGCGAATACTGTCGGAATCTGGATCCACACCAAGCCTCATGGGTGTGATCTCTTGCCTCCTTCCCTTAGTCCTTGTACGTGTGGTCTTTCCTCCTGCTACCGCTAGGTCCACTGTTTCTGCTACCAGTGGTGTGATTAACGAGTCAGTTGCAAATTTTGTGGCAACCGTTGCAAGTTCTACACTCTTTCTCGGCCTTCCACGGGCCTTCTTAGGCGGTGTACTCATTGGAAGGCTTGCGTTATCGGCATTGTCTTCTTCACTATCCCACATGATCTTCCGTCTCCCGGTCATCTTAGGCTTCGGAGTTCCAGCCCTCTTTTTAGGACTGTCTAATGACTTGCTAGGTCTACCTCTTGCACGCTTTGCCACAGCTAGGGGAGTGTCATCACCAGCTTTGAGGGGGACTATGATCGTGGTAGTGCGTTCCGTGAGACCCTTGGTTGGCGAGCTGTTTCTTAGCAGTCCTTGTCTTGCTTCTTCCACTTGCTCCGCCTGCACTGTCAGCCGAATCCGCCATGGGCTTGTGGAGGCGGCGTTTTGGGGTGATTTGGTGGGGGGATTGCTGTTCTTCCGGGCAGGTGTTGTTAGGAGAAATTCCTGGAAATGGGCATTGCCGGATGCGTCAACAAGCGGTTTCCTTGGAGTTATGACTGAGGCTCTTGTCTTCGTTGGTCTAGCCTTCGCAGGTGAAGGTACTGAGATGTTTTCGTTCGACAAGGCCAATGGATCTGGCGACGAGAGCAGCCTCTGTTCATGTGGCGCCATATTATCCGGCTAAGCGACACAGTAAGCAGTCGTCAGAATCGAACTCGGAGGGTGGGTTTTCTTAAACCTCAGCAAAGGTTTGTCAAAAGGTAAACAAAGATCCGAGAGCGCTAACATTAAATCCGGTAGGTCGGAGATAACGAAACCGCCAAGGGATATTGGAATTGGTCTATCTACAAACTTGGTTCTACTTATTGCGCCTGGAGCATGCAGGTTTCAGGAGGACAAGATGCTGAAATCGTATTGCGCAAATACCACGGCCGGCTCAGTATCCACCGTGTAGATCTGGTACTGATCCTGGGCCCATTGGGGATTATTGATGGCATCAATCCATTGCTGAGTCTCGATCACCACACACCCATATTGTGGCACATATGTGATCGAACCATTGCCAGAATGTTGCTGACTTTGCTTGACAGGGATGGTTCCATTAAGATTGTCGCAGGTGTAGATCTGCAGACTTTGCTGGTTGGTTCTGATATCGAGCTGGATGCCCGTGATGTTGGAGGCCATTGTGAGGACGCTCAAGTCGGTAGACTCCGGCGCAGAGTAACGAGGGCGATCCAGGATGAAGGCATGATCATAGCCTGTACAGCCGAGACCACAGCCATTGACTGCCTCCGCGATGTCTCTTCCAATCTGCTTAGGAGACGTGAAATCCAGATAAGTGCCATTGACGATGCCTATAATGCCAGTGGGTACTTCAATATTGTCGAACTCGATATAACGAGCAGCGTATGGCATGTGGAGCGTGTTGTTCAAAATCGTCGTGTCGACGGGATTGGCAAAAGCGTCCAGATTCCAGTAAACGTGATTTGCTAGCATAATCGGAGTCGGCTCGTCCAGGGGTATTGAGACCAGTCGTGAGGTCCATTGGGGTCCGGCAGAAACTGTGTATGTGGCGAATGTGATGATCGTCCCAGGGAAGCCCTCAAACCCTTGATCGAGTAGTGAGAAGGTGATCGTGCTAGAATTTGCTTCCACGATGGTCCAATTTCGTTGATCGTATCCCACGTTACCTCCGTGCAGAGTGTCGGCACCCATATGTTCATTTTCTGGGATGTGAGATGTGATTCCATCAATGGTGAAGGTGCCATTTTTGATGCGATTGGCATACCTCCCTACCACTGGGCCAAAGTATGTGTGAACCGTCTCTGTGTCTTCGAGGTATTGCGTACCATCATCGTAGCCTAGGACTACATCTTGGGGATGCCCGTTCTTGTCATTAACGTAGAGGTTGGTCAGACGTGCGCCATATGGTATGAAGCTTGCACTGATACCCGGCGCTGAAATTGTGTACTTCGTGAAAGGTGAGCTAGCACTCTGGGCCAGCGCTTTCAATACGAGCACGGTCAAGCCAAGTAGGGTAGATCGAAGCATATTGTCAAGACTGAGACTTGCACAATGGAAGAGTCGCAGGAGAGGAGCGAAGATACGTGCGGTTCATAAGCGAAGAAACGCGGAGGGAATTTACCCTCTTGGGATCCCTCCCAGCTTTTATATTTGGGAGAGGGTTCTAAGCCCGAGGTCAGATCGGTTCCTGAGAGTCTGCGGGGTTGCGCATCTGACGGGGAGGAGTCTTTTGGTCGGAGCATGATGCAATACTGCAGAGCTCGACAGGCATGATACCTACTTCCCCTGCAGATGCCCGCACGAGAACACTCTCTCTAGGCGCCAATTAAATACATTGTGCAATGTTTAAGAACACAGTGAGCATATATCAGTTTGCTCGTCCTCGGTATTCTTGCTAAGGATAATTGGCAACGAACGGAGAGACAGGGGCTAGTTGGTATGAGGTACCTTATAAAGGGGTAGCCTCGCTACGGGGGCCAATCATAAGCAAGCATCAATCACGTAGCCCCCTCCGTATGGGTGCGGCTCAGGAGAGACCCCGCGTGGCTAATAAGAGACCTCCAACGAAAGACCCCTTCGCATATCCTTAAATAACTTCGTTAAAGTCGAGTCCACGGACTAATAATCTATAATAGATATATAAGGGTAGTATTTCCCTATAACTTCTTCTATAGAAGCTCCCTATTATACCTTATTATTATTAAGTTAAATAAGTATTATAATTACTACTATTAATACGAGGTCTTAGTATAATACTATAATAACTCTTCTTTTACAGCGTAATAACTTAGTAATAATAAGGTTTTAAAACTTACTTTCGCGAAGTAAGTAAGTAACTTACTTTTTAGAATATTATCTATAACTTTTATATTAAAGACTTATTTATTAGAGCCTTTATTAGGTGTACTTAGAATAAATAGGTATTATTTATTAAGGGTAGGAAGGATAATAGATTCTACTAGAGGGGGATTATAGCTATCTACTACCTGCTTACTAAGCTATTAACCGGCTATTAACGGAAGCTAGAAGTACCTTCTAATAACTACTAAAAATAAGATAAAAGCCCTAGTAACCTAATAATATTTATAACCTCTATAATACTATACTATTATAACCTATATCTATTAATTATAGCGTAGTATAGTAAGGCTAAGCTTATACCTATACTAGTCTAAAGTAAACCCTAGTAAGTAACTAAGTAAATATATACTAAATAACCCTATTAATTAACCCTATATTAAGTAACCCTTAAATATCTAAAACGGCGAATAGTTTATTAAGATAGTAGAGGGGTCTAAATAGCTTTTATAAGATACCTAGTTTAAGGGATATATCGCTTTAAGTAGTTACTATAAAATATCCCCCTTATTAGCCTATTATTAAGCTATTATAATATAAACGACTAACTATATAATCCCTTATATCCTTCTATCTTAAATAGCCTACGCTAGCAAGGTCCTAACTTTATAATACTACCTAGCTTCTAGTATACTATTATTATATTACTAATATAGTAAACTACTTAATATACCCCCCTATTATAATAAGCCGCTTCCTTATCTTTCTAGTAATTAGATACTTTTATAATAATATTATAAACCTTAATATAATATTAAAGATATTTATAAATAATCTAGGTATAATAAAGAGGATTATTTAACTTAGTAACTTAAGACTAAATATTACGACCTAGTAAAGTAAGTAAGGTTACTATAAGAGTAGATATTTCCTAGACTAACTTAAAGAGAATAACTAAGGGTAAATAACTAAGGTAGCTAATAATCTAGGAGTTAATAATACTAGTAGCCTTTAGTAATTACTAATCTTACTTTATATCTATCTAAGAGGGGGAGTCTTTATAAAGTACCTCTTTAAGGACCTTATTAGATACCTCTATTATACCTATACTTATAAAAGTACCTAATAGATTATAATTAATAGTAATACCTTCTTAATAGAGGAACTTATAAAGTTTAATATTATTAAAGTACTATCTAGAATTATAATAGAATATATAAGGCTTCTAATATATAATAAAGGTAAGTTTTAAATACTAAATAATATCTTTAATATTAGCTATTTTATAAGTAAAAGGAATTATAAAATAGCTTATATAGTAAACTATTACTAGTATATATTTTATACCTATTCTAGTAACCTTAAGAGGGCTAATAAAATCTATCCCTATTAGCTAAAATAGAAACGTAACTTTTACGGGATATAGTAGTTAAGATTAAGTAGCTAGACTATATTTAGTATACTTTAAATAACCGGCGATATATCTCTTAATATCCTAGGATTAACCTAGCTAGTAGTAACTACGGAGGTGTACTTATATACTAGTCTTAGCCTAATAGCCGTTATTATTATATACTTTAATAAGTACTAGGAGAACTTTACTTTTAGGGATATAAGGGAGGTAAACCCTATAATAATAAAACTAGAGAATATTATTAATTAATTAATAGTTAAAAGTACGACGTATAAGTACTATAATAGGTAAAGTAAGTACTCTAGTAAGAAAGCGGGTGATTTTACTAAACTAGGTAGAGTCTAGATATATACTTAACTAACTAGTTACTTAAGCCTTAATAGGACTAGATAAATAGATAGCCTTAAGTATAAATACTAAAATACTATATAATATCCCTTAATTAATAACCTCTTTTACGCCGTTTTTATCTAATAATTTTAAGAAGGACTTAAATCTATCCTTACTATCTTTCTAGATCTATTTTAGGCCCTAATCTAATAGGAGCTTATAGGCTTTAATAATAGTAGGTAATTTAATATAATTTAAGTTATAGAATAAGGTCCTTAATAGCCTATTAGCTACCTTATTCCTTAGGCTAGGAATATATATAATAGAAAGATTTAACTAATAAAGAATATTAGCCTAATTACTATAAATCCCTTTATAAAGATCTAACTTTAAGAAATAGGTTAGAGGTTTATAGTTAGTATATACTACGGCTAGTAGGTAAGGGTACTTATATAAGTAGTTATACTTTTTAGTAAATATAATAATAGTATATAATTTACGCTTATAAGTTAGGTATTTCCTCTAAGAAGTACTAAAAGGAAAGGAGTTATAAAGTATTAGGACTTTAACTAATACTTTAGTAGCTATAAACTAACCGTCGAGTCGGGATTTAGTACCAAGATTTAGTACCGACCGAATACTCGGGTCAGGGTCTTAGTACCGACCGAAATACTCGGTACCAGCTATTAGTACCGACTCGCCAAGGCCTTAATACCTTAGCGAATCGGGTTAACCCGACTCAAATCGCCAAGGTATCGCCAAGACGCCAAGCCCCTAATAAAATAGTAAGGAATCCTAAAACATTTCTAGAATTACCTCTATACTAAAAATAGATTTTTTTTTAATTAAAATTTTAATACCCCCTTTAGTTCCCTAGTAATATATATTACCTTTTTACATTACCTTAAAGAATTACCTAGGTTAGGCTAGGTAATAATAATAATAATACTTAGTAATATAGTAGTAAACTATAGATATAATAGTAAATACTATTATAAATAGAAAATATTATTAATATTATAGTTATTATTTCTATAGGAATAGCTATTATCTTTCTTAGTACCTTATTTACTATTAAGAATTACCTAGGTAATAATAATAATAATACTTAGTAGTATAGTAGTAAATTATAGATATAATAGTAAATACTACTATAAATAGAAAATATTATTAATATTATAGTTATTATTTCTATAGGAATAGCTATTATCTTTCTTAGTATCTTATTTACTATTAAGAATTACCTAGGTAATAATAATAATAATACTTAGTAATATAATAATAAATTCTTTATATAATAGTAAATATTACTATAAGAAGAAAATATTAGTAATATTATAGTCGTAGTTTTCCTAGGGATATATATTACCTTTTTACATTACCTTATTTACTCTCTAGAATTCCCTAGGTAATAATAATAATAATAATTAGAAAAAAATTAGAAAATATAGTAAGAAATACTACTAAAAATAGAAAATATTACTAAATAAAATGTCTTGGCGATTCGAGTTAATACTTCGGTACTAATACTCGGTACCTACCTAGGTACCGACTCGAGGTACTCGGTACCTACCGAGGTACCGACTCGAGGTACTCGGTACCAGATTTTGGTATCGAATCGCCAAGACTCGAGTCGGGTACCCGACTCGAGTTCAAAGTACCGACTCGACGCGGTTAGTCTAAGTAGCTAGAATACTTACTTCCTTAGTACTATAGAACTAGGTAATAGCTAATCTTATAGTAAACCCTAATATATTAGTATAGAAGTAGCTATTAGTAGATAAGTCTAATTTATATATAGTAGACTTTATAATATACTTAATTTTTAGTATTTTAAAAGATAACTATTCTAACTAGGACTACCTCTATAAAACCTTTCTAGTTAGTTAAGATAATAGCTAACTTATCTTAGAGAAGTTATAGACCTAATAATATATAATACTAATAGTACTTATAAATACCCTTACCCTAGATAGGTTTAAAGGTATTAGCTATTAAGTAATCTTAGTTATATATTCCTCCTATATATATACTAGTCTACTAATAGAATATATAATACTAAGGGCCTTAATTAAGCTAGTAAATAGATAGAGCTTCTAAAATAATAGTAGTAAACGCGCCTACTTAATCCTTAGAAAGAAATAATCTTATAAGAAGGTAAACTAATTATTAAAGTCCTTAAAACCCTTAAAGAAATTATCTATATAAAATATTAGAGGAGGCGGGGTATCTAGATCTAGTAAATATAATAATAATAGTTTTAATAATAGTAGTAAAATATAACTAAAAGCTTAGTATATTAGCTTAATTATTATAAAGCTAGTAGACTTAGAATCCTATTAATTAGTTAGATCTAACTTATACCTAATATTATAAAGGTAAAATAGTATTAATCCTTAAGGTATAATAGGATAGTAAGGTAAGTATATTTTAGATTAGTAGAAAATAAGTAATTATAATAAGGATTTAATAAGTAGTTATAAACCTTAGAATTAAGTTCTAAATATAATCCTAGAAGTAACTTATTAATATAAGAATAGTTTAGAGTTATTCTTAGCTTATCTTAAGGTATTAAGTTATCTACTTTATTAACTATAATAGTATAAGTATTCTATTCTAATAGCTAACTATTAGCTAGTTTAGTAAGTTTATAAACTCCCCTTATAAGACTATCTTAAATAAGTTTCTATAACTACTATTTAATATAGGGTAGCTACCGCTTTTAAGACCTTACTAAGGCTAGGCGAGTCCTAGGTATAATCCTAACCTAATAAGTAATAAGATTAGTATATAGAAGGTTTATAAGATCCTCTTAATTTAAGTAGTAGTACTATTATAGGAGCTAGAGTACTTAAAGCCTATTTACTTTAATAGGAATAAAAGGCCTAAGAATATAGTTTAAACCTAGCTTAGTAGCCTAGTATTCTAGTTTAAGTAAATAAGGATAGCTCTTAAGTTATAAGATAGGATAAAGAACTTATCTACTTAGGAAGGGATTCTTCCTAGCTAGTATAAGTAGAAATAGAGGTATTAGAGTACTTAAGGTATTAAAGTAAGTAGCTAACTAGCCTAGTTTACTAATTAACTAATATATTAGAGGAGGCTTAGAATAGTATAAAGAGCCTATATTTACTTAAGGCTTAGAGTAGATATCTTAAGGTAGAGGAGGTAGATATCCTAGCCTTTTTAAGTTATACTAAGGACTTAATAAAAAGCTTACTTAGGTAGATCTTCTATATTAGATAGATTATCGCTTAAATTACTACTATTAGATAATTTAATTAAAGTATTATTATCTACTTCTTTAGCTTTACTAGGAATAGCGATTATAGACTTTAGATATATAAGAAGGTTATAATTATTATAAAATATTAATTTAAAGCCTACTACTTTTTATACCTTCTCTCCTATTAAGGTATTACTAACTATTATTTTTAACTAGCGTACTAATATAGTAGTATCTATTAAATAGAGTTAAGGGATACTAAGGATTAGACTAAGGTATTTAATCTTACTAGATAAGGTATAAGAGATAATATAAGGGGTAATAAAGTAGTAGATATCTTACTAGATTCCTTAGACTAAAATTAATAATTAAACCTAGAAATATAAGATAGTATCTTAATAGTTAGTAGTATATATAGATAGGCCCTTAAAATTAATATCTACTAGTAAGTTCTTCTAAAGCCTAATTTACTAAACTAACCTATTTAAAATAATATTTATATTAGAACCCTAATCTACTTAAATATATATCTTATTAAGAGAGACCTTAAGTCTATTAGACTTCTTTATAATATAAGGGATTTAAAAAGCCTTATTAACCCTAATTATTATACTAAGGAACTTAGTATAACGCTACCTCTTAGAAGTAAGGATATTAGATGCCTAATTATATAGTAATAGTTAAGCTAATTAGATAATACCCTAAGTACTCTAATCCTACTAGTACTACTAGGGGGCTTAATCTTATAAACTAGGTCCTTAATTTATACCTATCTAAGGTAGGGGGACTTATATATCTTATAGAGGTAGTATACCTAATATTATTAGAGGTCCTTAATTAGCTAGAAGCTATACTTATATAAGCTAGAATACTTAAGATATAAGCTAGGCCTATAAAAGCGTAGCCGGTATCTATAGATACTATTAGAAGCTACTACTAAATTACTAGAACTAAGGGAACTAGACTTATTAAGGTTAGACTAACCGCGAGGTATTACTAAGACTGCCAAGCTACTAATTCTTAGCGATTCGATACTAGAATCTAGTACTAAGTATTAAAAAAGTTACTATATATAGTATACTAGTATACTATATATAGTAACACGCTAAAAGGCTCGGCGAGTCGGTACTAAATTATAGTACCGATTCCCGACTCGACGGTTAGTCTAATTAAGGTAGGAACTACTAATTATATAATAGATTAAACTAAGGAACTAATTAAAGATCTACTTAGCTTTAAGGTTAGAGTTATTAAGGAGGCTTAAAAGCCTTAGGCTTAGAGACTTAAGTATATAAATATTTAAGCTCTTTATATACTACTAGTAACTAAGTAATAAGATCTATCTATATAATATCTACTTTATTATTCTAAAGGACTTAATAAATAGATACTAAAGAATTATACCTACTATATAACTTATTATATATACTGATTAATAGTAGGGGTTTAACTTTCTTTCTAATACGCTTTTTACCCTTCTTCTTATTATAATTATTAGACTGATTATTATTCGGCTACTAAGCTAGGTTTTAATTACGCTAGGTTTACTAAGCTTACTAAGGCCTACTCTAAGGTTACTAAGGCCTACTTTAAGGTAGCTAGGTAGGTAGTTAAGTAGCTAGTTAAGTAGGTTACTAAGTAGGTTACTAAGACGGTCTAGCTTCTAGGCTCTCTTCTATATAAGGTCTTTTATTTAGACTAGATCCCTTACTAAGGTTTACTTTAGTAGCCTTAAAACTAGGATAGTCCTATACTAGCCTAATAACTCCGAAGTTAATTAAATTAGTATAAGGGGAACTAGGATAAGATAATATAGGTATTAGGATAAAAGAACTAGAGCTTCTAAATAAGGGAGGATAGCTTTTATAAGGTTAGAGGTTACTATTATACTTACTAAAACTAATAGATATAAAATTTACTTAGGGATTATCCCTAAAAATAATACTTCTTAATTATAATTATTCCTAAGTAGGTAGGATATAGCTATTATATTCTTTAAAGCTATATCTTATATTATTATATTTAATATAAAGCTTACTATCTTTTTTAATTAATTATACTCTTAAACTATTAATCTAAGGATTCTTAGAAGTTAAGCGGTCTAAGAGCTCCTAAGGGGTAGGCTAATAACTATAGTTACTTAGTCTTAATAGACCTAGTCTATTACTTATATTAGTAAGGTTAGAGTTTAATATTAATAGATAATACTTAGATTAATATAAAGCTTATTATAATAATACCTACTATTATATAAACTTATTAGATTTATCTAAGAAGTCTTAATAGACTTAATTATAAGTAGCTACTAGGATCTAACTTAGTAGGTCTAAATAGAAGGACTATTAAAGGGCTTAATTACTATTATAATTTACTTTTATAATATAAAAGGAGGTAAGTAAAGCCTTAATTTAACTCTTAAGTAAGTTTTATTAAATTAAAGACTTATAAAAATAGAGTTTATCTATCTTTACTTCTTTATTATATAGTTTTTAAAGCTCTAGATTAGTATACTAGGCTTCTTCTACTAGCTAGTAGATATTATAAAGGGATTAGTTATTAGAAGCTATACCTTATATTACTTCTTTATAAATCTTATTATTATTAAGGCCCTTAATAAAGATATAAAGGATAGTATCTAATATAGCTACTTTAAGTAGTATAAAGGTAATAGAGCTTAAAGTTAAAGTAGGTTAATCTTTAACCCCTACTCTTTATATAAGATTAAGTACCCTCTTATAATATAAATTTAAAGGCTTATTAAGCTTCTAATAGAGTTTAACTACTTTAATATTAAAGGGGATAGGAGTAACTTCTATAACTTTACTTAGAAAGTATTTATATAAAAGGAAATAGAAGTAGGTAATAATCTTAATAGAGAGGTTCTTATTAGTAAGTAAATAAATTACTTTAAGGTAAGACTTTAACTATTCCGTAGTACTATCTACTAGGAGTATACTAAGTAAGTCTAAGTATTTAATAAGTAGTATAACTCCGTCTTACTTATACCCTAATATTTTATAGTTAAATTTTTTAAGCTATCTTATAACTAATAAGCTACCTAAAAAGGTGCCGTAGAATATAAAGGTTAGACCGGTCTATAGATAGGCTATAATAATAGGGCTTATTAAGGTAAGGGTAGAGTTACTTAACGGTAATAGTAATAGTAACGGTAGGGTATTCCTAAATAGTAATAATTCTAGATCTGGGCTATTAAGCTTAAGGAGGAGACCTAGCTCTTGTAGTAGGTTTGCCAGCTTTAGTAGCTGATTCTCATGAAGCAAAAAGAACGGTGGAGGTGGTAAGGGGAATAGAGACGGCAATTACGACAACAAGGACTCTACTATATAGCTGATGAATGAATAATGACTATGATAATAATGATTAATCTCTTCCAGGGCCTTGATGTATCGTACTGATAGTCGCTAGAATGAACAGGTATCGTTCGTTAAGGGTAGGAAGGATGATGGATTCTACTGGAGGGGGACTGCAGCTATCTACTACCTGCTTACTAAGCTATTGACCGGCTATTGACGGAAGCCAGGAGCACCTTCCGACATACTTCGCAAGGGGTCTTTCGTTGGGGGTCTCTTGTTAGCCACGCGGGGTCTCTCCTGAGCCGCACCCCTCCGGATTGCGTAAACACCTTGCAGCTACCCCGGGATCCATTGCCGGAGCGGGGCTCAAATGCGAATTTAATTCATGACTAGACTGTCAGTAATGCACCAAACGTACCTTAGTAATCTGCTGGAAAGCTACTGTAGCTTTCTCGACTCATCGTACAGCAAGAAGCTCACGTTCAAGGTACAGACTGGCTATATTCGTACTGGATGATGCTAACAGAAGCGAGCAGAGCTCCTCCGACGCCAAATCCCATGCAGAACAAAGGCAGAGAATGCTAGACCTAGAAAACACTGATATAATTACCGATCCGCTCCTTCTGATTTTGGGCTATACACTCTGCGATCCACGTAATGTTTCGTATCTCCTATGTGCTTGTCAGCCACGTCCTGTACATTAAGGAGCAGGAAAAGGATTCACCTGTTCTCTTAGCTTCACCCAAGCATAGATAACAGCGTGCGTGAACTGCCTTGTAAATGCTGATTTCGAAATCTCCATCTCCTTCTGATAGAACATATCCTCCAAGCTTTTACCATCGCTCCCCCCGCCGCCGCTCATGTTCCCGGGACCTGCAGACCCGCCACCGATGCCAACATTGTCAAAGTACGATTTGTAGTCGTGATTCCCACTGACAGCAATGGACACACCATCAAGATCGTCCGCTCTTGAAAGCATGAAAATCCCCTCTGGATACAAGCCGCCAAACTCTGGGTATAATTTTCTCCGATCCTGTTTTGACAAATCTGTGCCGAAAGAATTCAGGGTGATGTTGATTGCCCGGCGATCTGCTTCGAATTCAAGCACTTCAGACATGACTTCCGACGTTGGGGTGCCACTCAACTCCGGGTCTTCTGTAACAAATTTGTAAAAGTCTTCGAGGTAGTTCTTGTAAAGTGTATTGCGGACGATTTCGATATTCAGTTCATCTAGATCCTGATGGGTCAATGAACCTTTAAAGTATGGTGCGAGTGGCGTTTCTATAAGGACGGAGTTATATAGCTCTTCGATGTTGGTTGCTACGCACAGCACTGGCATGGTCTCGAACCAGCCTAGGGGGTGACACCTTTCCAGCAGCTCTCTTGTGTCTCGTTCATGTAGTGTGCCAGTGATGAGTAGTGCCACATTGTCGATCATGTAGCCGTAAGTCAAGTATTCCATGAACTTCGCTAATGATCCCACTGCTTGGGCCTGTAGGTAGCGAAATTCAGCGACGAGCTTGTCTGTGGTTTTGTTGGCTAATGACGAGGTTGATGGGTTGGGTGGGAGAGAGGCGAGGAAGTCGCCATAAGCAGGCGATAGCTGTAGCTTGACATCTGTATGCATAAGTAATCTAGGTATACCCTTTACGTACGCCAGACATGATTACCATCTATTGTTTCGCATTGGGTCAGGTTGCTGTAATTCTGTCCGGTGAGGAGACTATTTCGGTAACCTCGAACAATCCCTTCGATATATCTGCAATGGTCAACCAGGATCTTCGGACGATATGGCTCACAGCGTACCCTCCATTCACATTGAAGAACAGGCCCTCCATAGCGATGAAGACTGTTCAAGAAAGCTAGGTTTCGTAGTAGTTGAGTCAAGAAGTAATGATGCTTGTGTTCGAGCGATCGCAGACTGGTAGGGCTGGATATAGTACTAAGCTTATACTGGCTAGCGTATCTTTCGAACCTCGCGAAATTTTGTCGAAACAATTTGGACGGTAGTTTGAGCAGGGACGGGAGTAGCAACAGAGCGTTCGCGCTTTCAATAAGTACGATGGGGCTCTTCATTCTTCAGTAGGCAACTGCGACTAAACCACTAAATCGCCGCACTACTAATTGTGTTGCAGAGAGACTCCTGTGGGATATGCTCTTTTAAAGGCTAAGAGCTCCAAGATACTCGAGCAAGATGGTGCTGTGGGCGGGGACGAATCCGCTGAAGGCATATGCAGCTTGTATGTACAAGTAACCCTCTACGGCTCCTGGTCAGCTCCTTTCTTGCTGAATTGAGATGGACGACTGATCGCACCTTCCTTACTTTGCAGACTTAAATTGAAAGACTTTCATAAATTCGACAGCGCAGCTACTGGTCAGTCATTACAGCTTTTCCAGATTTAATACGGATCTCCTAGACTCAGTGACAACGTTAATGATTCTTGCAGCTCTGGAACAAGCTGCTGCACTTGTGGAAGGAAAGGTCACACCTCGATTGTCTGGCTTGCTAGATTCGATCAAGGATGAAAAAAAGGTGTCATTGGCGGTCGCTGACCCCAAGCTCGGTATTCCAATACTTTACAGAACTAGCCAAGGGTCTCACAGCTAATATACGTAGCCAATGCTATCAACAAGCTGCCCCAACTTTCTCTGAAACTTATCTCGGATTCTACAACCAACGACCTTTACCGAGCCATTCGTAACCACCTCCCATCCCTGATCCCAGGGCTTCTACCGCAAGATATCTCTACAATGTCACTTGGCCTCTCACACTCGCTGTCAAGACACAAACTCAAGTTTTCGCCGGACAAGGTCGATACCATGATTGTTCAAGCAATCGCTCTTCTAGATGATCTCGATAAGGAACTTAATACATATGCTATGCGGGTGAAGGAATGGTATGGATGGCATTTCCCAGAAATGGGCAAGATAGTGAATGACAATCTGGCATATGCGCGTGTCATTCTCAGCATGGGCATGAGGACGAGCGCTGCAGAAGCGGACCTTGCAGAGGTATTGCCCGAGGAAATCGAGACGGCTGTTAAGGCTGCCGCAGAGATTTCGATGGGCACGGAAATTACACGGGAGGACTTGGACAATATTCAAGCTCTTGCCGAGCAGGTTGTCAGCTTTACAGAATATCGCGCTCAGCTCTCAGGCTATCTTTCTGCTCGCATGGCGGCAATCGCCCCTAATCTCACCGCTCTGGTGGGTGAACTTGTCGGTGCTCGATTGATTGCCCATGCGGGGAGCCTCATGAATCTGGCAAAGAGTCCTGCGAGTACCATCCAGATCTTGGGAGCTGAAAAGGCACTTTTCCGAGCGCTGAAGACCAAGCACGATACCCCGAAATATGGATTGATCTACCACGCTTCACTGATAGGTCAAGCCACTGGGAAGAACAAGGGCAAGATCGCCCGGATGCTCGCTACAAAAGCAACAATGGGAATACGCGTCGATGCGCTTGCGGATTGGAGTGCTGAAGGAGAAGGCAAGGGGGATCTAGTCACGGAAGAAGAGAAATCAGCGCATGGTGTTGCCAATCGATTGAAACTTGAGCACCGCTTGGCGAGTCTTGAAGGAAAGCCGATACGTTCCAAAGGCGTTGCTATCGCTCCAAATGGCGTGTCATACCAGCCTGGGAAATGGGAAGTCAAAGAAGCGCGGAAATACAACCCTGATGCTGATGGTCTTGCTGGTGATGAGCCCGCCGCTGCTGCGCTAGTCTCCAACAAATCGAAGAAGGACAGGACAAACGGTGTCAAGTTGATCGAAGAGATTTCAGAAGAATCAATCAGAAAGACGAAGAAAGACAAATCCAATAGTATCAAACCTATCGAAGAGGTCGTTCTTGATGCAGTGAAAGAGGGTGCTGAAAGTTCGGACGAGGAGGAGGCGGAAGAGGAAAGCTCGGACGAGGTCATGGAAGATGAGCCCGAAGGAGTATCTGAATCGGCCACGTTGCAGATAGGAAAGGAAAGCAAGACCAGTGGACTCGAGGAAGAGGCAACAGCTGGAGCTGACGAGTCCGAAACGATATCTACCGTGTCAGCGGACAGTCCCGACTCCCCGCCTTCACCCACCCAACAGGAGATCAATTGGCAGTCTTCGATCCTCGGGAATACGAAAGTCGCGAAAAAAGCACGGAAGCTGGAGAGGCATGCGCGGAAGCTTGCTATGTCAGAGGATAGAAGTGTTGCTAAGAAGCTGAAGAGAGAGAAACTGGCACGAAGACTGGACCGCAAGGCAAGGCGGCAGAAGAGGGCAGAGCAAATTGAGAGACGAGAGGAGAGGGACGATGATAAGTTTGGGACCGCAGCCAAGCAGGCCGGACTAACAATAAGCCGGTACAGGAGGAAGCTCGAGAGGGGTGAGATCGAATTCGTCGATGGCAAGCCTGTGGCTATCAGCAAAAAGGACATCAAGAAGGCGAGAAAAGCGGCGGAAAAGGCCGAGAAGAGAGATCCAGCGGAAGCGGCTACGAATGGTGATTCAGGCAGCAGCAAGAAAAGGAAGAGAGATGGAGACGGGGCAGAGGCAGTGGAGAAATCCGAAAAGAAGAAAAAGAAGTCTCATGCATGATGGAATATCCCGGGGATGATCCCCTGAACGCGACGTCATTTGGGTGGTTTATGACCGGCCACGTTGACTATATGTCTATGTGGTCGAGGCGCCCGGCGTTTGTTGTATATGACACTATTGCAGGGTATTCTTGAGTCTGCTGTGGAGGCGGGATACCACGATCTCTGGGCATGTTCATGTAGCTTTCACCAAAGAACCAACCGGGTCTACAAAGTATACACTCGATGTACAAGTGTTGATACTCTCTCCCTCGAGACAGATGTTGCGCGGTGGAGCAAGCTTCTGATAGGCATTTAGTGGATAGAATACGCAACAATAAAATAGTATTGAATCAGTCCAAAGATTGGTAGAAATGAACATGGAGCCATGTGCTCCAAGTACAGCTTCCGACCAAAAGTGTCCTTGCGCGCCATGCAGAATCACAGAACTGATTGAAATGCCGCAACTTCATAGATCAGCACCACGATGAAGGTGAGTCTGCTTGAGTAGAAGGCTGTGAAAATGTTACAATCCTGAAATAACATACTGATTCTTACCAGATAATCGAGACTCAATCCGCCGTTCTATCCAACTACGAAGTCCTATCTCACATCAATACCACCCTCGCCAAACCCCGCACAACACCTCTGGCGCATCAAAATGTCTCTACAGTACTCAAAGAGGTACCAACTCCCTTGTCCTTACTTCCAAGCCCCACTTATACAATCAACATTCCACAGATAAAAGACTACCTCGCCCCACCGCCCGACTCTCGGTCCCCGATCCCACCCTACGCAGATCCCTCCAGCTTCTCCCCCGAAGCTTACCGAGCGCTGATGCAAGGCTTGGAGCCGTACGGCTTGACCAAATCCGAAATACTAATGATATGCAATCTGCGACCTGGAGAGCAGACGTTGTTGGATTGTGTAGTGGAGGAATGCGACGAGCGTTTCTCGAGTGAGCAGCAAGAGGAGATCCTGAGGATTGTGAGGGATGCACTTGGGATTAAAAATGAGGAGGATGCGGTTGGGGGTGCTGTCGAGGGGGAGGGAAATGCGGATGCTGTGATGGATGAAGGGAGTGGGGTTGCGGAGGTCGAGGGGGATAGGTGAGATGGGATTCGATTGAGCCGATTGCATGGAATGGGCGTGATGCTAGTCGGTATGGAGCGACTATGATATGACCGAGAGATGTCATACGTTCACGATGTTACGAAGGCTATGTGCCGATCATGGAAGGTGACAATGGGTTTGCCCTCCCTCTAAAGCGAATGGCTGCAGCTAACAATTGCCAGATACAACAGTACAGTAGCACACTTCGTCTTCGCGGAAGCACTATCACCGGTCGTCCGCTGCGTTAATCGAAGTCGATCTGGTACAAAACACCGTATTGCATGCTGAAAGTCTGAATCGCCAGAAGCCTTTGCAGCTGCCAAATAAGTACCGTCCCACCCAGAACACATTCCGAAACCGGGCCAACGGGCATTTCATTGACGAAATTGACTAACATTTGTTCCGATGAATAAATTGGAGCAGTTGTGGCCGTACGAGGTCAAAGTGGTCCGGAGCGTCCACATCACGACAGACTAGTTCTTGGCCGTCTACTACTTCGTCAAGAATATCCACAAACGACACTGTACCCCCACTGCCATTCCGAATCCTCCCGGTACTTTCGATGGACATCGCTGAGTGTTTTCCAAGAGTCATACTTTGGGAGAATCGCCTTCGTGGCTCTGGCGAGCTCCTCCAATATCACCGCTGAGATCTTCCGAAACTGCTCGCTGATCTGCGATATGCTGACCATGAGCCGATCTGCTCGGATCATCATGTCCCAGAATGCAAAAGTGCCACGGTTGGTGTATGGGTTGTATATGCGGAAGGCTCCTGGTGGGTAGATGTTTCTTATTATGGAGAGGAGCAACTCGTTTGGGAGGGAGGAAATGGCATTGAAGAGGGAAACTACCCCGAGGGAAGATTTTGATACGCATTTGGTCTTCTTACATCCCCGATACTGGCTTACAAGTCTCGTGAGTCTCTTCATGCCCATATTGTTGTTTACTATCTGGTCTGGAAGCTTTTATCCGACAGTTGCTGTCTGCAATTCTGTCATTTTCCTCCAAAAATTTGAAGATTGGCGCTCAAGAAGTGCTCTCCATATTGCGTCCGCAAAATACGGTTTCAAACCCCGATCTAAATGTCTCAATTCACTCAAGAAAGAGCCCGTGACGTCCAGAAAACCCTCGGTGTCCCCACGTTCAAGGCGATCAAAGGGGCCTTGATCACCGGCTAACCCATTAGCAAGGAGTGACATTATCCAAAGCGGATACATTTCCAGTGGAGCAAAATAATCCCTGCCAGACGAAGGATTGGGCGGCCAACAGATGCCAACACACTTGGCGAAGGAATCTGGTGCTTCCGTCATACATCCGTTGATTACTGGCACACATCCCAAGCGTTATAATGGTTATCTCGGATATCTCTCTTGATTGTGGAGAGTACGAATCTCCCTTCTCTAACTGTCCATAGTGTAGGTTTTGGTTTGATGAACAGGGCACGTTATTAGCATCGGCCGAAGCAAGAAACATCCTCCATTACGGCCTTAACAACGACGTGAAGGCCCTGGCACGTGGGGTTACTTGGGCCAATATTCCATTTGCCTTCATAACGGGTTTGCGGGAATTGTATTTAGATGTGGTCGTCGCGGTGAAGTCCACGATTGAGATAGATCAGGTTGATGGACAAAGCTTCGCATTGGTCAACATCTTGCGGAATCCGGGCCGCCTATTGATATCAGAAACCCCAAGTTGACACACTTTGTTCACGACAATTTTGGAAGTCCGCCACGCGGCATCTTGGCTTTGGAAGGAAAACCATGGCCATGCCACTGCAGGAAGAGAATGATAAAGCTTGAATGGCAAACATCGTTCTAAGCGCGGTCATGACTGGGTATCAACAACCCCTTGTAAGGGTCGAGTGCTGGAGTATATTGAAGTTTGAATCAAGGGATTGGATTGGGTAGAGGCCATCCATCGCCACGGCAAGGGACAAATATATACATTCTCCGTATTCTCACCCACTAACCCTCAAATGCCTTTGATTCGTGATCTGGCACACTCAAAAATCCCTATACCCCTTCCCACCGCTAGTCATCTCCTCCCCCATCCTCCTATGCTCCTCCCCCGGCCTAACCCACGCCTCACTAGCATCAACCAAAACCCCCTCCCCAAACTTCCTCCGACAAAACTCCACCACCTGTTTAATCTCCCCCACACTCTCCCCCTCCAACCCCTCCCTATCCCCCTCCTTCCTCTTCACCAACCCCTCCACCCTCCCAATAAACTCCTTAGCCCGCTCCTCCCCCTCCCACACCTCCTTGAAGACCTCGCTGTCGGCAACATTGCTATACCACGCCCTCGCATTGTCGTAGTCGCCCTCGATACGGTGCAGGATGCCGTGCAGGAACATGCCTTCGTAGGCGGGCGGGGCTTGCATGTGGCGCACGAGGAAGTGGGCGGATGGGAGGTCGGCGTTTAGGATGTGCAGGGCGGCTTCGAGGGTGGGGTGGAGGGAGAGGGAGGAGATTTTGGCGGTTAGAGGTGCGGAGGTGGAGTGGCCCGGGGGATAGAGGGGTGGGGGGAGGGTGAGGATGTGGGCGTAGAGGGCGGAGAAGGTTTCTTGGGGTTGGGAGGACATTGTTCTGATTTTGGTATGGGGAAGGGAGAGTGAAGGAGTTGGGCGAGAGCGGAAGGGAGAGGTGGGATGGTAGACGTCATGATTTTGACGGTGATAGACTTTCAATGCTGAGGCTAGTCTCCATGCTTTGAAGTGGTTCGACAGCATTAGTCAGTGTGATTGTGGATGCAATATGATGTATATCGAATGGTGGTGTAAGTTTATATGTTGGGAAAGCCATGCTTCAAAACGGCATCTGTTATGTAAATACAGATAGTGGAAAATTTGGAAAACGATCAGCAACATGGCGCAGCGGAAGCGCGCCGGGCTCATAACCCGGAGGACCCAGTTAGTTTGCCCGCAGCTAACTTTATGATCGTTCAATCTAACTATTTCACTAGCGATGTAAGATAATCGTTAATAACCTCTCCAACTTTCAACTAATATTATCACAGCGAAACGTGGTGTTGCTATCCTTTCTTGCTTTTTTTGGTAGACTACCTAGGAGGTCAAGTCGCAACTCGAAGCTTTAGATGATTTACTAGTGGAATATTGTACTATGTTCAAGGGGTCACGGGGTGAAGGGATCGTCTACCCTTCGAGTACATGCGGTAATCATGCTATACTCGCTCATGTAGCAGATTCTAGAGCAGGTGTTGTTGGCTCCCGTTCATGGTCTGTCTTCTCCATGAAACATATGTTGAATCGGCAGCAGAGATATGGAGTTCTCTAAGCTAATGGTTAGCTACGATGCTGTTCAAGGGTCAACAGCCTGGTAAAGAATGGGACTTCGGACATTGCTTGAGCGTATGAGTTATCAGTTATTCAATACATAGCTGTTTCGGCTTCAGTGATGATTAATAGCGCGCTTGCTAACATGATATCATGATCTCAATGGAAACCGCCACCACCCAAGATGTGCGAGTGTCTATGAATCGTTCCAGAGATGTTCCTTGCTACCTAAGGCTCTCATGTTTTCATTGGCATGTCGTTCTATCCTACGCATCTCCGCCAAGAGTGGTTCATCGGCGGTGACGCGTCGATGCCGGGTCATGCAATGCATGTGAAAGTAGGTGCTTCGACCATGTTTGTAGGATCCACGAAACTTCAATACTGATCCCACCGATAATTGTGTCTCAGCCTGTCTGATAATGACGTGAACAGACACTCATGTCTGGAATTACAAATGGTTCAATTCATGCCGAGGGTTTTGCGCGTCTCTGGGTGTCGAAGCTTGTAAGCGTCCCAAAACTCAGACAGGTATATTGGAGGTGCTTCCTCCAAGATGGGCTCGGAGTTGCTCCCAACATATTTTCGGATGTGACGAAGATGAAAGGAAGTGTATATGCCAATCATATTTGGTACACTTCATGAGTGCCATATATATATCGATCTGAGTACGTAAAGGGAAGAGTCGACGCTTTCTTTGACGGTTGTCTGGATTACTGAAAGGTCTGCTGTACCTCCGGGCGATGCAGCACGACACTTGTACTCGATATGATGGGCCGAGTCTCCTTGGCCGATCAAATGTCGTATCTTTAGCGTAGTCTTCAAGATGTTAGGTTTCTAGCGCTTTGTCCTTACATATCGCCAAAGATCACGGTTCATGCCCTAGGTCTTTGAAGATAATGAAATGGAGCATCCTTCGTAATACATTCAGAGCCCGGAAGTAGGATCATATTAAAGTGGTGCTATAGCCATTTGGTAAGGAGCAGAAAACCTCATCTACTTTACTCGCTATCATCGCTGACATTGAGTTCATTGACATCACTGCCCAATTCTAGAAATTGGGCTAGTCGGGCTTCAACGTCGACCTCCACCTTTTTCAGTCGTTGATAACCTCCTTCACCAGCCGGCCTGACATACTCCTCGACTTCAACAAACCTCGTTTGCTGAATTTGCCTGAATAATTGGAGCATTTCAATAACATTAGAATCATCTTTCATATCGCTCCTCCCTACTGCGAAGACTCCGTGCATTGTCAACCAGTCAGGCACGACTATGAATTTGAAAGTCTGTCGTACCGATGTAGCAGCACATTGGTGCTCGGATAAAAGTTGCAGGATTCGTATGATCAATAGTCTCGTATGTGGAAAACCAAGTCTTGCCTCTCCATCATCATCGGCCCGCCCCCATACAGCAGCTTTGCTTGTCTTCAGCCAAATGTGGCGAAGACGTTGGAGTGAGTGAGCATGTATAAATCCTACGGCATTTTCGTTGACAAGGTCTGTATCAACAGCAGCAGGCTCGTCACTGCGTAGAGGAATGCTGGCGGTATCGTTCCGGAAGAGAATTGGGTGATCACGATTGTTCTCTAGACTGTCATATCGGATCGAATTATTCGTTGCGAGATCCAATTGGAAAACATTTTTATCGTAGAGGAGAGGGATGGTTTCGAAGTGAATTTGCTTATTTACGCAGAGGATGGAGGGATAAAGGTTGAGAGGGCCTCCCCGTCCTGTCCGGTCATGCCAGAGGTTTCTGAGGGGATGTACATTCCCAGGAGCTAGACAGAGAAGCTCTTCGTATATCTTTGTTCTCAATTCTTGCGGTAACGCGAGCAGCGGGGATGGTGGCCAGCTCATGGCCATGCTTGCAGTCTCGTAGTATTATATAAGAAGTATAACGTGAATGAATACTGCGATTAGTGGCAGTGCCTGCAGGTTGGTCACGATGAGCTGCCGGAGCCCGATCTACATATTCTCGGACTAGGCTGATTCTTGGTTAGCTCTACGGTGAGGCATAAGCCTTTATTCTAGAATAGCACCTCGGCAGCTCAATTCCATGCACATCTCCATCTCCATATCGCCTCCGTACCAAGAGATGATAGTCTAAAGCTTGCTGATATGATGATAAGTTTGCCAGATGGGTATGTCCAATAGCTTGCTTTCTGTGACTTCGCGCAAAGTATCGAGCGCTGCGGCTGCTCATGCAACTCAGAAGACTCAGCCCGGACAAGGCTGCAAAGAGCTGTTCATGACCTGAACCCAGCTCATGTCCTTCTACACTGTCTAAACAATTGCCCAACTCATATTGCTGACTGTGAGTATGAGCTTTGGCTTCAGCATATCCGACTTCTTTGCCCTCGACGGGTTGGCACTGAAGCTGTACGATGAATTCAGAGAGGCGCCTGGGGCTTGCCGGGCTTTTGCAAATGAGCTCTTGTTGTTTCATCAAATCTTAGACAAAATAGGGCACCTTCAAGAGGAAGCCCAACTCCTCGGAGCATTCGAATTCCTCGGAGCATCCGACCGAGCTGCTCTGAAGACATGTGCAGATAGCTGCAAAGAACTCATATACGTGCAGATTTATGGTGCTGCTTGTGTTCCTATCGTATTGCAGAATCCTGGAACGATTCCTAGAACTTCTTCCGAATCTAGTAATTTGATTCTGCAGCGTGGGCCAGACGGCGAGGATCGATTTCTCAGAGCATGGCGTCAAAAATGCGGGGAGAGGAAGTTTGCTGCCAGAATTCCACAGCTTCAGCGAGCCGTCACGGCTCACATCCAAAGTCTGACGGCTTTCTATACTCTCATCATTCGGTACGTACAGTTTCATCCATTTGGGAGCGATCATTGATCAATGGAATGGTTCAGCTTCGGACAGCTGAGAATGCTTGGTTGCCAAGACCGATTGGAGACTCTACATGAACAAACCCAAGAATACCTCGAAGATACCCATAAGTCTATGAAGAAGTCACAGATACGACTCGAAGCCGCTTCCGAGCGTCTCGAACGATCCCAGGCAATAATGAAACGTCAATTGCAAGGTATCCTAGCATCGCAGCAAAGACAGGAAAATCCAATTCTGTCACAAAGCCTTGACGCATCTTCTCCTGAGGGGCGTGAGACATGGATGAATCTAGGTAGACTTTTGAGAGCAGAGGGTATTACTCCTGCAAGAATTAAGCAAAACCCTGAAATTCTTGTCAAAGCTATGAAGACCACCTTACAGGATGACGAGCTATCAAATACTCCACAGTCTTATCATACAGCATGCGAGTCGTTGCCAAACCATCATTCCACATTCACAGATCTAAATGGCAGTCGCTCATTCGCGCAAGATTCAGTCAGCCTCCTTAGTTCTGCACCACCCCGCGGCCCAATCTTCACGAACGAATTTCTGGAGAGACACAACGGGCCGGCACGTTCACTTGACCAAGATGCGAATGTTAAGGATGGACTACGATCTCTCCTACAAGGCATGGACGACTACCGATTGCATGATGACCCTGAAGACGTCAATGAGGATGATGGGATCAATTTAGAAGGATTGAACGGTGATATCGCGACTACCGACGGAATAGTATCTAGGCACTCGAGAAAATTGCCGGACGCGATAGATCAGAACAATGGTTTCTCGGACGGATTTTGCGGGCTACACGGAACACCCACAGTGCATCACGGATTCTACCGTTTCCACTGTAACGACACTTGAGGGAGGATACCTTGATAGAGCACTGTGGGACGCTCGCGGGAGGACGAGACTATAGTAGATAATTGTTTCAGTCCATATTCAAGGTGGAAGAGACGAGTTCTTCAATGGTATCGCGACACCGATATCCCACTTGACCAGGTGTTGAAAGCAGAGTACTAGGACTCTACATTGTGCATTCCATATCTCAATACTGATGAGTTACGAACCAAATCCAATGTTTTTACAGCAAAGATCGAACATAGGAGTCATCAAACACATCTATTAGCTACCGCTATGCATTACCCGTCTACGTAACTCCCAGATGCTTGCAATATTCAAAATACAAGCTCGCTAATATTCCACTTCTCATCTATAACAGTCAACAACTCATAGCTCGCATGCGACAATGCCAGGGGCTGCAAGGCTAACCACGAGGCCAGAGGTGAACATGACAGCAGCACCTTGAAAGCTGAGTGGGCTGGGGCTTGTGCTGGATAAGCCTCCGGTGGTGGAGCCTGAGCCTTTGTTGGTGAAGCTGCCGTTGTCAGTGCCGACAGAAGAGCTCCCAGAGTAGCCGGAAGAGGAATCGCTGCTGGAGGGCCCGCTGTTGCTGAAGCCGCCCCATGTGTACCCACTGCCGGGGGTATATGATGAACCTCCAGTGCTGGAACCGGTCGATGAGGCTTTGACGCCAGGCGCAGTGCCGGATGCCGTGGGGTTGTTGCCCGTGGAAGAGGTGGAGTTGAGAGACATGAAGCGGCCGCAGCGATAGCGGGTGGCACAGTGCCTTGGCTAGTATTGGCTGCAGCTTTCTTATATGCGTCCAGAGTGTTGAGTGAGGGAGGTGGTCTGAACCAATCATCAGTCATACGACCAAGAGGTAAAATCATGGTGGACTCACGCTTGGTTGACGACCATGGCCATTCCCATCCGACAATGACTTCCCTTCGTTTGCGCGCAGTATACACAGATTGGCTTCGTGTCACTGACTGTGACGACGAAGGCCACAGGGTCGGGGCCTGCGCTCAGGGGTTGGAAGGCGGAGAAGAAACCGCCGGCGAGTGGGTGGCAGGGGTCTGCGAAGCTTCGTTATACGACGGAATGGTTTTGGGGAAAGTAGCTGTGTGTTAGAGTGTCGCCGACCGCGATTGTCATTGTTGATGGGCTGAATGCGAGCTTGGCGTCTGCACCGATGGTGAGGGGGATGTTTTTGGCGAGGGTGAGGAGAGAAAGGAGAGAAGGAGAATTGTGGGGATGGTTGAATGCATTTTGTGGTTGATTATCTGGGAGTGTTTCGCGGATGGATGGATGGATGGATGAATGAATGAATGAATGATCGAGGATTCAATATCATTCGGCAAAAGTCAGTTGACTAGAAAAACTACAGAAACGACGTTGATAAGACCCGAATGAAATATACTCAAGGAAATATGCAAGATAGGAAAATAGATGTCCTTAGACTATCGCACAAGAAGACGCAGTCTTCCGTATTCTTATACCTAAGCCACCTCCAAGCAACCGTAAAATTTCTATATGATGAGACTTAAGATACCTACGCGTACCACAGGCTGATATATTCTATGGTATGCCTGCCTCCTTGAAAACAGCAAAACCCAGATATAGCATAAGTAGCAATAAGAAACCAACCTTCCTACTACCAAGATACAAGATACAAGTCTAAGGTAGCTAAGCGCAGAAGCAGGCAAGACCTATTCTATGCTAGACCCTAATCGTCCATTTACACTGTTTACGAATGAGCCAGCTGAAATCCGCGCAAAGGTATTCAGATATTGTAGAATAGCGAGATGTGGCTTTTACCTCCGTGAGTCGGCGACTGGTGGAAGGTTAGGATTGCTTGGGGGTTCGGTTGCCCTATAGGGTATGATGAGGATGGTGTGGTGGTAAGCGCTCGGTTTATGAGGGATGAGGTATGATGGTGGAGGGTTGGATGACTGTGTTTGGTGCGGAGGTCTTTTGGGGGAGGGAATTGGGACGGTCAGCGCTCGACATAGTAGGTGGCTGGTTTCTAAATTGATGCCATTTGCTGTACTGGTTAAGGTCGATGATTGGATGGAGTTAAGAAGCATACTTATGATTGGCCTCTGAGAGCGAGGTTTGAACAGAGGCAAAGTAAATCTGGGATAGGCGCACTAAACTCGTCTGGACCTTCAAGCCTCATTTACCTCACTACCTCAGGCTCGTCAGCATCATTAAGTCAAATGGTTCAGCGATCATAACACTTCGCAAATACTAAGGCACTCAGACACCTTCATCACCTGTGGACAGGACTCGCGAATTAGTCATTGCGCAGCTGATAGGCTCACTGACTGAAATATATGGTCTGGCTGGGTTACAGTGACTGACATGAAATGCAGCAGTTATCTATCTTTACTGCACCATGATCTGTCTGGACATCAGACAGTTGTCATAGCTTGCAATTTATGATAGTGAGGTGTAGACTCGATGCAGTGGATCGAAGCCTCAACACTTCTCGATTGGATCCTTGCAAGATCAGCACACCCCAGCAATTGATTGCCACCCAAGTATGTTGTAATGTAGACTGCATGCATTCAATGACCGAATCAAAAGCACCGTTTCCTGCTCTACCATACTCTTGATTTCCTCGCCGTGTTCTGTGATAACTGTAATGTCACTGAAGCCTGAACCTCGGAGCACTAAGAGCCTATTTCGCTTCAAAGGTTCACAGTGATCCGCGGCGTCAATTATCTCTTCACGGGCGTCTCCCTATGGCTCTCGCTTCCAGCTATCTGCTCGTTCTCCCAATCGCGCATCGAACGTTCCACTTGATCGACGTACGTGGCAGTCTTGAATATTGAAAGAATTTGATCATCGTGTGGTGTGTACCCGGATTCCATCAGCCTTCTCACTTCCCAGAGACTCGCGTTTGCGGCATCCACAACTTTTGGGTCTCCGGCAAAGTCTTTGCAGTAGCCCGACAGGGAGAGATCGGCACAATACATCCTCTTGATGCCTTTGATGCTAGAGAGTGCGCTCTTCAGATCGTTTGTGAGACCGCGAATGGACTCTGGCAAAAAGAAACTCAGGAATGGACAAATCTTCCACATGCCGCTTGCATGGCCTCGGCGGTCTGCAGGTAGCTGGAAGGACAAGCTAATGGTTTCCAGATGATGAGCGCTAGCAAACAGTTGCAGCGCTTTTCTGACAAAATCTCCAACCTTAACCCATGGGTCTTGGATTGTCCAGAGTGAGGTTTCAACCGCTGCGAATGGAGGAAAGGTAAAGCGAAGCTCAAGGTGGCGAATCATCAGTCTGTGTTGACTCCCTATGGTGAGCAGCCAGTCATACATGAAGATGTAATCGCAGCGAGTAAGCATGCAGGTTTCCAAGTGTGCCTGTGTAACTCCGTTCTTGCTACATTCCTCAGCGTCGAGCTCGTACATCAAGTTACCGTACTCGGTGTCATCGAAGCAGAAGATATGGCTGCCGTACAGGACTGCGGCTCCTTCGTCGTGGGCCTGCTGGCAAGTTCGCAGTAGTCCCGAGCCGCTCTTTATCGTTCGAGCAGCGAGACCACCTTTTCCACGGCGGCGGAAGTAGGTTGGATCTGGGTTGATAACATTGCCACCACACGATGTTTGAAATATCTCCCCGTAGATCATGACTCGTATCTCAAAAGGGAGACCAAAGAAAGGGAAGACCATTTCGACTGTAGCTATTTCACCGCAAGTCAGTCAGTGGAGATAAGTTTGAAATGAGGATACTGACAGTAGTATGACAGCCAAGGATCTTTGTAATGTGTGTTGGAACGAATGCTGGTTTTGTTGAAAAAGAATGAAATGGAAGAAGCGAGGTGACTAAGAAGTGGGACTTCCTTGGTAACGGGCTTTCTACGACATTAACCTATTTTGTCGCCTCAAGGCTCTAAAGCACGTGATAGTGAGCGCTTTGCCCAGAATCTCTACTACTTGGTGGGAGATCTACCAGTCACAGCTCTTCCCTAGGCAAACTTCTATCGATGAGTCTAGTGATGGCACGTCCTCTGCAAGCTAGAAGAATGATGTCCCATCAACACCGAATGTATATTGGCCGGACAACACCACTGACCTCGACATGATAGACTGTTGACCACCGATGACATGGCATCACTCCGTAGCAACAATGAAACCAAAATCGTCACAAAAAGAGTCGTAAACCTCCTCCCAGGAGAACTCATCAACAGGGAGAACGACGGCTTTCAACACTCCAGATCCTCTTTCCGATCAGCCTGACGTCGATCTTGTTCTACTATCTCACATAATGATTTCGGCAAAGGAAGTCAGCTACATCAATACGATTCGGATTCAAAGCCTAACAGGTACTGGTCCTGAATCGGGCTACACAGAAAGGCATGTTCCTTGTGAGATAGGCTCCACCAAACGTAACGGAGCAGGTGAATATGCAAATCTCACCTACAGTTCAGCAATTGAGGCACCGGACGAGTAATCTGAGAGAAAATGTGGCGCTGGCGGTGATGTGGATCATCGACGTACACCATCTGACCAAGGTCGATGTGAATATTATACCCCACGTGGTGTAGCAATGGTGGGAATGGGATAGTGAAACCTGACCATTTAGAGAAAAAGGAGGTGGAAGTTGCATCGAGGCGACCACGCCATAAAGATAAACAAACCGCACCTAGTGCCGCCGCTTTATCGATAACGAATTCCTCTCACGACGTTTGTAAGGAGACCTCGCAATCTCGGATAAAATTTTGCAGAGGAGCTTCAGCTTTAGACTGGTATCAGTGAGGGCTTCGACTTTATCTTGATGAGTATACTTGAGGATAATAAAACCAAAGCCTTACTCCAATTTATGGACCGGAATAAAAGAACGTTGCTGATTCGCGTAACTCCGTACTCTTGATTTCCTGTCTACACCGATCATAGTCTTACTCGAGACAGGTTATGGTTACTCGGCTTACATTCTGCATGCCGGCCACTCAAAGAAAAATCGTCTCGAATTAACGTGCCCTCTTTGACCAGTATCTTATCGAAAAACCTCCTCAGATCATTCCGATCTCTGGTTCCCTTCAACCGCAGGTCCAAAACTCTCCAAGAACCGCCATAGAATCTTCTCCCTCCACCCTTTCCCCTTCCAATCATTCGCCTTTTCCCTTGGGAACTTACCCACAACATCAAGCACAGTATCATCATGCGCAAGAACGGTGAAAACATTATCATACCCGTCAAACTCCCCCACCTTCGCCACACTATCCTTCGCAGCTTCCACATCATTTGCAGCCGCTGGACTCGGTAACAGAAACGGCTCCGTCGACGCCCTCTCCGACGGATGCAGACGGTGTATTGACGCAAAGAGCGAGCCAGGACATACACCAGCATGAATGCTCGGTATAGGTGACGGATCAACGACCTCGGGCAAGGGAAGGTACGGCGTCGGTCTGATCACGCCACCATGATGTGCACAATCGCCGCCTAGAAACATGAACGTGTCCGGAGCCGTACTAGTCCGACATAATCCGCACATATGTCCTATCGCATGACCTGGCGTGTCCAAAAGGTAGAAACTCCCGTCATCGAAGAAGTCGATGGCGTTGAACCGACCGAGCATCAAGCTCGAGTCTTGGAATGATATTTCGCGGAGCGTGCGCCCTTTGTATGCGCTTTCTGAAATTTCACCATTCGAATTGCTAGGAAAGCCGGGAAGGAGCGCGTCTTTGAAGCCAGGGCCGACGATTAAGTCGGTGGAGGGTGGGAAGGTGGAGGGGTCTCCGCTGTGATCCCAGTGATGGTGGCTAGCGCACTGGTCAGCATCATACAGGATATACACCACACCAATTGCATGTTCTAAAGAACATTCCGACTCAAATACCTCCATATAATACCCTCAACACCACCAAGATCCACCCCACCATCTTGAAGTATCTCCGCAACGTCCTTCTCCACACTGACATCCCAACCCCTCCCCTTAATCCTCGTCACCACCGCTCCAGGCCCATTCTCCCAATCCTTCCTCGCCCCCAGATCGAACAGGAATTTACGATGAGAGGGCGGATGTTCGATGAGGAAGGAAAGGGCGGGACAGGTCAGGTGGTTGAAACCTGCGTATAGGGGTTCTACGAAGGTTTGGGATGGGATGTTGGATATGCGGGTGGTGGTGTCGATTATTGAGATGGTGACGGTGGAGGTGGAGGGGGGGATGTGGAGGGGGGGTGGGGGGGTGGGGGTGAGGGACATGGGTGGGGATTTATTGAATAGAGGGATAGGTTTGGAGGATATAGGGACTATCCGTGGGAAACTTACTATTGTACAAGGTAATTTCTTATGCTACCACGCAAGAGGATCGAATTGCATGATTCCGCCACTCCAGGCTTAGCGTACTCAAAACCCTTGCGACTCTTTGGCGCTCACGGCGCTACATAACATGAGACCACAACTGCAGAATATCATTCCAAATCCTACCTTTCACACACCTCTCCACTTATCCAGCAGCTTACCACAATCCACCCCGCACGATTGACGTTATACATCATACTCATCACATCATTCAATAGTACTTGACCTTCTGCCAAATCAAGCAGATCAAGAGCGTAAGATAGTATACCATCAAGATCTTACCTCACATGAATATATACATATATACATATAATGAAATGATATTATCATATCCGTCTATCTTGTAGAGGAGTGAGACTGGTCGCGGATTCAATACGAAAGAGTTAAGAGATAATTTGACGCTGGTCTAAGTATCTGAACCTCCGCAACATCCTGGACAACAGCCGGCGTTGGTATACAAGATCCAACACACGCTCTCTACACAAGGGTAAAACACCTTTAACACAACCCACACAGCCACCACCTTCCGCAGCCTCCGCAACATCCTGAACAAGGACCGCGATTGTACACAAGATCCAACACACCATCTCTTCACAGGATAAACCACCCCAACCACAACCCACAACCCACACAACCACCACCTTCCCCCCATAACTCACTCCCCATCAACCCCCCCACCCACCTTCCTCCCCATCAAAACGCTATACTGCCCCCCCGCCCCCGCCCACACCACCACCCTCCCCCTAACAGCCGTATTATCAACCACACACGCCCTCTCCACCTCCTCGCACTCCTCCCCACCCCCCTGCCCCGCCTGGCCCCGGGCATTGAACCCCCAACTCCACGCCCTCCCGTCCCGCCCAACCGCAATGCAGTGATCCGACCCCGCAGCCGCAAACACCGCATCCACGCCCGGCACCTGCGTCGCCGCCTTTAGGATCCCCGGACGGCCGCGAGCGTCGAGAACGATGTCGTCGTCATCGTCGTTGGTGGCGGCAGGGAGGTTGTGGAGATCGAGACCGGTGGCGAAGTTGTTGAGACGGCCCCAGGTGAGGCAGGCGCCTGTGGCGGTGGTGGCGATGCTGTGGTGGTTGCCGCCTGCGATGTGCGTGATGGGGCCGTGGGCGCGGAGGCTGGGGACGAGGGTTGGGTGGAGGATGTTGAGGAAGTCGTTTTCGCAGGAGAGGGAGGTTATGCCCGTCTGGCAATAGTTATTCAAGCCCCAGGCGTAGACGTCGCCGTCTTTGTGGACGGCGAAGGAGTGGTCGGCGCCGGCGCCGATGTCGATGATGTTTTTTTTCAGGCCGATGGATTGGGGTAGGAGGGCGTTTAGTTTGTTTCGCTCGTTGATGCGGCGGCCTAGTTGGTACTTTTCTCCCATGCCCCAGGCTAGGACGGCGCCGGTGATGGTTAGGGCGATAGCGTGGTTGCTGCCAGCGGCGACTTTGGTGATTTTGTTTGGTGTGGGGATCAGCGCTGGGAACCTTTGGATCCATACTGTGGGGGAGAATGTCGAGTCTCCGTCGACAGACTGTAAGAAGAGATTAGTGATATATTAAAAATAAGATGGATAGGGGCACCTACCTTGAAAGTTCCCCAGCCGTACAACAATCCATCGTCAGTGAGCGCAAAACTCGCATTATCTCCGGCCGCCACCTGAGCGAATACCGTGCCAGTAGGAAACAAAGAGGCGTCGATCTCCGTTGGCGTCGACTCTTTTGGATTGAGGCCACTCGCTTCATCTTCACTGTCACTGTCGCTCTTGTTTGCGTTCGGATCGACCCACGCGGCTTCCCATGTTGTATCTCTGCCCAGCGCACCGAGATCGTTCACTCCCCAGCTGAGCAATTTGTTATCGTTGGTCAGCGCAATGCAATGCATGCCGCCTGCGGCAATTTGCACAATGCCAGCTGATGAGAGGATGGGGTTGAGGCGGGGACGATAGACAGGGTCTGGCTTCGACCCGGCGCCGAGACCAAGGCCGCCCTGTTCATTGGTGCCGCAAACAAAGACATCGGTGACTTCGGTCGGAGGATGATTAAGTATGATCTTCGCAGCGATAGCTTTAGCTTTGGTGGTTTTCGCTTTGGATGCTTTCGCCGTGGCAGCTTTTGGTTTCGTGACTTTGCCAACGTTTCGTGTTTTGCGAGAAGTAGTAGCTTTTGTTTTATTGGTGACTTTGCGGTTGACATTCGTTGCTGGAGCCGAGTATGCGAAATTCTCGGGCTTCTTAACCGCTCTTGGAGGCTGGGTGCGGGTCATTTTTGGCTTGAGAGTAAGGCTGAGCTGTGAGAGCGATAGGTGTAAAAAATCAATACAATTGAATGAAAGAGGATATGCAGATACTTGAGAACTAGCCAGCTAGCTTTGAACGACTGAGAAGCAGAGGTGTTGGAGGAAATCAAGGTGTTGATGTGCTTTATGAAGTATACGAAGGCAAGGTTAGATAAGAAAAAGAGAGGAAAGGTTAGCTGAACACATCGAGCGACTCACATTAACATCATGGAAGATGGCTGGTCATACCTATTGTGTGCGAAGTGGCTGGTCGATATCTATTGTGTTAGATGGTGGCTGGTTAGGGGTCTATTGTCATTATGTGTTTCAAGTTTCCCATTGTCATTTCACTTCACTTCTTCTGTACCAAACGGGGCGTTTCCCACCCATCCCCCAATTCAGCACCAAGCCCCTTCACGCCTGCGCAAATAAAATGCATCCACTATTGATATTGTAGACAGCCAGGTTTGATGGAACTGTACATTCGACAATGGTAAGAGCTCAAAAAGCCAACGATTCGCACACTGAAAATCGCTTATAGTATCATGTGAACAACTGGTTTGAGTCTCCAGGCAGAACGGTGGTCTATACAACGTAGGAACAAGCTACCAACGCCTTTGCTACCAATGCAAAAAAACCCCAGTCTGTCTCGGTACGCCTGGTCAAGGGAAAGGCCGGCGCTGCGTAGTCGATCGTAATGCGCCGGGATGCTGCTCAGTATCAAAGCAGTGCTTCTTATGGTTTGATGAAATACAAAGGGAAGGGAGTGAGTAGCTGGTGATCACATGCGCCATCAGGACATGCTCCACCTCCTGCTATGTAGCCCTTTGGGAAAAATGGGCAGAATCGGGGACTGTCCAGAGGTCAAGAGTGATCTCTGTCAGAACACGGCGGCAAGTCCGCTCTTTGACTGCCTCTTGCTGAAACGTTTGCCCATGAACGAGTCATCTCTGCTAGACTGATGCTTTTGGAGGATGTGACGATTAGAGAGACTAGGCCCGCTCTCGATAGGACCTGGTGAATCAAGATCGAGGCCTCGTGATGACGAAGGTGGGCCGGATTGAAGCTCCCTAAGAGCATCTTCACCAGAGTATGAATTTGATATGCTTTGTGAAAGCGCAAGCTCTCGAGCGGTTTCGATGATGTCAAGCCATTCTTGTGCAGAAGCTGAAGTTGCTGAGCCATCAGATTTCGCACCATTCGGGTCTTCAAAGCTGAAGTGCTTGTCATGCTGTTGCCAGTATTAGAAAGCAACCCACTTCATTCGTTGTGTTCGGAGTACCTACTGTGTCGACGCACCAATACGTCAGGCCTTTCGGATCCTGTAGCTTTCTCCAAGTACAGCCTGCGATCAGCAGCGGTATTTCGATCTTAGACTTCTTCTCTTCACCTCCGGCCGCCACAATGATGATGCGAGCGCTAGATGTAACCATGACCAAACGCTGGCGTTTCTTTGGTGTATTACTTCCGAAAAATCTCGAAAACTTCCTCGGCGTATCAGAGTCACCCTTTTGACCGCCATTCTTGTCATTCGGACTATGTGGAGCTGGAGAGGAATTCACAAGTAGATTTCCAAGCTTTAGTATCCTTTCGTTGTTCCGGGTCAGTACGGGCGACCATTCGATGTCAAGCTGACTAGGTGGCGGTAGTTCGGTGATGATAGTGGGGCTCGGTCGTGGCGCACTGTTGCTTGCTCCCTCAAAGCGAGTGGCTGATGTGCTATGTGATGGTGCGATGTTTGGTGGTAGGCTGTTGCTGTTGTTCTTGATGTATGATCCGCCATTGGCCCTTTTTGGGTCTGCTATTCCAGGAGTGAAGCTCTTTAGCCTAGGCGCCTTTTGCTTCCATAGTCCGCGACCCCAGCTCATCCCATCAAAAAATTCGTGGTTCTTGATATGTTCAATCGACAGGCGGCTGGCTGGATCAAGAACGAGCAATCGTTCGACCAGGTCTTTCGCTACTTCCGGAAAGCCTTGAGGAAATTTGTAATCGAGGGCAACAATCTTTTGGAAAGTCAAGTACTCATTACCAGCTTTGAAAGGGGGTCGACCAGCCAAAAGTTGGTATATGATGCAGCCGAATGCCCACAAATCGCTGGCTTTACAAGCCCGCTTGTCAGTGAGGAGCTCGGGGCTCACGTATTCAGCGGTCCCAACAAATGAATTTGCCTTGTTGTCCTCGGACCCATCCATTGGATCCCCGGCGCCGGGGCCACTGTCGATGGCTCCATCTGCCGGAGGCTTTTTGGGCATATCGAGGATCTTGGCCGTGCCAAAATCAGTTATCTTAACATGCATCTGATCGTCCAGAAGGACATTCTCCGGCTTCAGATCACGATGTATAACCCCTCGCGCATGCATGTAGTCGATGGTGTCTAGGATTTCAGCACCATAGAACCTTGTGCACTCTTCATCGAATGTGGCCATCCGCTTGAGAACACCCAACAACTCTCCGCTACTGGCGAGGTCCAGGACAAAGTACAATGACAGCTCATCTTGGAAGGTATAGTAAAGTCGCACGACTCCCGGATGGTCGGTCAACCGGTTGAGCGTGTCTTTCTCAATGCTTACATACTTCACTTTCTTCTCTTTTATAATATGTTTCTTATCAAGCACCTTGATTGCATATTCCTTGTTCGTTTGTCTGTCTGTCGCTGCTATGACCGTACTGTAAGAGCCCTCTCCTAATGTCCGCCCGAACTGAAAGTCTTTTACGCCTTTCTTTATGTGTTTCAATACCGGTTTCCCATTGGGGTCCAATTCCTGGCGTGTTCCGACAGCGGCACCTCTTTCTTGCCATTCTTCGCTACTTTTCAGAGGTCCATCCTCCATGCCATAAGGCGAGCCTGGGGTTGGTGTTGCCGCAGGTGACCCCGAATTTCCGAGCTGTCCACCTCCCATGCCCCACGAGCTCTTGCGTATGGGCAGTACAGTGCTACCGTTATACGTTTGGCTCTGCCGATAGGCTCGATCTGTATGGGTTGATTCCATCGTAGGCACTCCAGCTTGCATTGTTGCCGATGCGCCTCTCGAACTCGTTCTCTGCGGCATGCCAAGCATAGACGAGCGCGATGTTTCCTTGTGTAACCGGTATGATCCTTCTCTTGATGGCTGAGTCCCATTAGGATTCGAGGGCTGAGGATACATACTAGAGACGGGACGAGTACTCGAACTGGGATGCCGCTGATTCTGAGGCATCATTGTTGGGTATTGAGGGAACTGAGCTTGCTGCTGGTCTTGGTAAGTCAGGGGTATAGATTGCCGATTCGCATGCCGCTGCGCATACGGTGAGAGCTCTTTTGGCTTGGGGACAGAAGGTTTTTCGAGCGGGCTGGGCTTCCGCTCGGGAATCGTGTCTGTAGAGAAAGTCCTTGGATCAAAGCCCATGGGAGATGGGGATCGTATGAACCCGTTGCCAGGCAAGGATGGCGCCAGTTGGGGACTTTGCTCGTCTTTTGGGCTACTACTGGTGAGACTGGAAGAGGGAAGCGGTGACAGCGATGGCTCTCGACTTATACATTCTCTGGTCGAGCCTGGTGAGCCGCTGTCCGGATTCGCAATTCGCAAGCCGCCGAGCGATTGGGTAAGGTTCATGTTATTGGCCATAACGGTCTATTTGGTCAGGATCATGGGTGAGACGATTGTCCTGGGCAGTGGTTCCGAGAGACAAAGACTGGCAGCCCAATGCCACAAAGGAAACTCTGTGCAACATAGACTAATGGACCGGTACCTGAATGGCGGAAGTAATGTCAGTTGTTACGCACACCTCTACCTTACCCAATCCAGACTGGTTTACCGGCTGTCGATCTCTAGCATACGGTAACCAAACGTGGTTACTTTAGATCTTGCCCATAGATCTGTTCCTTACAACATACTCCGTCTGGTAGAGTTGGAAGCCGATATCCTGTTCCATGCTAGATGTTGACTGATGAGAATCAGAGGTGAAGAGCAACGTCTTCGGGACTTTCGATATTCCAAGGCGTGGCTGAAGCTCGTATTCATGCGTGGCCTCTGGCTAGGCAGCGACTGCCATGAGGATGGAAGTACGTCACGCTGCAAGCATCCGAGAAACCTCAATAGTGCCTCTTCATCAATTATCATCAGATTGCTACTGCTAAGCCCGGTCGTCCAACACTTCCTAGGATAGCTGCCATACCAGGAGCCAACCCCGGCCATCTATGATGTTGCTCGAAAAAACAGCTACGGCAGCTGAGCTGAGATCTCAGCTGTCGCTCTTGCATATTCTTATCTTTCCATTCTAGTATCTTCGAATGGAGGATACGATGAGCGAAATCTAGCTACATTGGCCGGTGCGCTTGGTGTCCCGAGTCGATCTTGCGTTTCCCATCATGAGCAGGAATCACAATTGCTCCTTCCCATGATCCAAAAACCAGTCATGAACGACCTTTTCTTGCCAGTTCATTTGTCTCCTCGTGTTGTTCGTATCTACACATACATCTCCTTCATTGGCAAAATGCTGCGACTGAACCCAACGCAGATTAGGCTGGACAAGCGAGACCTGGACTGGCATCTACCCCGTCATGCAGAGCGTCAGGCTCAGAGGTCTGCAGTGCCTCGGCGTGATATAAACGATGAGACTAAGCGAAACACATCAAAAGATCAACGACAGATTGGTTTCCCTGATTTCTTGCCGTCTCCCAGCATTCCTCTCTCGTCCATGTATATAGATCCCCACAATGGCCCTAACAGTGAAATCTTCTCGAATGACCCCGTCCCTCTCCAAGATCGAGTCTACTGGGATGGATTCTTTGCGCAAGTTGGCACTCCAACGACCCTACAAGCAGCTCCTACAGCTAGGGCTACGATTGTTGCCCAATCTAATGACTTCCTCAATAGCACGCATTCCGCAAGAGCATCTATTGAGCTGGGCTCTATATCCATGGATGATGGCTCGGACAACGAACAACCTGCCTCCTCCGATACTCCGAGCGAACTTCCATCTGCTTCAGACTCATCAAACTCGGCCAGTCATCGCGGCACAATGACGGCGGTGTCTGAGGAGCAGTTACCCTCGGAAGACGTGGGAAAGTCCTCGTCCTCCAGACAGCGCCAGTCATGGATTCCTTGGCGCCACAAATCAAATCAAGTACAGGATGGATTCCGAGCCTTGCTCGGTCATGTCAGTCATAGCTTGTCAGGCAGCATGGCTGTTGATGGACCCTCTGACGGTTACTCGAGCCAAGATAGAGAGTCATCAAGGTCCACAAGTGGTGACCTGGGTCCGGATCTGGATGATGGACTGTACGGTAGCCGTCGGGATAGAAGGACCTTTTCTGGAACTGAAAGCCGGGAAGTCACAGCAGAGGAGCATCTGGAGCCTCCAACATATAGACTTCCTTATCGGCCTGCTTCACCACCACCTCGAGCCATCGGACACCCACGTCATGTATCGGGGAGCCATCCAAGGTCTTCTCTGTACATAACAGAAGCCGCAGCATCAAGCTCTCCAGAGAGACGTCCAAGGACCCCACCAGACTACAATCCCAATGCTTTCGTAAACCAAGGTCTACTTTCTTTACCTCCAAGGCGGCCAAGAGCGTACAGACCTCGGAGTCAGACCTACTCTTACGCCGAGTCTCTAGACTTACCTAATTCCATAGTGCCACAGTTGGATGGTCCATCAACAGCTCGAGGTACTACTACTCGGCTTCCATCAGTGCGAGTATGTAACCCTCAAACTAATAAATGCAGTCCTCGTGCCCAGTCTCTGAGCCATTTTGGCACGAGAATACTACTATGCTTACCGAATACCACCAATGCTGACACTGCGATATGCTTAGGTATCACATCCGGCCAATCAAACAGAGACATCACCATTAGTCCCACTGACTAGCCATCAATTATCGGTCTCCCCAGCGCGAGCTCAGGAAAGTCACCTGCCATCGTCGCCTCCAGCATTGCCAACGAATTGGGGGCAAAGCATCCTTGCCCCACCAAGATCGCCTTATAGCAACTCTTCACCAGCATCGCCCCATGACCCTATCGCGGATCCCAGCTATCGCTCGAATGGTAGCATATATTCATCGCACAGCCGTCCCTCATCTGTATATCGTCCCATCAATTCTTCGCCTGGCAGGAATTATAGCTAAAAATTAACACAGTCTCAACGCAACCTCAGCCCATATGCGGCTACGTTTTATCCTCAACGTAATGGCTCCACTCAATTGTTTCTGCCACCACCCTTCTCGGCAACCTCCCGTAACGTATCAATCGGCTCCGCCTATCCGCCATCCTCTCCAGCATCTCGACACGCTTCACCTCAGCGTCATCTATCAAACAGTATCTCCCCTTCGACTGCACAGTATGTTCATTCAGACCACCAGCCATCAGCAAGCGTCTCACCTACCGCTGCACCGCCTCCTAGGCGCATCGCAGTTTATGATGACCGCCTCTCTCCCTCCCTGCAACCGCAGACTCCTGCCGGGTTACCACGGAATGGCGTGCCTGCCATGTCAACTCAGAATCCATTTCATACTGCACCGATTGGTAAGTGATACCCCCTCGGCATAACCTCTAGGGGCATCTCGAGGTCGTACCCTCTCCATCACTGTCTCTAAAGCTGATGGAAAGCCACAGGTACCCTCAATAGGAGCAGGGCCGTTGATCGTTGGCAAGCTTTTGCTACGCCTACTAGGAGGCCCGGTGCTAGGGAATGGTACAACAGGGACTTTGGAAGACCGGAAGCGGATCAGGAAAATGATGGACGCATGACTGATCTGGAGAGAGGTGCGAGAAGGGGGATGCGTGAGGAAGGCTGGGTACCACCGCTGGGGGAGAATGAATGGGGTACTCCAAGTCCGTGACTGATTGGTGTTGCTGCTTCGACTCTTCTTGTTGGGCTTGGATGTTCGATTCAGGACCGCTGTGTTTGGATATCTTTTGTTGAGCAGACTTTGGGTTTGTGGGATGGAAACGGTGGTTATTTGTACTGCAGCTGGCTGTTCGGACGGTAATGGCTTTGCGGAATGAGCTGGGAGATGATGATGTCTGAAGGGGCTTTTGGACATTCTTTGCACAGCATTGGCTTGAAGGAGGGAACTGGGAGATGGTACCGAGTCAATGAACTTTGGGCGCTCTTTCGAAAGGGATTCGCCTGCGGTAGAGCTTTGGACAAGGAGGGCAGAAGATCATTGGCCTTGCCTATGCCTCGTTTTTCTTTGTAGGATTACGATAAGCTGATGTCTTGTCTTTGATATAGGAAATTAATGAACGGCGAATATCATACATGAGCTCCCCTTGTAGAGATCATTTACAAGCTCATCTAGCATGTATTAGTGCAACTCTCCATCTATCTGATTCTTCGCAAGGTATTCGCAAAAAAAAGCAAATGCTTGCATATGACACGTCTACAACATGATGTACAAAAGCCTGTACATGTCAGAATCCACCCATCGCACATGAAAGCACTCACTTCCGAATGATCAAGAGTGATGGAATAGGATCATCTCCCACAAGAATTTTTTTCCTTGGAAGACATCCTCTTGTGCCCCATCGTCCCATTCCCATTCCCATTCGTCATCACCGGCGCTTTCCCCTCTTTACTGCCCGCAGTTGCCTCCGGCATCAACGGCTTCCCGTCATCTCTGATACCCTTCCGACTCTTGAAGAACTGCGCTCCATCCACCAATCTCCGCTCATGATTGACCCGTCCATTGACGAAGTCCGGATAATTCAGCGTCAGTTCCGCGGACCCATTGACGATATTATCGGCCGCCTCGACACCCAGCATGAAACTATGATCTTGGTTACCGACTTCGTAGCGCCAGCTGCCGAAGCGGCCGCGGGAGTAGATGTCTTTTTCTTGGAGGCGGGGGAGGAGTTGTGTGAGGACGGCTTCGCGCTCGAGGGAGGGGGTCGGGTAGCCGTGGTCGAAGCGGCGGTGGTAGGTGGACACGATTTCGTCGGTGGGCTTGAGCATTTCGGTCGCGACGAGGCCTTTGATGCAGTCGGCCAGCATGTTGGCGTTGTCGACGGGCTTCAGGGAGGATTCGGAGACTTCGAGCATGATGGACCAGTAGGGGCCTTCGCGCGCGGGGGCGTCGGGGGTTTGTTGGCCGGAGGCGATTTGCAGGGTGGGCAGCTTTTTGGAGGCGGCAGGTTGGTTGTTGGGGGAGTAGTTGGAGAAGATGGTGGCGCGGTAGAAGGGGCAGTCGGGTTCGGGGAAGTAGAGCCAGCATTTGTCGCCTATGCGGGAGGGGCGCTCGCCGCGTATGCCGACGCCGATTATGTGGGTGGAAGAGTAGAAGAGATCTTTGCTGAGGGAGACGAGGGATTCGTCGCCCATCATTTGGACGAGAGAGTCGACGCCCATGGTGTTGACTAATTTCTCGTATTTGATAGTGTTGCCGTTTTCAAGGGTGACCTTTTTGGCGTCTGCGTCAACGCTCTTGACTGTGCCGTGGGAGCCGAATTGTGTCTTCTCCTTTGGCAAAGTGTTGGCGACAGCAATCCAGATGCTGCCCGTACCACCGTGTGCTGGAAAGCGGAAGGTGGCATTGGGGCCCCAGTTGCCGGCGGTTTTCTGCAAAATGACATTCTTGGTGACGGTCTTGAGATCAGGCGCAGCAACGCGCTCCCCGAGCCATTGGCATTGCATCTGTTTATATCAGCCTACTGCTTATTGCATATTCTCCGCCTTGCCCACCTTTGTCGTTGGTACAGCCCAGACCTTGAAGTTGTACGGTCTCATGAACAGATCCGCGATGCCCGTTCCCATCATGCGCACAATCCATTCATCAAAATTCTTCGGCTTTGTATTGGACACACGGGCTTCCAATGCTGCATCAATCATACCATCCATGCAGTCGACCTGCTCCTTCTTTGGCAACATGGATATGTTGTTCTGGAAAGGGTATGGTACCCAAAGATTCTTGCAACGAACGTAGGAAATACGCTGATGTGTGTACCAATCATCTGGCTTGGGCAACGCCTCATCAATGCAATCGTCGAAGTATTTGTAGTGGGAGAAGATGACGTGCCCGCCGACATCGTAAAGCTGGCGGCTAATCAGCATCTGGAACGATCAATTGACACGGCATTGGACGTACAAAGCCCTCAGACGTAATATCTGTAGATGCCAACCCGCCCGGCGTCTCATTGGAATCTATTATCAACCATGATGGCCCATCCTGCGCTATGCGTGAGCGTCGTCGCTACTCCGTGCCTGTGATGAACGACGCACCAGCTGATGGAGACGTTTTGCTGCTCCCAGACCGGTTGGACCAGCACCAATGACCAGTACGTCGACTGAGCTGCAGTTTTTAGCAGGGTTGCAAGCTGTATGGAAAGTGGCGACACCAACATATCTGATTTGCCCATCTTTTGTAACCGTTCAGCGCTTGAATCTCAATGAAAGCAATTTGGACAAGTGGCAAGCCAACGCTCTATTTACAAGTTCATAGAAACACAGTGTAGGATGAAAACGACAGTGTTAAATGGGACGATAACGTTGGGAACAGGAAGGATCGAACATGCAAATGGAAACATTGCTAGCGTGAAATCTATTTAGGGCAGCCCCTAGCGGCCCAGAGTCGCGGGGCGCTAGACTTATTCTAGCAAGGTAAGTTGCAGATCGCTAATCCGAATACGGCAGCTTTCGATAATATGTATCCAGCATGAAAACACTATAGATCGACCTCCATCATGCGAAATAGACGGTGATGCATACGAAGAATGGCGAGATCCCTAAAGTGTCGCTGTCAACCGTGAAAGTTTTTCACGTACTTCAAGTTCGCGACAAGATCTTGCAGGCCCTTTACAACGCCATTATTAGCATATTAGAAGACGAGCGACTGATATGACACTTAATTGAACGTTCGGGGATAGAAGGTCTAGCTAGTGTAAGGTTTGACGACTTGGAATTCGTACGCTTGTTTGATCAAATGTGATAGGGTCACGATCCTTCGTTCCTGCAGGACTTGCTCATCATCATGATTGGAATGCTTGTGTAGGATTTGTGAATATATGTGAGCATCTCACGGAGACAATTGTTCATTCAAATTTGCCCATTAGACGTGCAAACATGGTCTCGTGCTATTGGAGATAGAGTATCCCGAAAGATCATTTCGACAGTCTATAACCTAGGTTTTTGGCTCTGGTTTGCTAGAGTTGACCTCATGTACTCGCCCGTTCCGATAGATTGCTTAGATAATAGACGATGACTACGCAATTAAAGCTCCCATACCGACACTGAGCACGACAAGGGACATCCAAATTCCAGCGTTCGCCACAACAAGAGTCGAGCCACCGGTGAACGCAATGGGCACGGGAGGGACCGGCATGGTTGCGTTACTGGCTTGTGTTCGTACCCCGCTCAAGTTCGTGCCCTCGTTGATACCACCAACAGGGGCGCATAGACGATAAGATAAATCAGTAACAACTGCATTCACGAGACCTTGTCAGTACGATCATACCCTGTAAAGTTTTCCTGGGATGGTGTAGGGGATACATACTTTCCAAGTCCGAGGGACTGCAAGTGGCTACCTCGCAATTACCGAGGATGATGGAGGCGGGTGGGTTGCAGAGACAGGATACATTCTGACTGCCACAGCCACCGTATTTATTGGCAATCGTGCAGTTTTGCTATTTTGGTGGAAAAGTCTCAGCGAGCCGTCCGATATAGGATCGGGTCTTGAAAACTCATTACTCACAGCACAGGCGGGATAGGTGGCGAGGTCGAAGATATCCTTCCCAGTAGTTGCTGCCGCAGCTACGGATGTTGCAGATGCAATAGCTGATGCGACGCTTGTACTCAAAATACTGTCGTTACTGTAGAGTGGCCCGCACAGTCGCTGCGCAAGGACTTCCGTGGCTATATTGCTATTGTTTCAGCAGAGCATTTCGAGTAGGGCAAAACATGACCTACCCTGATAGTCCGCAGCATTACAAGTAACCTTCTCGCAGGCGCCAGTTTGACTCCGAAAGTAAGCACCGCAAACGCATTCGATCTTGCTCGCGTCACAACCAGGTATGGTAGCTGCTAGGAATGGGGCTGTTCCGTTGGAACATATTTGCTGGACAGGGCTGAGTATGGTAGCAATGACTCGAGACCGATATGATCACTTACAGCGCAAATAGGGTATGTTAGTATATCGGAGGCATTACCAATCGATGTTGTCATTGGTGTAACGAGAGTAGGCACGGTGGGAGATGCGCTCGGGGATTGCGCATTTGCGATGGTAGTGAAGACAATGGAGAGTAATGTGAAGACTGATGCCATCTTTGATTGGCCTGTGAATGTTCTAGGGATTGATGAAGAACATTGGGTTTAGTGTGGGCAATGACTCTTATAGAGCGGTTGGAGCAAATACAGAGTTGGCGGATAGTAGTATGGGTGGCACGAGAGGTCGTCCCGTCATCGTTTTAATTCGACGCATTTCACCGATACGAGAGTAGTGACACACCTCTAAACGTTATTGTAGCTTGAAAGGAGAAGTACGAGTTCGTCCACCAGCATATTTGCAGCGCTTACCCGGCGTTGCTCGTAGATCACGTGTAGATCGCTGCAAGAGGTAAAGCTAATGCGAGTGTGCCTGCAGCACTGACTTCCATCGTGGGGATCTTGATGATCGATCAGATTCAAGAAGTGCAATGACCAAAAAGCGGATGTAGGGCTTTGTGTGATTGGAGATAAATCGTATCATGAAGAGTATGAGTTCCAAAGAGATCTACCACTTGTGAAGAGCTTTTTCTCTTCTATTGTGGCTGATCTCACGCGAGAATTGAGATCTTATATGTCGAAAGCAGCAAGAACATAAATGACACATAAATCCAATCGGCCCAAAAATGGGGCATTTGCCGCACAGCATATGTAAACATGTGACAAGAGAGTGAGGAATTGTGATCAGGGTCCTCGCTATAGTATATTCAGTTACCTGCCTCATTACCGAAAAGATCACGGTGGATATAATTGTCGAATTCGTTGAAAGGAACTTCTGCTAGTGAAAACCTACTCGAAATCGACGGTTTGCGTCCGTTTAGTTGCATCCCTGTCAGTGGACTTGGTCAGATGATGATCATCATAGCAACAATTGGATTTACCGCGATCCTCATAGGTACGCTCAAGGCTGTTGAGGTAGGCTGTCATGTTGAAATGATGGCATAGGTTCCTCTGAACATCTGCCCTAGTTGATCCCGGCCTTCACGTAATTCGATGTTGCGTGTCACTCTTTCTTCGTTGTGGCCGCAGAAGTATGGGACCTTAACCGAGCCAACTGTTTAGCGTTCATGCGAAGTGTTGTCCTATGACGCGAGAAGGAAACAAAATGTCCTCTTTTCATCCGCAGGACTGATGCAGATCCGATCTTCACCTTCAATCTATTGGGCAGATTGTAGTCACCCATTGGGCGAGATCGAAAGCTTATGAAATCCAATTGATAAGGAAAGTAGGAATACCTGATATTACCATCACCAAAAGCTAGCAAGGGATCCAAGTACCATCTGATGTATGTTGAACAACCAATTGAACGTAGAGTTGCTGGCAGTCGAGAATCACCTGCTAATTTCCTAATCTGTGATGAAGAAATATCGGCCTTCCTACTTGAAGGCGAGACGACTTGCATATCGGTAAGAACTCGTAGTGTTTCCCCCTTGCTGATTCTCCAAGGAATTTAAAAAGGTCTTTGCATAGCATACGAGTCATTAGCGTACGTATCCTTTATGAGGTTGAAAGACACTGACAAGCGATAAATGTAGGCTTTCCGGAGCTTGTATATACTGGCTCCATTGTCAGCCTGAATATCAAGTTTGGAACAGCGATCGCGGCCACGGCAGACCCTCATGGGTAATACACTAAACTGCGGAGTGTCAATATAACTGTCATTAGCTCATGCCCCGGCGTCCTGTGCCATACTTAACTTAGCAAATCTCAAAGACTGGCCGTGAGCAAAAAGGCATATTCACCAGTGCATCATGCTCTTCTTCGGAAGCCCAATCAGCCTGAGTCCATCAAAAGGGAGTTGGCATTTTGTCAGTATCGACAATGGCTGTTCCTCATAAATTGATCGCAAGTCAAGACGCAGTTAGCCAACAAACTTCGGTGAAAGGAGTGTGGAGAAGATTGTCCAAAGCCAACGAAGTATCTACTCTGAAAGCTCATGATCTCGTATCCCTTCCAGCTGGACACGAGACAGGGGCTGTCGTAGTGATCATTCACCTGCAACCCATCGATCAATGACAAGTGATGTTCCGAAGACCTGAAAGCCATCTAGGAAAATCGTTGTTGCCGTCTGTCACAGGGTGGTCTATCCCATGTCCTGGCAACTTGAGCACTCGTGATATCTCGCGACAAACCATTGAAATTCCAGACTGCGGAGATTGCCTCAACATGTCCCTTCCAATATGGCGTTCTTCAACAAAAACACAATTTACCTAGCCTACAGCAGTACCTAGGTCTTAGTACCCTTCGTCGTCGATATTCGTAGACAGAAAGCTTCCCAAGTGGCTTCCTTTTCATCTGCGGCGCCGAAGATGCTTTGTAATATCCTATCCTCTGTCCGAGCACATAACCGCATCATGATACGACATAAGAAGCAATTCGCGATCAGGATGATGGACTTGAAGAGAAGCAAGATGTGTGAACTTTCAACGACGTGGATCACTCGCACTGGTTTACTGCATCGCTCAGCGATGGAGGTGGCTTCACTAGGCCCCAGTCGCTAAGGCTCTAAAAATAACCGTCCGCTCTCCATCTCGAGCGAATCCTCCGACTCCTTTCTCTGTAACCTCATTCGAACTTCCACGTCCAACAGCGCGGCCCGAACCTCGTGAGAGAGAGGACGACAAACGTCTTGCCCTACCATAGCAGATGCTTTCAGACTATTTCATCCTGTCCTGTTCCCAACATCACAACAGTCTGAAACCCCCCTGAGCATCGCGATCACGTCAAGGTTACAGTGGTCGGAAGATGGGCATTGATGAGACTGGCGGGCTGGAGATCCTCTACAGTGAGGCTGAGTGGTCCACTATCACCCGCGCAGTCAGCATCGTATCGTATCTCATCTCAGCTTCTGCTTGAGCCATCAGTCTTCCCTGTCTTCCTCCAGGATCATGTTGTACGGGGCTGAAGCTTAGTAGTATTCTCATCCTCGTGTTGCAGTGCCTCTTTTGACAAAAGTATATAACAACAGTCGCAGGCTGCATTCTTTCTTCGACGTGTTTGTATACCCAATATCTCCATTACTTCATTATCCCACGCTTCAGTTCTCTTGATTTTTCACTCGCAGCTTTAATCCCCACACTCTACCGCAAAAGCACTAGATCACATCATCTCTCCAACTCTACCATCCGTCCAAACCTCCCACCCTAACCCGCAACAATGCTCCTAATCCGCACCCTCCTAATCTCATCCCTCACCCTCCTCGCCGCCGCCGACACCACCACACCCGCAGCCCCCGCAGCCCCAACCATAACCAACCTCTCCGCCCCCCAAGTAAATCTCCTCTCCGACCTCTCCCTCTACCGCTCGACCAAAACCACCGACCCCGCCTACGCCGCCGCCCTCGCCGCCATAACCTCCGCAATCCCCACCTCCGCCCTCTCCCAGATCGGCGCCGACCCCACCGGTTTGATACAGAGCGTCATCACCGGCACCGGCACCGCGCTGTCGGACTGGTATAGCGCCGTGCCGACGAGCGCGCGGAGCGTGCTGTCGAGCGTGATTAGCGAGGAGGTGGCGATCGCGTCGAAGGATATCGCGAAGGGGCCGGCGCCGACGAATGGGGTTGGGGTTGTGGGGGCGGCGCTGGCGGCGGGGGTGGCGGCGTTGGCTGTTTTGTGAAGCGGGGGGGATGATGTATAGCTGGCTGCTGGGTTGTTATTTGATGAGAGTGTGAGCGGATATCCCTATGCGTTGGAGCTGGTGCGTTTCAGTCCCCAGTGCTTCGTGCTTAAAATTTCAATATACCGTGAGATCTTTTGAAAATTGAAGATAATTTTCGGTTTACCATCATCCCTAATCCTACAAGCCATCACACAAAAAATCTGCAACCATATCCAGATACCAAAACCTCCTACTGCACTTCCCGAACTCCCTCTGCAAAATCCAGCCCAAACCGACCCTAAGAAACCATTGCAATAGAAACGAACAGCTCTTCTCCCATATCAATATCCTCTCATACCCCCTCCCAACATCTCCTCACGAGGCCTTCAACCTATTTGCCAACGCCCCACTCCCACTCAGTCCCCTCGTCGAATATGCCCCACTCTCCACCATGCCCAACCACTCCCCAAAATCAAAATTAACCACCCTCAGCACCACCGCCAATCTGTCCACCAATACTCCGCTCCACTCCTTGCCCGTCAATGTACTCTGCTCCCCTCTTCCCCTCGAATTGCCATACGCCTGCTCTCCGTGTCCCGTATTCTCCAAAACGTCTAAGAGACCTTTATCAGCATTAGGATTGATGCTATGTTTTCGGATAACCGACATGAGCACGCTCGTAGCATTATTGGCCACAAGCGGGTTGACAGCGGCAAGGATAGCGTGTTCCGACGAGGTTTTGTTGAGAGCGGAGGCCCAGGCTCGGATGTGGTGGTGGACGGCATATACATTCCACGCTGCGTACCAGCCTGCCGCTTCGTACATGGTGATGCCTGTTACATTAGACCGTTGGGGTTGGATGCAAGTTGTAGAGTTTAGAGAGGCGCAGTCGAAGGGTTGGCATTTCGATACTGAGGGGGCCTTGGGGACGCAGCGAGCGCCGGCAGCTTGGTAGACGGCTTGGAGGAGGCACTTGGACCAGGATTCGTAGGGGGCGCAGACTTCGGGGGAGGTGAGGTTGTAGTTGTTTAGGTAGGCGGTTGTGTTAAGGGTTGTGTAACAGGGGATTGTGGGGGCGGTGGTGAGGTTGGTGCAGCTGGGGAGGTGGGCGGAGACGTTGGGGTGGGTGGAGATGTTGAGGCCGGGGGAGACGACGAGGGGGACGCCCGACGCTGAGATTGAGGTGATGAGGGTTGTGAGGGACAGGATAGTGAGCGTGGTGCTGCTGGACCTGTGCATCTTGTGGGGATGATGAGCTCTTCGCTGCGAAGAAGGAGAGGTCAGCTAGAGACCAAGGCATCGTGGGGTGGAGAAGTGTATATAAGCTCGAGTCAGGTAGAATGCCGACACCAAATTTTGCCGCATGAAAATCCGAAGAAGGGCATGTGCCAGACATGCGTAGAAACCTTGCGGTAGCCATTGCCGCGCTTGTGGGTCGGGAAGTTTGAACATTGGCGACAACGCGACTATAGGGAACGCTGCCGGCCAATCAGAGGAAACTTCGAACAAAAGTAGGCCATCTTCAGTCTTTCAGAGGTCCGTGGCATGCGGCCCGTTGTATGCGTTCGACCTTGCGCTTGATCGAGAAAAGCGCAGTCTAGGAATAGAACGAAAAGTAATGGAAAGGATAAATGACCCACCCATGATGATTTGAGTATTAGCCCAGACCTACTTATTGTTGCCGACTTTCGTCTCTAATCAATATCCAAGGCTGGCTACTCCAGTCCTTCGTATAAGATCGTCGATATCTATTAGCCATGACACGCTCAAGTTGTGTATGCTGTTTTCGATCACTGTGCCTGGTGTAAAGGTCGCGGATGATGATGGCTTGATCTGTGAGGAATTATCATCGGAGCGGAGAGTAAAGATCTTTCTTTCGGCACATGTAGGCGTTACGCCGTTGCAGGTACAACGTCTGACTTTTGGAGACATATTTTGACCTCGACTGCTGTGCTGTAAACGGGTAAGGCTGTGAGCTCTTTGATCCGAATTGCTAGAGAAGTGTCACCAAGTCTTATTCGACGTATTCCTGGTTACCTCGCGCGGCACCTTGGACTTGTGTAAGGATATGTCGGACGAGGACTCTTCTTGCTGTCGTAGCCCATCATCTTAAATGCATAGGTCCACCTTTTCCACCAATCGCAACCCAGTCTGTGCCTGCGGGGTATGTTATGAAGAGAGTAGCACTCCTCATTCAGTTACTCATTGCTCCAACAAGACAAGGCAGGCTTCGTAGATGGAGAGGACCGAGAAATTCCATTGAAATCTGCGGTTTTCCGATGGGAAGTTCCGCTGCGGACGCAATTGCACTTGGCGCGCCTGTCTGACATGGACGGTGAAGGACCAATCTTTCCATCTTTCCATCTTATGACCAGATGAGTACTCCGCAAGATCATAGGTCTCCCAATTGTGGTACCATGGCTAGGCGAAAGTTGCAGCGGTGTTGAAACATGGTTGGGAGGACGGGAGGATTCATATTCGGCTGAAATTGCCTTCCCCAGCCGATGCATTTAGCGTGGAATATTCCAAGGGTGGCACGGCTGGGGCTTGGGGAAGATTGTGGACACCTTCGGTCAACAAGAAGTCAAGAACACATCGCCAGCAATCTTTGATCAATGCCTACAACTCTCTGCGCCTAGTCGCAAAGGTACCCACTGTCACTTACTCACCCTGTTTCGAGCCGGTAGTCATCCACGGTCGCGGCCGTTCGACCTCCACTCATTCTTTGACGCCCAGCTACAGAAGGTGAACAACATGGGCGAGCCAAAGGAGTATACCGAGAAGGAGCGTATTTCTGCAGAGATCGTCAGATCAGGACCTGGATCGCCTTCTCTACCGGTTCTGCCGACCGTGAATCCAGAGGTCGAGAAGAGGGACCAGCCAGCGTCAAAGCTCCATCCATCGTTCTACGTGATGTGAGTGTTATAAATGCCGTGAAGACGGCGCATTGGTTTTGGCAGCACGTTCCCAATACTGATGCTTCCTTGCTACAGAACATGGATCACCTTGAGCTCCGGCATCATTCTCTTCAACAAATGGATCTTACACCCAAGCAGATTCCGTAAGTCACTTCGGTCACCATTGACACGACCTCGAACATACAGTATGCTGACGTTGTGCTACCAGCTTTTCGTATGGCATACCCCTATCTCTACCCTCATACCATACTGATCGTGGGACGGCAGCCATCACGCTGACATGCTGGCATCTGACGTTTGCAACCGTCATGACACAGCTTATGGCGCGGACAACGAAGCTCCTCGATGGCCGAAAAACGGTGAAGATGACGGGGAGAGTCTATCTACGGGCCATCGTACCCATTGGCGCCTTCTTCAGCTTGTCGCTCATCTGCGGTAACCTGACATACCTATACCTCAGTGTGGCGTTCATTCAGATGCTCAAGGTTCGTCTGCTATCATGGGCTCAACATGTTCCAAGTTCTGATATCAATAGGCATGCACACCGGTCGCGGTGCTGCTCGCAGGATGGTTGATGGGCATTGAGAAAGCTGATTTTAGAGTCCTGTTCAACGTATCCTTCATCGTCCTTGGTGTCATCATTGCCTCATTCGGCGAAATCGAGTTTGTCCTCATTGGAGTCCTCTTCCAGATTGGCGGCATCATCTTCGAAGCGATAAGGCTTGTCATGGTACAACGATTGCTGAGCTCATCCGAATACAAGATGGATCCGCTGGTCTCGTTATACTACTTCGCCCCGATCTGTGCCTGTATGAACTTCTGTGTGGCACTAGTATTCGAATTACCTAGGATTCCCATGGAGGCGGTTTACGCGGTCGGCGTATGGAGGTTGGTGGCGAACGCAATGGTGGCATTCGCATTGAACGTTTCCGTGGTGTTCTTGGTACGGTCTATCCTCCACCGAATCGCTGCAAATATGCTGATATGCACAGATTGGCCGAACATCGGGCCTGGTCATGACACTCTGTGGCGTGCTCAAGGATATCCTCCTCGTTGGAGCTTCAATTGCCATCTGGGGGACCCAGGTCACGGCTCTCCAATACTTCGGATACAGCATAGCCCTTGGCGGACTGGTCTACTACAAGCTCGGCGGATCGACCATCAAGACCCAGCTTTCAGAGATGAATCGAGCTTGGGCAGAATATGGTGCCAAGCATCCTGCTCTTCGGAAGCTGATCGTGTTCGGTAGCGTCGTCCTACTTCTCTTCATCGTACTCGGAGGCCTTGCGCCTACGGTCGGCTATGACTCGACTTATCTGACTTCTGTCATCAAGGAGGGAGATAAGTCCAATTGATTCCATCATGGACGGCATGCTAAGACTACCGTCGAGCATTAGAACATTGCTAAGATCTGCTTCAAAAGCTTCTATCAATTGAGTGTACGATGTGGCTGATGTTTGGATCACGACGCAGCATGAGTGGCGTTGTGAAAGGCTTGCTGGGATACGATTCTTACAATTGTACTTTATCCTGCAAACATTGCATTCTTCTAACCCATCGCGAATGCGCCAACACCTCTGGCTTTAAAGCATGAGTGAAAGTGCTTGCACTGATATCAAGAGATTTAACACCGTGAGGATGATATCCCGATATGCCAGACACTATTAGAACTGGCATACTATACTTACACTCCGCCTGTAAGGTGTCGACGCAACTGTCAGAGCTGGCATACATGCCCTCAACCCATACGTCATCACCAGATTACAAAACCCACTAAGGTACTTACATAAACCTCGACGCAGCCCTCAATCTACAACGCTCTTCCCCCACAAGCTGCGTCTCCTGTACTACCCACCTTATCCTGGTCTCCATCCCTTCTCCCTATCCCCCTCTTTCCCCCTCCCCAACCCCTATGCCCCACTCCCCCCAAAAAGCCCACTTTCCATCCCCTACTTCCCCCAACAACCCCATCCCATATCCCATATCCCATATCCCAACCCACCCCCACCCCCAATACCCTTCCCCCATCCTTTCATCCAACTCCTACCACTCACTCAACAAAATATAAAAAGACTGTCGGTATCTACTCAAAATCTTACTATCTTTCTATTAAGGCGGATATTCTATTTTTTTCATGGAGTTGTTGATAAGGATAGGGAGAAGGGAGAAGGGAGAAGGGAGAAGGGAGAAGGGAGAAGGTGGGATATGAGGGTGGGTATATGTAGATGTTTATTGCGAGCGGTTGTGTATCATATAGCATGTTTTTGTTTTGTTTTATTTTATTTTGCTTTGATTTGTTATTATAAATCTATCGACGGGGCTGTTGATGGTCCAGGCATTATTTTCAGTGAAGGTTTTTGAGTGAAGGTTTCATAATCAAGTCAGGTCCGTTTTTTTAATGGTGTTGTGTTGGGAGATATGAGATGGAAGATGGAAGATGGAAGATGGAAGCTTCCTGATGAGTCGTAGGGGGCGCTGTTTGGCCCAACCTAGGTAGCTTTCCGGTGTACGTAGATAGGTCATTGGGAGAAAGACTGGAAGGTCCAGACGCAAGGCGCCGCGGTAGGTCGACATATGTGCTATTTCCCGCATTGTAGGCAATGTCTTCATAAGTACCATTATGATACCTGACTGATGCTATTCTAAGGTTTCAGATTTGGCTAAATGGTTCTCACGGCCAACGAGTAAGCAAAGTAACGTACTCATGTCCCATCTCTGGGCCGAATCCAATGCCCGGTGCGTGAATCTTTGCGGCTGTAGGACAGCGTCTGCGCCAAGGGAGGGGACATGTTCGGACAGAATCTTCCGGAAAAGGCTCACGCGTAGAGGGCCTGCGTCAGACGGTCCTGAGTGCTACTTGCTTCGGAGAGGGGGCCATCAAGGGCGATGACAAGAAGAAGGTGCCATGTTAAAAGGGCAACTTGTGGATGCATGGCATCGCCTGGTCTGGCGATTATTTGTGATGTTCCGGACGATGGTGAAAGTCGTAGGGCGCGGTCATAATAGGAGCTGAACAAGGTTGGAGCGAGGCACTGGTGTGTTTGATCCTTCGCGAGGCGGAGCGAGGCTATCTGACGCTCAGGGTAGCCCACTAGGCAACAGGAGTATCGTGAGGACCTTTCGCTCGGCAGCAAGCTACGCAGTTCCTGACATCGTGAGTGCTTCTCGGAATTGACAGCTCTCGTTTCACGATGCGCCCTTGCTGGATTGGGCCAATGGCCGTGCAAGCTGGCTGTTTTGCGGCGGCATATGGAGCCAATAATGAATAACCAGCAATCGGACAATCCAAAGGAGCTAGGAAGTAATCTAGACAACCCTAGGAGATTGTCTATACTTTTGGTAAGCTATGCTGGAAGTATGAGGGCCAGAGGTAGACCGGCGCAATTTGCTGTTCTGGATCCCAGCGCCTCAGTCTTCGCTACTGCTGATTTGTTTTGCGAAGGTAAGGGTGTGTCTCTCGGGGTGATAGTGGTGGTCAATGACAGGCGTGCTGATTGAATATTTCGCTCTATCCTTTAGCTTATCGTGTGTGAACTGCCAGTTTGCTTTGCTTCATTCGAAGTTAACAATTGGACAAGACGAGAGTGCAGACTACACGCGAAAGTCGTCCTTTTCAAGAAGGCCTTGAATTCGCGGTCCACCGACTGTCGTGTTGATCCATTTGTTCGAATCCTCGTGTGTATTCCTCGATGGCGACACAGAAGAGCGAAGCTCATGCTCTCCCCTTTATCTCAACAGTCCCGAGCTGCATGTACCGAGGCGATAGTCTCCAAACCTCAGTACACAATTCCCATTCCCCTGGCTACTGAGGTGTCAAGAAGCCGATGCTCGCCGCCGTGACTAAAGCCGCCAGTCCTATTGCGGCGAGAAGTATCCATTTCGTCCAGCCGCCGTAGATGATCATGACTAAGATAGGGCCCGCAAGGAGGAGGAGAGAGGCAAGAAAGGCGGCGAAGAAGGCGATTATCTGGATTTGTTCTGGGGACATTCTGTATTTGGGAGCAGCTACTGGTGGTGGGATGAGACGGTACGCGGAGCCGTTGGGTATGATGCTGGACGATCGTGTAATTTGGGCACGGAGAGTATACAAGAGCGGCCTTTTACAAATGGAATGGATGGACAGATCCCTCGTGAGATGGACAAAAGTTTGTCGTTTTATTAGTCCGTACTTAAGGTTAACGTTCTCAGCCCGCGGGCGAAGCGCCTAGTCTTAGGCATCTATGAAACAGATACGAAGACATGGATGAAGCTGACTGGTAAGATCTGACAGGATTCATCAGCTTTGACATTTTGAACGAATGAGAAGGTAGTGTGTATTATTGTGGGCGGCAAAGCATATGCAGGAGGTCTCCAGGCCTCCTGCTTTACTCCGATTCGGACATGAGGCTTGTTGCCTTGGCGGCATGGTGCAGCTGCAAGACCAACAATGATCATGAAAATGCACAGATTTCATTCTCTTGCTTGGGTGTGTCGGACAATGATGTTGTGTAGCCGATGTACTGGTAAGAGGTCAAACTTAGCAACGGCTAAGCCTTCGACGACTGGACCATATCATCTAAGCCTACGAGGGCTATATGACCAGCCATTAGACCATACCTTATCAGCTCAGCCGTTGCTAGGTGCGGTTTCTTATCAGCAACAAGGAGGGAAAGGGAACAGGGAAAAGGCTCACAGCGTGGAGGAGCATGCATACGGAGGAATACCAAGGCTTATGAGATGGCGCCTCCCACCACGAGAAGCACCAATCTTTAGGCGATAGGGACGCCGGGGAAATGCACCCCAGAGTTATGGCGGTCCCGGGGAGGCAAGGCTGAAACGTTTAGGCGCCCTGATCCCTGTAGAATATGAAGTACCTTACTTAGCGCCTGCTTCAGCCCTTCGGACTGACAAGGTACCTAGGTCGAGCGCATTCTCAGTGAGAGGATAGCAGAGGCTCCCTTTGCTAAGAACGGGACAGGTGTAACACCAAATGACGGATACCTTATCATATTCTACAGACCAGAGAGGATGATGCATTGAAGCTCATGCTCTTGGCGTACGATGATTGATATGTCGCCGTCGAGTTCCTCCCCCTGGCACACGGAAATTGGCCCATTGTGAGTTTTTGATACCGACACAGGGTATCTAGCTAGGTGGTAAGTATATTCATCAAGGGCTATCATGCGAGCATCAGTAGGGAGTTTTCGGACCCAAGCGATGACGGCATGGTGATCGTAGCCGCAATCGGGATGGCAACGTCACTTCTCTATCGGGCGTGGCAATGCAGACCTTCATTCTGATACATACTCAAATACCATTCCTCAGTAACCATCTCTATCAACCAACAATTCGACATATCTATCTTAGTGACTTGAACATCGTCGAGCGAACACTCGTTCAATTCTGCTTCGACCGAAACCCACACGCATCTTGTGTCATGAATACCTCTACAGATGCACCACCCTCCTATGACGAGGCCGCAGCCTCAGCTTCCGGTGCCGCAAGTCGGCACACTCAATCTTCGTATCTTTCACCACCCCGCAAAGAACGTAATGGAATATCGGCACTGGATAGGCGCAGCATGGAAGATGAAGGACGTACCCTACCCTCAGGCTGGCTGCGACAATACGACCATCAAAACCATCACCAATTCTTTGTCGACACCAATGTCGAACCACCAAGATCAATATGGCATCATCCATACGACGACGAACAGTACATGAAAGGATTGGATGCTGTGGAGAGGCAACGGATCCAGAACCTACAGAAAGTACCCAGTCAAGCGGACATTGCAGCCGAGAGCAGCGATGATGATACCGATGGTCAAGGATACCACGACCATTCCAAATATGCTTCCCCAGATACTGCAGAGCTGCCTCCTCGTGTGGCCCCACCAGCCAAGGGCGTGACGAAGTTCGGCCGGAGAATGAAGGACAAGATGACGCAGACCACGCATGAACAGCGGGAAGCACAAAGAAAGCAGCGTGCGGATGAAGAGCAGCGGGCGTATCAGCGGCACATGGAGTTTCGCCAGGCAATGTCACGCGCCGCCCAAACGGGTCAACCGCAATTCATCGGCAAGGGAAGAGATGGCAAGGACGTCTTCATTGAGCCGCCACAGGGCATGGGTGCAGGGCAGGGCGGTTACGGTAGTCAGGGCGGCTATGGCTATAATCCTTACGCACAAGGTCCTTACAGCAATGCAAATGCTACATACATCAGGCCGCAGTATCCCTACTCGAGGCCCTATGGTGGTGGATATGGTGGAGGGTTTGGTTTACCTTTGGCAGGTGGACTCATGGGAGGATTACTCATTGGAGACATGATGGGTGGAGGGATGATGGGAGGGGGAATGTTTTGAGTGGATTGATGAGATCGTTGCTTGGAGTCATTGCTTGCACAACAAGCGGGATACCCTGTAGTACTCGCTTCATAGCCCGCCAAACTCTCAATCCATACTCCGTACCTTCCGAACATCATGCTTTGATGCAATCTTTTTTCTGCGACCTTCCTCAATAAAGGTTTTAGACCTTTCATCTATCAGGACCCTGAAGAGATTCGCGTACTCCGTACGTCATAGGGAGTTTTGATCGAGGCAACACCGGTAAAACCTCGGAAGTATAGAGAGAACGCCATTGATCGCGCTGTCTACACTATGTGGCCGTCACGACTGCAGCACACGACATGACAGAATGAGAGATCCTGATGGCATAGACAGAGGGAAGTCTCCACTTGCTCCACCGCGTTTGTACGAGCGGTTAGCCCAGCTGTCAGGCTACACCTGGGACCATTCATTCCAACCATTCCATTCAGTACGTGAGGGATGTGCTTTTGTGAGGTATCATGCTGAGCTTCGACCTTGCAGACTTACGACAACTGGCATATCTTTGGTCTACGTCACCTCAATCCAGAGGCTTCTGGTGCCTCCTCAATACATGGATTCACCAAAACAGATTCGACTTCGAGCTCGCCGAAACAAGGGCCACGGCCGTTCCTCAAACACCGGCGAACTGGCAGCCTTAGCGGGAGCATCACTGACAACGGATCGACCATTACGCCCACCAGGTCTGAAGCAGACACCATCTACGTCCCAGTCGTTGCACGCATATCAACCCATACGTTGCGTATTGAACGCGAATACCATCTCTGCAAAACATTCGTACAGAATATAGATCCTGAGTGTTCTCACGCTGTACAGCCTCTGGACCTTGCAAAATTGCCAGGCAGGCAAGCGGATGAAGCACCACTGATTGTGTCCATCTTCAAGTCGCCAGGGAGGAACTACCTAGAGGACCTTCTCAACCTCGGCCCCTTTGGGCCCATTGAATCAGCAGGTCCTGATGGACGCGAAGATTTGAATGCTGTGTTACCGGCTCCGCAGAAATTAGTACCCATATCTACCTTTCTCGGATTTGCGATTGGGGCTTGTGAATGCCTAGAATTACTACACCATGGGTTGAGTGTTGTGCACGGCGAGCTCAGGGCTGATGCCTTCCATTATAACCACGATACTGGAGCTGTCAAACTTATCAACTTCGGGTCTGGACCGCGATCCTTCGAAAATGGGCTTACAAGCAGTGGATGGATTACACTGTCCCGAGAGATTGGCGTTAAACGCAAATTACAATACATTGCTCCCGAGCAGACGGGCCGCATGTCGGCGGAGCCAAATTCACGGACGGACATCTACGGCCTGGGTGTCCTTTTCTGGACGATGCTCACCGGCAAACCTGCGTTTCGAGGCGAGACACCCCTTGATATAATCCAGGCGGTACTAGGCCGTAGGATCCCTTTCGCCTCGTCGGAACGGATAGATGTACCAGATGCCATATCGAAAATAATTCAGAAGATGACACAGAAGCAGATCGACGAACGGTATCACTCAATTAGCGGCGTCAAACATGACCTTCTCCAAGTACAACGAATGCTCGGAGAGGGTGATAACGAGGGCCTTGTGAATTTTATGGTCGGTTCGAAAGACGTGTCATCGTTCTTTGTACTTCCCACAAGCATATCTGAGAGGGAAGAGGAGCGTGCCAAGATAGTCGAGGTTATACGGAAGATAGCACAGTGGCAGCAGAAACACAGCACCGAAGGATCTGGCAATATGGTCTTCGGCTCCACTTCTGGCACGTCGACTCTCTCTGAACGTTTCGATAATCTTGAAAGCGTCTCCTATTCGAGCGACACAAGCTCTCAAGTGGGCAAGAACGTTGATCGCAGTCCGGCCTTGGGGCCATCTATCTTTGTAAAGGGTTCTGCAGAAGGCTCGCGTCTTGAATCATGGGATATGTCCAACGGTGCTCAACAATCGACTAAACCGTCGCTCGAGGTCAGTGATAGTAGAGAGTCGATAGATACAATATTCTCCTATGATACCCAGAAAAGCGGTCTGCGTCCCGATTATCTCAGCAGTGGACATCAGATTGGTGCAAAACAGGAATCAAGACGGAAGGCTAGCCCCGCAAAATCGCGAAGGCATCGTTGCGAACTCATCTCAATCACTGGTGCAGCTGGTGCAGGAAAATCAAGCCTTATTCAAAGTTCTCAGATCGAAATTCGCAAGTGGGGATACTTTGCTTCTGCAAAGTTTGATCCAGCACGGAAGGCGCCTTATGAACCCCTCCTCCGTGCAATGGGGAGCTTGATCAGACAAATCTTTTCGGAGAGTGACGTTAATAGTGGGTATCACAATATGATTCGTAAGAATATCCGAGGCCTTTGGGGGTCCGTTTGCAGTATGCTAGACTTACCCGAAAGCCTCATTTCCTCAGAAGGACGAATCGGCAATCAAGCCCCAACTTATATGTCCCAAAGGGTCAACAGATCCGTGAGAGCCGAGTTGATGGAGACGGGCAGTATGCGGAGCACTCAAAGCAGCAAAGCTGCTGGTATCACCCATGGCAATTCCGATGTCCTAAGATCTGGTAACACAAACCCTCGATCGCTGAAATTTGTCACCATCTTTATTGACGTTCTCCGCGTTCTTTCGACAACAAGGTTAATATGTCTGTGCCTTGATGATGTCAACTATGCTGATGAGGAGAGCCTCGACTTGCTCTCCGACATTATGAACAAAAAATTGGGCATAGTCATCTTGACAACCTGCCGAATTGAAGAAACAACCCCAGCCCACGTTCAAGCCGTGTTGAATACCAGAGCCGCCAATGTAACATCAATCAAGCTATCGCCCATCAGTGAACAAGAAGTGGTCGATTACGTAGCTGCAACTTTGTATCGACCGGCTAAATATGTCCTGCCATTAGCCATGGTTTGTCTCGAGAAGTCCAACGGTAATCCGTTCTACCTAAGGCAGATGCTGGAGACTTGTCATCGAAAAGGTTGTATTTGGTTCTCATGGAAGGAGTCAGTCTGGGACTTCGATTTGGATCGGGTGCTCGCGGAATTCGAGTCGGATTCCTATGGACAACAGCTCAACACGGGCTTCATCACCAAGCGACTACAAGATCTACCAAAGGCTGCACGGTCCATCCTTGCATGGGCGTCAATACTGGGAACAACATTCTCATTCTCAATGGTTCAGAAACTCTTGAGTGGCGAATTTGATTACGATGATACTCGAACAACCAGCAGCGACAACCCCACAACAGATGCAGATTTGTTTGCACCGCAGCCAGCTGAGAACGTGGTGGAAGGTCTTCAAGCTACATTGCAGGCATATATACTCATGCCTGGCAGCAAGGAAGATGAGTTCAGCTTCTCGCACGATCGTTACATCACAGCATCTGCCTCGCTCAGAGAACGTCAAGACCATGAAAAAATGCACTTCTTGATTGTCTTGACAATGATGAAGTACTCAGACCTGGATGGACGTTTGTTGTATCAATGGGCTCGCCACGCATGTCAGGCTTCCCGTGTGATTCAGCGTCGGGTCACGGATCGATATCGATTTAGATCGCTGCTATTGGATGCTGCTCAAAAGGCGATTGAGTCAGGTGCGCGGCCGACGGCTCTGGACTACTACGAAACATGCCTGGCTTTCATGCAGCCGAACCCGTGGCAAGAGGGAGCCACGGATGTGTTTTATACTGAGACACTGGTTTTGTACACGAAGGCCGCGGAGCTCTATTGGCACCAAGGTCGTCCAGTTGATGCTCAGAATCTACTTGACTCACTCTTTGCAGGTGCCCGGTCAGCATCGGATAAAGCTCCGGCATGGATCCTTCAATCAAAGCTCTTTGCTCAATCTGGCAATATTGCGGGAGCTTCAACAGCGTTGAAGACTTCTCTTCTGGAGCTGGGCCTTGACATCGCTGACACGCCAACCTGGGACTCGTGTGATGCAGAATTTGACAAGTTGAAGAAGATTTTGCAGGCGACTAAGTTTACCGACATAATCGGTAAACCTCTAAGTACTGATACAGACACGATCGCCATAGGGTCAGTTTTGGTGGACGCGATCAGCGCCGGATTCTGGAGTAACCCACTGCTGGTAGGTTGCGGCTTATGACCTAGCGGTATATTGCGCTGCTAACAATTACAAGTTTTATCAATTGGTCCTCAAGATGGTGGAATGGCATCTCAGCCATCCAGCCACGTTCTCCCAAACAGGTATCGGCTTCACATACCTCGCCATCATATCTGTTGGTAGAGGCACTGACCCCGCCTTTGGCCTGCAAATGCATGATATCTCAAGGCAACTTTTGGGCCAATATAGTGATTCATATACCGTTGGACGAGGATTAACACTATCAGCAGTTTTCGTCGCTCATCTTTGCGCACCAATACGATATCAGGTCGATACCTTGGAGCAAGCCATTGACCACTCGATGGCCTCTGGGGATAGGCACACATACCTCTTCTCCGTCGGCTCAATCGCACTCTGCAAAATCTTCATTGGTGATGACATGGCTGGCATCGAGTCCTACTGCGCCAGCGCCGCGCAAGACTTTGGAGACTGGAGTTCCGACATGAGAGGAGGCGCCTTGCTGACCGCTGCCAGGCAAGTTTCCCGGTCGCTACAAGGAAAGACCTGGACCGAATCTCCAGAGACTGTAATGTCTGATGACGATCACGACACGGTACAATATTTGAGCCTCGTTGCTTCTCGTTCTACCAATCCAGAGATACCTCGAGACCTTTATAATGGCTTGCATCTTATCCCATTGTACTTGTACGGCCATCATGAAAAAGCTATCCAATTGGGAAACGAAACGATCGCTTCCAACGGAGTATTGTGGAGCATGCGCGTCATTCCCCTGACACTTTTCTACACTGCGCTTGCCCTCCTAGCCTATCTCCGTGAGCATCCATCAGATGCAGATCGCGATACAATGCTAGACAAAGCACGAGATTACAAGAAGCGCATAGTCCGATGGCAAGCCGACTGTAATGCCAATTACTTGATGTGGTCCTTGTTGATCGAGGCCGAGATGGCCGAAATTGAGAAGCGCTTCGGTGATGCCATCCAGTCCTATGAAGCTGCAATAGATCATACAGAGCTGCATGACTTTTACCTCGAACAAGCTTTAGCATATGAGCTGCAAGGCGATTTTTTCGTCCGTCGAGGAGCTATGCGAGCAGCCAGAACAACGCTTTCGGACGCAAAGGCTACATATTCACGGATAGGGGCATCAGGTAAAGTCGCACAGCTAACAGCGAAGCATGAATGGGTGCTTCGAGCATCAACGACTGTTCAAACAAGAGATCAAGCTGTGCAAACAGCCAACACCATTGGGGAAGTTAGCAATACTCAATTTCGCATTGAAGAGAACGAACGACAAGAGACCAGGATCCTGGGCAAAGAGACCGCTGGCGATCGGACGCAAGCCTGGGTTAGCCCCGTTCTACCGAAGTCGGCCGATAAATGCTCTAGCCAAGACATTTCGGATTTGGGACTCGATGTCCTTGACCTTCAAAGCATTCTGGAATTCAATCAAGCGATATCATCCGAGCTGCAGATTGATCGCCTTTTAGCTACCATGACGGAAATCATCTTGGAGTCCGCCGGTGCCCAGGCGGACTTTGCCGCTGTGATCATTGAAGGTGAGAGTGGCTGGTGTATAGCCGCAAGTGGTACAGCCGATGGTATATCGCCTGAGTTTCGTCCGATAAGTGAAATCCAGGATGAAAGCCAAAAGCAGGTTCTGCTATATACAATGAGGTTCAAAGAAGTGGTGTTTGTGCACAATTTATCTCAGGACTCGCGCTTCCTCGCGTTAGGTTCAGCGAAGTCGGTGATTTCGCTACCTATCCTCGAGGGGAAAGATTTATTGGGAGTATTGTATATGGAGGGGGTGTCAAATGCATTCACCGATAGAAACTTAGGGGTTCTTCAACTGTTTTGCAATCAAGTCGCTATATCGATTGCAAATGCACTGCTCTTCAGAAAGGTTGCTAAGGTGTCGGCCGCAAATCAGAGTATGATTGGTCAACAAAAGCTCGCACTGAAAACGGCAAGGGAAGCTGAGCTTAAGGCCAAAGTCGCAGAAGCTGAGGCTATGGAGAACGTGCGTTTGAAAGAAGAGGCTGCGAAGGCGAAGAGCAGTAAGTGTCCCGTAGACTCCCCTTCCTACTCTACCGGGTTCGAGTGCTTGGTAAAGCGTAGCAATTCTTTTCAAGCATTATATGGTAGCTAGAATCTGGCCTTGCAGTCCTATGTACTAATTCAGGCTACATCAGTGTTCCTCGCAAATGTGTCACACGAACTCCGCACTCCCTTGAACGGTGTCATCGGAATGTCTGAATTATTGAAGGACACGCTATTGAGTGTACAACAATCCGATTACGCCAACAACATTAAAGTCTGTGCGGGTAAGAGTATCCGTATCATCATTGAGCAAATCTCACTATTGATGACCTCTTATAGATACCCTGCTTACCGTCATCAACGATATCCTCGACTTCTCCAAATTAGAAGCTGGGAAAATGAAGCTCTTCAGCGTACCATTGAATCTGAAGGAAACGATTGCGGAGGTCGTACGTGCTCTTCAATTCACTAATAACGTGACACTCAGGACGATCACGAAACTAGACCTTGACCCCAACCTCTTGGTGATGGGTGACCCTGTCAGACTCCATCAAATATTCATGAATCTACTCAGCAATAGCTACAAGTTCACAGCCAATGGTTCAGTCACGGTCAGCGCCAGGACGATCCATGAAGACCGCGATAGTCTCACGGTAACCTGTTCAGTCACCGATACCGGCATTGGCATCACTCAAGAACAAGTATCGCGCTTATTCAAGCCTTTCTCCCAGGCCGACAGCAGTACCCAGCGTTCCTATGGCGGCAGTGGCTTGGGTCTTTCCATCTGCAAGGCGCTCATAGAGGCACTCAATGGTAAGATCAGTATGGAATCACAGCTCGGCGTTGGTACGAAGGTGTCTTTCGTCATAAAGTTCCAAAAAGCAGCCAAGTCCGCTACGGCAGGCGCCGCTGAGGTTTCTACCAGAGAACCAGATCCCATGGCAACGTGGTCTTCCGACGCCGATAATCTAGCCCCTCGCTCATCGACGGCTTCCGTATTCGATCTCTCTCAGATACCCAGAAGCGAGCTTCGCGTATGTATAGCGGAAGACAACCCAATAAACCAAAAGATAGCTGTCAGCTTTGTCAAGCGACTCGGCATACAGTCAGAGGCATACAGCGACGGTCAACAAGCAGTTGAAGCCGTCCGCAAAAGTTCCAAGGAAGGTTCACCTTTTCATTTGGTTCTCATGGACGTCCAGATGCCCGTCCTCGACGGCTACGACGCCACGCGACTCATCCGGAAAGACGAAGATCCGGCGGTTCGGGGAATTTTGATCATCGCGATGACCGCAAGCGCCATCCGCGGGGACCGCGAGAAGTGCTTGCAAGCAGGCATGAACAACTACCTTGCCAAACCGGTAAGGGCAGCGGTGCTCAAGACAATGTTGGAAGACTATCTGAAGAAACCGCCGGAAGTCATTCCGCATCTGGAAGAGACAGCAGCCGATCTTGCCAAGAAAGTCATGGAAAGGGCGGAGAACGCAAAGGAGAGCAAAGACGCGAAGAAAGCAGCGCATCGTTCTCGTCCCAGTCTTGAAAAGAGGATGAGTTCCCGGAATTTTAAAGTCCCAGAGGAGATGGCCGAGACGCCGCGCGCTCCTGCACCTCGCGATCGACCTGTGGTTAGTAGGACGAACAGCGCCATAAACGTCACGCGAAACGGCATGCCCGACAGGATCGAAGAGGACGACGCCGTTCCTCCGCTATCTCTCAGCAACGCAAGTCTCTCATGACACACATAGTTTCCCACAGCACCTGCTTCACTAACTACGAAGAACATTTCCCCTCAAGGCGATACATCCGCTCCTGCGCGTGCGACCCCCAACGCAAGGATCCCCATTACCACTCTTCTTCATTATCAGTCCTCAAGCATTAGCGCCGGTGTTTTTGCAGGCCGATGATCCCACATAAGCGAGGCGTTATCAGGATAGGGCCGTCTGAATTTTCCCCTGTACATAAATAGGAAAGAGGGACTGGATTAGCTCTAGGCGCTCGGAACACAGCACCAGCGCAGTTTTGCGGATGTGATTTCTAGGGAAGGCAAGAATTTACATAGATATTTATTTGGACTAGGCATAAGGTTGTGGATAGGGTTTATTTAATGAAGTGTTTATACGGTAGATTGGAGAACACAGTACGACAATTGACGTCCCATCTTCCATCTTCCCAACTTCAATCTCCCAAAAATTCCAATATTCAACCTCCCCAAACCCCCAAACCGCACATCCCAACCATCTAAATTGTACCAAATCCTGATACCATGAATCATCATATCTACAAATCCCCAAATCAGTGCGCGGACCTTGCTACGTATGGTAAGGGAGACCGCTAGTAAGTATTAGAGAATAGGGCATGTATGTATGTATGTATGTACAAAACAAAGTCCACGGACTGACTCACCCATACTGATGGATCTGATAAAAGGCGCGAAGCTTTTATGATTATGATCATGTAAGTAGGTAGGCGGGTAGGTAGATGGAGAGGTGGACGTGATCATGATATCTATTGGTAATAGATAGTATGATGGGGGAGATTTGTTTACTGTTTTTTTTTAAAGAAGCTTGGAGTGTTATTTGATGTGGGTTTTTGAGAGAGGTTGGGGGGGATATCGGCTAACTAGCCCGATGATGGATGGCGAGAATCTGGTGAGATTCCTCTCCATTGATGATGCTTCTCTGATTATGTCAGGTACAAGGTATACGAACAGTTCTTTGCAGCCCATTTGTATGAAACTTGAGGATTGAATATTAGCACAGCATATTCGGTGATTTGACGAAAGGCATCCAGTGCTCATTCTCTCTCGTTTTCCTCGATGATCGGTAAGGATTGTAGCTAGATTAGCCCTGCGCCATGCGTAGCTCAATTGTAATAAGGTCCAGTTGCCAGGATGAGGCAGTGTCGATTGTGACTATTGTAAGGTCTTATCTCCCTTATCAAACCGCAGCTTAGGTTTTGCCTTGACTTCGGAATCATACGCTCCATCGCGCCCTCGTACGACCAGGCTGTGAGCTAGCTGACGGTCAAGACCACATGGCTTGCCTCTAAGCGTAAGTGTTTGATATAACCGAAGGAGAGATTCGAACCGAATTCTGTCGATCTAGGTGAGGAGTCACGGCAACAGCAGTTAACATTATTCAAGCTAGGAAAGTAACGAGGGTAGAGAAGCCCAAAGGAGGAAAAAGTAACAACAAGGCAAGAGTACGGTATGCATTTAAAGGCGAGGCCGAGCATGGCCGAACAGGAAAGGCTGGCTGTGTTGGGATTGACTGCGGCCAGCTCAGTACAAAAGGAGCTTGCTGGGATGTTTGGTTGGCCTCCGAAGATAGTATAGCGTATTGTGGCTTGTCGCTTCGGCAAGCCATCGCAAGCCATTGATGGAAGTGCGATGCGGGTGGCGTTCGATCTGCGAACTAGGGCTGAGATGATCCCTTTCCGTCGACCCCAATACTGATAGGCTGACTCGTACGGGATAATCTAGGGAAGTCGTTGCGAGGCGTAACGCTCAAGATATGGATGGATCGGCAATATTGTCGCCACGGCCATGTGTACATCCCGGACACAGCCATGTGCGCATCTTGAACAATACAAGAGCTCGAGTCGACTTTCTCGAATGGAAAAGTTGGACGGCCTGGAGGTGATCCCACGATGGAAGCGTGATCACTAGGGCAGAAGGGAATGGCGATTGAGATTACGATTGGCGATCAACGGGAACGGCGACTCTTATCCAGGCGTGATAGAAGAGCTGTGCGCTTCCCATCCTGACTGCATATGCAGCAAGCGCAGATTGTAGATGCAGGTTGTTGCAGGACAGAAAAGGCGATGGTGTAGGTTTTGTAGATGCATAGCTGCAGCCATGCCGCAAACGTTCCGAGATGTCGCACTGTTGCAATTTGGCGTGATGGTGCGTATTCGTGGATGTTACCGTTTTGACAAGCAAGCAAACCAGGTCCGTTCTTCGGCTGCACCCTTGCCGATGGCTGATGGGAGAAGTTTTACTTTGTGCTCTGAAGCGTGGGTACCGAAGCCACCAGCCCAGTTTCAGCAGCCCGCCCCACCGGTCGACAAAGGAAAGTGAGGGGTGCCATGGCTCGAGCGTATGTCGTTCAACTGCAGCTTTGGTAGCCCGTGGTAGTGGTTGTGTACCCCCATTTCACCACTCATGATGATTGCGTTGTGGTGCCGTGCGACTGACTGTAGAACATGCATCGCTGCTATTCGCCCAGTACGTGTTCTTCTTATGTGCATATTCCCCAGAGGCGAGCCGTCGGCAAGGATTGCCACCGAACGTACGACACCAATGGCGGCTTGCGGAGAGGCTGCCCTTATGCGGTTTACGATCGACGTAGAGAAAGGAGAGTCAGGATAGATGTGTTGGTAAATTGCACGGGCCTTCCACCGAACGGGATAAGCAGCCGAGATTTACTGGCAGCCAATGAATGGGATGATCGACATGAAACTTGAGCCTGAATTGCTTCGAGAATTCCATGAAACGGCGCATTCAGCCACGCAGCCTTGAAGCGGCTTCTTGCGTACATACTGTAGTAAAACAAGGACCAGTGAACGGTCAGTCCGGTCAGAGCGATCCCATCAGGCTTAGATTGAGCAATCTACTACTATTCTCAGAGTCGCCTCGGGGTAAACGAAGGCACTCATGGGGCGCAATGAGCTTAACGCCGGAGGTTAAAGCCATTGCTGGCTTAGCCTGTCTTGGCTTTGATCGGTACCGTAAAGTACAGCACTTTAAGGTAACACAGTAGTACTCCGTGATTCTACCTTAGTCAGTAACTAGTCATGATCCCTGCCGACCTGAGCCATAGCCGGAGCCGGAGCCGGAGCCGGACCCTGAAACTAGCCGTAAATTGTGAAATGCGAACGCGATTCGCGGTTGATCATTTTCCATTTCCTTCCTCGTCTCTTTTTAGCATCTCCTCATCCTTCCTTCCCATTCGCCGTTTCGACTCACCCTCCTTTGCCCTGCCAGGCATTCCTTTCTTTTGAAGCCACGCGAACTGATCGGCTGGTGCTGGCCATAGCCTACTTCCATTTCCATTCGAGAAAAGCTGGAGGTGAAGGAATAGCCAGCCTCGGAAGTTGCACCGACACCCTGCTTGCCTGACGTAGTATGTTACCCGCTTCCCTCACTACTTCAATCCTTCGATACGTGCTCCTCATTGGTCTGCCAAACCACGAACCTGCTTTACCTTACCCCAGCTGGATCTCTCAATCTGGCATCGCCTCAGGTTCAGGGTCTCAGTGGCACCTTCTTCTTCCGTATATCATTCAACCTTCTCCCAAAAGGTTATCTTCACATTCATGTGTCATCCCGCACCCATGTTGTTCACCCACATCTTCACTCCGGACATCTAACACCCAATCACCCACACCATCGCCAGTAATGTTACTTACACTGAAGCCTTCACAGCAACACGGGTACGCAAGTCCCCATGCGTATTCACTTACCCAACGTTCTCCCTCCTCACTCTACTCTTCGCCTCCGAAGTCGACCTCTCTTCCTCCTCTACCGGACATCACTCCTCAAAGAATGACTACACCACATCGCGGCTTGCCTCCTCCGTCGGTGATGGACAGGAGCTTGCCATTGCCAGAACGAGCTCAAGCGTCTAGTACCTTGAGTATGAGTTCTGGTATGGGCGCACTACCACCAGCACCAACGCAATGGCAAAATCAGAACGAAGCAACCCAGTCATGGCTTGATGCCAAGAAAGAGGAGGATCGAAGGAAACAAGAGGAGGAAAAGACTCGGCAGGAAGACCTGAAGCTACAACAGCGGAAGGTGGAACAGAACATACTACAAGAGTCTCTTCGAGGCGGAGTCCCTCCACCGATGGTTCCCATGATATTTGCAAGCATTGGAGGAAGCAACGTTGCAAACATGAGCGTGGAATGGGCTCAGCATTACATGACACAGATGAGTTTGCAACAACAGGCGCAAATCCAGCAGCAGCAGCAACAGCAACTGCAGCAGCAACAGCAGCAGCAGCAACAACAACAACAACAACAGCTACCGGCACCATCTCAGGTTCAACCTTCCCCCGAGCAACGACGAGAACCTCGAACAGTCGCAGGCCCGAATCCTAATCCTTACGGCGCGCAACAGATGCAGCCGCCGACGCACAGCAATGCCGTACAACCCGTACAGCCCGTTCAACCGAACCCGCCTGCTGCAGCCTACACGCCATCATATTCTCATGCTACTCTTCCCAGTGAGCGAACTCGGGCCCCTCAACCTCTACAGGCAGCTCCACCTACATCAAATCCTCGACCAACGACCTCACAATCGAATTTGTCTCGTCTGAACACTGGGGACATGCATGCAGCTCCACCGGGAACCTCTGCCCCACCGATGAGTATGCAGCATCCGACACAGCAGGCGCTCTCAACTCAAAACCAAGACCAGCCATCATCACCTGGGCTCTATTTCCATCATTGGCAGCCTCCAGACTCGCAGGGGAAATCCAAAGACAAAGACATTCATGGCACCCCGGCAGTCAAAAGTGCGCACACGTCACCTAATACACAACCTCCTGGGTCCCATTTACGGTCCGACTACACAACCTCGCCCAAGAAACGGAAAGCGACAGGATCACATCAAGCTGCACCGACGCCGTCTTCACACACCTCTCCGTCCTTTTCACGACAACCTTCTTCGGGCTCGACGTCAGGCCGACGGCGTAGACATTCACGAGCAAGTGATACCTCATCTCACTCACAGCCCCGTGCCGCACAAGGAAGCGGACGCCAAAGTTTCTCAGAGGCCGAAAGTGGCAGAAATTCGGCACCCTCTGAAACGCGGCACTCCCGTCAGAATCATCCGGCCGGATCGGATAGCAGAGAGATGAGGGAGATAAGGCAGGTTTCCCGAGACCTAAGCGACCGAAGCAGTCCCAAACAAGAGCCATGACCCGGCCTCCTTAATTTCTCATTCGACGCCTGTTGAACGGGGCCTTTAATCATACGTTCCAGCCAGAGATTACGGTGGGGACACGAAATATACATGGGCATCTGGTATTCCGTCTGGTTGGCTATTTTTATATACCCTTCATGCGACATGTATGCCATCATGAATCTTGCGTGTGGTTGGTAGCTTTCGCGACTGACTCATTATTTCTCAAGCCCCGGGGGCTGGGCTGGACTCAATGTATCTGTACTACTCGTTGCATTCTTGCTTTCACTTCAGATGTAACATATTTTTGGATCCTCGGGATCATGAGACTTTGAATGGCTTATGCACACCAGCTGCCGCGAGCGGCGCATGCTTGTGCTTTGGGTGGAGATGAAACAGCATTTTCTCCTATGTGCGGAGTCGCAACGACTGATTCCGGTCCCTGCAGAAAACAACGCTTTGACTTTTCTATCTTCATGACTCGTGCAGCTGATGTCAATTCGCAGTAACATGGTCAAGGACATGATCAAACCTTGGTTTTTCCCATCCATGATACTGGGAGTTTGACAATGCAATCGTCCTTGGACTCTCTTTTCTTCAATTTCGCGGGCATATGTAACGCGATGATCCGATATGGATAGCCGTTATGTACGTGTACGCTAAACCCAATGGAGATGATGCGCTCCAGCGTCCTTGCAGTATGCATATCCTCTCGGCAAGCTCGGTAAACCTTTTTGCCAATGCACCCATCCATTTTTTTTTCTTTTCTTTCCTTTTACCTGCGGGTACAACGTACATATGCATCTTGATCATGTGCTTTTGACTTTTCCCAGGTTGAAAATTCTTGCTTGTTGGGTTCTGTTCTGCAGCTGTGGCGCGGGATCGGTGGTCTGGTGCGATGGCTTTATTTTGAGTTTTGCTGTGGGCTGGTTCTTCCATATTTGGATCAGCGGGGATGAGTTGTGAGTGAGTGAGTAAGTGAGCGATGGGTAGGTATTTTGAGTTGTTGGGTTTTTGGGGGGGTATAGGATATGGGGTATGGGGTATGTGGTAGGGAGGATAGTGGGGATGGGGACGGGGATGAGGGTGGGGATGGATAGGAGTAGGTTCTTTGTTTTCATCGCTGTGCTGCGTTGTTTGCCTGATCTGATCTGATCTTTCAAGGTCGAGACGAGAAATGGAACGCATCGTCATATCGGCAGCTCAAGAATTTCTGCCATTGACGTTTCTTCCTTGTTTGTCCCGTTCGAGTTAACTTGACCTTGATCATTGACCTTGATTCGTTGTTCATGGGATTTTGGGGATTGAGAATGAGGGGGGGGTTGATGTGAGTTACTACGTTTTTTGGGTGCGTGATATGTGCATGGTGTGTTGTTGTATCTGAGGTTGGAAGGAGGGGTTGATTACTATTGAGGTTTTTGGCGGGACTGGGGAGGTGGGTTTGGTGGGTTTGAGAGGGGGGAAGGGGGGGGAAGGGGGGGGGCCGGATATAGGGGTGAAAAAGATAGTAGATTTCATGGGCTTTTGGTGGGGTATTACGCTGCTTACTGATATCTCCGTATATGAGTTTTCATTGCGCGGAGATTGAGAGTGAGAGTTAAGATTGTGGATTGTTTTGGTTTTATGGGGTTATTCTGTTATTAGGAGATGGATTTTGGTGTTAGTGTTGGTGGTGGTATGGTATGAAGTATGCGTAATATGGCGTGGCTGTGATTTGATTTGGTGAAGTTGGGGTTATTGGGATGGTGTTGTGTAGGTTGTTTTGTGAGTTTATGAGTTCATAGGGGAAAAGGGGTTTTGGGTTGGATATAGAGGTGGAGGGATATAGTATGTATGTATGTATGTATGTATGTACATCCTAACTTAGTATGGAAGATTGTTGTACTTTTTGTGAACGAGGGTGGACGGGGGAGTAGGGGGGAGTTTGAGGGAGCAAGAGTGGAGCAAAGAATGGAGCAAAGGGGGCAGCTTGTCTCGTTTCCCAACACTACCTTATAATATTGCTTACTTGGCTCAGCTTTTGCTTTCTAGCCTGCTTCCTTTCCGGACTACCTGAATCGCTCCATGCACTTTCGACGCATCTTGCCACTCAGGCAAGTTAGCAATACCTGAAAGTAACGTACATTGATCGTCCCCAAGACACGCTGACGAACGGTAACGGTGGGTGCTACTATATATCAAACCGATGCGGAAGCTTAGTTTTTCGGCTTGGTTTGACGGTAAGGTCTAAATAGTAGTAGTAGCAGTAGCTGCATAGTTTTTTGATAGAGGAATTGTCATTGATAAGGAGCAATTATTTTAGCATTATCAATATTGATCATATTGGAAGGGTAGATGTGGATAGATTAGTTGAGATAAGTTCTTCTATCATGGTTTATAGATACCGAAGGTACTTCGATCTGAGGCTGGATGGAGGGGAATGTGGATTGGACTCATGAGTGATATGAGTGATAAGGGTGATTGGAGATGACATGGAATTTGATAGAGTAAAGAGCGCACCCTCGCTAGGACGGACATGGGGTAGCTCACCAGAATTGTACAATTGACACGTGTTGTTCTCAAGAGGATTATTTGAATATATAATCTACGATGAACGCATCAAAACCTTCCCTGGGCGCATGGTTTAGTGGTATAATACACCTTTCGCAAAGCAACTAGTCCCCGGTGCGATTCCGGGTGCGTCCACAACTTCAATCTTTGCCAAATTTTTAGAGGCGATAATTATCTTCTTACCCTTAGGTACTCTATTTACGAAAAGCCATGAGGAACACGTTGTCAACACGTCTCAGGGATTCATACCGAGTTACAGCCGACACGGATGCCAAAGTGGCTGAGATGGGATGATAGTACAAGTATCAATGTATCATTGCTAGAAGGCCTTCCGCCGCACTCCTTGCGAACCATTTTAAATTGATGACGGTGACACCGTCACAGTGCTACCTAGCAGATTTTACGCAATAAGCTAACCCAAGGAGTAAATTTGTACAACCTTTGTCAAGCTCCGGATTTAGAGTATCGAATTCGGATAAGGGAAGAGATTTTGCGATGGAGACGATCGAACACGTACCTCGCTCTGATATCTAAATATAAATGACAATGTACGAGATCGCTGTTAAGGTTTGCAGTTACTAGGAGGAGATTTCTCAACTTACCGTGTACCATTTGCCACAGGCTTTGCTTGACCCATTCAGAGCATTCGTCGGCGCAGGCACAGCACTCACTGTAGGATTGCCGTTGCTGGGTTTTCCGGTAGGCTTGGTAGGAAGATAACCACTAGGAGGGCTATATTTGGCCTGAACTAGCAATTTGATGATTTTTGAGGTTCAGTATGAATACTCATGGCCGGCTTACCTGACACACACCTCATAATTAATAAAGTTGAGGCTATCTTGACATAGCAGGTTGAAAATGGGATTCCAAGACAGGAACTGCGTTACGGTGATATCAGGGAACTGTTACACAAGCCCGTCGCACGAGTCCTGCGCTTGCCAAGTGTACGTATCGCATGTCGCTGGGATGCAAAGCGTTTTGCCCACAACACTTCCGAAATTGGAGCAGTAAAGGTCTAGATTGTTGACTCGCAAGAGGTCATATGTCGAAACATTGTGCGCCTTGGCGACGGCATTGCAGTCATCTGTCGTGGTGACTGTATATGAAGCTTGGCAAGTTGATGATGGCGCAGCCGCCGTTCCGGTCTCCATTGATGACGCTGATGTGGCGGAACCCGCGGCTGACGGAGACGCAAAGGCCGTAGGAGTTGTGAACCCGTAGCGAGTAGCACTGCAGCTGGAAGTCAGTGAGGCTAGCTTGCTGGCAAGTCCTTCATCGTAACCAAGTGGCTTGCTCAATTGAAGTGCTTGGACCCCCAGCCAACAGTCCGAGCATTACTTCTGTGCTGAAGTGAGGTTTGTTTGATTTGACCAAGCAAAGAATTGTGGATCGCAGAAAGCGCCAATTTTACTGGCATTATGTCAGTCGAAGTATTGAACGGGGATTACTCGACGATGCAGACACACCTATCCTTTCTGCACGAAACGTTGTAGGTGAAAAGGAGATTGTCAACAATATAGGTGGCTGGGAAATTCGTCAGCAATGGCGATCAAATATAGTGTTAGCTCTGGGAGACGGACGCTGACCTGGATATTCTGCATCGCTATATAGAACGACATCGGTACTAGCAGTGCATGCTCCTTTAATGGCACTTCTTGCGTTCTCTAGAGAAGTATGACAAGTGTCAACACATAGTGCATCGACCTGCTCGACGTCTAGAATCGTGTTCCTAGCCAGAGAGTGAGCCAAAGCTATACGCCGGGACACTTCAAACGCCACGACTCAAGGCGCTTGAAACAGATGTAGTGATGGGAATGCTTACCTTGTGGATAGGATGGCAAGAGCGCCTGGGCAGGAAACGTTGGTGTTCAAAGCCGTTGTGCAAGACTCGCTCAACCCCGGAGATCCTATGTACATCTGCGTTCCGTCTAAATGTTGTGCCCACGTGAAGCTAAAGTAGAATGCCAGGATAGCATTCAGGCTTCGAAAGTTTGCCATCGTGCAGCCTTGAGTGAGAAAATATTTAAGCTAAAGGGGTCCACCTTTACAGGTTCAGGAATAACGAAAGCCGACTGGTGACAATGTCTCGAGAATGAGGAGCGATGTGTAGTGAGAACGCGAAGAGCGAGGCGCACGAGTGCTAGACCTTGATGAGGGGTTTTACCCGTGAGAGTACACCATGCATAGGAGAAAGTTGTCCCGGGGTGGTCACAGAGGCAAATACCATGACGCTGGATGACTTTGAATCCTTCATGGCTGGACCGAGTCATGTCTGCAGAACCTGAAACGGCAACATGACACGGGCACTGCATTGGGCAGTCTGAGAGATACAACGATCAGCATCGTGATTAAAGGACTCATTGCCGCCAAAGATATCCTTCCTTACTCTGTTCGGCGCGTCTTCCTCGCTTCGGCTTTCATGGTCTCTTTAGCCTCGTTGAGATTGATCTGATTTGCCACGTAAGAATCCTACCGAATCCTACCGAATCCCATAGCTCCCCATTGCTTCCTCGCTGCTCCCTCCAAAGCGGATGTATATATATACCACGAACTCAGGATTTAATATTACCGTTTTCGATTAGGAAAGGGAGTAATAAGGGAGTGAAGGGGCGTAGTCAAAGAGTAGTAAGAGAGTACGGAGGTGTATAGGGGAGTAGGAGTTAGCGCTAAGGAAGTACTCAGGACGGTTTTTAATATCTAACACTATACTCCGAGAATGCTAGCCGAATTAGGACTAAGTGTCGGACATCAAAAACCGTCCTAAGTACTGGTAGAAATTGGTAATGTCAGGACAGTCATATAGTTTCAGCTCACGCTGAAGTAGGTCGTACTGTGACTTTTCCCCTTTCCCCCCCTTCCAAATACTCTTGACGCTCTTCAGAGCAGGCTTAGACCTCCTTTCTTTGCGCGACGGATGCTGCGACGGCCAATTCTCAATCTTGCTTGTGCGTATCATACACTCAGAGATTCGTCTCGACCGGTCCGAGCTATTCCCTACAATCTCTCATCCTCCCCACCACACTCGCTATCCTCGCATTGTAATTTTATCTACTGGCCACACTCAGACTTAGGACCCTTCCATATAGCCATTAATCCCAGTACACTCGCCAAGCTGTCGCACACGATAATGCCCACCACGAGGATGGCAAAGGACCGCCAGTCCACGATGAGCTTGCTGCCGAGATACGGCACCGTTCCTGGCGTCTGGATCTTCGGATTATTCGCTAGCATCTCCGCCAGCGATACGATGGCGTGTTCAGCGATATTGGCGCCTACGCCGCTGTTGGTGGTGTCGTTTTGAATATTCCAGGTATGTCTGAGTAGTCAGGAACCGATTAGTGGTGGAAACCGATCTTGGGAGAAAACACCATGAGCTTGGCTTCACTTACCGATCCGCGTACCACTGCCATTGCGTGAACACCAGTTGCTGCTTCCCGAACTTGTATTGACCTTGTAGGGCAATGGACGCGGCAGCTTCGCGAGCCATGCTATTCGAGATGTTGTGCGCAGGGTTGACGATGTGGGTGACGGGGTGAACAGTGATGGGGCACTCATAGAACAGTGGGGTTAGGTTCGGGCCCCCGCTGCGGAATACCCACATCCAAAGGCCTCGAGGACCGTAGCCGTATTGGTTTTCATTCTGGGTAACGTTAACGCCGCGGTAGATGTAGGTAGTACCATACATGCCAAGGGCAGAGGTGGGGATGTTGATACTGCCGTTACTCGTAGTGTTAATGGCGTAGGTGTAATTGAAAGCGCTAATGAAGTCCGTACCATCCCTGTTCGGGTCTCCCACGGTGGTTGGTTTCGGGTTGCCAACCTGGGGATACTCGTTGCATGGTCCGGACGAGGCGGTGATGACGCGATCGGTGAAATGGGGGTAAGTCCTCCCAGTGTCGGCGATATTATATTCGTTGAAGCGGATGCCGAACTCTTGAATGGTGGTAGTACGGCGACAATAGTACCGATAGTCTCTCTTCGAATCTATGATGCTTTGGATGTCGGTGAAATTGCCGCAGTTGTCTGGATCGGTTGACTCGGCCCCTAAGGTTGTCTCGCCATATGCATGGGCTAGCTGATCCATTGGGACTTGATCTGTTGTACAATCACTACCATGATAGTAGCACTTGGTGTCTGGTACCATGGGTAGGCCATCTTGGAAGTATGTGCCATTGTAATCTCGTCCATCTTCCAGCGTACATATTAGACTTAGGATGACCGGAGCGATCAAAGCAATCTGCCGAGAGTGAGCTTGAAAGCCGCGAAGGGGTCGAGAACAACTCACAATATTAATCAAAAGCTATTGTATTACTACGTTAGCATCTTCTTCACGATTGCTTGTAATTTGTAAGAGTAAAAGAAAAGGGCTGTGAGGTTCCAAGTCTACTCTAGGCCGGTATCGTACTAAGTTTGAGAAGTAATTGAATGATCTAGGGGGAGAGAATGTTTCGATCGCGGGCCGAAAAAGATGACTTACCCACAATATACAGACCAGTCGTAGCATTTGCGTGCTCGCAAAAGGCACGAGCCGCAAGACGTTCAACAGGCTGTCAAGCCCCTCAATTAGAGTCTGATTTTTTGGAGAAGGCTTGAACCAGTGATCGATGTAGTGAGGAAGACTTTTAGCGATTTTTTTGAGGGTCTCCTGCCAGAGTGTTAGTGAAAATCCATTGATACATAACCCCCTCCAGCTGTAGCGAACCAGCAGGCTTGCACCGAGGATTATGAATAACCCTGTTGATAGAACATTATATGCATTCTTCTGCGATGGTGTCAGGACGCCTTTGGTATGGTACACTTTCACCAAGGCGTAGACCGCGCCGGCGAAAAGGGTGGTAAAAGCCCAGGGGAGCAACAGTCTCAACGTCCTTCTTCGTTTGGTGCCTTGGGGGCTGGAAATACTCTTAGGGTTAGGGTAGGGGGCCGCGGTCGGAGAGCCGGGTTGTTTAGGGGCCGTTGCCGCCATTAGTTCTTCTCGCTGCTGTACTGATAGGCACTTCCTTCGACTTCATCATGATCGAAGGACCCTCTCATATATATCCGTCGCATTACCTCTACGACTCCAGCGTTGATACTACATCAATTGCGAAACATGGACCTGAAGGAGGTGGCGTGAAATAGTCATATCTTTTGTCCCCCTTCCCATCGGGTGCGGCTCAGGAGAGACCCCGCGTGGCTAATAAGAGACCCCCAACGAAAGACCCCTTCGCATATCCTTAAATAACTTCGTTAAAGTCGAGTCCACGGACTAATAAGCTATGATAGATATATAGGGGTAGTATTTCCCTACAGCTTCTTCCATATAAGCTCCCTATTATACCTCGTCGTTGTCGAGTTAAATAAGTATCGCAATTACTACTATTAATGCGAGGTCTTAGCACGGTACCATAACAACTCTTCTTTCGCAGCGTAATAACTCGGCAATAACGAGGTTTCAGGACTTACTTTCGCGAAGTAACTTACTTTTTGGAATACCATCTACAACTTTCGTACTGAAGACTTATTTGTTAGAGCCTTTATTGGGTGTACTTCGCAAGGGGTCTTTCGTTGGGGGTCTCTTGTTAGCCACGCGGGGTCTCTCCTGAGCCGCACCCTTCCCATTGTTGGAATTCAGACCGGGTCAACCTCGGTAGTCACTAATCAGGACTAGTCAGGGGGCCTTGGCAGACTAATAGAGATTTCTCGTGATGGTTATTCCATTCTACATAGCTACATCCATCCATTAGTTATCATAATACTATTGCACTACACCTAAATCACGTGCAGATGACTCATTGACATCATACATTTCAACAGGTTATGAGCCCGGGTTCTGCGTAACCTGGGAACCGCATAAATCGCACAGCAAGCTTTTTACTAAGACTTGGTGTTGCTCTGGAAGAAACATTCCCAGAACTATTCACAACAGGCACCATCATGTCTGACTATCACAAAATTCAGAAGCTCAAGGGCACTGAGAACTATAAGCCATGGGAGATCGCCATGAGAGCATTACTCGTGGTTAACGGCGTGTTTAAGGTCATCAGACCGGAATATAAACCGCCAACTAACCCTGACTCACCTACTACCGGAGGAGCAAAACTCCCTATCGAGGAGGTGGATGAGGATAAATGGGAAAAGCATGTTGATCTGGAGGAGCGAGCACTCGCCGCTATTCATATCACCACATCGCCGTCAGCCTACAGCATGATTGAAACTCTGAAGACAGCAAAAGAAGCATGGGCCAAATTGAAGTCATTATATGGGACGGACTCCTACGCCACCAAGAAAACAACGTACTTCGCCCTACATGAGCTTCGTTCAGATCAATTCAAAGACCTTCATGCCTACCTCGCCAAATTTGAGGAGTATACAAACAAGCTTCTACAAATGGGGAGTCCGCTAGAAATGGATTTCCAGACAGCAGTCTTCGAGAGGGGCCTACCAGATGACATGAAGGAAGCGGTCTATACCCTCACTGAGATCGCAAGATCCAGGAAGGAGCCACAGGATTTTGAGTATATCACTACATCATTAGTTAACAGGTTTATGCCTTTGAAGACTGAAGAATCCAAGGCATTCGCTGGCAATTTTGGCAAACAGCCAAAGCAAGGTCAACATCAAAACAAGCCTAGCAATAAAAGCCAGGGCAATAACAACGACAAATGTACTTTCTGTGGCTGCCAACACAACATAAAAGACTGCTGGCATGTCAATCCAAAGCTAGGACCAGAAGGATTTGTTCCCAAAACAAAGAAAGAGCTGGAGGCACGGAACAAATAATGGTATCAAGACAGATATCCTAGTCGCCAACAAAGCAAACAAAACCTGGACGAATAAAAGCAGGACAAACTCTATACCGCTCGCTTCGAGCACAGCCCACAATAAAATAACAAATCCCATGAGATCATCGTCGACTCAGGGGACCAGGAGCATGCCTTCTGGGACCGATCCAAGTTTACCGACTATTCACCAGTCCAGAACCACACGGTATCAGGACTAACTGGGGGTAAACCAATAAAAGTTGAAGGGATCGGAACAGTACAAATCCCGGTAATTGTCGATAACAAGGTCAGCGAATTCTTACTGACCGATGTTCGTCACGTACCAAACATCGAATACAACCTCCTGTCTATCACGCAGCTAGACCTACAAGGCTACACGTACACCGGTGGCGGAGGGAAGAATACATTCTATAATAAACACGGCGAGGAGGTGCTACAAGCCTTCCTACATGACCGTACCTACTGGCTGGACACTATGTGGATCAACCAGATGAGGGTATTCCGCCTTAAATCAATAGTCCCGGCCAAGAATGATGCGTCTTGGACCCAATGGCATAAGAGATATGGACACGTCAGCATGGAGGCTATAAAGGCCATAGCACGTGCTACTAACGTCGACTGTGAGGCCGCTGATCGTCTACAAAAATACGAAAAGCAGGAACTATATGAGAGTTGCGTATCAGGGAAAATTACCCGAATGCCCTCACGCATACCAATGCCTAGAGTTACCATCCCTGGCCAATGCTGGCACATCGACTTGGCGTCAGCAAGCCATGTGACCACCCTTGGGGGGCATACTAATGTGATGGTATCTACATGCGAAGCAACAGGGTTTACCCAAATAGACTATATGACTAGTAGGGCCGAGTTACCACAAAAACTCGAGTTCCGAATAAAACATTGGAAAAACCAGGGGTACAAAACGGCCTTCATTCGAAGCGATAATGAACTAGTCCAGGGCCGTAAATGTCAATAAATCTTCCAGGAACATGGGATATTTGTTACCCCATCAGCACCGTATAATCCTCATCAAAATGGGATCGCTGAAAGGAAGAACCGGACACTATTCAGCAAAGTCAGAGCGGTTCTCATTGACGCTGGACTACCACAAGAGTTCTGGGGTGAGGCTATCTACTATGTTAATTACATTGAGAACCTCATACCTGGCAAGGATGGGAAGTCCCCCTTCGAGAAATGGTACGGCTATAAACCTCAATCAACATACCTGAAGCTATTCGGATGTTAGTGCTATTCGTTCGACACATCGCCGAACAAGAAAAAACTAGACAACAAGGCTATCAAATGCCGCTTCCTTGGCCACGACGGTAAGAGCATCTACCGCGTATGGGATATCAAGGGACAACATGTCACTCGATCAGCATATGTGGTGTTTAATGAGAGGGCCGCCATGTTGTCAATAGACAACAATGAGCTCCCAATAGAGGGAGACTCTGGCGACGACAACATAGCAGACCTCCTGGGCCAGCTCCAAGCTGACCAATCAGATGACGGCTATACAGCCTCCTCATCTGAAAGGGAGGCTTATCAGTCCCTCATGGGAGCACTCAATTGGCTGAGTGTCATGACCAGGCCAGACATTACATACGCTGTTAGCAACCTGAGTCGTTCACTCAACAACCCTACTCCGCAACATATGAATGCGGCGAAAAGGGTACTACGTTATCTGTCAGGAACAGTCGACGACGGTCTTATCTATCAACCAGGCAAAAATGATGGCCTGGAGGGTTTTACCGACGCGTCATACTGTGACGACTATGAGACGTCTCGTTCCACTGGGGCGTACGTCTATAAACTATTCAATGGCCCTGTCGCCTGGCAATCCAAATTGCAAAAGCTGGTAGCGACATCCACATGCGAGTCTGAATACATTGCTGCAGCAGAGGCATGTAAAGAAGCTCTGTATCTAGGCCCTATGCTCGAAGAGCTAGGGTATGATGAGGGAGCAGCACCAGTGCTCCTAAGCATCGACAACCAGGCAGCTATGAAATTGGCTACTAACCCGATCAATCATACTGCTATAAAACATATCCGAATGAGATATCATTTGGTACGTCAACTCGTTTCTGAAACTAAAGAAATCCGTCTCCAATGGGTTGACACCAGAGGCCAATGTGCCGATCCACTAACAAAACCCATCGGCCCTATCAACTTCGGCCTGGCTAGACAACAATTAGGACTAGCTCCGAGCGAAGTATGAGGGCATTCAGATGTGGTGGTTGGCGACAGGGAGCCTACCTCGTTGCCACCGATATGAAAGGGAGTGTTGGAATTCAGACCGGGTCAACCTCGGTAGTCACTAATCAGGACTAGTCAGGGGGCCTTGGCAGACTAATAGAGATTTCTCGTGATGGTTATTCCATTCTACATAGCTACATCCATCCATTAGTTATCATAATACTATTGCACTACACCCAAATCACGTGCAGATGACTCATTGACATCATACATTTTAACACCCATCACCCTACCTAAGCGCGGGGGTCGAGGAAGACTACGTACAACTAACCTCATAGGCTGGAAACACACCACTCCAATTTTGACGGCCTAGACCTTCATGTTTTCAAAGAGCTGATTGATCAGAAATTCCAGAAGACCCTAGATAATACTGGAGCTGATCCTACGGACGCGCTGGGTGTCTGTACTGCCTTGCACCGTCCATGGTTATACGAGGTACGTACTACTTTTGCAGCTCTGTAAAAGCCAATCACCTGTAGGTTCCTATACTCAAACAACTGTTACTGTCAGCAGGCTTCGCACTAATCAGCAAAGTGGCTTGATCTTTAAATAGAATGTCCCTCCTGATAGCGAGGCTGAAGATTCGAAAGCAGCTCTTCGTTTCATTTACAGGCCTCCTCAGTTGGAATTTAATGTTCTTACCCACCTCTAACTACGCTACAGGCAACTGATATACTACCGTAATTTACCAAATCATTCGAAGGAGCTACTAAACCGATCCATTCGTGGCGTATCCCCCGTCCTGGCAGAACTTTAATCTCAGGGGTCTGTTAGCCTTGTGTGGAGTACTCCTCCATCCGCAAGTCCTCTAAGTACGGTTGAGTTTAGACCCCCGTCTCTTTACAGCCATCATCCTATCGTCGATGTCAACTGCTGTGCGAGGTGCTTATGAGATCGTACAGTACTTGAAAAGTGTTGGCATGGAGCTCAAGATTCCGCCTGCCTCACAGCCTTTTGATCGCGGAGTCTGGCTTCGAGACTGCGCAACAAGATTGCCGCTCAAAAGTAGCTAGACTGATGAGAAGCTGCTGGGTACTATTCGCAAATGATGCCGCAAGGCTTGTTTGATGCTTTGGCCTTAATCCAGATCTTGCGGCACCTGCTCCACATCTCAACGTATTGCTCAATTTTCCCCCACGAGGTGTCAATCAAAGGGATAAAGTGCACTAGATAGAAGCCGCCTAGCATTTTTGACGTGTGAGCGCATGACCTTGCCCCTAATGTATGGGCTTCCAGCTTACAACAGCAAAGACCTGAAGATGGACGGATGATAGGCATAGAAAGGAGATAGAGGAAAATGCGTCAAGAAACGATGATTGGTGAAGGAAGCGAAGGTGTGAGATTCTGAAGCGAGTGTCGAACGCACTCAGCAGAGCACTTCTCTTCTCTCAAATAGGTGCAGGTGCAAATCTCAACCTCTGCAACGCCACTCCTTACACAGTGTCGAGGATCAAGGACTAGTGTTACCAAAAGAGCCCAGACAATTAGGATTCCCCGGATTCAATCGCAGCTTGTAGGCTAATTCCCTGTTTCTTCATTCCATAATAATCGGAGTCTGATGATTGAGATAGTCAAGATCGTTACGGTCTACATCGAGTTCTCCCAGGCTGCATTCATCCACTAGTCTAAAGATGAAGCTTGAGTGAGATACTAGATTGAATCTCCAGCAAATAACCCAGCATTCAAGACGTGCGCCAAGTTCCAGAATGGGAGTTGGAGCCTTCCCGATTGTACTTGATGGCATGTCAACCCTTAATGACCCAGCCAGACAACGACCAATCTCGGTTCCATTCAAAACTCCGCCCCTTACACTACGTGAAACGGGACACCCATGATACTTGCTGGCGTAGATGGTGTAATTATTTGCTCTTCCCCGGACAACGTTCGCCCATGGATGTGTTTAAACCTAAACAATCTTTGCGGAACGGACCCTCCGTCACATGTGCATACCTATGTCCCATGACTCACGCCATGAGTCAAATGATGAGTAGTACGACTTGGGCGAATGCTAATGACGCCGGTTACACAATCTTGTGATATCAGCAGTCAGCTGAAACTTGGTATTCGAGCATTCGATATCCGTCCAGTAATAATTTCGACTCTTGATGATGCAGCCAGTGCAGACCCAAATGTGTATTCCACTTGTCATTTCGATAATGCGCCGGCCGTTGGCTGGGAGGGATGCACCGGACAGACATGTTGGTGAGGTTATCGACCAGATCAGCAACTTTGACTAGCAGCAACAGTGAACTTATTATACTCAATTTCTTCGCATGCTCTGAATGCTTATAAAAAACTACACAAGTTCTTTCCTACGGTGGATAAAATGGACTCTTCTCTACGCTCGATAATTTCGATTATCGCTTTGAAGCTGAAATTGGAAGCACCGACCTCACCATTATCCTGTTGGACACCTTCATTGGAGGTGATCAAGCTGCGGTAATTGTTTGATTTGATTTTGATGGCTTCTCTTGAAGCTATTGGAGGCGTGATTAGGCGGCAGCGTCGACTAGATGTCATTAATCTCAAAGCAAGAAGCTTGAGCCGGCTACGAGGCTGCCAATCTAGGCTCCCTTGTGCTGCGCCCCTTTGCTCCCTCGCTGCTCCATCCAAAACAGCCCTGCTCCCTTTCCCGATCCGGAACGGCAATCCCCAATCCTGTTAATTAGTTCTACAGCAACGACACAATTGAGGGAGATGATGGATCTCGCGCCGCAGCCTTGCCTCTCATGAGCAATCTCCATTTCTTGTATACATCTAATATTGACCCACATGTTTCATTGAGCCTCTGTGCCAGAAGAACCTCGAATCCTGGCGCTAATACGCCTCGAAGTGCGGAAATGAGATTGTCTTGTTATGGCACTATTCCGAGGAATATCAAAGCTGAGTCAAGCGGTAGCGGTGCTAGGTCTGCAAGACTCCATATCTAGGTGGACGCTCCTTCCGTGTTGTCCTGTCATGGACGTAGAATGTCTTCGTCACTTCTGTACCCGTCAATGACCACTCATAAATCGTCCATTCTGAGCTTGCCTACTCATTTTTCGAGGCTATGGATCTGCTTTTCAATCCTGCTGTCCTTTCTCTATTTTGTCCTTTATGACGCCCAGTCTTCAGAAGGACCAGTTTTCCAGCAATATGTTGAAAGCTCTGGACTTCTGAATATGACGGGCTTTTCCTATAAATTCAAACACTAGCTTGGTACGTCGAGATGAGTACTCTTGCGGCGCTCATAAACCATGCAAGAATGGAGCTTGTTACGGAAAGAGCGATTACTGTGGCTACGGTCCAACGTACTGTGGCGGTGGGTGTGCTTCCAACTGCGGCGCTGTCGCGGAGTGCGGGAAAAATGTGTCCACTGAACACTTGCTGCAGCGAATTCGGCTTCGTGGGTACCCGGTTGAAAGACAAACTTCAATCATTATACATACCGGAGCAGCTACTGATTTATCATAGTGTGGTACGACGAAAGAGTTTTGTGAGGGTGCGTTCCGTCTGATTCGTCATTCCTCATCTGCTAAGTGGCACCAACAGAGAAATGCCAGAGCAATTGCGTTCTAAACCCGAAGCCGCCCGGTGGTGGTGGATCTTCGGAATCCATTCTCCAAAAGAAGGTCATCGGTTACTACGAGTCCTGGGCTGATCGATTAAATTGCCATAAGGTTGCTCCAACAGATCTGCCATTAGACGCACTGACACAGTGAGTGGTCTCATCATTGGGCAGATGATGCCGTAAGGAGGCTAAAAAGGTCTAGCCTTAAGTATGCCTTTGCGTATATCGACCCGAGGTCCCTGCAGATAGTGACCATGGACGGACAGACACCAGAAGGGCTTTTCAAAGATACGACCAACGTGAAAGCTATCAAACAGGATCTTAAAGTCTGGGTCAGTATTGGTGGCTGGTATATATTTAATCCTATATGTCGTAAAGCCATATTTCTCGTACTTACGGTGATCTAGGACCTTTTCAGATAACGGTACAGCGACACAGTCAGTGTTTGGCGATATTGCCGCCAGTATGCCCAAAAAGCAAAGGTTTGCGGATAATGTCGTGTGGTTCATGAAGCAGTACGGTGTTTAATATATGCTGCTGTATTCAGGTGCAGAAACTGACAACAGTAGGATTTGACGGTCTAGATATTGACTGGGAGTACCCTGGCGCCCCTAATCGTGGGGGAAAGCCCGAGGACACTGATAATTCCGTTAAACTCCTCAAAACATTACGAACGGTCTTTGATGGGAGTGGGAAAAATTATTGTCTTACTTTCACAGCACCATCATCGTACTGGTATCTACGATGGTTTGACTTGCCAAATTTGGTCAAGTATGCCAATTGGGTCAATCTTATGACCTACGACCTTCATGGTATTGTGAGTATAGTTTTGAGCTTCTGTTGCCCCTAGAGTGCATCTATGGTTTCGTCCAAATATTGTTTTGGCAAACAGAAAAGCCTATGCGGCGACGAGTTTGTGGTTTTGAAGGAGGTTTCAGAGACAAAAAAAATCCTAGGATGATGATGCTGGTTCGGCTATTCCCTACAGTGGGATGCGAATAATCCTGTTGGAAATATTGTCTAAGGCCACACGAATCTCAGGGAGATAAAACTGGCTGTAGAACTCTTTTGGCGAGTCAATAATCCACCCGCCAAAATTATTATGGGTTTTAGTTTCTATAGTAGAGCATTTACATTCGCTGACCCTGGTTGTACGAAGCCTAGTTGTAAATTGAAGGGCGCTTCTGACCCTGGACCTTACACCGCCACTAGTGGCTACCTTGCGTATTACAAGATCATGAACATCTTGAATAGGAAGGGGTTGATATAGAGAGCGATAAATAAACCGACAATGGATAAAGAGAGTGCTGTCAATTACTTAATCTTTGGTAACGACTAGTGGGTGTCTTATGATGACAAAGTGACTTTCAAGCAGAAAGTCGATTGGGCAAATGAGGTTGGATTGGGTGGTGGGCTTGTCTGGCATCAGATCAAGGTGAGCGCATTTCGTCCCTATAGCGTGCTATTTCGTGCAATATTGGAGTGTCTATGATTACCGCATCGCATCATTTCAGTGACGCGTTGAAAAAGGAAAGCAATCTTTCATTACTTCATTGGGTGATAGAGGCTACACCCAAAGGGCCAGCAACTCGGAGGAAATTATAGCACGGACAATCTCGACTTGGAGATGGACACTCTAGCCAATTATTGACGGAGTATATGCAATCGAAGTCTCGTTTTCTTAGTTGAAGGCTCATAGCTGACCGAGAGCGCAGACGACGATAATAACTCAGCTCATGCCGCGTTGCTTGGTCGGGAGATCCAGTCTACATCTGCACTCGAGGACGTATATAAAGCTCTATCAAGTCCGCAGACAGTCATACAAGACCTGGCTGGATCTAATGGACAGAATTGTTTCGCCTACAAGGGTAAGTGGATCCTAGAGCTTCAATACCACCTTTGTGCCGTACTGGGTTCATTGGACAAAACCCAATTGGCCAGAGGTTGTTTTACTATCCTAAAAACATTTTGAACAATCTCAGGAATTAATGCTGACTCGAGAACTTACCGTAGAAAAGTGCGTCGACCTGAACGACAACGATGCAATGGCGAAAGCGTGCGGCTCTGGATTCACTCCAGTAGGCTGGGATGATGCTGGGTGCGGCAAGAAGAGTTGTGTGAGTGCTTCCGGCCGTAGTCTTTGATGCCGTGGGAGCAAGGGGATAAGGGAAATAACGAGTGCGCAAACGCTAAGTGTAAAGAAAATGAGGTGGAAGTGGACAGAGATCCATACGGGGGCTCGCAGATTGGAGGATGTTCTTGTGAGTTTGTCCGTCCTTTACAGCATAGGAACGCCTGGGATCAAGACTAAACTTTTTCGATATAGGGGCCCGAACCAAAGCAGCTTGCTGTACCGTCAAAAAGGTTCCTCCCAAACCCGCAAGCTGCACTGCAAATTTGTGCAAATCCCTGACCGGTTACTGCCCCAAGGATGACGACGATGAAAGCGCAACAACTTTACGAAGCGAGATTCGACTCCAGCTTCACAGGATTTGAAAAGACATGCGCTCCAAAAACGTGGCCAACCCCAAACCTACTACGTCGATATTGGGGTTAACGTCGGCATACGAATAATAGCAGCTGCATATCCAGCAATAGGAGAGCTATTTGGCCTGCAAAATGGTATAAATATTCTCCGCCGGTTTTTCCGGCTTAGACCTGGATACTGTGTCGGTCCCGCGATCGAAGTCGGGAATGTTCCCCCAGGCAACAGACCGGACGTGACGGGATTCCAGGCCGAACAACCCATTGGCGTGAGTGACCATTTTTGTGTTTTAAGCCAAGTTGCTCACCAGTGTTTAGCGACAGATCATGACTCATTTCGCGAAAGCAAGTACGAGTGGCACCCTACCGTCTGGGCAACATGCAAATATTCCAGTCATCCCGCGGCCTTTCTGGAGGAATCAATGGCTTGCTTCCGATGCTACTCTGGCAGGGGAGCCTGCAATTGGAGGTCCTAACGGCCTCAGACCGGACAACCCAAACGAACGTGTCATGGAGAGCTTCTGATCCGACAGCTATCCTGATCCCCTCATGGCCGTCGATGCAATGATCAATGGGGCCAAAGGTCGAATAATAGCGCTTAGGCGAGTCCAACTTTTCGCTAGCGTTACTTTTATCTTGTATCTTTTTAGATGCCTTAAGAAGGTTTCGAAGGCCAGAAATGACTTCGAGTGGTGAACGCTGACTCTGATATGTACTACAAGGAACCTACTGGACTCGACCTTATCACTACTTTGGCAAATAGAGCAGTACAGAGAGATACTCAGGGGGACGCGGATGAGTTGCTTCAAGCAATCCGAGTAGTGAGTTCCCAGACGGTGAATTGCCTCCTGAATCCACCATGAGATGGCTGATTTGCATACCAGGGTTTTGCTACATTCGAATATCTCAGAACACCCCAAAGCGACCTCACGATGGAACATGGTCCGTGACCAGCTCCGTACCCAGTTCGGCTACATCGAGCGAGACTTGAACGTGCCAAACCTGGTGGCGTGGTGGAATGCGTTCACAAACGATTTTTTCGGAGAAGTCGAACGGCTTGCGCAAGTGTGTGAGAGCTGGAGGCAGGGTGATTTACAGAAAGGTTGTGGAGGTCGTTTTATGGGCCCGAGCGGCCCTCTACCGGGCTGCGGCTCCCTTCGTGGCTGTGCACACTGCTGATCCTAGTCGGACTCCGCATATCTATGGGCAGGTAATTGGGGCTTTGGAGCAGATGCTGGATGAAATCAATAACATGCGATTACCGCCATGATTCATGCTCTTCAGCAACCTCCATCAATAGCATGGCTTTCAGAGGAAGACAAGAAAGATTCCACCTTTTTTTACATATACAAAGATTCATAGACTAGGCAATGTCATACACCATACATGTATTTGTTCAAAAATAACGTACTTAACGGGTTTTCGAGAATGCCAAGTAAACTGCGTACGTTAGCGGCGGAAGCTAATCCTAAAGGACTCTAGCCAATCACTTCGTCTGAGAAATCCTGTAGCGTCTTTCCAGAAACCTATCCAAGATACCAGTATATCATCCCTGAGGATAAATCTTGACTTTATTAAAGGACGTGATATTACCAATCACTACATAACAGCCCACAATGTTTCAACGCCCTGTATCTCGACGTGAACCTGAATACGGCAACTACCTCAACACCGCCGACAAAATCGAGCGAGATCTCCAAGAAGATAGCCATAAAAAATGGGGCTATGTCATCTACCGCTGTGACTACGAAAGCGACGCCGACTGGTCAGAATTCTTGAAGCGTCTGCGCTACCAGGTTGAAAGGGCGCTGGAATGCTACAATGGTCTAGACATGCTGGACAACTTCGACATGAAAGTTTTCGAGGATAAGTCCAGCCTCGACAGTGCCAGCAAATCTGCCGTGCGAGAAAGGTTCGGAAATTGGGCGGCGACTGCGCCGGATGCGGAGCAAGGCACTCCCAATGCAGCGGCGGCCCTGCGCTATAGATACTGCATCCATGCTGATGCGGAAGTATTGGAGAGTGTGGTGCACCATGCAGAGGCACCGCCGGCGCCAGAAGGGAGAGGTCCTGGGTTCGTCAACCTCGTTTCGAAGTACTGGGAGCCAGATACAGCAGATCTGATGGAGAAGGGAGAGGAGCTGGTGGAAGGGTCAGAGCTGCGAGATGTGGGATGGATGAAGGTCGAGTATCAGTCTATTATGGTGGATTTCTATGTCCTTTTGCGGGACTGGAACGAGTGGTATCGGGAGTATCGTCGTCCTCCTGAGATTGCGCGTGCTTAAAATTACTTATCATTGAGTGAAGTTACAGATTTTCGTGACCGTTATTAGGAGAACGTGGTATACCTTAGGCTGTGCGCTCAACCGGAACCTCAACTTGAATCTTCAATCACTGGGGAGCTCAACATATGTTCGGTGGATCGCAGAACCTTCAGAATGTCCAAAACCAAGTGAGACGGGGAATTATAGTCATAATTATATCTATACTGATATCTGTATGATGAAACGTGAAGCTGATCGGCCGCGTTGGAGTGTCGGAATCTAAAATAACAAACCCTACCTACCAGCTTCACTTCTCTGCATAGCTCGCTCCCACGTCCTAGACTCCGCGAAAAAATCCTCATCATCGGCTGGCGAGATGCATTTGCCTGAGCGCGTGTCTATCCCCTGGTCAAATACTCAAGAGCAGGAGAACCTAGCGTTATCATCGTTATCTCCACTTTTGGATGGATTCTGGTGACGCTGATCCTTCTCCTATAATACTATCATGAGCATTCTGAAAGCTATGAAGTACGTAAGGGAGTATGTTCTTGCGGTGATGTAAGAGAGAGGACACACAGAGTCTCAAGATCACAGAGGTTGGTTTTTGGGTGGTGGTGTGGTGAGAGATGCAGTGTCTGATATCTGTGGTGGAGATCGACATACGGTACAACAGTAATTTCTTGGTGCTCGCAGTAAGGCTTGTGGATTACTGACTGTTGATTATGAGCTAAAAGATTCACCGAAGGTAGATTGTTGCATCATCTGATGCAATATCACCGTTTGAGAGATGGCATTGATTACTCCTTTCATTCAGCTCGCAAATGAATGCTCGAGAATATCTGATCTGATCGTTGTCAACACCTATTCTAATCTTCGTGTGAAGCGTTCATAGAAATCGATTCGAACCGACCCATGGAATGATGCTGAGCTAACGTTTCAGATGTATGGAAAAAGACAGGTATATCGGTTGAAAATTCTATCATCTCTTCCAAAACAGCATGTCTGACGGGACAAATGTCAAGGCTGGAACACATACGAACAGTACAGACAATTTCTTACAAGCCAGCTGGTTTTATATACTTTTGCCGAGGCTAAATAGGCTGTAATTCACATGGCCACGTTGCACTGAAGGTGCCAGGAGAGATGGAGCCCCTCGTGGTCCCGAAGTGAAGGAGAGTGGTGAAACTGTTCCCACAATTCGGAGCAGAAAAATCTATCGTTATCGACATGCTTTGATCCAACGCGCTTTATAGATACATATATTTTCAAGTGTCCAGCAAGTAATGCCACCAGCAGCACAAGCGGTCTACCTACAACGGTATACCACCAGTGCGGAGAGATAGGTGCTATTCTTGAAGGTCAGGTCGATCGAAGTGATACAGATAGCCATTTGGTATGCAATGGAGAGCTTTTGGTCACTTCACCTTGATATGGACCTTCACTGTACGTACATCAAGAGCTTGAGCGGATTTAACTGATATTGAGAGGAAGAACATCCTCGGCTTCACATCTTCTAGGAATAAATTAGTGTCAGTTTCCATTATCTCTGGAGTCTTCGAGTGGGAAACGGAGCAAGGTATCAAGGCAAAAGCACAGTTGGCAGCCATGATCGAGGATGGTATTTCTGATATGGTCCTCGTTTTGTACCTTCTCCGCAATGCGACCTTTTTATCGATGCAGGCTTATAACCAGGGTATAAGCGCCATCCGCGCTCCAAGTATGCCTTAGAGTACAACCAAGGTTGATACCATATCGATATTCTCTTTACTTATCACATTTTGCGCCATGGATATACGATTTGGAGCAGGACCAATCCAAACTACAGCAATACCACAGTATGTAGACAAGGCTGCGCATGGCGTCACGCAGGTATGGAAATATCAATGATTTCTCCTTTTCCTCTGATGGTGGATTGAGAATTTTCCGGCCTTCTGTCGTCATCTCACATCATATCGACGCTGATCCTTTCTAGTTTACATGAAGAAAAGTAGTGAAGCTTTTCTGGGCGCTAACGGCATAGGTTGTGGCGGAGTGATGTCTTCACTGAGTTCTTTATCATCAGCAGAGATCATGTCTCATATCTCTAACTTATCTTTATAATTTCTACGGGATATATCGGTAACCGTTACTTCGTCACGACCGCTCTAAGTCTACGAATTTACCTTAACTGGCCATGATTACTACATCGTTCAAGGGGGTTACTACCAAGACCGCAATGGTCACTTGACCGATACCTACCGCTATAGAATATATCCTACCACATCGCCAGAGACAAAATGGTGGCGATGGGCTAATATCGACCTCAAGCCGCAATTGCAAAAGGCAGTTGTTTGAAGAAGTTATGAGCTGATTCACCAAACCTAATTACATGATCGCGGTACTTGGTCTCCTTGATATCAAAGGCCAGCTGGCGAAAGAACTCTACTCGATCTGATTATCATTCTCTGTCTTGATCCTGTAGGAAAAAAGTGCGAACGTTAATGCTCAAAGATCTGTTGTTGTCACACTCATCCCTTGCTGGTACTCTTTCGTCCTTACCTATTCTCTAAGATAAGTCAGATGAAGTTGATTTTGCCTGCTTAGGCACGTTATCTGCGGAGGAAGTATATGAAACCTCTCACCACAACAGACGGTCTTTCTCAAGAATTACAATGAAAATGAGACTAGTGGAATCGATTATAGTTTCATAATCTCGACGGGACGTATTTCCACAAATCAGAGAAAAGGCACACGGTTGGTGGAGCTCACTTTCCAGTTGAGCGCATAGTTCACTGCTTTCATGATGCTCGAAGACCCACGCTCTATGACCTTCCTTACAGCGAGAGGGTTTCGAAAGCGCGAAGTTTGACTGCATGAAAGATCCGATGTTCGGATGAGTGAAGTACTGAGTTCCCGTCACGCCTTCATTTTTTGGATATTATTATTGCTGTTGTGCGAATTCCTCGCCTAGAGCTTGCCACTCTTACTGGTGCTGGGATCATGCAACAAGGTACTGGGGCGGTACGGGTTCAAGGTGTTCGGCCTGCCTTTTACAGTCGTTGTGAGAGATACAAAGCACAGTATGATCGATGAGGCTTTAATCGTCATTGACTTTAACGGAACAAGTAAGAGCTCATGTGGAAGCTTGTGGGTAGGATTCTTGCCTTACTTCCCTATTTCGAGTTGGCACTCTGCTTAAAAGCCTTTGACGTGTTGTTCCATATTGGACATCTGGAATTTGATGAGTCGGAACGACCCTACGGAAGGAGATAGGACGAATTCCCCACAAGATTCAGAGACTCACTTTGAAGCCTTAGTGGATGTCTGTACGATGCATCTGAGTCCTCCGACTCTTGAACATACGAAGGACAAAAAGACAGGTCCTAATCTCTTACTGACATTTGGGCATTCTAACACGATCAAAAGCCACCGTCAATTTGCCTCCTTTCCACGATTGGACGTTATCGATCTACTCAATCACAGTCGTCTGCAAACTACAAGTCGTTTGATGGTGCGGTCAGCGGTTCCTTGATAGCTGCACGTGGCGCTGCTCTCAATTTTAACGGCAAATCGCAAAACAACCACACCCTGATTGTAAAGTAGCAACGGTCCCCTAATCCCTAGAGGCATCAGCCCCCCATGAATTACGCTCCCGTACACAGCAGCTCCAACATTTCAGTCCCCAGCACATTAGCCCCCGGCACCTCAGCCCCCCAAACATCAGACACCCGCGCACGAGCCCGAGCCCCGTAGACCTCCTAAATGTCGCCATCAACGATTAATGATAAAAGTCCTAGTGTCAAAGTATGCCTTCCTGGGATACCTGTCCCTGGAATTTAGGAGACCTTTGGTACTCTACCATGCGAGTGTGGTATCTTTGCACAAATTTGGATGAGGCAGTCTTGAAGTTTGCCGCCGTTTTAACGACGCCAATCGGGATGGTCAAATGGTCATGGGAAAGCACCGCCGCCTCTCTCGAGATATCTATGTATATATGTGTATTATATGCACCCCGAACTTACAATCATCGCTAAAATTCGGCCTGGCCACTAACGCGATGGGAAGGCCAGATGCATGCGAGCGTGGAGTGGGAAGACGGGAACGGTATTGCTGGCACTGCACTTTTTCGGTATACCATCGCCACCGGTATGCTGAGCGCTGTCGTGGGTGCCGTTGCCGCTGTCCCTACAGGTCTAGCTGGGCTTGGTATCGGTGCGGGTTTTTCCTCCACTGTTAACGTTGCTTGTAGCGCTGCTCGCGTATGAAGCCGATTAGTGATTATGGTTGCCACCTTTTTGCAGAATTATCCAGAAGCGTTGCACGAAATTGCTATAGTCTCCTTTTCCATCTGTTTCCGATAGTAATGCTAGTGAACTATATTTCGTGCAACTCCTTGTATGAGAGGGCGAAGGTTTGGGGGACGAGCACCTTTTTTTTTACCAAGGACATCCCGTGGCGCATTGAAGAAGCTGTGGCCCTTATTTGTCATAAGTGTAGCAGCATATGAGCGAGTAAGTCAGCACATACGAGAAGCAATATGGTCTCAGTATGATAAAGAGACTTTTGCAATACTAAGTGACGGGGATGTACGTGTGGCATTCAAGTTGACTTGGAATTGGCACAAGGTGCTGAGAGAGGTAGAAAGGAAGTGGACGAGCTAACATAGTGAGGTATTACTTGCGGCATCTCACATGCTCTTGTCTACCTTCCCATTTCTTATGCGTAGCTCTACCTCATCCTGCGACTCAAGCATCAGGGGAGGAATGATGGCCCCCCATAAATGCGCTGGCACCCTCTCATCCTCGCCTTCCTCCTTTCCAACCTCCCCAGGCCACCACCGGCAACCCCTTGCTTGCATCCGAATCTTGTACTGCCCATCCGGCAACCCATCCACCAGCGCTCCGATATCAAGTTCCCTGATAACCGGAGCTCCAGGCTTCAACGTCACTACATGCTCGGCCTTTGGCCGTCGATCAGCGTTGGAATCTGTTAACGGGCCAGTGCCGCGCTGATCGTTGCCTCGGACCACTTCCCCTGTCGCTGAATCGACAACCTGCAGACTGGACGTCGGCGGTTTATGGGGCATGGCGTCGATAATTCTCATGCGATCGTCGTTGGCGCCAGGTTCGGGCTGGAAAGGACCCCAGGGGATCAGGAAGCGCTGGTGTCCCCGCGTCTGCGCAGTGACAGGGTCGGAACCAGTGTTGGTGACAGAGACTTCCAAGGTAGTGCTACCTCTTGGCTTGGCGTCGGCATGTGCGGAATTGGAGGATGGAGAAGATTCGCAAAGACGCATTCTGGTTTCCATCCTTGGTGGCCAGGATAGGCCCTTTACGACCGTGAATGTCGCGTTACCGGCAGTGGATTTGCTGTTAACCAATTTAACTGCTACGGAATCATGGCTTGGCTTCCCATCATTGTCGACGAACTGCTTTCGATCACTATACGCCCACCGTTTCACGCCGAGATCTTCGCTTGCTAGTCTTATGATGTGCTTCTTCCCCAGCTCTAGTATTGATGCCAACTCACCATGAATATCGATATGACACTGATACACGGTGAAAGCATCTCTCCAGTGCTCCGTCCTGTTGACCGGGGATGGTAGGGAAAGACACTTTACCTCTTTCGCGGCGACTTTGTTCAGTGGGCTAAGATCCACTGCAACCCACTGCTCAGTGTCTCCAGGATCTTGTTCGTGCAGGGTGAGCAAGCCATGTGCTAGCGCAAATATGACATCTAATACCGAGCCTGCAACCTCGAAGAGTAAGGGCCGAGGATCAATATCAGCTGGTGAGCGACGACAGAGGCCGAAGACGATGCTGAATGGCAACTGGCCTGAGGCGTCAAAGACTTGGTAGTGGCTGTGAATTTGTGTGTGGATTCGCAACTCGTCCATCGTATTGGACTTTGCAGGAGCAGGTACGAGTAAAGGTTCGTGTTAACAGTCATGGTCATTCGGCGGGGTCAAGCAACGTATGAGCGTAGGCAGGCGTTCGTCACGGCTATGCTACCACTGTGAGTGTGAATCATCTATGTAGTTAGTACTGAGTAGTACTACTGCGACTACGGTATGGCGAGACGAAACTCCAGCAATGCAAAGAGATCTATATATGGATTCGTAAGGTACCCTGACGCGAGCCATAGGTCGAACCCCAGCCCTAAAGGGTGCATGAAGCATCTTATTAGGCAAATAACTGCTTTCTAAACTACTCTTAGTAATCTAATTCTAAAGTCTAGAACTAAGTATATGTTTTAGGAGGACGGGGAGATGTGTGATTGTGTAGTAGATGGGTGACGTGTGCTTGTTGCCTGATGCAGGTATAGGACTTAGGATTGAGGTGAGGTGAGGCAGTGAAGTGTTTCGTTTAGAATGGAGTCCTTGCTGGGAATGGCTCTGATTTCGTACGAGGACTGATCCTGGTGCGAAGGTTTTTAATGCTGTGGGAAGATGTCATCTGTGAGCAACCATCGTTGTAGTATGTATGTCAGAAACCCAAAGGTGGTACAAAGACATCCAATTGCCGTCACTTTATAGGGGAAGAAAGAGAACAACCATTAGCTCTGTCATCATACCCAAACAGCCGTCTCATTATATAACATGTTACATTAACATTCCTGCCTGCGTCATGGGTATCCAATTGCTTCCATATTCATCCGCCCAAAATTATGAACCTACAAAGCTCTACCAACCACCTCACAAGTTTATAAACCAACACAGCTCTGCCGATGCATCCGTAATTCATCCTCCCAGTTCATCTTCGAGTACGTCCTGGAAATCGTTGACAGCCGCTTTGCCTGCGCCCGTTCCCTATCAATAGCCGCCTGCTTTTCCAGATCCACCCCCACTGCAATCTCCTCAATGGTGGTGGCATGCCGCTTGAGGATACCAAACCGTTGCATGGCAGCCAAAAGGGGCATTGCCACCAATTTCCAGAACTGTCGAGACACTCGCCTCGAAAATTTGTTGAATGCCACTAGTAGCGCAATAAGAATGACAGCGACAGATATCGAGCACATGTACGTGAAAATGGTACCTAGATGAAGGTAGTTCCCTCCGGCCCATTCTCTGGAATTGATACCGAAAACAGAGGCGAAGAATGACAAGGGAAGAAATATAATTGTGAAAATTGTGAAGATCATGACGGAACGTGACTGGTCTGCCGCCACTTCGGTTTGCTCGCGGGCGAGGTGGGCTTCTACGATGTTGGCTTCTTTCTGCTTCATGTCGAGGAGGTCCTTGAAAGCCCTTTGGGCAGCAACAGCACCCTTGAGCATGGCATCCAGCTGATCTTTGTGGTCATTGAGGAACTGCTGGGCTTCTCCTAGAAAGTTGAAGCCATTCATACCCTTGTCGTGGTAACCATTAAGATCACGATATTGATTGCGCATGTCAAGAATGCAGGTTTGTTGCTCTTTGATCAACTTGTCAATGGTGTTCAGTTCGTCTTCAATGTCGCGTAGTTCCAGGAGTGCGTCCAGATCTTTGCGATTATCGATGTGTGATTGGGCGTTGACGTCCTTGGCTTTCTCGAATCTGTGATTATTACGAAAATGCTTGAAGCTGGAGGTTTGTTGTTCCGTCAAGATGCTGATGTATTCCTCGAATATGCGGAACACCTGTAAATTTCGGTCTGTGGTCCGTTCAAGCAACGCTTTGATCGCGTGAAAGACCGCCAGAGCAGCAAAATCATAGGGATCCACACATTGGCTAGCATAGTCTCCGTTGACATCTTGGTAAATCTCACTTCGTAAATCGCCTTCTCTCGAAAGTCCGTTGTCATTTTCCTCCTTCTCTTTGGGAGGAAAGAAGGTGACAACAGTCTGGTTGTCGATAACCCAGAGCCACATTTGGTCCACCATCAGAACTTTCGCATCCGCATCTACAGGTAAAGCTCCAGTGGTAGGATCGATGTTGGCCCCTGCTGCTACGGATCTTCGTCCTAATGGTCGACGCTTATGCTTCAATTTCTCTTCCTTTGGTGGTGGAGCGTCTGCGTCAGCTTTGGTCCGCTTGTACAATACCTGATCGCCATCCCGCACAGATGTGTTCCGAAGACTAGGATATCCGTACTGGTCTAGCGTTCTTCGGCAGTGTATTGGTCGGTCAGAAGTCAGATGCTGCCAGATTAGTTTGTGCTCCATTGACTTTCCTCGGGCCACATCTGTTGCGATCGGGCGAGCATGAACTTGCTTCCGTCTCCGTTTAATGATATCAGCTCGCTTCTGCAGGTTGTCGAAGCTATCCCAATGGAGATACGGCAAATAGACAACAAGCTGTATGTCATCCGTAGCGCTCTGCGGGGTCATGTTTCCATCAGTGTGGCTTCGCTCAGCACTCTTGGGCAGAAGACATTTGACGCTAGGTTTCACGAATTGTGCGTGGGGCGAAGCATGACGGGAGCGGTTATGCTGTGAGAACCACATCTTGTCCATCAAAAGCTTTGAATGAAGGCTAAGATCTTCTTTGTCTTGGGATATGGTGGTCAGTATATGAGGCACCCATCCCGCGTGGGTGAAAGGCACATGGATCCATTTAAAGCGACCTGAAGATTGGCTAGGCAGGGGGAACAAGTGTTTTTTTTGCGGCCGTCGAAATTGATCAATATCTCTCATTACCGTTTCGTCCATATTGACAGTGTCTTCACTAAATTGGACTGACTTGGTAGTTTTTGGCATCAGATGCCCTGGGGATCCTAGATATGCCTCGTGCATGGTCAATGATGGGCGTCTCGTGTGTATGTTCTTTTGTGGTGGAAGTGCTGGTACAATCAAAGAGGGATTGTCCTCAGCTCTTGAAGCATCACTAGATGACTCGTCAGTGTCTGTGGTTGTTATAGTTAAAGTAGGTGCGGTTGTCTTTGATGCAGGTCTAACTTCTATCGTGGGCCTGATCGACCCGTTCGATTGGGGAGTTTCCTCAGTATCCATCCCCCGAAGCCTCTCGTCCATACACCGAGAAGGCCCAATCTCAAGGAACGTTCGAAGGCAAGGACGAGCAGACAAGATTTTCATGGACCCCAGCCCGCCTTCCTTATCAACTTCATAGAATTGATGAACGTCAACCTCGGTTCCAGTCATAATGTCATCGTTAAGAGCGTGGTACGCAGCGCTCTCCTTCGCGCTGAAACCTTTCACAAAGCTAGCAATCTCGTCGATATAGTATTCGTAGAGAGTCTCCTCCCCCACGAACCGTGGGGTACCGACGTGGGTGGTATTCAATTGGATGACTTCCTCATCTTCGATAGGTACTTCCGCCGTCGAAATCTTGCCCGAGCGGCTGTCCACTATGCATAACCTGACCGTCGTCAACGTCTCACCACCCGAGTCATTGGTAGACAACACTATTAAATCGGTATCGCTGCTTTCGACATAACTGTAGATCTTCACCCCGACAACTCTGACGGCGAACTTGTAGTTAAGAGTTTCCAAGTCTGTGTTCCGTAGAAGAAAGTCATGTCGCAGGTTTTCAGACATTTCCCATTTAAGGCCCAGGTGGGTTTGCACGGTCTGCACGTACTCTGGCTCGGACAGAACACTCGAGCCATGATGAGGAGTCGCGAAGAAGGTGACGCCAAGGCAAACAGCCGCTATATCGCTCTGACCCTCGGCCGGTTTCCTGCTCAACGCCTGCTTGGCAACGACGCCTCCTGTACTGTGACAGACAAACAAAATAGGCCGTTGGTCGGTCATGCGGGCCCGGCGATACTCCTGCACGTAGTCCAAAAAGCGGTCTGCCCATTCCACCACACCGTAACCTGAAAGTTGTAATTCGGCTTTGGCGAACTCCTCAGCCGACTGCTTGTGTGCCTGGTCATTCAGCTCTTGTGAAGGCTTGACCTCTAGTCTCCGCTCTTCCCGTGTAAGGTGATCGTAAAGGTGGACCTGAGCGTCCGGGAGAAGTTTATCATGAAGTTTGTAATCGAGACGCTCAGTTTCCAAGCCGGCGCTGTCGGTCTGGCGTGACCATGTTTTCCTGGGATCGGCGCCAATTGCAGGTACGCATACGATACTGCAAACCTTGTTAGTGATCGTGGTCTTGGGTGGAGAAGGCTTGAAGAAATCTCATACTCGACTTTCACAGGGCCGTCCTTGGGCTTTGACGGCGACGAATGGACGAACGCCATTGGGAAGCATCAATGACAGTTAACCTACATGTCTGTGAAGTTCGCAGCAAAAACGAAGGCGAAAACGATAGAGTACTGCGCTGAACGACATACCGATGAACACAGTACGTAAACGGAGGGTTGAAGTATAGACTTCCATGGTCTATATTACCTTCCATCCCAGCCTTCCCAGTTAGCTTCACCTACTAAGATCACCGTCGCCGCCCCCAACCCCTCTATCGGGAAGGCCATCGTGCTGGACTCTGCCCTACGAGGGCGGGATCGTCATCCCACGGTCTTCGCAATGCGGGGACTACCCTTCGATTGGCTAGCTCAACGCATCTGATGCGTCTTCAGGAGTAGCTTGACCAATGAAGTGGCAGAGAAGAGCTGGAGTAATCAATTCTATCAAGTGCCAAGGCAATTGAGCCACGGAGTACTCCGAGGCTCCTGTCTCCCAGTCCCAGGGCCCGAAGCGGCTTGGTCCCGGCGCCCGCAACCTGACAGAAGCGTGACAAAGGCTGTTCCTCATTGTCTCATCTCTCCACACATCCCCCGAAATAGTTCTGCTGGAGTACAGCCTCTATAGCATTCGAACATGGCCGCGGTAGCTTCCAGTCTACCAATAGATCCATTAAAGCCCGCAAAATATCCCCTCTCCATCAGCGAACGGTTGCTGCGCGAAGATGGGCCACGCAAACGGCGTAAAGTCAACATTCAACGTAATCCGCACTTCCTACACACAATGTGAGGAAGTGAAAGAGCTAATGATTTGCAAGTAGTCAATCACAAGCCGAAGCTTGTCCCATCCTCCACCAACGCGATCATCACCCATTCTTCTCGTGGCCCTGAGCACAGCTACAACCTCTCTCTAACAGACGAAAACAATGAAAATAGCTACGTCTACAAGGGCGGACAGCATCCTTCAGAATCTCTGGCTCTGATATACAACTCCGGAAATGGATCGTTCACTCTCGACAGAATTGACAGTGAATTCAGCTTCAATCTTCGCAGCACCCCTACGACTGTTGACGCTGCTAGCCTTAGTGCCCTATACCCCCAGCTAGAGACCGGCCTACAAGAGGCAGAAGAGGGCTACGACGACGGTCCTTTTGACGAAAACGGCGAGAGCCAGGAGCCAGATGCTGAAGAACCCGATCCCGACAACCCTTACGATTATCGCCATTTCCTCAAGTCTGTTCGAATGGGACAATCGCCCTCCCCCGAGCCCTCATTCCATGGCTCTCCAACTCCAAACCATAATATCAGCTCATCGCCAATGATCACAGCCGCTCCTCGTCCATCTCAGCCTTCGAAACCAAGCAGACGCCGCTCTCATAATAGACCTCGACATTTGTCTCCTAATCCGCGCGAAGAAGCTGATGCCGATAACGAGGAGAGCGAAGCTGACGATGTCCTGACGATAGATATGGGCGACTCGGCGACTGCGAATGCAAGACCGTGGCGGTCTGCCCTGGATGTCTTAAACGAGGGCGGACGTGGGAATGGACCTATCAGTCTTCGCAGTGCTGCTAGCTCAATGAGTCCTTCTCTGAGAGGCGACAGCGACATAGAGGCCGACAATCGGAGTAATGCGGATGTTGAGGAGATTGATCTCGGCGACGGAGGGCTTGATGTTGAGACTAAGGGAGCGATAGGGGATGAAATCGAAACGCCGGGTATCGCTTCCGAAGACGACGACGATGCGTTTGATCCGTTTGCGGCTGAACTGGAGCAAGGCTTGATCGCTGAAGCTATGAGTGAAGCTGAGCAGGAGGAGAATGGCGGTGTGAGAGTCGACGCAGATTATGCACAAGCCAACGGGGTCAATCGGGAGGCGGAGCGGAGGGTGGTCGACGAGAGCTCGGAGGAGAGTGAAGAGGAATAGAATCAGCATAGCTATATGTGCGTATCGCTCCTCTTTTCTTCTATACACATCTTAGGCTTCATCTTGGTGACTTCAGCGCCTCTCCCAGTTCCTTGGTACTGCGAACGCTTCCGCCGCTTGCTAGACTCTCCAGTCTTCCAGCTAGGACCCGGTGTTTCTTCATGGCCTCAATCCACTCTCCATCTCCCTCCCAATCATCGTCACTGTCATCTGCTTGTTCCAGTTCCGCGAGCAGCAAACTGAAGTCTCCGCCCAATCTTCCTAAGCTACCTGCGCAATATAGCACTTGTGTTAGTAGACTTTCACGCGAAGATTTGTCTCTAACATTCGGAAAGTATTGCCTCAGGGTGGCTGTAAAAAGGCTGACAAGATGAAGTGGAAATGTCGAGAGAGCCGAGGGTAACGGCGAGAGAGGATCCTCATGTTGACTTGTCGAAACAGACTGAGGTGGTGAGGAGTTTTGATGGCCTAAGTAATTGAATTTCAGGCTTAAGTCATCCAATGTGGAAGCGTCTGGACCTGAAGGAAAAATACTCTTGTACATTGATACAATAGCGAAGGACTGCTCTCGGAAGATTTCAATATATCGTTTCAAGTATCGTTCTGTTTGCTGGCCAACAGACCAAGCGTCCGTATTGCTCTTCTTTACATTAGTGCCAGCATCACGCAATCGTAATGCAGTTTCTTGATCGGCGAGGTCTCGTAAGGGATCTAAGGCTGAGAGCATCGAGACAAGGGTCCCGAGACGACAGACCAAGAAAAGCGCACCAAAAGTTCCCCCTTTATTACCGTTGCTTCCATCCAGTTCAGGTGCTACTCTCCTAAGCCACCCGACTGTCCTCATACCTGTCGCCAGCTTTATGTTTTGAGATCGTAGACTCGCAATTAGATTCAATGTCATCTCTTGCATAGCCTCTTCAGTCTGCTGGTATATCGAGCTGACGAGCGCAGAGTCCTGGTACAGAAGGTGCAATCTCTTGATGTGCGAATGGAGATCCAAAGCTGACGCATAATTTGTGGCATTTGAGGCGCCCTGAGCTGTCGACGATGATATAGCAGATGATAGTAGCGTAGGCAGATCCAATATATCAGATAATCGATCCACGTTCCGTGCCATTAACAGCGCTCTCTTTCGCCGATCCAGCACCTCATTCTCAGCACCCCTGCCAAATCTCTTCGAGAAAGCCACTGCTTGCTCGTCGAGTTTCGGTATGTCATTTCGTAAACTTGCTGACTCTCCTGCTAATTGTGGTAGACTAACTTGAAGACTAGAGAGATGGTCTGAGGAAGCGGTTATGGCGGCATTGGATCTGGCTGAAAGTGACTGTAGGGAAAGCTGAGTAGTGTGTAATGATTGGGCCAGTGACTGGGGCTCGGAGGTGGTTAGGGAGGCGAGTGGGAGGGTCAACAATCGGTTCAGATATCGAGTAGTAATATGGTCTTGGACGCGGGGGACGGGGCGTTGGGAAGCTGAAGTGTCAAAGTAGGGAGTTAGGAGCTCATACAATGGGTCAACCATGACGACGATGAGCTGTTTTTCGGTCCATTAGCAGGGAAGTGCTTAACTCGAGCACATTATCAAGATACCAATGAGTGCCATGTATTTGGTGACTGATGGATGACTAAGCTAGATTACTCGTCGCGCTAGCTATCGTGCCAAGCCCCAAGGAATTCCAACACTCCAGCCAGTAGATCTATCTCTACTGATCAAGGTATTGACTCTGGCTCTGGCGCAATCCACTCATACGATCAAGTACTCTTTCCCGCCCTCACGATGTCCGAACCAATTCCTGAAAGCATACCGACATCTCAAGACCCCCGCTCCAAACGCCCCCTCAAACGCCGCGCCCTAACTCCAGTAACCCAGCAAGCAAACCAAGTCGAAGCTCTCTTCGCCAAACCAGACCGCGACATCCCAATTCCTTCAAGCACCGATCTCACAAAGAAACTGAGGACCCTAGCCCCGCCCGAGATCGTTGCCAATGTCCAGGGTTCTAGCGCGGGTGCAGGTTCCGGTGAATTCCACGTCTACAAGGCGAGTCGGAGGAGAGAGTATGAGAGGATCAAGATGATGGATGAGGAGGTGGCGAGGGAGAAGGCTGATGAGGATTTTGAGAAGACGAGGGAGGAGAAGCGGAGGAAGGATGAGGAGAAGACGGGGAAGAATCGGAAGAGGAGGGAGAAGAATAAGAAGAAGAAAGGGGGCAAGGATGCTATTAAGGGCGATGGCAATGATGAGATAGCTACGAATAGCGTTGATGACGTGCTGACCTTTCCGGATAAGGACGATGAGCATGAGGATGATGACTTACCTGCTAAGGTTGCAGAGGACGTTGGAGTGATTATCCACGATGATGATTGACATAAGATCACGGTTTCAGCTCATTGATTGCTGCTACACACCAGAACTTATTTCCTGACAAAAGCCTGGCCAAAGACCTTACACAGCGTTGCTGCCAAACAATTCACAGGACCCAGGCTAAGCTCCAGCATCAGCCATCGGGACATCGGTACGATCAAGCTTGGTGATAATATATTCATGAGTGCTGACGGCGAATCAAACATACAGTCCTCCATGACGTGTTCGATTACAGCGTATGGGCTCTCCACTTCAATAAGCGGTACACTGCTCCAAGACATCTTCGCAGCAATGAGTTCAACAAAGCTATGACTCAGCCACGGCCCAGATTGCGAATTGCACTGAAGTCCATCCTGGACTATCAAGTCTATAGCCTCAAATATACGCTGCTACAATCATGGCTGCAAAGACTGTTGAAGCGACGTCCGTTGTGCTAATCTGTTCCAAATAATGCGGCCTACGATCATGCAACATATCGGTACCTAAAACATGTATACAAGACAGGTAGGCCATTCCTTTACCACAATCCATATACAACATAAAGAACAGCAACATAGTACACCATACCTCACTCCTACCCTATACCACAATCCCATACGCACCAATCCATGATACATAACTAAGCCATCAATCAATCATTAGCCATGCAACATTCTCACCTTGCCCACAATCCCATCTTCGCTATACACAACAGCTCATCTGCAAGCTTTTCCAGAATTGTACCATTGCACGACAGAGGATATATGAACGACCCCAAACTTAGGATCTGTGGCTACTGTTTCCGTTTGGGAAAGGGCGCAGTACGTGTCGTTTTGGATGGCGTTGGGAAAGGGTGGTGCAGAGTATTGAGGATTTAGCAAGGGGTAATTGGAGCAATGCAAGGGCATTACTTGGTATGGATGGGATGGGCTCTCCAGCCTTTACTTTTGCGTTATTTTGGTTGCTGTCCATGCCTCAAGGCTCGTTTGCTGCCTATCGGACCACTAGTAACAGGAGCCTCTGACACTGAATGCGTTCGGAAAATCTCGTGAGTTTGAGCGGGCGGACTCATTATTGGTCCAGTCGCAATTATGTTGTAAAGCAAGGCTGTTCCTCGGACAAAGTTTTTGAATATGAAATCTGCATCATTTCGCACCGCCTTGCTGGACAGGTCCTTGTCCGTTCTTGAGATGACAAGGATGCGAAGGCAAGTTTGCAGCTTCATGAAGGAGACAATCAGCCAAAAAGGATTCGGGGAAGGAGGTTCTCTCATTTTACTTGCTAGAGAAGCATCACTTTATTCGTAAATGTCGTTTTTCATCGCTCAAATATCAGCCATGCCACATCTATGACCGTAACAAAAGAAGAGTTTATCCTCAACCCAGTATACAAATACTAATGATTCCCATCATCTCATTATGAGAACTTCGATTTTGAAATTGCTTGCTATTCAAATCTGCTTCCGTGGCTACCTTTGCGCTTGAATTGTAATGCCTAAGAGGCACTTGCTGGTGAGTGCGTAGTACGGGGTGTCGGCGGTGGCTGCGGATCGCGTTCGCGTTCAAGAAGGGTCACTATCTCTTTTTTGAAGGACGAGGCATTGGCACCGAGACCCCAAGTGTGAATTGCGTTGTTCCATTCGATGTAGTGTTTAAGATCATCCATAGCTGTGAGATCCCCGCGGACGAGGTTATGCAGATGGTACAAACCATCTCGGAAGCGAGCTTCCCATATGGTGTAATTGGAGTCGATGATAGTAATGGAGAAATGTTTCAAGTCATCCAACGTGAGACCCAGCGCCTGGCGAATCTGTCTACGTTGATGGAGCCAAAGGACGGAGGCCGCAGTGTTCTGGTATCTCGCGTCGCTGGATTTGCCGGTCTTTTCGGTGCATTTATACTCGATTGTCAGATACGGACAAACGGCTGCACTCTCCGCAAGCCAGGGATGGCGTTCTTTTAGGTGCAGCTCTCTCCGATGCTTGACATCAAACATTCGGATGGAGACTGCGTAGGTAGCATCCGGCTCAATGTCCCAATCATATGTGTATCGGCCCATGAGAACATCTGGGCCATTTCTTTGGGGCTTCCATTTATCTCTGCGCACAGACGTCGTTATGCTTCGGTCCTCACCAAATAGGGGGGCGTAAACGAAGCGATCGCGTAGAAGAATGGAATCATTGCAGATTGTAGACAGGGTGTGCTCATCGTAACTGCGGGCCTTGTACTCCATGAAGTCTTGCAGAATCTCCTGCAACTCGTTGTCGCTCTTGCGAAGAATCACACGAGAGCTGGGAGTCGATGACTGAGGGCCAAACGTTTCGAGAGGCTTGTTCTTTGCTGATGGCGAATACGAGAAAACCACTCCCAAAGGGGCCAAGATCGCAGCTTCAAAATCTTTGTCCTTTGGTCCAACATATCTAACGCCAGCGTCAAGATACTGCTTTCTTTTCTTGCGTGAAGTTGTAGGAGAGGAATCTTGGGTAGTGCCTGATTGTGTAGAACATGCATCTTGGCTCAAGGTGGGGGGCGCTGAGGGCATCTTAAGGCGATCCATATCCTCCACTTCGACTAGACTCGTGATGTCCAGGGGCGTCTCGGGAGAGGTGAAACAACCCCAGCAAGGCCTTCCACAATTGGCGCAATGCCAATTGTTCTCTGGCGGTATGTGCTCGAGTGACTGAGGTGTAGGTGAAAGCTCTACAGGGAGGGATTGTCGCTTTCGAGCTGACCCTGGCGGCGATGAGGATCGACGTCGTTTTGTTCCAGGTGTAGGTGAAGGGCTTTGCAGAGGACTGCGGGGAAGACACGAACCCTCCATCAGAACTAGGGAGCAGTCAGGCTTTGTATCTTTTGCTCTCATACAGAGCCCCCTCTAGGTGCTTCGTTCGCGCCGCAATGACGAGATGACCGAGAGGATAAGCACCAATCAAGCAAGACCAGACGCAGTCCTCACTAGACATCTGCGGTGTATATATATAAATACTGTTGTCATCTGCTGTTATGTCGATTGGATGCTTGAGACAGGAAGTTTAAGGTACGGTTTCGCAGTATATTTGTGGACTATGTATGTCTTGGCGCACATTGAAGTTTAGCCCTGGGATTCTGACCAATCGGAAACGGCACTTTACAGGTTTCACATAGATTCGAAACTGATGTCGCCCTTTGAGACTTTCATGCATGCACTAAATTCTAGAACTTCATCTGAAGCACCAGTATATGGCTCCTGGGCCGGCTGCACTGACCAGCCTATACACCACTCCGGAATACAAGGAAAGTACGCTTTGATTGGTTGTTGACCTGACTCACGGATGAGCAAATTGTTCATCAGGTCAGTACTATGTCAATCACTCTCCCCTAACAGCCCAGATACCCAGATAAGGACATATTTAGTTGGCTCGTTCGCTCTACATATACTCCCTTTCATGTCGTCCATCTGCTTCGTCCAGATTGCTCTCTGCTTCACGCGGTCCACGTTTTTCGACTTACCTTTCGCTTGCGACATGGATGGCTTCATTGCTAGACAATTCCAATGATGGAGATAGATGGTGACTGAGCAACATGCTCAATACCTGTACAATGTCCGACGCCAAGCTTGTGTCTCGACTTGAATTATCCATGAAGCGTCTGCTGCATAGTTCGGCTATAGATATGCTGTTGCGTTGCTCTCCCGCACCAGTAGCTCTCGGTCCGCACAAGTGGGACACATGGAGCTGTTTGAGGCATTCTCGATTACAATTCAAATGAAAGGGTTAATCCGAATGCCGATGCGCTATTGTACCCTTTTGATGTCCTGGAAGTAAATTGATTCTGCTGATAGGGACACCAGTACCGACCGGTAGCTCAACGACCACATTGGTCTGAAGCAGCTGTCCTCGTATTTGAGTTGCGCTGTTACAGGCAGAGGAATGGCTGCATGGACCATAGCCAAAGGAGCCATAGGCATCGAGGCTAGCTGGGACAAGGCTGCCTACGTTGACCGTACCATCGACGACGGTAGGGTGGTCACCCTGCTTGCCATCACCTGTGACTGCCTTTGTTACGACGTACCTGCGAATCTTATTTGAGGACGCTGTGTGTCTCAACATCAAACCCCGGCCATGCTGGCGTGTGCAATGGCATCGTCCGGCCCATCCACTTGCCGGAATTCTCAAATAATGCCTGCTGATACGTACCGCATGCGTCGGTGGTCGCCAAATTTGGCTGCTTGAAAGCGCGCGGGTGCCCATCCAGTGGGTCGTGCATTCCGTGAACGGACATCGCGTGACGCTGCATGAAGACAATTATAGACACAGTCCGATGGAGATCTTGCAGCACATGCAATCCATTTGATACCTTGCCCAAGGCTCTACCAACAGTGGCCGAGCCAGACGCAGAACTTTCCTTTTTGGGACGGGCCGAGATTTCCGCTGCATATTGCTTTTCGTGTATCAATATCTCTAATTGAACGTCAACTGGTGACAACATAGTGGATGAAACCTCGTATATCAACGCAGACAATGTCAGTTTCATTGCCTGTAACCTACTCACACAGGACCTTCGATCCTAATCCATGCGGCACAAAGCTGGAAGGACAGTACTCGGGGTCGCTGGAGCACCGTTGCACCAGCGTGTTGGTCGAAGGGAGCACGTCGGCATGCAAGCAGATGGGTAGGATGTTGGAGCATGATTGGGGGTCAAGTATCGTAGCCGCATGGTCGTAGCTAAACTATACGACAGACGTTCAACGTAGCGAATGCTACCAAGTCATCGACAGTCTCATGGCATTAGATGGTATGGGCGTCGTGACGAAGGAGGCTCTGTAAGGCTGTAATTCACCGCTTTGACTTCACTCTCTCGCGTGGCATCGAGCATATCTGATAATCTGACACGGTCCATGTTGGAACTTGGAGATAGCTTACCGTTACCAACGGCTGCGTCCAAGCGTGAGATTGGTCCAGTTACCGATCCAAGAAGTGGGGAACTACGGAGCGATCACGCTATCTCCTCTCTGGTTAGACAGCCTCTTATCTTGACCTGCTCATCCAACCACCTTCCACCATTGCACCATCGATCACGCTACCAGAGACATAGTAGTAGTAGAAACAATCATCCAAGCTCCAGGCTCCAATGACCTTTAATCACCTAATTCCGTCGGAAGGAAAAAGCGAAACGCAAAAGACGGACGGGACCTTGCAACGGGGAGACAGTGGGAAGGATGCCGACGAGAGTTGAGAGGGTGAAGGGACTTGCATCCCAGTACCCTGCACGTACTCATGCCACTATCACAGACTTCTTAGTTCTTACACAGTATCCCCACGCCAATCCGTGTGGTGAACGTCACATCCTTGAGCCATTTATTGGTATCCATGTCTGCTTGAGGATAAGCCAGCATGCGGGTGACTCTGTTCCAGGAGTCAATGGCCAACTCGCTTTGCCCGGCTGTTCTTCCAATCGTTCCACTAATAATAAACACCGAGTAAAAGCAGCTTCGCCGTGTGAGGGCATGGCATCAAGTGCACAGAAATTCGGATTCTCGGAACCTTACACTTTTTATATCGACAGGTAAAGCTTGGCCCTCAAAGCGAGGGCTTGGGATCTACGTGCGGCTTGTGTGGACCCTAGCAAGCTGCAATGCTGACCGTGCATGGGATTATTGGCTTCGAGCCGCGCGAAAAGCGGTCCCACGAGCAAATCGCCGCGATCGATAAAGTCAAGCTCCATGCTGTCAGCCTGCAAGTCAGACACTTTCCTCATTCGCTGTCCCTCACACTCTACCCTCAACTGATACAAGCCCCTACTTTGATACATCATGCACCTTATCTCCCACATTAAGGATATGGCGCTCTCCAGCCTCAGCTATTCATAGCCTGCCAGTCGACCGTCCCCCACAGCTCTCAGCTCGTCCTCCCAATATGGAATACCCTTTACCCCGATTGCCATTGGCACGACGACGCTCGCTGCCTTGTCCAGGCTCTGTTTGACTTGGTCCATAGCTCGAGTATGGTCTCGACTGGTCGACTATGACTGCTTGGTGGTCTGAGGAGAGGATCAATGACACTGTCAAATCGGAATATATTGAGAGGGAGCTGGGGTCGAAGAAATACTTGGAGACCTTACACAGCGTACCAGCATTCGGAGACGGCCTTACGGACGATACCTATCTCGAATGGATCCTGAAGAAGAGTCGGCGCGTCTTCCTGATCTTGAACCAAATCGGGGTTCCTGAGAAGATCTTCGAGGTCGTTGACCGCTCCTTCGCCGATGATGATCTACCATTATCGCAAGATGCTCTTTGGGAGTTGAACCTTTTTGGCGGCAAATCTGAGACACTGGACAAAAAGTTCTACCGCGAACAATTCAACTACCTTGTACAAGAACTCGAGCCTGGGAGCCATGTCGACTACGGTACTTGGGAAGTCGTCCCAGTCGAACCGGTAGCCAAGCGACCGGGCATTCCGACCAGCCAGGCCAGTACCGACAAAGTCCATGTTCACAAGGTTCTCTATACGAGGAAAAAGGTGGCTAGGTTTGGCGATAATGGGATCGATGGAGTCCATTTCGTGTTGCATCTCAAAGCCCTAGCCACCATTCAACACCCCCATCTTGTGTCCATCTGGGCAACCTATTCACAAGACGACTATAATTACATACTTCTCTCCCCACCAGCCGAAGTGACGCTCCGGGCATTTCTAGATGAGCCGCCAAAGGCTTTCAAGTTGTTGGAGAAACATGAGCGCAGGAATACTTTCTTGACCTGGGTCCACTGCCTTACCTCCGCGCTATCGTACCTCCACGACCAAGGTCTGACGCATCAGTCCATACGCCCCTCTACCATTTTCATCGACCATCGAAATTCCATCTTCTTCAATGACTTCAGCGCTCTCAGAGCCCTCGATACCGACGATTCGAACAAACCATACAGCAACGAGCTCTACGACTATTCCGCCCCCGAGAGATGGCTTCGCAAGCCTTGCCTTCACGAGACCACGCCTCTCAACACATATCTTCCGGGCGGCGGCCGCACATCGCGTCGAATACCCAAGCGCGCACCTCCCAATCCCGAAGTCGCGCTTCAATTACCATCCACTCCGAAAGATGTAAAACCGTCGAAGTTCTCCCTCAGCCGCACTGATTCGAAATCCGCATCGTCTGGCTCTTCTACAAACGCACGGCCTCGAAACGCACTCATCACCACTCTGGCACCTATCCAGCGTGGGAGCTCCGTATCTTCCTCATCCTTCAACAATAAACGAGATTACGCCTCTGACATATTCTCGCATACAGCGATCCTCCTGACTATCCTCTCGCAGATCCTCCAGCACACGCCTAAATCGTTCGCGTCGCATCGATCTCGCTTGAACCGCCAAGCGGGTCGCGGCAATGCTCCACCCGACTCGTCCTTTCATAAGAACCTCACACAGGTCGATAAATGGATAGGGATGCTGGCAAAGGAAGCCGGACAACGCGAAAAGAAAGACATGAAGTTCTGGGGCGCTGTCGTCGAGGTGGTACAAATCTGCAGATTAGGCATCAAAAAGGAAGCAAAAGAGAGAATTGGAGCCAAAGAGATGGAACATAAAATAGCCGGATGGGTCGAGTGGGGATTGTCTGGAAGGAGGAAATGTAATTGCAACATCAAGGAAGAAACCGAAGTGATTCAAGGCGTCGGCTCGAGCGATTCCATGAGCGAGCCCGAACCGGCTTCCCAATACCGCATCCCGACATTGCAGGGCAGCAGCAAGCAGCAACAGGTCCTCGGACCCGTCAAGCCAAAAGTGGATTTCTCAGACGATGCGTCCACAGGCGCCTCATACATTGTGGCATCGGTCCAAATGGGACCGGGCAGTACCCGAGCTGGAAACGTCGACCCGTACAAAACCGCCGGGTGGGGATTGGACGATCTGGCACATCTCCGCAATAGCAACACGAGTACAGCGGTGCGACATGATAGTATTGCCTCCGACAACGACATACGGGAAGGAAGTGTCGCGTCCAGCCGACGGCCGAGTACGGTGTGGGGTCTCGAAGACGTCTCCGAAGACGATCGCCTGGCGCCATCGGGTTCTGCGAGGGTTGATGATGCTGCGGCAGCTGGCGCGGAGAGTGGTGTTGGGTTGTCGTTGTCGGAGAATTCTTGCATCGCGGTCGGTATTGGGGGTGGGGGGGCGAGCTATTATGAGGAGTTTGATGCGTATGAGGGGGAGGGGGAGGGTGATGATGATAATAGTGGTGGGAGCACGGATGTCGAGGTGCAGAGGGAGGATTGGCCGTTGCCGTTAGGGACGTTGACGTTGTCTTGAGGGTTTGGATTTATCCCATATCCTGGCGGATTTGGCACTCGTACCCCGGTAGAAATCTCTGAGACGAGTGCCTGCTAGAACATGGGCTATAGGGAGGGGAGGGAGCGGGTTATGGGCGTCTTGTCTGGCGCGATTTGGGCTTATGGGATGGGGTTGGAGTGTGGATGGGGTGTTGGACTCGTCTCGGGTTTTTGGTTTTGGCTGGGATACCTCGTTGGGGTTTGGGAAACTTCTGGAATTGCGCTAGGGAGGGAATTCGGACTGGGTGACTTCTGGCTTTTGGGGTTGGGGTTGGATGGGGATTAGGATTAGATACCTTTCGCAAGCGATGGTGGTTTGAGCCATGTTTGTAGCTACTGTTTTTGATATTGGAATGGAAGGCTTCTTGATTGTAGTATTTTTGTAGAGTAATGAGACCGTAGTTTATGTACTGATGACAGTGGTGTGCTTGTAAGGAAAATTGGGGACACGACAGATACCATATGAAATACCCATCCCGTCTCATCCCATCCAAACTGCCAAACCCTACATCAGTACCCACCACCACCACCACCACCACCACCACCACCATCACCATCCCCCAATTCATTAACTCTTACCCTCCCCATCCCCTCCCCATCTCCTCCCCATCCCCCCCCGCCCCGAATTCAACCACCACCGCCACGCATCTCCCCTCCTTTGCCACTCTCACCCCCAAACTCCATCACCACCACCACCACCACCACCACTCACCTCACCTCCTCACCTCTTCCCCCCCTCCGCCCCCACCCCTTCCTCAAACCCAAATTCAAACCCACCTTCAACACTCGGCGTCCCAGCTCCGCTCGCCACTCGACTGTGTCCACGACTCATCTTTCGCCTCCCACGTATGTTTGCGAGGTTTAGACGGCGGACGGCGTTGCTGAGGGAGGATTTGCGGGAGGTGGTAGTTTGAGGGTTCTAGAGGGGGTTAGTTATGGATGGATGAGTTGGAGGGGGAGAGAGGGTGAGGGGGGGAGGGAGGGCTTACATCTGGCATACTATCGTTTCGCTCAGTAGGCGATACAGCATCGTCTTCGTCGTCATGTTCGTCATCAGCGTCTGTGTCGTCGACTGGTATGGTGGTGGTGGTGGGAGAAATGGCTGGAGTGTCGATCCTACTCGAGGTCCTTGATAGCGTCCAGGTTCTCTTTTTCCAAATGCCAACGGCTTTCTTTGCTTGCCTTTCTTGCTTCTTCTTCACTGCCTTTTGATGGGCTTTCTTAAGGTCCAGGAGATGATCGACCTGTTTTTGGTAGTTTTGTAAGCAGCGGTACTGATGCGGTACTTTACTTAGCATGTACCCAGCCAAAGGGGTGAGGGGAGGTGGAAGTTCGTACTTCTTCGATCCACAAGTCCTGGCTTGCTGACCAACGCTTCTGCGCTTTTGCGAGCTCGGCTTGGCAGTGTTGCAAGCGGGCTTCTTGTTCGTCCGTCCACTTGGTGGTGAAGACGCTTGTGCTTAGATGATCCGTGGAGTCGGAGATCGAGGCCGAGTGGCTTGTTTGTAGAGATAGAGCAGGTGGTGAAGGCATAATGCTTCAGATAGAGGCATGGACCTTGACGATTTTGCTGTTTTTCTGGTTTGGCTCGGAGTCTGAGGAGCTTGGTATTCTGGTGTATGCTGAAGCGTGTATGGACTGTAAGTAGCAGATGCTGGGTCGATTCTCGGAAATGTGTTGGTGAGAGTTGTGATGAAGAAGTAGGAGGTCGCGTGACCACGATCTCCGAACTGACGTGGTACGATCGGGTCGAGATCGGCCGAAGTGAAGTGAAGAAATGCCAACGAGCCGTGCAGCTCATGTGAATATGTCAGGAATGTAAGAAGGGGTTTTCACGAATCCAATGAACATCATGACGGTTTTGTTATTCCATGCTATACAGACCGAAGCCGCAGGACGGCATATACGAAATCAAAAAGTGAAGAGTGCGGACAAAGACTCATGATCTAGTACTGTCTGCAACACTAGAGGAAGCTCATCTGTAATGCCGCATGTAGCTGCATATCGTGGGGGTCTCATGGGGCCGAGACAGCCTTGGGCTCTTCCGCCCGCGATCTCTATGGTCCATGTGAGTATACGCTGCTTCAATATTAGGACGGCCTTCCAAACGACGTGCAGAATGCAGCGATTGGCCAATGCATGATAATGCCAGACGTTGGACGACGGGACTTGGGCACCGAATTGCTATACTCGGAGCTGCATCCGCAGTATCAATGGAGTCGTGGCCAGCGCTCGCCGTCTGTATCTGCAAGGATATGGTCCAACACCCAAACATCAAATCTTCAATCCAGCTGCTTCTCTCGCTAATGATGTCTGTCCTAGAACAGTGTGGTATACATTTCTTCTAGCTTCGCGGAACCCCCACAGAGCTTGTTTCGACAGGGCACACCTTGATTGGATGGATGAGCGCCATTCCCGCTTTGACCCATCCCCATGATATTATGTGTTGGCGAGCCATCTCGGGGTTTGATGCTAGAGGCTCAAAACCTTCCGAACTGCTAAACTCCGGAAGGAGTCCTTATCAACAGCAGTCCCCAGGCGAGATAGCCAGAAGTAGAAAGCCGGAGAGGAATCCGCCTCTGGTCCGCCTCTGGTCCGCCATTCGCACAAAGTTTGCAAGGCGACATGCGGTAAGGTCGATCCTCCCAGAGGATTCGGCGTGGAGGACGTGGCTGTCAACGTACGCGAGGCCACACAGCGTCTTAGTGAACGTTATTGTAGGTCGTTGATCCCAAACCGGCACATCTGAGTAGCTTCGAGGCTCTCATCGGTCCTTCTCCTCGGTCATGAGGGCCTGCATTCATGCAAAAGCACCGCAAACTTCCCCCAGAAGGCCCACTCCAGGCAGGGGATTCTCCTTTCATCATAGCTGAGCATGGGTAACCTAGCAGCATGTTCAAAGCCTTGTAGCAAGAAAAGGATCATAGCGTATGTTCTCTTGGGCTGGAGCAGCCTTGCCCATGCGTGTTCTTCCGTGGTTGGTGGATGGGGCATAGAGAAGCTAGGAAGAATCAGCCTGCAGCTACGCCTGGAGCGGTGTAGGCTAAGACTTGCCCGTAATCGTACCGGTGACGCAACGAGCGCCGATTGCTTTGCAACAGGTACCGTGCAGACCGGAGTTGAGTCTCTCTTCACGAAGTCATACGACCTAGGGAAGCTGTTGGTCAAACGGGTGCCACTGCCAAAACAGATCTTGGTGCGGAGGAGCAATCATAAGATTGATGTCACTAACGTCGTAGCACACTTAATGGAGGTATCTATCCAATGCGCTCGCGGTGTGGACTATCGACCGTGCTTTCCCGTTGAAACATTGTGGAAGCTAGAACTTCTGGAAGAGGAGGCGAAGGTAGGACTAGCGCGGCCGCTGGCCAGTTAGATTTCGGGAACGAAGCGTGCGAAGATAGAATACGTGAATACCTTCCGTGGCACTCATCTTCCTGACACACGAATCCAATGAGATGTATGGTAATTTCGTACTATCATATGTCCTCGATTCCGATAGCCGTCAGTATCTCGCCTCAGACATACCATTTGCTTTGACAACATAGAATAGAATACAGCTGCAGATCTCAAGCCCGGCCATTCAGCCACAAATGTTGTCTATCATCATCAATCGTACGGTCAACCCATGTCATCTGGTGTCTCCATATCTTGCGAGTATATGTCTCTGCAATCGCCCTAAGTTGACCCTGGTCTTCGTGGGGTCATTGAAATCTTTCAATTCATCCAGGATACCGAACAAAATCGTTGCGTCGTTTCTCTCGACACTACCGATACTCATCCTACGTCCAATGTATGCCTCCCTGTCAATGTCGTTGAGTATCTCGTTCGAATATGAGACCGCGCTCAATCTGCATTAGCTTTCAGGGAAGGTCCACGCTTAAGAGTATGCCAGGTATTCACGTACCTGTCGCGCTTATCTTCCCTGTCTAATGCGTCACCATATCCAGCGTTTGTGTGTCTGCTGTTCTCACCCTTCTTCCACCTCAGTCCGTTATACCACTTGATTCTCGCTTCTTTATATCCATCCGCTCTATTGTTCTTTCTCCTACAACCAAGTCGTTCAAGAAGCCATGAGATGGCCTTTTCTCGCGCAGTTCTTTTCTTGCCACGTTCGTCTCTGGTGGCAGCTTTGCCTTGCTTTAACAAGCCCCCACCGCGAAGCATGAAAGTCTCTCTATTCTCTGTCTTTGAAGACTCTCCATAGAGTACTTGGCCGACAAATAAAGGTCCACATCTTGGATGCGCCATCCTGAGTTGGTTTCACTCGATATAATTGCCTTAGGAGCTTGTTCACTTGTCAAATTCTGCACAAAAGCACAATTCAGTGCTGCTAACCGTGATATCTTGCTGCCGATATTTCGTTAATGGCGTTCTTTGTAGATTAGCGTAAGTATTGTGTTGTAAGTTATGAAAGTTTTGGTGAGGTTGGTAAAGAAGACTGAGATGCGAAGAACATCACTGGACTTTAATATGGTATTATTTTGGGTAAGCCGCAGAGGAGTTTCCCACAATGAGAATTTAATTCATTAAGGTGGAGCCGTATTCCCTAAGCTTGTCCAGGCCGTTGAAAAGGCTTAAACCGAACTGATCCCCAGATTCACGAAAATCGGAATTTTTCTCCTACGTTGGGAAAAAGTCACCGTATTTGCCACAACTCTCCTACGAGCAATTTAATTACGGCTCTCAAGATATATTCTCAACATCTAGACCTCCGCCAGGTCAGTTTATTCGAAATATCATTCGAACAGCATGGACGACTACGCTGAGATCGTGCTCGTTATTTCACTGGTACTGGCCTTCGATATGCTACTGCTGGCCTTTTTCGTCATATCGACAATGTTTCCCACGAGATCACACGGACAGAATCACACTGCCGAATGGAAGAAAGTGCAGACACAAGCTGGCTGGTTTTTCTGTACCTGCGAGTTGACGGCGGCAACCTGTGGGGCGGTCTATCTACGTACGCTTACTGCCTGGGTAGTGGATTTCTGCCCTAGCATGAGCACGCCAGAGGACTGTAACGAGGCAGCAAAGACGTGGGGAAATCTGTGCTGGTGGTTCATTCTTCCAATGCTGTTTGCGGCTACTATGATCTGCTCGAGCCTTCCACGAGCCAGGACCACGCTTATCTACCATCCCGAGCAGCTCTACTACTTGAAAGATCATGTGGTGTCGATTGTGATGTTCCAGGTCTCGCTATACTTCAGCTTGCCTCTTGCCTATCCTCTTCTATTTTTCAGAAACGTTGCTGACCGCCCAAATTGGATTATCGTCTCCATCATTTGCGGCTCCTTTATGATTATGGCATATGGACTGGGTATTGCCTATTGGATCGAGGGATCAGCGAAGCTTTGGATCCAACCTCGACCAAGAACTCCGAGATCAACTGTACCACAGGGTGAAATCATTCTTCTGACGAACATCTCCAATCGTCAGCAAGACTGACGATTCTGATGCGATTTGGTAAGCAGAAAGTACGAAGCGACCCGCAGAAAAGTCTGACCACTAAACAGGCGAATCGTAAATACCATCAGCCTCGGCCATCTACCTACTACGATCTCACGACCAACTTGGCCTCGCGCTAAGGCGTTGCCAAGGGAAGACTGGACTCACTTCGGGATGAACTGCGTCGCACACGGTACGTCTCGTTATGCATGGTGGCATATGCAACATGTTCACTGTACGACTGGTACGATGATAGATATGGATGCTGAGAGTTGATTTCGAGGGGGAGATGATATTGGTACACAGGCTTGCTCAGCTACAATTGTGGATGGCATTCAAACGTACACATGTTTATTAACAAAACGTCTGATCAGTTTTTCCTTCCCAATCATTCGACTCATCATGATGAGCTCGTCGATTTCTGTAAGGGAGAAATTCGATAGACGTAATGTTTCCATGTAATATACCGCTCGATATTTGGGTCTCAGCCTTCCAATTGGGTAGGCGTGTTGTCAAGGAGTACACGGTATACTATTGCCAAGACAGATCTGAACTCCAAGAGATCTGGCGGAGGACCAGGCGCAAAAGCCATGTGCTTCACACACTCTAAGTCTTTTATGTTGTATGGTCGTGTCTATATCCAATGATAGCTTTCCATAAGTTCAAGAAGCATGGACGGTCTCACTTTCGTTGTCTCCATTGACCACGCCGCCTTTATAGCCATAAGTCATTCAAGTTCCTCTGGAACCAGTAGACTGGGCTCGTCCTAGATGTGGGTTATTACATAGTGTGGTATTAATACACCACACTACTGATCAGCCTTTTGGTCAAGTGGCAGCTTCCTGTTCAGAGCTTTTTCTGAATCTAGCCTTAACTCGGAGGTTTCCGTCGTAAGGCTGCGGGTGAGGCTGGGGCTTTAGGACGTGATCAGCTATGGACCGCTAGTGAGTAGCTCCAGGCTAGTAGGGAGGGTGTTTCCATCTAGAGGCTACGCTATACCTAAAACGGTATAAATCATCCGTTAGGTCTACTGCATCTAAGAGTAATTTAGGTAATGAAAGTCACCGAGTATCGGAGCACCGCCCCAAGAACCAACAGCCAAGCTCTTGGTCTCAGCCTCTTGCTGAGGAGGATCGACATCCCTCCGCAACCGCTGTGAGAACTAAAGAATCCTACAACTTCAGCCCTTCATCAGCTAAATGCAGAAACGGTTCTTTAATCTAGAATGCCAGCTTCTGTATCCTCGCCCTATACCGAGAGGTCTAAAATTGCAGACTGACTCTGATTCCCAAGCAAGTCACTTGCTCAACTCATAAAATGGTATTTTGTCGAGCACTATAATCCTGCTAGCCTGCGGGAGATGTTGAATTAGGGGAGCTGAGAAGCTGAAATCATTTACCGTGTTGTGAAGGATCGCTTGGCTCGTTCTATAGTTGCTATGCACCTCCACGCCTATAGAGAAGACAAGACAAGGAATGATGAAGTAGCTTGCTAAAATAGGAACCGAGATATGGCTGTACCAAAGCTTCTTTTAGCGCCTATGGTGCAGCATACAACACATTTCCAACAACGTCTCCAATGACTTGCTGCTGACAGCGCAGTGGTAGGAACAACGGGAAGCAACAAATCCATCGACACATTTCAATACGAGCTAGGATGCCCGTTCTCACTTGGACACTCTGGGATGGCGCAGTGCAATCCATCCTGGTCGCCTTGAAACGATGGAATTGACGCTTGTATAAAGCTGATAATTTACTTGTGCTTGGGGTCCTCAACCACGTCCTAATCTCTTATATCAAGGCCGTTCAAATACTCTCTCATTCCCTGTGATTCACTCGTTGATCTAAATTCTCGGCATTCATAGTCATAATCATATTTCAACAGCATTTCTGTTTCTCGATATACACAATGAGGTGGTTAATCACGTTCGCGGCCCTGGCTGTCGAAGTAGCTGTGGTTGCGGCTCAAACAGGAAATAATGTTCTGGTTCCTGCAATGACCAAGACAAATCCAGAGCCCTGTGCGGTCGTCTCTTCACACGCGGTTTCCTATATGGCTGCAAATCCAAGAGGTTACTTGAACTCCAATCACATGAGCATTAATACAAGTACTGAACTAGCCTACAGCTACAGCCGCAGTTCTCAAACCATCCGAAGTCTATGCCTGCCTACAAAGCGTGCCATACGACCAAAGCAAAGACACCAAACAAGTAGCATGGATTCAGGATCTCATTCAATTTCAAAGTACACTTGCCTACCTCAAAAAACCTCCACCAGGCTACCCTCTCCCCGCTGTTGATCTTTCCGGGGGGTTGAACAATATTTCCACCGCCATCGCCAGCGGAAAGTACACAAATGAATACGATATTGAGGTTCGTACCATTCCATGCTTCAAGTCCGGGGTCGAAATCGTCATTTGAGCTGCAAAGTTTGCTATAAAGTACATACAGCGCCTTGTATTGCAGATTCATACCCTCAATACGATTCACGTTCCAATATTGCAAGACATTGCTGACTTAGACCTTGCAAAAGCTCGACCTTTATAACCTCGTGCATAGCGCTAATGACGGGCATCTCGCCTATAAACCCTTCCTCCTTGGACTTTTCCATTATCATCATGGTATCTCACTCGTATCCGTCTCGCTTGATGGAGTCGCAATACCTAAGATTTACGTCCGATGTGAGTCTTCTTGTCCTACATGGTTTACCGGTCAGAAGATTGACTTTAATATCATTCGTAGCCGATCTTGGGGGGGTTTCCAATGCCAACTTCACTCCTTCTGCTGTGATTTCCATCAATGGTCAAGATATCAAATCCATAACGCAGTTCGGACGCGAGATGCAAGATCTTGACGCTCTGTACAATTCGGTATTCTATAATCCTGTCACTATTGGCACTCAAAATGGTAGTGGGTCCTTCGAAGAGAGCTTGTTCACTCAGCATAGTGACACAACCTCCTGCACATTTGAGAATGGCACTACTGCTGTAGTCAGCGCTACGGCTGAAATTGGTGCATCGGATGCGACAGCAATACCAGCAGACGGACAATCCTTTTTTAGGCTTCTTACCGCCGCAGGATTGAAGGCATCGTCGAATTCATCATTTGCTTCCCCAAAGAAACCGTCTTCGCCATCGGTATTGCCCTCTCCGTTGCCCCTTGGACCACACTATCCGGACCCCTTCGTCAAGTCCTATCAAAATTACATATCTGGCTACTTTATGAACGGGACCGATAATTCTGATCTCGCGGTGTTGAGCGTTGCTTCGTTCAATCTTACGGATCTCACTGACAGTACCGAATTCTTGAAGGTCAGTTCGACATTTCTTGCAAAGTGTGCATCTGCCGGTAAGAAACGACTGATCGTTGACGTGCGCAACAATCCGGGCGGCCTCGTCTATGTTGGGTACGCGCTCTTTCAACAGCTATTTCCTAACGTACTCCCATATTCTGGAGTCCGTATGCGTGGATCTGACGCTGCCAACGCGCTCGGGCAAATTGCTTCGAAAATTCCACCGAGCGATGACACAACTGATCTCACCAATTCTGTCTTCAATGCCCAGACATTACTTCGAGGGCAGGACGGTCCAAGCTTCGACTCTTGGCAACAGTTCTATGGTCCGCTAAAGCAATATAACGACTTATTCTCCAACATTGGATCATGGAACTATATCACCTCGAACTCTAGTTCTGAAACTGCCGCTCTCACTAGTAACACCTCAATCGTCCCACCCCAAGTGTTCGCGAGCGATGCTATCACACTGGTAAAATCATACTCAGATCTACCATTGGTACAAAACAGCTCGGCTAACTTATGTTCATCAGCTGACCGATGGTCAATGCTCATCGACTTGTGCCGACTTTTCCAATCTAATGATATCCCAAGGGGGCGTCAAAACCGTGACCGTAGGTGGACGTCCTAACAATCAACCGATGGCAGTCATCGGTGGCGTACAAGGCGGGGAAGTCCTCGCTCTTCCAGACCTACAGAACTGGGCCTCACAGGCTATTGCGTTACAAGTCAACGGCACAGGGAATTCATCAGCTAAGTCATATGAAACCCGGAGACTGCTGCAATCGCTAGCTTCACCACCTCCTATCACTCCCGAAACCCGCGCCGAAAGCGTGTCTGTCAATTTGTTGGACAACATCGCTCAAAACGACTCTAGTATGACTCCACTGCAATTCTCGGGCGGTATCGCCGCGAATTGCAGGTTCTACTACATGCCGGCTGACATCACCAATGTGACCAACACCTGGGCTCGAGTTGCCAAAGGCGTCAAAGCCGGCGGTAACGGCTTGTGTATCAACGGGACATTGAGCGCTTCCACAACGCTTAGCACCTCTACCAATAGCACGACCGGGGCTACAAATACATCAGGTGCCGGCGGAAGTAGTGGGGGTGCACCATCGAGTCTCAAGGGAGGTGCGACCGGTGTGGAAGCCGGTAAGATTGGATGGATCGCCCTCTTGGTGATATCTGGGTCCGTGGCTACGGTGCTGTTGTAATCAGACTCTGCACGGTGTTTGGGTAATGAGAACTATGGAAATTTCATGCTTTATCAATGATCACGGTCTCACTTTTGTACTGTTACCATCGCTCAGCTTTGTTACAACAACCAAGAAAGAATTACAAGAAAGAATTACAGAATGACAATAAAGCAAGACGGGTACTACGCATTGCAAAAGATAGGCAAACACCAAAATGTACAAAGCCAAAACGAATCTCGCTCCCTCCCAATTCCCATCACCACATCCACCAACCAACCTACCCACCACCCCCCTAATCACTCACCCCCCCAATCTTGAAACTCCTGCTATTCTCATTCGCCGCCGTGCAACTCATGCCCACCATATACCCCGGCTGAAACACCGACGCGTGAGCCCCGTTCACCACCTTGCAGCTGTCGTCGGAGAAGAACGTGATCTCCGTGACTTGCTTCCACTGCGAACCGTAGTTGATGCCGATGTAGGAGGTGCCGCCGACGGGACTCCATTTGTAGCAGTGTTTGGGCGTCAGGATGTAGTTACCGGTGCCGAGGTTGATGTCGCCGGGGGCGTCGGGACCGGTGCATTGGGCGTTTTGGAAGGCGCCGATCCAGCCGCTTCGGGCGCGGGGGGTGAGAGTTGTGGTTGTGTTTGTGGTGGGGAGGGAGAGTGCGGTGGTGGTTAGGAGGGAGAGGAGGATAGGGAGGGGAATGTGCATTTTTTCTGTCTTGTTTGGGTGGTGTACTTTGGGATTGTTCTGGGTTGGGGGTGACTTACTTTGGATACTTTGGACCGGTGATATGTTTTGGAACATATAGCGCTGTTTCCTGGAGGTTTATATTTCTAACGGCTCACTAAGGAAATAACGTGGAGGGAAGGGACAATGAGACAAGACACAAGCAACAAGCCGAACAAGGACAGAAGGAACGGTGGACGAGAACAAGGACACGATGAAGATGCTAAAAGAGACAAGAAGAGACAAAGCTCATATAGCATCTGAGACAAAGCAGAATTCCCCATTGGGGTAAGTAATTGACCTGACTAGATGTGATACTCGCGTCGTCAACTAACAGTACGAACCTCCTGAGGAGAGCGACTCAATGCCTTCGGTGGCAGCCCGAGTCATATAAGAAGAAAACTCATACTGGGTAATCAGTGGGTCATCGGATAATTTATGTTCCCACCAGTAGAATCAACCCAATAACGTAGACAGTGCGCAAGGACTCTCCACGCAATCAACAAGCGCACCAAGAGTTTCATAATGCGACGAATGCTTGTATAGGCGGTGTGTAAAGTCATGCATTATTGTAAGGGGTGATCGTTGGAATACCCAGTAGAATAAGTCAGTCCTGTGATTGGATGTTCGTGGCAACCTGACAATATGCTGTGGAGCTTGTTAGTTCAGGAACTACAGCATTGGGGGATCAGTGAGAACATAGGTACTTGCACGAGCCCTAAGTTTGCTTGTTTACGGCGGTGCTTAGACAGTTGTAACTTTTTCGGCACACCTTCCAGAGAAGCCACAGAGCTAAATCACGTGACTAACACCAGTCGGTGATTGGATTTAGCGACCACGCCCAACCGCGTCACGCAAGAGCAACTTGATACGCCGATCTGTCAAAGGAATCTGCTGTGACCCGCTCTCCCATCGTCCTCCCGGCAAGCGCGCTGCCGCCACGATGAATCCTGCCATGCAGCGCCAGTACCCCGGCACGTATCAACAGATGCCCCAGAGACCACCCCATCATTCGTCCTCAAGGAGATCTCAAGGTATCATCCCCGCTCCTGGTAGACAACGGCGCGCTGACTTATCTAGCTCCAATGAGTGTCCCTCACGTTTCCCATTCGAAGCAACAAGCCAATCAGCACCATATTCAGCAAAATGAGCAACTTAAGCATGATCTTGACAAAGAGTCACGGGCCAAACGGCGCTCTGAGAAGCCTACTGACAAAAGTATACCTGAAGGTATTGAGGATCTGATCGTAGGCGATGGCGTACTACAATATAAGAAATTGCGAGGGGTGGAGAGGAAAATGGACGCTGTGATGATGAGGAAGAGACTCGACCAGCAGGACCCGTTGCACAATGCGGTCAAAAAATATAGTACATTAAAAATATGGATATCGAACACAGTGGAGAATCAGCCGTGGCAGGGGAGCCAGATCGATGAAAATGCATTCGATTTCACCATGGGTGTGGAGGCTACATATAGGGTCAAGATCGAGGGAAGGTTGATTGAGGAGGATGAAGGAGACCACAAAAGTGATGATGATAGTGACGATGACGGAGAGCGACCGACGGAAAAGGACGGCATGGATACGCAGCAGGACGGCGAGGGTGCTGCCACTACTCCATCGAAGAAGCCACCAGGTCCACGGCAACGAACGAAGCTCTCGCACTTTTTCAAGGCCATCACTGTAGATTTTGACAGAAACAAGAACCTGCAGCCGGACGGCATGACGCAGGTAGAATGGAAGAAACCTCCACAGGCTCCGGGCAACCCAACACTCCCTGACGCCGCCGATTTTGACTGCCTGGAATTCGAAAGGAAGAGTGACGAAAACATCAACTGCACCGTCAATTTCTACCGCGACGAGCTGCCCGAACGATACCAATTAAGCAAAGAACTAGCAGCGGTCCTCGACACGACAGAAGACGATCGCGCTTCAGTCATCATGGGCATATGGGAATATATCAAAGCGATGGGCATAGCCCAAGACGACGACAAGCGCATGATTCAATGCGACGACCGTCTGAAAACCGTAAGCCCATCCCCACCCCCCCCCCCCAAAATCATCGCTAACCAAGCATTTCCCATCCACAGATCTTCCAACGCGACACCATCTTCTTCCCCCATGTCCCCACCCTCCTAATGCCCCACCTCAAACCCCTCCCCCCCCTCTCCCTCCCCTACACCATCCGCGTCGACCCCTCCCACCACGCCTCCCCCACCCCAACAATTTACACCCTCCGCATCCCGCACGCCACCCCCCCCAAACCATTCACCCCCAATATCCAGCAACTCAAACAACTAGCCACCTACGACGACCATCTGGCGCTGCTCGTTCAAGCCTTAGGCGCTGCGCAGCGCAAGCATTCTTTTCTGGATGGGTATTCGAAGGATCCGGTGGCTTTTACGAGGAGGTGGATGGGGAGTCAGGCAAGGGATTTGGAGATTGTCCTTGGGGAGAGCGGGAGGTATGAGGGGGATATGGGGATGGGATTGATTGGGGAGTGGAGGAGGGGTGGGGGGCAGGGCGTTTGGGGCAGTGAGCAGGTTCGGGAGGGGGTGGGGTTGATGGTCGCGAAGGCGCCGGGTGGGAGGCCTTTTTAGATGCGGGTGGGATTGTAAGATAGGCGGAACTAATGAATGGCGTATTGGTGATGATGTGCGAGGGGGAAGGTCTCCAAGGCGTGGACCGTATAGATGGTCTGGCAGGAACGGATGGTCACCTAGATCAACTCGACGGCTTTCGATGTGTTTCGCATAGCGAAGCCTTGACGAGATCTGAACGGCGCGCTTGTCGAATGTAGCTGCACCTTCGTCTCCCTTACAGGAAGACTATGATCCGAATTTGGGAAGGAAAGTATCTGTGAAGGATTCTGTGCGTGGAATGTTGTATATGGCATCAAGTCAATGAATGACTTCCATAGAAATAACGACCATAGCTGCTGCAAATAGACACGAAAGGGCCATTGCCTTTCATTCCAACTCAGTCATCTTGAAGCGGTACGCTGAATAGATCATTTCCCTTTTCGTATTCCCGTCTATGGAGAAATCAACTGCGGTCAATCCTACAAGTTACTATACGAGCAATACCCTCTTCAACCAAACCTCCTCACCATTCATTCATCAACCATCAACCCGCCATCTTCCTTCCCTAGTCCCCTTGCTACACGTCGCACATCATCTCGAAAGTTTATATCGCAACATTCGCCTCTTCTCCGCGAATGCAGACTCCACCTATCTCTCTCTCAAGCCCATATTCCCAAGACGAGGTAGATATCTTGCGTTTGCGGTTTCCTGTTGTGGGGTCATGAGGATTGGTTTTGTTGGAGTGAGTTTTTGGAGCGGTGCTGAAATGGGGCTGGTGGGTGTTGGTGATTTGTTGATGGTTTGGGTGGGGGGATGGGGTATGGTATTGACCTTTATGTGAATTTGATGTGGGGTTGCTTTGCGACTGCAATTTGTTGGTGGATATATGGCGCCGTGACTCGGTCTGTTGATATACTGGGAGGAGAGAAGTACTCACGCCTTTCTCATTGACGAAACCGAGGGAACGGTCGAATCTGGTCACTGCTCGGTAGCCAGCACCATCTTCTCCCTCTCCGGCCTCCTAGGCACCTGCCCCTTTTTGCTATGCTTACGTTCATTCTCCCTCCTCCGCTTAATCGACGCCATTTCCTCAGCCTTGATCTCGCCAGCTTTCTTGACCTGCTTCGGCACATGTCGGTGCCGCTTGATGCGTCGGATCTCGGGCATGTGGCTGTATCGCTCCTTAATGGCGTCGTCGTACTCCAGTTTCTGGCGCTGGCGGGCGGACTTGATGCCTTCGCGCTTTGAGGCGTTGGCTCGCCATAGACGGACGTTGCCGTCGTCGGAGCCGGAGAGGATGAATTTCGCGTCTATGTGGTGGTTCCGATTAGCATGGGGAATGCGCCAGCTACTTTGCATTATTGGCATTGAATGAACAAGGCCAGACACTAGAAATTTGACAGTGTGGTGTTGGTCCGGAATGACGCCCTCAGAAAAGGGTTGACAATGGGGCGACCAGAGGAAAGATGATAGCTCTGGAGGTTACGTACCTGGGGTCCATTTGCACGAGAAGACACGCTGCATTCGTTTTGTATGGTATATGTCGCGGGAGTGGCCAGTGTCTCGACTCCAGAGACGGACCGTACGACTACGTAAGAAGTATTAGTTGTGTCATGAGACTTTTCTAGTAGGGCTGCAAGGAACTTACTCGTAACTCGCTGACACCAACTCTTCTCCTGTAGGACTAAACTCTACGTCCATTACGGCTGCTACATGATCTCGGAGAACATTGAGAGCCCGGTTCATCTTTCGCATGTCAAAGATATATAGATTATGGTCCTAGGCACGATTAACAGGGGGACCTTATCAATGAGGTCTATGGGCATACTTCGTTGGCCACGACGAAATTGAACGCTTCCATCGGATTCCACGAAATAGCGTTCGAAGCCATGCTCAGTACGGTTTTAGACACAGGTGAAGAAGTTCTTAAGTCGTATAGGACGACAGATCGATCAGTTGCACAAGAGGCTATGATGGAAGTTTCACTCTGGTTCCAGGCTAGCGTATTGATCGTATTGTCAGACGTGGGCCATTGTAGCGTCTGTATAGGTATTCCAGAGGAACGCGAGAGATCGTAGATTGATATCACGTTGGAGCTTGCCGCGAGATTTGATAAAGATCGGTGATGCGAGACACCTGTGAAGGCTGCGCTTCCGAGGTACGTGGCCAGTGGAGGTGTCCCTGAGGACGCGTTGTACGGATCGAAAAGTTTGACGCTTTTGTCACTGGCACAAGTGAGGATTTTGTGGTCTTTCGTCCAACTTAGGCCTTTGACGATACCCTCGTGAGCGGTATTCTGCCAGATTTCTTCACGACTGGTTAGATCCCACACCTTCACCACTCCATCTCCAGAACCGCTGGCAAATCTTGCCAGCGATTCACTATCTTTCGCCATCGAATAGACGCCATCAACATGCCCCTTGCCCATCTGGACCGTACCGAGTTAGCACTTTACCAATAAGCAGATATAAATTCGTTAAGAGGTCCTCATGATCCTGCAGGATGTCGGAGAGACGAAAGTTCGTTTCAGTATCTGACATACCTGTGCAAGGAATGGGGCTGCAAACATCCTTTCGAGCTTCGTAGCATTCAAAGCTCTGCAGATTTCCGAGTCAACACATCAGCCAAGTGATAGATCTCACGCATAAGAGGTCGACTAGTAGAATTTTTCCTAATTTGAGAGGTCTGCACATGAGACATAGGATAACTTCGAAAAGTACAAACCTGGTATATTCACGGGCACGTTCAAAGGGGTGAAGTGAAGGATCTAGATTTCTAGGCTGGCGCGACACACTTGACCCAGGTGCCTGTTGAGAGGCCGAAGGCCTGCTGAGCGCCTTTATTCTCTGAGTAATCGTCAGCTCTATGGGTATGGAGGCGTTCTCGAGCTTTTCAACGGATCTTGGCTCACCATCGCGATGGGCGCAGTGTGGTCCAAATCTAAGGACTATGAACAAGAGCCATCGAATGGAGAATTGACGTCTCTATGAGCCCAGTAAGCTTATATTCCCATTCGTAAAGCAAAACCAAGCTGAATACCAAAAATGTCATCGCCATAATTTCATGGCCGAAGGAACGGAATTTGGCCGCTGTGAACCGATGTTTTGCCGATTGGGCCACCTGCTAGCGCGAAATTGCAACCAAGCTCCTGAACATCAATAAGAAATACTAACGTACATTCGCCTTGAGCGATTCACACTGATAGTTGTAACCCTGCTTAGCCTCCCACCATGGCTCCTCCATCCACAAGCTCAGCTAGGATAGAAGAAGCTCGGAGGCTTGGGAAGACGGATCCAATAAAAGCCGAAGCTATCTACAAAGACATACTTGCAAAGAAGCCTGCGCAGAACGAAGCCGCTCTACGTGAATATGAGTCGGCCTTGGTCGCCCTCGGCGAGTCGTATCGGGATACCAGGAAGACGAACGAGCTAGCCAAGCTTGTGAACTCAAGCACCTCTTCACTCTCATCATTTACGAAGGCAAAGACAGCGAAGCTGGGTACATCATTCGTCTTAAACTATATACGTTCGATTCGCTGACTGTATATAGTGCGCCAGCTGCTCGACCTATTCTCCGCAATTCCAGATACCGTCGATGTTCAGATCTCTGTCACCAAGTCATGTATAGAATGGGCCATCTCCGAACGCCGCAGCTTCCTCCGTCAGAACCTAGAAACACGGCTCGTTTCTCTGTACATGCAAAAGCAATCATATTATGACGCGCTCACTCTTATTAACGGCCTTCTGAAGGAGCTGAAGCGACTCGACGATAAGCTCGTTCTCGTCGAGGTCCAGCTCCTTGAATCCAGAGTCTACCACGCACTGGGCAATCAACCAAAAGCACGTGCCGCCCTTACGTCTGGGAGAACGTCAGCAGCTTCGGTCTACACCCCACCGTTACTGCAGGCTGGGCTCGACATGCAATCCGGTATGCTCCACGCCGAAGACAAGGACTTCAATACCGCATTCTCCTACTTCATTGAGGCGTTAGAAGGATATCACACACAAGAAGAAACGCAAAAAGCAACGTCAGCATTGCAATACATGCTGTTATGCAAGATCATGCTGAACCTCGTGGACGACGTGAATCACCTCATGACATCTAAGCAGGCAATGAAGTACTCCGGCAAGAACTTGGAAGCAATGAAGGCAGTGGCGCGCGCACACTCCAACCGAAGTTTGGAAGACTACGAGAGGGCGTTGGAAAATTACCGGTACGAGCTTGGCAGTGATGTCTTCATCCGGAACCACCTCCGACGGCTGTACGATGCCATGTTGGAGCAGAATCTAATCAAGGTGATTGAGCCCTTCAGTCGGGTAGAGATGGCGCACATTGCAAAGATGGTCGGGCTGGACACCCAGCAAGTGGAGAAGAAGCTTTCGCAGATGATCCTGGACAAGGTCATCACCGGAGTGCTAGACCAAGGAGCCGGGTGTCTGATCGTGTACGATGAGTCGGAGCGGGATCAAGGGTACGACGCGGCACTGGAGACGATTGAGAAGCTCAGCAACGTTGTGGAAGTTTTGTACACTAATCAAGCGTCAATGCTGGAGTAAGGATCTGACGGCCATGGTTTGGATGGGTCCCAGTACTATAGAAGAGAGTGTCCAGTGGAAGCCGTAGAAGGCAACACGGCGACTGCATATCTCCAGTCTCCTGTACCTTATATTGAACTGATAGAGTGGCCGCCAAGATGCCAAGGAAATCCTCTAGCGAAGGGTGTACCTTGACGGAGACTTGTCCTGTCCGGCGATGACAGGCGAAACCATAGAAATGCCTAATGCCGCCTCGCTATTCTATCCTGTCTGCTCCCGACAATCATTCAATATCTTCGATATAGTGATAGACAGTGGTCGTAGTGTCGAGGCATTTGCCAATCCCACGAGTGCCCAATGCATAGCTTACCTTATCCTGTATGGCGTCCGTCCGTGCAGAGGTGTCGCAGGGCAGAGACGTTTTCGCCAAGTGCCTGTGGCGCAAAGAGGCTTTCTGCGACGCATGAAACCTCCGTGGTGGGCAAGCAAAGTGATTGCGCCCCACTTCCCTGCATGCTTTTCTGTACAACGGTTGAGAGTATTTACCCCTCCGCAACTGGAACTAACACCAAATAACGGCATACTTTGTGAATAGGCTTGTCCATCGTCGATGATTTCAACAAATGAGGCCAGCAATTGGCTGCACATAGGAATACTTAGGAGAAATGCGGAAGTGGCTCCCGAATTTGCGGCGGAATCCTTACGTAGCGCGTGGAAGTTTCAACAGCGGCAGGGATTCGCTAGAATAATTCTAGGTCTAGCAGCTGCGACTGAACCTGTTTTGTTATCAGAGCTCTCAACAGATAGCTACGTACCCCGTACCTCATCCACGATACTCACTCCCATCTAATAACTCCTTCCTCCAACTCTTCCCTCCTCACCACCCACAACTCATTACTCCAACCACAAGCTCAGAACACACCTGAAGGTCAGTACCCTCCTACCCCATTACTCCAACAAAAATCCCACCTGAATCAACACTGTGCTCACTTCTGGTGATTCTGCAGGTCTTCAAAATCTCTATACCCAGATCCACTCGTCACAGGAATTTCACAGAACTATGTATATTGACATCCACCTCCACTCCTTCAACCACTTCTCACCTTCGACGTTGTTATTCAGCTCAAAGCTAACAGGCACATTCCCAACTTCCAGACTCACATACCTCACAATCAGACAATCAGCATGTCTCAAACAATGACCAACGGCGATAAGTCGTCTCAATTCATCGATGTATGTCAAACTCCCATCATTGCTCGATCTTACACCACACCCATCCTGTCCCATCTTCTACCCCCTCCATCTCAATCCCAATTCTAAGAACCCTGACTGACCTCTCACTCTGCAGCACCTGACCTCTTATCCCGCTGTCTCGGATTCAATCTCCACCTTCAAATCAAACCCTTACGGTGCCAAAGCGCTCGACATTTCCAATACCGGCTACGAGAAGTTTGTGTCTCCGTTCGTCCCTTATGCGAAGCGTCCATATGGCTACGTAGCCCCCTACGTTGCCAAAGCCGATGCCCTCGCCTCCGACGGCCTCTCCAAGGTCGACAACACCTTTCCCATTGTGAAGCAAGACACCGAGAAGATCAAGGGCACCGTTCTCGACTTTGCATACTTCCCCTTCCGCATCGTGGGTGATGGCAAGAACTACCTCCTCGACACCTACACCGGTGAGTACAAGAAGTGCGGCGGCGACGGGTACATGGCTGGTGGGAAGGCAATGATCACCACCGGCCTTGTCGTCACAAGCGATACCTTGGCATGGTTGGGCAGCTTTCTAGGTCAAAAGAAGGATGAAGGCACCGACTACGCTAGCAAGAAATACGGTCAGGCTTCCGACTTTGCTCATGACAAGTCCGGTGCAGCTATGAACTTTGCAAGCGAGAAGGCTCAGCAGACCAAAGACTTTGCCTACCAGAAGAAAGAGGAGGCCAAGGATGCTGCTGGCCATGCCAAGGAGACTGCGGAGCAAAAGGGTTCCGACTACAAATCTATGGCCGAGCAGAAGGGCAATGACTACAAGTCGACCGCCGAGCAAAAGGGTTCCGAAGCCAAGGGTACTGCCGAGAAGAAGGGCTCAGAGGCCAAGCAGACTGCCAAGGACAAGTCTGGCAAGTGAGCTTGCTCGCTCGTCTGGATGGATACTTCGTCTCGGGTTCCTAGGGTCAGGGTTCGGTTGGCAAGATGCCGCCAAAGGTGTTGTGTCGGAGGATGATACCATAGAAATTGCTCTTCGTGCGATAGAATCTCTTTTCTTCTCTTGATGTTGCTGATGGCTGTGGATATGCAACAGCTAGATAGATTATTGATGCGAACCATTGTTACGAGCTTTAGGAAGCATGAAATAGACAGTATGAAATGATCTCTACAGGATGCTTTTTCATGCTTGTAGCAACTCGAGATATACTTAGAAGCGGTCGGAAAGAGGTTTTCAATCTCACCATAAGACATGATTGACTCAAAGTAAGTTTGCATCAGCATAGTTCAGGGAAGAGTAAATACTTCGGTACTCCTTCTGGGGAAAAGAGGAGAACATTTGATTCCTCCGTCATCAGTACCGAATGGATAGAACCCGATTATCGACATTAGAACTGACTAAACCAAACCAAAAGAACAATCTGGGGTATCAGACCGACCGACAACGAGGGAATCATAATGGAACCAAGAACCTTCATCAGACACCATTCCCGACCTATCCATCATCCATTCAACCCATCAAATCCAACCCTCATCAAGACAAGAGAAAACCCATCAGATATTCTCAATGACCCTCGCGTTCATCGCCTGCTGGAACCCATCGCTCGTATCGCCCCCACTCGACCCCTTCCCCGCGCTCCCCGCATGGCTACTCGGCCCCTCGCCAAGGGCATCCGCCTGCGCAAGCTGGGTCGCCACATTGGACGGCCCCGGCAGGAAGATGACCTTGCTGTTCGCCGACTTCGCCATCGCCTGCATGGCCTCGAGGTAGCGGATCTGCATCGCGGGCGCGGAGCTCAGGATGTCGGCGGCCTGGCGCATCAGCTTGGCGGACTCGACCTCGGCGCGGGCGGCGATGACTTTGGACTCGCCGATACGTTTGGATTGGGCGGCCATGGAGAGCGAGTCCTGCAGCTCGGTGCTGAAGATGATGTCCTTGATCAGCATGGATTCGACCTGGACGCCCCAGCCTGACGCGACGTCCTCGATGATTTCGCCGATGGACTGGGCGATTTCCTCGCGGCGCTCGATGACGTCTTGGAGGACGCGGGCGCCGACGACGTGGCGGAGGGTGGTCTGGGTGCGTTCGACGAGGGCTTGGCGGATGTTGCTGATGCCGAAGGCGGCTTTGTGGGGGGAGGTGATGTGGTAGTAGATTACGGAGGTGAGTTGGAGGTTGACGTTGTCTTTGGTCATGCAGACTTGTCTGGGAACCTCTGTTGTAGGGGGGGTTGTTAGTTTTTTGGTGGGGAGGGGGTGGGTTTGAGGGATGGATAGAGGAGATGGGGAAGGAGGGAAAGACGTACCGACGATCTGGATCTTGACGTCGACTTGGATGAGTTTTTCGGATAGGGGGTTGATTTTGACGAGGCCGGGGTCGACGGCGCGGTAGAAGCGACCGAACTTGGTGACGAGGCCGACGTTGCCTTGGCTGACGGGCTTGTAGGGGTTGGGGCAGACGATGCAGCAGGGGACGGCGCCGCAGAATCCGACGCAGGTGCCGAGGGTGTTGACTAGGGTAGGTACTCGGTCAGTGATGGGACTATAGAGGGAGGATGGAAAGGGGTGAAGAGTGGCAAACATACTCATGGATCCATACCAGCCGTGCGACCCGGCGTCTTCGCTCTCGCCTTGTAGTGTCTGCGCGTACGCGGGCTGCAGGTCCTCACGACGAGGCGGCTGCACGTTGATGAGTCTCTTGTCGGCGCCTGGTGCGCCGGCGGCGAATTTGGTTCCGTTTGAGGTGAGAGGCGCTTTGCCGTTGGAGTCCATGCTGGCTATTGCAGATACGTAGGAATCTGATTCGGAGGCGGTGGTGGATGGGGCGAGGATGCTGCGTGTAGACGACAGTGTGTTGGGGGTGCGTAGACTAGGATCTGTTGGTGAATTTAATGGATATAGAAGATGCTATGAAGCGAATATATAAAAGTACTGACGTCCACGAGATATTGAGATATTTAACGTCAGATTATCAGACAGAAGCTTCCCCGCACATAGCTCCCCCCATATAGCTAGCGCAAGGGATCTGCGCAGCCCTCATGCCAAGAACGGCATGGCTTATCAGAGGGATCGAAGAGACGGAACTCCGTAAAGGATCCGAGACGACACAGCCTCACAGATCATGCCGTGCTTACCAGCATTCCGCTCAGCAGCTGGTGATGCGGTATTAATTCAAGTGGAAGTCTCGCCTTGCAAGTATTGAAGAGAGTTGTGCCTACAAAGCCATGGAGGGTTTGAGGTGGTCAGCCGCATGGTCTGACTAACATGAGACGTTGACCACTGTTTGGAACCTCCGGTAATCGACAACATAACACGAGATCCAACTACAATGATTGCACCGCATAACAACCGACCGCAGCAAGGGGTTGGGCATCCTATACTTCAAGACAACACGAAGGAGCCTCTCTGAATGCCTTGCACTATCGCGGCCCTGTCTTTCCCACGTGGAATCGAAGCTCCTCCGCCTTCATTCTTCGGCCTCACTCGTGACCGCGGCGGATCTGATTAAGTACTGCGGTAAACTCGGCTGCTCCGAATTCTCGTAACGCCTTGCATCGCCCATGACCCGTCATCCTGAATAATGCCCTCAAGAAAAGGTTTATTCCCGGTGGGAGCAGCATGAACACCACACACAGCAGTTCAATTGCGCGATGTTCTTCATGTCGCTGATTCGATGCGCATGATCATTCACATAAACAATCTAATGATTTGCCCGAAACGATGCTGACTGCAATAGCACACCTTTTCACACGATCCTTAGTCCATCATGAGCGCATAGCACATACAGCCTTATCCATCAGACGTTATGTCAGCCACAGTCTGCTTCTACTCCACTCTTCGCTTATGTGGGGAGGATGGCTCAATCCCATGTGCAGGTTTCCCTCCGTTTTGAAGACCAAGGCTAGCTTCTTCCTATATGATGATGCAACGAGCAAGCCTCTTCAGAGTTTTGCAAACTATCAGCAGTCAATTATAACTTGACGGTCACTTTCCATTACAATAGCCTAACGGCTCGATTGTCTACCAACGCCTTCAAAACTTCAGCGCACCCTGTTGCGAACGGTATTTCACGAGCCCAGTCTCAAGGCCCTCAGCCCATATGTTTCATGCGCATACCGATGTCGGGTAAAGTATGCGGGGCCCTCAGGCTGTAAGATCAGGGAGACACGATCTCTAGTATATTCTCAAGGCTGTGTAAGATAACTCTGCGCTAGTTCGAGTTCAGCGTGTATTCGTTGCTCACGCTACTGACGACCCTGTTGGGCTGCATATCTAATGCCACTGCGCAGGATGCCTGCCGCGTGACCGACGTTGGTGCTAAAGTTCCTCATTCGTGAACGCTTTCAAACACTTCGGTCATAGAACGCAGATTGTGCCCCGGGATGACACCCATGTCAGTATCGAAAATATCATAATGACCATGCACAAGGCTCCAGATTTTATATTGAATAGACATTGAGAAAATACGCAAGATACAATTCACCATTGCCACCTCTTATCCCTCGCAACCTCATCAAAAGTAGCTCAGCACACCCTAGGAGCCGCACATCCTCCGGATGCCCTGATTCGTGCCGCGAAAGGCTATCAAGAAAACAAGTAGTAATTTAACACATCAAGGCCAGCGATAGCAAACGCCCAACACGAAACCGTCCAAGAAGGCTGGACCGATGACCTGCCCCTACTTCTTATCATCCCTCCTCAAATTCAAACAATTGGCGGCTCTCGAGAACGCGATACATCCAGACAGTGGCCCGTGGTTGCTGCCTCCGTGCAAGCTGCCTATGTACAAGTTGCAGGAATCATCTCCACCGTCCCGTTTCTGCTGCGGAAGCATCGAAAGATCGATCGGCTCCGAGGCATTCCCATTCTCGACATCCCTTTTCTTCTTAGGGTGTGTAGATAGATCGATCTGCTCATGGGCATGCAAATCGCGATTGCATCTGATGCTATTCATGTTGTTGTTGGCAATGTTGGCGCCGAGTACCATGCCTGTATGCAGAGCGGAGCCTCCGCTACAGGAGGCTGTTTCGTACGTGGTGCAGTCTAGATCCGTGGCGGAGCCGGGTGATTCTGGGGCTGGCGGTGGAGGTGGGGGGGGTGGTGGAGGTGGTGGAGGTGATGGACTTGGGGCGGGTGGTGCATTGATCGTTTTGCCCACGTTGGGATTCCCAACGTCCAGGGCGGAGGCGGAGGACACGAGGAGCATTGCGAGGAGGAGTATACGCATCATCGTGGTGACTGAAAAGACCCGGGCTCTGAGTGTCGAAGGATAAGGTGCAGCGAAAGATGGAAGTACAGTAGAGCAAGATCGTTCTATCTATCGCGTTGATGGGCTGGCGGTTGATGGTTGCAGTCTAAGGATGCTTGTAGAGGTGACGTGGTTTATCATTTGAAGTTGATGTTGTACCGAGATCACGCTGATCGAGTGATAGTATCATTTTCGTCAAATGTTCTTTGAGAGGGAAGGAGACAATACTAAGCATCACGTCTTGTGCGCCACCGAGAAGAGACAATACTAAGCACTGCATTACATTTCGAACACGAATGCTGATGCGGCGAGTGATGCTACGTCATCGTGACGGTACAAAGCATTGCCATTGATGTTACATCATCGAGACAAAGACCGTATCGGTACTCTTACCAGCTCTGATGGTCCTCTTCTCGCGAATTTCGGAAACAGAGGACAAAGAGATTTTCGATCTCGGTACCCAACCAACGATGACACCGAGTTTGAACTTGCCAATGACGACTTTGAACCCTTGCCACTGTTCCATCATCACATGCGACCGGGTGAGTAATACCATCCTCAATGCAAGCGCTCCCAAGGCTCGAAATCTATACCAAAATCCCGTTTTCTTCCAGTGGGCTTCGCCTCTATCGATCACCCTGTCTAACCACCATGCGCTGACATCCTTGACAAAAGGCAATCTAACTTACCATAACCCTCGCAGCAGCTATGTCATAGATCATACCGACGATAAGACCGAACTGAACTCAACACGAGAAGCCATCAACGCTGCCACAAATGCAAACTCCAAATGCAATCAACCTCGATTCATCTTGATACAGATAAAACACCAGACATAATATTAGATTGTCGCAAGCCGCTTTTCGGAAAAAGGCCACAAGATCCTATGAATACATACCTACACGAAAAGCATACAAAGCCACTGATTAAGCTCGCAAGCTACAATCAGTTTTAGAGAGAGGGGAGGTGATGCTGATTAACACATCAGACAGACTGTATTCACTACTTACTGCATGACGCTCAGATTAGTTGTTTCATCATCAGTCAGAGTTACGACATATTACATAGGGTAGTGACAATCGCACACATCACTACAGATATCTATCGTAGGTGTATTGACTAACACCACAATCTGCGTTTTCTATAACTATGTATAGCCAGATGAACATGAACTCTCTTAGGGCGTACAGATGTCTATTGCGGCGATTAGACAGAAGATACCATATTTCAGGTAAATTATAAGTTCTGACACGATTCATATCAGTACGAACAAATACTCACTAGGTGATTTTGAGAAATCTGATTATCTAGATACACAATAAATCATACCCGATGATCTCCACAGCAGCTTCTTCACCAACATCTCGTTAAATAACCATCCACCAATAGCATATCCGTCCGCGAATTGGAGTCGTCGTGCCCCAAACACCCAGACTAAAAAAACCAATTCATTGACTCCAAACTAGTGGGCCGTCCCTCGGCTTTGTACGTCATTTTGCCACAATTATCTACAACATAATGTAGTTGAGCTGTATAACGTATGAAGATACAAACATACGTACAGATTCCACTCGAGATATCACCTCATAAACACCCAATTCACTCTCCTCCCACCCTCCATCCTCACCCTCCACCCGCCCCCATCTAAACAACCCCATCCCCTCCCCCCTCCAAAAACAATGCCCGCCCAAACCACCATCCCCACCTCCGCAAACATCCTCGGCACCATCGGCACCATCCTCTGGTGCATCCAGCTCGCCCCCCAAATCTACCGCAACCACCGCACCAAATCGACAAAGGGCCTGCCGGCCACCATGATGTTCCTGTGGGCGCTGTGCGGCGTGCCCTTCGGTGTCTATGCCGTGGTGCAGAATTTCAACATCCCGATCCAGATCCAGCCGCAGTGTTTTTGCGCGCTGTGTTTGTTTAGTTGGGGGCAGTGTTTGAGGTATGGGCGGTGAGTTTGTTTTTTGTTTTGGGGTGGGGTTTGGGTGGGGTTTAGGGGGTTTGGGGAGGGATGGGGAGGGGTGGGGTAGGGGTGGTAGGTGGTGAGAGTGGTTGTGAAGGGAGGTGGTGGAATGGATAGGTAAGAGAATGCTTTGCTGATTTTGGTCGTGAGATTAGGAAATGGCGGGTTTGGACAACGGTTCTGCTAACGTCTGTGCTGGGGCTTTTCTTCGCTGGTGTGGAGGTCCTACTCATCCTTGTGATTCGTGGTCCATACCGCCGTGGCGTCTCGTGGCCTGTGACTCTCGTCGGGGTGGTTGCGGCGGTGCTACTGATCATCGGATACGTGCCCGTGCCCTTTGAGCTTTGGAAACGAAGAGGCCGTGTGGTGGGTATTGATTTCTGGTTCTTGACGATCGATTGGTTTGGAGCTTTCTTTTCGTTGATGGCGATTGGTGAGTTACAGGAATCGTAAGCTCCTGAGAACAGGGCTTAAGCATGTGTAGCTGCGCAACACACATTTGATATCCTTGGTGGAACTATGTATGCTGGTTGGTAGGTCCTCCCTCGCTAGATGCGGTGCTCTTGCGTTTCAGCCACTAACTTTGTGCAGTGCAGCGATCGAAGCTAGCATCTTCATATCGCAGGCCGTCTGGCTCTTCCGAACGCGAAAGATACGGCAGCGGGCCAAGGAGGCTGAATTGGATTGGGACGACTTTCCCGAGGCTCAAGCTTGGCAGGATAACAGATGGCGTTTGCCGTCGATCTGGAGGGGAAGTAGTGTCAGTACCGGGACAGAGATGATAGAAGGTGATGCAGCTGTGTGTGAACAGGGTGGGACGCCCATGTCCGGGATGATGCGAGATCGGAAGGAAGAGATAGAGCAATGCAGACAATAACATATAATCTTCGCTATCGGCTTGATCGAGACCGAACATGACTGCAATGGATACTAGGGTCGAACATACGTAGGGGAGTAAAGTAGGTCATGACGACCTAGTGTGGTTGTCTGCGTTTTCCACGGTAAGCATTTAGGACAGCCTGCATACCTACCTTTTTTTACGCGCTTGAACTTTCTCATATAATACCTTCCGCCATCCCTTTCGGAAAGACTCCATCAGAAGAGACAAGACCAGGTACGATGCCCGGATCACTACCACTCATAACCGATATCCACAGCGATCTCATGTTGATCCAAGCCGTGATGGTGTACGGAGCAGCGACGATACTATGGCGCATCAGGAGAAGCTAGCCCAAAGTCGATTAGCACAAAATTCTCAGGTATCTCCCTCAAAACTCTCGCAGCTCCTCACCAATGCTCTTTCCCAATAAACACGACGCTGTGGACTTGGACGTTCATCGAATCGATGTAAAGATAAAATCTCTTTGCCGTGGAAATATTCGGTACGTTATAAAACTCCCTTTTGTACTCCCGACAAGCGTAGTCTTCTCCACCAAAGACACACCCAGAACGGCATAACCACCTATTCGCTAGATCCTGCACTCCTCAAACACCACCGCTGAAGATCGCTGAAGAACGAAAGCACAAAAAGCAAGTCATCAGCCTCAGTCCAAGGTCCTCTTCCAGCCTACCACCATATGTACTTCCTTGGAGACACACGCTCAGCCCCTGTGAAAATAGTCGCTGCCTCCCTCGAGCTGCGCCGTGGGCATGTCGGTCCCAATGCCACTGTCGCTCGGATGGCCAAAGACTATCATCTCGCTTGCGTTGCTGATACCCCCTTTCGGTGCAGCCAGGTTTGCTCGGCGTATCTCCTCCGCAAGATCGAAGTCCTCCTCTCCCTCGCTTTTCTCCTCTTCATGGGTAGATTCGTCTTCTGACTGGACTTCGCTATCCTCAGTGTTGGCGTAGTCCTTGCTACCTACAGTGCCAACGGTCGAGGCCTCATAGCTGAGCCGCTTATCATCACCAGAGACCGTACTCCCCTCTCCGTAGCTTCCAGTCCCCGTGTAAGTGCCAGAGTAGCTGGTTCTTCGTTCCGTGCCTGCCTCGCTACCATCAGCCTCCTCATCCACCTCGTCAAGCATGCTGTTTTCCTTATCATCTTCTTCATCTATGTTCGCATCCCCATACATTCCAACGGCTTTTGTACCGTTCCAGCTTGTTTTCCTAGAGGGCAGACTGGACTTCACGCTGTGACTTCTTTTCATACCTCCAGAACCCCAGCCATTGGCTTTGGTAGTACCGCCAGCAGTCACAGGGTTGGCGAGCACGATTGACCGTTCAGCAGAAGCACCTTTATTTGCTCCTAAGGTACTCATGCTCAGGATGCGTCGATCAGGGGTTCTTGTAGGAGTGCTTGTCCCTGATGCTCTTGGGGCCTGCCGTCTCTTCATAGCTATTCCAACACCACTGCTTATGGCGCTGTTACCCTTTGAGGGCACTGTTGTTGCACTGCTGGTAGCTCTTGTTGTTACCGTTGCATTGCTGGTAGAGGATGTCACTCGTTTGAGGTCCATCCCCTTTAGGCTCGATTGCGGTCTCGAGGTTGTCAGCAGCGACCGCGAATGATCTAGTACGCCGTCGAGTATACGTCTCTCTAGGCCGCCAGCTCGAGCCTCCATCATATGTAGCTCTTCACGCCGGATGTGAAGTGCGGTCTCAAGGGATGATAGATCAGCCTGCATCTTCATTTTCAATGCAGCAAGGTCCTCCTTTTCTCTCAGTAGTCCTTGAACATCGTTGCTAAGATCGTCCTTTTGGACCGAGAGCCTGACGATATCGGCTTCTACAACTGCCTTCTGAGCGGTTCTCTTCTCTAGTGCAATGGCAGCCTCCTCAGACTCTCTTGCCTTTGTATCATGAGTCTCTGTGTTAGCAGCTTGTTGGGTTATGACGAAAGCCTCGAGTTGAGATGCAGTAGCAACCACCTGCTTCCGGATTTGCTCGAGCATGGCAACTTCGGCCACAGATTTACCTGCCTCTGTGGCATGGAATACCAGTTGGTCAAGCTTGGCATGGACTTCGGAATCGTCGTATTTCTCATGGACAGGAGCTTCCCTGATTAGCTCTGGCGATGGAGTTGCAGGAGCGATTGCTGGGAGAGGAATGGCACTAGGTATTGCATTGACGCTGGTCTTGATTTCTTCCGCCGCAACTTGCGCATGTTCGTAATGCTGACCAACGATTCCCAACACATCTTTGACTGCCTTAAGAATCTTAGGATGGTATTCAGAGGCGTGTGCTTGGACGGCCTCCACGGTTGTGAGTGTTTTCGAAACCTCTGCTCTTGTTGCTTGGTGTTCTACTTTTGCATCTGCAGCAAGAAGGTCATCAAGTTTTAAGCTTGCCTCTTCAACACGGCTGAACACTGTTTTCGAGTCCTCGCTCATTCGCTCACACGAGTCTGTGACAGTGGAGCCAAGAGCGTCAACGAGCAATCTAAAGTCCTCAGCAGTAGCTTTAGTTTCCCGCAGAATCTCTGCCTGTTCCGTGTCTTTTTCCTCCGCAACACGCTGTTTCTCTTGTGCCGCGAGCTGGGCATCATCGTATTTTGTCATGAGCTCATCGAAGCGTTCATCGATTTTGGTATTGAGATCACAGATGATGGCATTCTTGTGCTCCACATGTTTGTCCAAGAGAGTGGCATGATTCTGTTCTCCTGCCTCTCGAACGCTCGCAGAGCTGCTGTGGATCGTCTCAATTTCGCGTTTCACGACCTCCATGAGTTCGTTGACGGTAGCAGTAGCGTCCGCAGCTATGATAGTATCTCCCATGGCTTCAAGTGTTTTGGCCAAATCCTCGATACCATGGTTTCCATCCGTTATCTTGGCTTTGAGCTCCTCTCGGAGGTCCTCAAGAATGGTCTTAGTATCCTCGATCCTATCGCCTATTCCGCCATGCTCTATCTTCCGTGCTTCGAAAGCTTGGGCTGTAAGTTCGTGTTGTTCCGTCACCTGTTCGCCGAGTGAAGTTACAAGTCCATTGAGCACTTCCAGCTCGGCTTTGGTCGGTAGAGTCTCAATCTGGGGAAGCTCGAGTTCCGCTATCTGCGTCTTGATATCCATGCAAAGAGTCTCTAGCGCTTCAATATCTTCTTTGGTAACTCTGCTCCCAGTTTCATCTCCCGGCGTTCTTTCCCGAATCTCCTCAAGACTAGCACGCACTTCTTGCAACATAGCCTCAAGGACACCAATGTCTTTCTTGGAAGCTCCATCAGATCCGAAGTCGGCCAGTACATCTCGAGTCTCGTTCAAGATTAACTCAAGAGATTCTATGTGGGAGACTCGGGCTAAACCCTCGAAATCCAGTGGTGCGATGTCGTCGATCTTAGCTTTCGTGTTACGCAACAGAGTTTCGATTGCTTCGGTGTCGTCCTTTGTGACAGGATTCTCAACTTCAGATCGCTCCCGTTGAGCAAAGTCGGCCACAGATGCTTGAACTTCCCTCAACATCGCTTCCAAAGCTTCGAAATGCTCCAGTGACAAAGGGTTTTCGACTGGTTGGTGTGCTGTTGGGGGTGGCGGCATATCGTCCAGTGCTTCCACCTTGATCCTTAGCTGCGTAATCATCATTTCCAAGTTTCCAATGTCATTCCTGCGCAAGCCTTCAACTTCTCCATCAGCCACGATTACCTCGCCATTTTGAACGCTGGAAATTCCTCGCTCGGTCTGAGCTGCATGCAAGCGATCAACGTCGGCCCTTACGTTCATGAGACCTTCCTTGAGTGTCTCCAAGATCTCGTAATTGACGGTCATGTCAACAGGCTTATCAACCATCCGCTCAACGTCAGTACGAAGACCATCAAGTCCATCGTTCAAGGCATCGAGCAGCTCTCCTGTACCAGAGTATAGAGATTCGGGCCTGTCATGCTTCGCTTCGAACTCGGCACGGAGCGACTCATGACCGTCGCGGATGGCCTCAAGCAATTCATCCTTGTCTGCTGATGCACCACCCCGCACTAACGTTGTACCAAGTGTCTCTCGAAGATGTTCGAACTCCTCTTTCATGACCGCCATGGTTTCCTCGTTGGCTTCCGGAGACACATTCGGCGGAAGTTTTAATCCTACCTCTAAGATTCCTTCCCTAATAATCTCAAGGATCTCGTCTCGCTCTGGACCCATCCCTCCCGAGCGGACCATTGACGTCGCTATGGTTTGTCGAAGATGTTCGAACTCCTTCTCCATGGCATCTAGCAGCTCTCCGCTATTGCCTTGGTCCGCAGATCGAGGAGCATTGGATATGCTCCCTTCAAGGTCACCGCGTAGATGCTCCAAACCATTTCTTATCGTCTCAATGATTTCATCTTTCCCGGTCACATCAGCTGCACGGTCGACGTAGGTCTCAATATCCGCTCTGAGAACTTCCAGGCCATCCTTCAGAGCGTCAAGAACCTGTTCAGTATCCCCGCCGTTTGCAACGGAATACTGCTTGAATTCGACCCTCATACCATCAATGAGGTCTTCCATCTTGTCGAGTACCTTTTCTCCTACCCCACCCATCGGCGTATGAGCTCCCTCGAGACCAGCCTTCACTGCCTCGAAAAGGTCATCCCGATTGAACTCGATCTCTTTGGAAGTAGGGGCCTGCGTAGAAAGACCTTCCTTTACAGCATCCAGAACGTCTTCGCGGGTTATCTCTGACTCTCTCAAGGGTCCTACGCTTGACATCGGGAATTCAAACGTCTCGAGACACTCTCTAACGGTGATTAGGATCTCTTCTCGTGTAAGAGAGGCTTCGGTCTCAACGGGAGGAGGCTTAAAATTATGGAGTCCTTCCTTGACTGCGTCGAGAACTTCTTCGTAACTGGCACCACCAAGTTCCTTAGACTGGTCCTGTGGCTGGTATTCTTGCAGACCTTCCTTGAGACACTGGAGAATTTCTTCACGTTCAAGACCGAAGTTCTGCAATTCAATCTCAGGCTTGTAAGCTTCCCATGCTTCGCGAACGGCATCCAAGATCTCCTCTCGTTCAATCCCCGATCCGGGATTTTGCAGTGCTACTTGCTGCTGCGGCGGATATTCGCTCAATGCGTTTTTGACAGCAGTGTAGACTTCCTGGTTATCGACAGACCGTCGTGAGCTCGTGGAAGATGAAGACTGGCGGCGCTTCTCGCGCATCAGGATTTCCATGTGCTCTCTCAGCTCTGCAAGACCTTCCTGGACGATATGCGCAATCTCCTCGCGGCCAGGCCCATGGGCATCGCCTCTGTTCGTCTGACTAGTAGACTCCGCCTGATCAAGTCGTCTAGCGATGTCACGGCCCATTCCCAGTACCTCGCCACGAAGCTCCCGTACGTGTGCTTTGACTTCAGCAGTCATGCCACCGCCCTCCGTAACACTGTCCTTGATTTTCTTCAGAAGTTTCTGCATTTCCTCGTTGATGATAGACTCGCCCGCTCGGGAGCCCGAGAACGCCTGTGCCTTAGCAAGCTGAGGCGTAATATCCCGCTTGGCGACTGGCCGATTTGGAGGAGGATCAAAATTGAGCTCACCCATCTTCGGGGAAGAGGTTCCAGCTCCGTTACCATTGTCCCTCCGAGTGACTAGGGCCCTGCTGCTTGAATTGTCTTTCACGAAGTTCGAAATTTCTTCTAACTTTCTCACCAATAGGGGATCTGAAGTCTTAGACTCAGGGCGGCTCTGCAGCTCATTTAAGGTAGACAGCACTTTCTCCATGCCTTCTTTAGTTCCCATCTCACGGAATATTTTCTCCAAAAGAGCTATGCTAGCGGCTCCATCTACATTGTAGGGAGATGCAGATATCTCTCGGTCAATTGAAGCTGCAAGCGCGCTGTTGGGGCTCGGGATCCTTGGGAGCGAGAAGCTTTTGGGCATGCCGGGGGGAGATATGTAAGGTTTGTTGTCTAGAAAGTGTCCACCAGGTCTTTGGCTGTAATTGCTCGTTACGCGTAAGTTATTGCCTGCTTCTGGCTCAAGCAGGTGCGTGGACAGGTTCTTCACAATGTCTTTGAGACTTAAGCGTATGTCTTCGTCCCTACACTTTGTAGCCTCCTTTAAGCTGATCAAGTCCGTTGCATTGTCCTTGCTCCGTCTGCTGAGCTGTGCCATCTCACGCTGCAGATTTGTAGCGATGCTCGTAAGGCTCAAGATCTGGGTGGAAATGGCGTCAAAGTTGTGAGAGCCACGAATCGTGGGTGTAGAATTGTTTGTAATGTCATGAAGAGGTGTGTCTGTCTCTTTTGGTGTGGGCATATTTTGTAGAGCGAGCATTGTAGAAGACGTAGGGGTATTCTCCCCAAGGATCGCTTTTAGTGGAGGTCGCTTGCTGCTTGGTGTAGGTGTAGCTGTTCCAGGACGAGTAGGGCTCCTCGCAGGGGACTGATTCTCGAAATCAAACCCTGGTGTGCGCGGCAGGCGTTCAGGGGAGCTGCCTGGCGTCCTGCCACGATCCAGAGAGCCTAGCACATCTACATAGCTGTTCCGCACGCTGCCATTGGTGTTCTGGAATGACTGCAATCGCTTATGATGTTGCCCCTTGATCAGGGACTTTTCTGGAGATTTGCTCGGCGACGGATTGACGGTATAGGCACTTTCTCGAGCTTTCGCAGTAAAAGCCTCAGCCGCAGCTGCAATTTTGTTGGAGGTATTCGGCTTTGACGCAGGCGATGATGAGGTAGGATTCAATGGCAACGGAGGAGGAGCACGATCTGGATCAGAGCTATCCCACCTGCGATGTCCAAGCACTGCTGTTAGCTTCTTCATCTATGATGCGATGAAGGCGTCTTGCGTACATGGGAACCGATGCCCGGCCAGAGTCAGAGAACGAAGGCTGATGCTTGAGCACAAGCTCTCTATCGCGGGACTCCTCTCTGTCGGACGACGCCATTGTTGACTACCTATGTCTCAATCAATTCCGGTAGCGAGGAATGTCGCGCGGAAGGAGGCTAAAAGAGCATGGCTCAGTCAACTTTTCATGAGATATTGATGATACGCGACTCACTCTCCACATTCGAAGATACTCGAAACATGCAAGTGAGAAGGAGCAGAACTGAACAATCGCGCCGTGTCATGGACAGATTTGGCTAGCAGGAATATAAGTAAACAATGGCGCGGAAAGCAGGCGCCATCGGCTACAGTAGCCAATCAGAGCTTGCCTCGGTCAGTAGGGCTGGTGAAGCCCACACTGAAATTGACGAACTTGGTCGCCGACATCCAGTAATAGACTTTCACCAACGATAATGAAGTTCCTCAAAGTCGGCCGTGTGGCTATCATTACACGGGGTCGATATGCTGGCAAGAAGGTAGTCACTCCCTTTCCAATCGCACGACTTGTATGAGCGCAGCGGAGCACCTTTAAGAAGCAAACTATGCAGAATTTACAGTGAAATCGAGAAAACATGCTGATCCACCATCGTTACAGGTCGTCATCATCCAACCCCTCGATACTGGCTCTAAAACACACCCCTTTCCACACGCTCTCGTCGCCGGCATCGAGCGCTACCCGTCCCAAATAACTCGACGCATGTCGAAAGCTCGCCAAACCAAGCGCTCAAAGGTCAAACCATTCATCAAGACAATCAACTATACTCATCTAATGCCCACGCGCTACACATTGGAGCTGGAGGGGCTGAAGGGCGTTGTGACGAATGATACATTCAAGGAAGTCAGCCAGAGGGAGGATGCGAAGAAGACGGTGCAGAAGGCTTTGGAAGAGAGATACACTAGTGGGAAGAATAGGTGGTTCTTCACTCCATTGAGTAGGTCAATCTGAGTCCAGATGTGGAGATGGACTACTAACAAAGATGGTAGGATTTTGAGTGGTTCGAAGTGACGAGGCCGCTGCCGTCAAGTGCTCTGGGTGCCAGTCTACAGAATGCTAGACGTCCCTAGAGTAGCTCTTAAGGCAATGTGTCTACAGAGTGAAGCGTATTACAATCAACGAGATCTGGCTTTCTTCCACAACACATATGTCCGTGCTAACTACCATCCACCGAAGATCAAGGTTCCCTAATGCGGATTTGTATTTGTGCTCCCAATATTTTCGACCCAAAAACAGATTGGGCAAGGGTCATTTTTGTTGACCGCACTCACGAGGGCCGTCTTGACCTAGACTTCCGCGGGCGTAGTTGTTTCTGTCCGCTGTTGCCCTCCAACTTCGTCGAGCGATATGTCCATTTCGCTGGACGTCTCTTGATTGATCCTCTCCGCGTTACGTGTCCTGCCTAGATCTTACTCAAATACATGGCCATACACTTCCTACTATTGTACATTGACCAAGAAGGTACTTTCATGGTCGAGAGAAAAAAGGTCCATGAATACATTGCCTCTCGTTCTCGCTAGAGGATATCAACATTGAGTAGGTCCAGGTGCGACCACACCCCATCACATTCTTTTAGTAGTACACGGCCATCAACCGCCCTATGCCAGAAGGATGTCACTGGCTGTTCAACCATGAGCATGTCATGCCTTAAGAATATCCTATGAGCTCAAGTGGTGGCACCATCAGCAGTATTTTCTAAATCGATAGTAAGCTCGATAGCGGTCCCTTCTATCGTCGCAGCCGGATGGACAAGTCTCGCCGTCCTACCAACTGGATATGCCGTAACATTATTGCGATATGAGCCGACCTTATACGCCACTGTGGTTAGCGGCAACTACCCAAATGCCAAAGAGCGTGATCCCAAGTGCGAGTACCAGTGTTGTAGCCGAGAAAGTTAGATGAAGTGAGTGTAGAGAGTCAACATTGAGTAGAAGCCATATTTAATACCCTCTAACGTCCAGCAACATCAGATCACCCAAGAGATCTTGCCGTCGCGATCCCATTGCCTCCGAACACAATGCTCCCGTCCACCCGTGGTAGTCTCTATGTAGCGAGTCCAAAGCTACTAGGTATGACTTCCGCCTCAGATCACATCTTTCCATATAAGTACGTGTTAGTATATCGTCTAAGATGTGGCATCACGACGTAGCGAGCATGACCGAAGGTATCGCATGTGGGTCGTCTCCACAATTTCGGGTATGGACCCTGAAATCTTGGCGTAACAGATGATCTGCAGCCGCCAACCCCACAGATTGAAAAAGCAATTGGCCCTTCTGATTGGCTGCGAACAGTAAGAGCCTCCATGGCGCCGTTTGCCCTTTGCAGCATTGGCGGGCTGCACTGTTCGAAGGGCTGGTCGTTCGCTCCCATAGCCCCTTCCATAAGATAGTTGGATTGCGATACCTCACTTTGTACACCTCGCCGTCTTTTCATCAGGGTTTGGTCCTTCCTCCCATCCACACTCTTTCCTCCAGGTAATTCAACAAGCAACATCGTCGTCCACGCCTTCCAGACATCGGTTCCTTTCGGACCTCAGCTAGCCAAGATGCATCCAATCGCTCTCAAAGACTTTGCAGACTCACCAACATTGCTTCTATCCCTCCAGCATCATCCATTGTTTTCAGCTTCATCGTCCGCTCACACGTATCGCTACCAGTCGCTCGTACCCATCATGCCGGCTAGTCCACCCAGCTCAGATCCCAACTGTAAGGCAAAATCACCACTCTCACCCCATACCTCATCGCCACCAAACTCTTCCAGAAAACGCAAAATGAATGAAATATCTTCCATCCAAACCACTCTTGACGAGAATGGCGACATTGATATGGGGCTACCTCCATCACGAACCCCTGCTATTAGTCCTGACTCCGAATTTGGTGGTGCCATCAAGGCCACCAACACAATGACCGGCCAGAAAGCCTCACCACCAAACAGGTCAGGAACATGGTTTGGCGATACGCTCAAAGAAAAGCTCAAGTCAAGAATGGAGGAAACACCTGACGAGGTGGAAGAGGAGAGCCAGAGTGCCAAACGGCCCTGTGCCAGCCGCGGCGAAGGTCATGAACACGCTCACCTTCTTGGTGTGGGATGGACAGGACTGGGGACCGATCCTGACATTTTGGCTGCTATACGGGGTCACGGCCGGTACATTGACAAGCATTATAGACTCACAGATCCAGCAATCGTACTTAAGAACAAGAGCAAGGAGCAGTACGTTGTGAATTGTGGCGAGGGATGCTATCTTTTCAAAGAAGATCTGACAGAAGGAAGGCTGATCAGCCAGGAAATGGAGGTAACCCTAGAAAGGCTTCATAAGCCGGAGATGAAGTTTGATGGCAAGGGTCCCGTGTATGCTACAAGTACATCGGCTGCAAGCTTTTCATGTGGCTACCAGGAAGACGACACAATGGATGTTGACGAGTGAGATGAGGGAATTGATAGCATAAGTTGACGAGTTCCGTTACTTGCCTCTGTTTCAGAAATTGGCCTTCAATCAGGGAGAAGCCCGTGGCTCATATCTGGTTGAATTGAACCTCATTAATAGACGCCTTATGAGTCATCGAGCAGTATGACTTCGGTCATTCAATACCATGACTTCATACATGTTGCGATATTCACACTTTCCAGCAACATTGAATGGGCAAGGGAGATTTGGCTTGTGACGAAATGTAGAAACTCTTGGTGCCGACTTTTTGCCCCACCAGTCCAATCTCCTTCCACCACCAAAGACCAATCATGCCCCTGCATCCCGTTTTCAAGGCTGGTAACACAGCACTAATCACCGGCGCCGCAAGCGGTATTGGTCTGGCCGTTGCTAAGCTCTGTCGCAGATACGGCATGAGACTTGCCCTCGTCGACAGAAACACTGAAGCTCTCACACAAGCCAGCTCATCCTTCAAAGATGGCGCCAACGTCAAGACATATGCTATGGACGTCGTCAAAATCACCGGATGGAGCGATCTACGAGCAAAAGTGGAAATGGATTTCGGCCAAATAGATTTCTTGATGCTCAATGCAGGTATTGGGCTCAACAGTGGATGGCAGGATGTGGAGTACTTTCACAAGGTACAAAGCCCGCATTGCCTATTCAACCCTATCTGTCAGGTTCTAACCTACGCTAGATCATGGACACCAACCTTTTCGGCGTCATAAACGGGATATCCACCTTCCTCCCCAGTCTCCGCAGCCAGACGCATCCTACCTCCATAGTAATCACGGGAAGTAAACAAGGTATCACCAACCCTCCCGGCAATCCTGCCTACAACGCCTCGAAAGCAGCTGTCAAAACCCTTGCCGAGCATCTCTCCTACGACCTGCGCGCAACTCCCACCTCAGTCCATCTACTCGTCCCAGGGTGGACGTTCACGGGCATGACAGGAGGCGGGGGCTCAAAGGAGAAGCCTGAGGGAGCGTGGACGCCTGAGCAGGTTGCTGAGTTTTTGGAAGAGAAGATGGGGGCCGGGGTGTTCTATGCGATCTGTCCGGATAATGACGTTAGTCAGGAGAAGGATCGGAAAAGGATGCTTTGGACTGCGGGGGATATGGTGAACGAACGGCCTCCGTTGAGTAGGTGGAGGGATGGATATAAGGAGGATGCCGAGGAGTGGATGGCTAAGCAGCAGGTTTGAGAAAGGTAAGTAAGAGGATACGTCTTTTTTTCTTTTCAGGGCTTTGAACCTATCACGACTGAATGAGTCTTCCACAAAAAAAGCTCAACGAATGATAAGAACTCAAGGAAGATTATTTACGATATCAGCCCTCGTCCGATGAGCTGTCATCACTACTATCATCCTCCTCCTTGTCCATTGATAGCTCCGGTTTTATCAACTGTCCAAACTGCTCGTCAACCCCACTCCATCCCCTGACCACCCTCTTCACCCCCAACGGCAGCACCCCCATCCAAGCAATCCACGCGGCATACGTCGGCACCTTCACCTCCCCTCCCAATCCTGCATCCAACAAAGCCACAATCCTCACCGCCACCTCCCCAGCCCCAACAACAGGTCCGAAGAACCTTCTCCACCATCCCCTCAACTTGACGTCGCCGAACAGCTGCGTATCCAATTGCCCCGTCGCAACAAGCACCGTCTTAATCTGCGGCGCCACGGCTGCAAGTTCTGCAGTGAGAGAAGCATGATAGGCAAGCAATGCAGCTTTCGACGCCGTGTATGCCGAGAGTTGTGCAGCGCCAAGGTGTGCGAGAACGGAGGATACGGTCACAATCGTGCCACCAGCGCGACGAGAAAGTAGGCCACGGATGAACAAGCGGCTAAGCTGGAAATGACTCAGCGTATTGATCCTAAGCGTAGCCTCCACCTCTTCCATCGTCTGCTGCAGGAAAGGCCGAGCGTTGACCACAGCAGCATTGTTGATCAGAATTGTAGGGGTCCCCAACTCTTCCACAACCCTCTTCCACACCTCCTCCACTTGCGTAGCATTACCCACATCACAACGAAAATACCTCACCCCCTCCCTCTCCTCCCCATCCATCACACACCCCTTCTCCCCCTCACCACCACCACCACCAATCCCAACAGCCACATCCAAAACCCCAACCCCCACCCCCCTCAGCGCAAAGATCTCCGCCAAACAGCCCCCCAACCCCCCCACCCCACCCGTAATCACCACAACCTCATTCCCCCAATGCACTTTTCTCGGAACGCCATAGGCGATGCGTCTGTTTACGATCTCGAGGAGTCGGTAGAGGGAGACGGAGACGGCGAAGGCGCTGGTGAGGAGGAAGGAGGGGGAGGTGTAGGGGGCGGCGAGGGCGCGGAGGCAGAGGGGGAGGAGGAAGGCGAGGAAGGGGTGGAAGAGGGTGGTGGCTAGGACGTGGAGGAGGAGGTCGAGGGTTAGGTGGGTGTGCCAGGGTGGGGTGGAGGGCATGCTTGTGGGTGGGAGGGGGGTGGAAGTTGATGGTTTGGTAACAGGGTACGCTATCTTAACCCTGGATCAGTCCTGATCCCTGCCGCTGTAGCATAGAGCTAGATACGGCCCGCTCCGCCATACGCTAACCGGGTATGTGCTTTTCGATGCCAAGAAAAGTCCATTTTGGATCTTCATGTTGTACTGTAACTTACGGTGTTAAATCCGTGCCCAATGGTTTGACTCCTTCATGGGAAAACTTCCCAGAAGACCTTCACTTCGTCCTTTCAGACTGCTATCCCCTCGCTCATCCTGTTTTCGCATCCTTTCACACACCCACTTTCATCGACATCCACAGGATCTCTTATCTTCGATACCATCTAAGTCCAAATCATTCCATGAATATCACACCACCACCACCACCACCACAACCAAAATGCCACCAACCACACCCCCCCTCGTCAGCTTCTACTCCCCCACCCTCCGCGCCCCCGACCCCAACAACCGCACCCTCGCCCAAATCCTCGCCTGGCCCGACTCCGACCTCGAACACCACCACGACTACATCCAAACCCTCTTCCCCCTCCCCGAACCCTCCCCCTTCAACCCCTACGCGCCCACAATCGACAAACCAACCTTCGACCACTTCCGCTCCGACCCCTCTCTCCGCGCCCAGCTCCGAAAAGCCCTAGTGCGCATGCTCACTTTCTACGGTTTCCAATTCTCACCCGATGGCACGATGAAAATCGTGCCTGGAGTTAATTTTCATCATGCGGCTAAGAATTGGGTTATGCGGTTTAATCATAATCATTTGCGCATCACGCGTATTATTCGCTCGCTGCGGGTGTTGGGGTTGGAGGGGGAAGCGGAGGCGTTGTTTGAGGCGGTGAAGGGGGTGGGGGAGCGGAGTGGGAGGATTGGCGGGAGGAGTTTGGAGTTTTGGGGGAGGGCGGCTGAACGACCGCTTTTTATTGCGCCGGAGGATGAGGAGGATGAGGGGAGGGGGGGAGGATTTCTTTATGAATTTGAGGCGGGGAGGGGAGGGGGTGGGGGTGGTGGCGGGGTGGATGGTGCTGGTGCTGGTGGTGAGGAGGTTGAGGGGCCTAGTGTGAAGTCGAATGGGAAAGGTTAGTCTACCGTGGATATACCATGACAATCAATGATGGGAGCTGTTTGATTGAAGTCATCTTGCAGGGGATTTGCATCTAGTAACATCTTGGGACTTCATTGAAGGAACAGCGCAAAATGCTAACATCAAAACCAACCAAATTATCCTACTCCACCATCCCCCATCATTCTTCCCAAATCCTTTCCCTTTCAATCCACCTCCCCACATACACAACTCCTTACATCCTGCATCCAAAATCACATTGATTAACAAAATCATACTACAATCTCCCCTAAACCGACTTATCCCATATACAGCCTTGAGGCACGCACTTGCCACACACCCCTACTCATCACTCATAAATACAAACAGTGACTGTCAAAGCTTATCCCCCAGAAAGGAAAACTTATCGCTGAGTATTCAATAAAACAAAGGAGATTTTATAGATACGTGAATACGTTTAAATATTACACCAATGACAGCTCATATTGTATACAACATATCAACTGAACCCTACACTCGGCATCAGCTAAACCCATTACCAAGTTCCTACCCCCCTCTAAACCCAATCCCCCACCTCCATCTCCAACCACAAATGCGCAACTCCCCAACCCCAACTCGCCCCCCCACGTATTTTCCCCTGGCAAGAGCAAGATACATGAATCATTCCATTGACGACTCCACACCAACAAGCCGTGAAAACCACATCAAAATCTATCACACATCACACCACTACCTTCACGACTCAACTTCGCCATCCATTAGCACTCCACCATTCCCAGAATATCCTACCTAGTGGTCACATACACGCTCGAAAGTAATCAAGTAAATGCTTCACACCACACGCCCAATCACCACTCCAATACCAAACCTTCGCATCATAAGAATCCGATTGCTGCAATTCCGGCCTCGCGGCAGAAATGCAGTTGAACCACCCAAGCCTCTCCTAGCTCCCTATGACGGGTCCATGTGCAACTGGTTATGACTTTCATACCCATTCGTAGATCTTCTGCGAGGCTTCTAGACGTATTGTGTATCACCAATGAATGAGAGTCCGGTATCGCTCTAGATTTACCAAGAAGAATTAAGTCGCAGTGTAAGCGGACATTACAGATGAGTTAATGTTTTAAGGGAGAATAGCCAGATGAAAACGTGTCCGATGCTTCTTAATAACATTCAACGGGAGTATATCAGTATCTCATATTAGCCATATAAAAACCATGAATATTCACAGGTACTAAAGGGGACCTATTCCTCTAGATTATGGAATGCTATATCCTTAGCCACTCAAACTGGCGTGAACGGGATAATTCGAGCATTCAGTGGCGATACAGCGGCGCACCTGACAGGAGCCTCAAAGTTCTTGATAGTACTCCGTCAAAACAATATATATGAACATCAAATGCGATACCTGTAATCAGATCTTTAAGAAAATAACATCACTAGCTGAATTCTTACGATAATTCCCACAGCACTATGACAATTACGAGTGCAACGTTGTAGCGCAACCGAGCTCATTTGGGAGCGTAAGTAGAGAGATTTGCCGCTTTCAGGTCGTTCAGAGGTGAGGTAGTAGCTCCGACCATTGCACAACCTGGAAACAGCCGGCGGGGAGAAGACGTAGACTTATGATGATCTCAACGATAACGATGAGCCGCGCAGATAGATACAGAAATCCAGGGATAAAGAAGAGAACATTGGTTGGCCACCTTAGCTTATATCGATTCAAATTAGTAAGAGCAGAGGTCGTATATCCATCATACATGATGCTGGCTGCTTCAAGGAAACATCCGATACCCAATATGGTTCCCATGGATATGCAGGTCCATCTCCACAGGAGTTGTTCCAGTACGGTAGGGAATTCGAAGTTCCAGCCGATGAGATGGAGAAGAGAGAAAGCCGAGGTAGGAATTGCAAGGCTAATAATAATAGGAAAGTTGTGAAGTCTTGAATCGCGATCATTTGGAATCCTTGGTAGTGGTCGCTCTTGAACGCCCCAGCATCGCGCCAAGGGCATCTGGCTTGAGGTATAGAGATTCGGCTCGATGAAGTCAAGGGGTGTGTCTCGAAAAGGACTTTTGGCCTTGTCCCTTGCCTGAAGCAGCACCTCCGCAATCGCGACATCAAGCACCAAAGTCGTCGGGGTATCCACATTCAGAGGCTTCCAGAACCAGAAGAACAAGGTAGCACCAGTACACATGATCAGAGCTACTGTAGAAAGCTCCAAAAGCGTCACTGGAAGATGCTGAACCCCACGGGCTATGACTTGAGCTACAAGCCAAATCGCTTGAAAGCTCGCTATTGCTTTAGCAAACATATCAGCTTTGCTCTTGTCCCATATTTCTTCTTTCGTGATCTTTGGTATCGACATGTATCCCTTTTGAACAAGGTAATGCACCTGCTTCGCTGTAATGGGAAATGATACGAAATCCGCTGTCTCGAGCATGAAGCCTCCACTGTCGGCATAAAATGCATGTATCATCGTCCAGCCTTCGTGGTGCGACTGTTGCATGTCTGCGACAGATCTCTTGGCTGAAGCCCACTGCCCACAAGCGAAAAGCATCACAAGTTCCGGCGCAAGGAGGGCGAGCATCAGCCATCGTGCCTTTCGAAACATTAGACAACAGAGACCATCAGTCTTTGCAGGTACGTTAAGGTGCAACATGACCCAGCAACATATTGCCAAGGTCATTACGCAATTCCAGATGATGCCGATAGTGCCACGTTGATTTGGCTGATCAACCCACCCCATTTTTGCAGGATGAAGTCTGCCTGGCTCAATAGGAAATGAGATATTATTGGACGACGCAGACGAAGCGATGGTGTAGCTCATGATCATAAGGGTGGAGTGTCCTCTGATGCACAAGGGTTGAGATGGCTTGGAATTTGGAATACAAGAGGATATAACATACTTTATGAACAAATGCGGAAGGCATGCAATATGAATTCGAGATAGCGCAGACAGAGATGACTGCGGCTGATACCCCATAAAACAAACATAGAAATGCAATGGAGCTCATGAAGGCGGTTTGGGGGCGGCTGGCCAGCGCTAGGCCGAGAAGAGTATGCAGGCGCTAAGGTGAGACAGGATGTCGGCGCCTGCAATTATTCGCTCGTCGCCATTGGCGATTCTGCGTATTTGTGAAGGAAATAGCCACGGCTGCAATATCCCATGTGTCGCAGTTACTCGGCATATTGCATGTTGCCTTAATTTTAGCACTTGAGAAGGCTGCCAGCAGTAGCTTTTACCGCTGTACGGCAATAACAGGTTGGTAGCGCAGCAAGAACAAGGCGGGTTCTCGATGACGGTGTCGTTACTCTTGTCTTCTTCCAATCCTTCAGAATGTATGAGTTTGGCCAGGTTACATCGGTCCTCGAGCCATAGTGCAGTAAGTCGAAGGTTAGGGTAGCGCAAACGGGCAACCTCCACGACCACTCTGGTTGAGTAGCCTTACTCGGTCCTTGTCCATTTCAGGGATGCCTTTGTTTTTCTTGGTTTCTGGTCCCAGTTCTGAGAAGGTCCATCCTTCGGGTGCATATTTATTATCATCGTCCCCTGGGAGCTTCCGACCTACAAGGCGAGTGATCCACGACCTTGGACCCCAGCGTCTGTTCAATGTCGGCTTGATATACCAGGGGAAAGATAAATATTCGACAGAATTGTAGTGCCCATTCGCAGGATCAGGATCTGAAGGAATATATCGCTTTCTTAAGAAATCTGGTCGCGGTAAAGCGCAATAGCGGAGGAATAGCTTTCGGGTACCGAGAACTCCATTGACAGTATTGTGATAAATAGAGGGCGCCTCGGGATACCTATGTAGGGATATAAGCTGAAGTAAAGTCATGTAGAGGTTGCCTTGATCAACCCACATCATGGCTTTTCTTAATCGTTCCCCTAAAAGCACGGACATCATTTTCTTGCAAGGATCCCGAAGTCTAGGTGGCACGTTAATACATAATATTTCAAAGTGAGAGTCAGCCAGCTTTCTGTTTGTTGCGGCAGGCACCATCTGAGTCTCTTCATAAGCCAGGCTCCAAGCCTCTACCTCCTTCAGCCAGCGCAGCCCATGTTCCCAACCATCTTTAGACGAAGGGAGGGTCTCGTATGATATCGACATGGCGTCACCCATACTCTTCCAGTATGTCCCACATGCACATAGCTCTAGATCTGTCAAACTCCGCCACTCGTACTTCTTCACCCATCTTGCCGGCTCAAGAGCGAAGAGACTGAGTGTATATAGCAGATCATTATTTGATATCTTGCCAGCCCTTTGGTAGTGTGAATGGAGGTAATTCATGCGAGCTATAGCTTTTGTTGCTCTCTCAGACGTTGGCGCATTTAGTGCAAATTCGAGCAGAAGAACTCCAGTATCTGCTATCCGCTTAGAGGCCGTTTCCAGATCTGCAAGCTGTCCAGTGGCAACCAAAAGTGAGGAGACGCTCGGTATACCGTACGTCTTGAAGAGAGCAAAGATGATAGAGAACCCGAATATTTTTGGGAATTCCAGCTCCGTAAGGTCTTTCAGAATAGCTTGAGCATCGCTTGTAGTCATTTTTCGGTATGATTCATCACCCTGAGCATAGTGGCAGGTCAGCGTTGGCTTAAATCAGATGGGCACCAAAACGCAGGATTTGGAGATACATACAGCAGTTGCACCGAACCGCTTCTCCAAATTTCTCGCTCTCTGGTGTCGGAAAAAGTAGACGCCGACCAAGTAGACGGACAAGCCAAGGATCAAAAACATCCTAGTTGTCATACAAAAACGCTGTTATCGGCAAGGAGAACAGTGCTATAGCCGAATAGTAAATACTCACATCATATCAGTGATATGTTGTAGTCAATCGTGATTGACCAGATTGGGAACGCGAGCACTGAGTTACCCGCGCGTGAGTTGTCCCGTGCCGTAAATTGGCGTTATTCTACGGCAGGCGATAACGATCACTCATCAAAACATATCGCGCATATACCGCTTTCTTGCGCTTGGAGTCGAACTAAGACTTTGAGGAAATTGGATATTGATACTTTCCACATAGTTTAAAATGGTTGCATTTGCTCTTTGAAGATCTTCGAAAATCTCAAAGGAGCCTCTGCTCTTCGGGTATCATCTTATTCACTGATGATGTTGAATTTTGTTACTTGATTATACATTTGTACTCTCTCGGCATCGTGCTTCTAAATGATAGGGTCTGGCAGAGAGCTACTAGCATCGTCGAAGAAGTATGGGCGCAGATGAAGAAAGGCGTCTAGTCTAGCCTGCGCTATGTCTCCATGCATATGGCCTGATGGTTGCTGCAGCATCATATGGGACCTGCATATCTTGATGATGTGCTCTGTTGCTCGCAAGGTGTCACGAGATTTCAATATATAAAGAGGAGAGCTTCCGATGGACCTGTATGAGAAGTCTGTGTAGACCCTAAACGTCAAGCAATTCCTCATCTGATGTTACGGTTTACATAGATCAGCATTGCTGGTGACTGAAACGACGACTTAATGAAATGTTCCTCCCATGGATTATTGGATTGCTTGCATAGTCACACGAGCAGCTCAACGTTTGATAGAGAGGATCCCAAGGAGTGAAGGATGTTGCAACATGTACTCAACAGCCACTACGAAAAGCGTCTACCATACGAATCAGGGGATTTTACCGTGATAACATAACTATCTCCATTCCATCAGTGCATATCGAAGTCCCTACCGTCTTAAGCCTGCATTTCGTCTATTTCTATATCCAGCCGCACCATAAATTCCTTCACAGCATCACTTCCTCTCGCATGACCTCATCAGTTCCATGTTGCGCAAATCGAAAACTCATTGATAAGAAGGCAGACAGAGCGAGGATTGCATGAAGGGATTTGATCCCGACATACAAGAACGAGGCCGAGAGAGCAGAATGGAACAAGGTAGCTGTCATGATCATCATGAGATAGAGCTTGGTGAGCGTGTATGACAGGGTAAGGATGTGGTTGAGGAGACGGATGAAGTTCGAAAATAGGTGTTGGGTGAACGACATGCGTCGGGTTGCTGCGGTGCTAGTATTGCCTCTGCGGAGAGCGTGTGTTGGTGAAGTGGTTGAGGTGCAAAGATTAGGTGATGTATGAGAATGTATCTTGTGGATGGACTGATTTAGCTCACTTTTCCCGCTGGGAAAAAAGCAGCTTTGCATTATCATAACACAAGATGATTAAGAGAAGTGATTGATATAACGAGTGGGCTTCATGACTATTTAACCCCTCAGATCAAATGTCTCAAGAAACGACTGATACACCGAAGCTTTCTTCATCTGGAACGGAGAGATATATATGAGACCAACTGCATATGAAACGACCGCCCGACTTACGTGCGTGATCGTTCAGGGTTCCGTTACCCGATCCGGCTAGTAGCTCATACCATCAACGGTTGTGTCACTCACTCCAGTATCATCTCACCATCTTGTCGAGACGCTTTGCTTCGCCACAAGCGACTTCATTATGACGAGCTTTCTTGGCTAGTAATGAAATCCTGCCCGCTTTGCTCTATCTGGCTCCTCACACTCGCTGAAAACATAGCATGGAGATAGAAGGTATGATAGCCCTATTTGTTGTGCATGAGACTTTGAGGTGACAACACAAGAAATTTTTCACGACTGCATGACTGGCACACCGCCAAAGGGCCAAGACACGGCTCAAAGAAAGAGAGGAACTTCTTCTATGACAGGGGAGAATGTAGCCGAAGATAACTCGGTTGACCCCTTGCAGCCTAAGTCACAAATGGCCTTTGAGAGTGCTTGTGCTTCATTGAAAGTGGGCTCGGAAAGCTATGACGGCGATATCGACAGTGAGAAAAATTCCGCCATCTACAGACCTGGCGATGCGGAAATGATAAGGTACACAAAGCAGGCCCAACTATGGAGCCTTCTAGGTAAATCACATGGACCGGATGCCGCTTCACGCAACTATGGCGGAGAACAGAAAGGTACGTCAAATCTGGGGATATGTATGCAGGCGAGTCGAACTTTGGCAACTTGCTGAAGGCTCAAAAGAACAGGAATCAGATTCTCGGGTGCCAAACCCAGTTCCCTGTCCAGAAAGCCCTGCAAAGCTGAATCCACTCAATATCCAATTCTACTCGCCACCTGTGCGACCTCATAACGGACAGGAAAGTCCCGTAAGGGTATTACGTCGCCCTGAACCAGACCATCATAGCATATCCCTCACATCTTCTGCCTCCTCTTCGTTTGTGAATCTGAATGAACACGCATGCATAGAGGGTCCAAATCGAAAAGTGTTAAAGAGGCTCACAGACGACCAGCAGGTCACCTTAGCGGATATTCACATAGATGAAGCCAAACATTTCCTTATCGAAGCCAACAGCACAAGAGATGAGCGATCGAACGCTCTTACGCTCATGGCGGATTGGAACACCGTAAAGGCAGACGCCCAGCAGCGCAGAAAACGCTCCCTCAATGCTGGCATAGCCCCTCATAAGCATGGAGGTCTCGCTGAGCCACGCAAGCTCCTCTTTCCGGGAACTGACAGTGCTCCTCAAAAGCAGAAAGGATCTGGTACGAGTATGATTTCGAGAGGGAGAAGGCCGCTCCGCAAGAAACTATCAGGGTTCTTTAAGAAGACACCCGCGCACAACGAGGCCTTTATGACCAGTAAGAGTGCTCTTTCCATCAGAACGCCAATCATCAAGGCGGACAAAAGGCCGAATGCCGCAGAGCTAGACTCGCGTATCGACACGGTCAACATCTTCCATGTCAACGCTGATACCTCAGCGGATGAGGGTACCTCCATAATTTCCGCTTCGTGGTCAGAATCCACTTCAGACTATGATGAAGCCATCAAAAGTGATGATGATGCGCTACAAGTGCCAGCCATGCCAATGCGTTTTGGTAAACCCGAAACTCCAGAGGTAAAAAGAAATTATCGCAATACCCACGTCATTGGAAGTTCGCCTGATCAAGCAGTCATCATCGACAATACGAACTCGTCTATATCACCGATCAAGCGCGACCATCAACAGCCAGCAAAGATCACCGATGCTGCTTCCGCTCGATCTGACCATGGAAACTGCCCTACAACCACCAATGTGGCCAGCAAGTTTTCCGTGTATCCCTTCGGGGCTGACCTTATCCCACAAAACGGTACCCCCTCTACTCCTACTCACAAGCGTCGCCCTAAGGCATCCGACGCCGCCGAAAAGCGCTCCAAATCACAATCGATCTTGAAGTACGGCGAGCGATCCGTCGAAGTCAATGATGATGATGATGTTGTCACTCCTACTCAAAAATCATTCGATGCATCGACATACTCAGGAGATGAGGACTCTGTTCACACCGCGAAAATTGTGCGTATGATATTCCGTAAAGCCACGATGATAGACATTCCAGCTAGGCGTGGAAAGAAATATCCTGCGACCATCAACAAAGATGATCCCCACAACACCGCCCTGTTCTCTAATCCTCCTGATAAAGACATGATTAGGTTAGAAGCGAAGGCAAAGGCGGCGCAGAGAGCTCATATGGCGCCCGTAAAGCTGAAATCTCTGCATGCCCACACCAATTCCAAGAAGGCATGCAAGCCCAAGGAGGAGAGGGCAGACGAGCAGGAGAAAGGAAAAAGGAGCACGCACGAGAAGAGGAGTGGGAGCAATCACGACGTGGAAGGAAAACATAAGGAAAGCGGGGTGAGCAAAGACACAGAAGGAGGGAGCGCCATTGATGGGAATGTCACCGCTCGTGCACGTATAGAAGGATACTAGTGTTGGTCAGTCGTTTCCATTAGTTTTCCTCACCCCAGATTCTAATCAATGTCAAAGATTCGTGTCAAGGCGGCTTGTGTAGGATCGAACACGCTCTTTGCAGGCACGGATACTAATGTTCCTCCTTATTACGAGCTTTGCCCCAATAATGGAGTCTCTTGTGAGACCTGATGGATTGGTACGTTACCATACGTCTTTTGGGTTTCTTTCGGATGTTAAGCATGGGCTAGGACAACATCAGCGGTGCGTGCCGTGGAAAAGATTGATCTCTATTGGCCCGATGCCACTCAATGTTCACTCTTCCGTGGAAACCTTTTCTGTTCGGCTTCTCATCCTGTATTAAATCAGCTGATAGCGTAATTATCATCCAATTGAAGCAGTATAGTCCGAATATCCCAGGTTTATTGTCTCAAATTTGTTCATCATCAGTAGTTCGAGCGGGTGTACAACACTATAGATTTTTGGAAGCAAGCTCACACACATCTGAATGGTGTTCATCGGGTGATGGGTAGTGATAGGTGTCTGTTCCGAGAACATGTTTCATCTTAATCCTATTGCAGCAAGCGCGATGTCTCATCCGCTGCCAAGGTGCCAAGGATCAAGGATTGAACGCGAAAGCTTGGCATACTTAAGTATCCGAGTGTGTATCGCGTCTTGGGTTTGGTACAGTCTGTAGTAGTGAAATGCTATCGACTTACGCCTCTAAAGCAGATCCTGAGAGTCTTGCCCGTTCAGATATTCATTTCAGCCTGTAATACCCAACCGCCAAGATGCAGGCTCCAGTGGTGGTAATGAGTAAACTGCCCAAGCCCTGGTCAATCACGAAGGTATCGCTGGCTAATGCAACTTTCCAGATACACAGTCGGGGGATAGACAAGTCGGACGGAAGGCACAGCTATCCAATATCACAGCAGCAAAGACGTAAGTCTCCGCTATGCTCCTAAAGTCAAATCTCCTAGACGCTGAATAATTGCAGTGTAGCGGACATAATACGGTCATGTCTGGGTCCCAAGGCTATGCTCAAGATGCTGCTCGACCCTATGGGGGGCATCGTGCTTACAAACGACGGCCACGCTATATTACGAGAAATCGAGGTTGCACACCCTGCAGCAAAGAGCATGATAGAATTGAGCCGAACACAGGACGAAGAGGTTGGAGATGGAACTACAACGGTCATAATATTGGGTACACATGCCATGAATTTGTCGGCATTCATGGAAATTGACATGATACAGCTGGCGAAATCCTAGCACAGGCTCTTCCCCAACTCGAGCGGAATATCCATCCAGTGGTCATTATCGCCGCTTTCAAGCGTGCCCTCGCCGATGCCCTCGAAATAGTTGAAGAGATCTCCCGACCCATCAACATTAATGACGACGAAAACATGTATGAGCTGATCTCGTCATCTATCGGCACAAAGTTCGTCGCGCGCTGGTCCGAATTGATGTGCAACCTCGCCCTCAAGGCAGTTCGGATAGTCTCACACGATGTGGGCGGAGGCAAGAAAGAGGTCGACATCAAACGCTACGCAAAGATCGAGAAGATACCCGGGGGAGAAATAGAAGACAGTAAAGTACTTGACGGTGTTATGCTGAACAAAGACATTACCCACCCCAAAATGCGGCGCATTATCAAAAATCCTCGCGTTATCCTCCTCGATTGTCCTCTGGAATACAAGAAAGGCGAATCACAAACGAACATCGAGATCAGTAAAGAAGACGATTGGAACCGCATCCTCCAGATCGAAGAAGAGCAAGTAAAACACATGACCGACGCTATCCTCGCCCTCAAACCAGATCTTGTCATTACCGAAAAAGGCGTCTCAGATCTCGCCCAGCACTTCCTTGTCAAGAACAACGTTACCGCCTTGCGCCGTGTCCGCAAGACTGATAACAATCGTATCGCCCGCGCCACTGGTGCTACTATAGTTAACCGAGTTGACGATCTCCATGAGTCAGATGTAGGCACACAATGCGGGCTCTTCGAAATAGAGAAGATTGGCGACGAATACTTTACCTTCCTCACGAAATGCAAAATCCCCAAAGCATGCACTATACTCTTACGCGGTCCCTCCAAAGACATCCTCAACGAGATCGAGCGGAATCTACAGGATGCTATGTCCGTCGCCCGCAACGTGATTTTTCATCCGCGTCTATCACCAGGTGGAGGTGCCACAGAGATGGCTGTATCAGTACGGCTAGCACAGATGGCGAAGGGGGTTGAAGGTGTGCAGCAATGGCCGTACAAAGCTGTTGCGGAGGCCATGGAGGTCATCCCAAGGACACTGATACAAAATAGCGGAAGCAGTCCAGTAAGGGTACTAACAAAGCTGAGGGCAAAGCATGCCGAGGGAGGATATACTTGGGGCATTGATGGCGACAAGGGCACTCTCGTGGATATGAAGGAACTAGGAGTGTGGGACCCTCTGGCCGTCAAGTTGCAGAGTATTAAGACTGCTATTGAGGTAGGTGCTGTGTTATTCCAAATTCAAAGCACTCTGGAGATATTACTGACGCTTGCACTTCAGTCAGCGTGTCTACTCCTAAGAGTCGACGACATTTGCAGCGCCAAGTCTGCAAAGCAGGCTGGTGGCGCAAGTATGGCTGGCGGAGGAGAAGATTGAAATACCATGTACGATACCTCATCATTGCACGATTGTTACATAAAAGCGGATATCCAGCATAGCATGGCATAGATGTGGCATGATATATTAGGACTATACCACGGCCCATTGACGTGTGATGGTGCTCAATGGATATATGATATCTTGACTAGTCGCGAAGATCAAAACCAGGTCTGTCGATGGAGATTGCCATTCATAGCAATGCTGTCAAGATATACCTTATAGTACCAACTTGTGATCCACGCTACCCCACCAGCTTCATGTAGCTGGTGAGATTTCTGTAATATTTCCCTCCACATAAGACAGCCCTAGACCTCTTTGCTCGAAAATGGTCTTATCGATCTGTCCTAAAGCGGAAGTGACGGCGAGGGCTTCAGATTAGGGCTTCAATACGGCAGCCGGGAGAAGTTTTTGCGCTGTTGATAAGGACTGATGTCGTTTCCATGACTGTCGTTCGTGTTCGATTTGCAACGAGATTAGTGGGAACATAACGAGACCAGACCTTAGCAGTGGAACTTGCACATCATATACCATGGGAAAGCCAAGGGTAAGTCCTTATCACGATAAAAAGAAATGATACCTGACAAGTAGCTAAAGTTGATAATACTGGTTCGCCACGCTCAATCGGAAGGCAATAGTGTGTTTCCGTCTGTTCACCACGTCAAAGCTTATACCCTCAGAAAATAGAGATATTCACCAGACAGTGCCTGATCACCGCGTCAAGCTCACTCCAGATGGCTGGAAGCAGGTGATCCACGTGGGCTCAGAAACTCATAACACTCCACTAACATATCCATTGAAGGCCGAAGAAGCAGGTATAAAACTGCGATCCCTCCTCCGACCAAGCGACACCCTCCATTTCTTCACCTCACCATACCGCCGTACTCGTGAAACAACAGAAGGCATCCTCAATGCACTCACCACCGACAACCCAGAACCCTCTCCTTTCCCCCGCCATAAAATCACGGTCTACGAAGAGCCTCGATTACGAGAACAAGACTTCGGAAACTTCCAACCCGATTCCGCAGAGATGAGCAGAATGTGGCAAGAGCGGGCAGACTACGGTCATTTTTTCTACCGCATACCCAACGGCGAGTCAGCCGCGGATGCATACGATCGAGTATCTGGATTCAACGAGAGCTTATGGCGGATCTTCGGGGAAGATAATTCTGCCAGCGTGTGCGTGCTAGTCACGCACGGGCTTATGACGCGGGTCTTCCTGATGAAATGGTATCATTTCAGCGTTGAATACTTCGAGGACTTGCGCAATGTCGATCATTGCGAATTCGTGGTCATGAGGCTGAACGAGAGTGGGAAATACGATTTACAGAATCATCTGCGAACATGGTCGGAGCTGAAGAGGGAGAGAGCGAACAGTCGGGCTGGGGCAGAGCCAAGCAGTCCGATCCCTACGCGGACGCGGTGGGCCGGATGTCAAAAGGGGGACAGTGGTGATGATTTCGTGAGCAGGCAAAGATTACGAAGGCAAAACACTGGGGATCTCTTCGAGGATGGTGGCATGGAGGCGGATGAGCAGACGAAAGCGGAGCCGGACGTGACAAAGTCATCGAGAGCGGAGGGCGACAACCCCGTGGACGAAAAGAATGCACCCGAAGATGAAGACCAAGGTGATAATCTCCAGACCGAGAGTACCAACATCCAAACCCCCTCTTCCGGCCCAGCGAAACGCGTAATATCTCCTCGCCAACGCGATCTCATACGCGTCGGCCGCGACGGCGGAGGCTCCAGATCCGGCATGGCCACTCCGAGCCGTTCCGACTCCGAAGACTCAGACGCAGATGCCAAACAGCACATGGAATCTTTGCCCGTTAGAAGCAGCTTGGCGATGGCCTTGAGTGGCGAGCTGGATGGTGAAAGGAAGGGCAAGAATAGGATCAGAGCTGATGCGTTGGGGGACCAAAGCGATCCGGAAGATGAGGAGGAGAGTTCGAGAGTTGTTGGGGGAGGGGGGAAGGGTCCTACGAGTGATGCGGCGAAGGGTTTGTGGATGGGGGCTGATTTGCGAAGCTCTGTAGTGGCTAATGTTGAGGATAATGTTTGAGTGTAGTGAAGGTGGCGAGACAGATGGGAGGACTCGATACCCTCGCCCTACTCTTGTAGATCTATGCCGGTATACTTTGCACATTATACCCAACGTTTACTTACACATCACCCCCGTTCCAACCGCTTACACTAACGCCGTCTTCACGCAGGGTCTTGGGGTCGATGTCCCTCTCTGGAATCGCAGATCGACCGAAGGCGATCAGATCAATCATGACCATTTCCCAGCTCCAACCCGGCCGTCAGTACGAATATCAAGTCAACGGTCCGCTCTCCATTCCACGAAGCTATAAAATCTGGCTCCTTCCGTCCCTGTATTATATACAAACCTCTATACCCACCCTCATCACCATCACCATCACCATCCCCTCTCCTCCCATTCCTTCACCACCCTCCCATACCCACCACCCCACAACCCATCCCCATCCCTCCCTCCCATACCTCCCATACCTTCCATACCTGCCCCACAAATCCCTCTCCTCCCATCCACACATCCCCAACCCATCCCACCCATCCCCATCAGTCTCAGCCCTCACCAAAACCCGACGCATGCACCATCCACCATCCACCACCAACCAACCAACCAAGTAAACCAACCAACAACCAATCAACGCATACACGATCCAACCAACCAACCAACCAACCAATCAATCAACCAATCAATCAACCAACCAATCAACCAAATAAACAGACCAACATCCCCAAGAACAATCACCGCCAAACATCAAAGCCATGCACCTACGAAACGAAACGAAACGAAACGAAATAACACCATGTACGGTAATACAGGACGAGTTTGTAGATTTTGCGACGGTCTTCTGTCACTGCGTACGTACGCACGCACGTACGCGCGTGTTGTGAGAGCTTCACGGTGTTTTGTATCTTATTGGGGCATTTTTTGGGGTTGGGTGAAGGGGTTATGTGTTTAAGATGGCTGTGCAGGAGGGATTTTGGGGGGGTGAGTGAGTGAGTGGATGGGGTATAGAAGTGCTGTTATTCGGGACAGGTAGTGTGATGTGATGTGATGTGATGTAATGTCATGTAATGATGGTGAGATATATCAAGACTGTGAAGAATTCTCCCCCTTTTGCGTTTAGGTATGGCATCCCTAGTTGGGACTCGTTCTTCGCCATGGCTGCAATATCTACTATCCTCCATCTCCATCTCCATCTTCATCTCCATCTCCATCTCCATCTCCATCTCCATCTTCATCATGACTCTCCTTATTTCTCGCTAGAGCTTCGGTACGAGGATCGTTCGGGCCTTCGTGGGGCTTTTTGATGAGTATCACGGTGGGATGGGGCGCTGTGGTTTGGGCTTATGCGAGTTGTGTTTCGAGCTTTCTTCATGGTGAGGTGATCTTCATATGCTCAAGAGCTGACGGCGTGCCTTACTCGTCGCCATTGGACTGGCGCTGTAGGTGTCTGACGAGCGTAGCATTTGTCGTCACCATCGCTGCGACGCGGGAAGGAGTGCGCGAGGACGGGCGGCTGTCGTATCGTTGATGGGATATGCTTCTGCATATGGTTGCGAAGGTGAGACAAACTGGAAGGCGGTTTTGGTAAGTCGAAGGCATGATGTTGTGGTCTAGTATCAGACCGCTGACGAGACGTCGGTAATGTGCACGTTCGTCGAACAACTTGCATTCGGGCTAGCCTTTTCGGACTTCGAAGCTTCAGAGCTGCGCCCGTCATCTCCACTGTTGATCGAGCTGCCGGCACTTATACAATCCTTTACAGAGTCCGACACGATCAGTGACCGTAGCTGATACGGACCAGCCTTCCTGCCCGCATTCTTCCTATCCCTTTTATTGAGCAAGGCTGCGAAGCTGGGCAGACAGGAGACGATGACCGCGATGGCGGATTCCAGATTCGTCCACAGAGTGGTGGAGCCGACATCTCCGCCTTTGGTGAGGGTTTCGACGGCGCGCAGGATGTCGAAGGCGATGGTGATGATGGCGCAGCAGAAAACGCCGGCGAGCCCGAGCTTTGCGGTGGTGCGCATTTGGAGGGTCTTGAGCATGGCTAGGGGTAATGCAATGACTGTTGGGGTTCATCAGCACTAAGGACAGGCGGGATCTAAAGGCCGTATAAGCCTTTAGCGGACCGACAGTACTCACTTGCGAGGTCTGAAAACACGTTGAGAACGCAGCTGTAGGCCACAAAGATATTCTGCCGTCGCAACGCGGAAGGTGATTGGCAGTGATCTTGGCTGATCAGTCGCGGTAATCGTCTACATCACCGGAGGTAACGTACCGATATGACCCAGGGCTGATGGGCTACCACATTCGGTAAGTAGGCCAACGATCAATGGCCAGAAAGTCAACACCACGATCGCCATGACAATCCACCATGCTTTCATGAACCTTTCGGAAATCTGAAAGAGTCGACGGTAGAGTAGCATAAAAGAGATCTTGACAGCGTAGAAGCAACACCAAGAGACAAAGACGCCAGCGATATCAAGACGAGAAAAAAATGATAGGTCTTTCTGCGTCAGATTGGCCGGATGGTAAATCACCGTTGTTGCGCCGGACACAATGGCTATTTGTGCGAGGAGCAGCAGAAGAGCGAGCAGATGGACTGCATCGTCCCATGAGAGTTTTTTGATGATGGTGCATCGAATCCAAAAGCGACCTCCTGTAAGGATGAATGCTAAACCGGCGAGGGCCCATGACACACCCTGTAGGATGGTCAGCAAGTGATGCTTGGTAAGGGAAGAAGGGCGCGACTAGTTTTACGCACGGTGAGAACTTCGAAGGATATGACAGCCATGTTTTATGAGGGTCAGAGATGAGGCCAAGATGTGGGCGTATGAGCCTATATTAGTAATCGACTAAGCTACAGGGAAGGACAGGTGATAAAGGGGATACAGTTGGACATTTATATTGGATCGAGAAGACGGATTATGAAATATCATGAGAGGAAATCCCGCAATCTTCCATGTGGGCAATTTCCAAGCAGCAACATCGAGAAGTTGAATGGTGAGTCACAACACCATCAATGAGGAAGGCTCAGCTAGGGCCGAAACCTCAGCTGCTACACTTAACTTTGGTGGCACGACTGCAGTAGCGAACAATTCAAGCGAAAAGACCACTCAAATTTGAGAAGTAAGGGAAACTCTGAATCCTAAGGCTAGGAGCGGTGAGATGACAGTTCAGCTGCATGTCAATGGAACCCTCATGTAAGGCTATAAGGCGTGTAGGTAAGCCACTGGATTGCGGCTGTGTGGCTGTCGCAATATTATCAGGTAGTGGTATACGAGGTAGTATTCTTAGTTGCCAAAATCCTGGGCTAGACAATAATAGGCTAGCCGGATACGCTACCGTTGGATACCTTAGTGTAAGCACTAATCATGCATCGAAGATGACACCTTCAAGCCTTGCATATGTGGCCGATTGTTGATGCGAAACAGACCCTATCAGGTGTGGAAGATGGGGGCGCCATGGACAAGGCCTGAGGCCACCGGAAGAAGCCGGCGAAGGTGGGATGGGCATACTGCTCGAGGAGTGGCTCCATCATCAGCAGCGGGCTTCTTGGAGCGTCTTGCATCGGTAGGCTCGTCGTAGGTTTGCTAGACGTGGGCCTGCTTCATACAAAGTCATCCATGCTCAATGCTGGTCTGTTTTCAGATTTGCTGATGCTGAGGGTCGATTCGATTGTGGCATTTCCATCAGTCAAAAAGAGTGACACCGTCACCTGCTTCTGCTGAAAGCAGACCTACCTTATCCACCGAGCAGTCTCACGATCTGCGAAGCCATGGCTCTATGGACAGGCCAAGTAGTGTGGAGCGAGTCGCGCCACAGGAACTCTCTCATCGGCGCACCGCAGCTGGGATCGGAAAATCCCTTCTTCTTGGTCCCGCCAACATACTTGAGGCAGTGTTTGGTGGTGTTTCTGTACAGCGCGGTTTCCGGGAAAGATTGCGGTTGATCAATGACTGTGTTGAAGAAGCTGTGGGTGTCGAATTGGAAGACGTTCGTGTCGGGATAGGTAGCACTGAAATTGGAGGCCTTCTCGACGAGACGCGCATTGAAGTACTCTGCTGCAGGTCCTTGAGCAGGTATCCCGTAAGGTGTTCGGTCTATAGGGGGTGCATTCATGAATAAGAAGTTGCGGGCTCCAGAATGGTAAAGCTTGAGCATCTGTATTAGTCAAATGCTTGGAAACTGCGAATGGAAATGCTTACTTCTTCTATGAGAGAGGCGTAAGTGATGAAATCTTGGTCAAACAGCCATGGGATCTCTTGCTTGTCATACTGTTCCAGTCCAAGAAGAACGTCATTCATCCCGAAAAAAACCGCAAAAAGGCTTGTGGGAGCATCCCATTTCGCACGCTCTGCGTCCGCATGGATTGGAAGAAAGCCTTCTCGGAACTGGTGTACAAAATCAGAGCCATGGGGGATGAGCGTGCGATCGACGGTAGCCCCAACACGGGCGAAGTTGTACGTCTCTATCACGCTCCGGTTGTACTCAATTGTAATATATACAGGCCAATTGACTTGATCAGAAGCCGTCCCGAGCGGATACGGTGGATTGCCAAGCGGAAATTCCGGGCAGGGTTGTGGACCTTTATACTCGAAACCTGTGTCTGAGTACGAATCTCCACTAACATTTGTCAGTACTAGAGCCTTAGCAACGAGTAATAAGGTGACTTGCAAAATAAAAATTCGAGTAATGTTGGCCCAGCCAATCCAATGTCCTCGGTGCTTTGGGTTCGCGTGTAAAGAGAAGCGTGGGTAGGATTCAGAAGACAGAAGGAAAATGGACACAAGCAAGATGAACGTTCCAAAAGCAATGCTATATTTCAGGCGTGAGGCGAGTGAAGGATAGTAGACCATCGCGTCGCATCAAATCAAGGATCGACAAGCACAAAGGATGCATCAGAAGGTCGGTCGACGTTCAGGACCACGTGGCGTGATGGATGAAATACGCAGTCATGAGCTCTGTGCTCGCGATGACCATGCGCCCGAATCATGAACAGGTAATTCTAAGGTTGAGAGTTGGATGAACGCCATAGAAAATCCTTGTCCCTTCCAGACCAGTCCATGCAAGGAGCGATAAGGTGATCCTCGGTCGCCCAATCTAGAGACCACATATCTTGTACATCCATCGTGCCATTTGACCGCGCGGAGTGTGCCATTGGACATCGATGTTTTCCGTGTGTAACCGTGGAGAAGGCCAAAGGATACCGTGCCTGCTGAACGATATCAGGTCATTGGCGGCAGGACAAGACACCTGCCTCCTTCTACGTACCTACATAAATACGGTTCTACTCCGTACTATTCGGCCAATCTCCGATCGAACCCATTAGCCTCTTCGAGGTAGTCAAGATCTATGAGCCTTACTGAGACTAGCAATCAGCCAATCAACAAGTACGGAACAGCAAAGTAGGTCAAAGTATAATCGTTTAGCGGTTGCGAGCATGGCCAAAAGCAGGCAGACCTCCCTCGAGTCCGCGTACTTGTGCAAGCCACAGCCCACAAGTAGTAGTAAGCTTGAAGTACCTAGCGGCGGGAGAACCCACGAATCACTTTATCGAGATCTAGAATACGTGCTCTTGGCGTAGGGCCGCTAGAATCTAGCCTCGGTACGTATACTAAGGTAAGGTACGCATACACACTACCCATGAAGACTGTGATGAATCTGTGCGTGAAAATTACAGGAGTGGAGACACATAGTATGTTGATTGGCACATGTACCTACGCAAAAATGCCAAGCTACAAATCGTATACCACGCTGTGCATCCTCTTGCCGCCACTTGACAATAACAAGAGACTGGGCCCAATCTACCTTGCGAGAACCCTTCCGACATGAGTATTGAGCTTCGTTAGAACTTGTAATTCTGACGATGTCACTTGCATAGCTAATTTCTTCGAAAAGTGGAATAATCGATCCGAAGGCTGGGAAGGGAGTTTCGCGGGGGACAGGGTCGAGGTAGTATATAGTACCTATACATGCCAGCGACTCTGTCCATGGACATCCTCGTACAGCATCCACAGCGTCAATGGAGACGGCCTTCCTTTGGTCCTCCGCTAGCCAGCTACCTCTTTTCCTGACAGGTGAAGGCTCGCACCGCACTCGAAAATGTGTTTACATATACCTAGTTTCATATGAATCAATTCCATGACACCACCACGATCGATCATCATGATCATAAGACATAGCTTTCGACGTAACAAGACAGCTCAAAAGATAGCTCCACGCTCAAACACCCGTCGCAATGCTAATGATCCCATCCCATTCCATATCGTCGTTTCCCGCATCAAATCTCGTCACTGGATTTATCCCAATCCCGTTCCTCGATAAAGCTCCCATTGCCGTTGCCGCTGATATCCAGCTTCGCCAGAAATTCAGGAGGTACAGTGGGTATATACTTCCGTTCCCTCTCCCGATTCACGCCACCGTAGCCTGCACCGTAGCTCAGTCGCATGTCGACCGTTGTTGGTAGCGAAAATTGCAGCATATGCGCCGGATCCATCAATAGTCGCTCCGATGGCGGTTCTTCGTCTTCCGGCTGCATGGCTCCGTCAAGATCGTCTGCTGCTGACGTGGATAGTGCGTGGCCGCCCGCCCTGTCAAGGCTTGGTGCTCCATTGTGTTGGGAGATCGGATTCGAATGCCGTTTCGCTGCATCGTTGCGTTTTCGTCGCATTTGCTCCCACTTCTTCTGCGACTCTGTCTGCAGGCCCAGTAATCGCTTGCGGGCCACCTTGGGGAGCGTTTTCTCTTCTTTCTCGTATCGATAGTGGCTGGTAGAATGAAGTAGTTGATGAGGTGTGAGTCGAGTAAGTTGTTTCAGAGTATTTTCGAGGGAGTCTTGAGTGTTGATTGAGTAGTCAAGGCTGGAGAAGCACTGTAGCCATTGGAGTAGCTGAATTACAGGGGTCAGATGCTTCCGTGCTGCATCCACTGTGTTCTCTCCAGAGGTTGAAAGTGAGCCGTGCTCATAATGTTCTGGAGAGCGATTATTGGTACGAGCCCAGTCTTCTAGAACAGAAATATTCATCCGGATTTGCATCGCTTTCGTCCTTGCGAGGTACACTTTGTTTGACAAAATGTGGTTGAATAGTTCAGCACCTATCCAGTAAAAGAGTTGGCCGAGGGTTTGAGACGTGATAACCGAGTGGATATCATAAAGGTCGAGAACAAAGAGGGTTGAGGATAGCAGAGACGTGACATTCCGTGGGGACAACTGTACTCTTTTGTTGGGAGGCGGAGGCTTGTAGCTGACAGGTTCCGGTTGCACCTTGTTCTTGGATTTGAACAGGTTCCACTCGCCTGCGAACTCCAGATGGTCGAAGGGGATCGTCTCATGGTCTAGGATGGAGCCCTTCAATACCTTGTCCATCCTCCTCTCCGCGTCTCTTATGATAAGGATAAAGATTTCATTGATGAGCTCCACTAACTGAACCTGGAATTCAATGGTCGCCCCAACAAGACCGGCATCCTTCTTTAGGTAATGCAGAAGCAAAGTGGCATTGGATATCCAGAAGGCTAAGACCGTCATATCCCATTGATGTCGCTCAACCTTGGTATTGATCTTGTCCATCGCCGATAGGAGTAGGGTGGCTAGTAAATCTCCGCTCGCATGGTAGTGTGCATATCTTGCAGCCAGAAAAAGCACGTTGGCGGGTACGGGCTTTTGTGATGCAGACCGTTGTGGAGTCATAGAGGTAATGATAATGTCCAAGATGCGCCCCAATTCACTTTCTTGGAAGACAAACATCTGGTCGTTCAGGCACTTGTCCCAAACGAAGTCCTGCTGTTCTTCCGACTCCTCGGGCGACTCAGGCCTCTCGTCCATACCTAGGCTTGAGAGATCGACCTCGAGGTTCATCGAGCTTTCCATCATCATACGTCTCTTCATTTCGCTCTCTTCCATCTCTTGTTCGAACCGGTCTTGGGTAAATCCATTGTCATAAAAGTCGTCATCAACACCAGCATCGCCGATATGATACCCATTCTGATGGAGGAAGTCGGAGATCTCGCTATTCGGAGCAGCAAAGTCGAAAGCTGTCCGGCCAGAGGAAGACTTCACCGTAGGCGAAGCTCCATTGTCCAACAGTATCTTTGCAATATCCTTATGGCGATTTGTCATCGCCCACATCAGAGGAGTCCATTGGTTTTTATCTTGCCGATCTACCTCCGCGCCAGCTTCCAGTAATGCTGAAACCACGTCTAGATGGCCGAAGCAGCTAGCATAGATTATAGGTGCGGTCCCCTCTTCATCCGGCCCATTCAGATCCACATATTTGCGCGCAGGACCATGTAGTAATCTGCCTACTTGCTCCATATCTCCATTGCTCGCAGCGTTGTGTAATGATCTCTGCAGTATAGCCTTCTTCTCTGCATCTGACTTCTTATTGTCGGCCGCAACGGCTTGCTCATCCTCCACAGCCGATCCATCCTCCTTGTGCGCCGCCTGGGCAGCAAGCATCTCCACGAGTCTAGAATCATTGTCTTCGAGTTGCCGGGCAGAGATCTCGTCATCTCCCTCATCGATTAGCGATAGATTGAAAGCAATTGGCTGCGCAGGTATTGGACTTGATAAGAATTGCGATTGACCTACACCATCGTCAATGACAATTTCTATGGGATTATATACAACAAGGAGAGTCTCAAAGTTCCGCACCTTGCCATGCGTCGTACATTTCGGTCTCTGCTCCATAATGGCGGACCGGTTGCCTGTCGTCTAGGGATTTGGGCAGGTCGCTGGGGAGAGCTCGCGGTCGAAGTTGTTCTTCCTGCGCATCCTCGAACCCACCCTCGTCATCCGAATGTAGAATCCCAATGTCCATGATTAAAACCGTAATTTAGCGTCATCCAAAGCTGGGGGAGCATATTAGACTATCAGCCGCCATTGGCTTTTAGTAAAACAGTCTAGCTCTGGAAGACATCCCTTGATCAAAGTGAGAGCAAAGAGGAAAGCTTTCGATCCTTTCCTTCGGACCAGCTCTGCGAGACTTGGCCAAATGGCATGCCGAGACTGCTTCTGAACCAGGACAGCTTCGTACTTTCTCCAACCGAAATCTCATGCAGGACACTACTGTGCACAATTAGTGTATGAATTTATGTTATCAGCCCTATTCTATTCTGTTTCATGCGCTGGAGACGATCTAAGCCGATGTACCAGCCGTTAAGCCTCATCAGGTTAGCCGTCAATAGGCTGCCATGGGCTAGCACAAGCGTCATGATGGTGCCAATCTTTGATCTTGTTTCCGACGTTCTTGTCTCCTACAGCAAGCTGCTTATCCATCCTACTCGGGCATTGCCATTGTATCGATTGCTAGTAGTCTATTCCCAACTCTCTATCACTACAGATGAGCTGTTTCGTCCAATCTGACGGACTGTTCCCCTCCTTTGCTGTCGATAGTACAGCAATCCAGTTAGGAAAATAGAGCTATGACTACTTCAAACAATCGCGAAGATGCTCCTCTCCTTGCTGACGATGCTCCAAATGACGTCGAGTCAGATGGTGGAGATGCTACCAATGGAGAAGCTTCCAAGCAGGAGGGAGCTTGGTTTCAAAAAGCCTGGCATTGGGCTCTGAATAATCTCATGATGATTGCTCTTGGCCTGTTGCTATTGGGTGGTATTGTCGCTCTGATTGTTTACTTTGCAGGTACGCTTCTTGCTATACCGTCCTAATGCTTGATCTCATGTTTCATAGTCATGTCCAAAGGCACGTCTTCGCCAGATCCATCGCACCCACCAAAGTCAACAGCAACAGCAACTGCAACAGCGACGCCAGCGCCAACGGCAAAGCCAGAGCCGTCTCCAAAAGTTCCGGCGATCTGTCTGACGCCAGAATGCGTTCTCGCTGCGTCCGAAATCCTTGAGAATATGTCACCAAGGTACCACGACATCGATCCTTGTACGAATTTCGACCAATTCGTTTGCGAAGGTTGGGCGGAGAAACATGACCTCCGAGCAGACCGTATGTGCCCTCTAGCCCACTACTTCCTGTACTACACTAAGTGTCGAGTTTTGAGACATGATTTGGGAGTTATCACGCCCCAAATCTGTCCCAGGACTCAAGAGATCTAATCGAATAGGCAATCGCTGACTGTGGAGAACAACATTAGAGGGTAGCTCGTTCACGGGCACGATTATGGCTGAAAATTCCCAGCAGATTCTGCGTCATCTGTTGGAATCGCCTTATCCAATCGAGAATCAACGGGTGGAAGCCCACTCTTTGGCCAAGCACGAGATCTTCGACAAGCTACATGATGGCTATGAGTCTTGCATGGACGAGGCTAAGATCAGAGAACTGGGGTCTGCTCCATTGATTGGCGTTCTTCGCAAAATCGAGGAACTGTTCCCAGCTTCACGACCGAAGCACGATTCCCAATCATTCCCGATCCTCAATAGCGAAGGCCAAAAAGGCCTTTCGTTCCAAGGCGACAATCGACTGTCGAAGACGATGGCCTATTTGAATAGCATTGGAGTTAGTGCATTGGTAGATCTACTCGTTGGGGTTTGTCTTCCACAATCTGGGCTGCTTTCTATCTGTGGTCCGCTGATTGGGTACAGGCCGATGATAAAGACCCTGACTCGGTCATAGTAATGCTAGCGGCGCCTCGTCAGCCTGGCCTCCCCTCTAAAGAGTACTATAAAGATGTTCATACAGTCGTGCAGTATGGTAAGGTGATCGATCAAGTGTTAGAAGCTCTGTTCTTACAAGCTGGACCACCGTCCAGTGGGACTCAGTCTTTGCGGGACCGTTTCTCGGCCAATAGCGCCGACCTGGTGGAGGGTATTGTATTGCTCGAGTCGAAGCTAGCCAAGGCGACACCAGACGCAGAGGACGCAAACGATGCCACAAAGTACTATAATCCACGCTCTTTGCACGAAATAAGAGCCTTGCTTCCTCAGATTTCAGTGCCCTATGTAATCGAAAGGCTTGCGCCAACAGGCTACAGTCCGGAAAAGCTGATCGTTGGCTCGCCGTCTTACCTGAAAAGGTTATCTTCGGTCCTGCAGGAGACAGACGTAGAAATATTGCAAGCATATTTCGTCTGGAAGTCCGTACAGACTTATGCCTATAAGATTGAGGATGGTGCTCTGGAGCCATTGAAGAGGTTCAATAACGAGCTACAAGGGAAAGACCCTAAGTCTACCGAAGAAAGATGGAGAACCTGCATCAAATTTACCGATGGTGGGTTAGGCTGGATTCTCAGCAAATTCTTCGTAGAGAAAGCCTTTTCTCAAGAGGCTAAGGAGTTCGGTGATCGGATCGTTTCGGACATCAAGGTGCAGTTTATTAACAAATTGGATGATGCGGATTGGATGACCAGGGATGTAAAGGATCTTGGCATCGAGAAAGTCCACAACGTAAGTTAAATTTCTTGGTCTTCTTCTCTTGCCACCACCAGCGCAATGCAATTCTCAGCTTTTGGGCATGTACCTCCTTTGTTAATGACGTATGGCTCAAACCTACTCTATCAATTGGAACGCTGATGGGAGAGTATCTAGATTGTCCAAAAGATCGGGTATCCAACGAAGAGTCCAGACATTCGTGATTCTTCTGATCTACAGCATTATTATGAATCTCTCAACATCTCAGGCACAGCATACTTTGACAACGCTCTCTCCATCGCGATGTTTGACACCAAGCACGAGTGGTCTGCCCTTGGAAAGCCCACCAACCGCGACGAGTGGGGCATGACAGCTGATACCGTTAATGCGTACTACAATCCTGCAGGGAACGAAATAGTCTTCCCTGCAGGAATCATGCAGGCTCCCGTTTTCTACGATCCAAGCATACCCCAGTATCTGAGCTACGGAGCATTTGGATCCGTCAGCGGTCATGAACTTTCCCACGCATTCGACTCAACAGGCAGGCACTACGATGAAACGGGAAACTTCACCGACTGGTGGGACAACAAGACGATTGAAGCCTTCGTCGACAAGGCTTCCTGTTTCGTAAACCAATACGAAAACTTCACCGTACCGAACCCGACCGGGACCCCACTCCACGTCAACGGCAAATTGACGCTTGGGGAAAACATTGCCGATGCGGGAGGCTTGAACGCCGCGTTCGCAGCATGGAAAGAGATGGATGTGGATGAGCCGGAAGAGCTGCTGCCGGGCTTACAGCATTTTTCCAAGGAGCAGATGTTTTTCATCTCGTATTCCAATTGGTGGTGTGGCAAGACGAGGCCGGAAACGGCTGTCAATCTGGTCTATCGGGATCCCCATTCTCCAACCTGGGCGAGGATCTTGGTCAGTTTTATTATTCGTCTTTGTCTTGATGAGGGTGGTGCTAATGGTATTGGTTGTGTAGGGTACGATGGCGAATTCGAGAGACTTCAAGGAAGCTTTCGATTGTCCTGTCAAGGAACCTACTTGTGAACTGTGGTGATGTATCCTCCTTCCGTGTAGGCTACTGTGTGCATTTTCTGGGTTGGATCGGATTGTGTACTATTTCTTATGTTGTACTTTCCTTTCCAGGCGATGAATGTAAGCTGGTATGTATGTAAGTGTGTAGAGGCATGAGGGGAGATTTTTCGACCCAATTGGGCAACTACATAGCAGCGTACACTGAAGTTGAGACAAGTTTCATAAGTATATATACAGAAGAGATATGTTGTATTGCGGATTTTTTGGAACATCCTCTCTGACTTGATTATGCCAGCGAAATGCGCGCGAAAGAATATGTACATTTACTCGAGTATTGGTTTACAACATCGGCATTTCACAGGCCTACACTGACGCACTCACTCACTCTAAACGAAGATGCAGACTTTGTGGAAAAGAATACCCTACGACAGATACCAAACCGCCCCTACCTTGTTGATGCTCTACCTCTAAATCACAAGTCGTCAAGACAGAACACGAAATTTAGTCCCGAAACCCCTCCCCAAATACACATGACAACCACGCATCCTCGCAGGAAAACATCATACCTGTGACCAATCCCCAATTTCTAAGAGGAAATCACCCCTATTACTACGACAATGATGATGATGATGATGATGGTAGATGATTAATGGATGGATCCGTACGGGTTGGATATTGCTATGCATACGGCTTTTGGAGGCGGGTGGTGGGTTTGAAGGTGTGGGAGGGGAGGGGATGATGGGGTGGAATGGTAGGGAGGGATAAGATGATAGGGAGGGTGGATAGGAAGGATGGATTGGGTGGGTTGAGTAAATGAGGTAACCAGTACCTCCGTGAATCATACCCCTTTGTGTAGGAGCAACATGGAAGGAAAGAGTATTTGTATGGCTAGTAACGATGAGTCGAGTTACTTGAAGAGAGGTCTTGTAGCTCTATATATATACTCGGGTTCAAATGGGTGGTATATAAATGCCATGTCTTTACGAAAAGCTGTTGCAAACGTCACGGAAAGTGCATGGAGTGTGCGATGTTCCTTTTCATTTGGTAATGACGATCTTTAGTGGTTTGTCTTTGTTCGTGGCGATTTTCTCGTTCGTCAATGCTGGATGTGAGACGCTTGGTCCACCGAGCGAGGTTCAATCGGAGACGCTTTGTATATAATACGCACTTGAGTCATAGCGGCTGTGGTGGGTACAGATTATGGGTATGAAGGTGTAGTACGAATCTGAGGAGGGAGGCGGATTTCTGTATTTGGGAGATCTAGCTCAGCTCAACAAGAACATACTGTGACCTGCTCTTACCACAGTTTCTAGATATCATCATCGGAACGGCGGAGCGCAATCAACGCCGGCGTTGAGGTATTCGATCGATGGTCAATATTATGGGCTGTTGTGTTATCCTAGACTACCGCACTGTGTTGTGGCTGATCTTAGGGTGCATAATCGGGTCAATGTAATCATGGATCAATCACTATGCGCATGTATGTACGGGTAAGGGTAAGTCCTCGATGGCAATTGTCCATAGATTGCCATCGACAAGAAGGATGTGGCGTCGCTTCGAGCGTCTCGACGCGACTCAATGGCGGTGCAAAACTGCACTCCTTATAGCCGCAGATGTACTACCGGGCCACCTATTAACCCAAGGCTCGGGAAAGATCGCAGGATTGCCGGATATATGTTGTATGCAACATGGTTGAACATTCTGTCGGAATGTCGCGTGCAGTCCTGTAATGTATCCGATGTTTCTCTTCTCATCATCCAGCAATGCTTTTCCAGTCTGAATTACTCAGTATCTTTGTGGTATTGAGCACCTGGGTTAACTGCAGTGTGCTCAGATCCAATACTGCAGCAGCAGACAAGACGAAGTCAATCGGACTCTTAGTCCAGACTAGCCAGAATGCTACCTTCGGTGACGGAAGAACCAGCCTGGCTGAACCGGCCACGCTCGATGGAGATTGGCTTGAGGCAGAATATATGAGGACAATCCCGATGCACCCACTGAGCACACTATCACTGAACACGACCACAGCAGGCCCACCCAAATACCGTTGTGACGGGAAAGCCTTTGGGCGCAACCTGAACCTCCAAAGCTGTTTGAGGGCGATAAGTCTAATGACGCCCATGCATGTACCACGAACATATGGTGATCGAGGACGAGGTGCCTATGATGTCAATCTGCCCTTCAGGATTTTGAGCAGTGAGCCCCCATGGTAAGATGATCACTCGACGGCAAAATTGACCCGTGACAGACGACGGACTCTGTGCCATTGACATCAGTAACAAAAAGGAACTTGACTTCGATACCATAATACCCGATGACCTGAAATTGAGCGTACGTGCACTCATCGATATATGCGTTCGGGGCAGCCCCAACGAGGGCGGCGTTGTAACAAATCTCGGGCAAAATGGCGGTCTTGCTGTTCGTGTTACGCCTTATCGTCCGAAAGTGCAATGTGGGGACCGTGGGAGTGCACCACCGTTCATGACTTGCCGCGAGTTGCTTGACCGATTGCCCACCACCGGCGTGCAGGAACGTTTTGGCCCCATCGATGATCCATCAGCTCAAGTTGTCATCCCGAAGTATTTTACGGATGATGATGAGCGCTGTGGCTTAACCGTGGCTACGATCGACAGCACGGATGTCACTGATTGGTATAAGGTGTGGGCCGCGACGATTGCTGTCCAGGTTATGTGTATTGAGGCAAGGAAGGCAGGTGGTGTAGGATATGATCTAGGTAAGCCCTTCCGTAGCGTATACTCTGCACATTGGCCGTATGCGAGCCTCGATCCCAACGTCTGTGATGCTGACTTTGCCTTGAACGCCCAGGTAAAGACAGCAAGCTCTTCGTTTCAATCGAAGATCTACAGCCTGATACACCAGCTCTAGGGCTCACGTCTGCGAACATAAGCGCTCTTGCTGCCTCTCATTAGTAACTTGCTTGTCTTAGTCAAGTTCCAATGGAGTACGGGGCGTAGCTACCGCGTAGCTTTACAGCATGATGCACAAATCAGACCCGTCGTTTCGGCATAACTATGATAAAGCAATATGTTTGAACACGGCTTCTGACAGATCCCTTATGCTCTGATGCTCTGGTTTGGATGAGAATTGTGGGTTTGGGGGCGATTGTTGGCATGTCTTGGCTGACAGCCAAGCTAAGAACGGCTAAATGCAGGTACCCGCCTTACCTTAACCAATGAGCTTCAATTTTTCCTTCGATGATATAAATCGTTTCCTCCTATCTAAGTTTATAAAGGTGAATCTTGGGGCCATTTCATGCCTTTCAACATCGATGCCGCCATACATCAATGCCATCAAGCCGAAAGATTCCAAAGACCACAAGAAGGTGTATCGCAGGTCAATTCTCTATTCTCACATCACAGAGACCATGTTCAGATCTATGGATTTATATTCTACGTCAAAAGCATTATTTATCGCTACATCCTTACTTTTACCCTGCCCTGCCGACTCTCCCACCTTTGCTCAACAAGACAAAATAAGCTTCGTCCCGAACCCCTTTTTTGCAGTATAGCATCTGTCCCCGTCCCTGTAGGACCTCCGCTTGAACCTTTGTCGAACGTTATGCAATTGAGGAGATGTTTTGTTTTATGTGAAGAGGAATCAAGTATTAGACATTAGTATTACAATCGTGATAACTTCGATCACACAAGAGTCGACGAGCGAAGAACAACGCCCAGTCCTCAATAAACGTACAGCTTGCGACATTATGGGTATCATGCACTCTGCAACCCGCTCAACCAGTTCATACCAACCAACGTTAAAACATCTCAGCCCGCTCTTCAGAAACTGCAGCGGTGGAATCGGCAAATTGCTGAGGACGTAAGAGCACCACCAGTGTATCATACAACCCTCGACGTAGCCTTCCTCCTCTTTCTCATCTTCCATTCCACCCTCGCAACCCGCATCAGCATTTCCTCATCCTTGACCGGAATCCAACTCGTAAGCACTTTCATCGCATTCTCAAAATCAGAATCTAGTAGTATTTCTCGTGTACCATCAATGAGAGCGGCAGAAACGGCGTGTAAGACGTCAAGACCGCCGTTGAAGGACGTTTTGTTGGTAGCTATAGTGGTGGTGATCGTGTGACCACCGTGAGCGATGGTGGTAGAGGGGCTTGATATAGGAGGAAGGGGAGTGTCTGGGTCACCGAGCAGCATGAAGACGTCCCAGACGCGGAGCTGGGCGGGGAAGGGGATGGAGTAGTTGAAGAGGGTGAGGTACCAGCGGGTGCCGTATGCAGTGGGTGTGATGCCGAAATCGTTCTGCATAATCCCCGGATCAGCGAACACGATCCTCGACTTAGAAAATCAATGCACTGTGAGACTTACGAGCTTTGCAGCGACCTCCCCCTTACCCAGCCAGTCTTTCTCAAACTCCTCTAGCGCTTGCATGAGGCCTTCGAACCCGGACTGATACAAGCGCTCTAGACCCCTGAGTTGCCATAGTCGAACAAGCATGACGAACGCCATTTCCTCATCGAAGTAGCAGAGAAGCGTGGCTGCCAGTGCGGCCATGCCTTGTACGTAACCGGTATCTGGAAAGTAAATGGAGAGGCAGTGTAGCACCCTGAAGAGCAAGCGTTGACCCCCTCGATATCTCCGTCGGAACATGATGTGGCTGTTGATCGTCCTCGGCACATCGATGTCGATCTGGACATCATCAGGGGATCCTTCATTCACCAGGTTCTGGAAGACAGCGATAAGCTCGTCATCGCTTGGGCTGCCTCGCCGTTTCTTAGCGCTCGATGTAAGAAATGCGTGCCATGCTGTAGCCCGCCATCGGTCCGGTATGCCTTTCCACGTCCTCTCGATGACCTTCGGACTCTTGGTGTCGAACTCAAAGACCATACCACCGCCCTGCCTGTTCGATTTCACTTTCGCCATCTTCCTCCACTTTTCTTCCCTCTCCCGCTCACGCTTCTTCGTAATATCGATGGCTTTACTGTCGTCGCCGTCTTCTGCGATATCAGCAAGCCCAGGTGCTAGCGTTAGCATATCTCCTGCTTCATCGACACAACGTCGGTCTTTGTTGTGGGGTAGTCGATTGGCTGCGGAGCGCATCCTTGACTCCTTGCCATTGATTGTTCGGTAGGAGCTCTGTGAGGACAAAGGACGTACAATCTGCGAGGCTGGACTTGACGTTGCGCGTGCTTCCGTAGACCGCGCTGGACTCTTGTGCGACTTCCCGATGGTGCTGCGCTGCCTCCGAGGGGTATCCGATGCGAGCTGTAATAGTGTCGACATGCGTTGTATCCGTGGGGGCTCTGGCGAATTTGGTCTGTGCGAGTTTAAAGACGACGCCTCTGAAGTCAGTCTGCGAGGGACGATGAATCCGTATCGATCCACGTCCCCTCCATTTAAATCTTCCCAATCTTCGATTCCACCAGCGAGCTCGGTTTGTTCTTGCAGGAGCGCGCAGTCACTTGTGCTTCTGGCACTTCCATTGCATGTAGGAGCTCGATCTGACACATCTCCGTTGGTAATGATCTCTGGAGCGTTTTGGGCGTGAGAGGGCACCATCAGGCTCGGCTGCTTGACCTTTTCCTCTATGATGCTGTTCTCCAATATTTTACTTGTCCTCGTCGCCTGATTCGTATCTCTTCCTATTATTCCTTCGTACAGTAAACGGACCTTTTGTGAAAGCGCCTCGTCATTCGCAGACAACATCCTCTTTGGCACAATTGGTGGAGGTGCGAGTGCAGATCCATTCGGCTGCCGTCTACTACCAATGGCTCTTCCAGGGCTAAGGGGCTCTCCACTTGCTTTGTTCGCCTTTTTGCCTCCTATTAACATGCTTCCCCTTTTCGAAAATTCCACCTGCCCAGGAATTGTCAGATCCTCAAAACTGCCTGTGGGTATCTCTGTCAAAATGCTCATGAATGGCGCTTGTTGTGTTGGATGAGGTGCATTAGGCTCCTCTGACGATTGTATTCTCTCACCTTCCACAGAACTCGAGCTCTGTAGAAACTGAGTCTCGTCATGAACGGATATGCTTGGGCTACTTGGCGAGTGTCTTATGCTCAATGTCGATTCCACATCAGTACCCAATGTAGTCCGGCTATCTCTTGCAGTGGAGCATGACGGCGCAAGGCCCGAGTCTCTCCGAACATCATCGTGTAGCTTGGATCGAGCTACTTGAGGTGAAAGTCGTTGACTTGAGGACATTGGTTTCCTTAACCTAGGCAAACTCTTGGATGATATGATCGCGGGTGATTTGGCGACAGTGATCGGAATGGGCGCTTTGGCAGCTGTGGTGTCGTCGTATGATATAGCTTTGAGGCTTTCTTGACTCGGCAGGCTTGCGGCAGGAGGTGGGGGCTTCATGGTAGCCCTTCGAACGGACAATTGACTTTTACTGGCGGTATTACAGCATGGACAGCACTCACGGACCCTTTGTAAACGGAAGGTCTTACAGGGTGAGTGAGATGGACACAAAGGCCGTGCACATAGGTCGGCGGCCGAAGTGTACCGAGTATTGGACGCGAAGTGCCCAAGGCCCAAAGGAGATTGGTGGCGCTTGAGGCGTCAAGGTTAAAAGCGGGCCTCTTAAATGAGATCTCAATCCGTCCAACCTTAACGAGGATGTTGATCAACTCCGTCAGTCTTCACTTACTTTACTCGTACCAACCACATATGCGTCCCGAGGCTAAATTTTAGCGTCTTGGCCCTCCACCTCGAGAAATAGATCAGGATTGAATGATTGGTGGCTTCTCCCGCCGCTACTAAGCGAGTGGACTTAGTTGTGGATGTCGTGACATTCAATTTGGCATCACTTGATATGTGGACGTATGGCGATGGCTATCTCATACAGAACCAGTGTTTTCGGGATCCTTTGCTACCAGCTCTACCATTTCCAGCAGAGTACACATTGATGATCGATTGTACCTTCACTAACATATACATGATCATTCCGCTGTGGAAGTAGGAGCGAAAAGACGTGTTCCAGCCATGGTCATCGAGGGTCCTGATGAAGCGCTTGGAGCCCATCTGGATTGTCACGGTCTCCAGATTGGTGCATTACATGTTTCTAGTGACAGCGCAAAATGGAGATTCTGTTCTCTCGTACGCGTCTTTATCCTTGTCTATTGAAAAACTACGGACTACTCTTCTGAAAAACCCTCACTCTGCTCGAAGAGAGCAGATACAAAAAGTCCTCTGGCTCATGGTCTGCTCGTGATGTTTGCTACGGGGCGCTTTGAATGATACTTGGAAAGTATGAACGGTCTCTGCTCTTATCATAGCGCTCCCTCGCAACGTCCTCCGAGAATCGTCTCCGTCAAGTGAGCAGTCTAACCTCTTTCGAGCATTAATGACGAGCCCTCTCGTCCGTCCTACGAGCATCTTTACCAACATCACTTAATCTGCCTGGGTATGTTTTGCCTTGTATCGATCAGTCTAGATGGGCTAAGGCAAGGAACGTACGCAAAACGCTCTCCACCCAACTATCCTATTGCCTCTATGCAGGAATCGCGTTGGAGACGCACGTTTCCTATCTCTATGTTCACTAGCGAAAAGCAGTGCGCAGGGCGTGTGCTTCACTAAATTATGTAATAGAAGCTCATATGCCAGGCTTTACATCCTAAATATCTTCAAAGGCGACCCAGTTTCTGGGAGTTCTCACGACCTCCGACACTATACTCAGTCTTGACGCTGAGCAAGGCCATTACGCCCTATCGATCTGTGACTTCGTTGCGGAATCAGTGCTTATCATAGTTGCTGGTATCGATACCACTATTGTTTACCTCCACATGGGACATGGCATCGCCTAATGGATGTCAGTAAAAATGCTTTATTAACATCCTCCCACCCAGGTACCCCTTGCCAACACTACTTAATATTCTAGGCCAAGCCAGAACGTCTGCCTTGTGCCTTTATCTCTTCGTATATCTATCACCGCGTCGCCAAACACCCTCGCTGGATCATGTGCGAAATGTGCCGTACTCGGGATGGCTTTTATGGTGCCATCTGTTGTCTTCTATACAGCAAAGCATATCGATTCGGTTCCTATTCGAATACTTCGACTGTTAATAACAATTCTAAGTAATTCTGACCAATCCTGGACATTGATCAGACCAAGCCAAGGGATGCGTCAAGCTTTCCAACAACAGCTTGTAATCCCTAATGCAGACTCAAAGAGGGCGCTTCCAGACGGAGATCATGGTGAAGATAAGGATGCTGTAGCGCCTCCACTGCCGTTGGTCTCTTCGTATGATCTGTTATGAGCAAGAAATCGATGAAATCCAGTAGCTCGGGAGACACCTTTGGCGCAGACAACCTTTCTAACTCTTGACGCAGGGTGCCAACAGTGATGAATTGTTTCTCCCGGGAATCGTCTTGATGCTTGAACGAGCTCATTTCGAGATATTCGGCCAACGCAAATTCCTCGTCGTATTTTGAATCGACTGGCGGTTCAATGGGCCCAGCAAGCCGTCGTATCTTAGCGATACACCAGGCTTCGGTCAGGTCTACAACGATCTTATCGTGTGGGCCGAAGATGGCTGAGTGCAATAGCCAATGCGCAAGCTTCCCAGTCAGCCAACGGCCACGGCAATACAGAGGCACTGTCAAACCGTGACTCCAAGTGACCACACGTCAGAAGAATGCCATACACCAAAGCCTCGCCATACCTCGGGAGCACGGCACTCAAGGCTCTGAAGTCGCATCACGTCATACCCATCCTCGAACACTGGACAAGTCAACAAGGCTAGCAGAAAGACTATAGCAGCTCACTGTTTCCTAAGTCCCCTACTTTGACAGTCGGAGAAGGACTGTCAATATTAGAAAGGAAGATGTTGTTTGGATTGATATCTACTATATCAGTAGCTGCACCGGAAGGAAGGGATTGTTTACTGACCCGTATGTATTGCGTCGTACCGACTCTTGAGGAGAGCGAGTGCAGACAATACTGATTTAGAAATGGCCTTAGGGAGGACTGAATTCTCACGAAACCGTTCAGACGGTACATGCCACAGGTCGTATTCCATCCACTCGAAGACCATACCGTCCGGAGCAATGGCCGTTTCATCTTCAAGGGGCAGTTTCTTGTCAGACCCTACATCGCGATCGATGATATCATACTGGCTGCGAATATATGGGCTCGAGCGGATCCCAGGAATAAGGTAGTTATTTCGCTCTCGTCTCAGCGCTTTCTTGGTGGGCTCCAGTGCAGTTTTGACCACCGCACTAGGTGTTGATAAGCCGAGATATTGACTGTTCTAAGCAATACTAACAAATCTGATTTGAAGGCGAGGCTATCCAATATTTGTGCTTTGAACACCGTTGGCGTATGAAGTGCAGTAAGGAGGCGGTATGATGCATTGCGTCCTTGGAGGACTTGACCTATACTTAGCGTCATCTCTTCGGACATTCCCCCAGCCCCTCGTATAAGAGCCTGAAAGATACGATGCTGTCGGTATGGAACATATGAGTGAAAATCTGGCTCGGCGAAGAGCTTACGTTGAGCCCAGGACTGTATGAGCCTAGCCGTCGATCGTCTTGGCACCAGAGGGCTTCGATCGAGTCTCATTAATGTACGAAGTAACAAGGCCCAACTTGTTCACATTGTCGATCGAAGGCGCCAGACGCTTCCCTCAGCAACCATTTCACGTTTTGTGCTCAGACAAGAAGCACCCGGCACACAATGGGGAGAGGAAGTCGTTGAGCAGCTTTTTGTGAGGAGATTGGATGGAACTCCCGTCTAAGCCGTGAACTCCGACCATCCACCCAGAAAGTGGCTTCTATAGATCTAGACTCAGCCTCAGATACACAATTCCCAGGAGATCCTTGTCTAAACGGCAGACACATAATCTGGATATGTGGGTCAGCTGATGTTCTCAAACCGTGATCTCAGCCTCTGTCATTTTCGACTACACATGGTTCTCTACTTTCATGTTGAGGTGCTCAAAGGGTCTACACAGCGCTGGCGGCATCGAACTCTTCTTAGGAACTGGGTCTCTAACTTATTCGCGATCGCCACTTACGTCAGGGTTTTCCTTCCCTTGAAGGGAGGAGGTAAAAAGGTTGTATGTGAACGTGCCAATAGAACAAATTCCTAATGAGAGGGACAAGTTTTGAGATTACTAGTTTGTTCGCTCCCCAAATCTGCGACTCAGCCAATCATCGCTGTCTCCTGTATTATGCAGCCCTATATCGCCCTTGCATATTGTCACTTCAAAGAGGGGCGTGAACTCTTTCTGTCTACGGCTTTCTCATGCGGAAAACTCCCCCATCAATTAGGCCAGAGATCTTTTGGATGGTCTTGCCGGCTCAACATGTGGAAACACAATCCCTCGAAATTCATCACAAACGACGCAGAGGCCCGTTCGCTTACTCACTTCCTCGCCATTCCGCTACTTTCGCCTGTTTCAAGACCAGCGTTCCGTAATTCCATCACCCGCTTGTTAGATGACCCTTCCGCCGCTTCTGTGCCTCGACATGACATTCGTCCACTTGATACCCTACACTTGAGAGTGGGTACCATGAATCTTACAGACCGGAACGCTTTGCGCAATCGCTTGAGATTCTTCGAAGTCTGAACTTCAAGAACATTCTTGAAGTTGCCGCGACAGATTCAAAGGAGGAAGTTGGCCCGCTCAGCGTCTCCGTTCGTAGTTTGCATCCTGGAATTATTGGAACGGAAGCCAACGCGATAAGTTTGAGTACCAACGTCGTAGACGTGACACATCGGCTCAGACCTTTAATCGACATAATTCGAAACGCCTACCGTGAAGCCGGCTTGCTGTATCTGAATCCCAGTCACGATGCGGAGACAAAGCGTTTTCGACAGGAAAATGAGGTATCTTCCACTTTCAGCATGACTTTGTTAAAGAGTAAACATCACCAAGCTCGAATTATTTCTAGCGGCAAAATTCGAGGTAAACTTAGACGGTCCCCACTGCCCAGATACGACATTAGAGACATCATAAACCAATACAAGGACAAGACATGGTCTGACGAGATCAAGCTTGACAGAGTCAGTATATGTCAACTGGGGTTGGCAAAAAGTCTTCGCCATCAGGATGGAGGTATGGACTCGGACATTGGACTCTCTGAAGTCTTCAGCGTACCTTTACCGTAATGCTCTGCCATTTCTTACGATGCGGTCATACAAACAACTGGCGGGATTTTCTCGCAGGGAGCTCACTGCTATTAGGCATGGCTGGTTACACTCGATTAACGTCGTCTTTCTTAGGTTGATAAAGGGAAGACTACTGACCATCCATACCGAGCATCCACCGGATCGCCAAATGTATTCAGGCGACAACAAGGCTTCTATTATCATGCAAGAGGACCGTTTTCAACGCGTCACATTATTGACTTCCCCTGGCGAGAGATTGGCCAAAAAGCTACACAATGTTAGTCAGCAATTAGAGTAAGCTACAAGCTGTCCCAAAGGTGGAGGGTTACCTCATTGTCAGGGCTTCAATTTTCAACCAATGTCTATCTCGAGTATACCAGCGATCTCGAATTATATTCATACCTTCATCAAACAACAACAGCCCTCACTGTAGCAAACCCAGACACCACCCTCATACAAAGCCACCTCACCAGCAAGCATCACACACATTCCATCATCTAACAATTCATTCATAACCCATAACATCATCAACCATCAACCACCCAGCCCCCTCCTCATCACCATCACCATCACACCCTAGTCCCAAACGCCCTAAACCGCTTAACCCCCCCATCCGGCAAAATCACCAACTTCAAATGCGTCCACACCCTCCCCCCCACCTCAAAAACATGCTCCCAATCCCTCTCACACCCACTTTCCCCAACAACAACCTCCCACCTCCCATCCTCCCCCCCAACCACCACTTCCTCTCCCTCAACCCCAACATCAACCCCCTCAACCCTCACCCCCCTCGGGAAATTCCCCCGAAAATGCAACGTATCAACAACCACCCTCGCCACCCTCCCCCTC